>Ga0335081_10000029_pt1 | contig 253286 bp, 234 predicted proteins | sample Lox_Sample_35_FD_206713 | JGI IMG/M metagenome (GOLD analysis project Ga0335081, IMG submission 206713) | Soil microbial communities from Loxahatchee National Wildlife Refuge, Florida, United States - Lox_Sample_3.5 | ecosystem: Environmental > Terrestrial > Soil > Wetlands | place: USA... | reverse complement strand
CATCACATGAGCTCGATCGCGGCGGCAGGCCTTTATCACGGCGTCTTCCGCGAGGATATGTTCGCAGAAGCCGAACACCTGGAGCATCCATATTTCGCCAGCAAGTTTGAGTCGGAAAAAATCGTCCGCGGCGAATGCCGGTTGCCATGGCGCATTTATCGGCCGGGCATCGTCGTCGGCGATTCAAAGACCGGCGAAATGGACAAGATCGACGGCCCCTATTATTTCTTCAAGCTGATCCAGAAATTACGCAGAACGCTGCCGCCCTGGTTGCCGAGTATCGGCATCGAGGGCGGGCGCATCAATTTGGTCCCGGTCGACTTCGTTGTCGCCGCCCTCGATCGCCTCGCCCATCTCGACGGCCAAGACGGCCGCTGCTTTCACCTGACCGACCCCAACCCGCACCGTGTCGGCGACGTGCTGGCGATCTTCGGCCGCGCCGCGCACGCGCCGGACATGGGAATTCGTATCAATGCCGCGCTGCTCAGTCTCATCCCGCACGGCCTCCTCGATAGCCTGGCGGCGCTGACCCCGGTCCGCCGCATCCGCGAAGCCGTCATGAAGGATCTGGGCTTGCCCGATGGCATCCTGCAATTCCTCAACTATCCGACGCGGTTCGACAGCCGCGAGGCGCAGCGCCTGCTCGAGCCGGCCGGCATCCGCGTGCCGCCGCTCGAAGACTACGCCTGGCGACTGTGGGATTACTGGGAGCGCCACCTCGATCCCGACCTCCACATCGACCGCTCGCTGCGCGGCCGCATCGCCAATCGCGTCGTGCTGATCACCGGCGGCTCCTCCGGCATCGGCAAGGCTGCCGCCTTCAAGATCGCCGCCGCCGGCGCCGCCACCCTCATTGTCGCCCGCGATGCGGAAAAACTCGCGGCGACCAAGCAGGAGGCCGCCGCGCGCGGCTTGTCGCTCGTCACCTACGCGGCCGATATCGCCGACCCGGCGCAGTGCGACGCGCTCATCAAGACGATCATCGCCGAGCACGGCGGCGTCGATGTTCTCATCAATAATGCCGGCCGCTCGATCCGGCGCGGCATCGAGCATTCCTATGAGCGCTTGCACGACTTCGAACGCACGATGCGCATCAACTATTTCGCCTGCGTGCAGCTGACCATGGGCTTGCTGCCCGCGATGGTGCAAAAGCAAAACGGCCACGTCATCAATATTTCCTCGATCGGCGTGCTCGCCGGTTCGCCGCGCTTCTCGGCCTATGTCGCGTCGAAAGCAGCGTTGGAAGGCTGGACGCAATCGGCCGCCGGCGAGTTCCTCGACCGCGGCGTCGATTTCACCATCGTCAACTTTGGGCTGGTGCGCACCCCGATGATCGCGCCGACCAAGTTCTACGATCACGTGCCCGCCATGTCGCCGGAGGAGGCCGCCGATCTCATCGCCGATGCGATCATCCGGCGGCCGGTGCGCGTCACCACGCGCCTCGGCGTGTTCAGTCAACTCGTGGGCGCGCTGGCACCGCGCGTCGGGCGGATTCTCCTCAACACCAGTTTCCGCATGTTCCCCGACTCCGCCGCCGCGGCAGGCGAGAAGGCCGCCAGCGAGGCGCCGACGGCAGATCAGATCGCGTTCACGCAGATGCTGCGCGGCCTGCACTACTGAGCTCGGCCTGCAAGCGTTGGGCCACCGCGCGCGAAACCGGCATGGAGAGATGGCCGAGGCCGGCGAATATCACCTCGTCGGTACCGGCCAATCGGCAGCTGTCCTGCGGCACCACCAGCTCGTCGTCGGCGCTCCAGTAGCTCACCACCGGCATGGCGAACGACTCCGCCTCGCTCAGTTGCCGTAGCCAATCGCTGTCCGGCTGCATCTGGCGCGCATTGCGCCCGGGCGCGAGACTGGCGATGCGGCTGCCGTGATGAGGCGACCCCAGGGTGACGAGCGTGGCCAGTCGCCGGCCACCGTGCCGCCGCAGATAGGCGCGCGCGGTGAGCCCGCCCATGCTGTGGGCGACCAGCGCCACGCGCTCGACGCCGGCTTCCGCGGCCAGCGTCTCAATGCGCGCGTGCAGCTGCTCGGCGAGCAAATCGATGTCCGCGAACGGCGGCTCCAGATTGACCGTCGCCACGGCGAAGCCCTGGGCGCGCAAGCGCCGCCGCAGCCACCACCACAGACCCCGATTGGATAAATAGCCATGCACCAACAAGACCACGGGTTGCCGCTCGCCGGGGCGCCCAACGGCATCGCTGCCCATCCACCAGCGTTCGAACGGCTGAATCAGGAGGTAGAGTGCCAGAAACGCGAGCCATTCACGCAACATCCCAGCCAAGACGCGGAGGATTCCGCGCCGCACAATCGAGCTCAATCGCGGCCGAGAATGAAGGGAAATTGGATAGGCGATGATGAGCGGAGCGGAATTGACGATGAGGAAAGCTGCAATGGCCAGGACCGCGGCTCGACCCGAACTCCATCCTGTCGTCCGCACAAGCCAGGCGGATGCAACGAGAAGGATCGCGGCCTCCACCCCCAGACAAAGGCGCAGCCCGCGCGCCAACATATTCGTTACCCCCGCGGCCGCCTCGCGCCGGCTCATGAAATTAAAATGATCAAATGATGACGCCAGATGACATAGATCAATAACCCGGCGGGCAGACCACTCGATTTTAAACTTAGAGGGGTGGAATGCCATGGAGTTGCGTTGGCTCAAGAGCTATCCGCCGGGCGTGCCCGCCACGGTCGATGTCGGCGCATATCGCTCGATTGGTGACGTGTTCAACGCAAGCGTAGCGGCCTATGGTGCGCGCGCCGCCTACGTCAACATGGGGAGCTCGCTCACCTATCGCGAGCTCGATCGGCTGACCCGCTGTTTCGCCGCCTATCTGCAAAAGACGTTGAAACTTCCGCGCGGCGCGCGCGTCGCGCTGATGATGCCCAATATCCTGCAGTACCCGGTCGCCCTGTTCGGCGCGCTGCGCGGCGGCTACACGGTGGTGAACTGCAATCCGCTCTACACCCCGCGCGAGCTCGAACATCAGTTGAAGGATTCGGGCGCCGAGGCGATCGTTATCCTGGAAAATTTCGCGTCGGTCCTCGCTCAGGTCGTCACCAAGACCGCGGTCAGGGCGGTCATCGTCACCAAGCTCGGCGACCTGCTTGGTTTTCCCAAGCGGCCGCTGGTCAACTTCGTCGTCCGCGTCATCAAGCGCATGGTGCCGGCGTGGCAGATTCCGGGCGCGGTGTCGTTCAATTCGATGCTGAGCCAGGGCGCGGCTTCCGAATTCACTCCAGTCGACGTCGGGCCCGACGACATCGCCTTCCTGCAATACACCGGCGGCACCACCGGCATTCCCAAGGGCGCCATGCTCACTCACAGCAACATGGTCGCCAACCTGCAGCAGGCGCACGCTTGGCTCAGGTCGTTCCTGGAAGAAGGGCGCGAAACCATCGTCACGCCGCTGCCGCTCTATCACGTCTTTGCGCTGACCGCGAATTGTCTGGTGTTCCTCAAGATCGGCGCCACCAATGTGCTGATCACCAATCCCCGCGACATTCCTGCTTTCGTGAAGGATCTGGCGCGCCAGCCGTTCACCGTCATCACCGGCGTCAATACGCTCTACAAGGCCCTGCTCAATAATCCCGATTTCGCCAAGCTGGATCTCTCCCGTCTGAAGATCTGCCTCGGCGGCGGCATGGCCATTCACAGAGCGGTCGCCGAACGCTGGAAAGAGGTCACCGGGCGAACCTTGATCGAAGCCTATGGCTTGACGGAAACGTCACCCGCCGTAACGGTCAACCCGCTCAATCTGCCCGAGTACAACGGATCGATCGGACTTCCGCTGCCCTCGACCGAAATCGCGATCCGCGACGAAGGTGGACGCGACCTTTCGCTCGGCGAGCGTGGCGAGCTGTGCGTGCGTGGCCCGCAGGTGATGAAGGGCTATTGGCGGCGTCCAGACGAGACTGCCGAGGTGATGATGGCGGACGGCTTCCTGCGCACCGGCGACATCGCCACCGTGGACGAGGCCGGATATGTGCGCATCGTCGATCGCAAGAAGGATCTCATCTCGGTTTCCGGCTTCAAGGTCTTTCCCAATGAGCTGGAAGAGGTGGCGGACATGCATCCGGGCGTGCTCGAAGCCGGCGCCATCGGCGTGCCGGACCCGCGCTCGGGGGAAGCGGTGAAACTGGTCGTCGTACGCAAAGACCCCGCTCTTACCGCCGAGGAGCTGCTGGAGTTCTGCCGGCAAAATCTCACCGCCTATAAAGTGCCGCGCTATATCGAGTTTCGCGAGAGCCTGCCGAAGACGCCCATCGGCAAGATCCTGCGGCGCGCGCTGCGTGAGCCCTATCAGGCGCCGAGTTCCGAGCGCCTCCCAAACGCGACGACGCCGGCGAGCGCGGAACGGGCCGCGGCCGCACATTAACGCGACAATGTCCGGGGCCGTGCCGGTGTTGCGTGTTGGCGCGCCGGAAGGGATTCGAACCCCTGACCCCCAGATTCGAAGTCTGGTGCTCTATCCAGCTGAGCTACCGGCGCCGCGGCTAGGCCGAAGGAAGATGGCACGCCGCAGCCGCATTGGCGAGCTTGTCGGATTGCGTGGGAAGTTTTGGCCTCGCGTCAATTCAGCTCGCCGCGGCACCAGCCGCTTTCCCGCTCAGAGCCATCTCGATGACTTGGCGGATGTCCGCCGGCCCCAGACTGAGGAAATCGGCGGGCGTGCGCGCGAAATAGCCATCGACCGCCGCCGCAGCCTTGCCGACATCGAGCCCGCGCAGGCTTGCCTCCAGGTCGAAGATCACGCGCGGCGGCGTCACGAAAAAATCGCCGGTGATCAGCACTTCGCGGATGATCTGGCGGCGCGGCCCTTCCAGCCGGATATCGGCGCGCACGGTGCCGCCGCGGCCGGTGAACGAGGCGCTCACCAGCGTGTCGTCGGCGACCGGCGCGTCGAGCATTGCGACATAGGCGTCGGTGCCGATCTCGTCGCGGAACAGTCGGCCGCTGAGTTCCTCCTCATAGGGCGTGATGGCGCCCCATTGCGGAGCGATGCCGAGGCCTTCGGCAAAGCCCGCCAGCAGCCCCTCGTAGATCGCCTTCAGACCGGGCAGCTTATCGCCCATCACCTCGCGCATGGTAATGACGCGTTGCGTCGCCGAACTGAGCTCGCGCTTGGCAAGCTTCTCCGCCGGCACCTTGAGGCAGGCGACGATCTTGCCGGGATCGAAGTCGATCAGCAGCGTGCCCTGATAGAAGATCACATTGCCGTCGAAGAAGCCGCCGGTGCCGCTGATCTTGCGGCCCTCGACTTCGAGATCGTTGCGCGGACGATAGCGCGCCGGCACGCCGAGCTTGTTGAGGCCGAGGGCGGCGGCCTCGCAGATGCGCCGCGTCACCTCGGCCAGATCGATGGGGCCGAAGGTCGCGCGCTCGAACACCAGTTCCCAGCCGATCTGGCCCTCGTCGAGATAGAGGCCGCCGCCGCCGGTGATGCGGCGACCGATCTCGACGCCGTGGCTGCGGCAATGGTCGATGTTGATCTCGTGGCTGAGGTACTGGTGGATGCCGACCAGTGCGGTGGGACGGAAGCGCAGGAAGCGGATGCTGTCGGGAATTCTGCCGTGCTGGCGCGCGTCGATCAGCGCCTGATCGAAGGCGATATTGGCGCGCCCGCCGCGCAGGCCAGTATCGATGACGCGGAACGGCTTGCCCGGCATTGCCCGCTCCTAGCGCGGCATCCCCTTGTCGAGCTGGCGGCGCACTTTGCGGATGTCGTCGCGCTTGAGCTTGAACGGATAGGACGCGATGTTGCCCGGCGGTGAATCGCCATAAGGCCGGTCGCAGGCCGAGATGTCGTCGGCGAACTTACCCGGGCAGCCCGAGGTGCGGAACGCGGTGCCGGCCTTGATCACGTCGTCGATCTCGTCCTGCGGCAAGCCGAAATCGACGAGTTGGCCGCTGTCGTCGAAGCGCATGCGCTCGAGTCGGTGCGCGCGATAGTCGATCAGGTAGCGCGCCAGTTGGATGCGCCGCCACTGCGGTCGCGGCACCGGCGGCAGATGATCCATAAGCGAGCCTTTCTCCGGAAAGAACGCGAACATATGGCTGTGGCCGCCGAGATCGCGGATCTTCTGCACCTGGGTCAACACGTCGTGGTCGCTCTCGCCCATGCCGACGATGAGATGGGCGCCGAATTTCTCCGGCCCGAAAATCTCTCTCGCGGCGTGGAGGATTTCCCAATATTTGTCCCAGCTGTGCGGCGACTGCACGCCGCGCCCGCGCGTGCGGTCGAACACCTCCGGATTACAGGCGTCGAGCGCCACCGTGAAAATGTCGGCGCCGAGATCGTAGAGCTCCTGCACGTCGAGCCGCGTCATGGTGGTCGGGTTCGACAGGATCGACACCGGCACGTGCTTGATGCGCTCGACCCATTTCTTCAGCACTATGCGGGTATCGTCGTCGGAACGCGGATGGGTGATCATGCTGATGCACATGCGGTGGAAGCGGCCGCCGTCGCCGCCACTGGCGACGATGTCGAGCACCTGGTCGTAAGGCACCGCCGGCCAGTCGACGCGAATGAAGTTGCGGTCGGCATAGTTGCGCTCGGCTTCGCGGTGACGCGCGAGCCCGCAATAAGCGCAATTGGCGCGGCAGCCTTCCGGATAAGTGAGCAGCAAATTGAGGCAGCGCGTGCAGGAGGTGCGGTGCATATAGCCGCTCATCACGCCCAAAGTGATCGCGGCGGCCGTCGACATCTGCACGTAGTCGGGCGAGCGCATATTGGGCGTGAGGAAATTGTAGTTGGGACGATAAAGGCCGCCCGGTTTGACGTCCTGCACCTTGACGCGGGCGCCGTTGCGGGCGGCGGCGGGAATGGTGCCGGGCGCGCGCGGCTGCATGGTCTTGGCGTCATTGAAGACGCGCTCTGCCCCGCTGAGGAAGTCGGGCACCGCGTCGCGTGGACCTTCCAGGCAGCTCATGGCATCCCCTCCTCGACTTTTTCTCTGACCGTTCCCGGCTCCGCCCGCCAGTAGCGCGGCGAGCCGATCCAGCCGTCGCTGAGAGCGCGTGCATCCGGTTGGCCGCCGTTTTCGTAATAGGCGAGCAGTTCGCGCCGCCGCCGCAAGGCGCGGCCGAGCGCGGCGTCGAAAATGTCGCCAAGTTCTTCGTCGTATGCGTCAAGCGCTGCGGCGTTGCCGAGCACAACGTCAACCGCCGCCCGGCCCGCCATGGCGCCGGACTGCACCGCCGAGGCGATGCCGGCGCCGGTCACTGGATTGGTGAGACCTGCGGCATCGCCCGCCAGCAAGACCGCGGTATCGCCCAGCCTGCCGATCGATGTCAGCCGCCCGCCGACCGGGATGGCGCCGCCGGTCAGCGCACAAGCCTTGGTGCCGATGCGGCATTGCGCCGACAGGCGCTGCAGCAAACGCTGCAGCATGAGCTTCAGGCCGCGGCGCGTGCTCTTGTCGTCTTCCAGCGCGCCGTCGACGCTGATGCCGATGCCGACATTGGCCACCGCGCCCTTAGGAAACAGCCAGCCGTAACCGCCGCGGTACTCGGCGGAGAGAAAAATGTCGGTCGCGTCATGCGGCAGCACCAGCGGCACGGTGACTTGGCGCGTTTCCACCAGCTCGCGATTGACCTGCCCGATTGCCGCGCCGACGCGCGAACGCGGACCGTCGGCGCCGATCAGCACCTTCGGCCTGACGCTGTCGCCGTCCTTGCAATGCACCGTTCCGTCGGCGTCGATCTTGAGCACCGCCGCGCCATAACGGCAGTCGGCGCCAGCCTTAGCGGCGTTCTGCGCCAGCATGCGGTCGAACTTGCCGCGGTCGAGCATGCGACCGCGAAACTCCGGCGTTGCACTCGGCTTGTCGTCGTCCTCGACGAAAGTGAGCATGCGCGCGATGGTCTGCTCGGTGACCTCAGCCACCGCCGGCACGTCGCGCTCGATCATCGCGGACACGAATTCCGCGCATTGCACCGGCGTGCCCGCCTGCGCGCGTTTTTCCAGCGCGACGACACGCAAACCAGCGCGTGCGGCGGCCTCGGCGGCGCAGCTGCCCGCCGGCCCGAGGCCGACCACGACAATGTCGGGCGTTTCGATTGCCACGGCGCTGCTCACGCCGCGCAGGCGCGCCGGCCGGCGAGCCCGTTCAGGGAGATGGAGCAGCAGGCATGTTCCTGCTCGACCGCGCGGCCGATGGCGCGGGCGAGCGCAACGATCCCTTGCGCCGGATAGGCGATGCCGTCGAAGCCGGCCATGACCGCATAGGCATCGCTGATGAGCTTGTGACGGCCGGCCGGGCGGATGCAGCCGAGCTGCACCGGCGCCTGGCGGATGCGCTGGCGCGCGGCGACGAACACTTTGGCGACGTCGTCGGTACCGACGGTGGCGAAGGGTTTGTCCGCCGGCGCATAGATCGGCGACACGATCACCAGGATGAGCGCGGCAACCGGATAACGCGAAATGATATCGAGCGCATTCTCCTCACCCAGCAAGCGCCCGTAATGCAGCCCGATCACGATGTGCGGCACGACCTCCATCTTGGTCGCGGTCAGCGCGGCGAGCGTCGCCTCGAAGTCCGACACCGGGCGGTCGAGATGGTAGACCTGGCGGATCGTCTCCTGCGCGCCGATCACGTCCATCATGGCGACGTCGACCCCGGCCGCCTCCATGCGCTTGGCGCGCGCCTCGTCGAGCAGCGCCGAATGCACGGCGATGCGCAACTTGGGGAAATCGCGCTTGAGCTTCTCGATCGTCGGATAGAAGCGCTCGTAAGGCACCTCGTTGCGGCGATTGGAGCCGCCGGACAAGAGAAAGCCGCCGAGATCCTTGAGCAGCACGAGGTCGCGCACCTTGCGGTCGAGCTCGGCCGGGTTGGTCGCCGCGATCATGGGCTCGAGGATTTTCGCTTGGCAGTGATCGCAATTGAGTGCGCAGGCGCCGCCGGTGATGGAGAACGCCGGGAAGCTCGCCTTGCCGCAGCCTTTGAGCTCCTCGCTCGCATAGGCGCGGAAGGTCGGTGTGTAGAAGCGCAGCGGTCCGAGCGGCCGCTCGCGCGCGGCATCCTCCAGCGCATCGACCAGCGGTCGGTCGAACGACAGCTCGTCGAACGGCTCGATCTGCTGCAAGGTGTCGAACCAGGCCATGTTTCCCCTCGCCAATCACATGCAGAAAATCATATACATGGCATGGCCCGCGGCGCCAGAGCCGCGGGCCTGGCCCTTGCTCGATGACGCACGGTTAGCATGAAAACGCTCTGCGTGTTGCAGCACTTCGAAGCCGACTATCTCGGGCTGATGGAGGACCATTTCGAAGGTCGCAATATCCGATTCCGCTATTGCCGGCCGTTCACCGCCGGCGGCGCGGTGCCGAACAGCGCCGAGGACTTTGACGGCCTTGTCGTCCTTGGTGCCGGCCCCCTCGGCATCGTCAGCGGCAATCTGATCCCGAGTCTTGGGCCGGAATTGCGCCTGACCGCCGATTTTCTGCGGCGCAAGTTGCCGGTGATGGGCATCGGCATCGGCGCTTGCATACTCACCACGGCGGCGGGTGGCGGCGCCGACGATGCCCCCTTGCGTTTTGTCGTGGAAAGCGCCCGGCGCGTCGCGCCGGACGCGCTCGGCGGTCATGTGCCGCTCGAGTTCCCGGTCGCCGTCTATATGCGCGACCGTCCGGTGCTGCCGACCGGTGCACAGGTCTTGGCGGTTGGAACGGCCGATACGCCACTTCTCTTTCAGATCGGCGGCAATTGCCTCGGTTTTCTGGGCCATCCCGGCATCAAATCGGCCATGGTCGAGGATTTGGTCATGGAATTCGACGACGTCCCCGATAACACCGCGGAAACGCTTGCCGCGCTGCGCGCGGTGCAAGCTGAGTTGGCGGCCGCCTTGGGCGAACTGATGATCGGTGTGGTCGAGACCATGCATTTGATGTAGCCTTCTCGCCGCGGCGCAGCATAAGCCGCCGATATTTTTCATGTATTCAATATAGCATTCATTCAAGAAAACGAATATGTTCGCCGCGCCGGAATTTGACAAATCTTAAAGACGGCGGGTGACTGCGGCGCGACCCTGCATTGGGACGAAAGGGCATGGCGAAGAAGCTCATTATCATCATGGTCAACACCGACCCGCGCAACGGCGAGGAGCTGGGCGCGCCGTTCTTTCAGGCGACCGTCGCCGCGGCGATGGACTACGAAGTCGAGGTGGTGTGCACCGCGACCGCCGGTCAGCTGATGAAGAAGGGTGTGGCGGAGAAACTGGTGGTGAAACCAGGCTCGCCGAAGACCGTCTACGACTTCATCAAGGACGCGCACGAAGCCGGCGTGAAGTTCTACTGCTGTTCGCCCAACCTCGATCTGTTCAACATGACCGCGGAAGATCTGATCCCCGAGTGCGAAGGCATCGTGGGCGGCGCCAAGGTTATCGAAGACGTCATGGAAGACGACGAAGCGCGAGTCCTGACCTACTGAGGCGTGAGATGACAGCTGCGGCGGGCGCAACGGCACATCAGGCGGCGATCGGCGATCCGGTATCCGATAAGCCGGTGGTGCCTTATGAGAAGCTCGAAGAAGTGTTCGAGGACATCCGTTCGCATGTCCTTTACAGCCACGAGCTGCACGGCTGCCTCAACTGCGGCATTTGCACCGCAACCTGCCCCTCGGCGCATTACTACGATTATTCGCCGCGCGAGATCGTCCAGCTTTTGTGGACCGAGAATCTCGAAGGCATCTATGACGCGATGCAGGAGAAAATCTGGTCCTGCGCCCAATGCTACACCTGCGCGGCGCGCTGCCCGTTCCAGAATTCGCCCGGCGGGCTGGTCATGATCATGCGCGAGGTCGCGATCAAGCACGGCATGCAGTCGGCCAAGGACGTGCTGCGCCCGTTCTCGCGCGTGCTGCTCAAGGTGATCTCGACCGGCAACCAGCTCGCCCCCAACATGATCACCCCCGATCACTTCCCCGATTGGGGTCCGAATATCACCAAGGTCAATGCGCCGCTCAATATTCTGCGCAAGGCTATCCCAGTGCCGACCATGCACACCCTGGACACGGCCTGGGAAGTCAACCTGAAGACCTCGATCGAGCTCTATTCGATCTGGGAAGCCACTGGCGTGCTCGACCAGCTCGAAACCATCGACGAAAACCTGTTCGACGTCGTCTGCGATGTGATGGACGAGAAGCGCGAGGAATACAACGAGTGGCTCGAAGAGCAGGCCGAAGCGGCCAAGTAAGCCGTAAAGCGACCAATGGAGAAACGCAATGGACAAGCGCGGCGATAATCAAACGACCTTCACCGGCCATGGCAGCGAATGGAAGCCGTCGAATCTGACGCCGGCGGAGGCGCGCAAGGCCACCGCCTGGGTGGAGGCCAAGATCGACCGCCGCTCGATGCTGACCAACAAGGACCGCGTCGAAGACGTACGCGACATCATGTGGCAGCTCGAGAAGGACGGCGAGATTATCGTCCATCGCGTCGGCGAGCAGCATAAGCCGGTCACCGCCCGCACGCTCTACGGCTGGGAAAAGAAGATCCCAACCACCAATCTGTGGCAGCACAAATCCTGCGGCCAGTGTGGCAACATTCCCGGCTATCCGTCCTCGGTGTTCTGGCTGATGAACAAGCTGGACGTGAACTATCTCGACGAAACCGATCAGACTTCCTGCACCGCCTGGAACTATCACGGCTCGGGCATCGGCAACGTGGTCAGCCTGTCCGCGGTTTTCCTACGCAACTTCCACCAAGCCTATGTATCGGCGAAGGCGCAAGGGCTGCCGGAGGGCACCTACTATCCGCTGGTGCATTGCGGCACTTCGTTCGGCAATTACAAGGAAGTGCGCGGCTTCCTGCTGCACTCGGCCGAGCTGCGCGAACAGGTGAAGACGATCCTCGGCAAGCTCGGCCGTCTGGTCGACGGCAAGCTGCTGATCCCGGAAGAGATCGTGCACTATTCGGAGTGGCTGCACGTGATGCGCCACCGCATCAAGGAACGCCAGGTCGTCGACGTCGGCAACGTCCGCGCCACCATCCATCCGGCCTGCCACGTCTACAAGATGGTGCCGGAGGACGTGATCTATGACGACACCGTCATGGACGGCAACCGCGTCGCCGTGTCCACCGGCCTGATGCAAACGCTCGGCGCTCAGGTGGTCGACTATTCCACCTGGTACGACTGCTGCGGCTTCGGCTTCCGCCACATCATCGGCGAGCGCGAATTCACCCGCTCCTTCGCCATCGATCGCAAGATCAAGGTGGCGGTCGACGAAGCGAAAGCCGACGTGATGATCGGCCACGACACCGGCTGCATCACCACGCTCGACAAGAACCAGTGGATCGGCAAGGCGGTCGACAAGGTCTACGCGCTGCCGATCATGGCCGACTGCCAATTCGCCGCGCTGGCGCTCGGCGCGCATCCCTACAAGCTCGCGCAATTGCATTGGCACGCTTCGCCGTTCGAGACGCTGCTGGAGAAGCTCGGCATCGACTGGCAGAAGGCCAAGGCCGAATTCGAGACCTATCTCGAGGAGGTCAAGGCCGGCCGCATCGAGACGCTGTACGATCCCAAGCGCGCGATCACCTCGGGGCCGGGCTACGTCAAGCCGCAACCCATCGCCGCGCTGCCGGGAGCCGCAGAATGAGCCGTCCCGTTCTCGTCGTCGGCGGCGGCCCCGCCGGACTTTCCGCGGCGCACGCCATGGCCGCGGCCGGCCAGCGCGTGGTGCTCGTCGACAAGGCCGAGCGGCTCGGCGGCGCGCCGATCCTATCCGGCTACGCCAAGCTGGTGCCGTCCGGTGAGTGGGCCAAGGATGCGATCGGCGGCATGGTCAAGCGCGTCGAGAGCGACAAGCTGATCGAGGTCAAAAAGAACGCGACGGTGAAGACCTTCGCCGGCCGGCCGGGCAACTTCCACGCCACGCTCTCGGACGGCACCCAGGTCGAAGCCGGCGCCGCGGTCCTTTGCACCGGCTTTACCCATTTCGACTCGGTCAACAAGCCGGAATGGGGCTTCGGCACCTATCCCGACGTGGTCACCACGACGCAGGTCGAACAGATGTTCTCCTCCGGCAAGGGCGTGCGCTGTCCGTCGGACGGTCGTGAGCCGGAGCGGGTCGCCATTCTCCTGTGCGTCGGCTCGCGCGACCGCCAGATCGGCCGCGAATGGTGTTCGAAAATCTGCTGCACGGTCTCGTCCAATTTGGCGATGGAGATCCGCGAAGCGCTGCCGAAGTGCAACGTCTACATCTACTACATGGATATCCGCACTTTCGGCCTCTACGAGGACACCTACTACTGGGCGAGCCAGGAAGAGTTCAAAGTCAAATACATCAAGGCGCGCATCGCCGAGGTGACCTCCGACGGCAAGCGGCTCATCGTCAAGGGCGAGGACACGCTGGTGAAACGCCCGATCACCATCCCCTTCGACATGGTGGTGCATGCGATCGGCATGGACCCCAACGTCGACAACATGACGCTGTCGGCGGTGTTCGACGTCAAACTGGAGAAGCACGGCCACATCCAAAAGGCCTCGACCTATTCCAACATGTCGGCGACCACGCGGCCTGGTGTCTTTGTCGCCGGCGCCGCCACCGGTCCGGAGACGATCGACGATTCTATCGCACAGGGACAATCGGCGGCGATGGCCGCCGTCACCTTCGTCCGCAATGCCATGCTGGAGGCAGCCGAGTGATGTGGGCGATCGGCAGCCATAAGCCCAAGACAGCGCCGGCGCCGGCAAAGCCGGTGCTCGATCTGTCCGGCCCCAAGCTGCGGCGCGCCTTCGAGAGCCTCATCGATTGCGCCGACAATACTGGCGGCGTCGAGCGTTATGTCGGCGCGCTCGCGCTCAAGGCCTCGCTGTTCGAGGAAGTGCTGGGCAAAGGCCGCGTTGGCGCGCTGACCGAAACCGAGTTCTACGATCTCGCTTCGTTCGTCACCCCGGTGCGCCGGCGCATCGGCGCCTGGCTCGGAGAGAACGGCTTTGCCGTGTTGCACGGCCGGCTGCAGAAGCTGCTCGAGGGCTGGTCGGACCTGAACACAGTCGACCGGCGCCTGCGCGTTTTCGTCGAGAGTTTTCCGCTCGACCGCGAGCACCGCTGGGTGCGCGACCTCGCCGCCGAGGTGCTGCACTTCACCGTGCCGGAACGTTATCCGCTGATGACACGCTGGGTGTGGGACGCCCGCGTCAACACCGGCGTGCTGCGCGAAATTTGGCATTGCGAGGACGTCGACGCCGGAACCATCGCCATCGACGACGGCTTCGCGACTTTCGCGATGCTGCGAGAGGAACTGGAGGGCTTCCTCAAGGATAACGGCGTGTTCCGCGAGCTGCCCTTCTATGTCGACCTGCTCTGCGCCCATATTTATGCCGGCTACATCAACGACAAGGGCGGGCAATATCTGCACGGCGATTTCTGCGGCGGCGCCAAGGAAGATGCGATGGCGCACACCCGCCGTCTGCTCGGACTCGACGCGGTCGACAGCGAAACCGGCCGCACTCGTCTCAAGCTGATCGACGGCGAGGCCTATGTGCTCGGCGAGCAGCGCAAGTTGAGTTCGTGAGGGACCACGGATGCCGATCCACGAAAAATCGCTGATCCGGCCGGAGAATCTGGTCACCCATGACCAGCTCACGCTCGAGGGCGTCGATGTGTCCGGGCACTGGAGCACGTTCATCACCTCGCGCGCGGTTACCGACTATAACGAAGTGATGCAGGAGGAGATCGCCGCGCTGCCGGGCGGCGAATTCATCCACCGCTGCTGGCAATGCGGCTCCTGCACCAATGCCTGCACGGTCAATGCCATCAATCCGGACTTCAATCCGCGCTACTGGATTTACCTCATCCGCATGGGGATGGAGGAGGAGCTCTTACGCGACAAGGACATCATCTGGCAGTGCGTGTCGTGCAACAAATGCACCTATGCCTGCCCGCGCGACGTCAACCCGGAAGGCGTGATGAAGGCGACGGCGCATTGGCTCGAGCTCAAGGGCCATACCGAGAAGAAGCCATCGATGGTCTTTGACGAGGCCTTCTCCGAGCAGGTCTTCGCCAGCGGAAAAATCGAGGACGGCAAGGTGCTGCGCGACTTCTTCACGCGCACCAAGCAGCCGCTGTTGCAGAACTGGCTGATCGCGCTGGTGCGCGGGCTGGTGATGCGGCTGCCGGTCGGCCTCTTGATGAAGCTCGGCCTCGCCACCCTGTTCCATCCACGCACGCGCGGCTGGGGCAAGGCGCGCGCGGCGATCGATGAATACGTTGCTGAGCGCCATGCGGCCGACGCCCGCGCGCTCCATCTCGACGCGCAGGGAGCCGAGTGATGAGTGGCAAGTACAAGAACGTCGCCTATTATCCAGGCTGCGCACTGGAAGGCACCGGCCATGCCTATAACCGTTCCACCAAGGAACTCGGCAAGGCGCTCGGCCTCAAGCTGACCGAACTCAAGAACTGGAACTGCTGCGGCGCCATGGAGGTCAAGAACATCGACCCCAAGCTGCAGACCTATCTGTCGGCGCGCAATCTCTCGATCGCCGAGGACATGGGCTTCGACACCGTGATGGCGCCGTGCAACGGCTGCTATCACAATCTCAAGAAAGCCGAATACGACCTCAAGCACGACCAGGCTTCGCGTGAGGTTAACCGCCGCCTCGCCAGCAAGGCCGGCCACACCACCTACGAGGCCGGCAAAGTCGAGACCATCCACGCGCTTGACTGGATCAAGGACGCGATCGGCGAGGAGGGCCTGAAAGCGCGAGTGAAGAACTCGCTCAGCGGGCTCAAGGTCGCCAATTATTACGGCTGCATGTACACGCGGCCGCGCCACATCTTCCCAGAAAAGGATCAAGGCCCGGGCACGGAATCGACCTCCAAGCCGCATTTCATGGACGATCTGCTGGCCGCCGCCGGCGCCGAGAACGTCGACTATCCGCTCAAGACCGCCTGCTGCGGCGGCGCGCATACGCTGTCCGACAGCGACACCTCGACCAAGCTGGTGCTCAATTTGCTGACCACCGCAGAGGCTTGCGGCGCCGACGTGATCGCGACCGAATGTCCCACCTGCCACACCGGCCTCGAGATGCACCAGGTGCGCGCGGAAAAAGTGTTCGGCCGCAAGACCACGGTGAAGATCCTCTACTTCACCCAGCTTCTCGGCATGGCGCTCGGCCTGTCGCCGCGCAAGGTCGGCGTGCACGAAAACTTCTCGGATTCCTCGGACCTGTTGCGCGCCAAAGGACTGGGCTGATGGCAATCTCTCGCACCATCGATGAGATCACGGCGCGGCTCGATCAGATGATCGCGGCATCGGACGCGGAGCTCCTTGCGGCCGCGCCGGAGCGGGCAAACGAGCTGCTCGCGCTCGGCGAGGCCATCCTGGAGATTTGGCTCTCCGCCCACGGCCAGACGCCAACCGCGCGCACGGTCGAGGGTTTCCGCCTGCTGGCGCTGCATCGCCAGGGTGCGCGGGGCGAGCCGAGCTTCAACGCCTGCCGCGAGACCTGCCGCGAGCTCGTTTATCACCACAATCTCGTGCGTCTCGATCCCGCAAGTCCGGACACGGCGCGCCGGTTGCGGCTTGGTGTTATGGTGGCGCGGCATCTCGCGCTATTCATCGGCGGCAAGCTCGAAGTGGCGGGGCTCGGCGAGTTCTGCTGCTCGTCGCGGCCGCTGCGGCAGCGCGAAGCGACCGCGCAAGCCACCGAGACCGTTTGACACAGGAGGACCCATGCCCACCGTTCGTGGCTGCAACCTTCCCGACGAGCTGCTTTACGACGTCGAGAACAACATTTGGTACCGCGAGAACGCCGATGGCACCGTCACGGTCGGCATGACCGCAGTCGCCGCGGCCATGGCCGGGCAGCTCGTCGCCTTCACGGCGAAGAAAGCGGGGCGTTCGGTCGATGCCGGAAAGTCGTGCGCCACAATCGAGTCCGGCAAATGGGTCGGGCCGGCCAAGATCGCCTTCGATGCGGAAGTGGCGGAGGTCAATGACGCCCTGACCACCACGCCGAAGATCGCCAATGATGATCCCTATGGCACGGGTTGGATGGTCAAAGTGCGTCCAAAGGACTGGGCCGCCGCCAAGGCGAAGCTGGTCGTCGGCAGCGCCGTCGCCGGCCCCTACGAGGCAAAGATGACCGCCGATAATTTTGCCGGCTGCGCGGGATAACCGCTAGAGCGCGAGATCGGGAGACGAACAATGGCCGACGTAAGCAATGCCAAGAGCATGTCGATGATCGTCACCAAGGGCTCGCTCGACTGGGCCTACCCGCCCTTCATTCTGGCTACCACGGCGGCGGCCATGGGGCTCAACGTGACGATGTTCTTCACCTTCTACGGGCTCACGCTGTTGAAGAAGAAACTTGATCTCAAGATTTCGACCCTGGGCAATCCGGCGATGGAAATGCCGATGTTCGGCATGCATATCGGCATGCCCAATATCGTCTCGGCCCTCCCCGGCGTCGACGCCGCGGCGACGGCCATGATGAAGAACCTGATCAAGAAAAAGGGCGTCGCCTCGATCGAGGAGCTGCGCGGCATGGCGCTGGAGGCCGACGTCAAGATGATCGCCTGCCAGATGACCATGGATCTTTTCGAGTACACCAAGGACGACATGATCGAAGGCCCGGTGCTCGGCGGCGCCGCTACTTATATCGAGACCGCGACGAAGAGCGACATCAATCTGTTCATCTGAACCTATGAAAAGTCTGAGGACACCGACATGGCCGAGCAAGTTCTTGACGTAAAAGGGCTGAATTGCCCGCTCCCGATCCTGCGCGCGAAGAAGGCGCTCAAAGATGTGCCCACGGGCAGCACGCTGAGAGTGCTGGCGACCGACCCCGGCGCGGTGAAGGACTTCGAGGCGTTCTGCCGCACGACCGGCAACGAGCTCATCGAATCGAAGAGCGAAAACAACGTCTTCAGCTTTCTGATCAAGCGCACGGCCTAGCCGCTGGTTTTTTGTGGAGTAAGTCATGGCTTCGAATACGCTGTACATTCTGCTTTGCTCGGGCGAGCATGAGAAAGTGCAGATGGCGGCCATGATTGCATCGGTTGCCGCCGTATCGGAGCGGCCGGTTGAGGTGTTCGTCAGCATGAACGCGCTCCTTGCTTTCGCCAAGAACGCGTCATCCGATACGCGCTATCATGGTGCAGCCTTCTCGCAGCTGCTGAAGGAGAAGAAGGCGCCCGACCCGATGACGTTGTTCAGCCAGGGGCGCGAATTGGGCGACCTCAAGCTCTGGGCCTGCTCCATGGCGCTCGATGTCAAGGGCTGGGAGCTCGACCGGCTCGAAGACGGCCTGTTCGAAGGCGCACTCGGCTTGACCAAGTTCTTGTCGGACGCCGAAAGCGGGCAATTCATTACGTTATAGAAGCTGAGGAAGTTGAATGCGATGACGACCAGAGAAAAAATCGACGCGCGCGGGGCCTTTTGCCCGGGTCCTTTGATGGAGCTGATTGCCAAACTCAAGCTGGTGCAGGTTGGCGACGAAATCGAAGTGCTGTCGACCGACAAAGGTTCGGCAAACGACATTCCGGAATGGGTGAAGAAGGTCCATCACGAGATGGTCGGCGTCACCCATCAACAGGACGGAGTGTGGAGCATCGTTGTGCGCAAAGCAAAATAACCAATAGCGTGCGCCGGTACATGCAGTGCCGGCGGCCTTAACAAGGGGGAGAACAAAAATGGCCAAGAAAATCCTTATCGTCGGCGGCGGTCTCTCGGGGACCATTGTTGCCAACGGTCTTTGTCGGCAGCTGCGCGATGAACTGTCCGCCGGCAGCGTGACCATCACCATGCTTGGCGCCAGCGACAAGCATATGTACCAGCCAGGGCTGCTCTATGTGCCTTTTGGCAAGATGCGCGAATCCGAGCTGTTCCGCGACCAGCGTAAGGTGCTCGACCGGCGCGTGCCCTATTTCGTCGATCCGGCGAAGAGCATCGACGTCGACAAGAAGTCGGTCACCACGCAGTCGGGCAAGACTTACACTTACGACTTCCTGGTGATCGCTACCGGCTCACGCATCCGACCGGACAATATCCCCGGCATGAGCGAGGGCGCGCACTGGTTCTACGACCTCGACGGCGCGCGAAAGATGCGCGACGCACTTGCCCAGTTCAAAGGCGGCAAGGTCGTCATCAACGTCAACGCGCCGCACAAGTGCCCGGTGGCGCCGCTCGAAGTCGTCTTCATGCTGCGCGACTACCTCGCCGGCAAGGGCGTGCTCGACAAGAGCGAGATCACCTACACCTATCCGATCGGGCGGTTGCACGCGCTCGAGCCGGTCGGACATTGGGCGGTGCCCGAATTCCAGCGCTACGGCATCAAGTCGGAAACCTTCTTCAACACTAAGTCGGTCGATGCGAAAGCGAAGACCATAACTTCCGAGGAAGGCACCACGCTGCCCTACGATCTGCTCATCACCATTCCGCCGCACAGCGGTCAGCAGGTGATTACCGATTCCAACCTCGGCGCCGGCGGCTGGGTGCCGACGGTGAAAAACACGCTGCTGCGCGAGGGCTCCGACAACGTCTTCATCGTCGGCGACACCACCAACATCCCGATCTCGAAGGCCGGCTCGACCGCGCATTTCGAGGCGGACACCGTGATCGACAATTTGTCCTCGCTGATCAAGGAGGACCGCTGGGCGCGCGATTACGACGGCAAGGTGTTCTGCTTCGTGGAAACCGGTTTCAACACCGGAACCTATGTCTGGTTCAACTACACGACGCCCCCCAATCCGGGCCCGCCGTCGCAGATGATCCACTGGTTCAAGCTCGCCTATAACCGCATGTATTGGCTCTCAGCCCGCGGCTTGCTCTAGAGGAGGCGGCGATGACCGATATGACCCTGTCCAATCAACCGCCGCCCGACGAAATGACGCGGCTCACGATCGCCGCGCGCGAGGCCTTGACCGACAGCATGGTCGAGCGCCTAGCCATGCTGGGCGGCAACGCGCTCGAACTGCTCGATCGCCTCAACGATCCGAACACCAGCGCGGCCGTGCACACCATGATCGACCGGCTCACCGAATTGCACAAGGTCGGCGCGCTCGACACCGTGTGCGACCTCGCCTTGACGCTGCACGCGGTGCGCAGCGCCCTTACCGACAACATGGTGGAGCGGCTGTTCATGTTCGCCGAGAGCATGATCAACACGGTCGGCAACGAGGCGATGGGCGAGCTCGCCGAGAACACGCGCATGGCGCTGGAAGAGGCGGCGCATGACACTGCTAAAGCGCCGCCGCCACGTGGCGGCGTGATGTCAACGCTGTCGTTGCTGTCGAAGCCGGAGACGCAGCGCAGCCTCGCCTTTCTGCTCGCCTTCAGTTCGAAGTTGCAAGGGCGCGCCGGCGGCTGACGGTTTGCCAGCGACGCAATGCAAAACCGGCGCCCGCGGGCGCCGGTGTTTTTTGCGCCTGCCGCGTGTTCAGCCGCGCGCAAATACGCCGCGGACGGCGCCGGCGAGCGAGCCTTCCTCCAAATAGCGAACACCAAGATAGCCGCCGCCAAGGATCGACAGCCAGGCGATCAGACTGCCCAGGGCCAGAGTGGACATGCCAGTAATCCCCTGCCCGATCGTGCAGCCTAGCGCCAGCACGCCGCCGGTGCCCATAAGCATGGCGCCGCCGAGATGGCGAACCAGATCGTTGCGGTCGGCGAAGCTCTCGACGCGGAAGGTTCCGGTCGCAACCGCCGTCAGAAAGCTGCCGACGATGACGCCGGCAACGACGGCGATGCCGAAATTGATGGTCGAGCCGGTAAAGGTCATCAAATATTGCAGGCTTTCCCCGACCGGGGCGACGAAGGTAATAGACGCCAGTTGCGCCGGATTGAATTCGTCGGCCGCCAGAACGCCGGTGATGAGCCAACCGCCGACGACGGTCAGACCGATGAGAAGACCCGCGACGATATTGGACGCGCTGCGGCGGAAGGTGGCGTCCTTAAAACAAATGACGAGGAGCAGTATGGCCAGCGCTGCTGCCACGACGGCGCGCGTCATGCCCGTCGGCAGGCCGATGGCCGCGCCCGCCATCTCGCCGATGTTCTGGTTGGTCAGCCCGCGCCGCGCGAGATCGATATTGGTTGTCTCAATCTGCACGCGCGCGAGGGCGAGCAGGCCGCGCAGCGTCGTGTAGGCGAAGATCCCCAATCCCACGGCGACGATCAGAGATTTGAGATTGCCGGCGCCGAGGCGCACCAGAGTTCGGCTGCCGCAACCGCCCGCCTGCGTCATGCCGAAGCCGAACATCAGCCCGCCGATGATGGCACCGAGCCAGCCGAGATTGGGGGTGAGATAGATCGCCTTGTTGATGTCGATGACGCCGCCGAAGTGCAGCGCCTGCGTGCCGATGATCGCCACGGCGATCGCCAAGAGCCAGGCGCGGAAGCGACGCCCATCGCCCATGAGGACGAGATCGGAAATGGCGCCCATCGTGCAAAAATTGGTCGCTTGCGCGACGGCGCCGAACACAAGGCCGATGCCGAACCCGCCGAGACCGACAATAGTGGTTGCGGCGAGTTCGCTCATCCGAGTCCTAGATCGGCCCCTGCCCGGGCTACTTGTATATCAGACCTTTCGGCGGCGGCGCTGTATCAAATTGATAGGTCCAGCCAAACGTGACCTGGTACTGATTCATGCTGATTTGAATATTGCTGCCCGGCGTCGGACCGGCAGGCGTCGTCTCTAGCCCGGAGACACTGTGCTCCGGAATATAGGCGGCGGCCAATTCGAACGTCGAATGCTCGGTGGCCTTGTAGGCGAGGCCCGCGGTGAAGTGGTCGGTGACCACGCCGGGTGCCAGGATGTTGAAGGTCACATCGGTCGATTTGATCGGGTTGGTATTGTGGGCGTAGCCGACGCGGAACGTCCATACCGGTGAGGCGCGCCACTCAGCGCCGATTTTGAAAATATCGACATCGTGCCAGCCGAAGCCGGGCCCGTTGGGCGCGCCGAGCAGCACTCCGGTGAAAGCCGAAGAATCAGCGATCGATGGGATGCTGCCGTAGAAGATGTGCTTGTAGTCGAGCATCAGCGTCAGCGCCGGGTTCGCGTCCCACGCCACGCCGGCGGTGATATTGGCGGGAATGTCGAAGCTGCCACCATCGGCAAACAGACCGCTGTATTTGTCGAATTTGGTCATCCACATCGGCGTGGCACCGGCCAGGGCGACGCGGAAATTGGGAGCGACGCTCCATTGCGCACCGAGGCGGACGCCGCCGCCATAGGAGTAGGAATAGCCGTTGCCGGTCAAGTTGGCAGGATCGGAGGAAATGCCCGTGAAGGCCACGAGCCCATCGCCTCTGAAGCGCTGGATGACGAAGGTCGGCGAGATGCCGATGGATAATGCACCGAAGCGCCGGGCGTAGTCGGCCGCCATGAAGGCCTGCATCAGGTCGACGCCGGCGCTGCCGCCGCAGTAAACGCCGAAGAAGCCGCAGCCTGGCGCCGTGTTGGCCATGTTCGGCCAATTGGTGTTCATGCCGCCATTGCCGAAGACGGCAAAGCCCCAGGCCGAATCCATGTCGATGGGCTGGCTATAGGCGATGTTGGGCACCGGAAACAGGTTGTCTTTGCTGTCGAACGTTCCCGGCGCAATGAACGCGGTTCCCGTTGCCGAATAGCTCCGGTACGGCATGAACAGCGAACCGCCGAGCTGGAATTCGCGCGGGACATCGACGAGGCCGGCCGGGTTCAGCGATATCGACATGGCGTCGCGCGAATCGGCGACGCCGGCGCCGGCAAGACCGCCCTGGCGGGCGCCGTAACCGTATTGGAAATAGCCTTCGGTCGCCTGCGCGGCGCCCCCGGTCAGCTGCGGCACGATGAGACAGCTTGTGAACAAAGCCGTCGTCGCGGCGCGCTTCAGCGTGGCTTGCATGATGACCCCCATCCTCGCCCGACGGCAGATTCGGCTGCCGCATGCGTTTCCCAAAACGTATTCTTATATTCATAAAATTCGATACGATCGGCGGTTGCCCGTCAAGTGTCCACTGAACAATTTTTTGGCGTGTCTTCCTGCAGCCACACCCGGCCTGCCCAACCGAACAAACCAATCGCCAAGCCAGAACGTTTCGTCAAAAATTATGAATTGGATCGATTAAACGCCGCGCCGCAATATGATTCCGACCGCCGCAATCCGCTGGGCCCGCACCGGCCGTCAGCGGCGACGTGAAACGGGTACCGCAGTCAGGCGGGAATAGCTGCGTTCGAGGTCGGCAATGATGCGCGGCCCTTGCGACGAGAAAAAATCGCGCAGTTTTTCATGCAGCGGCATGAGCGGCATGCCGCGCCGGTGCACGACGAACCATCGGCGCATCAGCGGCCAACCCTCGACCGGCAAGATCTTCAGCAGCCCGAGGCCGACTTCGAGGCCGATCGTATGCTGAGAGATTCCGGCAATCCCCATGCCGGCCATGACGGCCTGCTTGATCGTCTCGTTGCTGCTCGAGGTCATCGCGACGCGCGGTTGGAAGCCGGCGCCGTCGAAAAACGCCGCGACCAGCGAGCGCGTGCCGGAGCCTTCCTCGCGAAAGACGAAGGTTTCGCCGGCAAGCTCCGCCGGGCGGATGCTACGGCGTTTGCTCAGCGGATTGGCCGGCGACGCGATCAGCACCGTCGGGTGCGGGGCGAAGGCGTGCATGTCGACGTCGAAGTCATCGGGCGGCCGCCCCATAATGGCGAGCTCGACGTCGCCATTCGCCAGCCAGGTCAAAATCTCACGCCGGTTGCCGTCGAGCAGGCGGATGGTCACACCCGGAAAAAGCGCCTGGAAGCGTGCCATGATGTGCGGCACGACGTATTTCGCCGTGCTCACCAGCCCAACCGCCGCGCGTCCGGCGGAGCCGCTCTTCAGCGCCGACATGGTCTGATCGGCGTCATGCAGCGCGGTCATCACCACTTCGGCGTAGCCGAGCAGCGCGCGGCCCGCCTCGGTCAGACCGACCTTCTTGCCGATGCGCTCGAACAGCGGAAAGCCGCTAATCGATTCCAGCTGCTTGATCTGAAACGACACCGCCGCGGCAGTCAGATGAAGCTGTTCGGCCGCGCGCGCAAACGACAAGGATTTTGCCGCGGTCACGAAAACTTGGAGCTGCCGGACGGTGGCTTGCCGCATGTGATACTGATACTCAAGGATTTACTTGATAGAATGATAAAAACATTTTGCTTTTGCTTATGCAAGTCCTTGCCTAGCTTGAGCCCATGTCACCATCGGCCGTAGCGAGGTTGGGCAGATGAATAAGCCGGTCAGTCCCAAGCTTCTCGACGCCAAGAAGCGTTTCCAGTCAGGCGTGCTGCAATACAAGCAGATGGGCTACTGGGCTCCCGACTACGAGCCGAAGCCGAGCGACGTCCTCGCCGTATTCCGCATCACCCCACAGGACGGCGTCGACCCGGAGGAAGCTGCCGCCGCAGTCGCCGGTGAATCCTCGACGGCGACATGGACCGTGGTGTGGACCGACCGCCTGACCGACTATTCGCATTACCAGGCCAAGGCCTACCGCCTCGATCCCGTCCCCGGCACGCCCGGACAATATTTCGCCTATATCGCCTACGACCTCGACCTGTTTGAGGAAGGCTCGATCGCCAACCTCACCGCCTCGATCATCGGCAACGTGTTCGGCTTCAAGCCGCTCAAGGCGCTGCGCCTCGAGGACATGCGGCTGCCGCCCGCCTATCTGAAGACCTTCCAGGGACCGCCGACCGGTATCGTCGTCGAGCGCGAGCGTCTCAATTGTTACGGCCGCCCGCTGCTCGGCGCCACCATGAAGCCGAAGCTCGGCCTGTCCGGCCGCAATTACGGTCGCGTGGTTTACGAGGCGCTGCGCGGCGGCCTCGACTTCAGCAAGGACGACGAGAACATCAACTCGCAGCCGTTCATGCATTGGCGCGACCGCTTCCTCTACTGCATGGAGGGCGTGAACAAGGCGATCGCGCGCACCGGCGAGGTGAAGGGTCACTACCTCAACGTCACCGCCGCCACCATGGAAGACATGTACGAGCGCGCCGAATTCGCCAAGGAGCTCGGCAGCGTCATCATCATGATCGATCTGGTCATCGGCTACACCGCCATCCAGTCGATCTCGAAATGGGCGCGCAAGAACGACCTGATCCTGCACCTGCATCGCGCCGGCCATTCGACCTACACACGGCAGAAGAATCACGGCGTCTCTTTCCGCGTCATCGCCAAATGGATGCGCATGGCCGGCGTCGACCACATCCACGCCGGCACCGTGGTCGGCAAGCTCGAGGGCGATCCCAACGTCATCCGCGGCATCTACGACACCTGCCGCGAGACGCATGTGCCGCAGAACTTCCAGCACGGCATCTTCTTCGAGCAGCCCTGGGCCAGCCTGAAGAAGACCATGCCGGTCGCCTCCGGCGGCATCCATGCCGGGCAGATGCATCAGCTCATCACCTATCTCGGCGAGGACGTCGTGCTGCAATTCGGCGGCGGCACCATCGGCCACCCCATGGGTATCGAGGCGGGCGCGACCGCCAACCGCGTCGCGCTCGAAGCCATCGTCAAGGCGCGCAACGAAGGCAAGGACATCTGGAATGAAGGCCCGCAATTGCTGGCCAACGCCGCCAAGACCTGCACGCCGCTGCGAGCCGCGCTCGACGTCTGGAAGGACGTCACCTTCGACTACGCCTCGACCGATTCGGTCGACTTCGTACCCACGCCGACCGCCGCGGTCTGATTTTCGAGGGAATTCGCCATGCGTCTCACTCAAGGCCAGTTTTCTTTCCTTCCCGATCTCACCGACGACGAGATCAAACTGCAATGCGCTTATGCGCTGGACCAAGGTTGGGCCTTGGCCGTCGAATTCACCGACGACCCGCACCCGCGCAATACCTATTGGGACATGTGGGGCACGCCGATGTTCGACCTCAAGGATCCGGCCGGCGTCCTGTTGGAAATCAACGCCTGCCGCAAGGTCCATGCCGACCAATACGTGCGGGTGCTGGCCTTCGACAACAGCAAAGGCTTCGAAACCATCCGCATGTCGTTCATCGTCAATCGCCCCGCGGACGAACCTGGCTTCGATCTGGCGCGCGCCGAGGGCCCGGGCCGTAAGATTAATTACACGATCCGCTCCTACGCCGCCGAGCAGCCTGCCGGCCAACGGTACCGGTAACGCCGATGTCCGCCGCTAACCTGCGCATCCTCGCATGACCGCGATGACCGGCCTCATCGAAGGCACGCCCGTGGCCGATCAAGTCGACCTCGCGCGGATCTATGTCGAGAGCGACATCGAGAAGACCTTCACCGAAATCGAAACCGAGCTTGTCGGTCTGGCACCGGTCAAGACCCGCATCCGTGAAATCGCGGCGCTGCTGCTCATCGAGCGCGCGCGCAAACTGATGGGCATCGAAACCGGGCCGCCGTCACTGCACATGTCTTTCACCGGCAACCCCGGCACCGGCAAGACCACGGTCGCTCGCCGCATGGCGCAAATTCTCCACCGGCTCGGCTACGTGCGGCGCGACCAGGTGGTGAGCGTCACGCGCGACGATCTGGTCGGCCAATATATCGGCCACACCGCGCCGAAGACCAAGGACGTGATCAAAAAGGCGATGGGCGGCGTGCTGTTCATCGACGAAGCATATTACCTCTACCGGCCCGAGAACGAGCGCGACTACGGCCAGGAAGCGATCGAAATCCTGCTGCAGGTCATGGAGGACAACCGCGACGATCTGGTGGTCATCCTCGCCGGCTATCGCGATCGCATGGATGTGTTCTTCAAGAGCAATCCCGGCATGGCCTCACGCATCGCCCATCATATCGATTTTCCGGACTATTCGGCGGACGAGCTCTATCGAATCGCCGAGCTGATGGTGGCCTCGATGCATTATCGCTTCGACGCCGAGGCACAGACGGCCATGCATGAATACATCGCCAGACGGATGACGCAGCCGCGTTTCGCCAACGCGCGGTCGATCCGGAACGCGTTGGACCGCACACGGCTGCGCCAGGCCAATCGGCTATTTGAAAATCGTACGGCGCCGCTCGACCGCGGCGCGCTTGAGACAATCACGGCAGCGGACATCAGGGCGAGCCGAGTCTTTCGACAATAACAACGGCACATGGGGAAGCGCGATGGGGAAGCGGGGACAAACAATCAGTGAATTTTTCCGCAGCGAGCGGTCGGCCGGCGGCCCGCTCGATGCGGACCTTATCGCGCTGCTCGAGCACATCGAGCATGCGTGCAGGTCCATTGCGGCGGTCGTGGCACAAGGCGCGCTGGAAAACACGCATGGCAAGAGCATCGGCATCAATGTGCAGGGCGAGGAGCAAAAGCTGCTCGACTCGCTCGCCAACGACATCATCATCGGCGCTTGCGAGGAAAGCGGTCAGCTCTGCGGCATTGCCTCCGAGGAGATGGAGGACTTCTACCGCATACCGCCTTGGTTTACGCGCGGCCGCTATCTGTTGGTGTGCGATCCGCTCGACGGTTCCTCCAACATCGATGTAAACGTCACGATCGGTTCGATCTTCTCGATCCTGCGCGCGCCCAATGCCGGCTGCGATCCGACGATGGCCGACTTTCTGCAGCCAGGCACCGAGCAGGTGGTCGCCGGGTACGCGCTCTACGGTCCTGCCGCGATGATCGTGTTGACTGCCGGGCGCGGCGTGCACGGCTTCACATTCAACCGCGAACTCTCGGCTTATTGCCTCACCCATAGCGACATGCGCATCCCCGAAGCCGCGTACGAATTCGCGATCAATGCCTCGAACGAGCGCTTTTGGGAAGCTCCGGTCCGCCGCTACGTCAAGGAGTGCATCGAGGGCAGGAGCGGCCCCCGCGGCGTCGATTTCAACATGCGATGGATCGCCTCGATGGTCGCCGAGGTGCACCGAATTCTCATCCGCGGCGGCGTCTACATGTATCCGCGCGATAGCAAGGACCCGGCGAAGGCCGGGCGGCTGCGCCTGATGTACGAAGCCAATCCGATGGCGATGATCGTCGAACAGGCCGGCGGTTCGGCGTCGACCGGGCGCCAGCGCATCCTCGACATCGCGCCGGAAAGCCTGCACCAGCGCATCCCGCTCATCCTCGGGTCGCGGGCGGAGGTCGAGCGCCTCGTGCGCTATCACAAGGCCCACGATCGGGGCGACGACGTGGTTTTTGAAACCCCGCTGTTTAAGGAACGCACGCTGTTTCGTACGGCCTGAGACGAATTGAGCCGATGTCGGTCAAGCATCCCATTGTCGCCATCACCGGCTCGTCGGGCTCCGGCACGACGACGATGAAGACGACGTTTCAGCAGATCTTTCGGCGCGAGAAGATCAACGCCGCCATCGTCGAGGGCGACGCTTTCCATCGCTACGACCGCGCCGAGATGAAGATCAAGATGGCGGAAGCGCAGAAGCTGGGCAATTCGCATCTCAGCCATTTCGGCCCGGAAAACAATCTGTTCGAACAGCTCGAGACGCTGTTCCGCAGTTATGGTGAAACTGGCGCTGGCCGCGTGCGCAGGTATTTGCACGACGAAGCTGAAGCCGAGCCGTACGGTCAGAAGCCAGGCGAGTTCACACCGTGGGAAGACCTGCAGCCCGGCACCGACCTTTTATTCTATGAAGGCCTGCACGGCGGCGTGGTGACCGACGCTGTCGATGTCGCCAAGCATACCGACATTCTTATCGGCGTCGTTCCGATCATCAACCTGGAATGGATCCAGAAGCTGCACCGCGATAAGCTGGTGCGCGGCTATTCGCAGGAAGCGGTGGTCGACACCATTCTGCGGCGCATGCCGGACTACGTGAACTACATCTGCCCGCAGTTTTCGCAGACGCACGTCAATTTCCAGCGCGTGCCCACGGTCGACACTTCAAATCCGTTCATCGCCCGCGACATCCCTAGCTTGGACGAGAGCATGCTGATCATTCGTTTCCGCAATCCGCGCGGCATCGATTTCCCCTATCTCCTGTCGATGCTGCACGACAGCTTCATGTCGCGTCCCAACACCATTGTCTGCCCCGGCGGCAAGATGGCGCTGGCGATGCAACTGATCTTCACGCCCATGCTGTGGCAGATCATGGACAAGAAAAAGCGCGCGGGGTGAGAGACGTTCGATGAACCTGGTCGCCAAATTTGCCGCCACGAGCGATGACCGCGGGCTCGCTAACGCCTTGCGCATGCTGTCGATCGACATGGTCGAGCAAGCGAAATCTGGCCATCCCGGCGCGCCGATGGGCATGGCGGACATCGCCGAGGTGTTGTGGCGCCGCCATTTGCAGCATGACCCGGCCGATCCGCAATGGCCGGACCGCGACCGTTTCGTGCTCTCCAACGGGCACGCTTCGGCCTTGCTTTACGCGCTCCTGCATCTGACCGGATACGATCTGCCGATCGAAGAGTTGATGCGTTTCCGCCAGCTTCATTCCAAGACGCCGGGCCACCCGGAATACGGCGTGACGCCGGGAGTGGAGACGACCACCGGCCCGCTCGGTCAAGGGCTGGCCAATGCCGTCGGCATGGCGCTCGCCGAGAAGCTGCTCGCCGACGAATTCAACCGGCCGGGTCACGCCATCGTCGATCATCGCACCTACGCGTTCGTCGGCGACGGCTGCCTGATGGAAGGCGTTTCGCACGAGGCTTGCTCGCTCGCCGGCACACTCGGCCTGGAAAAGCTGATCGTCTTCTATGACGACAACGGCATCTCCATCGACGGTAAGGTCGAGGGCTGGTTTGCCGACGACACCGCGCAGCGCTTCGCCGCCTATGGCTGGCGCGTGATCCGCGATGTCGACGGCCACGATGCGGCTTCAATCGAGCGAGCGCTCAGCGAAGCGCTGACGACGACTGGCCGCAAGCCCACTTTGATTTGCTGCAAGACGGTGATCGGCTGGGGCGCACCCGACAAAGCGGGGTCGCACGACGTGCATGGCGCGCCACTTGGCGCCGCGGAAGCGGCCGCCACGCGGACCGCGCTGGGCTGGGACTCGGCGCCGTTCGAAATGCCGGCCGGCATGAAGGCTGCTTGGGATTGCCGCGAGCAAGGCGCGCGCACCCACGCCGCCTGGAGCCGTCGTTTTGCGGCTTACGCGGAAGCTTATCCGGACCTGGCGGCGGAGTTCACGCGACGGGTGGCCGGCGAGCTGCCGGCGCATTTTGCGCCGAAGGCAGACGCCTGGGCGGCCGCCGCGGCACGCGCCCCTGACCCGGTCGCCACCCGCAAGGCGTCGCAATCGACCATCGGCGCGTTTGCCGCAGCGCTGCCGGAGCTGCTCGGCGGATCCGCCGACTTGACCGGATCGAACCTGACAGACTGGAAAGGCTGCCGCGCGGTCGGCCCGCAGCAAAGCGGAAACTACGTCCACTATGGCGTGCGCGAATTCGCCATGGCGGCGGTCATGAACGGCATCGCGCTGCATGGCGGCTTCATTCCATTCGGCGGCACCTTCCTCGTCTTCTCGGACTATGCGCGCAACGCGCTGCGGCTCTCAGCGCTCATGGGGCTGCGCGTCGTCTATGTGTTCACCCATGATTCGATTGGCTTGGGTGAGGACGGACCGACACATCAGCCCATCGAACACGTCGCGTCGCTGCGGCTGATGCCGAATATGGCGGTCTGGAGACCTTGCGATCTTTTGGAGACGGCAATCGCTTGGCGCGCCGCGGTCGAACGAACCGAAGGGCCGACCAGTCTCATTTTATCCCGGCAAAACCTCCCTCCCCAAGCCGGGACGCCGCCGCGGGCCGAGCTGATTGCCCGCGGCGGCTACGTCCTCGCGGAAGCCGCGGGCGGCGACCCCGATCTGGTGCTGATCGCCACCGGGTCGGAAGTCGCGCTCGCCATGCAGGCGCGCGGTGATCTCGCCGCGCGCGCCATAAGAGCGCGCGTCGTCTCGATTCCATCGACCACCGTATTCGACCGGCAAGACGATTCCTATCGTGCATCGGTTCTTCCGGTCGGGGTCAAGCGCGTTGCCATCGAAGCCGGCGCCTGCGACCTCTGGCGCAAATATGTCGGCCTCGACGGCGCGGTGGTCGGCATCGATCGCTACGGCGAATCGGCGCCCGGCCCCGCGCTCTACGCTCATCTCGGCTTTACCACCGGACATGTCGTCGACGTCGCGGAGGCGTTGCTCGCAAGGCGGGCGACCCACTGAGACGCAATCGGAGAACAGTTATGGCCCTCGTTTCGATGCGACAATTGCTCGACCACGCCGCCGAGCACGGCTACGGCCTCCCGGCCTTCAACGTGAATAACATGGAGCAGATCCGCGCCATCATGGAGGCGGCCGATGAATGCGACAGCCCGGTGATCCTGCAGGGCTCGGCCGGCGCGCGCAAATATGCCGGCGAAGCGTTCCTGCGCCATTTGGTTGCGGCGGCGGTGGAGACCTGGCCGCACATCCCCATCGTCATGCACCAGGATCACGGTGCCAGCCCCGCGGTGTGCCAGCGCGCCATCCGCTCCGGCTTCACCAGCGTGATGATGGATGGCTCGCTGCGTGAAGACATGAAGACGCCGGCGCCTTACGACTACAATGTCGCGGTCACCCGCACGGTGGTCGAATTGGCGCATGCCGTCGGCGTTTCCGTCGAGGGCGAGCTCGGCGTGCTCGGCTCGCTGGAAACCGGCGAAGCGGAGAAGGAAGACGGCTCCGGCGCCGAGGGCAAGCTCTCGCGCGAGCAGCTGCTCACCGATCCCGACCAGGCCGCCGATTTCGTGCGACAAACCGGGGTCGATGCGCTCGCCATCGCCATCGGCACCAGCCACGGCGCCTACAAGTTTTCGCGCAAGCCAACCGGCGAAATTCTCGCCATCGACCGCATCAAGGAAATCCACGCCCGCTTGCCGAACACACATCTGGTGATGCACGGCTCGTCGTCGGTGCCGCAGGAATGGCTCAAGGTGATCCGCGACAACGGCGGCGCGATCAAGGAAACCTACGGCGTGCCGATCGAGGAGATTCAGGAAGGCATCAAGCACGGCGTGCGCAAGGTGAACATCGACACCGATATTCGCCTGTCGATGACCGGCGCGATGCGGCGCATGATGTTCAAGAACCCGAGCGAGTTCGACCCGCGCAAGTTCCTAGCCGACGCCATGAAAGCGGCCAAGGATGTCTGCCGCAGCCGTTTCGAGGCCTTCGGCAGCGCCGGGCAGGCCGACAAGATCGCGCCGGTGCCGCTCGAAGAATTGGCGTTCCGCTACGCCGGCGGCGAGCTCGCGCAAACGGTGCACTGAGAGCGCACATTCTATTTCCGGCGTAAATGCCGCTCGCCAAGAAAAATGGCGCGCCCGAAGAGATTCGAACTCCTGACCCCCAGATTCGTAGTCTGGTGCTCTATCCAGCTGAGCTACGGGCGCTTTTGGCCGCTGCGGAGAGGCCGGCGGACCGGGGATAGCTAACGTTTCGGCCATGCATTGGCAAGCCGCCGCCCGACCCACGACGCTTTCAATGGATCGCAAGCGGCAGGCGCGTCGCCCGTGTGAGGGCGCCGATCAGGGCCGGCGCGCGCACCGCGGCTTCCATGAGCAAGGGGCGAGCCAGCTGGTTCGCGGCAAGACCGGCGACCGCACCGGCGAGTCGCAATGGCCGCACGAGCAGCCGCCGCGCCGCCGCGAGATAGGAGGCAGGCGGCGCGCCGCGCTCGATATGTGCGGTCGCCAGCGCCGCTGAGGCAAGCGCGATGGCAAGCCCGTCACCGGTGAACGGCGGAATATGTGCGAGGCGATCGCCGATACGATAGACGGCAACATCCTCGTCGCGATGCAAATGGCTACGTCCCGGGCAGACCACTGCCAGAGGTTTCTCCCAAAGCGCCGTTGCGCCGGAAAGCCGCTCACTGAAATGGCGCGAGTTCTGCGCCAAATAGGCTTGCAGCGGCGGCCAGCCTGGGCTGAGCCGCGCGACTGCGACGCGCGGCAACACCAGGCAAAGATTGGCGACGCCGTCTTCCACCATTTCGAGGCCGGCATAGCCGCCCGGCAGCAGCGCAAGTTCGACGCGGCCCGCGAGCGCGCGCTCTGCCGTGGGCGCGAGCCGCACATGCACTTTCAGACCCACCAGCGAGCTGTCGCGTCCATCACGGACGCCGCGCACGGCCGATTTGCCGGTTGCCAACACCGGGTGGCGGCATTGAATTGTCGCGCCGTCATCGCAGCGCGCGATATAACCGGCGCGGTCGCGCGTCAGCTCTTTGACAGCGACGCCACGCTTGACTTTAGCGCCACAAGCCGCGGCGCGGCGAAGCAAGGCATCGTCCAACCGATAGCGGGACAGCGAGAGGCCACGGAACGGCAGCCGTGCGCTTGTTGCGCGCGCCGCGGCATAGATCGCGACGTCTTCGATCGCGACCGCGCCAAGATTGGCCGCATCGACTCCAAGACGCCACAAATGCTGCTGCGTCTCGATGCTCAAAAATTCGCCGCACACCTTGTGATGCGGGCCGGCGCTGCGCTCGATGAGCGTGACTTCGCGGCCCCCTGCCGCGAGAGCGCAACCGGCAGCCGCGCCGGCCGGGCCGCCACCGATGATGAGCGTTTCTACGCGCGTCATTGCAGCCGGCCGATCGCGAAACGATACAGGAACCAGCGCAGCGTCACCTTATGGCGCGGGATCCCGGCGTCAGCGATGCGATCCTCCCACTCGGCGCGCGTCAGCGAGCGGCTCACCGAGATGCGCCCGTCGTGAATGACCATGGGATGCAACTGCGTCACCAGGCGCATGAGGCCGATGAAATGGTAGGGTACCGGATGGCGTTGCAGATCGTAGATGAACCAGCCCTTGCGCGCGGTCATCTCCATCCAGCGCAAAAAGGCGACGATCAGGGCATCTCCGAAATGGTGGGCCAGCAGGCTGCTGATCACGAAATCGATCGGCCGATCGGGCTGAAAATCGAAAATATCAACGGCGTGATACTCGATGCCATCCCGCGCATTGGTCGCGCTTTGCGCGATGCGCACGGTTTCTTTGCTGAGATCGACGCCGACGAGATGCAACGGCAGATCGTGCTGGCGCGCCCAATGACTAATGGCGCGCAACAGATCGCCATAGCCGCAGCCGACATCGAGCAGCGTCAGCGGCTCGCTTTGCGGCGCGTCGCGCAGCGCGCGACGCAGCCAATTGAGCACGGTTCGACGGCCGAACATGGCGCCGTTGAAGCGCGCGAGATCGCGCAACACGTCGGCAAGCTCGTCTGCATGCAGCTCGGCCTCGTCGAGCCATTCAGTTTCGCGGCTGCGGCGCGAGAAATCGGGCACGGTTGATGCGGTGCTCACCGTTCAGGCCGCGGTGCGGAACAGCATGGTCTCGGCGACCAGCCCAGGACCGAAGGCCATGGCGCAGCCTTGGCGGCCGCGTGCGCCGCTCTTCAGCAGCGCCTCGATCACGAACATCACCGTCGCCGACGACATGTTGCCGTAGCGGCGCAGCACCTCGCGCGAGGCCGCGAGCATCGGCGGCTTAAGCGCAAAGGCGCGCTCCACCGCGTCGAGCACGGTGCGCCCACCCGGATGCACCGCCCACAGATCGATCGCCGCGGGCTCCGCGCCGTTGAGAATCTCGGCACGGTGCTCGTGCAACGCGTTGTGGATGGTCGCCGGCACCAGGCCGGACAGCACCATGTCGAAGCCCGATTCGCGGATGTGCCAAGTGATCAGCTCGCGCGTATCCGGTACCAGCACCGCGCGAAAGCTCTCCAGCGCGGTGCCGACTGGGTCGGCGCTCACCAGGCAGGCGGCGCAGCCGTCGCCCCACAACAGGAACGACAGCGTCTGATCGAGGTCGCTCGTTTCCTTGAAATGCAGCGTGCACAGTTCGAGATTGAGGATGAGCACGCGCGCGGCGGGCTCCGAGCGCACGATATGGCGCGCGAGCTTGAGCGCGTTGATCGCAGCATAGCAGCCCATGAACCCAATCATGGTGCGTTCGACCGAGCTCGGCAGGCGACAGCGCTCGATCAGTTCGAGGTCGAGCCCCGGCGCGGAGAAGCCGGTGCAACAGGTGATGATAAGGTGCGAGATGCGCGCGCGCTCCTCGTCAAGCAAGAGTCGTTCGACTGCGGCCTGCGCAAGCTCTGGCGCGTGCCGTTCGAACGCCTGCATGCGTGCGGCGGTGCCGGGAAAATCCTTGCGCCGGTAAAAGCCCTGCTCATCGAGATAGGAGCTGTCCGGCGCCGGATTGGGGCTGAGAAATGAATAGCGATGCTCGATGCCAGCGCGCTCGGCCATGCGCTGGAACAGCGAGGTTTGCCGGTTGTCGCCCAGCAGACCTTGCGCATAGCGGCGGAAGGCGTCGTGGATGTCATGGGGCGGAACCGCGGTGGCGACGCGGTTGATGTAGGCGGGGGTCAATCAGGGTTTCTCCGCGCGGTAGCGATGTCCGCCAGACAAGAACACCGGAGGCGTCGGGATTCTTCCGGGCGGAGGCAGCCGCGTTCAGGCGCGCACGCGCACGTCGCGGCGGGATTTAAGATCGATGGCGCGGTCGGGGATCGCGATGCGGAATGTGGCGCCGATGGTGCCCGGCACCAGGGCGATCTCACCGCCATGCGCCCGCACGAGTTCGGCGGCGATGGCAAGGCCAAGTCCGGCGCCGCCAGACGTCGAACCGTGGAAAGCCTCGAACATGTGCGCGCGCGCCTTTTCGGAGACGCCGGGGCCGGTGTCGGAAATCTCCAGCACGACCACGCTGCCTTCGCGCCGGCCGGTGATGCGGATCTGATCGCGCGCCGCATCCCTCGTGCCGTGCGCTTTCAGCGCCTGCACCGCGTTGCGCGCGACATTGACCAGCACGCGGAATAGCTGATCGTGATCCGCCTCGACGGTAAGCCCCCGCTCGACCGATACGATCCAACGGATCGGCACGTCGAGCGTAAGGCCAAGCGCCTCGTGCACCTCCTCTATCAGCGGCTCGACCTCGATGGTCTTGCGTTCCGGCGGTGGCTCTTTGGCCGCTCCGTAGGACAGCGTCGACTGGCAGAAGGCGATCGCGCGCTCGAGCGTCCGCATCAGTTTGGGCGCGAAACGCTGCACTTTGGGATCGGGCAGGCTGGAGAGCTGATCGGAAAAAAGCTGCGCGGAGGCGAGCAGATTGCGCAGGTCGTGGTTGATCTTCGACACGGCCAAGCCGAGCGCCGCAAGCCTGCTTTTCTGGTGCAGCATCGAGGCAAGCTCGCGCTGCATGGCGGCGAGCTCGCGCTCGGCGGTGCCGACCTCGTCGGCGCGCCCCGATTCAAAGATGATGCGCGCGGGATTTTCCGGGTCGGCGCGGAACGCCACGATATTTTCGGTGATGTGCCGCATCGGCCGCACCAGCAGATAATGCAGCGACAGAAACACCAGCATCGCGGTGATGCCGGTGATCAGCAGCGACACCAGCAGGATGGTGGCGGAAACGTTCCACATCGCCTCGCGCAGCGGCGCGAGGTCGACGACGATTTCGAGAAACTGGCCTTCCGCCATCGGCGCCTCGCCGACCACGCGGATGACGTCGTTCGGATTGCCATCGAGCAGCGTGCCGAAGGCGTCCATGATGGCGCCCCACCAACTGACGTTGCGCATGTCGACGTCCTGCGCGGGCATCTCGGGGACATCGGAGGCGGCGAGCAGACGGCGCTCATTGCCCATCTTCACGGCCACCAGTCGTGCGCCGATGCTGTCGAGCACCATCTTGGTGGTGTCTTTCGGCAACGTCTGTTTCTTTTGCTCGGCGTCGATGACCAGGGCGACGGTATGGGCGGCGGCGAGCCGGCCGTTGAGCCAATCGAGCCGGTAATTCGCGATCCACGGCACGTAGATCAGGATTTCGGCGACGGTCACAAACAGGATGGTGAGCGACAGCAACTTGCCGGACAGGCCAAAGCGCGCCCCGGCGTGATGCGGCGCGGCCGGCAATTCGCGTTCGGGTGCGGTGTCAGGTTCCAATTTGCGTTTCCAACGTCGGGATTCGTAATGCACGCGATGATGCGCCGCACGAGCAGAGCCGTCAAACCGGGCGCAAAAAAGGTCGCAATGACGCGGTTCAAGCGCTTCGATTCGGCGCCTATTCGCTGCAATTGACGCGCCCGACCCCCTCCCTTATAAGCCGCGCACATCCCGTGCCGATCCGGCCGAAAATTGCGGATTTTCATGGTGGTCTTGGGGACGGTTTTGCGGCGGTCCCCACCACCACGGTGCGACCAGCGGAGAATCAAAACGTGAAGCGGACCTATCAACCGAGCAAGCTTGTACGCAAGCGCCGTCACGGTTTCCGCGCGCGCATGGCCAGCAAGGGTGGACGCAAGGTGTTGTCGGCGCGGCGCGGACGTGGGCGCAAGCGGCTGTCTGCTTGACCGGCACGGAGCCGCAGCGCACGCCTTTCATGCAACGGCTGACGCAACGGGCGGATTTCTTGGCCGCGGCATCCGGGGCCAAGGTCCCAGCCGCCGCTTTCGTGCTCCAGGCGCGCAAACGCGGCGACGAGGGTCCAATCCGCTTTGGCTTTACCGTGTCGAAAAAGGTAGGCAACGCCGTCGAGCGCAACCGGGTGCGCCGAAGGCTGCGCGAAGTGGTGCGGCTTGCCGGCGCAGGGCGGACACGCCCCGGTCATGATTATGTGCTGATCGGACGGCGCGCGGCGTTGGCTTTGCCCTTTGCCCGCATGCGCGAGGATTTCGAAGGCGCGCTGCGCCGGGTTCACGAGGGGCGCCAAGCGAGGACGACAAGGCGATGAGCGCCGACAGAAACACCATCCTCGCCATCATCCTGTCGGCGCTGGTGCTGATCGGTTGGCAGTATTTCTTCGGAACGGCCACCAAATCTCCGCAACCGCAGGCGCAAAACCAGACGCAGCCGGCGCAACCGGGCGCGCCGGTGACGCAACCGGGCGCGCCGGCGACGCAGCCGCCCGGCGCGCCGACGGTGCCGAGCAGCGCCGCGCCTGCCGCCGCCCCGCTCTCCCGCGAGGAGGCGCTGAAAGCCTCACCTCAACGCTTGCCGATTGCGACCGACAGCCTCCAGGGCACCATCGCGCTCAAGGGCGCGCGTATCGACGACCTCTCGCTGGTCAAATTCCACGAGACCGTCGACCCGCATTCGCCGCCGATCGTGCTCTTGTCGCCCTCCGGCAGCCCCGACCCGTTCTACGCCGAGTTCGGCTGGACCGCCGGCACCGGCACCGCCAAGGTGCCCGACGCCAACAGCGAATGGAAACAAGAGGGCTCGGGCGCCCTCGCCGTTGGCCATCCGGTGACGCTCGTTTACGACAACGGCGAGGGCCTGCAATTCCGCCGCACCATTGCGGTCGACGACCGCTATATGTTCACCGTCACCCAAGAGGTGGCGAACAAGAGCGACAAGCCGGTCACGCTCTATCCTTACGGGCTGATCTCGCGCCACGGCACGCCGAAGACCGCGGGCTATTACATCCTGCATGAGGGCCTGATCGGCGTGCTCGGCAACGACGGCCTGCAGGAGATCACCTACAAGAAGATCGAAGAAAAGAAGGTGATGGATTTCGACGTCACCGACGGCTGGCTCGGCATCACCGACAAATACTGGGCGGCGACGCTGCTGCCCGATCCCAAGGCGCACTTGAAGGCGCGCTTCTCCACCGGCACGATCGGCGCCAAGGAAACCTACCAGACCGACTATCTGCTCGATGCGGTCACCGTCGCGCCGGGCGCCACCGGCGCCTCGACCGCGCATCTCTTCGCCGGCGCCAAGGAAGTGCATCAGGTCAACGATTACGAAAAGGAGCTCAACCTCAACCGCTTCGATCTGTTGATCGACTGGGGCTGGTTCTACTTCATCACCAAGCCGATGTTCCTGATGCTCGACTTCTTCTACCGCCTGGTCGGCAATTTCGGCATCGCCATCCTGATCGTGACGCTGTTGATCAAGATCGTCTTCTTCCCGCTCGCCAACAAGTCCTACGCCTCGATGGCCAAGATGAAGGCGGTGCAGCCGCAGATGGCGGCGCTGCGCGAGCGCTATCCCGACGACAAGGTCAAGCAGCAGCAGGAGCTGATGGCGCTGTACAAGAAGGAGAAGATCAACCCGCTCGCCGGCTGCCTGCCGATCGCCATCCAGATCCCGGTGTTCTTCTCGCTCTACAAGGTGCTGTTCGTCACCATCGAGATGCGCCACGCGCCGTTCTTCGGCTGGATTCACGACCTCTCGGCGCCCGACCCGACCAACGTGTTCACGCTGTTCGGGCTGATCCCGTTCGATCCGACGGTGCTGCCGGTCGTCGGCGCCTTCCTGCATCTCGGCCTGTGGCCGCTGATCATGGGCGTGACCATGTGGCTGCAGATGAAGCTCAACCCGGCGCCGCCCGACCCGACGCAGGCGATGATCTTCAACTACATGCCGATCATCTTCACCTTCATGCTGGCGAACTTCCCGGCGGGGCTCGTCATCTACTGGGCCTGGAACAACTCGCTGTCGGTGACGCAGCAGTCGGTCATCATGCGCAGGCACGGCGCGAAGATCGAGTTGTTCGATAATATCAGGGCGTTGTTTGGGAAGAGGAAGAAGACGCAGGCAGGCTCGTAAAATCTTAGCTTGCCTGTCATGATAGACTAATACGCCTTTCTGGCCGCTTCATGCCAACTCATGTTTGACGATAGCCGCTCCTTCATCACCCGAGCATTTCTGCGCGCGGCCTTCGACCTCGACTATCGCGCCTATATCTGTGCACGCCAAAGGGTAAAGGGGCTGCATCTTACGAGGTCGAGATCGAAGACGCGATCATGAAGCCGCTTGTCTCCGGTCCTGAGGCCAAGCGGTACGAGGAGCCGGAGACGAGCACCTATGTACTCTTCCCCTATGAGCGCGACGTGCGCGGCGCGATGCGTTTGATCTCCGCAGATGACATGGCCCAGCGTTTTCCAAAAGCATGGGCGCACTTGCGTAAATGGGAGGCAGAGCTCCGGGGGCGTGAAACTGGCAAGATGGATCGGGACAAGGATTGGTGGGGATACGTTTATCCGAAGAATTTAGACAAACAAGATGCGCCCAAATTGATAGTGCCACGCCTAGTGCAACATCTGAAAAGCAGCTCCGATGCAGTCGGGGGTGTTTTTCTAGACAACGTCGACGCTGGAGGCGTGCTTCCGGCACAAGGCATTGATCTTTCGTACTTGCTCGCCATGCTGAACGGTCCTGTCTGCGATTTCGTCTTCCGCATCATATCGAAACCGTTCCAGAACGATTATCGTTCGGCGAATAAGCAGTTCATCGCGCCCTTGCCAATCCCCAATGCTTCGGCGCAAGCACGTGCCGATGTTGCCACTCGCGCGCGCGGGTTAGAGGACCGATGGACGCGACGCCGCGACCTCATGCGCGAGACTGCCGAGAGGCTCTCCATTTTGGGTCGTACTCGTCATCCCGCGCGCTGGTTGTGGCCTGACTTGCCGGACCTGCCTCGGATGGTCGAGGCGGCGCCCGCGGCGTTACGCCTTCCTGCCGAGCGCCGCGCCTGGGCAGAGGAACGACTCGATGAACTGGAAGCTGCGCGGGTAGAAGCGCTGCAAGCCGCGATCGATCGAGGCGGCCGGTGCGAAGTGCGCTTCCAATCCGGCGAGTTGCGACTATACATCGGCGGCACAGCCGCGCTCGACAAAATCTATCTCGACGATGCGGCCGGTCGGCTGGCGCAAGCCTATTGGCGTTGGCTGCTCTTCAACGAGCCTTCGGACGGCTCCCGCTTTGCGACCGATCTGCGCCGGCCGCCAACGGCAAGCGACAGCCCCGCCGTCACCCAATTCTTCGAGCGCGTCGCTGCCCTGGGAGACGAGGTTGCCGCAATCGAGGTCGAGGAACGCGTGATGAACGAGTTGCTTTATGGTCTCTATGACCTGTCGCCCGCCGAGCGAAATCTTGTGGAGAACGCACGCGACCGACGCAATGGAGCAGCGATCGGTGGGTGATATTTACGGGCTTGCCGTTATGGTCGCGCAATGACTCAGCTTCCGCTTTTCCACCCCAAGCGCCCAGCTCCCGATTCGCGTGCCCCGGATTTGGCCTATATCCGCAAGAGCTTGAATCGACTCCTGCGAATTGCACGCGAGGCCCAGATCATGCCGTGGAGCGAGCCGGAGTCGCAAAGCTGCCAGAAACTATTTTCGGAGCTCGCTGTCTCCCTTCCCGCTGATGAGGCTGAAACGCTGACGTCCGAGTTCACCAGCGAACTTGCTCGCCTTCGCGCAATCCGATGAACTGACTCTTCTCTGACGCGTCTTGTCTTGGGCATTGCCGCGCGCCTACGCCGCCAGCGCCTTCAACGCCGCCTTCGGATTCTTCGCCACGATCGCGAGCAGCGAGCGAGCGGCAGGATCAGGCAGCACCCGCCCCTGCTCCCAGTTGCGCAAGGTCGAAACCGGGATGCGCAGCGCCTTGGCGAATTGATCCTGCGTCAGCCCAAGCCGCTGGCGCAGCATTTGCGGCGGGATGACCGGCGCGAAGCCCGACAGGTCGCTCTCGGTCTGATCGTCTTCGCGGGCGCGCCGGCGGATGTCGGCCTCCGCCGTCGCGGCGATCTTGCGCCGGTCGGTCCGCGGCTTCACGGCCCGGATGCTTGCCAATGTTCGGCGAACGCGCGTCATGACTTCCTCGCCATACGCTTTAAGCGTAGTCGGGTCAACGCGACGGGCAGGCCGGTTTTTTAGAATATATTCCTTGACAGCGCACCGCTGCTCCGCTAGCAAAGGCGCATCTTCCCACAATTGGCGCTGGCGCAAGCCGCCCTGGGTCCCCGCTTTTCCGCCTTCGCGCTCCGCGCTTCGGCGGACAGGCGCGGGGACGAACGGGTGCGATTTTGCGCGGCGCCATTCCCCCACCCCCAGCCCTCCCCCGCATAGCCCGTCGAAGACGGGCGTGAACGCCCTTTTGCGGGGGGAGGAGAATATAGAGAGCCACCATGCCCGACCTCACGCCCGACACCTGGGCGCACATCCGCGCCGCCTACGAGCACACCAACCAGCCGATCGCCGACATCTGCGCCGAGCACGGCATCTCCACCGGCACGCTGCGCGACCGCGTGCGGCGCTGGCGCTGGACGCAGCGGCGGCGCCCGGTCCCGCAGCAGGGACCGCCGGCGGTCGAAGCGCCGCAGGCGTTTGCTTCCCCTCCCCCCATGAGCGAAGCGAATGGTGGGTTAGGGGCGGGGGGCGCTCACGCGGCTCTGACCGCGGAGCCCCCCGCCCCGCCCGCCTTCGCTAAAGCTTCGGCGGGCGACCCTCCCCACCGCTTCGCGGGAGGAGGGATGTCCCCCGTCCCGCCCGCCGCTGACCCGGCGGCAATCGCGGCGCGGCTGCAAAGCGCGGTCGCCCGCGTATTGCCGGCGATCGAGGCGGCCACCGCCAGGCTCGCGGCCGGACCGCAAACGCCGCGCGAGATGGAGCAAACCGGCCGCGCGCTCGGCACCATGACGCGCACCTTGCGCGAATTGAACGCGCTGCTCGCCCAGCAGCCGGCGCGCCCGGCGCTCGACGACGACATGCCCGAGGACATCGACGCCTTCCGCGAGCGCTTGGCGCGGAAAATCGAAGCCTTCATGGAGTCGCGCAGCGACGAGGAGTTCGAGGAGGATGAGGCGGACGAGCGCTGAAGGTTCGGTCAGGATGGAATCGCCGCCCGCTCGCTTCACCTCCCCCTGGAGGGGGGAGGTCGATTGCGCTAAGCGCAAGCGAAGCGCAATCGGGAGGGGGTGAATTCGAATGGGCCGAGCTTTTCACCCCACCCCCGGATCGCCGTTGGCGATCCGACCCTCCCCCTCCAGGGGAGGGTAAAGAGAGATCGCGGCACGCCCGATGATTTCAACCGCCCCCTTCACCCGCGACGAGATCGAGGCCGGGCGCAAGCTGTTCGCCGGCGACTGGCGTTTCGTCGCCGCGGCGGGCGGCGAAGCCTCGCTGCCGAAGATGCGCGGCGTCGAGATCGCCTTCGCCGGCCGCTCCAATGTCGGCAAGTCGAGCCTGATCAACGCGCTCAGCGGCCGCAAAAGCCTGGCGCGCATCTCGCGCACGCCCGGGCGCACGCAGGAGCTGATCTTCTTTACCGGCGGCGGCGCGCTCAGCATCGTCGACATGCCCGGCTACGGCTATGCCGCCGCCGCCAAGGCGAAGATCGCGGCCTGGACCGCATTGATCCACGCCTACCTGCGCGGCCGCGCCAACCTCGCCCGCGTCTACGTGCTGATCGACGCCCGGCATGGCCTCAAAGACACCGACGCGCCCATGCTCGAGGCGCTCGGGCAGGCCGCGGTCAGTCATCAAATCGTCTTGACCAAGGCCGATGAACTGAAGCCGGCGGAGCTCGCCGCCGCGGTTCGTGTCGCCGAGGCGGCGCTTGCCGAGCGGCCGGCCGCCTTCCCGGCCGTGCTCGCGACCTCGGCGCGCGCGGGCTTAGGTATCGCCGAATTGCGCGCCGCGATCGCGCGGCTGCTCGCCGAGCGGGGCGTCTGAGATATCCGTGTGGGTCGGCGCCCGATTGTCGGACCCCAGCCGCTCGGCTAGAACGGCGCCCGACACCAAGGCCGGTTGAATGAGCAAACGCCCCAAGATCAATCCGCAGGATCAGGCCCGCGTGCTGGTCGAGGCGCTGCCGCACATGCAGCGCTACGACGAGGAAACCGTCGTCGTCAAATACGGCGGCCACGCCATGGGCGACGAAGCCGCCGCGCGCAGCTTCGCGCAGGACGTGGTGTTGCTCGAGCAGACCGCGATCAATCCGGTGGTGGTGCACGGCGGCGGGCCGCAGATCGAGGCCATGCTCAAGCAGCTCGGCATCAAATCGGAATTCGCCGGCGGCCTGCGCATCACCGACGAGAAGACGGTCGAGATCGTCGAAATGGTGCTCGCCGGCTCGATCAACAAGCAGATCGTCGGCTACATCAACGCCGCCGGCGGCAAGGCCGTCGGCCTCTGCGGCAAGGACGGCAACATGGTGCAGGCGAAGAAGCTGACGCGCACCGTGGTCGATCCCGGCTCCAACATCGAGAAGGTGGTCGATCTCGGCTTCGTCGGCGAGCCGGAAAAGGTCGACCTGACCGTGCTCAATCACGTGCTCGGCAAGGAGATGATCCCGGTGCTGGCCCCGCTCGCGACCTCGGCGAGCGGCGGCACCTACAACGTCAATGCCGACACTTTCGCCGGCGCCGTCGCCGGCGCGCTCAAAGCCAAGCGCCTGCTGCTGCTGACCGACGTGGCGGGCGTGCTCGACCAGGACAAGAACCTGATCTCGGAACTGTCGGTCGCCGACGCCCGCCGCTTGATCGCCGACGGCACCATCTCCGGCGGTATGATCCCCAAGGTGGAAACCTGCATTTATGCGCTCGACCAGGGCGTGGAAGGCGTCGTCATCCTCGACGGCCAAGTGCCGCATGCGGTGCTGCTCGAGCTTCTGACCGACCACGGCATCGGCACGCTGATGCACCGCTGAGCGATTGACAGCGGCGCGGGCGGGCGCTGGAATCATTCATTCGCGCGAAGAACGGGGGTCATCATGCTGCTTCGGGTTTCCACTGCTGCCATCATCGTGGCGATCGCCACGCTCAGCTCCGCGCCGACCTATGCCGGCGCCATCATGTCGCTCAACAATCGCGTGACCGACGATCTGTCGCACGAAGCCTGCATGCGGCGCGCCCGCGCGGCGATCCGCGAGGCCGGCTTCCGCTATCACGATACCACCTCGGAAGCGGTCTGGGGCACCGCCCACGACCGGCGCGACATGGTCGCCATCTATTGCCTGACCACGCGCGACGTCGCGGTGTTCGCCGCGGCCAGCCCGACCGGCGACGGCAAGGTGACGGCGCCGCTCGTCGACGCGCTGACCGACGCGTGGGAGGCCGTCAAATAGCGATCGCCGGCCAATCGCGCTGCATCCGCGAGCGAGCAAACCGTGCGCCGGTCCTGAGCGCTTGACAGCGGCGATGCGGGCGGCTGGAATTCGGCCCATCCTCTGGGGGTGAAGCCGTGACCAGAACATCCTTGCTGCTCGCCATCGTGGTGGCGGTCGTCGCGCTTGCGCCGGCAAAGGCCGGCGCGCAATCGGCCATCATGTCGCTCAACTCGATCGGCACCAGCGATTTGCCGCATGCCGACTGCATGAAGCGCGCACGGGCCGCCATCCGTGAGGCGGACCTGGAATATTACGACACCACGTCCGAGGCGGTCTGGGGGCGCAACAGCTCCCATCGCGACATGGTGGCGATCTATTGCCTGAAGTCGCACGACGTCGCCGTATTCGCCGCCGCGAGCCCGACCGGGCGCGGCAGCGTGACGGCGCCGCTGGTCGATCGCCTGGTCAAGGCCTGGCAGGATCTTAGCCGCTAACGACTACGAATTGGAACCGGGTCGCGGCTCCAAAGCATTTCAGCAAGGAAGCAATCTGTTAACGCCTTTTTTATTCCGCCGGTCCTGTTATACATAGGCCGATGCCTGGGGGAGCGCTGCGCGGAATGACTGACCGGCCTACGCGCATTCTGTTGGTTTATCCGGAGTTCGTGCCAAACTCGTTTTGGAACTACACGGATTCCTGCAAGCTGGTCGGCGCCAAGTACCCGGCGGCGCCGCTTGGCCTGATCACGGTCGCCGCGCTGCTGCCGCAGGACTGGCAGTTCAAGCTGGTCAATCGCAATACCGAAACGCTCGGCCCTGCCGACATCGATTGGGCCGACCTGGTGATGACCGGCGGTATGCTCAACCAGCAACCGGACTGCTTGCGGCTGATCGAGCTTTGCCACGCGCGCGGCAAGCCGGTCGCGGTCGGCGGACCGGACGTCACTTCGAGCCCGCACCTTTATCAGTCGGCCGATTTTCAGGTGCTCGGCGAGGCCGAGGACGTCATCAATGATTTCGTCGTCGCCTGGCAGCGCGGCGACCGTGCAGGCGTCTTCCGCGCCGAGAAGTTCACGATCGACGTGACCAAGACGCCGCTGCCGCGCTTCGATCTGCTCAATCTCCGCCATTACCTCTACATCTGCGTGCAATATTCGCGCGGCTGCCCGTTCACCTGCGAATTCTGCGACATCATCGAACTGTACGGCCGCGTGCCACGCACCAAGACCAATGAGCAGATGCTGGCCGAACTCGAACGGCTTTACGACCTCGGCCACCGCGGTCATGTCGATTTCGTCGACGACAACCTCATCGGCAACAAGAAGGCGCTGCGCACCTTCCTGCCGATGCTCAAGGCCTGGCAGGAAGCGCACGACTATCCGTTCGAGTTCTCGACCGAGGCGTCGATCAATCTCGCCGACGACGACGAGCTAATGCAGATGATGAAGGACGCCAATTTCTGGCTGGTCTTCGTCGGCATCGAGAGCCCGGATCCCGAGACGCTTAGACAGATGCGCAAGAAGCAGAACACGCGGCGCAACATTGCCGAGTGCGTGCACAAAATTTACGGCTACGGCATGGCCGTAACCGCGGGGTTCATCATCGGCTTCGACAGCGAGAAGACAAAGGTCGGCGAGTCGATGGCGGCGTTCATCGACGATTGCGCGGTGCCGGTCGCCATGGTCGGCCTGCTCTATGCGCTGCCGGGCACACAGCTCACGCGTCGTCTGGAAAAGGAAGGCCGGCTGCATACGGGCCACGACGTCATGCGCGAGGAGCGCGCCGGCGATCAGTGCTCCATCGGCATCAATTTCGAACCGGTGCGCCCGCTGCGCGACATCCTCACCGACTACAAGAACGTCATCGACACCGTGTTCGCGCCGGAGAATTTCGCCCGCCGGCTGGAGCGCCTCGCGACGATGCTCGACCGCAGCGACCGCCGCAACGAACCGGTCGCCGGCGACCGCCGCGGCGAGGTGAGCGACGCCGAACTCGTGCGCAACATCATCCACGCGGTGCCCGAGGCCCGCGAGGCGTTCTGGAATGCGTTCAAAAACATAGCCCGCAGCAATCCGCACGCTTTGCGGCACATCATGATCCTGATGTCGCTCTACATGCATCTCGGCCCATTCTCGCGACAGGTGTCCGCCGAGATCGAACGGCGCATCGCCGAAATCGACGATGCCCCGCCGCTCGGCGCCGCCGCTATGCGCACCGCAACGCCGATGCAAATCGTCCCTGCCGAATGAAATCGGAGCGGCGCCATCATTCTGCCGCTCGTCCCCGCGAAAGCGGGGACCCAGGGCCCGAAATACCGGCCTTGCGTTGAAATCCTGGATTCCCGCTTCCGCGGGAATGAGCGGCGTGGAACGGCCTCACGATACTGCACCCCGGCAACCGAGCGCCAAAAAGCGAGCGGGTCGGCGCGGTTTCCGCCGGGTCGAGACTTGGGTCTTCGACCTCGACAACACGCTCTATCCGCATCACCTTAATCTCTGGCAGCAGGTCGACGAGCGCATCCGCGCCTATATCGCCGATTTCCTCAAGGTGCCGCACGACGAGGCGTTCCGCGTGCAGAAGGACTATTACAAACGCTACGGCACCACCATGCGCGGGCTGATGATCGAGCACGGGCTTGATCCCGACGACTATCTCGAATTCGTGCACCAGATCGACCACTCGCCGCTCGCGCCCGATCCGGCGCTCGGCACAGCGCTGGAGAGATTGCCGGGCCGCAAGCTCATCCTCACCAACGGCACGCGCAAACATGCCGAGGCGGTGATGCAGCGGCTCGACATCAATCGGCATTTCGAAGACGTATTCGACATCGCCGCCGCCGACCTCGACCCCAAGCCGCTGCCGCAGGTCTACAAACGTTTTCTCGCGCGTCATAACGTCGATCCGGCAAGAGCCGCGATGTTCGAGGATCTCGCGCGCAATCTCGAGACACCCCACGCACTCGGCATGACCACCGTGCTGGTGGTGCCGCAGGAGCAGCGCGAAGTCTTCCGCGAAGCTTGGGAACTCGAAGGCCGGGACGCACCCCACGTCGATTACGTGACCGAGAATCTTGCTGACTTTATAAATGGATTGATCGGCTAATTACGACTTTCGAATGAGACTCATTAGTGCGGGAACAATTTATGAATCCTTTACTGAGCGCTTGACCCGCACCTCAAATAGCGCAGACAAATGAGGGCATAAGCGGGGCGACGCTTATCTCTGGTCTTTGAAATGCGTTTGCGCGCTGCGCAACGGGACCTGCCGTTCTTTGCCGATTTGGCAATCGCGGCCGGCCTCGTGTTCTCGGCGACCTTCTTCCTCATCGTCATGGAATTTTGCCTCGGTCACGGCGAACTCACGCGCGCGCAGTTGAGTTTGCTCGATGCGAACAGGCAAGTGGCTCATGCAAGCCCAACAAACAGAAATCAATCGAACTAGGAAACACCAAGGAGAAAACTCATGGCCAACGCCGCAGTAACGCCCGGTCAGCCGATCAGCCGGGAACGATGGACCCAGCTCATCGCCGGGATCATCTGCATGATCATGATCGCCAATCTGCAATATGGTTGGACGCTGTTCGTCCATCCGATCGCCGCTAAGCACGGCTGGTCGGTCGCCGCCATTCAGGTCGCTTTCAGCATCTTCGTCGCGCTGGAAACCTGGCTGACGCCGATCGAAGGTTGGATCGTCGACAAGCTCGGCGCGCAGACCGGACCCAAGCTGATGGTCGCCTTCGGCGGCGTCCTGATCGGCGCCGGCTGGATCGTCAACTCCTACGCCGACTCTCTCGGCATGCTCTATTTCGGCGCCGTGCTCGCCGGCGTCGGCGGCGGCGCCGTCTATGCCACCTGCGTCGGGCAGGCGGTGAAGTGGTTCCCGGACCGGCGCGGCCTCGCGGTCGGTCTGACCGCCGCCGGATTCGGCGCCGGCGCCGCGCTCACCGTGGTGCCGATCCGTGCGGTGATCGCCTCGAGCGGTTACGAAACCGCTTTCTTCTGGTTCGGCCTGGTGCAGGGCGCGATCGTGGTGCTGCTCGCCTGGCTGTTGCGCGCGCCCGAGCCGGGCGAATTGGCGGGAGCCGCCGCGCCGAAAGTCGTGCAGACGACGCGAAGCTACACACCGGCCGAAGTGCTGGGGTCGCCGGTCTTCTGGGTCCTCTACATCATGTTCGTCATGGTGTCGGCGAGCGGCCTAATGGCGACCGCGCAGATCGCGCTGATCGCGCGCGACTACAACGTCGCTAACGTGGCGATCCTCGGCGGCGCCACCGCCCTGTCGGTCGCGCTGATCGTCGACAATATCTGCAACGGCGCAGCGCGCCCGCTGTTTGGTTGGGTGTCCGACCACATCGGTCGCGAATACACCATGGCGATCGCCTTCGGCCTCGGCGCCATCGCCTATTGGCTGCTGGGCAGCGCCGGCGCCTCGCCCTGGGCCTTTGTCGTGTTCGCGGCGCTGATCTTCCTCACCTGGGGCGAGATCTTCAGCCTGTTCCCGTCGACCTGCACCGACAGCTTCGGGCCGAAATTCGCCACGGTCAACTTGAGCCTGCTCTACACGGCGAAGGGCGCCTCCGCCTTCCTCGTGCCGGTCGCCAACATGATCAAGACCTCGACCGGAAGCTGGCACATGGTGTTCGTGTTGACCGCCATCATGAACGTCATCGTGGTGGCTCTGGCGCTGTTCGTCTTGAAGCCGCTGCGCTCGCGCGTCGCCGCGAGCGAAAGCGGACGATTGGCGCACGCCGTCTGAGCGCCGGCGCGCCAAAGTTAAGCCCGGCAAGGCCCCGCAAGGGGCCTTGCTTTTTGGCTCACCCGGCCGCCGCTTGACATCCCCGGCCGCGCCCCCGACAAACCGCAGCCGAACGCCGGGGTTTCTTGCAATGTCCGCCGACACGCTCGCCAAGATCATCGATGACGCCTTCGCGGCGCGCGACACGATCGGCCCCAAGACCAAGGGCGCGGTGCGCAAAGCCGTGACGCAGGCGCTCGATCTGCTCGACGCCGGCAAGGCCCGCGTCGGCGAGCGGCAGGCGGACGGCGCCTGGCGCGTCAATCAGTGGCTGAAGAAGGCGGTCCTGTTGTCGTTTCGGCTGAACGACATGAGTGTGATCGCGGGCGGACCGGGCAAGGCCGTCTGGTGGGACAAGGTCGACTCCAAATTCAAGGGCTGGAACGCGGCGCGCTTTCGCAAAGCCGGCTTCCGCGCCGTGCCCGGCTGCGTGGTGCGCCGCTCGGCCTATATCGCGCCCGGCGTGGTGCTGATGCCTTCTTTCGTCAATCTCGGCGCTTATGTCGATTCCGGCACCATGGTCGACACCTGGGCGACGGTCGGCAGCTGCGCGCAGATCGGCAAGAACTGCCACATTTCCGGCGGCGCCGGCATCGGCGGCGTGCTCGAGCCGCTGCAGGCGGGCCCGGTGATCATCGAGGACAATTGCTTCATCGGCGCGCGCTCGGAAGTCGCCGAAGGCGTGATCGTGCGCGAGGGCGCGGTGCTGTCGATGGGCGTCTATCTCGGCGCCTCCACGCGCATCGTCGACCGCGCCAGCGGCGCGATGATGCAAGGCGAGGTGCCGCCTTACTCGGTCGTCGTACCCGGTTCGCTGCCGGGCAAGGACGGCGGGCCGAACCTCTATTGCGCGGTCATCGTCAAGCGCGTCGACGAGCGCACGCGCGCGAAGACCAGCATCAACGAGCTGCTGCGGGATTGACCTTGCCCGAAGCGCCGCAACACATTCCGTTCATTCCCGCGCGAGCGGGAATCCAGGGCCCCGATCGGCAACTCATCAGGTCTTGCCCTGGGTCCCCGCTTGCGCGGGGACGAACGGTCCAGGCAACGCTCCGCGAGAAGAGATGAGCGCCGATCCCGTTGCCATCGCCCGCGAGCTGTTGCGCTGCCGCTCGGTGACGCCGGCGGAAGGCGGCGCGCTTGCGTTCCTGGAGCAGACGCTGAAGGCCGCCGGTTTCAGCGTGCACCGCACGACCTTCCAGGAAGCGGGCACCGCGGACGTGGAAAATCTCTACGCCCGCATCGGCAGCGGCGCGCCCAACCTGGTGTTCGCCGGCCATACCGACGTGGTGCCGCCGGGCGAGGAGACGGCGTGGACCTATCCGCCCTTCGCCGGCAAGAGCAACGGCACGGAGCTTTACGGACGCGGCGCCGTCGACATGAAGGGCGGCATCGCCTGCGCCATCGCCGCCGTGCTCGACTACCTCGCCCGTCATACCCTGACAGGCTCGATCTCGTTTCTCATCACCGGCGACGAGGAAGGCGTCGCCGTCAACGGCACGCCGAAGCTGCTGCGATGGGCCGCCGCGCGCGGCGAAAAATTCGATCATTGCATCCTCGGCGAGCCGAGCAACCAGAAGGCGCTCGGCGACACCATCAAGGTCGGCCGCCGCGGCTCGCTCAACGGCCACCTCATCGTCAGCGGCAAGCAGGGCCACGTCGCCTATCCCGAGCGCGCGCAGAACCCGATCCGCGGACTGATCAAGCTGATCGAGGCGCTGCAGAGCCAGCCGCTCGACAAGGGCACCAAGCAGTTTTCCCCCTCGCATCTCGAGTTCACCTCGGTCGACGTCGGCAACAAAACCGTCAACCTCATTCCCGGCGAGGCGCGGGCGCGCTTCAACATCCGCTTCAACGATAAGCACACGCTCGACTCGCTGAAGACGCTTATCGAGCGTCGCGCGGCGAAAGCGGCCGGCAAGACGATCAAATTCGCTATCCAGTGGGAGCCGTCGAACGCCGGCGTGTTCGTGGTCAAGCCCGGACCGTTCACCGCGCTGGTCGCCAAGGCGGTGAAGCAGGTGACCGGGCGCCGGCCGAAGCTGTCGACCAGCGGCGGCACCTCGGACGCGCGCTTCATCACGCAGTACTGCCCGGTGGTCGAATTCGGCCTGGTCGGGCAGACCATGCATGCGGTCGACGAGCGCGTGCCGATCGCCGACCTGCGCGCCCTCACCGCCATCTACCGCAAGATCCTCGAGCGCTATTTCGGCTAAGTCGCTGGCCCGGCATCGTTCTTATTTTGTTCTTTCGCCTTTTTCGCGGTTGGTCTATTGCTTTCCCGCCATGCCGCAGTTTTCCCCGCACCAGGATGCCGCACTGAAAGCGGTCGCCGATTGGCTCAAGACCAAGCCGGGGCACGGCACGCCGCAGGTCTTCCGCCTGTTCGGCTATGCCGGCACCGGCAAGACCACGCTCGCTCGCCATATCGCCGAGGGCGTCGACGGCGAGGTAAAGTTTGCCGCCTTCACCGGCAAGGCGGCCTCGGTCATGCGCGGCAAGGGTTGCAAAGGCGCGAGCACCATCCACAGCCTCATCTATCGCGCCCGCGAGAGCGGCGAGGAAATCCCGAGCTTCGACCTCTACGACGAGGCGCCGGCCTCGAAAGCCGACCTCATCGTCATCGACGAATGCTCGATGGTCGACGCCGAGCTCGGCCGCGACCTGTTGTCGTTCGGCGTGCCGGTCCTGGTGCTCGGCGATCCGGCGCAACTGCCGCCGGTGCAGGGCGCCGCTTCGCCGACCGGCTTCTTCACCGAGGCGGCGCCCGACGCCATGCTCACCGAAGTGCACCGGCAGGCGCAGGACGATCCGATCGTGCGGCTGTCGATGGCGATCCGCGCCGGCGACACTCTCGAGCCCGGCCGCTACGGCGAGACGCAAGTCGTGCGCCGGGCCGATCTCGATCCCGAGCGCGTGCTCGACGCCGACCAGGTGCTGGTTGGCCGCAACGCCACGCGGCGCGCCTACAACGCGCGCATGCGCGAGCGGCGCGGCTTCGACGGCGACATGCCGGCGGCCGGCGACAAGCTCGTCTGCCTGCGCAACAACCGCAAGAAGGGACTGTTCAACGGCTCGCTGTGGAGCGTGAAGGAGCGCGGCGGGCGCAAGTCGGGCGTCATGACGCTGCGGCTTACGCCGGACGACGAAGCCGGCGGCCGCGGCGTGAAAGTGTCGGTGCGGCCGGAATGCTTTGCCGGCGGCATCGAGCAGGTCGATTGGCCGCGGCGCAAGCCTTACGACGAGTTCGACTACGGCTACGTGCTCACCGTGCACAAGGCGCAGGGCTCGCAATGGGACGACGTGGTGCTGTTCGACGAAAGCTTCGCCTTTGCCGACGCGCGCGAGCGCTGGCTCTACACCGGCGTCACCCGCGCAGCGAAGAAGCTGACGGTGGTGGTGTAGGCGAATTTTTTTGAGCGGAGCAACAGTCTGCGTTCGTCCCCGCGCAAGCGGGGACCCTGGGCCACAAGCAATGGCGTTTTACGTGTACATGCTTGCAAGCAGGCGTAACGGAACGCTCTATATCGGCACGACCGATGATTTGCTGAAGCGCGTCTGGTTGCACCGTGAAGGCATCTTGCCGGGATTTACGCGTGAATATGGCGTGAAGCATCTCGTGTGGCACGAGACCCATGAAACTCGAGAGTCCGCGCTGCTGCGCGAGCGGCAAATGAAAAAGTGGAATCGCGCCTGGAAGCTCGAATCGATCGAAGCCAGCAATCCAAACTGGCGCGACCTCGGTGAAAGTCCAACTCTGTAGCAAAGACTGGGTCCCCGCTTGCGCGGGGACGAACGGAGAATGTGGCACGCGCGCTGTTAAGGCGAGCTACGCCGCCTTCTTCTCCGGGGCGAAGCGGGAATAGAAGCTCTCGCCCTTCTCCGCCATCTCGACGAGCAGCTTGGGCGGGGCGAAGCGCGGCCCGTATTTCTTTTCGAGCTTGCGGGCGAGCGCGACGAACTCCTTGGCGCCCAGCATGTCGATATAGGACAGCGTGCCGCCCGACCAGGGCGCAAAGCCCCAGCCGAGGATGGAGCCGACATCGGCTTCGCGCACGTCGGTGATGACGTGCTCCTCGAAGGTGCGCGCGGCCTCCACCGCCTGGGTCACCAAGAAGCGCTGCTTCAACTCCTCGACGTCGAGCGCATCGATCTCGTGCAGCGTGAGCTTCTTCGGCAACAGCTCGGCAAGCCCCGGCCACAGCCGCTTCGGCTGACCCGGCGGGTAATCATAGAAGCCCTTGCCGTTCTTGCGGCCGGAGCGGCCGTGCTTTTCGACCATGTCCTCAAACAGCTTCTTCTGCCCCTGGTTGATGGCCTTGGCACCGAGATCGGCTTCGGTGGCGCGGACGATTTTCAGGCCAAGGTCGAGTCCGGTCTCGTCGTTGAGCGCGAGCGGACCGACGGGCATGCCGGCCATGCGCGCGCTATTCTCGATCATCGCGGCCGGAATGCCTTCGAGCAGCATCAAATGGCCTTCGAGCAGGTAATTGATGACGCAGCGGTTGGCATAGAAGCCGCGGCTGTCGTTGACCACGATCGGCGTCTTGCGGATGGCGCGCACGTAATCGAGCGCGGCGGCGAGCGCCTTGTCGCCGGTTTGCTTGCCGAGGATGATCTCGGTCAGCATCATGCGGTCGACCGGCGAGAAGAAGTGGATGCCGACGAAGCGCGCCGGGTCCTTGAAATTCGCTGCCAGCGAGCTGATCGGCAGCGTCGAGGTGTTGGAGGCGAGGATGGCGTCGTCGCGGATGACGGCTTGGATCTTCGCCGTCACGTCGGCCTTCACCTTGCGGTCCTCGAACACCGCCTCGATGACGAGATCGCAGTCGGCGAGCGCGCCGTAGTCGGCGGTCGGCGTGATCAGCGACAGCAGCCCGTCGCGCTCGGCCGCCTTCATGCGGCCCTTGACCACGCGGTCGGACAACGCCTTGTGCACGCCGGCCTTGCCCTTATCGGCGGTTTCCTGGTCGCGGTCGATCAGCACCACTTCGAGGCCGACGGCGGCGGAAACCTGCGCGATGCCGGCGCCCATGAAGCCGGCGCCGACGACGCCGATTTTCTTCAGCGGCGTCGGCGGCACATCGGCGGGACGGCGCGCGCCCTTGTTCAGCTCCTGCATCGAGATGAACAGCGAGCGGATCATCGCGGTCGCCTGCGGCGAACGCAGGATTTTGGCGAACCAGCGCGACTCGATGCGCAAGCCGATATCGATCGGCACCTGCAAACCTTCGTAGACGGTCTGCAGGATGGCGCGGGCGGCCGGATAATTGTCGTAGGTCTCGCGGCGGTAAATGGCGTTGGCGGCCGGGAACGTCATCATGCCGGCCTTGGAATAGACGGGACCGCCGGGCAGCCGAAAACCCTGCACGTCCCAGGGCGCGACCGGCTTGCCGCCGGCTTTGATCCAATCCTTCGCCGCCTGGATCAGCTCGGCCTGTGGCACGACGTTGTCGACGAGCTTCATCGCCTTGGCGCGGTCGACCTTGAGCTGGTCGCCCTTGAGCAGGAATTGCAGGGCGTCGGCCGGCGCCAGCATGCGCGCGACGCGCTGGGTGCCGCCGGCGCCGGGGAACAGGCCGACCTTGATCTCGGGCAGTCCGAGCCGCGTCTTGGCGTTGTCGGCGGCGATGCGGTGATGGCAGGCGAGCGCGAGCTCGAAGCCGCCGCCCATGGCGGTACCGTTGAGCGCGCAGACCCAGGGCTTGCCGCAGGTTTCCAGCCGCCGGTAGAGCTGCGACAGCTTGCGGCTCTCGTCGAACACCATGCGGGCGGCCGCCTCTTCGCCCTGCTGCTGCACCATGTCCCGGTAGAGTCCACGCATGCGTTCGAGCATGGTGAGATCGGCGCCGCCGCAGAAGGCTTCCTTGGCCGAGGTGATGACCGCGCCCTTGATGTTGGCGTCGCCTGCGACCTGTTCGACGATGGCGGCAAGCTCGGCGATCACCTCCATGTCGATGACGTTCATCGAGCGCCCAGGCATGTCCCAGGTGACGAGCGCGATGCCGTCGCTATCGATGTCGACTTTGAAACTGCTCATGGCCCCCTTCGACTCCTTACTCAATACGGCTCGCCGTTCCTGCGGGTGTAGCGCGCGCCCGCCGCGTCGCGCTCGACCTTCATGTCGATGTCGGAATAATGAGCGCGTTCGGTCGGCGCACGGGTGCCGACCTCGATGAAGGCGGCGTCGCGGCTTGAGCGGTTGACGAGGCAATGGCCGTTGGCGACGCCCGCCTTCCAGGCTGCGGCCTCGCCGGGTTTCAACACCGTCTCGCCACCATCCTCGCAGAGCACGACCTCGCCGTCGAGCACATAGACGAGCTCGTCTTCATTCTCGTGCCAATGCCGTTGCGAGGAGGCGGCGCCAGGCTTGAGCGTGCAGATGTTGACGCCGAATTGGGTAAGACCCGCCGCGCGCGCGAGGCGCTGGCGCGAGCGGCCTTCGACAACCTTGTTGAACGGCGCCGGATAAGCGGTCGCGGTGTCGATCTTGATGCTCGCAATGTCGATCTTGGGCATGCGTGCGCCCGATCAGACCCGCTCGATGATGGTGGCGGTGCCCATGCCCATGCCGATGCACAAGGTGATGAGCGCGGTCGACTTGCCGCGGCGTTCGAGCTCGTCGAGCACGGTGCCGAGGATCATGGCGCCGGTGGCGCCGAGCGGATGGCCCATGGCGATGGCGCCGCCGTTGACGTTGATCTTGTCGTGCGGAATGTCGAGCGCCTGCATGTAACGCAAGACCACCGAGGCGAAGGCCTCGTTGAGCTCCCACAGGTCAATGTCATCCTTCGACATGCCGGCCTTCTTCAGCACTTTCTCGCTGACCGGCACCGGGCCGGTGAGCATGATCGCCGGCTCCGAGCCGATATTGGCGAAGGCCTTGATGCGCGCCCGCGGCTTCAAGCCCGCGCGTTCGCCCGCCTCCTTGTTGCCGATCAGCACCGCGGCGGCGCCGTCGACGATACCGGAGGAATTGCCCGGGGTGTGCACGTGATTGATCGTCTCGATCTCGGGATGCTTCTGCACCGCCACCGCGTCGAAGCCGCCCATCTCGCCCATTTGCACGAAGGACGGTTGCAGCGCGGCAAGCGACTGCATGGTGGTCGATGGCCGCATGTGCTCGTCCTTGGCGAGGATGGTCAGCCCGTTGACGTCTTTGACCGGCACCACCGAATTCTTGAAACGGCCCTCCTCCCAGGCTTTGCCCGCGCGCTTCTGGCTTTCCACCGCATAGGCGTCGACGTCGTCGCGCGAGAAACCGTATTTGGTGGCGATGAGGTCCGCGGAAATCCCTTGCGGCATGAAATACTGCGTGACCGCGATGCTCGGATCCAGGGCCCAGGCGCCGCCGGAGGCGCCGATGCCGACGCGGCTCATCGATTCGACGCCGCCGCCGATGGTCATCGCATGCTGGCCGGACATGATCTCGGCCGCGGCGAAATTGACGGCGTCGAGGCCGGAGGCGCAGAAGCGGTTGATCTGCACGCCGGGCACCTCGTCGCCGAAACCGGCAACCAGCGCCGAGGCGCGGGCGATATCGCCGCCCGCCTCGCCGACCGGATCGACGCAGCCGAGCACGACGTCGTCGACGTGAGTGGGCTCGAGCTGGTTGCGGTCCTTGAGGGCGGACAGCGCCTGTGCGGCCAGATTGAGCGCGGTCACCTCGTGCAGCGATCCGTCGGCCTTGCCGCGCCCCCGCGGGGTGCGCACGGCGTCATAAATGAATGCGTCGGCCATCGTCGTTCTCCTGCGCGCCCTAAAGACTGCGCGCGATCAGCAGCTTCATGATCTCGTTGGTGCCGGCATAAATGCGCAAGACGCGCGCGTCCCGGTACATGCGCGAGATCGGATATTCGTCCATATAACCATAGCCGCCGAACAATTGTAGGCAGCGGTCGATGACATTTCCTTGCGTCTCGGTGAGCCGGTATTTGGCCATCGAGGCGGTGACGGTATCGAGCTCGCCGGCGACGTGGCGCTCGATGCAATGGTCGAGGAAAACCTTGGCGATGGTGGTGTCGGTCTTGCACTCGGCGAGCTCGAACTGGGTGTTCTGGAACTCGATGATCGCCTTGCCGAAGGCCTTGCGCTGCTTGGCGTAGTCGATGGTGAGCGCGAGCGCCCGTTCCATCATGGCGACGGCGTGCACGGCGACGATCAGCCGCTCTTGCGGCAATTCCTGCATCAGCTGGTAGAAGCCCTGCCCTTCTTCGCTGCCGAGCAGCGCCTCGGCCGGCAGCGCCACCTCCTCGAAAAATAATTCCGACGTGTCGGCCGAATCCATGCCGAGCTTCTTCAGCTTGCGGCCGCGGCGGAAGCCGGGCGCGTCGCCGGTTTCCACCACCATCAGCGAGGTGCCCTTGGCGCCGGCCTTGGGGTCGGTCTTGGCGACGACGATGATCAGATTGGCGTGCTGGCCGTTGGTAATGAAGGTCTTGGAGCCGTTGAGCACATAGCCGTTGCCGGATTTTTTCGCGGTGGTGCGCACGCCTTGCAAGTCGGAGCCGGTGCCCGGCTCGGTCATAGCGATGGCGCCAATCAGCTCGCCGGTCGCCATCTTGGGCAGCCAGCGCTTCTTCTGCTCCTCGGTGCCGTAATGCAGAATGTAGGGGGCGACGATGCCGGAATGTAAGGGCGCGCCGAAAGTGTCGAAGCCGCCGAGCGAGAGTTCGCGGTTGATCACCGCCTCATGCGCGAAGCTGCCGCCGGCGCCGCCATACTCTTCCGGCATGGAGGCGCAGAGCAGGCCGGCTGCGCCCGCTTGGCTCCACACCTCGCGCGGATAGATACCGTCCTCGTGCCACTTGTCGAGCTGCGGCCCAAATTCGTCGGCGATGAAGCGTCGCGCCTGCTCTTCGAGCAAAACGAGATCTTCGCTCATCCAGGCCGGGCGCGGGAGATTGAGAGCGTCCATCGGGCAATCCCCTAGCGCGCCCATCCTAGGCCGGCAAGGCCGCGCCGCAGCGACCCATTCAGTCCGGCACGGACGAAATCGCGAGCCCGGAATCCAGATGCCGCTGGATTCCGGGCCCGCCCATACCGTTCTGAAATGACGAGAATTAAGCGCTATTTCGCCGCATGGGCCGGATCTTTCACCTTCTCGATCTTGTCGATCTCGACGTTTTCCGTCGCATTGCCGACCTTCTCGACCTTACGAATGTAGACGGTCTGAATGATGTCGCGGGTTTCCGGATCGATCGAGATCGGGCCGCGCGGGCTTTCCCAGGCCATGCCCTTGGCGGCCTCGATCAACGAGTCGCCGTCGGTCTTGCCGCCGGTCTTCTTCAGCGCCTCGTAGATCAAGTGCATGCCGTCCCAGCCGCCGATCGAGAACACGTCGGGGTGACGCTTGAACTCGGCTTCATAGGCTTTCACGAAGGCGTCGTTGGCCGCGGACTTATGCTCCCACGAATAGTGGAACACGGTGCGGATGCCGAGCGCATCGTCGCCCATGCTCTTGAGCGCATTGTCGTCCATGGTGATCTCACCCTGACCGAGAATCTTGCCGCCGGGGAAGCCGCGGTCCTTCATCGCCTTGGTGATGGCGATCGGCTGCGCGCCGCCGGGAATGAAAATGAAGATGCCGTCCGGGTTGATGTCTTTCGCGCGCTGCACGAAGGCGGAGAAGTCGGGGTTGGCGACCGGCATGCGCACGGAGCCGATGATCTCGCCGCCGGCCTCCTTGAAGCCCTTGGTGAACCACGTCTCCGCATCGATGCCCGGGCCGTAGTCGGAGACCATCGTGTACATCTTGCGTAAGCCCGACTGATACGCCCACTTGCCGAATGGATATTCGAGCTGCGGGATGGTCAGCGAGGTGCGCGCGATATAGGGCGATTTGGTAGTGATGATCGAGGTCGCCGCATTCATCACCACCATGAATTTCTTGGCTTGCGCGGAAACGTCGGCGGCGCCGAGCGCCTCCGGCGTCAGCGTGAAGCCGGCGATGATGTCGACTTGGTCGCGCACGACGAGTTCCTGCGCCAGACGCTTGGCCACATCCGGGTTCGGGCCGCCGGTGTCCTTGCGGATGATTTCGATTTTCTTGCCGGCGACGGTGTCGCCGTGCTGCTTGATGTACAGCTTGATTGCATTGTCCATCTGGGCGGCGGTATCGGCGAACTGACCCGAATAGGCCATGATCAGGCCGATCTTGATCGTGCCCTGTGCCCGCGCCGTCGCGCCGGCGGAGACCGCCACCGCGAAACCGAACACGAGCGTCATGAACTTGCGCATAAAGGCTTCCTCCTCGAATGCTTGCATTGTTGAGACGACGATAGCTAACGAAACTCGCGCCAGTCAATTAAGCTTGCGATCAATTGGCTGGAGCAACTGCACTTGCCCACGGTGGGCAGAATTTCGCGGAGGAGGCGCGTGCTGGAGTTCGGTATTTTCGACCATCTAGACAGCGACGGCGCGGCGCTGGGCGCGTTGCTGGAGAGCCGGCTCAAGCTGTTGGAGTTGATCGAGGCCGAGGGCTTTGCCGGCTACCATCTGGCCGAGCATCACTCGACCCCGCTCGGCATGGCCTCGAGCCCGAGCGTCTTTCTCGCGGCGGCGATCGCACGCACGCGACGCATCAAGCTCGGGCCGCTGGTCTATGTGTTGCCGCTGCATCATCCGCTGCGGCTCTACGAGGAAATCTGCATGCTCGATCACCTGAGCGGCGGCCGGCTGATGCTCGGCGTCGGCCGCGGCGGCGCGCTCATCGAGCACCAACGTTACGGCGTCGATCCGGCGGCGGCGCCGGCGATGTATCACGAAGCCTTCGCCGTCTTGATGCGCGCCTTCGACAGCGACATGCTCGACTTCGCCGGCAAATTTTACAATTACAAGGACTATGTGGTGCAGGCGAAACCGGTGCAACGTCCGCACCCGCCGCTCTGGTACGGCGCGCCGAACGCCGAGGCGATCGCCTGGGCGGCGCCGCGCCGCATCAATGTGGTTTCGCTCGGCCCGGGATTGAGGGCGCGCGCCATCGCCGACCGCTACCGACAGGAATGGAAAACGCTCGGCCGCGACGAGGCTGCCTTGCCGAAGATCGGCATCACCCGACACATCGTGCTGGCGGAGAACGATGCCGAAGCCAAACGCATCGCCGCAGGCGCCTATCGCCGCTGGCGGCAGGCGATGGATTGGCTGTGGCGGCGCGCCGGCGCCGATTTCGTGCTCAAGGACATCTATCCGCAGGATTTTTCGGCGCTGGAGAAAATTGGCCATGGCATTGCCGGCGCGCCTGTGACGGTGTGCGATTATCTCAAGCGACTGCAGCAGGACGCTGGCGTCAACTACGTGCTCTGCCAGATGATCTTCGGCGATATGACTTTCGCCGATGCCGCGCGCTCGATTCGCTTGTTCGCCCGCGAGGTGATGCCGGCGTTTGCCAAATGAGCCCTCGAGTCCCGCTTGCGCGCGAATGAGGGGAATGTGCTACCACGGCTGCGCCAGCCGGGATTTTCCTTCATGACCGCGCATACGGGCGCGTCTCACTCCGATATCGAGTCGCCCTACGCTTGGCTGCGGCTCTTTGCCGCGGCGCTCATCGCGACCATCGGCAATGTCGGCATGTGGTCGGTGGTGGTGGCTTTGCCGGCGATCCAGCGCGATTTCGGCGTCGACCGTGCCGCCGCCTCGCTGCCCTACACGCTCACCATGCTCGGCTTCGGCGTCGGCGGCGTGCTGATGGGGCGGCTTGCCGACCGCTTCGGCATTCTGCTGCCGATCATCATCGGCGCGATCGCGCTCGGGCTCGGCTATCTGGCGGTCGGGCAATCCGCGACCATCACGCAGGTCGCCCTCGCCCACGGACTGCTCATCGGGTTCGGCTGCTCAACGACGTTCGGTCCGCTGATGGCGGACATCTCGCACTGGTTTGCGCGCCGGCGCGGCCTCGCCGTCTCTATCGCCGCCGCCGGCAACTATCTCGCCGGCACGGTCTGGCCGCCGCTGGTGCAGCATTTCATCGCCGCCGACGGCTGGCGCACGACCCATACCGGCATCGGGCTGTTCGTGATCGCAACCATGCTGCCGTTGGCGTTCATGTTCCGGCGGCGGATCGAATACCGCGACGGTGGCGATGCTGCTGCCACGGTGCGCCCACAACAACCCCTGCCGGTATCGCCAGCGACGTTGCAGGTATTGCTCTGCATTGCTGCCGTCGCCTGCTGCGTTGCCATGGCCATGCCGCAGGTGCACATCGTCGCCTATTGCGGCGATCTCGGCTACGGCGCGGCGCGCGGCGCCGAAATGCTGTCGCTGATGTTGGCTTGCGGCATTGTTTTCCGCATCGCCTCCGGCTTCATCGCCGATCGCATTGGCGGCATACGCACGCTCTTGCTCGGCTCCGTGCTGCAGGGCGTCGCGCTGTCGCTCTATTTGCCGTTCGATAGCCTGATCTCGCTTTATGCGATCTCCAGCCTGTTCGGCCTGTTTCAGGCGGGCATCGTGCCGAGCTACGCCATCATCGTGCGCGAGTACTTCCCTGCGCGCGAGGCCGGCAGCCGCTTCGGCCTGGTAGTCTTCGCGAGCGTGCTCGGCATGGCCTTCGGCGGTTGGGTGTCGGGGGCGGTTTTCGATTACACCGGCTCCTATCATGCCGCCTTCATCAATGGGATCGCCTGGAACTTACTCAACGTATCCATCGTATCGTTCTTGCTGGTGCGTACGTGGCATCGGCCCACGATGGCGGCGGCCTGACGTCCGCAGATTCGGTGCTATGGTCGCGGCCTCGACATGATTGGAGGGGCGCAACCATGATCAGTATCGATCGGACCTATATCGCCATTGGTTTGTTGTGGGCGGTCGGCGGAATGTTGCTCGGCCTGTGGATGGGCATCGCGGCGGACAATTCGTTGAAGGTCGTGCATGTCGCGATGATGGTCGTCGGCTTCGTCACGCTGGCCATCTACGGCGTGCTGTACCGGCTGTGGCCGGCGCTGGGGGCCTCGCCGCTCGCGCGCATCCAATTCTGGCTCGCGATTGGCGGATCGGCCGGCATCGTCGTCGGCAGCTATTTCTTCGCCACCAGCGGCAGCGTACCCCTCGTCGCCACAGCCTCGATCGTATTCATCGTCGGCGCCGCGCTGATGGCCTGGCTATTCATCGCGCGGGCCGGCAAGGCGGCTTAGACCGCCAGCGCGTCGGCGCCGGCCGCGATGGCATCGTGCTCGTAGACCCAGGTGCTGGCCCCGATCGACCAGTCGGCCGCGCGCGCCGCCATGGCCGCATCGCGCGCGCGCTGCTCGGGCCCGTCCGGCAAATGATTGCGCGTCTTGTTGCCGGCGGCCACCGACTGGATGCGCGCCGTGCGCGGCAGCCGTAACGCCTCGTAGCGCAGCAAGGCCGCCGCGATATCGTCGACCGAGCGGCTGAGGACCGCCGCGAGCGTGGCGCCGTCTTCAATCGCCTGCGCCGCGCCTTGCGCGAGGAACGGCAGCATCGGGTGGCAGGCATCGCCAAGCAGCGTCACGCGGCCGACCGACCAACGCGGCAGCGGCGCGCGGTCGAACAGGCCCCACACGAAAATCTCCTGGACCGAAGAGATGATCGCCCGCACCTGCGGGTGCCAACCCTCGTAGGCGGCGAGTGCGTCCGCGATATTGCCAGGCTCGATCCAGGACTCCTTGATCCAGGTATCGCGATCGATCAAACAGACGAAGTTGACCAGCCGTCCGGCCGAAACGGGGTAATGCACGAAGTGCTTGCCGGGTCCCATCCACAGCTGCGACTCGCGCGGCAGATCGAGCCGCGCGAGCCGGTCGGCCGGCACCAGGCCGCGATAGGCGACGCAACCGGTGAAGCGTGGGCGCTCCGGGCCAAACAACAATTCGCGCACGGTCGAATGGATGCCATCGGCGCCAATCATGACGTCCGCGCTGGCCGCGGCGCCGCCGGCGAAGTGCATGTCGACGCCATCGCCGCGATCGGTGAAGGACGCGAGGCGATGGCCGAGATGCAGACGTTCCGGCGGCAACTGACCGGCCAACATCATGAGCACATCGGAGCGATGCGAGGTGTAGAACAGCGCTGGCTGGCCCGGCGGTGGCACGACCGGCGTGTGCTGCAGCGTACGCCCGTCGTCCCAGCGCCGCTGCCGCCAGCCGAACGGCGCGACGCCGAGCATCGCCAGCATGTCGGCAAAACCGAGATGATGCAGAATGCGCGTGGCGTTGGGCGTGAGCACGATGCCGGCGCCGACCTCACGTAGCTCGCTTGCCCGCTCGTAGACGTGCACATCGAAGCCCGCCTTGAGCAGCGACAATGCCGCCGCCGTGCCGCCGATGCCCCCGCCAATGATCGCGATCTTGAGACTATTGCCGGCCATACGCTTGCGCCTTGGCGATTGCCTATGGCAACCGAGTACGCCCCGTCAACGGTTAGAATTGCTCGCCCGGCAATTCCATGGTCGAGGCCGCGCCCGCTTGGATGCGCGCCAGATGCGTCGCCGTTTCCGGCAGCATGCGCTCCATGAAGAAGCGCGCGGTGACGAGCTTGGCCGTCATCGCCGGCGCGGCGCCATTGCCGGACTTGGCGAGCGCCGCTTCCGCGATGCGTGCCCACATATAACCGAGCGCCACCAGCCCAAAGAGATGCAGAAAGTCGGTGGCGCCAGCACCGGCGTTGTCGGGCTTGGCCATGGCGTTCTGCATGAACCACATCGACGCCGCTTGCAGGTGCCCGGCGGCCGGGCCGAGGGGCATAACGAAGGGTTTCATCTTCTCGTTGGCGCCCTTTTCTTTCACGTAGGCGCCGACCTCGCCGAGGAAAGCCATCAAGGCGCGACCGCCGTCTTTGCCGATCTTGCGGCCGACGAGATCGAGCGCCTGGATGCCATTGGCGCCCTCATAGATCTGAGTGATGCGGGCGTCACGCACGAATTGCTCCATGCCGTGCTCGGCGATGTAGCCGTGGCCGCCATAGACCTGCTGCGCCATCACCGTGTTGGCGAAGCCCTGGTCGGTGAGCACGCCTTTGATCACCGGGGTGAGCAGGCCCATATGATCGTCGGCGCTTTGCCGCTCCTTGGCGTCCTCGGAGCGGTGGGCGATATCGCCCTTGAGCGCGGTCCACAGCACCAGCGCGCGCGCGGCCTCGTTGAAGGCGCGCATGGTCATCAGCGCGCGCCGCACGTCGGGATGCACGATGATCGGATCGGCCGGCTTGTCGGGATATTTAACGCCGGAGATCGAGCGGCCCTGCAGGCGCTCTTTGGCGTAGGCGGCCGCGTTCTGATAAGCGACCTCGGAGAGCGCCAGCCCCTGCATACCGACGGCGAGCCGGGCTTCGTTCATCATCACGAACATGGCGTTGAGGCCGCGGTTCTCCTCGCCGATCAGCCAGCCCGACGCACCGTCATAGTTCATGACGCAGGTCGAATTGCCATGGATGCCCATTTTCTCCTCGATCGAGCCGCAACTGACGCCGTTGCGGGCACCGAGCGAGTCGTCGGCATTGACCAGCGTTTTCGGCACCACGAACAGCGAGATGCCCTTGGTGCCGGCGGGGGCGCCTTCGATGCGCGCGAGCACGAGGTGGATGATGTTTTCGGCGAGATCGTGCTCGCCGGCGGAAATGAAAATCTTTGTGCCGGTAATCTTGTAAGAGCCGTCGGTTTGCCTCACCGCCTTGGTGCGCAGCAGGCCGAGATCGGTGCCGCAATGTGGCTCCGTCAGATTCATGGTGCCGGTCCATGTGCCCGCCACCATCTGCGGCAGATATTTCTTCTTGAGCTCGGGAGAAGCGTGCACGATAAGCGCGGCGATGGCGCCTTGCGTGAGTCCAGGGTACATGGCGAAGGCCATGTTGGCCGAGCAAAGAAATTCGTTGACGATCGCGGTCATGGTGGCGGGCAACCCCTGCCCGCCGAACTCGGCCGGCGCCGATATCCCGATCCAGCCGCCTTCGACAAGCTGCCTGAAGGCGTCTTGGAACCCGGTCGGCGTGGTCACGCTGCCGTCGGCACGCCGGGTGCAGCCTTCCTTGTCGCCGACCCGATTGAGCGGCGCGAGCACCTCCTCGCTGAACTTAGCCGCCTCGCGGAGCACGGCCTCCACAAGCTCGGGCGAGACCTCGGCAAAACCCGGCAAATTGCCGTAGCGCTCGAGATGGAACACGTCGTTGAGCAGAAACAACGCCTCGTCAACGGGCGCTTTATAGATCGGCATGAGCTTTGGCTTTCCCGGGTCGCATCATAGCGCGGTGGGTTTACACTGCGATGCAACCCGGGAAAAGTAGCGAAAAGGCTTTAGCGATCCTCTGCCATGGTGTCGCCCGCCGTGAACATACGGTTATAAATCTGACGCAATTCGGCGATGGCGGTGCCGATCTCGTGGCGTTGCCGCTCCAATAGGTTGATCTGCTCGACGCATTTCTTGCGCCCGATCGGCAGCGGCATGCCGGCGTCCGGCTGCCAGGCCGCCAGCATTTGGCGGACCTCGATGAGGGTGAAGCCGAGGCGCTTGCCTTGCAGGATCAGCGCCAGCCGCTCGCAATCCTCCGGCCCGAACAGCCGCTGCTTGCCGCGCCGGGCCGGCGCCAGCAGGCCCTTGTCCTGATAAAATCTCAGCGTTCGCAGAGAGATGCCGTGCGCGCGAGCAAGCCTTGCGATCGTGATCAGCCCATTCGAACTCGATTGAGCAGTTTTTTCGTTTTGCTTATCGGGTAGATCGTCTTTCTTATAACACTCATAGATTGTAGCGAACCGGCCATGCGCATTGTTTTCCATGGACAACCCCTAGAGCTTTTTTTGCCTTGTAACAGGCACTTAAGACGCTCTTCACGGTTGCGCCCCCGAGGCGTCCCCCGACGCAACCATGTATGTCGCATAGATGTCACACGGATTGGTAGCGAAAAATGCGCCGCTGCCAAACTTTACGGTTATGCAATCGCCGAGGCGGTATTTTGTTAATGCCGCGTGCTTTTCCAGCAAAATTTAACCGACTGTTTACTGCGAGTAGGAAAAAGTCGGGTGGTGATTCAGAAAATTCAGTTCGGTTCTACGTCCCGTTAACGCATCCGCCGATTCCACGAGACCGATTCCTTGCGCTTTCGGCAAACCTGGGTGAGAGCATGAAACTCAGCCTCCCGTGGGGCGGGAACGCCATCCGCCAGAACGCCCTCGAAACCGGTGAAGAGGCAGCTCGCCGCGCCGGCCTCCCGTTCGAAGATTGGCTCAATTCCGCCATCCTGCAGCAGGCCGAGCAAGCCACGCACGAGGGGGCGGAGCAAAGTGCGCCGGCTGTTCCCACGCCGATCGAAAGCGCACCGATTGAGCTCGACAGCGCCTTGGCCGAGATCGCCGTCCGTCAACAAGAGCTCAACGCCGCCCCGGCGCCGATCGCCGCGCCGGCTCAAACGGCACCAAGCGCACCTGGCGCTTCTGCCGCCAGACCGGGAATGCAGCACCTCGCCGGGCTGGAAGCACAGCTACGCAAGATCACCGAGCAGATCGAAACCCTGCGCAGACCGGACGTGGAGCAGGCAATCGTCGCCATGAACGACGAGCTTGCCCAGATCAGCGGCAGCGTCGACCAGGCCATGCCGCGGTCGGCGCTCGAAGCGATCGAACGGCAGATCCTCACACTCGGCGAACGAATTAACGAAATAAAACAGGGCGGCGTCGACGCGCGCGCGCTCGCAGCCAGTGAAAGCGAGCTCGCCGAACTGAAGACCGCGCTGTATAGCCTGACGCCCGCTGAAAGCCTGATCGGCTACCGTGAAGCCATCGACGGCCTGGCAGAAAAGATCGATCTGATCATGGCGGAAAACGACCCCGCCACTATGCGCCAGCTCGATACCGCGATCGACACCTTGCGCGATACGGCCGCTCACGTCGCCTCTAAGGAAATCATCGAGCGGATGTCGGCGCAGTTGCAGACCCTCACCGACCGCATCGAACGGCTGAACCGCTTGGGTACCGCAGGCGACCTGTTGTGGACCTTGGAACAGCGCATCGACGCGCTCGGCGCGGCGGTCCAGCAACGGGCCGATCGCGGCGATACGGTGCCGCCGCAGCTTGAAGCACTCATCGCTTCGCTCGCCGACAAGATCGATCGCATTCAGCAGGAGCATCCTGAGAACATCGCGATCACCAGCCTGGAAGACCGCATCGTGCAACTGATGGATCGGCTCGACGCCTCCGACGCACGCCTCGGTCATCTGGAAGCGATCGAGCGCGGGGTGACCGACTTGTTGGTGCACATCGAGGAGATGCGCTCCTGGCGGCAGCAGGAGGCTACGGAAGAATCAACCGCAGTCCAATCGCTACGCGAAGACGTCGCGCGCACGCAGGACGTGCTGGGTGCGATGCAAGGCACGCTTGGCCTTGTGGTCGACCGGCTCGCCACGATCGAACATGAAATCCACGCCGAGCGGGAAGCGCCGGCCTCCACGCCGGCGCCGCGCGACGAAACTCTCGAGCTGATCAATTCGATCAGCGCGCAGGCGTTGCGCTCGGTGAGCGCCGCGCGGGCCGCGCCGGCGCCGATTCCGGCGCCGCGGCAAATAATGTCGGCTGGTCCATCAGCCGAGCAGGAGGTGCAAGCCAATCAGCCGCTTGAGCCGGGCTCAGGCCCACCACTGCTCGCCAATCCGGCGACGCGCATCGCCCCCGAAGCAGCAGGCGCCACCCGCTCCAGCTTCATCGCCGCCGCGCGCCGTGCCGCCCAGGCGGCGCAGGAAGCGGACCCCCGCCGCGGAAGCTTCGCATCGGACACCGCGTCCGCTGCTCCGCAGAGCAATGCTAAGCGACGGGTCAAGTCAGTGGTCATTGCCGCCAGCATCGTCGCGCTGGTAGTCGGTTCGGCGCAGATCGGCGGCACGATGCTCGGGCTCGACAACCTATCCAAGCTCGCGCACAAGAGCACGCAGCTCATCGGCCGAGATGCGACTGTCGTCAAAACCGAGCCGGCGATTGTCGGCGACAAGTCGCCGGCGACCTCGCCGCCGATCAAGCTTGCGGAAAAGACCCTCGAGCCGCTACAGGATCTCGGCCTATCGTCACCGCCATCGGTCGGCACCGATCTGATGAAGCCGCAGGCGACGATCGCACCGCCGGCCGCTCCGGCAGATACCGACATTACCGGCTCCATCCCGCAGGCGAAGCCCACCACCGAACAGTTGCCGCCGGCGATCGGCGGGCTATGGCTGCGCCAAGCCGCCCTCGCCGGCGATCCCGCCGCCGCCTATGAGGTCGGCGTGCGCTTCGCCGAGGGCCGCGGCGTGCCGGTCAATCTTGAAGCGGCGGCGCACTGGTTCGAGCGCGCCGCCAGCAAGGACCTGGCGCCCGCCCAATTCCGCTACGCCAGCCAGCTCGAGAAAGGCCTGGGCGTGAAGAAGGACCTTGCCGCCGCGCGCAACCTCTATTTGTCCGCCGCGGCCAAGGGCAACGCCAAGGCGATGCATAACCTCGCCGTGCTCTATGCCGAAGGCATCGACGGCAAGCCCGATTTCAAGAATGCGCTGAAATGGTTCCAGAAGGCCGCCGACCATGGCGTCGCGGACAGCCAGTATAACCTCGGCATCCTTTTTGCGCGTGGGATCGGGGTCGAGCCCAATATGGGCGAGGCCTACAAGTGGTTCGCGCTGGCGGCGGCCCAAGGCGACGTCGAAGCCGGCAAGAAACGCGACGAGGTAGCGGGGCGTCTGGATACGGCAGCGCTCGCCGCCGCCCGCCAAGCGGTCGCCGGCTTCAAAGCCCTGCCGCAGCCCTCGGCCGCGATCACCGTGCCGGCGCCGACCGGCGGTTGGGACAGGGCCGCCGCCGCGTCCACGACGGCGCCGCACCTGGCCGCCGCCTTCACCATGGCCAAGTAAATCCGCGCAGCCTGCTGCCGGCGCACGTGATCGCGGGCGTCTAGCCCGCTAAGATCATCGAAAGCTATGAAGGGCTTGAGCCGCCGCGATCGCCGCGGGGGCGCGCCAGCCTTTACGCCGGACCGTTCGCTTGCACATCTATCTTCCAGTCGCCGACATGTCGGTCAATGTCTTCGTCATCCTCGGGATGGGGCTGGCGGTCGGTTTCATCTCCGGCATGTTCGGCATCGGCGGCGGCTTCCTGATGACCCCGCTGCTGATCTTTACCGGCATCCCGCCGGCGGTGGCGGTTGCCAGCGTGTCGAGCCATATCGCGGCCTCCTCGTTCACCGGCGCGATTACCTATTGGCGGCGCAATGCGCTCGATCTGGCGCTCGCCGCGATGCTACTGTCGGCCGGCATTGTCGGCACCGCAACCGGCGTATGGGTGTTCACCGGCTTGCGGGCGCTCGATCAGCTCGACCTGGTGATCGGGCTGTCTTACGTCACGCTGCTCAGCGTGGTCGGCGCGCTGATGATCTACGACGGTCTGCGCGCGGAAATCCGCACCCACCAGGGCATGCCGGCGACAGTGCGGCGGCCGGGCAGCCACACCTGGGTGCACGGGCTGCCGCTGAAGATGCGTTTCAAGCGCTCGAAGATCTACGTCTCAGTAATTCCGGTTTGGGCAATCGGATTCGTCATCGGCTTCGTCGGCGCCATCATGGGCATCGGTGGCGGGTTTCTGCTGGTGCCGATGCTGATCTATTTCCTGCGGGTGCCGACCGCGACGGTGATCGGCACGTCGATGGTGCTGACGCTGATCACCATGGCCTCGGCGACGGTGATGCACGCCGTTACCAATCACCTGGTCGATGCGATTCTCGCGCTCATCCTGATGGTCGGCGGCGTGATCGGCGCGCAATTCGGCGCGCGCGCCGGTCAGCTTATGCGCGGCGAGCGGTTGCGGCTGTTGCTCGGCCTGTTGGTCTTCGCGGTCGGATTGCGTTTTGCCTACGAGCTTGCGGTGCGGCCGGACGATCTTTATTCGCTGCGCCATGTCGGGAGCGGCTGATGCGACGCGCGCTGATCCTGCTTCTGGCGTTGATCGGCTGCGGCGCGCAAGGGCCCGCCTTGGCCGAGCGGTTGGTGGTGTCGCTGTCGAATCACCAGGTCTTGGTGCTGTCGAATTTCGTCGGCGAGGACCTCGTGTTGTTCGGCACCATCGAGCCTGACGCCCAGACGACCGCGCGGGCGAGCGGCTACGACCTCGTCGTCACCGTGACCGGCCCGCGCGAAACGTTGCGCACACGGCGCAAGGAACGCGTGCTCGGCCTCTGGGTCAACGTCGATTCGCGCGAGTTCGTGCGCGTGCCGTCCTATCTGGCGGTGCTGAGCAACCGTCCGGTCGGGCAGATTGCCGCCAGCGAAACCTTGCGGCGGCTGCAGCTCGGACTCGACAATTTTCTGCTCACGCAACGCGTCGGGTTCGACCTCGCCGACACCGTTCCCGGCGATCCGTTCCGCACCGCCTTCGTGCGGCTGGAAACGCAAGCCGGCCGCTACAGCGAATTGGCCAGCGCCGTCAGGTTCCTCACTCCCAGCGTGTTCCGCGCGGCAATCCCGTTGCCGGCCGATGCGCCGGTCGGCTCATACACGGTCGACGTCAAGTTGTTGGCCGATGGCGCTTTGGTGGGGCGCGCCAATTCCGAGCTCAGCGTGAGCAAGGCGGGCATCGAGCAGTATCTCGCCGAGGCCGCGCGCAACTCCGGCCTGCTCTACGGCTTGGCCACGACGCTGATGGCGCTGCTCACCGGCTGGATCGCGAGCATAGTCTTCCGACGCGATTAGTCCGGCAGGCAACGCTTGGCGACGAACGCGTAGAGCCGGTCCTCGCCCAGCATGTGCGCGGTGAAGGCGAGTGTGCCGAATATATCGGCGAAGGCTGCGTCGCGGACGTTCAAGCCGCCGGTGTAGGCGCCGAAGGCCGGCATCACCATGCGCGTTTTGTCGGCGGCGAAGCAGCGGCGGCTCACGGCGCGGCCGCGATGGGCGACGCGCGCCACCGGATGCAGATGGCCGGCGATCTCGCCCGCGGCGCCGGTCGGTTGGTGGCGGAAGACGAGGCCGCCGAGCTTGAACAGCGCAAGATACTCGCCGCCGACATTGGTCGCCGGCTCGGGATCGTGATTGCCGGTGATCCAAATCCAGTAGCGCCCGCGTTGCAGGGCGAGCAGGTTGTCGCGGTCGGCTGCTGAGAGCCGCGCCGGGCCGCCGCCGTCATGGAAACTGTCGCCCAGAGCCAGCACCGTGCGCGGGGCATAAAGCGCGATCAGGCGGGCAAGCTGCGCTAGCGTCGCTACCGTGTCGTAGGGCGGCAGCAACTGTCCGCGCGCGGCATAGCTCGAACCTTTCTCCAAATGCAGGTCGGCAACGGCGAGCAGGCCCTGCTCCGGCCAGTAGAGCGCGCCTGCCGGGTCGGCGATGAACGAGACGCTTGATACGACGACGATATGATCCGTTCGCCCCCGTGACAACGAGGACCTAGTCTCGGGTTTCCCGCTTGCGCGGGAATGAACGGGGACAGTCAATTCATTGCCTCCTTGATCAACTCGTCCGCCGCCTCGGCAAGCAAAGCATCCGACGCCTCGCCATAAACCGTCTCCCGCCCGATCTCGAGCAGGACCGGGACCGAAAGCGGCGAGACATGGTCGAGCGCTTTATGAATGATTCGGCCCTTGATGCGCGAGAGCATTTCGCCAAGGCGCTTGATGTCGAGCAGGCCGGAAGCGGCATCGGCGCGGGCGGCGCGCAGGAGCACGTGATCGGGCTGGTGCTTGCGCAGCACGTCGTAAACGAGATCGGTCGAGATGGTGAGCTGCCGGCGCGACTTCTCCTCGCCGGGGAAGCGCCGCTCGATCAGGCCGGCGATGATCGCGCAGTTACGAAAGGTGCGCTTCATCAGCGCGGATTCGGCAAGCCATTCCTCCAGATCGTCGCCGAGCATATCCTCGGCGAAGAGCGCGGCGAGCGACGGCTCACCGTGGGCGACGCGCAACGCGATGTCGCCCACGCCCCAGACGGCCAGCGCATATTCATTGGCGACGAAGCCGAGCGGCTTGAGCCGCGCGCGCTCGAGCCGGCGCGTGAGCAACATGCCGAGCGTCTGGTGCGCGAGCCGTCCCTCGAACGGATAGCAGACGAGATAATACTTGGCGGCGCGCGGAAAGGTTTCGACCAGGAGATCACCGGCGCGCGGCAGCAGCGAACGCCATTCCTGGATCTCCAGCCACTCGCGCACCTGCTGCGGCAGCGCGCGCCAGGCGCCATGGTCGGCGAGGATCGCGCGCACGCGCGCGGCGAGATAAGTCGAGAGCGGGAATTTGCCGCCTTCATAAGCCGGCACTTTCGGATCGGTCGCGGTCGAGCGCGAGACATAGACCTCGTCTTCGACGATCGCCTCGTATTTCAAAATCTCGCCGGCGAAGACGAAAGTATCGCCCGGCGTCATGGTCTCGACGAAATATTCCTCGACCTCGCCGAGCAGGCGGCCGCCGCGCGGCACAATGGCGCCGGACGCGCGCGAGCGCACCAGCCGTACTTTCAGCATGTCGGCTTCGACAATGGTGCCAACATTCATGCGGTAGCGCTGGGCGACGCGCGGATGGGTGACGCGCCAGCGCCCATCCTTGCCTTGGCGGATCTTGGCGAAGCGTTCGTAAGCTTTGAGGGCGTAGCCGCCGGTGGCAACGAAATCGAGCGTGGCATCGAAGTCTGAGCGCGCGAGACCGGCATAAGGCGCGGCGGCGCGCACCTCGTCATAAAGCTCGTCAGCGCAGAACGGCGCGCCACAGGCGCGGCCGAGGATGTGTTGCGCCAGCACGTCGAGGGCGCCGGTGCGCAAAGGCGGCGTGTCCTGCGCCTGCTCGGCGACCGCATCGATTGCGGCGCGGCACTCCAGCACCTCGAAGCGATTGGCCGGCACCAGCACGGCTTGGGAGGGCTCATCGAGCCGATGGTTGGAGCGGCCGATGCGTTGCAGCAGGCGCGAGCAGCCCTTGGGCGCGCCGACATTGATGACGAGGTCGACGTCGCCCCAATCGACACCGAGGTCGAGCGACGATGTACAGACCACCGCGCGCAACTTGCCGCTCGCCATGGCGTCCTCGACACGACGGCGTTGCGCCACATCGAGCGAGCCGTGATGCAACGCGATGGCGAGGTTGTCGTCGTTCACGTTCCACAGCATCTGGAACAGGAATTCGGCCTGGCTGCGCGTATTGACGAAGACGAGCGTGGTCTTGTGCGTCTTGATCAGCGCGTAGATTTCGCCGAGTGCATGCAATGCCGAATGGCCGGCCCAGGGCAAATGCTCCCGGGTATCGAGCATGGCGACGTGCGGCTGCGCACCGGCTTGGGCGATAACGAGATCGGCGCGCGCTTCGCCGCCGACCGGCTGCGGCACCAAATAGCGGCAGAGATCGTCCGGTTCGGCGACCGTCGCGGACAAGCCGACGGTAGTCAGCTGCGGCGCCAGCGCAAACAGCCGCGCGAGATCGAGCGAGAGCAGGTCGCCACGCTTCGAGGTCACCAGCGAATGCAACTCGTCGAGCACGACGCGCTTGAGCGCGCCGAAGAGGTAGGGCGCATCGGCAGTGGCAAGCAGCAGCGCGAGCTGCTCTGGCGTGGTGAGCAGAATGTCGGGCGGATAGCGGCGTTGGCGCTGACGCTTGGAGGCCGGGGTGTCGCCGGTGCGCGTTTCCAGGCGGACGTTGAGGCCCATCTCGCGCACCGGGATTTCCAGATTGCGCGCGATGTCAACGGCGAGCGCCTTCAACGGCGAGATGTAGAGCGTGTGCAGGCCTTGTGCCTGCACGAGCGCACGCCCGGTCGATTGGAGGCGCGGCACGGGCGCCGTGCGCTCATACAGCTCGACCAAAGTCGGCAGGAAGCCGGCGAGCGTCTTGCCGCCGCCGGTCGGCGCGATCAGCAGCGTCGAGCGTCCCGCGCGCGCCTTGGCCAGCAGTTCGAGCTGGTGCGCGCGCGGCGCCCAGCCGCGCCCGGCAAACCAGCGCGCGAAGAGCTCGGGCAACAGTGGCGGCAGATCGAGCGCGGTCGCGGGTTGCATGAGGTCAGCGTGCCGCCACCACGATCAGCCCGGGCACCGGCGTTCTTTTCTCGGTGCGAGTCGCGGCGGAATCGAGGCTGACCAGCGTAAGCGCGGCCGCCTGCACAGCGGCGCGCACATGCGCGGCGCCGTGCGCGTAACGCAAGGTCTGGCGCAGGATAACGCCGTCGCCATCATGCGTCTCCACGCTGAAGGCGATGAGGCCTTTAGGCGCGAGGAGTCTAGCCCCTGCGACGAGCACCGGCTGCAGATCGTCGAAATAGACGAACACGTCGCCGGCAAGGATGAGATCGTAATGCGCGCCGGGTTCTCCGCGCAGAAAGGCGAGCGCCTCGCTTTCGATCAGCCGTTCATAAATCCCCTTGTCGTGCGCCTTGGTCAGCATGGCGGGCGATAGATCGACGCCGACCATCCGATCGCTAAAGGGGCGGAATGCCGCGCCGGTGAGACCGGTACCGCAGCCAAGATCAAGCACCGCGCCGAACTTCATCTGGCCGGCACGGGCGGTCTCGACCGCGTGCAACAACAGCTCGGGCGCGCGATAGCTCAGTCCTTGCGTGAGCGCCTCGTCGAAATTGGCGGCGTAGCCGTCGAACAGCGCGCGGAGGTAGGCGTCCGGCACGGCGGCGGTAGGAGCAGCGCCGAGCCGAACGAGATGCAGGGTCGCGCCGTGACGGTCGGCCGGGTCGGCTTGCACCGCCTGGCGCAAGGCGACGATGGCGCCGCCTTTGTTGCCCAGCCGTTCGCGCAATTGCGCGAGCGCGAACCAGGCTGCGGCGTAGCCGGGGGCGCGTTCCAGCGTCTGCGCCATAAGTCCGGCGGCGCCGGCAAGATCGCCCTTGGCTTCGAGTTCGCGCGCCCATCCGAAGCGGCGGTCGGCGATCAGGTCACCGGATGACATTGGCAATGGGGATGGCAAATCAAGCCCTCTTCCCGACTCGCTCTCGTACGCTTAAATCCTGGATAAGAAACGTGCGTGAAACCTATCAAGGATTTACATGGGGCCGCCAACGGAAACCAGCATGAGCAACGGCACCGCTTCCCGGTTTTTCGGCGGCTCACCGCTCGGCGTGATCGTGCGGCTGATCCTGGTGTCGATCCTGGTCGGCGTCGTCTTGTCGGCGTTCGGACTCGATCCGTTCGACATCGTGCACTCGATCGAGCGGCTGATCCGCTCGATTTGGAACATGGGCTTCGACGCCGTCCGCTGGGTGTGGCGCTATTTCCTGCTCGGCGCCGTGCTGGTGATTCCGATCTGGATCATCACCCGGCTCGTCAACGCGCCGCGCGGCAAGTGATCAGGACGGCCAGCTTTCCGCCGTCATGGTCGCCGCGTCGATGCCCACCATGGCGGCGAGGGAGCCGCGATTGCCGCGCTTGATGGCGGCCGCGAGCTCGGCCTTGATCTCCGCCAAAAGCCCGATGCCGCGAAACACCAGACCGGTGTAGAGCTGCAGCAGGGTTGCGCCGGCTTTGATCTTGGCGATCGCCGCTGCCGGCGAATCGATGCCTCCGACCCCAATCAGCGGAAAGGCACCCTCGGTGCGCACGAAGGTCTCCGCCAGCATGCGGGTCGCGAGCTTGAACAGCGGCCGTCCCGATAGGCCGCCGGCCTCGCGCGTCTTGTCGTGCTCGCGCAGCGAACCCGGGCGCGCGAGCGTGGTGTTGCCGACGATCATGCCGTCAATGCCGCGCTTGCGGGCTATGCCGACGACGTCGTCAAGTTCGGCGAGGGTCAGGTCGGGGGCGATCTTGAGCAGCACGGGCACCGGCCCGACGCGTGTGCGCGCCTTTTCGCGCGCGGCCACGACGCGCGACAGCAGATCGTCGAGCGTGCGCGCCTCCTGCAAAGCGCGCAAGCCCGGCGTGTTGGGTGACGAGATATTGACGGTGAGATAGCTGGCCACGGCGGCGAAGGTCGCCACCAGCCGGGCATAGTCGGCGGCGCGGTCGGTGCTATCGCGGTTGGCGCCGATATTGACGCCGACGATGCCGCCCTCGCTTGCACGTGCCGTTAGGCGTTTGAGCGCGGCGGCGGCGCCCTCGTTGTTGAAGCCGAGCCGGTTGATCACCGCCTGGTCGGCATCGAGCCGGAACAGGCGCGGCCGCGGGTTGCCGGCCTGCGGGCGCGGGGTGACGGTGCCGACCTCGACGAAGCCGAAGCCGAGCCGCAGGAGCGCGTCAGGTACCTCGGCGTTCTTGTCGAAGCCGGGGGCGATCCCGACCGGATTAGGGAAATTGAGCCCAAAGGCGCGGACGGCAAGCTCGGGCGGATCGGCCGGACGTCCACGCACCGGCATAAAGCGCAAGGCCTTGATCGCCAGTCCATGCGCGTCCTCGGGGTCGAGGGCCCGCAACAAGGGGCGCGACAGGCGGTCAAACAGCCCGATCACGGGACGGCTCCTGGCTGGCAGGAGGTGACCCTATCGGGGCAAGGGCGGTTGATTCAAGGCGCCGGGCAGCAATCCTGTTGCCAAGCCCTGGCGACTCACGGTTATAATTCCTAAATCTTGGATAACAGTCACAAGGTCCGCGCCGCGGCGCCGGGCCAATCTTACCTTGGGGCCGAAGCCATGCTCACACACAGCCAGATTTGGACTGCCCTCGACCGCTTGGCGGCGCGCGCCGGGCTGACGCCGTCCGGCCTCGCCAAAAAAGCCGGGCTCGATCCCACCACGTTCAACAAGTCGAAGCGCATCACGCCAGAAGGCCGGCCGCGCTGGCCTTCGACCGAGTCGGTCGCCAAATCGCTGGCGGCGACCGGCACCAAGGTCGAGACCTTCATGACGCTCTTGTCGGACACCGGCAAGCCGGCGATCACCAATGTGCCGCTCATCGGCTTTGCCGAGGCCGGCGCCGGCGGCTATTTCGACGACGGCGGCTTCCCGGTCGGCAAGGGCTGGGAGGAGATCGCTTTCCCCTCGGTCACCGACGAGCACGCTTACGCGCTGGAGATTTCCGGCGACTCGATGAAGCCGGCCTATCGCGACGGCGACGTCATCATCGTTTCGCCGGCGGCGCCGGTGCGGCGCGGCGACCGAGTCGTGGTGAAGACCAAAGACGGCGAGGTCATGGTCAAAGAATTGCGGCGCAAGAATTCGAAGAACATCGAACTCAAATCGCTCAACAGCGAGCACCGGGACCGCACGCTCCCCATGAGCGACGTGCTGTGGATCGCGCGCATCATGTGGGCGAGTCAGTAAATTTTTGTTGTCAGCGGAGCTGTTCCGCGACCCCGTTTTGCAGGCACATTTTGTCCCTAAGCGAGATGCGCGCGACAGGCCCGGCCATGACGCCGTGCGGCACTGCCCGCGGCCGTCACCAACCGACGATAATCAAACGGATCGCGAGCGTCGCGAGCGCCAGGCTGACCAGGAAAATGCTCAGCCCGACTGGCGAACCCCAGCCGTGCCAACTCATCGCCGATTGAGCACATTTCCATTGTTGCTCGGGTGTCAGGGGTTGCGACATTGTTTTCGTCCTTTCCGACTCACGCGCGAGTCTAGAGCTTGCGGCAGCGCGCTTAGCCTGATAATTTCACTTCACCATTCTTATCATTAGATAATCTAAATATCCATGTCAAGCGACGCCCGCGCCAGCCTTGTCGATGAGATCGGCCGGTTGATCATGCGCTGGCAGGATGCGACGCGCGAGTTCGACGAGGTCGTCGGCGAGCGGCTCGGCCTCAGCAGCGTCGAAATGCGGTGTTTGGGCTTTCTTTATGCGGGGCCGCAGCCCGCGGGGGCAGTCGCTCGCGTGGTCGGACTTACGCCCGCCGCCGTCACTTCGCTTATCGACCGCCTGGAAGCGAGACGATTGGTCAAGCGCTGCAAAAATCCGGAAGATCGCCGGCAAGTCGAGGTGCGCCTGACCGCAGTCGCTATTAAAGCCACAACCAGATATTACGAGCCGATCGCGAAGGAAGGCGCCGCGCTCCTTGCGACAAAGAGCATCGCGGAACTCAAGAGCCTTGTGGCTTTCTTTGCCGAGGCGTTGGCTCTGCAGCAGCACCATGCCGACCAGATGCGCCCGAAAAAGGAACCGCGCACTTAGCGGCGCAATCAAGCGCTGCGCGCCAGCGCGCCGTCGATCATGTCGACAGTGTTCTGCAGCCCGTAGACCGCGACGAACGAGCCGAAGCGCGGGCCTTTCTCCTGGCCGAGCAACACCTGATAGAGCATGTTGAACCAGTCGAGCGCGACGCCCGGCTTGCCGTCCTTGGCTTTTTTCTTGTGATCGAGGAATGGCTCGCGGCGGCCGATCTCATAGACCACGTCCTGAATCTTCTCCGGCGCGCTGTTGGGCGGCAATTGCGCGAGCGCATCGCGCAGATCGGTAAGCGCGGCGCGTTCCGTTTCGCTCGGCTCGCGGAATTTCTTATGCGGCTGCACGAAGTCGCGGAAGTAATGGATGGCATAGTCGACCATGGCGCCGAGCTTGGGATGCGTCTTCGGCGTCACGCCCGGCCGATAGCGGCCGATGAAGCCCCACAGCGTTTCGGCATTCTCCGCATTGGATGACGACACCAATGTCAGCAGCATCTGGAAGCTCACCGGCATGTCCGCCTTGGGCGGATTGCCGGAATGAATGTGCCAGACCGGATTGGTCAGGCGCTGGCGGGGCTCCTGCCGGTCGTAGGCCTCGAGGAACTGCTGATATTCATCGACCGTGCGCGGGATGACATCGAAGTAGAGGCGCTTAGCCGCCTTTGGCTCGCGATACATGAACAGCGACAAGCTCTCTGGCGCCGCATAGCGCAGCCATTCCTCGATGGTCAGCCCATTGCCCTTGGACTTGGAAATCTTCTGCCCGTGCTCGTCGAGAAACAGTTCATAGATGAAGCCCTCCGGCGGTGAGCCGCTAAGCGCGCGGCAGATTTCGCCGGAGAGCTTGACCGAGTCGATCAAGTCCTTGCCGGCCATCTCGTAGTCGACGCCGAGCGCAACCCAGCGCATGGCCCAATCCGGCTTCCATTGCAACTTGCAACGCCCGCCGGTGACCGGCGTTGTGATCCGTTGTTTAGTCTCCGGGTCCTCATAGGTGATAGTGCCGGCCTTGGCGTCGTGCGCGGTCACCGGCACCTGCAGCACCACTCCGGTCTTCGGATCGATCGGCAGGAACGGCGAATACGTGGCGGCCCGCTCCTCGCGCAGCGACGGCAGCATAACCGCCATCACCTCATCGAAGCGCGCCAAAACATTCAGCAGCGCCGCGTCGAAACGGCCCGACGTGTAGCACGCGGTCGACGACATGAATTCGTAATCGAAGCCGAAATGGTCGAGGAAAGCGCGCAGCCGCGCATTGTTATGCGCGCCGAAACTCTCATGCGTACCGAACGGATCGGGCACGCGAGTGAGCGGCTTGCCAAGATGTTTCTCCAACAGCTCCCGGTTCGGCACGTTGTCCGGCACTTTGCGCAGGCCGTCCATGTCGTCGGAAAAAGCGACCAGCCGGGTCTTGATCTTGTCGTCGGTCAAGACGCGGAAGGCGTGTCGCACCATCGAAGTGCGCGCGACCTCGCCGAAAGTGCCGATATGCGGCAGGCCGGAGGGACCGTAGCCGGTCTCGAAGATGACCTCGTCCTTCGGCTGCCGCTGCAGTCGAGCGACGAGCTTGCGCGCTTCTTCGAATGGCCAGGCATTGGATTGCTCGGCCAGTTCGCGCAAGCTGGTGACGGATTCCGTAAGAGCCATAATGGCCGGACACTATGAATCGGATGGCCGCTCGTCAAACTCCCTCGTCATTCCAGAACGGCCCAAAGGCCGGACCCGGCTTCCGGTAGAAGCACGGCGGTCGGTTGTGGATTCCGGGTTCGCTGCTTCGCGGCGCCCCGGAATGACTAGAACGGGCTGATCGGGAAATAGCGCAGCCACAGGTCGGTGAAGCGGCCGCTCTCCCACAACCGGAACAGCGCCCAGTTGAACGTGCGCCGCAACAGGTCGTTGTTCTTGCGCACCGCGATGCCGACCCCGTCGCCGAAAAACCGGCTCTCCAGATAAGGCCCGCCGCGGAATTCGCAGCAGCTTTCGGAGGCGGTGCCGTTGAGCCAGAAGGAGAGCGCGATGCCGTCACCAAACAAGAGATCGACCTCGCCGCGCCGGAGCGCCGCGCGCGCGGCTTCGGCATTCGGATAGGCATGCACCTCGGCCTCGGTAAAAAGCGTCTTGAGATAGGCTTCGTGCGCTGTGCCGGCGATGACGCCGACTTTGCGGCCTTCGAGCGCCGCCGGCGTGATGTCCTTGAGCGCGAGTTCGCGCCGCGCCACAAAGCGCGCCGGCGCTCGGTAGTAGGGATCGCTGAAATCGACGCGCTGACGATTCTGCGCCGTCTCGGCAAGCGAGGCGATGATGGCGTCGCCCTCGTTCTTGTTGAGCGCGTCGATCAGCGTGTCGAAGCGCCGCATTTGCACGGTGCAGGCGATCCCGAGCTCATCGCAGATCGAGCGCGCCAGCTCGACATTGAAGCCGGTGGGCGCGCCATCGGGTCCGGCGAAATTGAACGGCGGATAATCGGTCTCGGTGAGGAAACGGATGATCTGGATACGGGACAGATCCGGGCGCTCCGGACGATGGCGCGGATCCCAGAAGCCGGGGACCGCATTCTGGTCGATGAGCTTGCCGGCGGGTTCCAGCGGCTCCCCGGGAATGGCAGGCGGCGGCTTGAGCGGCGGTGGCGGCTGCTGCGCGCGCGCAGCGCTCGCGGCCGCGGCCAGCAGCACGACTGCCAAGACAGCCATGAGACGAAAGCTCATTCGTCGCCTCGTCACGAACGGGGCGGCGACCATAGCACCGCAATTGCGGCGGGCCAGGGACAATCAGCCGGCGGTCAGATGCTTCTCGATCTGCTCCACCGGCATCTTGACGAAATCTTTGTCGACCTCAGCACGCACCGCCGAACGCAAGGCGTGGCTGTAAGCCGGCCGGATCATGCCGAGCGCGCGCGGCGGGGCCACCAGGATCAGCGACTTGGTCTTGCCGCTGGTCACCGCCGTATCGAGCTTGCGGGCAAGATGCGTAAGAAAAGCCTGCTCGGACTGGTCATGCCAGTCCGTCTGTGCGAAGGCGCTGCGGTTGCGACCGACAGAGGCATTGCTGCGTCCGGGCGCATCGCTGCCGAGCTCATGGGTGGGCAGGTCCGCTTGCTCGAGTACCTCGAGGGTCTTCAGTTTGGGGAATTTGGCGTCGCCCTGATTTTCCAGCACCAGCGCTTTGGCGCCGTCGCAAACGACCACCCACTCGCCGTGGTGGATCAGCATCCCGGACATTGACCGACCTCCTGAAAACCAAGGTAATCTTAAGCGGCACGCTAGGCCGTGTTTTGCTTTGGATCAAACGCCGCGGATCGGGATCGGTTGCCAAACGGTGTCAATTCGTGCCGTCCAACAGGCGGCGCGCGATCACCTGCGCCTGGATCTCGGCCGCACCTTCGAAAATATTGAGGATGCGGGCGTCGCAGAGAATGCGTGAGACCGGAAATTCGAGCGCAAAGCCGTTGCCGCCGTGGATCTGCACCGCATTGTCGGCATTGGCCCAGGCGACCCGCGCAGCCAAGAGCTTGGCCATGCCGGCCTCCAGATCGCAGCGCCGGCCGGAATCTTTCTCGCGCGCAGCGTGATAAGTGAGCTGACGGGCAATCATGATTTCGGTTGCCATCATGGCAAGCTTATCGGAGACGCGCGGGAATTCGACGATCGGTCGAGCGAACTGCACGCGATTTAGCGCATAGCGCAGCGCCTGTTCCATCGCCGCCTGCGCAACGCCGATGGCGCGCGCCGCCGTTTGGATGCGCGCCGATTCGAAAGTCTGCATCAACTGCTTGAAGCCGAGCCCTTCGACGCCGCCGAGCAGGTTCTCCGCCTTCACCTCGAAACCGTCGAAGGCGATCTCGTATTCCTTCATGCCGCGATAGCCGAGGACCTCGATCTCGGTGCCGCTCATGCCCTTGGCCGGGAACGGATTGGCGTCGTCGCCACGCGGCTTCTCCGCCAGCAGCATGGACAAGCCGCGGTGACCTGGCTCCTTCGGGTTGGTGCGCACAAGGAGCGTCATCAGGTCAGCGCGCACCGGATGGGTGATCCAGGTCTTATTGCCGTAGACCTTGTAGACATCGCCCTCGCGCACTGCTCGCGTCTTGAGCGATGCCAGGTCGGAACCGGTGTTGGGCTCGGTGAAAACCGCGGTCGGCAACACCTCGCCAGAGGCGATCTTGGGCAGCCATTTCTGCTTCTGTTCTTCGCTGCCGCCGCCGAGGATCAATTCCGCCGCAATCTCCGAGCGGGTGCCGAGCGAGCCGACGCCGATATAGCCGCGCGACAACTCCTCGGAGACGACGCACATCGATTCCTTGCCGAGCGCCATGCCGCCGAATTCTTCCGGAATGGTGAGGCCGAAGACGCCGAGCGCCGACATCTGGCCGATCACCTCGAGCGGGATATAGCTGTTGCTGCGGTGCCAGCTTTGCGCCTTGTCGGTCACTTCGCTGTCGGCGAATTTGCGCATCTCCTCTCGGATCGATTCGAGTGTTTCATCGAGCCCGGCAAAGCCAACAGTGGCGGCCTGACTCTCGCGCATCAGCGTCACCAGTCGCGCGCGGCGTTCAGCGGTATTGCCGTCAGCGACGAGGGCCTCGACGGCCGGCCCGATGCGACCGGCAACCTGCGCAGGCGAAAGACCGATATCGGCCGGCCGCACCATCTCGCCCTGGCTCATTGGAATGCCACCGAGGATCTGGGCGGTGTACTCGCCGACGCCGATGCGCACCAATTGCTCTTCGATTTCGCCGAGCGTGCCCGCCTGCGTCATCCGCTCGGTATAGGCGGCAAGCTGGCGCACCGACTCGACGTAAGTGGCAAGCCAGGCGAGACCGTGGGCGGCGCGTTGCTCACGGTCGAGCCGACCTGCGTTGATGCGCCCATCCACGGTGACCTTCTCACGCAGCTTGGCGGTGGCGTCAGCCAGCAAGGCGTCGAGCTCGGCGGTCGCCTCGCGGCAAAGCTCGGGCAAGTCCTGTTGAGCGACGGTGCGGGCGGCGATTGGCATGCAAATCCTCAGGGCGGTACGCCCGGCACTCTTTACACTACGCGTGCAGTGCACAATTGCAAACGGCACAACCGCTAGCCGGCGCTGCCCCCTCGGACCAAATTAGCTGAAATTGCTATAAAATTAACCATTTGCGGGCTTCATGATGGCCGAACTCCGTGTGTTTTAGCAGCCGCGGGACCCGGCCCCTCCAATGCCCCGTCATTTCGCACCGTTGCGCGGGCTGATCCGTTTTGCCGGCACACTGTCCGTGCGCAACCGCATCGTGCTGCTGGCGCTGATTCCGCTCATCGGCTTTTTGGCCAATGGTCTCACCTACGGCTCGGGCGAAAGTGGCGTTGCGACTGCTTTCGATACCGCCAGTCGGGCGCGGCAACTCGCCGACGCCAGCCGCGACTTCAAGATCGCGGTCGCCGCCATGCGCATCGCCGCCAAAGACTTCACCGTGGCTCCGCACGGCACACTGGTCGACGCCTTCGCCGCATCACAGGCTGCGGCGAACAAGAGCCTCGACCTGATAGACCGGTCGATCGGTGGCAGTGACCACGAGGATATCGCCGCGCTGCGGCAGACCTCGAGTGAGCTGAAGCGCAATTTCGACAAGCTGGTCGGCGAGCAACGCACGCTCGGCTTTTCCGAGGATCAGGGCCTGCGCAATGAGCTACGGACTGCCGGCAACGCCATCGAGCGCGCCATTCACGATAATATGTCCTGGCTCGCCGAAGGCGACAGCGAAAAACTGCACATGGCGCTACTGACGATGCAACATTTCGAGGCCAGCTACCGCCTCGACCCCAGCGATCTGAATCACCGGCAGTTTCTCGCCGCGCACAAGATCTTCAACGATACTTTCGCCAATATCGACGGCACGCCAGCCATGAAACAGAAGCTTGAACAGGAGGTCGCGCACTACGCCGACACCTTCGAGCGCTGGATCGCGGTGAGCGACCGTGCATATCCGCTGCGCGCGCTGATCGATATCGACAGCCAGAATATGCTGCCGCGGGCCGACACGATCATCGTGTCCGCCAACGATGCGGCGGAAACCGCCTCGCGCGCGCTCGCCGCTTCGCAACGGCGCACCCGCACCGGCATCATCGCCGTCGGCGTCGCCATCGCGGCGCTCGGCCTCGGACTAAGCTGGTTAATTGGGCTTAGCATCACGCGCCCGCTCAACGGCTTAGCCACCGTGATGAAGCGGCTCGCCGACGGCGACACCGGTACGCGCATCCCAGCGACTGACGCGCAGGACGAGATCGGCGAGATGGCACGCAGCGTCATCGTGTTCCGCGACAATATGATCGAGCGCGAACAATTGTCGGCGACCCAAGCGGAAGCGGGTCGCGCCCGCGAAGCGCGCGCCAGCACGATCGCGACGACCATCGCGATGTTCAAGAACTCGGTCGAAAGCGCGCTCGGCAAGTTGCGGGCGGCATCGATGAAGCTCGAAATGAGTTCGTCTGATCTCAATCAAGCCGCCGACACCGTCTCGGCGGAGGCAACCAGCGCCGAACAGCGAGTCATCGCCGCGTCCGAAAACGTAAGCTCGGCGGCAAGCTCGGTCGACGAGCTTGCAGCCTCGATCGGCGAGATTGCCGCGCAGGCGGCGAAGTCGACCGACGTCGCATCGCGCGCCGTGTCGGAAGCGAAGCGTACGGTCAACACGATGACCGAACTCGGCCACGCGGCAACCCGCATTGGCGAGGTGGTGGGATTGATCCAGGCGATCGCCGGACAGACGAACCTGCTCGCGCTCAACGCCACCATCGAGGCGGCGCGCGCGGGGGAATCCGGCAAGGGATTTGCGGTGGTGGCCTCGGAGGTGAAATCTCTCGCCGGACAGACCGCCAAGGCGACCGAGGAGATCGCTTTGCAGATCGGCTCGATCCAGTCGGCGGCCGCCGACGCCGCGCAGGCGATCGAGCAGGTCAACTCTATCATTCGCGATCTCTCGGGAATTGCGACCACAGTCGCCGCCACCGTCGACCAGCAGAATTCGGCGGTCGCCGCGATCGCGCAAGGCGTCAATCTTGCCTCCGATGAGGCGCGCACCAGCGCGCAATCGATGGGCCGGCTGGCCGGCGTCTCCGCCGATGCCCGTCTCACCGCGGCCGGCGTAAAAAATCTTGCCGACGCCCTAGCGCTGGAAGCTGAGAGTCTCGAATCGGAAGTGCGTCAGTTCCTCACCAACGTGCAGGCGGCGTAAACCCCGCATCCCTCAGGCCCACAGCCACCATACCCGGTCAAGCGGGTCCGGCCTGCGGCCGGCCCGGCTGCGGGCTTGTGCCGGGCATCGGCGTCTTTAGGTATATCGGAGTGTCAGGCGTGGATGGCGACGCCGAGCACCGGGCCTGGGCCGCCTGAAAGCGGGCCCGGTTGCCCGCCATGACGTTGCGAGGGCGCGCCGTGATATTTCCGTGCAAACTGATGATGCGGATCGCAGCCGACGCCTTCCGCCATTTTCTCGCCGACGACGGTTGGGCGATTGCCAGCCATATCGCGTTGTCGACGCTGATGGCGCTGTTTCCCTTTCTGATCGTGGTCACCGCGCTTGCCGGCTTTTTCTTCGGCTCCAAACAGCTTGCCGACGAAGCCGCCCGCATCCTCCTGGAAGCCTGGCCGCCGCAGGTGGGGGCACCGATCGCCGACGATATTCACGGCGTACTGACCAATGCGCGCGGCGACGTGCTGACTTTCGGCGTCCTCGCAGCAACCTATTTCGCCTCGAGCGGTGTCGAGAGCCTGCGGGTCGGGCTCAACCGCGCCTATGATGCGGTCGAGCCGCGATCGTGGTGGATATTGCGGCTGGAATCGATCGTCTATGTGCTGGTCGGAGCCGTCGCGATCCTCGCCTTTTCGTTTCTGGTGGTATTCGCGCCGCTGATCATAGCCACACTCGTGCACTACGTGCCGGCGCTGGCAGCATTCGACTCTCTCATCACCTTTGCGCGTTACGTGGTCGCCGCCGTGGTGCTGGTGATCGCGCTCATAATTGTGCATTTGTGGCTGCCGGCGGGCCGGCGCTCGTTTCTCGAAATCATGCCGGGCATCGCGGCGACGTTGTTGCTATGGCTGATCGGCGGCGCCGTGTTCGGCCGTTATCTCGCTTCCTACGCCTTCGCCTATGCGTCGATGTATGCGGGTCTCGCGTCAGCGATGATCGCGCTCGTCTTCCTCTATGTCTGCGCCGCGATCTTCATCTATGGTGGGGAGCTGAATTCGGTGACCAAGCAGCTGCGCACGAAACTCCGTTAAGCGCCCGCCACCTCCAGCACATCCTCCAGCGTCTTCAGCCCCGTCATCGGCGCGTTGACCAGCACGCCCATGTTGCCGGGCGGGTGCTGGTTCTTCCACATCATGGTGTGCGCCTTCGGAATCTCCTCCCAGGGAAAGGTCTTCGACAGACAGGGATCGATGCGGCGCTCGAGCACGAAGCGGTTGGCTTGGCTCGCCTGCTTCAAGTGCGCAAAATGCGAGCCCTGGATGCGCTTCTGCCGCATCCAGACGTAGCGCGCGTCGAAGGTGATGTTGAAGCCGGTGGTGCCGGCGCAGAACACGACCATTCCGCCGCGCTTGACCACCATCGACGACACCGGGAAGGTCTGCTCGCCCGGATGCTCGAAGACGATATCGACGTCCCGCTTGCCGGTGATGTCCCAGATTGCCTTGCCGAAGCGGCGCGCTTCCTTGGCCCAGTCGTTGAACTCAGCGGAATTCACCTGCGGCAACTGGCCCCAGCAGTTGAAATTCTTGCGGTTGATAACGCCCTTGGCGCCGAGATTGAATACATACTCAGCTTTGGAGTCGTCAGATACGACGCCGATAGCGTTGGCGCCCGACGCTGCGACAAGCTGGATGCCAAACACGCCGAGGCCACCGGAGGCGCCCCACACCAGGACATTGTCGCCGGGCTTGAGCGTATGCGGTGGATGGCCAAACAGCATGCGGTAGGCGGTGGCGAGCGTCAGCGTATAGCAGGCCGATTCTTCCCATGAGAGATGCGCGGGCTTTTGCATGAGCTGACGTGACTGCACGCGGCAGAATTGAGCAAACGAGCCATCCGGCGTCTCATAGCCCCAAATGCGCTGCGAGGGAGACAGCAAAGGGTCGCCACCGTTGCAGTCTTCGTCGTCGCCATCGTCTTGATTGCAATGGACGATGACTTCGTCGCCGACCTTCCAGCGCTTAACCTTGGAACCTACGGCCCAAACGATGCCCGAGGCGTCCGAGCCGGCGATGTGATAGGGCTGTTTGTGCACGTTGAACGGCGTGATCGGCTGGCCGAGGCCCGCCCAGACGCCGTTGTAGTTGACGCCGCCGGCCATCACGAGCAGCAACACCTCATCCTCACCGATTGACCAGGTCGGCACAACTTCGAGCTGGAACGATTTTTCCGGCGGGCCGTGACGCTCCTGACGGATTACCCAGGCATGCATCTTTTCGGGCACATGGCCGAGCGGCGGAATTTCGCCGATAGCGTAGAGATCCTTGAGGGGAGCGACACTTCGCTTAGGGGCCGCGGCCGGCATATGCCCTCTCCTTGCGCACGAACTTTCTGTGACAGTGTGCCGCAATTGATGTTGCGGTGCAACAGAAAGCCTCCCGCATTTCTCGTCTTAAGACTCGTCGGGGAAAACCATCCCGCAACCGCCAATCTGGCTGACACAATGCGCCAGTAACGATAGCCTTGAGCTGCTTCGGGAAAGGCCGCGGGACGCGGACCGAGGAGCGCTTGGGGGACATCGCCATGATGGCAACGAACAGTCTCATCGTCATCCTGATTATCGGCTTGATCGCGGGCTGGATCGCCGGCCAGATCATGAAGGGTAGCGGCTTCGGCCTAGTCGGCGATCTCATCATCGGCGTGATCGGCGCCTTCATTGGCGGCTGGCTATGGGGCGTGCTCGGCCTCCCGAGTATCGGGCCATGGTGGTTGACTGCAATCGTCAGCGCAGTCATCGGCGCGCTCATCCTTTTGGCGCTGCTGCGACTCGTCAAACGTTAGCGCGGCGCTCCTCCGGACGAGTTGAGCTCCCGGCGCTGGTAGGCGCCGCGCGCTGTCGCTTTGTATTGCCAAGCGGCTTGTTGCAATGCACAATCGTGCTGGCACAGGCCTTGAGATGAGTGAGCAGATACCGAAGCGCGACAAGCCGTGGATCTTCCGCACCTATGCGGGACATTCGACGGCAGCGGATTCCAACGCGCTTTACCGCAAGAATTTAGCCAAGGGACAGACCGGCCTGTCGGTCGCCTTCGATCTGCCGACGCAGACCGGCTACGACTCGGATGACCCGCGCGCCAAGGGCGAGGTCGGGAAAGTCGGCGTGCCGATCTGTCATCTCGGCGACATGCGCGCGCTGTTCGAAGGCATCCCGCTTGCTTCGATGAACACGTCGATGACCATCAACGCCACCGCGGCGTGGCTGATGGCGCTCTATATTGCGGTCGCCGACGAGCAAGGCGCGCCACGCACGGCACTGACCGGCACCATCCAAAACGACATCATCAAGGAATATCTGTCGCGCGGCACTTATGTGTTCCCGCCAAAGCCGTCGATGCGGCTGATCAAGGACGTGGCGATCTTCACCACCTCCGAGCTGCCGAAATGGAATCCGATGAACATCTGCTCCTACCATCTACAGGAGGCAGGAGCGACGCCGGTGCAGGAACTTGCCTTTGCGTTGGCGACCGCGATCGCCGTGCTCGACACGGTAAAGGCTTCGGGCGAGGTCGACCACGACAAATTCTGCGAAGTGGTCGGGCGCATCTCGTTCTTCGTCAACGCCGGCCTGCGCTTCATCACCGAAATATGCAAAATGCGCGCCTTCGTCGAATTGTGGGACGAGATCACGCGCCAGCGCTACGGCGTCACCGACGCCAAGCAACGGCTGTTCCGCTATGGCGTGCAGGTGAATTCGCTGGGTTTGACCGAACAGCAGCCGGAGAACAACATCGCGCGCATCCTGCTCGAAATGCTGGCGGTGACGCTGTCGAAAGGCGCGCGCGCGCGCGCCGTGCAACTGCCGGCCTGGAACGAGGCGCTCGGCCTGCCGCGGCCGTGGGATCAGCAATGGTCGCTGCGCATGCAGCAAATCCTTGCCTACGAGACCGATCTGCTCGAATACGGCGACATTTTCGACGGTTCCACGGAAATCGCGCGCAAGGTGGACGCGCTCAAGCACGAGGTCAAGGAAGAGTTGAAGCGCATCGAGGACATGGGCGGCGCCGTTGCCGCGGTCGAATCCGGCTACATGAAGCAGCAGCTCGTCGAATCGAACACCGCGCGGCTGGAGGCGATCGAGCGCGGCGAGCACGTCGTAGTCGGCGTCAACAAATACCTGGAGACCGAGCCGTCGCCTTTGACCGGGGGCGCGGCGACGATCCTCACCGTGTCCGAGGAAGCCGAGCATCACCAGATCGAGCGGCTGCAAGCCTGGCGCGCGCAACGCGACAATGCGGCGGTCGCCGGAGCGCTCAAGGCCTTGAAACGCGCCGCCGCCGGCGCCGGTAACATCATGCCGCCCTCGATCCAGTGCGCCAAAGCCGGCGTCACCACCGGCGAATGGGGCTGGACGTTGCGCGAGGCCTTCGGCGAATACCGTGCGCCGACCGGCGTCGGCCGCGCCATGCGCAATGACGTCACCGGGCTCGACGACATCCGTGCCGACGTCGATCGCGTCTCGCGCAAGCTCGGGCGGCGGCTCACTTTCCTGGTCGGCAAGCCCGGCCTCGACGGCCATTCCAACGGCGCCGAGCAGATTGCGGTGCGCGCGCGTGATGCCGGCATGCAGGTAGTCTACGAGGGCATCCGCCTGACGCCGGAGGAGATCGTCGACGCCGCGCGCAAGGAAAAGGCGCATGTCATCGGCTTGTCGGTGCTCTCCGGCAGCCATCTGCCGCTGGTCGAAGACGTGGTCAGCCGCATGAAGCAGGAGGGGCTCGACGTGCCGGTGGTGGTCGGCGGCATTATCCCGGCGGAGGACGCCGAGGCGCTGGAGAAGGCCGGCGTCGCCGCCGTCTATACGCCCAAGGACTTCGAGCTCAACCGCATCATGTCCGACCTCGTGCGCATCGTCGAACGCGCCAACGGCGCGAGCAATGTTTAGCGCCGCGCCTTTAGTCGAGCCCAACGCGCCTGCGGATATCCGCCGGCGTCGCCCCTTGCGCGCGCAATTCGCGCAGGCCGGTCGATTGCGTCGATTTCGCCAGCTTCTTGCCGTCGGCATCGAGGATCAGGCGGTGATGACGGTAACGCGGCGCCGGCAAGCCGAGCAGCGCCTGTAGCAGACGATGCACCGAAGTCGCGTGGAATAAATCGCGCCCGCGCACCACGTCGGTCACACCTTGCGCGGCGTCGTCGACCACAACGGCGAGGTGGTAGCTGGTCGGCGTCTCCTTGCGCGCCAGGATCACATCGCCCCAAGCCGCAGGATTCGCGGCGATCGCGCCGGTTTCACCCGCGGGCCCTGCGCCGCTTTCCTCCCAGCCGAGCGAGCCAATGCGCGTGAGCGCGGCTTCCATGTCGAGCCGTAGCGCATAGGGCTCGCTCGTCATCCGCCGCGCGCGCTCGGCGGCAGTCAGCGTCTTTGCCGCGCCGGGATAGAGGGGAACGCCGTTCGGATCGCGCGGCCATGGGCCTTTCGCCTCGCGACCGGCAACCATCATCGCGATCTCGGCACGGCTCTCGAAGCTCGGATAGACGAGGCCCATGGCCTCGAGCTTTGCCAGCGCCACGCGGTAGTCGTCGTAACACTCAGACTGGCGGCGCACCGGCTGCTGCCACGCAAGGCCGAGCCAGGCGAGGTCCTCGTAGATCGCCGCCTCGTATTCCGGCCGGCAGCGCGCAGTGTCGATGTCTTCGATACGCAGTAATAGCCGCCCGCCGGCCCGACGCGCCATGTCGGTATTGAGTAGCGCCGAAAAAGCGTGGCCGAGATGCAGGTAACCGTTCGGCGACGGCGCGAAGCGGAAAACGGGTGGCAAAGTGGCCTCTCGGCTGTCACGCCCCGCGCGGGCGGGGCATCCAGTAAACGTCAGGCGATCGATTTATCACAAGCGCTCGGAATTACTGGATCGTCCGCTTTCGCGGACGACGACAGCCGAATATGGTGCGGGCCCGACAAGACGCATGACCCACTTCCTGCAAACCGACGCCGACCTGCAGCAAGGCCTGGCGCAACTGCTGCTGCAGGACCCGCGCCTGCAGCCGGTGGCGCAGAAGGCAGGTGTCTTCAGCCTGCGCCGCCGCGAGGCGGGTTTTGCCGGCCTGTGCGCCATCGTCTGCGGGCAGCAACTGTCGACGGCAAGCGCCGCCGCGATCCGCAACCGGCTGTTCGCCGCCTTCGATCCGTTTCACCATGACACGGTGCGCCGCGCACGCGCCGACAAGCTCAGGCGGCTTGGCCTGTCGGCGCCCAAGATCAAAGCGATCCGCGAGATCGGCAAGGCCCTCGGGCAAGGCCGTATCGATCTGGCCGCGATCGGCAACATGGATGCCGACGCCGCGCATGCCGCGCTCACCGCGCTGCATGGCATCGGCCCCTGGAGCGCCGACATCTATCTTTTGTTCTGCCTCGGCCATTCCGACGCTTTTCCAGCGGGCGACCTCGCCGTGCAGGAATCGGCCCGTCTTGCCTTCGGGCTGCGCAAGCGCCCGGATGCCAAGGTCCTCACCAAACTAGCCGAAGCCTGGCGGCCTTGGCGCGGCGTGGCGGCGCATTTGCTCTGGGCCTATTATCACGCGGTAAAGAAACGCGACGTGGTCCCGCTGCAGCCGGCGGCGAAGAAACCTGCCAAGAAGAAAACGAAAAGGACATCCCGCAATGGCTGATCTGGACGGCCCGCGGCTCGCCCCGCGCTCGGGCCAGGCGAAACAACTGGTCGTCTTCCTGCACGGCTATGGCGCCGACGGCAACGATCTGATCGACATCGGCCGCGCCTGGGCCGGCCTGTTGCCGGACGCAGCCTTCGTCTCTCCGCATGCGCCGCGGCCCTGCGGACAGGCGCCGATGGGGCGCGAATGGTTTCCGCTGACCTTCCGCGATCCGGGCGAGCGCTGGCGCGGCGTCAATATGGCGGCGCCTGGCCTCGAGTCATTTCTCGAGGCCGAGCTCAAACGCGCGAGCCTGCCGCCGTCGGCGCTGGCGCTGGTCGGCTTTTCGCAAGGAACCATGATGGCGCTGCATGTGGGCTTGCGGCGCGCGATCGCGCCCATCGCCATCGTCGGCTATTCCGGCCTGCTGGTGACCCCGGAAGACGTTGCAGCCGCCGCTTTCGCCGCGGAGATCAGAAGCCGGCCGCCGGTGCTGCTGGTGCACGGCGATCAGGACCCGTTGATTCCGGTCGAGGCGCTGTTCCATTCCGCGCAGGGCCTGGCGGCGCTCGAGGTCCCGGTGCAATGGCACGTCTCGGCCGGCGTCGGCCACGGCATCGACCAGGAGGGCCTGCGCCAAGGCGGCGAATTCCTTGCTCGCACCTTCAGCCGCTCGGGCGCTTGCGGGTAACCCCCCGGATATGCTTCACAATCCCGTCACGCTCCCTATACACTATCGGTCGCGGCGGAGAATCGGCCGGAAGCGAAAGGACGCCAGGAGTTAGACTTGAACGTACACGTCTCGCCGAGCGGCTTCCCTGCACTTGTTCTCAACGCTGATTTCCGGCCGCTGAGTTACTATCCGCTCTCGCTGTGGTCCTGGCAGGACACCATCAAAGCCGTATTCCTGGAGCGGGTGAACATCGTCGCCAATTACGATCGCGCGGTGCACAGTCCCTCGCTGGAAATGAAACTGCCGAGCGTGGTGTCGCTCAAGACGTTCGTAAAGCCCTCGACGCATCCCGCCTTCACCCGCTTCAACGTGTTCCTGCGCGACCGCTTCTCCTGCCAATATTGCGGCGAGCGTGAGGACTTGACCTTCGATCATCTGTTGCCGCGCTCACGCGGCGGCCACACCACCTGGGACAACGTGGTCGCCGCCTGCTCGCCGTGCAATTTGCGCAAGGGCAACATGACGCCGGCCGAATCCAAGATGTGGCCCTCGCAGATGCCGTTCCAGCCGACGGTGCATCACCTGCACCGCAACGGCCGGCTGTTCCCGCCCAACTACCTGCACGAAAGCTGGCTCGACTATCTCTACTGGGACACCGAACTCGAGCCGTAAGTCCGCGCGGCGGCGTGACAAGCCGGCGCCGACCCGTTACATTTGCCTTCGACCCGCGGCGCGCCGTGCGCGCGCTGCCTGATGCCGGAACGGCGGTTCCGACGCGGTCGCGATCTCCAATCGATCCGAAGCCGAGCCGGCGCTTGCTTGAACAAGCGCTCGCGGAGGAACCGCCATGCGCTTGAGTGCACGCAATCAGATCAAAGGCAGGATTCTGGACGTCAAAAAAGGCGCCACGACATCGCACGTGCGCGTCGAAATCGCGGCGGGAACGGTGGTGACCGCCTCGATCACCAACGAGGCCGTCGAGGAACTCAGGCTCAAGGCCGGCGACGCCGCGACCGTGGTGATCAAGGCCTCGGACGTGATGGTCGCGGTCGATTAGATGCGCCGCCTTCTCCTCGCCGCCGTGTTGCTCACCGCAGCTCCTGCGCTGGCGCAAGAGCCCGCCGGCTGCGACAAGTTCAAATGGCCGCTCGACCGTGAGCGCGCGCTGTTGGCGGCGCCCGTCCCCGCCCCGCTTGCGGGCACGAACGCAAAGCCGCTCGGCAGCGCTTTCACACTGAGCCTCTCACCGTACCAACCGGGCCCGATTACGCCGAGCCGCCCGCCCAAGCCGGGCTCCAATGCCGGCATGATCGCGATGGCGGCGCCGCCGGCGGCGGGCATGTACCGCGTCACCTTGTCCGCGGGCGCCTGGATCGACGTCTTTCAAAACGGACATGAGGTGCCATCCACGGCTTTCAGCGGCGCCACCGGCTGTGAGGGCGTCCGCAAGAGCGTGAAGTTCAAACTCGACGCCGAACCCTTCACCGTCGCAATCAGCGGCAGCCCGGCAAGCTCGATCGTTCTTGTCGTGACGCCGGACTGAAAACAGGAGGACAAGATGAAGAAACTACTAGGTATTGTTGCCGCCTTGGCGGCTATCGGCGGCGCCTTCGCCGCTCCCGCGGCTTCGGCACAGGAACAAACCTTGACGGTCTTCGCGGCCGCTTCGCTCAAAAACGCGCTTGACGACACCAATGCCGCCTTCACCAAGGCGGCCGGCGTGAAAGTGACAGCGAGCTACGAGGCAAGCTCCGCCCTCGCCAAGCAGATCGAGGCCGGCGCGCCGGCGGACGTCTTCATCTCGGCTGACCTGCGCTGGATGGATTACGTCGCGCAGAAAAATCTCATCAAAGCTGATAGCCGCGTCAACCTGCTCGGCAACAAGCTGGTGTTGATCGCGCCCAAGGACTCCAAGCTCGATCGTGTCACGATTGGTGATGGGTTCGACATCGCCAAGCTCGCCGGCGACGGCCGCATCGCGGTCGCCGACGTGAAGGCGGTGCCGGCCGGCCTCTATGCCAAGGCGGCGCTGGAGAAGCTTGGGGCTTGGGCAGCGGCCGAGCCGAAGCTGGCGCAAGCCGAAAACGTGCGGGCGACGCTCGCCTTCGTCGCCCGCGGCGAAACGCCGCTCGGCATCGTCTACGCAACCGACGCCAAGATCGAACCGAAGGTCAAGATCGTCGGCGTGTTTCCCGATGACTCCTATCCGCCGGTCATCTACCCGGTGGCGGCGACGGCGACGAGCAAACCGGCGGCGCTTCGCTACTTGCAATTCCTGCGCGGCAACGAAGCCAAGGCGATCTTCGAGAAATACGGCTTCAGCGTCCTGATCAAGCCGGTGTCGTGATCATGCCCTTGCGTCGCGGCTCACCTCCCCCGCCTGCGGGAGAGGTCGGCGAGCGAAGGTCGTCGGGAGGGAGCAGTTTCCAAACTTCACCCCCTTCCCAACCCTCCCCCGCAAGCGGGGGAGGGAGTCGAAAAGCCGCGGCGCACGCAACGGTGCACTGGATGCGTCATGCTTAGTCTCACGCCGCAGGAGTGGACCGCGGTTGCGCTGTCGCTGCGGATCGCGGTGGTGGCGACGCTGGTGTCGCTGCCATTCGGCGTCGGCATCGCCCTGCTGTTGGCGCGCAAGGATTTTTGGGGCAAATCGCTGTTCGACGGCATCATCCTGCTGCCGCTGGTGCTGCCGCCGGTCGTCACCGGCTATCTCCTGCTCATCACTTTGGGCCGGCGGGCGCCGGTCGGCGCCTTCCTTGCCGATCACCTTGGCATCGTATTCTCCTTCCGCTGGACCGGAGCGGCGCTCGCCTGCGGCATCATGGCCTTCCCGCTGATGGTGCGCGCCATCCGCCTGTCCATCGAGGCGATCGACAGGCGGCTGGAGGACGCCGCGGCAACCCTCGGCGCCAACGCGTTCTGGCGCTTCGTCACCGTGACGCTGCCGCTCGCGCTGCCCGGCATTGTCGCCGGCGCCATTCTTGCGTTTGCGCGCGCGCTCGGCGAGTTCGGCGCCACCATCACTTTCGTCTCCAACATCCCGGGTGAGAGCCAAACCATTTCGGCGGCGATCTACACGCTGACGCAGGTGCCGGGCGGCGATGTGCAGGCGCTGCGGCTGGTGGTCGTCGCCATCGTCATTTCGCTCGTCGCTCTCATGGCGTCTGACTGGCTGGCGCGACGCGCTACCGCCCGTTTGCATGGATCGTAAGATGCTGTCGATCGCCGTCGAAAAGCAGCTCGGGGAGTTGAAACTTGCCGTCACGTTCGCCGCCGAAGCCGGCGTGACCGCGTTGTTCGGCCCGTCCGGCGCCGGCAAGACGAGCGTCATCAATATGATCGCCGGGCTGTTGGCACCCGACCGCGGGCGCATCGTGCTCGATGGCGAGACGCTGTTCGACGCTGCGTCGCGGACCAACGTGCCGGCCGCACGGCGCCACATCGGCTATGTGTTCCAGGAGGGCCGGCTGTTCCCGCACCTGTCGGTAAAACACAATCTCGACTACGGCCGCTGGATGACCGGCCTCGAGCCCGATGCGAAGACATTCAGCAATGTCGTTGCGCTTCTCGAAATCGGGCATTTGCTGCCGCGGCGGCCCGGCAACCTCTCAGGCGGCGAGCGCCAGCGCGTCGCGGTCGGTCGCGCGTTATTGATGCAGCCGCGCCTTTTGCTCTTGGACGAGCCGCTCGCTTCACTCGACGATGCCCGCAAGGCCGACATCCTGCCGTATTTCGAGCGGCTACGCGACGAAGCGCGCGTGCCGATGATCTACGTCAGCCACAATCCGAGCGAGGTACGACGCGTGGCGACGCGCGTAGTAATGCTGGCACACGGAAGGGTGGCGGGGATGGGCGGCGGCGAGCTGCTCGATCCGGCGCAGCACGACGAACGCGTCAATCGCCTTTGAACATAGGTTTGCTCTTGTCGACGAAGGCTCGGTAGGCGCGCTCGAAATCCTTGCTCTGCATGCAGGCCGCCTGCGCCTGCGCCTCCGCCTCGATGGCCTCGTCGATGCCCATGCTCCATTCCTCGTGCAGGCAGCGTTTGGTCGTAGCGTGGGCGAAGCTCGGGCCTTCCGCAAGCGTCTTCGCCACTTCCTGCGCATCCGCCAGCACCGTCTCCGGCGCGCAGAGCTTGTTGTAGAAGCCCCACTTCTCCGCCTCGCTGCCGTCCATGCTGCGGCCGGTGTAGAGCAACTCGGCCGCGCGGCCGGCGCCGATGATGCGCGGCAAGATGTTGCAAGCGCCCATGTCGGCGCCGGCAAGCCCGACGCGGACGAACAGGAACGCGACCTTGCTGCGCGCAGTGCCGTAGCGCAGGTCCGAGGCCATTGCCAGGATCGCACCGGCGCCGGCGCAGACGCCATCGATCGCGGCGATGATCGGCTGCGGGCAGGCGCGCATGGCCTTGACCAGATCGCCGGTCATGCGGGTGAAGGCGAGCAGCCCGGCCTTGTCGCCCTCGCGCTGCATCTCGATCAGCGGCCCGATGATTTCGTGCACGTCGCCACCGGAGCAGAAATTGCCGCCGGCGCCGGCGATGACGACGGCCCTGATAGCGTTCGCGTCGGCCAGCGCGCGGAAGGTGTCGCGCAATTCGGCATAGGACTCGAAGGTCAACGGATTCTTCCGCTCGGGCCGGTTGAGCGTGATCGTCGCAACCGAACCTGCTATCTGCCACAGGAAGTGCTTTGGCTTGAAATTCCCAAAGTCGACGAGTGCCGGGGCCACGCCGAAGCCCGGCAATTTCGGCGGATTATTCATGCGTAGTTTTGCGCTGATCGAGCACGCGCACCGCCTTGCCCTGCGAGCGCGGCACTTCGCCGGGCGCTTTCAAGATCACGTCGCAGGTCACCCCGATCAGCGATTTGATGTGGTGCGAGACTTCCTTGGCCTTGCTCTCGCCGTCGCCGGCGAAGTCAGGCGCGCGTTCGATCTCCACCGTCATCGCATCGAGCGCACCCTCGCGCGTGAGCACGATCTGGTAATGGGGCGCGAGGCCCGCCAAGCCGACCAGCACCGCTTCCACCTGCGAGGGATACACGTTAACGCCGCGAATGATCATCATGTCGTCATTGCGCCCGGTGACGCGCAGGATGCGCACGTGGGTGCGGCCGCAAGCGCAGGGCACATTGGAAAGCTTCGTGATGTCGCGCGTGCGGTAGCGGATCATCGGCTGCGCTTCCTTGGTCAAGGTGGTGATGACCAGCTCCCCGGTTGCCCCCATCGGCAGGGGTTGCAGCGTGTCGGGGTCGATGACCTCGAACAGGAAATGATCCTCCCAACCATGCAATCCGGATTGTTCGGTGTGGCACTCGCAGGCGACGCCGGGCCCCATGATCTCGGACAGGCCGTAGACGTCGATCGCCTTCACCCCGAGCCGGCTCTCGAGGTCGCGGCGCATGGCGTCGCTCCACGGCTCGGCGCCGAACAGCCCGATCCGCAAGGATGATTGTCCGAGGTCGACGCCCATCTTCTGCGCGACTTCGGCGATGTTGAGCGCGTAGGACGGTGTCGCGCACAACACATTGGCCTTGAAGTCGGTAAGCAGTGTCACTTGCCGCTCGGTGCCGCCGCCCGACATCGGCACCACCGTGCAGCCGAGCCGCTCGGCGCCGTAATGCGCGCCGAGGCCGCCGGTAAAGAGGCCATAGCCATAGGCGTTGTGCACCATATCGCCCGGCGCGGCGCCGGCGCAGGCGAAACACCGCGCCATCAGGTCGGCCCAGGTGTCGAGATCGTTCTTGGTGTAGCCGACCACGGTCGGCTTGCCGGTCGTGCCCGAGGAGGCATGCAGGCGCAGCAGCCGCTCGCGCGGCACGGCGAACATGCCAAACGGATAATTGTCGCGCATGTCGTTCTTGCTCGTGAACGGGAAACGCACGATGTCGGAGAGCACTCGGAAGTCGGTCGGGCCGACGCCGGCGGCGTCGAATTTTTTCTTGTAGTGGGGAACGCTGCCGTAGGCGCGGTAGAGGGCCTGCTTGAGACGGGCGGTCTGCAGCGCGGTGAGCGCCTCGCGCGGCATGGTTTCGGCGCGCGGATCGAACATGAAGGTATCGGGACCCTGGACCGCTTCTTGCGTACTCATGACAAACCGCCTCGATCGATCTTCGAGAAACCGCGCCGGCCAGCCGACAGGGCCGACCTATCAGTATCGACAGAAATCCGTCGGGGGTTCAACATCCCAGCAGCAGAAAAAGCATGTTTCCGCCCGCCCGCATCGTCTGCCTGACCGAAGAGACCGTGGAGACGCTCTATCTCCTTGGCGAGGAGCCCCGCATTGTCGGCGTCTCTGGTTATGCCGTGCGGCCCAAACGCGTGCGCAAGGAAAAACCGCGGGTTTCGGCCTTTGTCTCCGCCGACGTGCCGAAGATTCTGGCGCTCGATCCCGATCTGGTGCTCACTTTCTCCGACCTGCAGGCCGACATCGCCGCCGACCTGGTCCGCGCCAATATCGCCGTGCACGCCTTCAATCAGTGCAACGTCGCCGGCATCCTCGACATGATCCGCACATTGGGCGCCCTGGTCGGCGCGCCGAAGAAGGCCGACGCGCTTGCGCATATGCTCACCGCGCGGGTCGCCGCCGCCCGCGAGTATGCGGCCAAACTGGCACGCCGCCCGCGCGTCTATTTCGAGGAATGGGATGAGCCAATGATCTCCGGCATCGGCTGGGTTTCGGAGCTGATCGAGGCTGCCGGCGGCATCGACGTTTTCGCAGCCCTCGCGCGGCAAAAGAACGCGAAAGACCGCATCGTCACCGCCGACCAGGTGATCGCCGCTAAGCCCGACATCATCATCGGCTCCTGGTGCGGCAAGAAATTCGTGCCGGCCAAGGTCGCGAGCCGCCCCGGCTTCACCCGAATTCCGGCAGTCGCAAACGGATTCCTGCGCGAAATTAAGTCAACGCTGATCCTGCAGCCGGGACCGGCGGCGCTCACCGATGGGCTCGATGCGCTTTGCGCCATCATTACCGACTGGGTAGAGAAGGCGCCCGATTAGCCCCTCGAAACAAATGGAAATTGAACCGGGCCGCATGCTAGGAAACGCGAGCCCGCCACGAGGACGACCCGCGATGGAGCAGCCGAACAAGACCCGCGCCGCGCTCTGGATGGATTTCGCGCTCATCGCCTTCCTGATCGGCTTCGACGTCACCGCGCGGATACTGCCGCATGACGCCGGCGTTTGGCCGGTGGCGGCGAGCGCCATTTTCCCGGCCGCATGCTGCGCTTTCCGGCGCTCGCCATCGTCGTGCCGCTTGCGGCCGTGGCGCTCAGCAATTTGGCGCTGCCGCTCGACGATTGGCGCGTCAGCCTTGTGGTCTACGGCGCGGTGGCGCTGCCGGCGATCCTCGGCATCCTGGCGCGGCCCTGGCGCGGACCGCTGCCGGTCATTGCCGCCACGGTCGCGAACTCGCTCGTCTTCTTCGTCGTCACCAATTTCGCGGTGTGGGCCTTCAACGGCCTTTATCCGCGGACGCTCGCCGGACTCACGCAGTGCTATACGGCGGCACTGCCCTTCCTCGACCGCACCGTACTCGGCGATCTGTTCTGGGTGACCGCGCTGTTCGGCGGCGCCTGGCTGGTGCAGCACGCTCCGGCGCTGATGCGTGGCTCATCCTAGCCGAGCGACTCGCGAATTTTCTGCCAATAAGACGCGAGCCGCTCCGGCCAGTTGCTCGGCTCTTCCGGCTCGGCCAAACGCAAGCCAACGGTCGTGACCCGGCCATGCTCGACGCGATGCGCGAGCAACGCGATCGGGCCGAGCTCGACGATATCGCCAAGCTTGGCGGGACGGCCAAGTTGATCGGCGAAATAATCGGCGAGCGCGATTTCAGTGTGCGCGGCCGCTAATTGCAGCCCGTAAATTTCCGCCAGCGCGCCGAGCGTCGCCGTGCCCGGCACGAAGAAATCGCCGAGCAGACGGGGATCGGGCGCACGCGGGGGCGGCATGTCGACAAAGAAACGATCGAGCGCCTGCGCCTTCTCCGGCGGCGCCAGCAGATAGAGGTAATCGCCCTCCCGCATCGGCTGCGCCTCGCGCGGGGTGAGAATTTGCTCGTCGCGCACGACGAGCGTCGGCCGCGCCCAGTTCGGGATCAGGCCGCGGCGCATGAAGGGGCTGTTGCTGCTGACCGGGTAGCCGACGATCTCACGTGAGAGCTGGCCAGGGAGGTCGAGCTCAACGCGTTGCGGCAGCGGGTCGTTGCGCGCAAACGACATGTCGAGCTTGTGGGCAGCGAACGCCACCGTCCAGCCCTGCACTAAGAGCGACGATAGCACCACCACGAAGGCGACGTCGAAATAGAGATAAGCCGCTGGCAAACCGACCAGCAGCGGGATGGAGGCGAGGAAGATCGCCACCGCGCCACGCAGCCCCACCCAAGACATGAACAGCTTCTCGCGCAATTGAAAGCCGAAGGGCGCGAGACAAAGGAATACGGCGGCCGGCCGCGCGATCAGCATCAGCACCAGCGCCACCAGGATTGAGGCGAGCAAGCTGTCCTCCAGCCGCTGCGGCCACACCAAGAGACCGAGCAAAACGAACATCGCGATCTGCGCCAGCCAGGTGACGGCGTCGAGAAATACCACCACCGAATTATGCGCGCGCGTCTGCCGGTTGCCCACGACCAGGCCAGCGAGATAGACGGCGAGGAAACCGGAGGCATGCACGGCATTGGCGAAGGCGAAAAGCACGAGCGCACTGACCGCAACAAAAGGTGCATGCAAACCTTGCGGCAGGTCGATGCGGTTGAGCACCAGCGCGATGATCCGGCCGCCGCCATAGCCAATGACGCAGCCGAGGATGGCGTCGCGGAGGAATACCGCGAGTGCGTGCGACCAGCTATGGTCGCTGAGCGAGAGGAACTCGACCAGCAACAGGGTCAGGAACACCGCGAAGGGATCGTTGGTGCCGGATTCGACCTCGAGCGTTGCGCGCACGCGCGGCCGCAAGCGCAAGCCGCGCGCGTTGATGAGGAAGAACACGGCCGCTGCGTCGGTCGAGGCCACCACCGCGCCGACCAGCAAGGCTTGCGTCCATCCGATGCCGAGAACAAATTTGGCGACCGGCGCGGTGATGAGTGCAGTGATGAGCACGCCGCCGGTCGCCAGTGTCAACGCCGGCGCCAGCACGTTGCGGAAATTGGCGAGCCGGGTGCGCAGGCCGCCGTCGAACAGGATCAGCGCCAGCGCGATCGAGCCGACCAGATAGGCGACGCCGACATTGTCGAATTTGATGCCGCCCGGGCCGCCCTCGCCCGCCAGCATGCCGACCAGAAGGAACACCAGCAGCAGCGGCGCGCCGAAACGCAGCGCGATCAGGCTCGACAGGATGCCGGCCAGCACGAGCAGGCTGCCGAGCAGGATGGCGATGCTGATACCGTCGAGCGAGGCCATGCGCGTTCGAATCCTCCGTCGCTATAGGAGGGGTTCGCGATGCTTCACGCAATGAGAAATCCGTTCGTCGCCGCGGAAGCGGGGACCCAGCTTTTGGCCAAAGAACCAGATTCCTGCTTCCGCGGCAACGAGCGGAGTATGCAGCAACGCCTGAGCGAGCCTAGAAATTCACCTTGTCGCCACCCTTGAGCGAGAGCATCTCGCGCGCCTCGTCTGGCGAAGCGGCCTCGAGCCCCATGCCTTCCAGGATCTTGCGCACGGTCGTCACCTGCTGCGCGTTCGATTCGGCGAGCTTGCCGGGGCCGATCCACAGCGAGTCCTCCATGCCGACGCGCACATTGCCGCCCATCGAGGCCGCCATGGCCGCGACCCGCATCTGGTTGGCGCCGGCGCCGAGCACCGACCAGTGGTAATGGTCGCCGAGCAGGCGGTCGGCGGTGCGCTTCATCATGATGATGTCCTCCGGGTGCGCCCCGATGCCCCCGAGAATGCCGAACACCGACTGCACGAACAGCGGCGGCTTGACCACGCCGCGGTCGAGGAAATGCCTGAGCGTGTAGAGGTGGCCGATGTCGTAGCACTCGATTTCGAAGCGGGTGTTGTTCTGCGCGCAGGTGGTGAGGATGTACTCGATGTCGGCGAAGGTGTTCTTGAACATGCCCTTGCGCGAGCCTTCCAGATACGGCTCCTCCCAGTCGTATTTGAACTTGCCCTTGTAGCGGGAAATCATCGGATAGAGCCCGAAATTCATCGTGCCCATGTTGAGGGAAGCAACCTCCGGCTTGAAGGTTGCGGCCGGCTTCACGCGCTCCTCGATCGACATGGTCGGCGCGCCGCCGGTGGTGATGTTCACGACGACGTTCGAGCGCTGCTTGATCACGCGCAGAAAGGGCGCAAACGCCTCCGGCGTCTGGTCGGGGCGACCGTCCTGCGGATTGCGCGCGTGCAGGTGCACGACGGCGGCGCCCGCTTCGGCGGCGCCGATCGCGGCGTCGGCGATCTCCTGCGGGGTCACCGGCAGATGCGGCGACATCGAGGGCGTGTGGATCGAGCCGGTGACGGCACAGGTGATGATGACTTTGCGCGACGACTTCGCCATGAGCGTTCTTCCCGGTTGAAGCGTGTGTTTTGATTTCGCGATTGGACTTCGGGGGCGATCCTAGAGTATCAGCCCAGCTTAAGTCACCTGCGCAAGGGTTGAGCACATCTTGCAAGCGACCGCGCGCGCCTCGAATCTGCTGATCGGCACTTTGTGCGGGATGGGCGCGTCGTTCGGCTGGGCTGCGGGATTCGTCGTCGCCAAGCACGGCATCGCCATCGGCTTCTCGCCCGCCGACCTCGCTTTCCACCGCTTCTTCTGGTCCGGGCTCGTGTTGCTGCCGCTGGCCATGCGCACCGGCTTTGCCGATCTCGGCGGTATCGGCTGGGGCCGCGGCCTGCTGATGACGGTGCTGGCCGGCCCGCCGCAGGCGATGATCGCCTATACCGGCTTCATCCTGGTGCCGCTCGGCCACGGCACCACGATTCAGCCGGCCTGCGCCGCGCTGTTCGGACTGATTCTGGCAAGCGTCATCCTGCGCGAACACGCGACGGTGCAGCGATGGATCGGCGGCGCCACCATCATCGGCGGTCTTCTGGTGTTCGGCGTTGAATCGCTGGCCACCATCGGCAGTCATGGCGTTGGTGGCGATCTCATGTTCGTCACCGCCGGATTTTTTTGGGCGATGTTCGGCACCCTGTTGCGGTACTGGCATGTGTCGGGCATGCGGGCCATCGCCGTGGTCGCGGTGCTGTCAATTCTCGTCTTCGCGCCGCTCTATTTCCTGATCGTCGGCTATGCAGGCCTGCAGCACATCAGCTTGGCCGAGAACCTGTTGCAGGCGGTCGTGCAGGGCGTGCTCGCCGGCGCGTTGCCGATCTATCTGTTCGCCCGCGCGATCATCCTCATCGGCGCCGGCCGCGCCGCGGTATTCCCAGCGTTGGTGCCGGTATTCGGCGTGATCATCGGCTATCTGGCGCTCGGCGTGGTGCCGAGCCTGCCGCAGCTGATCGGCCTGGTGATCGTGGTGATTGGGTTCAGGTTCGTGGTCAGATGATCACTCCGGGCCGGCGTATTTGCCCGCCGTGTCGGGGAACATGCACTTGATGATCTTGAACTTGGAGATGTCCACCGTCGCGTCCATGTGCAGGAAGATGACGGCGTCGCGTAAGACCTTCTCGATGCCGAAGTCGAGCATGATGCCGTTGCCGCCGTGCAATTCGACCGCGTGCTGCGCGACCTTCATGATTTCCTCGGAGGCGAACATCTTGGCCATATTGACCAGCGTCTCCGCCTCCGGCGCATTGTCGTCGACCGCTTGCGCGGCGCGCTCGAGCAGCGCGCGCACCGCCTCGATCTTGGTCGCCATGTCGGCGAGCCGCAGCGCCACCGCCTGGTGCTTGATCAGGATCTTGCCGCCCTGCACGTAGTTCTGCACGTAGTCGGCGGTCGCCTCGAAAGCGCGCACGCCGACGCCTAAGTTCTTCGCCGCCTGGATGATCTTGCCGGGACGGAAATAGACGCCGGCCGAGCCCAAGGCCGCGTCCTTCACCAGCAGATGGTCGTCGGGCACGAACATATCCTCGAACACCATCTCGCCGTTGTTCATGAAGCGGCAGCCGAGCGTCTCGTTGCAGCGGGCGACGGTGAAGCCCTTGGTCTCGCGCGGCACCAGGAACGATGACGTGCCCTGCAGCATGCCGACCTTGGGATTGGTGTTGGCATAGACGACGTAGAGCGAGGCGTCGTAGCCGTTGGAGATGAACTGCTTGCGGCCATTGATCACCCAGCCGCCATCGACCTTGACCGCCTTGGTCTGCATCGCCGCTTCCGGCACGTTGTAGGGCAGCCAGCGGTCGGAGGCGCCACGCGGCTCGGTCAAGCAATGCGCCATCAGGAATTGCGGCTCGGCCACCAGGCGCTTGAACCACTTCTCCTGCAAATGCTTGGGCGCGAACTGGCGCAGCAGCACCGAAACCTTCCAGTTCTGCACCATCTTGTCGGCAAGGCCGGAATCGCCGCGCGCGATCTCCTCGGAGACGACGGCGAAGGTCTTGACCTCGGTGCCCTTCTCCAGCTCGATGCCGCCGTACTCTTCCGGCACGCCCAGCGTGCGGATGCCGATCTTCTCCGCTTCCTCGAGGATGTAGGCCGGCAGCCGGCCCTCCGGCACCATCGACCACTCCTTCTGCCAATTCTGCTTGATGAACGGCAGCACCACGTCGTCGACGAATTGGCGGCAGCTCTGCCGCATCATGCGCAGTTCTTCCGACAGTCCGCGGTCTCGCGACATCGTGTCGAGCATGGAGGCTTCCTCACCTAACGTTGGTGTTTGCGGCCCTCTCTGGTCCGCTATTCCCGCTTGAATTCGGGCACGCGCTTGCCGCCGAACGTGTAGTGCAGGCCGCGTGCTTCCCGGATTACGACGTGGATGCTCGATATCGGCACGTTGCCGACTTCGTGCACCACCCGCGTCAGTTCATCACCGAGTTTGGCTTTTTGCTCATCCGTCCATCCTTCGCGGATATCACATTGAACGACAGGCATGGTTGCCCCTCTTGGCTAGCGTTACGCTGCCTTCCTGCTGGTGAGAAATTCGCCCATGCGCGCCAGCGCCTTCAAAATGTTCTCGGTCGAATTGGCGTAGGAGACGCGGATATAGCCCTCACCGAGGATGCCGAAATCGGGCCCGCCAATCACGGCGACGCCAACATCCTCCAAGAGCGCAAAGGCGAGCGCCTTCGCCTTCCAGCCGGTGCGCTTGATGTTGGGGAAGGCGTAGAACGCGCCCCTGGGTGTCGCGCAAGAAACGCCCGGCAATGTGTTCAGACGCTCGACCACGACTTTGCGCCGCTTGTCGAATTCCGCAACCATCTTGGCGACCTCGTCCTGCGGGCCTTTGAGTGCCGCGAGCCCGGCGTATTGCGTCGGCGCGTTGACGCAGGAATACAGATTCACCGCGAGCTTGCGCGCATAGTCGTAAAGCTTGCCCGGCCAAATGGCGTAACCGAGCCGCCAGCCGGTCATCGCATAGGTCTTCGACCAGCCGTTGAGCAGGATCAGGCGGTCGCGAATTTCCGGATAGCTCAGCAAGCACACATGCGTCTCGCCGTCATAGACCATATGGTCGTAGATCTCGTCCGACATGACGGCGACGTCAGGCCACTTGGCGAGACCGGCGACCAGCTTGTCGACCTCGCTCTTGGGTGTGACGCCGCCGGTCGGATTGGCCGGCGAATTCAGGATCAAGAGCCGTGTCTTCGGCGTGATCAGCGACAGCGTCTCCTCCGCCGAGAAGGCAAAGCCGTTCTCCTCGCGGATCGGCACCGGCACCGGCGTCGCGCCGGTGTATTCGATCATCGAGCGGTAGATGGGGAAGCCGGGATCGGGATAAAGAATCTCCGCGCCCGGCTCGCCGAACATCAGGATCGACATGTACATGGTCGGTTTGCCACCGGGCATGATCATCACGCTATCGGGCGACACCTCGACCTTGAAGCGCTTGCCGAGATCGGCGGCGACCGCTTCGCGCAACGGAGGGATGCCGACCGCCGGCGTGTAGCCGTGGTGGCCCTCACGCAGCGCCTTCACCGCCGCTTCGACGATGAAATCGGGAGTGCGAAAGTCGGGCTGGCCGATGCCGAGATTGATGATATCGCGCCCCTGCGCCGCCAGCGCATTGGCGCGCGCGAGCACCGCGAAGGCGTTCTCTTCTCCGATGCGGTCGAAAGCCGCGACGGTTTTCAGCATGGCGTTTGCTCTCCCGGGCTCGCTTGCGTCGGAGTTCAACCGATCAGCCGACGAAAATCAATGCGAGGGCCTCACGCTGCCCGGATTGCCATGAACCGGCAGTGGGCGCATCCTTGCCGCCAAGGTAGCGGGACGCAGGAGCATGGGTATTCGCGCAGCCAATCGGGAATACGAGCGCTGGCTCGCGGCCGAGCTCAAGGGCGCTGTCGCCGAGGACGATCTCAAGGCCAAGCACAAAAAGATGGGCGAGTCCGCCTTCGCCTTTCTGCGCGCGACCTATTGGCGCTGGGCGGAAACTATCCTCGACGTCTGCCCGGATCTCGGCAATGCACCGGCGGTGCTGGCGGTCGGCGACACGCACCTGGAAAATTTCGGCACCTGGCACGACGAAGACGGCCGCATGATCTGGGGCGTCAATGATTACGACGAGGCGGCCGAAATGCCCTACGTGCTCGACCTCGTGCGCCTCGGCGCCAGCGCGACGCTGGCGACGACGCCGAGCGAAATTTCCGTCAAAGCCATCTGTGCCAATCTACTGAAGGGCTATGAGCACGGCCTGGAGGCGCCGGAAGCTTTCGTGCTCGATCGCGATCATCTGTGGCTGCGCAAGCGGTTCGTGGTGGACGAGATCGCGCGCGGAAAATTCTGGCAGAAGATCGACGACCAGTACCGCGCAACGCTCGCCAAGAAACATCCCGAGCAGCCACCGGTGGCCTGGCGCAAGCTGCTCAGCGCCGCGGCCCCCAAGGGCGCACCTGCCCTTCTGTTCTGGCGGCACACCGCCGGCACCGGCAGCCTCGGCCGCCCGCGCTGGCTCGGCTACACCAATTGGCGCAGTGGACCATTGCTGCGTGAAGGTAAGGCGCTGGTGCCGTCCGGCTGGCTGCGCGCGCATGGCGGCGGCGAGCGCCTGCAGTTGAACGAGATCGCACGCAGCCGTTTTCGCGCGCCCGATCCCTGGTATGCGGCGAGCGGCCGCGTGCTGGTGCGGCGCCTGTCTGCCAACAGCCGCAAGCTCAACGCCGAGGACCGGCGCGATCTCGCGCGGCTGCTGCACCCCGATCTGTTGTGGGACATGGGACGCGATCTCGCCGCCGTGCATCTCGGCGTGCGCAACCAGCGCGACGCTTTGCGCGCCGATCTCGCCAAGCGCAAGGGCCGCTGGTTTCGCGACAACGTGGAAGCCGCCGCCAAATTCGTCGCGCGCGAATTCGCAGAATGGAAGAAATCGGCTAAATAGCGCACCCCTGCGCCGAGGTGCAGTTATGACTCCCGCCGACAAGCGCCGCGTTTTCCACGAGTTACACCAGCACGGCTGCTTTGTCGTTCCCAATCCGTGGAACGTGGGCACCGCGCGCTATCTGCAAGGGCTCGGATTCAAAGCGCTAGCCACCACATCGTCGGGCTATGCCCATTCACTTGGATATTCCGACGGCGATGTGGCGCGCGACATGGCACTCGCGCATGCCCGCGACATTGCCGGCGCGACCGACGTGCCTGTAAATTGCGACTTCGAGGGCGGCTTTGCCGACGATCCGGCGACGGTCGGCGATAATGTGCGTCTGTGCGTCGATACCGGCATTGCCGGCCTATCGATCGAAGACTTCACCGGCAATAATGACGAGCCACTATACGAGTTCGACTTGGCGGTCGAACGCGTACGCGCCGCGCGGCAGGCGATCGACGCAACCGGTAGCGGCGTGGTCTTTACTGCGCGCAGCGAAGGCTTCATCCACGGCCGCCCTGACATGGCGGAGACGGTGCGGCGGTTGACAGCTTTTGCCGACGCCGGCGCCGACTGCCTTTACGCGCCGGGGATCAGAACGCGCGAGCAAATCGAGACCGTGGTCAAAGCCGTCGCGCCAAAGCCGGTCAACCTCTTGATGTCGGCGCCGCTCGGCTTCACGGTGAGCGACGTCGCAGGCATGGGCGTGCGCCGCATCAGCGTCGGCGGCACGCTGGCGCGCGTCGCCATGCAGGCCTTCATCAGGTCAGCGAAGGAGATTGCCGAGCAGGGCAAGTTCGACAGCTTCGCCGGCGTGATGTCGAACGCCGAACTCAACGCCTTCTTCCACCGCGATCGGGTGCGCCGCGAGGAGCCGTGAGCGAGCCGCATCCGCAAACCGGGCAGCCGGTCGGGCCGCCGGTCGACGCAACGCCGGCGCCGCGCCCGGGTCCAGTGACGCTCGCCGGCCGCTATGGCCGTGTCGAGAAGCTCGCGAGCAAGCATGCGGCGTCGCTGTGGCAGGCCCTTCAGGGCGACGACGCAATCTGGACCTACATGCCGAGCTATGGGCCGTTTGCCGATGACGCAGCCTTCACCGCCTGGATCGGCGAGCGCACCGTGCTCGAGGATCCCTATTGCTATGCCGTGACCAATCGCGACGGCCAAGCTCTCGGTATTGTCGCGCTGATGTCGATACGGCCCGAGCACCGGGTGATCGAGGTCGGCCACATCGTGTATTCGCGCGTCTTGCGTCGCACACCACTCGCCACCGAGGCGCAATATCTGCTCGCGCGCTATGCCTTCGAGACGCTCGCCTACCGCCGCTACGAATGGAAATGCGACGCGCTCAACGCTGCCTCCCGGCGCGCGGCGCTGCGGTACGGCTTCACTCTCGAGGGAGTGTTCCGCCAGCATATGATCGCGCGCGGCCGCAACCGCGACACCGCCTGGTTCGCGATGCTCGACAGTGAATGGCCGGCGCGCAAGCGCGCCTTCGAGCAATGGCTGGCGTCGGAGAATTTCGCCACCGACGGCCGCCAGAAGCTGCGCCTGAGCACCTTGAACGGCGTCGCGGCATGAGTTCGCTGTCCACGTCCGCGCCCGGCTTGTTGCAGCAGCGGCCGTTCGTGCTGTTTTGGTTTGCGCGCGTTTCGACCACCGTCGGTTACCAGATGCTAGCGCTGCTCATCGCCTGGCAGCTCTACGAGCTCACCAACAGCGCCTTCGATCTGGGCCTGGTCGGTTTGATCCAGTTCGTGCCGGCGGTGATTTTGACGTTGCTGATCGGACATGCCGCCGACCGCTACGACCGCCGGTCGATCATCCGCGCGGCGCAAACCGTCTATGCACTGGCGGCCTTCGCGCTCACCGCCGCGCTGATCGCCGGCGCGCTCAACCGCGAACTGCTGTTCGTCGTGGTGTTCGTCATCGGCTGCGCCCGCGCTTTCGAAGTGCCGACCGGCAGCGCGCTGGTGCCGGTTTTGGTGCCGGCTCCGCTGATCACGCGCGCGGTCGGCGCCTGGACTTCGGCCAACCAAGTGGCGGTGATCTGCGGCCCCGCGCTCGGCGGATTGATCTATGCGGCGAGCCCGATTGTGGTGGCCGCGCTGTGCGTCGTATTCTTTGTCACTTCGGTGGCATTGGTCGGCCTCATCCGCGTCAAGGGGCCGGCGCCGGCGCGCGAGCCGCCGACCTTCGCGTCGGTACTCGCCGGCCTTGAATTCATCCGCACGCGGGCGCGGCTCTTTGGCGTCATTACGCTCGACTTCGTCGTCGTCCTGCTCGGCGGCGTCACCGCGCTGCTGCCGATCTACGCCCGCGACATTCTCGACGTTGGGCCGATCGGGCTTGGTCTGTTGCGCTCTGCGCCGGCGGCCGGAGCGCTGATCACCGCGGTGCTGCTGTCGCGCTATCCGGTGGAGCGGCACATCGGGCCGAAGATGTTCACGGTGGTGGCGATCTACGGTTTGGCAACCATTGTGTTCGCGGTGTCCGTCTCATTTCCACTTTCGCTCGCGGCTTTGGCGGCTCTCGGCGCCGCCGACGCGTTGAGCATCGTGATCCGCTTCTCACTGGTGCAGATCGAGACGCCGGACGCGATGCGCGGCCGGGTGAGTGCGATCAATTATCTTTTCGTCGGCTCATCGAACACGCTCGGCGACTTTCGCGCCGGCGCGAATGCGCACGAGTTCGGAGCGGTGGCCTCGGTGCTGATCGGCGGCGTCGGCTCGCTCGCGGCTGCGGGCCTATGGACGTTAGTATTCCCCGGCCTGCGCAGAATCGACCGCTTCGAGCCGGCGGATCGAGAGAAACCATAACGAGGAACGTCCATGCACATCCTGATCACCGGCGCCGCCGGCATGATCGGCCGCAAGCTGACCGAGCGGCTCGTCAAGGATGGCAGCCTGAACGGCCAACCGATCGACCAGCTGACGCTGATCGACGTGGTGACGCCGGCAAGGCCGGCTGGCTTTGCCGGCACGGTTGCCACGGTCACCGGAGACCTTTCCGCGGCGGGCGCGGCCGCCAAGGCGGTGGCGCCGCAGCCGGACGTGATCTTTCACCTCGCCGGCGTGGTGTCGGGTGAGGCGGAGACCGATTTCGACAAGGGTTACCGCGTCAATCTCGACGGCAGCCGCGCGCTGCTGGAGACCGTCCGCCACGCCGGCGACCATTACACGCCGAAATTCGTGTTTACCTCTTCGATCGCCGTGTTTGGCGCGCCCTTCCCCGAGGCGATCCCCGACGATTTCCATTCCACGCCGCTCACCTCTTACGGCACGCAGAAGGCGATTTGCGAATTGCTGCTCGCCGACTACAGCCGGCGCGGTTTCGTCGAGGGCGTCGGCATCCGGCTGCCAACCATCTGCGTGCGCCCGGGTCAGCCGAACAAGGCGGCTTCCGGCTTTTTCTCCGGCATCATCCGCGAGCCGCTGGCCGGTCAGGAAGCGTTGCTGCCGGTTGCCGACAGCGTCATGCATTGGCACGCAAGCCCGCGCGCCGCGGTCGGCTTTCTCGTCCACGCGGCGGGCCTGACGCGGGAACAGCTCGGCAATCGCATCAACCTCACCATGCCCGGTGTCGCCTGCACGGTCGGCGAGCAGATCGAGGCGCTCAGGCGCGTGGCCGGGAACAAGGTTGTGGCGCGCATCCGCCGCGCGCCGGACCCGCTCGTCGAACGTATCGTCGCCGGCTGGCCGCGGCGCTTCGATCCGCGTCGCGCACTGGCGCTCGGCTTCACGGTGGAAAAGACATTCGACGACATCATCCGCGCGCATATCGAGGATGAGCTGGGCGGGAGGATTTCTTAGTCATGGCCGGGCTTGTCCCGGCCATCGATGTCTTTCTTTTTGAACCGGAGCGAAGACGTGGATGCCCGGCACAAGGCCGGGCATGACGTCGCTACTGCAAACTTGCGCGGCGCGCAGCAAGCCCTACATTGAGCCGATGACCTACGTCGACGCCGCGCTCGCCCCTCTCCGCAAGACCGGCCAGATCAAGCTCCACGGCGCCACCGCCTTCGAAGGCATGCGCAAGGCTGGACAGCTCGTCGCGCGTTGCCTCGACATGCTGACCGAGCACGTCAAGCCCGGCATCCCGACCGAAACGGTCGACCGGCTGGTGTTCGAATACGCCATGGACCACGGCGCCCTGCCGGCGACGCTGATGTATCGCGGCTACAAGAAGTCGACCTGCACCTCGATCAACCACGTGGTCTGCCACGGCATCCCGGGCGACAAGCCGCTCAAGGAGGGCGATATCGTCAACATTGACGTGACGCTGATCCTCGATGGCTGGCACGGAGATTCGAGCCGCATGTTCGCCATCGGCAATATCCCGCGCCGCGCCGAGCGGCTGATCGAGGTCACCCACGAAGCGATGATGCGCGGCATCGGCGCCATCCGCCCCGGCGCGACCACCGGCGACATCGGCCATGCCATCCAGACCTATGTCGAAGGTCAGCATATGAGCGTGGTGCGCGATTTCTGCGGTCATGGGCTCGGCCGCCTGTTTCACGACGAGCCCAATATCGTGCACGTCGGGCGTTCCGGCGAAGGCATCGTGCTCAAGCCTGGCATGCTGTTCACGGTCGAGCCGATGATCAATCTCGGCCGCGCCCATGTGAAGGTGCTGTCCGACGGCTGGACCGCGGTGACGCGCGACCGCTCGCTGTCGGCGCAATTCGAGCATTCGGTCGGCGTGACCGAAACCGGCGTCGAAGTGTTCACCTTCTCGCCCGCCGGCCTGCACAAGCCGCCGTATAACCGCTGAGTTCACCCCTCGTCGGCTGCCTTCGGCTGCACTACAATCGGCCGCACGGGTTGGTTGTGGGCGTCGAAGGGATGACGGAAAAACCGGCGAAAGGCGGATTGTCCGAGGCGTCGCCGCATTATCACGGGCATCGCGAGCGGCTTCGTGCGCGCTTCCGCGAGGCGGGCAGCGAGGCGGTGAGCGATTACGAGCTGCTCGAACTGGTGTTGTTCCGCGCCATCCCGCAGCGCGACGTCAAGCCGCTCGCCAAGGAGCTGATCGCCCGCTTCGGTTCGTTCGCCGAGGTCGTCGCGGCGGCGCCGGCGCGGCTCGCGGAGATCAAGGGCATGGGCGAAGCCGCCATCACCGAAGTGAAGGTCGTGCAGGCGGCGGCGAGCCGTCTTGCGCGCGGCCAGTTCGCCAAACGTCCGCTACTGTCATCATGGTCAAGCGTGCTCGATTATTGCCGTACGGCGCAGGCCTTCGCCGACAAAGAGCAGTTCCGCGTCTTGTTTCTCGACAAGCGCAATCAGCTCATCGCCGACGAATTGCAGCAGACCGGCACGGTCGACCACACCCCGATCTATCCGCGCGAAGTGGTCAAGCGCGCGCTCGAATTGTCGGCGACGGCGCTGATCCTGGTGCACAACCACCCGTCGGGCGATCCGACGCCCTCGCGCGCCGACATCCAGATGACGCAGGCCATCGTGGAGGTCGCCAAGCCGCTCGGCATCGCCGTGCACGACCACATCATCGTCGGCAAGGAAGGCCACGCAAGCTTCAAAGGGCTACGGCTGATTTAGCGCCGCACCGATCCCAAGCGCGCCGCCACGAGCCCGTACTTAGACGTTTGTCTTTGCGCCACTTACGACGAAGGCGGGACACGGGATTTTGCCTTGCCCGGCCGCCAGAGCCTTGGCAGCTTCATCTTTAATCGCCTGTTCAATGCGACGTTGCGTGTCCGGAGTCTGGCGCTCATACACATAGGTCGCACGCACCATGCTCTTGCGCATCAAGTCGAACATGCCGTCCGGTGAGGACGGCGCATAGAAGCAAGGGACTTCGTCGATATGCACGTCGGTGAATTTCGCCGCCTCCATCAAAGCGGTGAGGATCCAAGGATCGCTGAACGCAAAGATTCCAGGACCGGCAGGGAGCGTCACCGAGCCGTCGACATTTCGCTGCACCGCCTCCGCTATCAACGTGAGCACTTTGGCCTTCGCAGGTCCGCACCACAGACTGAAGGCGAAGCGGCCACCGGGACGGAGAACACGATAGGCTTCCGCCATGGCCTTTCCCGGCCGGGGGAAGTGCAGCATGCCGAACGCGCAGGTCACGGCATCGAAGCTTGCATCGGCGTAGTGAAGCTGTTCCGCATCCGCGATTTCGAACCTCGTTCCCGCGAAGCGCCGTCGGGCTTCATCGACCATGTCCGCTGCGATGTCGGTGCCAATCGCATCGACGCCCCGACGTGTGGCTTCAGCTGCAACGTAGCCAGGTCCGCCGGCCACATCGAGTAATTTTGCACCCGGGCCGATATTGACTGCGGCGAGCAACGCATCGACGGCCTGCTGCGTCATTTGGCCTACGAAGGAGGCGTAATTCTGCGCCTGTTTGGCCCAACCGGTCCTCTCGAACTCCTTGAACGCTTGGCTTTGTTGCTCGCTGATGGTCATCGACGTTCCCCCGGAATTGACCGACCTGTCTAGCGCTTGACCAGTGTGACGCGGTCGTCGGTTTCCGGCAGCTGGCCCCAAGTCACATCGTCGAGCGATTCGAAGCGCCATGGGTTGCCGCGCGTCGGCACCAGCACCAGTTCTTCCCGCTCGAGCCGCCACTGCGAGAAGCCGAGTTGCGCGATCTGGGGATCGCAGCCGGGCTCGACGGTGAGCGCAAAAGCATCCTTCACCGCGGTCGAAGTCAGCGTGAGTTGACATAGCTCCGAGCCGTCGCCGCGCTTGAGCGTCCAATTACCGGCGACCTGCGTCGGCGTTTTGGCGGGCGCAGGCGCGGCGGCGGGATTTTGCAGGAACAGCACGCCGATGCCCGGCGTCGGCGCCTCGAAGATGCTGTCCTCGACCTCGCTGAAGGAGACGACCGCCCGTCCCTGCGCGTCGAGCAGATAGAGCAGGTCGTTGTCGGGGTATTTCCAGCCGGCGATGTCGCGCACCAGCGGAAACAGACTGGCGCAATTGGGATCGAACTGCAGCTTATAGCCGACAGCGTTCGCCTCGCTCTGGAAACTCACCGTACAAATTTTGTCGCGCTCGGCATTGGAGAATTCCCAGGTGCCGACCAAGCCCTGCACCTGGCTTGTGAGCGCGGGCTGCGGCTGCGCCGCGGCCGCGCCGGCGCCTGCAAGCGCGAGGACGCAGAGCAGCGGACGAAGGGCTCTCATTGCTTTTTCGCCGGCGGATAGGGCGTTTCGGGAACCGGCGTCAGCGGCGGCTTGCCGACGGCCCAGGCCAAAATATTGTCGACCACGAGTTGGTCCATGGCCGCGCGCGTCGCCTCGCTCGCCGAACCGACGTGCGGGAACAGCACCACGTGCTCCATCTCCAGCAATTCCTTGGGCACGTGCGGCTCCTTGGCGAAGACGTCGAGCCCGGCAGAATAAATGGTGTGGTTCTTCAGCGCCTCGACCAGGGCCGGCTCGTCCACCACCGAGCCGCGCGCCATGTTGATGAGGATACCGTTCGGCCCCAGCGCCTTGAGCACCTCGGCGTTGATCAGGTTCGCGGTCGCCGGCCCGCCCGGCACGATCACCATCAACGTGTCGACGTCGCGCGCCATGTCGATGAGCTGCGGATAATATTTGTAGTCGACGCCCGCCTGCGGCCGGCGCGAATGGTAGACGACCGCCACGCCGAAGGCCTCGAGCCTGCGCGCGATCGCCTTGCCGATGCGGCCCATGCCGACCATGCCGACAGTGCGGTTGCGCAAGGTCGCTTTGGTCAGCGGATAATGCTTCTCAGGCCATTGGCCGGCGCGCACATGGCGCTCGGCCTGCGGCAATTCCCGTACCGTGCAAAGCAAAAGGCCGAGCGCGGTGTCGGCGACCTCTTCGTTGAGAACGTCCGGCGTGTTGGTGACGACGATGCCGTGCTCGCCCGCCCATTTAGCGTCGACATGATCGTAGCCGACACCGAAGCTCGAAATCTGCTCGAGCTTCGGCAGCTTCTGCATAAAAGCGCCGTCGATCCTATTTGATGTATAGGCGATAGCGATGGCGCGCACTTTGTCGGCAATCGACTTCAGGAACGCGTCGGGATCCTTGGCATCGGCCAGATAGTGCAATGTGACTGTCGGTTCGAGGCCTTTGATCATGACCGGCTTCTTCTGGCCGATCAGCAGTACATCCGGCTTTGCGCCAGCCATTCCAGCACTCCACTACACAAGAAACGTGACCGGCCTTTCGATAAGCGCTTTGAAGGCGGCGAGCAACTGCGCGCCGAGGGCGCCGTCGACCACGCGATGATCGCAGGACAGCGTGACGGTCATCCGATCGGTGAATTTGACGCCGCCATCTGGCGTCTCCACCGGCGCGCGGCGGGTGGCGCCGACCGCAAGCAGGGTCGCGTGCGGCGGATTGATGATGGCGGCGAATTCGCGCACACCGTACATGCCGAGATTGGAGATCGCGCTGGCGCCGCCCTGGTATTCGTCGGGCTTGAGCTTCTTGACGCGGGCGCGCGCAGCGAGGTCGCGCATTTCGGCTGAGATCTCGGTCAGTGTTTTTGTCTCGGCGCTGCGCACGATCGGCGTGATCAAGCCGCCATCGAGCGCGACCGCGACGCCGATGTCGCAATGCTGGAAGCGCAGGATGCGGTCCTCGGCAAAGACCGCATTGGCGGCGGGCACGCGTATCAGCGCCGCCGCCCAGGCCTTGATGATAAAATCGTTGAGCGAGAGCTTGAACGCCGGCTCGCCGTCCTTGTCCTTCGGCGCTGCGGCGTTCGCCTCCTCGCGCATGGCGATCAGCCGGCCGATCTCGACATCGGCGGTCAGATAAAAGTGCGGGATAGTCTGTTTGGCCTCGACCAGCCGCCGGGCGATGGTCGCGCGCATTGCATCGAGCGGCAGTTCCTCGTAAGCGACATTCGCAAACAGCGCCTTGACCTGCGCGGCGCTGGCGCCGGCCGCGCGCGCGGAAGGCGACGCGCGCTCCACGTCGACGGCGACGATGCGGCCGTGCGGGCCCGAGCCGGCAAGCTGCGCGAGGTCGATGCCGCGCTCGCCGGCGAGCCGCCGCGCCAGCGGCGTCACGGCGGCCCCGCCCGGCAGCCGCGCCGGTCCGAAGTTGCGATCGGGCGTGCGCACCTCGTGGAAAGGGTCGAGCGGCGCGCTACGCGGTTGCGGAGCAGTCTGCTGCATCTCTTTGAGTGCAGCGGCGATCGGCGCGAGCGAAATTATTTCCGCCGCAGCGGCGGCACTCGCGTTCCTGGCGGCGGCAGCGGGCTTTGTCGCGCCGTCGGCGATGATCGCGACCACGGCGCCGACCTTCGCCGTCTCGCCGACCTGATAACGGATGTCAGTGAGCGTGCCAGCGGTTGTCGCCGGCACTTCCATCGAAGTCTTGTCGGTCTCGATCTCGAACAGGTTGTCGCCCGGCTTCACCGCGTCGCCGGCCGACTTGAACCATTTCACGATCTTGCCCTCGGCGACAGTCTCGCCGAGCTGCGGCATCAAGACGTCCACGCGTTTCCCCTGCAGCGTTCGATGCGCTTTACCACGTCACCGACACATACTGCGTCTCCAGAAACTCCTTCATACCCTCCGCGGCGCCTTCGCGGCCGAGGCCGGACTGCTTGACCCCGCCGAACGGCGCCGCCGGGTCGGAGACCAACCCGCGGTTGAGGCCGACCATGCCGAACTCGAGCTTCTCGGAGACGCGCAAGCCGCGACTCAAGTCCTTAGTATACAGATAAGCGACCAGACCATACTCCGTGTCATTGGCGCGCTTGATCGCCTCTTCCTCGCTCTTGAAGGTCTGGATCGAGGCAACGGGGCCGAAGATTTCCTCGTTCAGCATTTTGGCGTCGTCGGAGACGTTGGTGAGCACGGTCGCCGGGTAAAAGAAGCCGGGACCGTCCGGCAGCTTGCCGCCGGTCAAGACCTTGGCGCCTTTCTTGACCGCGTCGTCGACCAGCTCGATGACCTTGTCGCGGCCGTCCTTGTTGACCAGCGGGCCGAGGTTGACGCCGTCGTCGAGCCCGTTGCCCATCTTCAGGCCCGCCATCTTGGCGGTGAGTTTTCTCGCGAATTCATCGTGCACTTTCTCGTGCACATAGAAGCGATTGGCCGCAGTGCACGCCTCGCCCATGTTGCGCATCTTGGCGACCATGGCGCCGTCGATGGCCGCGTCGATATCGGCGTCCTCGAACACCAGGAACGGCGCGTTGCCGCCCAATTCCATCGCCGGCCTGACGATATTATCGGCGGCCTCATGCAGGAGCGTGCGGCCGACAGCGGTCGAGCCGGTGAAGGAGACCACGCGCACTCGGCGGTCATGCAGCATGGCGGAAACGACCTTGCCCGACGAGCGCGAGGGGATGACATTGACGACGCCCGCCGGCACACCTGCCTCCTCCAGCGCCGGCATCAGCGCCAGCATGGTGAGCGGGGTGTCGGACGCGGGCTTGAGCACCACCGGGCAGCCGGCGGCAAGCGCCGGTCCGATCTTGCGCGTCGCCATGGCGGCGGGGAAATTCCACGGCGTCACCAGCACGGCGATGCCGGCCGGCTTGTGCTGCACGAAAATGCGGGCGCCGGAAGCGGGCGCACGCGACACTTCGCCGATATTGCGCACCGCCTCCTCGGCATACCAGCGGAAGAACTCGGCGGCGTAGGCCACCTCGCCGCGCGAGTCGGGCAGCGCCTTGCCGTTCTCCAGCGTGATCAGTTTGGCGAAGCGCTCCGCATCGCGCATGATCAGCTCGTAGGCCTTACGCAGGATTTCGGCGCGCTCACGCGGTTTGCGTCCAGCCCAGCCTTCGAAGGCGGCTTCGGCGGCATCGACCGCGGCGATCGCATCGTCGACCGTCGCACTGGCGACCGAGGCGATTTTGCGCTCGGTCGCCGGATCGGTCACGTCAAAACGACCGTTATCGGAGGCCTTGCGCCATTGGCCACCGATCCACAGGTCGGTCGGAACATTGGCGAGAAGATTTTCGTACATGATGATTGTCCTCTCGTTGTCATGGCCGGGCTGGCCCCGGCCATCCCAATAAGGTAGGCGCCATGCCCCCTAAACGGGGTTACCGGACAAGCGCGGTAACGACTGAACTAACTATTCAGCGATCGGTTCACCGTGTCGGCGATGCGCTGCGGCGTCGGCAACACCATGTCTTCCAACGCGTCGGCGGCCGGCAGCGGGATATGCGGGGTGGTGATGCGCACCGGCGGGCCATCCAGGTCATAAAATGCCTCGTCGGCGACGATGGAGACGATCTCGGCGCCCCAGCCACACAGGCGCGGATTCTCCTCGACCGTGAACAACCGGTGCGTCTTACCGACCGAGCCTAGGATGGTCTGCGTGTCGAGCGGCACCAGCGAGCGCACATCGATGACTTCGCAGTCGATGCCCTGCTCGGCCTTGAGCTTCTCCGCCGCCTCGAGCGTGCGTGGCACCATCATGGCGAGCGCGCAGATCGTCGCGTCCTTGCCGGATCGCACGATCTTGGCGGTGCCGAGCCGGTCGACGATCTCACCATCCGCTACCTCCCCCTTGGTCGGATAAAGCGACTTGTGCTCGAGGAAGATCACCGGGTCGGGGTCGCGCACCGCCGCCGCCATCAGTCCGATGACGTCGGTCGGGTTGGAAGGCGCTACCACCTTCAAGCCGGGGATCATCATGCACCAGTTCTCGACGCTCTGCGAATGCTGCGCGCCGAAGCGCGCGCCGCCGCCGTTACCCGTGCGCACGACCAGCGGGCATTTGACCTGGCCGTTCGACATGTAACGGCTCTTGGGAAACTCGTTGGCGATGTAATCGAAACACACGGCGAAGAAATCGGAGAACATGATCTCGGCGATCGGCTTTAAGCCCGTCATCGCCGCGCCCATGGCGGCGCCGAGGATCGCCTGCTCCGAGATCGGGGTATCGCGCACCCGCAATGGACCGAACTGCTCGAACAGACCGACGGTTGCCTTGAAGACGCCGCCGGCCTTGGCCACGTCCTCGCCGAGGAAGACGACGTCGGGGTCGCGCGCCATCTCCTGCGCGATGCCGCGGATGACCGCGTCGCGATAGGTCAGTTCCGCCATGCCCAGCCTCCGTCGGCGTAAACGTCTTTGGTAATGAGCTCGGCGGGCGGCGGCGGCGCCGCTTTGCAGGCTTCGGTCGCGTCGTCGACGACCTTGCGCACTTGCGTATCGATGCCCTCAATCACCTTTTCGGCAATGCCGAATTGCAACAGACGTTCGCGATAGATCTTGATCGGATCGCGCAGCTTCCAGCGGTCGAGCTCGCCTTCCGGCCGATACTTCGCCGGATCGGCGCGCGAGTGACCGCTGTGTCGATAGGTCAGGCACTCGATCAATGAAGGTCCCTCGCCGGCGCGCGCCTTGGTGTAGGCGGTCTGCGCGGTGCGATAGACGACGTCGGCGTCGTTACCATCGATAACGATACGTTCGAGACCGTAGGCGGCGGCGCGGTCAGCCGCTGGCTGCGGCACCGCCGTCACGTCGCCGATCGGGGTGTATTCCATGTAGAGATTGTTCTCGCAGACGAAGATCACTGGCAGCTTCCAGACGGCGGCGAAATTGAGCGCCTCATGAAAGGCGCCGATATTGGTGGTGCCGTCACCGAAGAAGCAGACCGAGACGTCCTTGTCGCCCTTGTATTGGGCACGCCAGGCGGCGCCGCAGGCGATCGGCAAATGCGCGCCGATAATGGCGTAGGAGCCCATGACGCCGTGATCGACCGAGGTCAGATGCATGGAGCCGCCCTTGCCGCGCATCAGCCCGTTGTCGCGCTGCATCAGTTCGCCCAGCACTTTCTCCACGGAGACGCCGCGGGCGAGCGTGTGCGCATGGCCGCGATAGGTGCAGAATGACAGGTCGTTCGGTTGCATGGCGCCGGCGAAGCCAGCCGCCACCGCTTCCTGGCCGAGCGACAAATGGCTCGTGCCTTTGACCAAGTTCTGCAGGAACAAATCGTAAGCGCGTTGCTCGGCCTCGCGGATGACCACCTGGGTCCGGTACATCTCCAGGCGCTTGGCTTCGCCGATATCGTCATTCAGTCCGGCCTGGACCGACGCGCGGGCTTCTGCTGTGGCCATAACTCGTCCTTACAAATGGGCGGCGAAACTTAGCGCCTCCGAACGCGGGACGGCAACCTATTCCAGCGGTCCTTCGACGACCCCCTCGCTGGTGGTGGCCTTGCCCAGTTTGCGCTCGCGATAGAGCAGATAGAGGCCGGAACCGATGACCATGGCGGCGCCTGCCATGGTCCAGCCGGTGGGCACGTGGTCGAACACCAGATAGCCGAAGATCACCACCCAGATGAGTTGCGTGTAGATGAAGGGCGACAACACGGAGGCTGGCGCGAGCTTGTGACCCGAGATCAGCAAAAAGTGCCCGAGGCTGCCGAGAATTCCCGTCCCGATGAGCATCAGGGCGACCGGAAAGCTCGCCGGTGTGGTCCACACAAACGGAACCACCGGCCCCATGACCAGCGCACCGATCGCGTTATTGAAGAACAACGACGTCTGGCTTGAATCGACACGCGAGACGATTCGGGTCAGCACCGCATAAATGCCGTAACAGATCGTCGCAGCGAGCGAAAACAAGGCGGCAGGATGCACGGCGCTGAAGCCGGGGCGCGTGATTACCAACACGCCGCAGAAGCCGAAACAGATCGCGCTCCAGCGCCGCCAGCCGATCCACTCGCCGAGGAGCGGGCCCGAGGCGATGGCGACAACGAAAGGAAACGTGAAGATAATCGACAGCACCTCATCGAGCTGCATCCAACGCAGCGCGAGAAAATTCAGCACGGTCGACGCCACCAGTAGCACCGCGCGCGTGATTTGCAATTTCAGATTGCGCGAGCGCAAGAGCGACGGATGGGTTACCGGGTTGGACACGGTGAATGTCAGCACGAAGGCCCCGGCGTAGCGCGCAGCCGCAATCAGGAATACCGACATCTGGGTGCTGAGATACTTCGCCGTGGTGTCGAGGCAGGCAAACAGCGCGACCGCGCCACACATCAGCGCGATGCCAATCAGGCGTTGGCGGCGCTGACGCGCGAGATCAAGTTTCGTTGTGGGAGTTCGCATCGCCCGGAATTGAAAAGCCCGTGCGCGTGATATACTCACAAATGCGGGGGAAAGTGCAGCCTTCCCGTGAGATGGCAGCTATCCATTCAGACGCTGGGCACTTCTACTATTGGCGGCGGCGATGAGTGGCGTGGCCATCGGCATTTTCCTCGCAACGGCATTTTGCGGCGGCATCGTCATTGGCCTCGCCGGCTTTGCCATGGGTCTGGTGGTGTCCGGCATCTGGCTGCAGATTCTCAGCCCGATCGAGACCGCGAGCCTGATCGTCGGCTATGGCATGCTGACGCAGAGTTACAATATCTGGCGGCTCAGACACGCGCTGCGCTGGCGCCGGGTTGCGCCGTTCATTGTCGGCGGCACGGTGGGCGTGCCCGTCGGCACGTTCCTGCTGACCTATGTCGAGCCCCATTATGTGCGGCTGGCTGTCGGGCTACTGCTGATCGGCTACGGCACTTATTTTTTGGCGCGGCCGCATTTCAAGCCGATTAACCCCGGCAAAGTGGCCGATGTCGCCATCGGCTTCCTCAATGGCACGCTGGGCGGCATGACCGGACTTGCCGGCCCGATCATTACCATCTGGTGCCAGCTGCGCGGATTCTCCAAAGATGAGCAGCGCTCCGTCTTCCAGCCGGTGATACTGGCGGCCTTTGTCATGACCGCGATCTCGCTCAGCGTTGCAGGTGCCGTCACCCCGCAGCTGGCGAGGCTTTACGTCTCCGGATTGCTTCCCCTGGCCGCCGGGCTGTGGATCGGATTGAAACTGTACGGACGTCTGGACGAGGCGACATTCCGCAAAGCGATTCTGCTGCTGTTGCTGCTCGCCGGCCTGGCATTGATACTATTGCCGCACGCTTGAGCGACATGCGCCGAACTTCCGCGCCCGCTTTAGCGCTCGCGCGGGGTCGCGCTTTCATGCCAGCGGCCCAACACGCGTTGGGTGATCGCCGAAAGCAAAAAGAAAATGGCGATGCCGGCGAGCGACAAAAGGAGGAGCGCTGCAAACATCCGCGGGATGTTGAGCCGATAGCCCGACTCGGCAATACGGTAGGCAAGCCCTGAGCCGGCGCCGGCGGAGCCCGCGGCGATTTCGGCCACCACCGCGCCGATCAGCGAGAGACCGCCGGCAATGCGCAGGCCGGCGAGGATTTGCGGCAGCGCTGCCGGCAGTTTCAGGTTCAGTAGGATTTGCGCGCGCGAGGCTTTGTAGAGCTCGAACAGCGCAATCAGATTGTGATCGACCGAATTCAGGCCGAGCGTCGTATTGGCCAGTACCGGGAAGAACGCGACAATCCAGGCGCAGGCGAGCACTGCCAGTTGCTGCGGCAGATAGATCAGCAAGAGCGGCGCGACGGCGACGATCGGCGTCACCTGCAACGCGACTGCGTAGGGATAGAAGGCGTAGCCGACCGGCCGCCATTGGTGGAAGGCGACCGCGAGGGTGACGCCGCCGATGGCCGCCAGCAGAAAGCCGAGGAAGGTGGTGATCAGCGTGACGCCCAGCGACTGCAAGAGCAGCGGCGCGTCGGAGACGAGCGTCGACAGCACCAGGGCCGGCGACGGCAGCACGTAAGGCGGGATTACCCAGATTTGCACCAGCGTCTGCCAGAGCGCCATGACCAGAAGCAGCACCAGCACCGGCAGTGCTATGCGCCAATGCCGTTCGCTCATGCCGCCGCCCCCGCCATCGCTTTCTCCAGCGCCTCCGACACCATGCGACAATAGACGGCGTACTCGACAGAGGTGCGGAAGAGTTCATCGCGAGGATACGGCGCGTCGATCGTCAGCTCCGTGAATACGCGGCCGGGGCGCGGCGTCATCACCACGATGCGTTGCGACAAATAAACCGACTCGAACACCGAATGGGTGACGAACATCACGGTGCGCTTGAGCATGCGCCACAACGTCAACAGGTCGTTATTGAGCTTGAAGCGGGTGATCTCGTCGAGCGCCGCGAATGGCTCGTCCATCAGCAAAAGCCGCGGCTCGGTCACCAGCGCGCGCGCGATCGAGACGCGCATTTTCATGCCGCCGGAAAGCTCGCGCGGATAGGCGCCAGCGAACTCGCTTAGGCCGACGCGGTCGAGCGCCTGCGCGACCGCCGCGTGCGCCTTGCCCTCATCGGCATGCGCGATGGTGAGGGGCAGCCGCACGTTCGCGGCGACATCGGCCCAGGGCATCAATGTCGGCTCCTGGAACACGAACCCGATGCGGACATGTTTGCCGTCCGCCCACTCGACCGTGCCGGTGGACGGCTCGCTTAAACCGGCGACGACGCGCAAGGCAGTCGACTTGCCGCAACCCGACGGGCCGAGCAGCGAAACGAATTCGCCGTCGCGAACTTCGAGATTGAAACCGTCGAGCGCCACCGTGCCGCGCTCGAACGTCTTGCCGACATCACGCAGCGTGACGATCGCGGAGGCGGGCTCGATCATTTCGGCCGTAAAAGGGTGCCGACGCCTTTATTCACGAACTGCAACGTATAGGCGCGCCGGTAATCGAGGTCGGGCTTAACGACGCCGACGCGCACCATGGTGTCAAAGAAGCTCTTCATGCGCGCGTCGGTCATCGCGCCGATGCCACGTTTGACGGCGTCGCCGGAATCGACGATGCCGAACTCCTTCATCTTGGCGATAGAATACGTCAACAACGCGTCGGTCATTTCCGGATTCTGCTGTTTGATCAGTGCATTGCCGAGCCGGCTGTCGCCGTAGAGATAATGATACCAGCCGATGGCCGAGGCATCGACGAAGCGCTGCACCAGGTCGGGATTCTTCTCAACCAGATCACGCCGCGTCTCGATCAGCGTCGAATAGCTGCTGAAGCCATAGTCAGCGAGCAGAAACACCTTGGGCTTGAAGTGCCCCTGCGTCTCGATCGCATAAGGCTCCGAGGTGACGTAGCCCTGCATCGCCGAGCTCTTGTCGGCGAGGAACGGCTGCGGGTTGAAGGTGTAGGGCTTTACTTTCGCCTCGTCGAAGCCGTAATCGGCTTTGAGCCACTGGAAATAGCTCGCCATGCCCTCCTTGGAGACGAACAGCGTTCGCGTCTTCAGGTCCTCGAACTTCTGCACGTCGGGATGCGCGATGAGCACCTGCGGATCCTTCTGGAAGGTCGCCGCCACGGTGACGGTGGGAATATTCTGCGCGACCGCGTCGAAGGACTGCAGCGAATTGGCGCTCATGTAGAAGTCGAGCTTGCCGACCGGCAGTAGGATGCGGTTGTTCACATTCGGCCCGCCGGGCACGATGGTCACGTCAAGCCCGTATTTCTTGTAGGTGCCGTCGGCGAGCGCCTGATAGAAACCGCCATGCTCGGCTTCCGCCACCCAGTTGGTGCCGAAACGCACCTGGTCGAGCGCCTGCGCCTGCGTCGAGGCCGCGGCGGCCATCAGCACCGCCAAAATCGCGGCGAATCGCATCTTATCCTCGCATTTGCAGGCACTTTGTCTTGGCCCGCGCGCGCAAGCAAGCGTTGTTGAACCTTTGCGCGCGCGGTTGCCACCTATGGCTATCGCGGCCAAGCGCCGCCTCGTTCAATCGCATGGGGCCCGCCACGCAATCTGCGCGTCATCAAAGTCTGCGACGCTGTGCCCAACCGAGTTCACGCCCTGAGATCGGCGTCCGCCCCGTCCATCCCACGCGCCGATCTTGAAGGTCCGCCCGGCCAGTTCCCCCTGGCTGGGCGGATCGCTATTGCTGCAGGCTCATCGCCAGCACGCGCGACACATGCAATGCCTCGCGTGCTGCGCCATCATGGATCTGATGCCGGCAGGAGGTGCCGTCGGCGACAATCAGCATGTCGGCATCGGCCTCGCGCACCGCCGGCAAAAGCGAGAGCTCGGCCATTTTGCGCGACACGTCGATAGTGTCGGCGCCGTAGCCGAAAGCGCCGGCCATGCCGCAACAACTGGACTCGACCGTTTCGACTTTGATTTCCGGCACCAGTCGCAGCACGCTTTCCACCGCGCCCATGGCGTCGAACGCCTTCTGATGGCAATGGCCGTGCAGCAAGGCTTTTTTGGGCAACGACCGCAGCGGCAGATTGAGCCGGCCCTCGTTGTTCTCGCGGGCGAGGAATTCCTCGAACAGCAGCGCATTCGCCGCCAGTCGATCGACGGCTTCGCCTTTCATCAGCACCGGCAATTCGTCGCGGAACGTGAAAAGGCAGCTCGGCTCCATCCCGATGACCGGAACGCCACGGGCTGCATATGGCGCGAGCGCATCGAGCGTGCGCCGCATCTCTTGCTTTGCCTCCTCGACCAACCCGACCGACAGAAAAGTACGACCGCAGCACAGCGGCCGCGTATCGCCCTCCTTCGGCAGCGCCGCCTGCACGCGATAGCCACCGGCCAAGAGGACCGCAAACGCGGCCTCGAGATTCTCGCGCTCGAAATAACGGTTGAAGGTGTCGGCGAATAGCACCACCTCGCGTAGCGGCGCCGGCTCGTCGGTCCTTTGGTAACGCCAGTCCGAAAGGTCGCGATAAATATCGGATCGCCATTTGGGCAGGCTGCGCTGCGCCGAAAAGCCGGCCATGCGTTCCGAGGCGCGCCGCAGGAGCGTGCTGTGGTCCCGTAGATTGGCGAGCCGCGGCCATCGCGCGGCGAGCGGCGCATAGCGCGGCAGATAGCCGACCAACCGATCGCGCAGCGTGAGCCCGCGCTTGGCGACGCGCGCCGCCTGCACCTCGATCTTCATGCGCGCCATGTCGACGCCGGTCGGGCACTCGCGCCGGCAGGCCTTGCAGGAGACGCACAGGCTGAGCGTCTCCGCCATGGCGTCGGAGGCGAGCGCATCGGGACCAAGCTGACCGGTCACCGCCAGCCGCAGTGTATTGGCGCGGCCGCGCGTCACATCGCGCTCGTCGCGGGTGACGCGGTAGCTCGGGCACATGACGCCGCCCGCTAGCTTGCGGCAGGCGCCGTTGTTGTTGCACATCTCAACCGCACCCTGGAATCCGCCGCCGGCGCCCGGGAAGGCCGACCAGTCGAGTTCGGTCTTGATCTGCACGCCCTTGTAGCCGGGCGCATAGCGAAACAGCGTGCGGTCGTCGAACTTGGGCGGTCGCACCACCTTGCCGGGGTTGAACAGGCCGTTCGGATCGAAGCGGTCCTTCACCTCCTCGAAGGCGCGCGCCAGCCGACTGCCGAACATTATTTCGTTGAACTCGGAACGCACCAGCCCGTCGCCGTGCTCGCCCGAATGCGAGCCTTTGTAGTCGCGCACCATGGCGAAGGCCTCTTCGGCGATCGCGCGCATGGAGGCGACGTCCTTCTCTTGCCGCAGGTTGAGGATCGGCCGCACATGCAGGCAACCCGAGCCGGCGTGCGCGTACCAAGTGCCGCGCGTACCGTGCTTGTCGAAGACCGCGGTCAGCCGCGCGGTGTAATCGGCGAGATGCTCGAGCGGCACCGCGCAGTCCTCGACGAAGGACACCGGTTTGCCCTCCTCCTTCATCGACATCATGATGTTGAGGCCCGACATGCGCACCTCGGTAATGGCCGCCTGCAGTTCGCGGCTGAGCACATCGACGACGCCGCCCCATTGGGCGCCGCTTTTGTCGAAGCCGAAGCCGAGGTCGCCGATCAGCGTCTTGAGCTCGCCGAGGCGGCGCAGATTCTCCTCGTAGTCGTCTTCGCCGAATTCGACGAGCAGGATCGCCTCCGGCGCGCCGTGCACGAATTGCGTGAGCGTCGGCTGGAAAATCGGAATGGCGCCGGCAAGCTCGATCATGGTGCGGTCGATCAGTTCGACCGCGATCGGCGCAAGCCGCACGATGTGCTGCGCCGAATTCATAGCCTCGTAGAAATTGCCAAAATGCACGGCGCCGACCGCACGGCGGCCCAGCAGCGGCGCTAGCTGCAGTTCGATGCGGGTGGAAAAGGCGAGCGTGCCCTCGGCCCCGACCAGCACGTGGGCAAGATTGATGTCATTCCGGCCCGGCGTGAGCGCGTCGAGATTGTAGCCGCCCACCCGGCGCTGCACCTTGGGGAAGCGCGCCGCGACCTCGTCGGCCTGGCGCGCGCCGAGCGCGAGCAGATCCTCAGCGAGCGGACGCAAGGGCGCCGGCACGTCATCCAAGCTGCCGCCGATACGGCCGAAATGCGCGCGCGTGCCGTCGGCGAGCAGCGCGTCGATCGAGAGCACGTTGTCGCGCATGGTGCCGTAACGCATGGAGCGGCCGCCGCAGGAATTGTTGCCGGCCATGCCGCCGATGGTGGCGCGCGAGGAGGTCGAGATGTCGACGGGAAACCAAAGCCCGTGCGGCTTGAGCTGCCGGTTCAAGTCGTCGAGCACGATGCCGGGCTCGACCGTGACGCGCCTGCCTTTGACGTCGAGATCGAGCACGCGCGTCAGATATTTCGAGCAGTCGACGACGAGCGCCTCGCCCACTGTCTGCCCGGCCTGCGAGGTGCCGCCGCCACGCGCGAGCACTTTGGCGCTTTCGGCTTTGGCGATGTCTATCGCCCGTTCGGCCTCGTCTATCGTGCGCGGCGCGACCACCCCGACCGGCACGATCTGGTAATGCGAGGCGTCGGTCGCATAGCGGCCGCGGGTGAAAGCGTCGAACTTCACGTCCCCGGATAGTTCGGCCTTAAGCCGCCGTTCCAGGCCTGGCATGACTACCGCCACGATTCTTGTCCTTGTGGGACCTGGATAAGTCTCGCTAAGAACCCGATAAGCTTATGCATAAGGCGCGCATTTGCCGTGCCGAAAAGCGCTTGACCGCACTGTCGCATTCATAGTTCAACGCCACAAGCGCCGTGCCTTGCCGGGACGGGCCGTGGCCAAGTCCCACGAAATTTCACGACAAGCGGCGTTTAGGAGCGCTCCCAATGGCTCAGAATTCATCGCGTCCGGTCGGGCGCCATTTTTTGCATATTCCCGGACCGACCCCGGTGCCCGACCGCGTGCTGCGCGCGATGGACACGCCGATCATCGATCACCGCGGGCCGGGATTCGCCAAGCTCGCCAAGAAGTGTCTCGAAGGTATCAAGACGATTTTCAAGACCACCAACCCGGTGATCATCTACACCGCGACCGGCACCGGCGCCTGGGAAGCCGCGCTCACCAACACATTGTCGCCCGGCGACATGGTGCTGATGGTGGAGACCGGGCAATTCGCCACGCTGTGGAAGGCGATGGCCGAACGCATCGGCCTCAAACCCGAATTCATCAAGACCGATTGGCGGCACGGCGCCGATCCGAAGGCGATCGAGGCGCGGCTGCGCGAAGACAAGAACAAAGAGATCAAAGCGGTCTGCGTGCTGCACAACGAGACCTCGACCGGCGCGCTCACGCCCGTCGCCGAGATTCGCAAAGCGATCGACGCCGCCAACCATCCGGCGCTGTTCATGGTCGACACCATCTCCTCGCTCGCCTCGACCGACTACCGGCACGACGAATGGGGCGTCGACGTCTCCGTCGGCGGCGCGCAGAAGGGCCTGATGCTGCCGCCCGGCATGTCGTTCAACGCGGTGAGCGACAAGGCGCTGGCGGCGAGCAAGACGGCCAAAATGCCGAAGTCGTTCTTCGCCTGGGACGACATGATGAATATGAACAAGGTCGGCTTCTTCCCCTACACGCCGGCAACGCAAATGTTGCACGGCCTCGTCGTCGGCATCGAGATGCTGCACGAGGAAGGCCTGGAGAACGTGTTCGCCCGTCACGACCGCTTGGCGGAAGCGACGCGCCGCGCGGTCAAAGCCTGGGGCTTGGAGAACCTCAACAAGAACGCCAGCCAGTATTCGCCGACCATCACCGCGGTGATGCTGCCCGATGGGCACGACGCCGACCGCTTCCGCGCGCTGGCGCTCGAGTCCTTCAACATCTCCTATGGCGCGAGCTTCGGCGCCTATGCCGGCAAGTATTTCCGCATCGGCCATCTCGGCGACATCAACGACGCGATGCTGATGGGCGCGCTGTCAGTGACCGAGATGGCGCTCGCGCTCGCCGGCGTTCCGCACAAGAAGGGCGGCGCGCAAGCGGCGATCGATTACCTTGTCTCCGCCCACAGCCGCGCCAGCAAGCAGGCGGCGGAGTAAGCGCGCCGCATGTCCAAGCGCTCGTCCCCGCGCGAGCGGGGACCCAGATTCTTTCAGTTTGGCGCTAGGTTCCCGCTTTCGCGGGAACGAACGGGGTTAGGTCGTTCGCGGCCAGCACGCGCGTCACGAAATCGGTGATCGCGGCGAGTGTCGCGGCCGGCGCCTCGCGTTGCGGCGAATGGCGCGCGCCGGGCAAGAGCGCGACTTCGACCGGGCAGTAGCATTCGCGCTCGGCGGCCTCGATCTGCTTGACCGTGCCGTATTGGTCGTCGGCGCCCTGCACGATCAGCACCGGCACGCGGATATAGGCAAGAAATTCGCTGATGTCCCATTTGCGGAAATCGGCATCGAGCCAGGCGCCATTCCAGCCGTAGAAGGCGTTGTCGACGTCCTTGTGCCAGCGCGCGAGGCGCGCTCGCAGGTCGCCGGTCTCGTAGGCCTTCTTTGCCTCCGCAATCGAGGCGATCCCCATGTCCTCGGTGAAAAAATGCGGCGCGATCAGCACCAAAGCGCCGACGCGCCGATCCTGCCGCGAGCCGGCGTAGATCGCGGCGATCGAGGCGCCGTCGCTGTGGCCGATAAGCAGGCCGCGCTCAAAGCCGATGGCGTCGAGAAGTTTCGGCAGTACCTCGCGCGCCTCGTCCTGCATGTAAGTGAGCGGCCGCGGCAGCTTAACCGGACTCGATTGGCCGTAGCCCGCGCGCGAATAGAGAAAGACGCCGCAACCGGTCGCGGCGGCAAGCTTGTCGGGGAAATCATTCCACAGACCGACGCAGCCCAGTCCCTCGTGCAGCAGCACCAGCGTCGGCGCCGCGTCCGGCCGCGGGCCGACCATGCGGTATTCGAGATGCTGCTGACCGACGGTGAGGAAGCCGGAATCTGCAAGCGTCATGACGGACTTCAGGTAACGCCTTCCGCGCGCAATTTGAAGCGCTGGATTTTGCCGGTCGCGGTCTTCGGCAGGTCGGCGCGGAATTCGATCCAGCGCGGATATTTATAGGGTGCGAGCAGCTGCTTGACGTGATCTTGCAAAGCGCGTGCGAGCTCCTCGCTCGCTTTGTCGGGCAGCTTGAGCACGACAAAGGCCTTCGGCTTCACCAGGCGCTCCTCGTCGAACCAGCCGACCACCGCGGCCTCCAGCACGTCCGGATGCGAGGACAGCGCCGCCTCCACCTCGAAGGGCGAGACATAGATGCCCGAGACTTTGAGCATGTCGTCCTGGCGGCCGGCGCAGACGTAATAGCCGTCTTCGTCCTGGAAATATTTGTCGCCCGAGCGCGTCCATTCGCCCTGGAAGGTCGAGCGCGACTTCTCGCGGTTGTTCCAATACATGATCGCGGATGTCGGCCCGCGCACATAGAGCTCGCCCAGCTCGCCCTGCGCGACCGGCCGACCGTCGTCGCCGATCAGCCTGATCTCGTAACCGGGAACCGCCTTGCCGGTCGTGCCGTATTTGGTCGCGCCCGGCTGATTGGTCAGATAAATGTGCAGCATCTCGGTGGTGCCGAGCCCATCGGAAATCTCCACGCCATAGCGCTCGAACCAGCGCCGCGCGATGCCCTCCGGCAAGGCCTCGCCGGCCGAGATGCAGCGGCGCAATTTGATGTCCGATTTGTGCGGCGCGTTCGGGCTCGCCAGAAACGCGGCATAGAAGGTCGGCACCGCGAAGAACATGGTGACCGGATGCCCGCGCAACAGCGCCGCGACATTGTCCGGCGTCGGCCGTTCCGGATTGAGGATCACGGAAGCGCCGACCGTGAGCGGGAAGGTCAGCGCGTTGCCGAGCCCATAGGCGAAGAACAGCTTGGCGACCGAGTAGACGATGTCGCTTTCCTTGAGGCCAGCGATCGGCGTGCCATAGAGATCGGCGGTGAGCTTGAGGCTCGCGTGCGCGTGCACCGCGCCCTTCGGCTTGCCGGTCGAGCCCGACGTGTACAGCCAGAACGCCATGTCGTCGGCAACCGTTGGCGCCGTGTAATCGTCCGGCTCGTCGGCGCCGATCAGGTCCTCGAACAACCGGTAGCCGTGCGGATTGTCGCCGCAGACGATGACGTGCTCGAGTTCCGGGCTTTGCTTGATCAGCCTTTCGAATTTCGCGAATAGCGCCTCCGACACCACCAGACACTTGGCGCGGCTGTCGGCGAGCAGGAAACGGTAGTCGTCCTCGGTGAGCAGCGTGTTGACCGGCACCGCGATGATGCCGGACTTGAGGCAGCCGAGAAACGCGGTCGGCCAATCGACGGTGTCGAGCATGGCCATCAACACGCGCTCCTCGCGGCGGATGCCGAGGCCGCGCAAGGCGGCGGAAAAGCGCGCCACGCGGTCGGCCAGCTGACCGTAAGTCAGCCGACGTTTGCCGTCGTCGAAAGCGAGCTTGTTTGCGCGGCCGTGGCTGAGATTGCTGTGCAGGACGTCGGCGGCGAAGTTGTAGTCGCGTGGGACATCGCGCGGGATTTGGCCCACGCCAGCGCCCGCGTCCTCATGCGCCGGCGGCGCGTCCGCGACCATCGCCATTGGTCTTTCCTCCCGAGAGCGGACGTATTATGCCCGTCAATCCCCGCGCTGAGAAGCGCAGCATAATTCCCTGCAAGAGGCGCCATCCCCGCCGCCAGCCGGAGTTCGTGCATGATCTTTAGCCGCGAGCGCATCCTCACCACCCATGTCGGCAGCCTGCCGCGCAACGACAAATTGTCCGATCTCCTGGTCAAGCGCGAGGCGGGCGAGCCTTACGACCAAGCCGAGATGGCCGCTGAGATGGACAAGGCGGTGCGTCACGTCGTCGACAAACAGGTGGACGCCGGCATCGACATCGGCAATGACGGCGAGCAGCAGCGCGTCGGTTTCCAGACCTATGTGCCGCAGCGCATGTCGGGCTTCGGCGGCATATCGAAACGGCGGCGCGGGCGCGAATTCGAGGAATTTCCCGAACTTGTTGCCAGCCTGTTGCGCCGCTTCCCGCATGTCAGCAAGCAGCAGAACGCGCCGGAATGCCAGGGCGAACTGCACTATCTCGACCTCAAGCCGCTGCAAGGCGAGATCGCCCGCTTCAAGCGCATCGCCGACGATCAATTCGTCGAGCAGTTCATGACCGCGCCCTCGCCCGGCATCATTTCGAGCACCATGCTGGACGCGTTTTACGGCTCGCAGGACAAGTACCTGACCGCAATTTCGCGCGAGATGAAGAACGAATATCAGGCGATCTACAATGCCGGGCTGCTCTTGCAGATCGACGCGCCCGATCTCGCCATGGACCGCACCATGATGTATCGCGACCTCGACGACGCCGGTTTCGTCAAGGCGGTGGAGCGGGGCGTAGCGGCGATCAATGACGGCATCGCCGATATCCCGCGCGAGCGCGTGCGCCTGCATGTCTGTTACGGCAACTGGGAAGGACCGCACATCCACGACATCGCGCTGGTGAAAATCCTGCCCGCGCTCTATCAGGCGCAGGTCGGCGCGCTGTCGATCGAGTTCTCCAATCCGCGCCACGCGCACGAATACGCCGCGTTCAAGACGCATCCGCTGCCCAAGGACATGATCCTGATTCCCGGCGTCATCGAGACCACCTCGAATTTCGTCGAGCATCCGGAAGTGGTGGCGCGCCGCATCGAGGAAGCGGTCGCCGCCGTCGGCGAGCGCGAGCGCGTCATCGCCGGCACCGATTGCGGCTTCGGCACCTTCACCAATCGCGAATGGGTGATCGAGCCAGCGGTGTGGCTCAAGCTCAAAACGCTGCGGCAAGGCGCCGATATCGCTTCGGCGCGGTTATGGGGCAAGAAAAGCGCGGCGTGAGTCGCAGCCGCGTCAATCTCTCCGGCGTCATCAAACAGCCAAGCCCCATCGCCCGTATTCTTGGCGGCCCCGGGGAGGCCGGTGTCCCTTTTTCCGTCCCCCGCAAAGGGGAATGGAGCGCCGGGAGGCGCCAGGGCGCTGGCGCAGCGCCCTTTGGCGGGTTTGGCGAAACCCGCCGCGCGCCTGGCGAGGCGCGCGAGCCCTGGCGAAGGGCCCTGCGCCTCCCGGCGCTCCATCCGTCAAGCTTGCGCGATCGGCGCAGGCTTGACCGCGCGGCGCGCATTGTCGGCGCGCCGGTCCAAGCTTGCCGGCGAAAGCGCGTCATGACGGCGCTTCCGCGGCCAACTTGGCAGTAGGACTATTAGGCTATTGTAGGATACATGTCAAGATGCTCCCCCGGCGATTTTTGTGCGCGGAGGGGCAAGTGGCCCAAGGCGCTGCAAGACCGCGAGCAGCAGCAGCACGATCAGCCAATGCAGCGATTTCGCGGTGCCGGTATAGCCGGATGCACGAGCCATCGTCGCCCTCACATCTTGTCTTGGAACAAAGAGCCCCTATATGGGTTCCAGCAATGACGTCGAGCCCAAAGCTCCGTCATTGACCCAGAGCAAAACTCTGCGGAGACGGCCACGATCGGTCGGTGACGCCGGATGTACGCGCACCTGCCCCGCTCGTGGTCGTTATTGTTTGTGCCGTTGCGCGAAGGTCGCTTTGGCGCCCCACAGCGCAGCGATGGCGAGCCCCAACGAAACGATCGCGTCATAGCCGGCGAGCGAGAGGCCGAGGAAGCGCCATTGCACTTCGTCGCAGCGGACGAGACTGATATTGCCCAAGTCCTTGAGCAGGTCGCTGGCCGGACCGAATTTCTGGATGGGACCGCTGCACTCGGCCGGACCGGGCCACCACTTCCATTCGACGCCGGCGTGGTAGGCGGAGAGCCCGGTGTTCCACAGCATCACGCCGGCGATGACCAAGAAGCCGAGCGTAAGCACCTTGCGCGAGGCGCCGCCGCCGGCGCCGAGCATCAGCAGCGCCGCGAGCGGCACCGAAACATAAAAAGCGTCGCGCTGCTCGAGGCAGAGCGGACACGGCGCCAGCCCGACGACGTATTGGAAGTAGAAGAAGCCGCCGATGGTCAAGACGCCGACCAGCGCCACGATGGCGGCGGCCATCATGGCTGCGTCGGCCTCGTTGCGCAGGGGAATGAACAATCGATCGACCATAAACAGGCCCTGGCTCGCCTCGGCATAGCGTCGTTATGACGCGCTGTCGATGGAAGGGCCAAGATTGCGGAGAAACATTGACGGGCGGGCGAGCCGCACTATGATTTGCGCCGCCGGCGCATGGTTTCCGCTTCACGGATCAGCTCATGCGCAAGCCAAAGGTTGCCCCTGTGGCGGAATTGGTAGACGCGCCTGACTCAAAATCAGGTGGTGGAAACATCGTGCTGGTTCGAGTCCGGCCAGGGGCACCAACGCTAACCGGCGAACCGTTCCCGTGCAGGCGCCGATGTTGAACCCACACCGACTGCTTTGCGCCGCATGGCTCGTTATCGCGCTCGCGACGGCTGCGGCCTCCGCGGCCCGCGCCGAAAGCCTCGTCGTCGGCGGCCGTGAACGAAGCTATTTCGTCTACCGCCCGCCAGGGCTGAGCCGCGCCAATCCGGCGCCGCTGGTCATCGTCTTGCACGGCGGCTTCGGCTCCGGCCTGCAGGCCGAGCGCAGCTATCATTGGAACGCTGAAGCCGACCGCGGCGGCTTCGTCGTCGTCTACCCGGATGGTTTCCGCCGCAGCTGGAACGCCGGCGGGCTCTGCTGCGGGCCGGCTTACCGGACCGACAGCGACGATATCGGTTTCCTCACGCGTCTGATCGAAACCGTGCGCGGCGCGGAGAACATCGATGCCAAGCGCGTCTATCTCGCCGGCATTTCCAATGGCGCCGCGCTCGCCTATCGCTATGCCTGCGAGGGACCGTATCCGATCGCCGCCATCGGCTCGGTGTCGGGTGGCACCGCGGTCGCCTGTCCCAACCCGCATCCGCTGTCAGTCATGGAGATCCACGGGCTCGACGACCGCAACATTCCGTTCATGGGCGGCATCGGCTCGAAGGCTTTCGCCCAGGTTGCCTGGCTGCCGGTCGAGCGGACGCTCGCCGCGTTTCGCCGCGCCAATCATTGCAACGCGCCGTCTGCGCATGAGAATGGGCCGGTGCGAACCGAAACGTCGCGATGTGCGCAAGGGCGCGCCGTGGTGCTGATCACCATCGCCGACGCCGGCCATCAATGGCCGGGGGCGCGGCCACATCGGGGGATCGTCGCCAGCCTGATCCTCAGGCTCGATCCGCCGAGCACCGCGCTCGATGCGACAGGCACGCTGTGGGATTTCTTCCACAGCCACCCCGCCAATTGACGCGGGTGTTGCAGCTTTCAGTGGACGGCGATCGCCAACCAAGTCAGTAGAAACGCGGCGCTCAAGCCCACAATCACGATTCGGAGATGAGTGGCGCGATCGGCGGCCAACAGAGAGGCGTTCATCGCAAAGCTCCTAAAGCACCATCGCCAGATAGGTGCCGATGAGAATGCCGAGCCCCATCAGCCACATGGCAACGTAATCCGTGGCATTGCATTCCGCAGCTTCGACCCGCACGCGCATGGCCTTGATCCTCCAAGCTAGACCTGTCGGCAGGATCGCGCGTTCCGAGGCCGCGCTCTTGACCCCGATCAAACCGGTCCCTCAGGACTTTTACGGAGGTGCGCCGCTGGCCTATGATCCTCCCGAGCGAAAAAATGGAGCTTTCGCCATGAACGAGGACGTCCTCAACACCTCGCTGCGTAAATTCCTCAAGACTGTCGGCGTCACCTCGCAGCGCGAAATCGAGACGGCGATCCGCGCGGCGGTTGCCGGCGGCCGGCTCAAGGGCAACGCGGCGGTCAAGGCGCGCATGGTGCTGACCATCGGCGAGGCGGGCTTGAGCCACACCATCGACGGCGTCATCGAGCTCGAGTAGCGGCCGCCCAAAGTGAGGCGTGCCCCCTCTCCGCGTTGGGGAAAGGGCTGGGGTGAGGGGTAACCGAATCTCTTAGTTTGTAACGCCTCACCCGGATCGCTGCGCGATCCGACTTCTGCCCATGGGAGAGGTGAAGCGAGTTTGCGGCACGGCTTCAGAATCTATCCCGCCGGCTCCGCGCCAGCATTGCGGCGGCCGAAGGCGGCCTCCATCTCGCGCCGCACTTTCACCGCGCTGTCGTTCGGATCATAGGCGACATCGTCCCAGGCAAGCGCGCCGCCTTCCGCGACGTCGCGCTTGAGCTTGACGTTGTGCGCCAGCCCAAGCGGCAACAAACCGCGCGCGAGCGAAACGTCGGCCGGCGTCTGCTTGCCCCAGACGCAGAAGCCGCCCTCGCCGTCCAGCATCTCACCGGCTTTGAGATCGCGCTTGGCGGTCGCCACCACGTCGGAGCGAAAGCCGGTGGGCGCGCCGGTCGGCTCGCCACGCAACGCGGCGGAGGCGACCGAGATGCCGAGCTCGAGCCCGATCATGTGGATCGGCCGGTAGAGCGCGGCGTAGCGGCCGCTCCGGTCCGGCAGCATGGCGTATTCCGAAAAGCAGCGCCGCGCGTAGTCGGTCTCGCCTTCGAACACCACGTAGGTGCCGAGCGCGAGATGATGCGGCACGTCGCGGCCGTCGCGATAGACCGAGGAGGTAACTTCCGTCACGCCTTCTTTTTCCAGCGTGCCGCCGGCGCTTTTCGGCTTGCATACGTCGGCGAGCTCGAAACGCGTCGCCGGCGGGAAATGCAGACCATCCGACTGCGGGACGAGGCCGGTGGCGTTGCACACCGCCGTCATCTCGATGCCGGACTTGGTGCCGTCGACGAAGGAATTGAACATCTTCGGATTGATCGACTTGCGGTCGCTGATGGCGAGGTACTTGTCGAGAATGTCCCAGACGTTGTCAGGATTGGACTTGTGGTAGTGCGGCTCGTAGCGCGTGCCCTTGCCGGCGCAGACCACCTTGAAGCCGGCGGCGCGCGCCCAGTCGACATGCTCGCAGATCAGCGCCGGCTGGTCGCCCCAGGCGAGCGAATAGACGACGCCGGCGCTCTTGGCCTTGCGCGCGAGCAGCGGCCCGGCGACCGCGTCGGCCTCGACATTGACCATGACGATGTGCTTGCCGTTCTCGATCGCGCGCAAGCAGTGATGAATTCCGGCGCCGGGCACGCCGGTTGCTTCCACGATCACTTCGATGCGCGGATCGGCGATCAGCGCCTCGGCGCTGTCGGTGATCATAGTCATGCGCGCGCTGTGCGCCTCGGCGAGCGATGCGGCGGCATATTGGCTGTCCGGCCAGCCGGCGGTCTTAAGCTGGTTCTTGGCGCGTGCGACATCGAGATCGGCGACGCCGGCCACGTGCATTCCGCGCGTCAGCCGCGCCTGCGACAGGAACATGGTGCCGAACTTGCCGGCGCCGATCACGCCAACCGTCACCGGCTTTGCCGCCACCTCGCGTTCCAGCAACTTGGCATGTAGATTCACCGGCCTCTCTCCTTGCGCAATTGCCACAAGGCAAACATAGCGCGGATGGGCTTACAAGCTTGGCTTCCGGCGGAATCAAATCAATTGGTCGTATGCACGACCGGGGTTATGGCCAGGTCTGTGGTACTCGTCTGAAGAGCGGTCAAGGCCGCGAGTAAGCCGATAATCCGCTTCGTGTTCGCCGCCTGGTGCGGCACGCAGTAATCGCCGTTGCGGTAATGCGTCCACACAAAACAGTCGGGACCGGCGCCCCTCGTGATGTGGACGATTCTTTCATCGTCCACAATCGTGGCCAACAGTGGGAGTACCTCGTCTTCCGTATGCCCCGGCGGCGGCTGAATCGGTTCCCCGCTCATTTCCTGACGCAGCAGCTTGCCGAGGAATTGATAAATGCCATAGGGCGACCGCAGCACGATTTGAAACGTAATCCCATTGACCACGAAGCTCAGACGGTCGGCGTGAGATGCTTTCGGCGACCAAGGCGTTCCACATTTGGGCGATACGGTGTGCAGCGCCCTGCCATTTGCCAGGTACGCGCTCACAAGGCGCTGGTAGAGGGCCTCGTCCTTGAGCCGCATTGCGGCCCTGCCCTGGGCAGCCGCTACGTCGTCAAAGCATACCCGGCCGATCGCTTGGCGCGAGGATTTTCCGTTCTCTCGTTTTTCCACGATCCGCTCTTCGACGGACAGACCCGTGATCGCGGCAATTTCCGCCCAATCCCGAAAGCATTCGACCCGCCGCGCCAGCGGAGCCGGCAACTCCGGACAACCGAATGTATAAGGGGGATTGTATTCGACGCCAAAAGATCGATTGCCTCGCCTGACCTCCACCCTGTCCGCGAAAATCCAGAACAGCAACTCGCGAGGGTAACCTAGTCGCGCAAAGAAATTCACGACGTAGAGGTCAGCCGGGCGGAGAAGCGCATTGTAAAAATCGTGGGTTTCCTGTGTCGACAACGTAAACTGCGTCTGCACCGCGACACTGTCAGACGCGACCGAATTGCCGAAAAGAACACCTCGTTGCGGCCCCGCTGAACCGAGCGTGCAGGTGGTCGGCGTGGGACAAAAAGGCGGCCCCAGGAAAAAAGCCGGCAGGCCCAAACTGGTGTTGTTGGACATCTGCGGGATGGCTTGACTGATCGCCGAAAAACTCAGCGGCTCGTTGTGCGCCGCGCGCACGATATTGAGCAGGATTGCCTCGTTGCGGGCGTTGGCGAAATCACGGCTAACGGTGTCGGAGCGAGGCGCGACGCTCGAGTCTACGATGGCGCAGCCGCCCAAAACGACGGCAAGACCCACTGCGGCGGAAAATAAGCCGATCCGCACGATCGCTCCCCCAAAGAATGCTAATTCATAACGTCACCGAAGGCAAAGTTCGTCGGTGACGCAGCCACCGGAGCGCAACCACAGCGCCGCAGCGCTGACAAGCGCGACTACTGGCAGACCGCGCGGGAGACGAAAGTGTCGGTGGTGCAGCCCGGACCGCTGCGCCGGCCGGCGAGATAGACCTCCGCCGGACAGACCTCGGCGGTGGTCATATCGAGACTCTTACCGGCCCCGAGACCCTGGGATTTGCACAGCATGGCGGCGGCGGCGTTGCAGTCGGGCGCGCCATTGGCAGCGATCTCGCAGCGCACATGACCCTCCACCACCCGCGTGCCAGGAATGCGGACGACCGCGTCGGCCGTATCCTTGGCCCCCTTGTAGGTGGTGCGGGCGGCGTCATTCGCCGTGTCGCCGAAGGTTTCGACCTGCTTGCCGGCATCTTTGAAGGTCGTCGCGAGATTGCCGGCCTGTTGCGCGAACCAGCGGTCGATGGTGGCGATGAAACCCCGCTGCTCGGCGCCCGCGGGCGGCGGCTGTTCCTGCGCCAGCGCGGACGTCAGCAGCGCCGCAGCGAGCGCCGCCGCCAGCGCGGTTCGATTGGCAAAATAGATCATCGCCCGATGCAAAGTCATGGCGGCAGGCCGGTCCCCGCGGCCCTTTGATACAACGCAGCATTTGCGCCGCCGCTATGGATACGGCGGCGCGGTGGCAAAAATATGAAATGCGGCCGCTAGATGAGATAGAGCGCGATCACAATGCCGCCGATGAGCACGATGGCGAACAATAGGCTCCAGAGGCCCAATTGGCGCTCGATGATGTGGCGGGCGCGCTCGCCATAGCGGTGCAGCAGGAAAGCCAGGATGAAAAACCGGCCGCCGCGCGTGAGGATAGAGAACAGCACGAACAGGCCGAAATTGTACCCGGCAAAGCCCGAGGTGATGGTCACCACCTTGTAGGGGATGGGCGTCAGCCCCTTGATCAGGATGATCCAGGCGCCCCATTGCGCATAGGCGGCGCGGAAGGCTTCGACTTTGTCGCCATAGCCATAGAGGTGGATCAGCCAGGCGCCGAGCGAGTCGTAAAGCAGCGCGCCGATGGCGTAGCCGAGCATGCCGCCGGCGACCGAGGCGATCATGCACCACAGCGCCATGACGTAGGCGCGCTGCGGCCGCGCCAGCGCCATGGGGACCAGCATCACGTCCGGCGGGATGGGGAAGAATGAGCTTTCGGCGAAGGCCACCGCGCTCATCGTCCACAAGGCATGCGGCTTGTGCGCGGCCTCGACGCACCAGTCGTAGAGCCGGCGAAGCAAAGAACGCGGCTCGGCGGCCTGCACTGTCATCGGGGAAAACTCGCGAGGAGGTCGGGCGATAATCAGCGGCGCTTGCGCACGCGCCCGGCCTCGAGTGGAACAACGCGCCGCCGCGGCGGGCTCTGTAGCATATCCTTGGGCACTTTTTCGGCAATTCCGAACAGCAATTCGCGCCGGCGCATCTCGGCCCAGACATCGTCCGGCCGCACGCCGGCATGCACCCACAACACGACCAGATTGTAGAGCAAGTCGGCGCTTTCACTGACCACGGCCTCGGGCTGGCCATGCATGGCGTCGATCACCACCTCGACCGCTTCCTCGGCGAGTTTCTTAGCCATCTTGGCGCGGCCTGCGCGTAAAAGCCGCGCGGTGCGCGATTTCGTCGGATCGGACCCGCGGACGGCGAGCACCGCATTGTAGAGCCGGGCGACCGAATCAGTCATACGCGGGACAATACCTGATTTTCGCCTCCGGCCGGTTAACGGCTTTGCTTTCAACGGGTTCCAAGAAGGGGGACCGGCGCCCAGGGGCGGTTCAATCTTCGTCGCTCAGCAGCAGCGCATTGCCGCCGGACGCGGCGATGTTAACGGTTACGACCTGCTCGCGCGCGAATCGTAGAAGGTATTGGGGCCCGCCCGCCTTTGGACCGGTGCCGGACAAGGCGCTGCCGCCGAACGGCTGACCGCCCACCACCGCGCCGATCATGTTGCGGTTGACATAGACATTGCCGTGCGCAAGGCGCGCGACGACGTGCGCCACGGTCGCATCAATGCGCGAATGGATGCCGAGGGTGAGCGCGGTGCCGTTGCCGGCGATGTCGTCGAGCAATTGCTCGAGTTCGTCCGCCCGCCAGCGCACCACATGCAGCACCGGGCCGAACACTTCCTCGCGCAGCTCGCGCGCGCGGTCGAGCTCGATGATGGTCGGGGCGACGTAAGTGCCCTGCGGCGGCAGCGTCTGCTCGTCGTCCCAGCGGAAGCGCAAGGCGCCGTGCATATCGGCGATCCAACGCTTGAGTTTCTCCTTGGCCTCGGCATCGATGACCGGCCCGACCTGGGTAGCGATGTCGCGCGGATCACCGACGGCGAGTTCGCGCGCGGCACCGACGATCATGGCAAGCATCTTGTCGGCGACGTCGTCCTGCAAACAGAGCAAACGCAACGCCGAGCAGCGTTGGCCGGCGGAGCGGAATGCGGACGCGATCACGTCGTCCGTCACCTGCTCGGGCAAAGCAGTCGCGTCGACGATCATGGCGTTGATGCCGCCGGTTTCCGCGATCAGCGGCGGGATCGGACCGTCCTTGGCGGCGAGCGCGCGGTTGATCAGGCGGGCAACCTCGGTCGAGCCGGTGAAAGCGATGCCCGAGACACGTGCATCGGCGCTCAGCAGCGCACCGACCTTGCCGTCGCCCGGAACCAGATGCAGCGCGCTCGCCGGCACGCCGGCCGCGTGCAAGAGCTTCACCGCTTGCGCAGCGATCAGCGGCGTCTGCTCGGCGGGCTTGGCCACGACGCTGTTGCCGGCGGCGAGCGCGCCGGCGATCTGGCCGGTGAAAATGGCGAGCGGGAAATTCCACGGGCTGATGCAGATGAACACGCCGCGGCCACGCAAGCGCAACTCGTTGCTCTCGCCGGTCGGGCCTGGCAAGGCCTGCGGCACAAACAGGCGGCGCGCCTGCGCCGCATAATAGCGACAATAGTCGGCGGCCTCGCGCACTTCGGCGATGCAGTCGTCGAGCGTCTTGCCGGCCTCGTTCTGGAGGAGTGCGATCAGGCCTGCGCGGTTTTGCTCGATGAGATCGCCGGCGCGAGTCAGGGCATCGGCGCGTTGCTCGACCGGCGTTGCGTCCCAGGCGCTAAAACCGGCCTCGGCCGCGCGCATCGCCGACGCGACGATCGCCGCATCGGCCTCCTCAACGGCGCCGATCGTCGCACCGTCGATCGGCGAGAGCACCGGGCGCGCAATGCCGCGCAGTTCGATGCCATCGACCACCGGTGCGCTTGCCGCCGGCCCGGCAGCTGCCTTGACCTGCGCGAGCAATGCGCTGAGCGCTTGGCTGTCGCCCAAATCGATGCCGGCGGAATTTTTGCGCTCCGGCATGAACAGATCGCGCGGCAGCGGAATGTGCCGATGGCGCGCCTCGTGCGCACTCGCGATCAAGCTTTGCGGCCGCCGCAAGATCGTGGCGATCGGCACGGCCGGATCGGCGGCAGCCGAGACGAAAGAGGAATTGGCGCCATTCTCCAACAGGCGGCGCACCAGATAGGCGAGCAAATCGGCATGGCCGCCGACCGGCGCATAAATCCGGCAGCTAAGCGCCGAATGATCGGCAATGAGGGCCTCGTAGAGCGCTTCCCCCATGCCTTGCAGGCGCTGGAATTCGTAGCCGTCGACGCCGCCGGCGTCCTCGATCACGCTGGCGACTGTGAGCGCGTTATGGGTGGCGAATTGCGGATAGAGGAGCGGCCGCGCCGCCAAGAGCTTGCGCACGCAATGGAGATAGCAGAGGTCGGTCATCGCCTTGCGGCTGAAACTCGGATAGTCGGCGAGCCCGCGCTCCTGCGCGCGCTTGATCTCGGTGTCCCAATAGGCGCCCTTGACCAGGCGTACCGTCAACCCACGGCCGAGAAAGCGCGCGGCTTGCGTGGCCCAGTCAATCACCGCGGGCGCACGTTTCTGATAGGCCTGTACGGCAAGGCCGAAACCGTCCCAGGCGGCCAGCGAGGCATCGCGCAGCACCGCGCCGATTATCTCCAGCGACAATTCGAGTCGATCGGCTTCCTCGGCGTCGACCGTGAAGTTCAGCGCGGCGCGTTTGGCCAGCCGCGCCAGTTCCAGCGCGCGCGGCGTCAATTCGCGTAGCACGCGTGCCCGCGAAGCCGGTTCATAGCGCGGATGCAGCGCGGAGAGCTTGACGGAAATGCCGGGGCGACGCGACAGCTTTTCGCTGCCTGGGGCCTTGCCGATCTGCGTAATGGCGTGCGCGTAGGATTGGAAATAGCGCTCGGCGTCCGCGGCGGTGCGGGCGCCCTCCCCCAGCATGTCGAAAGAATAGAGGAACTCGCGGTTGGCCGCCGCGCGTCTTAGCGCTTCGTCAATGTTCTCGCCCAGGACAAAATGCGAGCCGAGCAGCCGCATCGCTTGGCGCGTGGCGGCGCGCACCGCCGGCAGGCCGAGCCGCTTCACCAGCGTCTCGACAATGCCCTCCGGCGTCTCGCCTGGACGGATGACGCGCGCGGTAATGCCGAGCGTCCAGGCCGAAGCGGACACCAGCAACGCAGCCGAGCGCGGGCCCTGATGAGCCCAGTCGCCGCTCTTAAGTTTGTCCTCGATCAGCCGGTCGGCAGTGTCGGCGTCCGGCACGCGCAGCAGCGCCTCGGCCAGCACCATCAGCGCGAGACCTTCCTTGGTCGAGAGTGCGTAGGCGTGCAGGAAATCCTCGACGCCGCCGATGCGGCCCGAGCGCGCGCGGATCGCCTCGATGAGGCGCGCGGCGTGCGTATCGATGCGCGCTTCCGCTTGCGGGCTACGGCGGGCGGCCGCCAGCAAGGCCGCAGCGATCGTCTCATCCGCCGGCGCATAGGGCGCGCGGAAAGACGCAATTTCATCAGTTGTTGGCGCTGCCTGCAAAGCCGGCATGGATATCTCCACGCGCAGACCACAGCATAGCGCAACGGCATCAGCGCCGAAGCATGACTTTGGATAGTTGCCGGCTAAGCAGCTGGGCTGGTTTTGCGCGGCAAGCCGGCGGTGGCCAGGGGTTCACCGGCACGCGCCGGGCCGCCGAGGGCGACGGCAATATCGTCGGCAAGTTGCTCATAGGTCGCGCGCGCCCCGCCCTCGCGCACGAAGACGCCGCAATAAAGCGGCGGCAATTGCGGCAACGGTCCGTCCGACCACACCGTCATGCCCCGATCGACGGCCACGCGCCGCAAAGTCGCCATGACCCCCAGACCGACATCGACCGCGGCGGCAAGACTCGCCATGCTCGGGCCGGTGAAGACGTCTTCCCATTGCAGCCCGGCCTTCTTCAAGGCGGCAATCGCCAGCCGATGATATTCGCAGAGCTCGCCATAGGTCACCAGCGGCACCGGGCGGTCGCAGTCGAGCCGGGTCTCCCCGCCGCCCACCCAGACGGCCTCTTCCACCCAGCTGACATGCGCGTCGGGCGCGGGCTCGGCCGAAAGGCCGACGAACACGTCCAGCGCGCCATTGCGTAATTCGCGCAGCAGAGGATCGTAATAGTCGGTGCGCACGATGAACCGCACGTCCGGCCAGGTGGCGCGGAAGCGCGCCAACGCACCCGGCACGATGGGGCCGACAAAGTCGCCGGAGGTGCCGACGCGGATTACCAGTTCCGGGCGCGGTGCACCGCCACTCAAACGGACGATCTGGTCATTGATCGAGAGCAGTCGGCGGGCATAGCCGACCACCATCTCGCCATGCGGCGTCAGGCTCACACCAGGGACGCTGCGGTCGAACACGTCGGCGCCCAAAAGGAACTGTAGCCGCTTGATTTGCGCGCTCACCGCCGGCTGGGTCAGGCCCAGCGAATAGGCCGCCTTGGTGAAGCTGCGTTGATCGACGACCGCAACCAGAGTGCGCAGAAGGTCGGTTGGGATATTGGTCATTGTTGTTGGTGTTGTCGCCCGCGCCCCGAACTTTGTGGAACAATTCTAATCAGTCTTTTATTCCAAGAGCCATTCCCAGAGCAATCAAAGACTGAAACCCCGCTACCGGCTCAACCAGCGCGAGAGGCAGTTTCTCGACGGGAGGGGCTATTTTATGCGTTCGAGGATGCTCACGTAATTCGCTACCGCCGTGCCGCCCATGTTGAAAATGCCGCCGAGGCGGGCATCGTCGATCTGCAGTCCGCCCGCCGTCCCGGCGAGCTGCATGGCGGCCATGGCGTGCATGGAAACGCCGGTGGCGCCGATCGGGTGACCCTTGGCCTTGAGGCCGCCGGAGGGATTGACCGGCAGCTTGCCGGTCTTCTGGGTCCAGCCCTCCTTGATGGCAACAGCGCCCTGCCCCTCCGGCACCAGGCCCATCGCCTCGTATTCGATGAGTTCGGCGATCGTGAAACAATCATGCGTCTCGACGAAGGACAGATCGTCGAGCTTGACCCCGGCGTCGGCGAGCGCCCGCTGCCAGGCGACCGCACAGCCCTCGAATTTGAGGATGTCGCGCTTGGCCATGGGCAGGAAGTCCTGCACATGGGCGGTCGAGCGGAACGCAATCGCTTTGCCGAGCTGAAGCGCGGTTTCGATATCGGCGAGCACCACCGCCGCAGCGCCATCCGACACCAGCGAGCAATCGGTGCGCTTCAAGGGACCGGCGACAAAGGGATTCTTTTCGCTCTCGGTGCGGCAGAATTCGTAGCCGAGATCCTTGCGCATCTGCGCATATGGATTACCGAGGCCGTTCTTGTGGTTTTTGGCGGCGATCATGGCGAGCGCATCGGACTGATCGCCCCATTTCTGGAAATAGAGTCCGGCGATCTTGCCGAAGAGGCCGGCGAAGCCGCCCTCGATATCCGCTTCGTCGCGCACGTAGGAGGCCTTCAACAAGTTCCGCCCGATCTCGGGGGTGGGTGTCGTCGTCATCTGCTCGACGCCGACCACGAGCACAATGCGCGCCATTCGCGCCTTGATGCTCTTGATGCCTTGGTGCAGCGCCGCCGAGCCGGTGGCGCACGCATTTTCCACGCGCGTTGCGCGCTTGAAGCGCAGATCGGGCGACGCCTGCAACACCAGCGCGGCGGTAAAATCCTGCGCCGAGAAGCCGGCGTTGAAATGGCCGAGCACGACCTCGTCGACGTCCTTCGCCGTTACACCGGCGTCGGCGAGCGCTTCATTGGTGACGCGTACGACGAGGCTCTCGACGCTCTCGCCGGCGAGCTTGCCGAACGGCGTATGGGCCCAACCGACGATGGCGGCACTCATGGTTGTCTCCTGCCGAATTTTGGTCGCACTTCAATACGATAAGGACTTACCATGATTCACAGCGGGGGCGCTCTCGGCTTTGCCTCCGGTGACAAGCTTAGATAGCTTACGCCCGCCGTTGCGGAACCCCAAGGTTCCGCGAAAGCCCATCACCTGGATCCGAGAATCGTGAGTTTTTTCAAGCCCCAGCTTGCTCTGACCGGCTTCTTGGCCCTCGCGCTGGCGTTCACTGCCACGACGCGCGTCCATGCCGAGGCCAAGCTTTTGATTGAGGCGGCGACCGGCAAGGTGCTGATGTCGGAAAACGCAACTCTTCCCTGGTATCCCGCCTCCGTGACCAAGCTGATGACCATCTACACGGTGCTGAGCGCGATCAAGGACGGCAAGATCACGCTCGACACGCCGCTCGTCATCTCGCGCAACGCCGCCGCGCAGCAGCCGACCAAAATGGGCTTCAAGATCGGCACCATCGTCACCGTCGACAATGCGCTGAAGATGATGATGGTGAAATCGGCCAACGACATCGCGGTAGCGCTCGCCGAAGGCGTCGGCGGCTCGATCGCCGGCTTCGCCGATATGATGAACGCGAATGCCCGCCGGCTTGGCATGACGCAAAGCAACTTCGTCAATCCCAACGGACTGCCGGCCGATAACCACGTCACCTCGGCGCGCGATCTCGGCATCTTGGCGCGCGCGCTGATTCAGGAATTTCCGCAATACGATTCCTACTGGCACATCCATTCGATCCGCTACGGCAGCCGGATCATGAAGAATTACAATTCGCTGCTCGACCGCTATCCTGGCGCCGACGGCATGAAGACCGGTTTCATCTGCGCCTCCGGATACAACGTGGTCGCTTCGGCCACGCGTCATGGCCGGCGGCTGATCGCGATCGTGCTCGGCGCCTATTCCGGCGCGGTGCGCGCGCAGGAGGCGGCGCAGCTCCTGGAACGCGGCTTCAACGGCGGTGCGCTCTCGTGGCTGACGCCCTCGCTTGGCACCGTCGATGAGCTCGCGCCGATCGACGCCGCCCCGCCCAACCTGCGCGACGAGATGTGCGGCGGCCACCGGCGCAAGCCGCCCTCCGAGGACAACGACGAGGAAGAAGACACGACCAACGGCGACACCTCGTCCGCGCGCGCCTTCATGCTGTCGAGCCTGAATGCTGCGAACGGCAAATTTGTGCTCGGCCCGCCGATCGATACCGAGCCGCCGGTCGTGGTGTTCACCGGTCCCGCCAACAAGCCGGACAAGGTCGAGCAGGTCGAAACGCACAAACCGACCAGACATCACCGCAAGAAGGCGGCGGCCCTCAAAAAACACGGCAAGCCGACCAAACCGAAAGTTTCCGCAGCCACCCAATGAGCGGAGAGAGCGCGGCGCATCGCCTGCCGCCCGAGCCCATCGCTTTGACCGTGCTCACCGGCTTTCTCGGTGCCGGCAAGACCACGCTGCTCAACGCGCTGTTGCGCGATCCGGCGCTCAAGGACACCGCCGTCATCATCAATGAGTTCGGCGAGGTTTCGCTCGACCATCTGCTGGTCGAGTATGTCGGCGACAACATGGTGTTGCTGCAGTCGGGCTGCCTATGCTGCACCATGCGCGGCGATCTGGTGGACGCGCTGGAGACTTTGCTGCGCGATCTCGACAACCATCGCTGCACTTTCAAGCGCGTCTTGCTCGAGACTACCGGCCTCGCCGACCCGGCGCCGGTGCTGCACACCGCCATGGCGCATCCGTATCTCGTGTTGCGTTACCGGCTCGACGGCGTGATCACGGTGGTTGACTGCGTCAACGGCGAGGCAAGCCTCGATGCGCATGCCGAGGCGGTCAAACAGGCCGCGGTCGCCGACCGAATCGTGCTCAGCAAGACCGATCTTGCGAGCGCAGAGCAACGAGCGCACATCCTCGCGCGTCTGCGTGCACTCAATCCAGCCGCACCGATCCTCGACGCCGCCAAGGGTGAGGCGAGCGCCGACAAATTGCTCGGCGGCGGACTGTTCGATCCGGCGCGCAAGATTCCCGACGTCAAAGCCTGGCTCGCCGCCGAAGCGCACGCGCATCATCATGATCACGCACATCTCGACCGCAACCGGCACGACGACCACATTTCGTCTTTCGTCCTCACCAGTGACGAGGCAATCCCCGCCGGCACTTTGGAAATGTTCCTCGAGCTTGCGCGCGCCAATTATGGCGCTCAGCTCCTGCGCGTGAAAGGCATCGTCAAACTCGCGGAAATGCCGGAGACGCCCGTGGTCGTGCACGGCGTGCAGCACGTCTTCCATCCGACGGCGCGGCTCGAGGGCTGGCCGGACGAGGATCACCGCACGCGCATCGTGTTCATCACCCGCGATTTGCCGGAGCGCACGCTGCGCGAGCTGTTTGCGGCTTTCATCGGCGTCGTCGCCCCCGATCGACCGGACCGCGCCGCCTTGACCGACAATCCTTTGGTGCCATTCGGCGGCCGCTAGGCTTTGCATGCCGCCCGGCTTGGTCTAATGCTCAGCGGCAGCGCCGCGCCGGCCGGCAAAGAGCCCGCGGCCGAGGGGAAACACCATGGAGCGGATTTGGCTGCGGCAGTATCCGCCGGAGGTCCCGGCTGAGATCGATCTCTCGCGCTATGCCTCGCTCAACGCCCTGCTGGAGGAGAGCTTCAGGCGCTGCGCCGCGCGCGAAGCCTGCGTTTGCATGGGCAAGTCGCTGACCTACCGGGCGCTCGACCAGGCTGCGGGTGCGCTCGCCGCCTGGCTGCAAAGTCGCGGACTGCAGCGCGGCGCCCGCGTCGCCATCATGATGCCGAACGTGCTGCAATATGCAGTCGCGATCTGCGCCACGCTGCGCGCCGGCCTCACGGTGGTGAATGTCAATCCGCTCTACAAGCCGGCCGAGCTCGAATTCCAACTCAACGACGCCGGCGCCGAGGCGATCATCGTGTTGGAGAACTTTGCCTCGGTGCTGCAACAGGCGCTGCCGCGAACCAAGGTCAAGCACGTCATCGTCGCCAGCATGGGCGACATGCTGGGCAGCCTCAAAGGCGCGATGGTCAACCTGATCGTACGCCGCGTCAAGAAAATGGTGCCGCCTTACGAGCTGCCCGGCGCGGTCCCCTTCAACCAAGCGCTCGCCGATGGTCGCGGGCTGCCGTTTAGTCCACCGGCGGTCGGCCCGGACGACATCGCCTTCCTGCAATATACCGGCGGCACCACCGGCATCGCCAAAGGCGCCATGCTGTCGCATCGAAATATGGTCGCCAACGTGCTGCAGCTGGAAGCCTGGAACAAGCCGATGTTGGCACGGCCGCCGGTGGTCGACCAGTTGATCATGGTCGTGGCGTTGCCGCTCTATCACATCTTCGCGCTCTGCGCCTGTTTCCTGTTCGCCATGCGCGCCGGTGGTCTGAGCGTCTTGATTCCCAATCCGCGCGACATCAAGAGCCTGATCAAGGAACTGTCGCACTACAAGATAACCATGCTCCCGGCGGTGAACACGCTGTTCAACGCGCTCTTGCATCATCCCGATTTCGGCAAGCTCGACTTCAGCATGCTCAAGTCGGCGGTCGGCGGCGGCATGGCGGTGCAAAAGCCGGTGGCCGAGGCCTGGATGAAGGCAACCGGGCATCCGATCATCGAGGGCTACGGCCTGTCGGAAACCGCGCCGGTGCTGACCGTCAATCGCGGCGACATTCCCGAATGGAACGGCACCATCGGCCTGCCGATGCCGTCAACCGAGATATCGATCCGCGACGACGACGGCAACGAGCTGCCGGTCGGCGAGGCGGGCGAGATCTGCGCGCGCGGGCCGCAAGTCATGGCCGGCTACTGGCAAAGACCCGACGAAACCGCCAAGGTAATGACCAAGGACGGCTTCTTCCGCACCGGCGACATCGGCGTGATGGACGAGCAGGGCCGCGTGCGCATCGTCGACCGCAAGAAGGACATGATCAGCGTCTCCGGCTTCAAGGTCTTCCCCAACGAGGTCGAAGACGTGGCGATGAGCCAAGGCGCTTTACTGGAATGCGCAGTAGTGGGCGTGCCCGACCCGCATTCCGGCGAGGCGCCCAAGCTTTTTGCGGTGAAGAAGCGGCCCGACGTGACCGCCGCCGACGTACGCAGCTTCTTGAGCTCGCGGCTCGCCAGCTACAAAGTGCCCAAGCACATCGAATTCCGCAGCGAATTGCCGAAGACCAATGTCGGCAAGATTCTGCGGCGCGCCTTGCGCGATGAAGAGGCGAAGCCGCCGCCCGCGTGAGCGCCATGAGCGAGACCAGCATCACCCCCGCCGACGTGGTCGCCTTCTGGCGCAGCGTCGGACCGGACAAATGGTTCGAGAAGGATGCCGCGCTGGATCAGGACATCCGCCGGTGTTTCCTGCCGCTGCACGAGGCGGCCGCCGCCGGCAAGCTCGCAACCTGGGAGCAGACGGCGGAAGGCGCGCTCGCCCTGCTCATTTTGCTCGACCAGTTTCCGCGCAACATGTTCCGCGGCCAAGCGCGCGCCTTCGCCACCGACGCACAAGCGCGCGCGGTCACGAGTCGCGCCATCCTCAAAGGCTTCGATGGCGTCATTCCCGACATGCGCGGCTTTTTCTATTTGCCGTTTGAGCATTCCGAGTCCCTCGCCGACCAGGAGCGCGGCCTCGCGCTGTACAGGGGCGCCGGCGATGCCGACGGCCTCAAATGGGCGGAGCTGCATGCCGACATCATCCGCCGCTTCGGCCGCTTCCCCCACCGCAACGCGGTGCTCGGCCGCGTGACGACACCCGACGAGCAAGCCTTTCTCGACGGCGGCGGCTTTGCCGGCTAAACGGCTGTATGGCTGACCTTGCGATCAAGGACCTCGCCCTGCGGCTCGGCGGCGCCGAGATTCTTCAGGACATCTCGCTTACCGTGTCGCCCGGCGAAGTAGTGGCGCTGCTCGGCGCCTCCGGCAGCGGCAAGACCACGCTGTTGCGCGCCATCGCCGGACTCGAGCGTCCGCACCGAGGTTCGCTCGCAATCGGCGAGCGCATGTTTTTCGACGCGGCGCGCGGCATCGATGTGCCCGCCGAGCGGCGCGGCCTCGGTCTGGTGTTCCAATCCTACGCGCTGTGGCCGCACCGGACGGTGTTCGAGAACGTGGCTTACGGCCTGAAATTGCGCGGCATCACCAGCGACGAGATCAAACAGCGCGTTGAGCGGATGCTGGCGCAGATCGGACTAGCCGAATTGGCCGAACGCCTGCCAGGTGAGCTCTCCGGGGGGCAGCAGCAACGCGTCGCCATCGCGCGAGCGCTGGTTTACGAACCGCCGGTGCTGCTGCTCGACGAGCCGCTGTCCAATCTCGACGCCAATTTGCGCGAGGAGGCGCGTGCCTTTCTGCGCGATCTCATCACTACCCTCGCCTTGTCGGCGATCCACGTCACCCACGACCAGGTGGAGGCGATGGCGATCGCCGACCGCGTCGCGCTGCTCGATGGCGGGCGCATTGTGCAGGACGCTTCGCCGAGCATGCTTTACAACGCGCCGGCGACACGCTTTGCCGCCGAGTTTATGGGCAGCAACAACCGGCTCACGGGCGTGCTGAGCGAACGCGCGGACGGCCGCGCCACTCTCGACGTCATGGGCCACCGCCTTTCCGGCCTAGCGCACGCCGCTGGGCCGGTCGGCAGCGCCGCAGCCGCCGTCATCCGCGTTGAGCGGGTGCGGCTCATGCACGAGGGCGGCCCTAACCGGCTGGTCATGACGCTGAAAAGCGCAATGTTTCTGGGCGAGCGCTGGGAACTTCTGTTCGAACGCGGACATTTGAGCGTTCGCGCTTATGCGGAAAGCCCGCCGCCACCGGGCGAGTATTTTGTCGAATTTCCGCCCGAAGCGCTGTGGATCTTTGACGCCCCGTCATAACGGGCTTGCCTCGGCCATCCACGGCTCTACTCTTGCGACCAAGACAGCGTGGATTGCCCGCAACGCGCGGAGCATGATCGGGTTGGTGTGAGCGTGCGATGAGTGATTTCCGCGGCGTCTTTCCTTACCTGGTCTCGCCGATCGACGCAGACGGCCGCATCAAGGCCGACGTGCTCGCCCGCCTGTGCGGCGACCTCATCGAGGCCGGGGTGCACGGCCTGACCCCGCTCGGCTCGACCGGCGAGTTTGCCTATCTTAATCGTGAGCAACGCGAGCTCGTGGTTGCCGCGACCATCGCGGCCGCCGACAGGCGCGTTCCGGTGGTCGCCGGCGTTGCCTCGACCTCGATCGCCGACGCCGTCGCGCAGGCCAAACGCTATCAGGCGCTTGGGGCCGACGGCATTTTGGCCATTCTGGAAGCCTATTTCCCGCTCAAGGACGCGCAGATTGAATTCTATTTTCGCGCCATCGCCGATGCGGTCGACCTTCCCGTCGTCATCTACACCAATCCGCAATTCCAGCGCAGCGACTTGACGCTCGACGTGATCGAGCGCCTCGCCGATCATCCGCGCATCGAATACATCAAGGACGCATCCACCAATACCGGCCGGCTGCTGTCGATCAGGCAGCGCGCGCCCGGCCTGAAGGTGTTCTCGGCCTCCGCGCATATCCCGGCGGCGGTGATGCTGATCGGCGGCGTCGGCTGGATGGCGGGTCCAGCCTGCATCGTGCCGCGCCAGAGCGTGAAGCTCTACGAGCTCTGCCGCGCCGGCAAATGGGCGGAAGCGATGACGCTGCAACGCGATCTTTGGCACGTCAACGAGGCCTTCGCCCGTTATAATCTCGCTGCCTGCATCAAGGCCGGCTTGCAGATTCAGGGCTACGATGTTGGCGACCCGGTGCCGCCGCAGGCGCCGCTCAACGCCGAGGAACGCAAGGCGGTGGAGTCGAGCCTCGCCAATGTGGCGAGGTTAGACGTGCGGCACGAAGTCGGGGCGCAGCCTGCGGCCGTCGCCAGCTAGGCCATTTCGCGCAGCTTGCGGCGGATCACCTTGCCGGTCGTCGTCATCGGCATTTGCTCGATGAAAGCGACCTCGCGCGGATATTCGTGCGCCGACAACCGCGTCTTGACGAAGCCCTGGATTTCGGCGGCCAGCGCGTCCGACGGCTGCCGCCCCGGCTTCAGCACGATGAAGGCTTTGACGATCTCGGTGCGGATCGCATCGGGCTTGCCGACCGCGGCGGCGAGCGCCACCGCCGGATGTCGCAAGAGACAGTCCTCGATCTCGCCTGGCCCGATGCGGAAACCGGACGAGGTGATGACGTCGTCGTCGCGGCCGACGAAGGCGATGTAGCCCTCGTCATCGGTCACGCCCTGGTCGCCGGTGGTCATCCATTCGCCGATGAATTTGTCGCGCGTCGCGTCCGGCCGTCCCCAATATTCAAGGAACATCACCGGATCCGGTCGTAGAACCGCGATCTGGCCGATCTCGCCGGGTTTGCACCTCGTCCCATCGGGCTCAATCACCGCGACCGTGTGCCCGGGGACCGGCTTGCCCATGGCCCCGGGCTTGCAGACGCCGAGATCGGCGCAGGAGCCGATCACCAGGTTGCATTCGGTCTGGCCGTAGAATTCGTTGATGGTCAGGCCGAAGGCTTCCCTGCCCCATTCGAGCGCCTCAATGCCGAGCGACTCGCCGCCGGAAGCAATCGTGCGCAACTTGAACGCATGCCGGCCGCGCGGGGTCGGCACCGCGCGCATCATGCGCAGCGCGGTGGGCGGGATGAAGGCGTTGCGCACCTCAGCCTGCGCCATCAGCGCGAAGGCTTCCTCCGGATCGAACTTGTCGAAACGCCGTGCCACCACCGGCACGCCGTGATGCAGGCTCGGCAGCAGCACGTCGAGCAGGCCGCCGGCCCAGGCCCAGTCGGCCGGCGTCCAGTAGCCGTCGCCCGCCTGCGGAAATGGATAATGCGGCAGCTCCACGCCGGGCAGATGGCCGAGCAGCACGCGATGGCCGTGCAGCGCGCCTTTCGGCTGGCCGGTCGTGCCGGAGGTGTAGATCATCATCGCCGGATCGTCGGGACCGGTATCGACGGGCGTGAAGGTTGACGACGCCCGCGTAAGCAGATCGGGCAGATTGCCGTCGACGGTGAGCGCGCAGGTCAAGTCCGGCGTCTGCTCGCGCACCTCGTCGAGCTTAGCCCGACCTTGTGCATTGGTGATGAGCGCCTTGGCGCCGGAGTTCTGCAGCCGATAGCCGAGCGCGTCCGGCCCGAACAGCACCGCGATCGGCAGCGCTACCGCGCCCAGCTTATAGATGGCAAAATGCGCCGCGGCGACCTCCGGTGCTTGCGGCAGCATCAGCGCGACGCGATCGCCGCGCATAATGCCGTTGGCGCGCAACACATTGGCGAGGCGGTTGGAGGTCTCGCGCAGCCAGCCATAGCTGACGGCGTCGCTGCGACCGTCCGCCCGCACGTGCAGGATGGCAAGCCGTTCCGGCTCGCGCTCCGCCCAGCGGTCGCAGCAGGACACGCCGATATTGTACCGGGCGGGAATTTCCCAGCGGAATTGGCGATAGAGCGCGTCGTAACCGCGCGCCTGCGGCAGCACCGACATGCGGTGAGGCTAGTCAGCGGGCAGCGCGAGGTCCAGCCGTTCTCAACCCTTGTGGTCGTCCGGCTCGGCGAGGATGAGCGACCAATAAACCTTGTACTTGGAAGTCGGCGTATAGACCGCGGCGATGCCCATGCGCGTCGCGCCGGAAAGCAGCATGTTGGCGCGGTGCGGGCTTGAATCGCGCCAGCCGGAGAAGGCTTCCGCCAGCGTGTGATAGCCGGCGCCGATATTCTCCGCCGCGCGTTTGGCGTCGTAGCCCGAAGCCTTCAAGCGGACGACGAAAGGCTTGGTGACGTCGTGGTCGAGCTTGTCGCGTCTGGCCATGGCGTCGGCCTGCGCGCGGGCAAGCTGCATCAGCTGCGGGTCGAGCGTCACCGCGGGCAAACCGTTGTTGCTGCGGTAGCCGGAGATCATGGAAGCCGCCGCCGACGCGTCGAGCTCGGCGCCCGGCCGCGCCAGGTTGCGATAGAAGCTCGGTTCCGACGGCGGCACATAGTTGGTGCCGCAGGCGGCGAGCGCGAGCAATGCCAGGGCGGCGATGAGAGGTCGCAGAAGCATCGGGCCTCCGAATCGCGGGATGCGCACCATTGTGGCGCATCGTGGCTGATTGGTGGTGACTTTTTCCCAGTCAGCTCGGCTGCAGCGCCTGCCAGATTCGCTGCGGCGTCGCCGGCATGTCGAGCTTGGCGCCTTTGGGCAGCGCGTCGAGGATGGCGTTGATCAGCGCCGGCGGCGCCGCCGTGGTGCCGGCCTCGCCGGTGCCTTTGACGCCCAGCGGATTGGTGCGGCAGGCGACGCCGCGGTGCTCGACCGTCATCGCCGGCACTTCGGGCGCGCGCGGCATGGCGTAATCCATGAACGTGCCAGAGACGAGTTGCCCGTCGGCGTCGTAGACCGCCGCTTCGGTGAGCGCCTGACCCAGCCCTTGCGCGACGCCGCCATGGATCTGGCCGGTGACGATGGTTTCGTCGAGCACATTGCCGCAATCGCCGACCGCGACATAGTTGACGACCGCGAGCGCGCCGGTTGCCGGATCGATCTCGACCTCGGCGACATGGCAGCCGTTGGGAAACGAGGGCGCGTTCTTGACATGGCCCTGCGTATCGAGCGTTTCCTTGAGTTCGGGGGCGCGCACGGCCACTTCGAACAGCGAAATCTCGCGGTTCTTCACACGGAATTTGCCGCCGGAAAATTCGATCGCCGCCTCGTCCGCCTGCAGCAGCATCGCGGCGATGCGCTTGCCTTTGGCGATCACCGCATCCGCGGTGTTGGCAATGGCGCCGCCGACCATCATCGCCGAGCGCGAGGCGACCGCGGCAAAGCCGGCGACGTCGCGGTCGGAATCGCCGGAGAGCACGCGCACATTTGCCGGCACAATACCGAGTTTGCGCGCAGCGACCGCGCCGAACACGGTCTGATGCCCCTGTCCAGTGGCGCCGGCGGCGATATGCACGTCGACCCTGTCGCCGCCGGGAAACGCGATACGCGCGACCTCTTCGGGAAATGCGCCGGCGATTTCGAGATAGCAGCCGATGCCGATGCCGCGCAGCTTGCCGTCTTTCTTCTTCTTTTTCTTACGCGCGGCAAAGCCGGCGTAATCGGCGAGCGTGAGCGCGCGTTCGAATGCCGCCGGAAAGTCGCCGCTGTCATAAGTGTTGCCGAAGCAGGTGGTGTAGGGAATTTTCGCCGGCTGGATGAGGTTGCGCCGGCGCAGCTCGGCGGCGTCGATGCCGGTCTGATCGGCGGCCGCATCGATGAGCCGCTCCAGCAGATAGCTCGCCTCGGGGCGTCCGGCCCCGCGGTAGGGCGCGGTCGGCACCGTGTTGGTGAAGACGCAGCGTGCATTCAGCTGCGCCAGCGGAATATCGTAGACCGTCGGCAGACAGCCGGCGATGTGCAAGGTCACGATGAAATGGGCGACGCCGGTGAAATAGGCGCCCATATTGCCGAGACAATCGACGCGCAGCGCGAGGAAGCGACCGCGGCTGTTGAGCCCAAGCTCAGCGGTCCAGAACGAGTCGCGCCCCTGCGTGTCGGTGACGAAAGCCTCCGAGCGCGTCGACACCCAGTGGATCGGCTTCCCCAGGATGCGCGCCGCATGGAGCATGGCGACGTATTCCGGATAGGCCGACTTCATGCCGAAAGAGCCGCCGACATCGTCGGTCACGACGTGCAGCTCCTCCGGTTTCAGGCCCATGGTCTCGACCAGAGAGCCGCGCAAGGCGGTCACCGACTGATTGGCGGCGCGCAAGGTGTAGCGCTCACTCGCCGGATCGTAGCTTGCGCTCGCCGTGCGCGGCTCGATCGGCGCGGCGATCAGACGCTGATTGACGAGCTCGATGCGCACCACATGCGCCGCTTCCTTGAAGGCGCGCTCGAGCGCGGCCTGCTTCTTGCCGTCGGGGTCGGCCGGCGAAGTCCAGTCGAAGCCGATATTGCCGGGCGCCTCGGGCCAGAGCTGGGGTGCGCCCGGCTTGGCGGCTTCGCGCGCGTCGGTCACCGCGGTCAGCGGCTGATAATCCACCACGACCTTCTCCGCCGCGTCCTGCGCGGCGGCGAGACTCGTCGCCACCACCATGGCGACCGGCTCGCCGACGTGGAGCACGCGCTCGCCGGCCAGCACCGGGCGATGCGGCGAGAACGGCGGCTTGCCGCCGCGGCCGGGAATAGGATGCGCGTGCGAGAGCGAGTGATAATGCTCGCCCGCCAAATCGGCGGCGGTGAGGACCGCGACGACCGCCGGCATTGCCTTCGCTTCCGCGGTATCGATGTGCTCGATCTTGGCAAAGCCGTGCGGCGAGCGCACGAATTGCGCGATGAGCGCGCCTTCCGGCCTGACATCGTCGCCGAACCGCCCGGTGCCGCGCAGCAGCGGGTCGTCTTCGACGCGGCCTTGCCAATCGCGGGCGACCGATGCGTCTGCACTGCTCATTCGCTTCGATTCCTCACGCGTCAACCCTTTCTTAACCGGGCGGCAACGGCGAATTAACCGAAAAAAAGCGGGTTGGGGAATACCGTGCCGCGCATTCGGGACGTCTCATGGATACGGCATCCACCGCACCCGCGTTTCCCCGCGAATGGCGCCTGGTCGCGTTGCTCGGCGCCGTCTGCTTCCCGGCCTTTTATCTGCTGGTCTGGGATGTGGAAATCGCCTTCGCTCTCGTGCTGACAGCGATGTCCGGCGCGCTCGTTCTGCTGGCGCAGGGCGTGCGCACATATACCAAGCGCATCAGCGTCGCGCTCGACAACATGTCGCAAGGCCTGTGCATGTTCGACCGCAACGAGCGGCTGCTCCTGTGCAATCGGCGCTACCAGGAGATATACCGCGTCCCCAAGGACGTGGCGCGGCCGGGCACGACCTTGCGCGGCCTACTTGAATACCGCACCGGCAATGGCAGCTTCACCGGCCAAGCCGAGGATTATCGTCGCGAGCTTGTCGACTCGATGGCAGCCGGCAAGACGCGGCACGCCGAGATCAAGGCCGACGGACGCACCATCCTGGTCACCAACCGGCCGACGACGGAAGGCGGCTGGGTGGCGATGCACGAGGATATCACCGAGCGGCGCGAGGCGGAACGCGAGCGCGCCTCCCTCAAGGAGCAGCAGCAGCGACGCACAGCGATCGAGCAGGCGATCGTCGGCTTCCGCCGCCGCATCGAGGAGCTGTTGCGCATGGTCGCCGACAGCGCCATGGCGCTGCGCGCCACCGCGACCACGCTGTTCGCCAATTCGGGACAGACGTCCAAGAGCGCCGAGGGTGCAGTCGCCGCGTCCAATGAGGCCTCGACCAATGTCGAGACCGCGGCTGTCGCCGCCGACGAGCTTGCCGGTTCGATCAGCGAGATCAGCCGCCAGCTCGGCATGACGACTGAGATCGTGCGCGCCGCGGTCGGTGAGGCGCAGAACACCAACGCGCAGATCGCTGGCTTGGCACAGGCGGCGCAGAAGATCGGCGATGTGGTCAAGCTGATCCGCGCGATTGCCGGACAGACCAATCTTCTTGCGCTCAACGCCACCATCGAAGCCGCGCGCGCCGGCGAAGCCGGCAAGGGGTTCGCGGTGGTCGCCTCCGAGGTCAAATCGCTGGCTGTGCAGACCGGCAAGGCGACCGAGGACATCTCCAAGCTGATTTCCGCGGTACAGGACGCGACCGACAGCGCGGTTGGCGCCATCGGGCGCATCTCCGGCCGCATGGAGGAAATCGACAATTGCACGACCACCGTATCCGCCGCGGTCGAACAGCAAAGCGCAGCCACGGGCGAAATTTCCCACAACGTGGCGAGCGCCGCCGACGGGGCCAAGCTCGTCGTCTCGGTGCTGGCCGAGGTGGCGGGAGCCGCCACGGAAACGCGACAATCGGCGGAAGCCGTGCTCACCGCCTCGCAAGCGGTGGAAGCGGCCTCCAGCAAGCTACGCAAAGAAGTCGAGGGCTTCCTCGAACGTGTCGCCGTGTAGGCTTCCGCGGCCCGGTTTCACCAGCGCCGAATTGCCTTTCCTGCAAAAGCACACACAGGCGCGACTTATGCTATGCGTGCGTGCCGGCGAGGTTTCGGCGCGCGTAAGGAGTTTCGATGCGACTTGGCTATTTCACCATGCCGGTTCATCCGCTGGGCCGGGACTGGTCGCAGACGCTGCGCGAGGATCGCGAGGCGATCATCCTCGCCGACCAGCTCGGCTTCCACGATGCCTTCATGGGCGAGCACCTGACCGACGCCTGCGAGAACATCACCAACAGCATGCTGTTCTTGGCGACGCTGATCCACGCCACCAAACAGATCAAGCTCGCCACCGGCACCACCAATCTGGCGCAGATGCATCCGGTGCTGGTCGCCGTCAACGCCGCGATGTTCGACCATCTGGCGCAGGGGCGTTTCGTCATGGGCGTTTCGCCCGGCGCGCTCACCTCCGACTGCGAAGCGATCGGCATCCTCGACGAGGACCGCAACAAGATCTTCGCCGAGGCGATCGACGTGATCTTGGCCATCTGGGAGCGCGATCCGCCCTACGACATCGATTTTCCCGACAACCGCTTCAAGGTCGGCTTCGCCCGCACCGCGGCGCTCGAACTCGGCGTCGGCGTTTTGGCGAAGCCGTTGCAGAAGCCGCGGCCGGAGATCGTCGGCACCGTGGTGGCGCCGTTCTCGCCCGGCGTCGTACTCATGGGCAAGCGCGACTTCCATCCGCTGTCGGCGAATTTTCTGCTCGCCAAGCATCTGAAATCGCACTGGACGAACTACGCCAAAGGCAAGGCCGAGGTCGGGCAGAAGGCCGACGTCGCCGACTGGCGCATCGCCCGCACCATCTTCGTCGCCGACGACGACAAGGTGGCGGCGCGCTACGGGGTCGAAGATGCCAACAGCCCCTATCGCCATTACTTCGGCAACATGCGCGCCAAGATGAAGCGCGGCAACCGGCTCTACGTGTTCAAGAGCCACAAGGAGCAGGCGGACGAGGAGATCACGCTCGACTACGTGATGGGCAACTGCGTCTTCGCCGGCAGCGTCAACAAAGTGGTCGAGCAGATCCTGGCGATGCGCGAGGACACCGGCGATTTCGGCGAGCTGGTCTATGCCGGCATGGACTGGCTCGATCCACAGCTTGCCAGGCGCTCCATGCAGCTGATGGCGGAAGAGGTGATGCCGCGTGTCAACGCCGCGATCGGCAAGCCGGCCAGCGCGGCAGCGGAGTGATCCGTCCCCTCGACTCTGTTGCAGCGTTAAACGTCAGCGGATCGGCGGCAGCGGCGCGGCGTTCACGGCCGCGTTGTTCTGCGGCGGCGACGGCGGCACGGTGCCCGTGCTCGGCACCGCGGCGTTGGCGGCGGTCGCCTCAGGCGGCTTGCTGCCCGGCAGCACGACGACGCGCGTGCCAACCTGCACGCGGTCGTACAAATCCTCGACGTCTTCGTTGAGCATGCCGACGCAGCCCGACGACACATAATGGCCGATGGTCGAGGGCTGATTGGTGCCGTGGATGCGGTAGAGCGTGTGGCCGAGATACATCGCGCGCGCGCCGAGCGGATTACCGGGGCCGCCCGCCATCACGCGCGGCAGATAGGGCTGGCGCTCGATCATCTCCGGCGGCGGGAACCAGTCCGGCCACTCCTTCATCTTGGAAATGCGCTCGACGCCGGTCCAGGTGAAGCCTTCGCGGCCGACACGCACGCCGTAGCGGATCGCCTTGCCGCCGCCCAGCACCAGGTAGAGGTAGGTGTGCGCAGTATCGACGATGATGGTGCCGGCGGGCTCCTTGGTCGGGTATTCGACGAGTTGTCTGCGCAGGTTGGGTGGCAACTCCTTGGGCGCACCGACTTCGGGTTGATCTTCCGGCGGCAACGCGGCGGTCGCCGACGGTGGCACCGGCTGCGGCACAGTGCCGGGCGCAGGAGGCGCAGCGCCGATCGGCGCCGGCGGACGCACCGCGTTCGGATCGACTTGCGCGGCGGGAGGCGGCTGCCGGTTGTCGTAAGCGCGGCCATAAGGCGCCGCAGCGCCCGGCGGTGGCAATGGCGCGGTATCGACCTGGTCGGACTGAACATTGAGCGGACGGTTCGGCGCCATGCTGGACGGCGGCGGAGACGTGTCCTGGTCGTCGTCGTCTTCGTCGACAACGGCGTCAGGCGGCGGGCCGTCGCGGTAGACCGCTCCCGATGGGCTTGAATATTGCGCCATGGCCGGCACGGCGGCGATCGTGGCGGTGAGGCCCAGCAGCAAGGCAGCGAAGGGTCGGATCATCGTCCACCGGATGCGGCCGAGCGCCGCTGATTTGCCTGGATGCCCCGGGAAGACGGCGCATTCAAGACAATAATACGACCCCGCGAAAACTCGATGAGCCCGGCTCTCATCGCGTGTCCCCTGATGTCGAAGGGCGCCGACGGCCGCCGGAACTGCGTTACGGTTCGCGCTGATACTGATTGCGGTGGCGCAAGCGTGCGCTTTGCCGTCTTCGCCACCGCCCGGCGCGCGTGCTGAGGCCGAAGCAGCAGGCAAAAGCAGACGGGCATTGGAAAAGTGCCGGGTATTTCAATACCATAGGGCCGCCCTTCCCCGCCGCCACAGGATTCGGCAGGTTGTGGCGTTTATAGACAGCGAGGGGCCACGATTGGATGGGCGTGTCCGATGGCGATCGGCCAGCGGCAGATGACAGCGACGAAGCGCTCATGGCCCGGGTCGCCCGCGGCGATGAACGCGCTTATCGCCTGCTCGCGCGCCGCCATTTGCCCGTCATCCTCGGGGTTGCCCGCCGCATTCTCGGCAATGCCGCCGACGCCGAGGACGTGGCGCAAGAAGCCCTGCTGCGCGTTTGGACACACGCGCCGCGCTGGCAGCCGCTCGCGGCGTTCCGCACCTGGCTTGCGCGCATCACGGTCAATCTCTGTCTCGACCGCAAACGGCGTGCGCCTTGGGTCGAGCTGGAAGCGGCCGGCGAGATTGCTGATCCGGCGCCCGGCGCCATGGAACGCGCGCAGGCCGGCGAGCGCGACCAGCGCCTTGCCGGCGCCATCGCCGAACTGCCCGCTCGCCAGCGCGCGGCCATCGTGCTGACGTACGGCGACGGCATGAGCAATGCACAGGTGGCGGAAATTCTCGACACCACCGTCTCGGCGGTGGAAACTCTGCTGGTGCGCGGCAAGCAGAATTTGCGTCGCGCACTGGGCGACATGATTGAGGAGTAAACAGTGAACAATAACGAACTCGACAAGCTTCTCACTGCGACGCTTCAACGTCACGGCAAAGTCGCCGATAACGCGGCGGTCGAACGCGTGCTCAAGCGCTTGTCCGGGCCGTTGCCGCGGCAGAAAATGCCGCTCTGGCGGCTGCCGGTGGTGCTGCTCGACTGGCAATTCGCGCCGGCTTGGCCGCGGCTGGCTGCGCTCGGGGTTTGCGCCGCGGTGGGCTTTTATGTCGGCATAGCCGGCATCGATCGCGGCATCGACGGCTTTAACGTCGCCACGAACAGCGGTACCGGCTTCGGCGCGGTGGTGTTCGAGCCCGAGCCGCTGACGGGAGCCCAGCCGTGAGCGTTGCCAACGCCATGCCGATGACCTCGCGCGCGGCTGGCTCGCGCTGGCTGCTGCTTGCGTCGCTCGCGCTCAATCTGTTCTTTATCGGCGTCGCGGTGGCCATGGTCATCCGCGCCCCGGCGCCCCCGCGTTGGGACCCGGATGTGTTCGTGCGCGTCGAGCGGCTTGCCGCCGCGCTGCCGCCGGCCGACGCCACGCTGCTGCGCAACACCATGGCGGCCAACCATGCGGCGATAGCGGCCGCCCAGGATAATTATCACGCGGCGCGCGAGGACATTCGGACGGCGCTGCGCGAGGACCCGTTCAAGGTCGAGGCGATGCGGGCGGCCATGGTCAAGACCCGCGCTGCCCGGCAGAACTTCGACCAAGTCATCCAGAGCGTATTTGCCGACCTGGCGCCGCAACTGTCGGCGGAGGCCCGGCATACGCTCGCCAACTGGCGGAGCAACGCGAAATTGAGCCACCGGCCGTAGAGACGAGTCAGCCGACAGCCTATAAAGTACTGATTCGTCGCAAACGCGGTACCGGACACATGGGCTCGGGAAAGACGCTGTGTGCGCGCGTTTTTGTGATCATGTTGCAAGCCTTAAGTCTCACCCTTCCGCTCGGCGGCTGTCTGCTCAACGGCGACAAGCCGGATCCGGCGCTCGATATACCCGTCTCCTACACCGGGGTGTCGGCGAAGCCGACGGTCGCGGAGGCGGCGCTGCCGCCGCTCGATTGGTGGCGCTCGTTCCGTTCGCGCGAATTGACCGCCATCGTCGAGGAGGCGCGCGCCAACAATCTTGACGTCGCCGCCGCGGTCGCCCGCATCGTGCAGGCCGACGCGCAGTCGCGCGTCACCGGCGCCGCGCTGTTGCCGAGCGTCGATCTCAACGCCAGCGCCACGCGCTCGCGCCCCTCGCAAAGCACCAGCAGCAGCACGGGCGTTTCCTTAGGTGCCTCCGAGCAGAACGATCTGATCGGCACGCTCAATGCGAGCTACGAGATCGACTTCTGGGGCAAGAACCGCTCGGCGTTGCGGGCGATGGAAGAGCTCGCCGTCGCCAGCCGCCACGACCGTGAGGTGGTCGATTTGGCCACCGTGGTGAGCGCGGCCAATGCTTATTTCCAGGTGCTGGCGGCGCAGGACCGGTTGCGCGTCGCGCGCGATAACGCGGCGAGCGCAAGCCGCGTGCTCGATCTCATCAAGCAGCGGCTGGCAGCCGGCACCGCTTCGCAGCTCGACGTTGCACAGCAGGAAAGCCTGTTGGCGACGCAGCGCGCCGCCGTGCCTCCGCTCGAGCAGACGCTGAAGCAGAATCGTACCGCCCTCGCCATCCTGATGGGGCGTGCGCCCGAGCACGTGCAGGTCCGCGGCGGCTCCTTGCGCGGCATCGCGTTTCCGCGGGTGACGCCGGGCCTGCCGTCGGAACTGCTGACCCAGCGGCCCGACATCCGCGAGGCGGAGGCCAATCTCGCCGCCGCTAACGCCAATGTCTACAACGCGCGCGCGCAGTTCCTGCCAAGCATCACCTTGACCGGCACGGCCGGCTACGAAAGCGCGGTGCTGAAGACGCTGTTCCGCCCGGAATCGGCGCTTTATTCGGTCGCCGCCGGTCTTGCCCAGCCGATCTTCGAGGGCGGACGGCTGACCGGCAATCTCGACCTGCAGAAGGGCAAGCAGGACGAGCTCTTGCAGACCTACCGCAAAACGGTGATCTCGGCCTTCGGCGACGTCGAGAACGCCCTCGACGCCATCCGCCGGACTGCCGAGCGCGAGCGGCTACAGGGCGAAGTCGTCCGCAGCTCGCGCGAAGCCTTCAACATTTCCGAACAGCGGTTGCGCGAGGGTACCATCGATCTGGTGACCGTGCTGCAAACGCAACAGACGCTGTATCAGGCGGACGACCTGCTGGTGCAGGCGCGTCTTGCCCATGTGCAGGCGATCGTTTCGCTTTATCAGGCGTTAGGGGGTGGTTGGTTGCCCAAACCGCCGGAAGTCGCCGATGCACGGTGAGGTACCGAAAAAAGAGTTGCAGGAATTGACGCAGGCGACGCCGCCGCGCCGCGCCCGCCGCCTGTTGATATTTCTGTTGCTGCTGATCGCGGTCGCCGCCGCGCTTTATTACGTCTTCTCGCGCGCGCCGGCGCCGCAGCGCGTGGGCCGCTTCGGCAATAATACCGGCCCAGTACCGGTGCTTGCCGCCGAGGCGCAGCGCGCCGACGTGCCGGTTTATCTCAACGCCGTCGGCACGGTGAAGGCGCTCAATACCGTGACGGTGTCGCCACAGGTCGACGGCAAGCTCCTCTCGGTCAATTACAACGAAGGCCAGGACGTCAAGAAAGGCGACGTGCTGGCGCGCATCGATCCGGCGACCTACCAGGCCGCCTACGACCAGGCGGTGGCCAAGAAAGCGCAGGACGAGGCGCAGCTCGCTAACGCCAAGATCGATCTCGAGCGTTATGACAAGCTCGCCGCCACCAACGCCATCAACAAGCAGCAGGCCGACACCCAGCGCGCCTTGGTCGCGCAATATACGGCCCAGGTGCAGGCCGACCAGGCGGCAATCGAAAGCGCGCAGGCGACGCTCTCCTACACCACCATCACCGCCCCGATCGCCGGCCGCACCGGCATCCGCCAGGTCGATGAGGGCAATATCGTGCACGCCGCGAGCTCGCCGACGATCGTGACCATCACCCAGATCCACCCGATTTCGGTGTTGTTCAATCTGCCGCAGCAGGATCTCGAGCGCGTCAACACCGCCTTCGCCAAAGGCGCGCTGGAAGCCGATGCGCTCTCCTCCGACAACGCCACGGTGATCGACAAGGGCAAGCTCACCGTGGTCGACAACCAAGTCGATGCCACCACCGGCACGGTCAAGCTCAAGGCCGAATTCGCCAACGCCGAGACGCAGCTCTGGCCGGGTCAGTTTGTCAATGTGCGGCTGTTGATCGACACGCTCAACAATGTGGTGGTGATCCCGACCGGGGCGGTGCAGCGCGGGCCGAACGGCACTTTCGTCTACGTGATCAATGACCAGAACAAGGCGGTGATGACGCCGGTCAAAGTCGAGCGACAGAGCGAAAATCAGAGCGTGATCGCCAGCGGCCTTGCCCCGCCGCAGCGCGTGGTGACGACAGGCTTTGTGCGGCTGACCGACGACGCCACCGTCACCATTGGCAGCAATAATGCGCCGGCCACGGCGCCGCCAACCGCGAGTGAGCCTGGCACCCGGCGGCATAAGCCGGCGGCGACCAACGCCTCCGACAGCGGCGCGCCGCAGAAGAACGCGCCACCGACCACGGACCCCAACGCGCTGCCGAACAAACCGCAGCAATGAGCGTCTCGTCGCCCTTCATCCACCGGCCGATCGCCACCTCCCTGCTCGGCGTCGCGGTGATGCTGGGCGGCCTGCTCGGCTATTGGTGGCTGCCGGTGTCGGCGCTGCCGCAGGTCGACTTCCCCACCATCCAGGTGACGACGCAGTTGCCCGGCGCCAGCCCCGACACCATCGCCGCGCTGGTGACGGCGCCGCTCGAGCGGCAGTTCGGCGAGATTCCGTCGCTCTCGACCATGACCTCGTCGAGCTCGTTCGGGGTGAGCCAGATCACGCTGCAGTTCGACTTGAACCGGGACATCGACGCCGCCGCGCAGGACGTGCAATCGGCAATCAACGCGGCGGCCTCGTCGCTGCCGCGCAACCTTCCCTACCCGCCGCTCTATTCCAAGGTGAATCCGGCCGATGTGCCGATCATCACGCTCGCCATCACCTCCGACACCATCGACCTGCGCTCGCTGAGCGACCTCGCCGACACCATCATGGCGCCGCGACTGTCGGAGGTGTCGGGCGTTGGCCACGTTTCCGTGCAAGGTGGCCTGCGGCCGGCGATCCGCATTCAGGCCGACCTGTCGCGCCTTGCCGCCTACGGCATCGGGCTCGAAGATCTGCGCACGGCGATCGTCGGCGCCAATGTCGCCGGCCCCAAGGGCTCGCTCGACGGCAGCCATCAGTCCTACACCATCGCCGCCAACGACCAGATCGAAAGCGCCAATGCCTATAAGTCGGTGATCGTCGCTTATCGCAACAATGCGCCGGTGCTGCTTTCCGACGTCGCCGACGTGGTGGACGGGCTGGAGAACACCAAAGTCGGCGCCTGGTATCAAGGCAAGCCGGCGATCGTCATCGACGTGCAGCGCCAGCCCGGCGCCAATGTGATCGAGACGGTGCGGCGGGTGACGCAGGAACTGCCGCGCCTACGCCGCGCCCTGCCGGCCGGCGCCAAGCTCACCGTCGTCAACGACCGCACCGATACGATCCGCGCTTCGGTGCGCGACGTGCAGTTCACGCTGGTGCTCTCGGTCGCGCTGGTGGTGCTGGTGGTGTTGATCTTTTTGCGCACCATCCGGGCCACCGTCATCGCCGGCGTGGCATTACCGCTGTCGCTGATCGCAACCTTCGGCGTGATGTGGTTCGCCGGCTTCTCGCTCGACAATCTGTCGCTGATGGCGCTGACCATCGGCACCGGCTTCGTCGTCGACGACGCCATCGTCATGATCGAGAACATCGTCCGCCACATGGAGAACGGCGAGCCGCCCTTGCAGGCGGCCTTGCGCGGCGCCGGCGAAATCGGCTTCACGGTGATCTCGCTGACGTTGTCGCTGATCGCGGTGTTCATCCCGCTGCTGTTCATGACCGGGCTGGTCGGGCGCATGTTCCGCGAGTTCGCCCTCACGCTCACCATCGCGGTGGTCGCTTCGGCCGTCGTGTCGCTGACGCTGACGCCGATGATGTGCGGCCGCCTGTTACGCGAGGGCAGCCACGTCAGCGGGCCTTGGGCGGAGCGCTTTTCCGGCTGGATCGATCGCGCGGTCGCGTTCTACCACGACAGCCTGTTGTGGGTGCTGCGCCACCAGTTCGGCACGCTGATGGTGACGCTGATCACGCTCGCTGCCACCATCGGACTCTACGTGGTGATGCCGAAAGGCTTCCTGCCGCTGCAGGATACCGGCCTCATCACTGCCATCACCGAAGCCGGCACCGACGTCTCCTTCGACGCCATGCAGCGGCTGCAGCACCAGGTCGAGGACGCGGTGCACACCGATCCCGACGTCACCGGCGTCGTCTCGGTGATCGGCGTGAGCCCGGACAATGCAACGCCCAATACCGGGCGCATGACCATCACGCTCAAGCCGCGCGACCAGCGCACGGCGCTGGTCGGCGACATCATCGCGCGGCTGCGGCAGGACGTCGCCGATATCCCCGGCATCACGGTGTATTTCCAGGCGACGCAAGACATTCAGATTTCGACGCGCGTTTCCCGCTCGCAATACCAGTACACGCTCGTCTCCACCGACCGCGACGAGGTGGTGCAATGGGCCGCCAAGCTCGCGCAGGCGCTGCAACGCGCGCCCGCGCTGCGCAACGTCGCCTCGGAGGCGCAGGAGAACGGGCCGCGCGTGCGCGTCGAAGTCGACCGCGAGAAGGCCGGTCGCCTCGGGGTCTCCATGCAGAGCGTCACCGACACGCTCGACGACGCCTTCGGCCAGCGACAGATTTCGACCATCTACGCGCAGGCCAACCAATACCGCGTCATTTTGGAAGCCCAACCGCGCTTTCAGCAGGATCCCAATTCGCTATCGCTGATCTACGTCACCGGCGCCACCACCTCGAACGGCACCACGGCGACCGTCGGCAACACCGCGACAGGGACGACGAGCACGAATACGACGGCAACGCCAAATACCGTCACCAACAACAACCAGGTGCAGCTTTCCGCCTTTGCGCGTTTCGTGCGCACCACCGCGCCGCTCGCCATCGCGCACGAGGAGCAATTTCCGAGCGTCACCATCAGCTTCGACATCGCGCCTGGATATGCGCTCTCCGATGCGGTCGCCACTATTAGTCAGACCCAGCAGCAGCTCGGCGTGCCGTCGTCGGTCACCGGCAGCTATTTCGGTGACGCCGCCGAGTTCTCGCGCTCGCTCGCCGGCGAGCCCTGGCTGATTCTCGCCGCCGCCGTCGTCATCTACATCGTGCTGGGCGTGCTGTACGAGAGCTTCATCCACCCGCTCACCATCCTGTCCACCCTGCCCTCGGCCGGCGTCGGTGCGCTGCTCGCGCTGATGCTGTTCGGCTACGATCTCTCGGTGATCGCGCTCATTGGTATCGTGCTGTTGATGGGCATCGTGAAGAAGAACGCGATTCTGATGATCGACTTCGCGCTGGAAGCCGAGCGCAACGAAGGACTCGATCCCGAACAATCGATCGTCAAGGCGGCGCTTTTGCGTTTCCGACCGATCATGATGACGACGCTCGCGGCGCTGTTCGGCGCGCTGCCGCTGGCGCTGGAAGCCGGCACCGGCTCGGAGCTGCGCAACCCGCTCGGCGTTACCATCGTCGGCGGCCTGCTGCTTAGCCAGCTGCTGACGCTCTACACGACGCCGGTAATCTATCTCTACATGGAGCGCCTGCGCGCGCGGTTGACCGGAAGCGCCTATCGCACGCAGCCGGCGGAGTAAGCGCATGATCCCGAAAAGTGCGAACCGGTTTTCGGAAAAGATCATGCGCAGGCGGAAAAAGCTGTGAATTTTTCCTATCCGTTCATCCGACGGCCGATCGGCACCACGCTGATGGCGATCGGCATCTTCCTCGCCGGCGTCGTGGCCTATCGTTTCCTGCCGGTGGCGAGCCTGCCCAATGTCGAATTCCCGACCATCTTCGTCACCGCCAATTTGCCCGGCGCCGACCCCAATATCATGGCGGCGACGGTCGCCGCCCCGCTCGAGCGGCGCCTCGGCGAGATCGCCGGCGTCACCGAGCTCACTTCCGTTTCTTCGCTCGGCAATTCGCGCATCATTATCCAGTTCGATCTTTCGCGCAGCGCCGACGGCGCCGCGCGCGACGTACAGGCCGCGCTCAACGCCGCGCTTTCCGACCTACCGACCGACATGCCGACGCTGCCGACCTTCCGCAAGGTCAATCCCTCGGCCGCGCCCATCCTGATTCTGGCGCTGACTTCGAAGACCATGCAACCAAGCGCGATCTACGACGCCGCCGACAGCGTCATCGCCCAGCGTCTTTCCCAAGTCGACGGCGTCGCCGACGTCACCGTCGCCGGCTCCGAGCAGCCGGCGATCCGCGTGCGCGTCGATCCCAAGCGCTTGGCCGCCATGGGAGTGGGCCTCGAGGACGTGCGCACCGCGATCGCCAATTCCAACGCCGTCGGCCCGCTCGGTTCCTTCGACGGGCCGGAGCGCGCGACCACCATCGGCATCAACGACCAGCTCACCGTCGCCAGCCAATATGACCCGGTCGTGGTGAAGACGGTGAACGGCGACGTCATCCGCCTCTCCGATATCGCCTCGATCCGCCCGAGCGTGCGCAACAGCCGGTCCGCCGGCTGGTACAATCTGCAGCCTTCCGTGCTTTTGATCATCACCAAACAGGGCGACGCCAACGTCATCGAGACGATCGACCGCATTTACAAATTGTTGCCCCAACTTAGACAATGGGTGCCGGCCGCCCTCGACATTTCCGTGCTCGCCGACCGCACCCAGACCATCCGCGCCAGCGTCAACGACATGCAGCTCACGCTTGGCGCCACCATCATACTGGTGATGCTGGTGGTGGCGATGTTCCTGCGCCGCATCGCGCCGACGGTCGCCGCCGGGGTGACCGTGCCGTTGGCGCTGTTCGGCACCGCCGCGGCAATGTGGCTTGCCGGCTTTTCGATCGACAATCTGTCGCTGATGGCGCTCGCTGTTTCGGTCGGCTTCGTGGTCGACGACGCCATCGTGATGATCGAGAATGTGTTCCGCAATCTGGAAAGCGGACTGTCGCCCTTGCGCGCCACACTGCAGGGCGCGCGGCAGATCGGCTTCACCGTCGTGTCGATCAGCGTGTCGTTGATCGCGGCCTTCATCCCGCTCTTGTTCATGGGCGGCATTGTCGGTCGTCTGTTCCGCGAATTCTCGGTCACCCTCGCCTTCGCCATCGCCGTGTCGACCTTCGTGTCGCTGTCGGTGACCCCGATGATCTGCGCCTATTTCGTGCGCAAACTCCCGAGTCCGGATGCGACGTGGCTCGACCGGCTGGTCGAGGGTGTGATGGCGCGCATGATCCGTTTCTACGACCGCACGCTCGGCTTCGTGCTGGAGAACCGCGGCCTGACGCTGATCGTGTTCTTTGCCACCATCGCGCTCACCGTCGGCCTTTTCATCAAGGTGCCGAAAGGCTATTTCCCGCAGGACGACACCGGCCTGATCTTCGGCGGCACCGAAGCTTCGACCGACATCTCCTTCGAGCAGATGGAGAAGTTGCAGCTCGAGGCGATGAAGATCGTGCTTGCCGATCCGGCGGTGGCGGGCCTCGGTTCTTCGGTCGGCGCCTCCAATTTTAACGCCTCGGTCAACCAAGGGCGCATGTTCATCAGTCTGAAGCCGCTCGCCGAGCGCGGCGGGGTCAGCACTGCACGTGTGGTCGCACGCCTGCGCGCGCGGCTCAACCACATCTCCGGCATCCGCGTCTTCATGGTGCCGGCGCAAGACCTGCGCGTCGGTGGGAGGCAAAGCAATTCGCAATACCAGTTCACGCTGTGGAGCCCCGACTTCGCCGCGCTGCAAGAATGGGTGCCAAAAGTGCTCGAGCGCGTGAAGGCCATTCCCGGCTTGGTCGACGTCACCACCGACCGCGAACAAGGCGGGTTACAAGCCAATGTCGTGATCGACCGCGACGCCGCGGCGCGCCTCGGCGTGCGCATCACCGACATCGACAACGCGCTCAACGACGCCTTCTCGCAGCGGCAGATTTCCACCATCTACGGCGCGCGCAACCAGTATCGCGTGATCTTGGAGGTCGACCCGCAATACACGCGCGACCCCAACAATCTCTCGACGATCTACGTCGCCGGCGCCGGCGGCGAGCAGGTGCCGCTGTCGGCGGTAGCGCATGTCGTGCGCGGCATCGCGCCCTTGGTGCTCAACCATCAAGGGCAGTTTCCCGCGGTGACCATTACCTACAATCTGAGCCCGGGCGTGCCGCTGGAGACGGCGACCGCCGCCATCCAGCAGGCGGTCGCCGAGATGCATCTACCCGATTCGATCCGCACCGATTTCGCCGGCGACGTGCAGGCCTTCCGGCAAAGCATGGGTGCGCAGCCTTTGCTGATCGCGGCGGCGCTGATCGCGGTCTATATCGTGCTCGGCGTCTTGTATGAGAGCCTAGCGCACCCGCTGACGATCATCTCCACGCTGCCCTCGGCGGGGCTTGGCGCCTTGCTCGCGCTGCAGGTCTCCGGCACCGAGCTCACGGTCATCGCCTTCATCGGCATCATTTTGTTGATCGGCATCGTCAAGAAGAACGGCATCATGATGGTCGACTTCGCGCTCGACGCCGAGCGCCGGCGCGGCCTGCCGCCGTTGCGCGCGATCCACGAAGCTTGCCTCGAGCGGTTCCGCCCGATCTTGATGACGACGCTCGCCGCCATGCTCGGCGCGCTGCCGCTGGTGATCGCGGCGGGTCCGGGCTCCGAGCTGCGCCGCCCGCTCGGCATCACCATCATCGGCGGCTTGCTGGTGTCGCAGGTGCTGACGCTCTACACCACGCCGGTGATCTATCTCTTGCTCGACCGGCTGCACAACAAGCTCGGCGGTCGCAGCTTCACCTTCATCCGCCGCGGCCCACCGCTGCCGCCCGCCCCGCAAGCGGCGGAGTAAGGCGCGCAATGCGCACGCCCGACGACCAAGTCCGGTTGACCTGTCTTGTGGGACGCCTGGTGTCGCTGAGGGATTATCTGGTGGCGAGGATCGCGGGCAAACGCGTCCTCAATGTCGGCGCTGTCGGAACCTTGGACCAACATATCCTGCCGGACCGCCTCTCGGAATGGTCGCACGCTCGTTATGCGACGGCAGCCAGTGTCATAGATGCCATCGATATAGACCACGAGCGCAATGAGACAGCGGCAAAACACGGCTACCGCATCGATTATGGCAATTGCGAAACGGTTGACCTCGGCAAGCGCTACGACGCCATCATCATGGCCGATGTCATCGAACACGTCGAACAGCCTCCGCGCGCACTATCGAATCTGGCGAACCATCTGACGGACGACGGCACCTTGTACGTGGCGACACCAAATCCAAGCTATGTCATGGATCTTGTCCGCGCACTCTTCAATCGCGGTCCGCACGTCTATTGGGATCACATGGCGCTGTTTGCGCCGGAACATATCCAAGGCATTTGTGACCGGCACGGGCTCGTCTTGCGGGCAGTCTATTTCTATTCGGAGCTCGATGAACGAACTCAGACCCTGCGGATGAAATCGCGCTTGCTGCGCATGACCGCGGCCTTTTCGCCGCGCTTGCACCAATCTTTTGTCGCCGAGATCGGCCGGCGCTGAGCCGTCAGACACCAAGATAGCGGTGCTGCACATCGGGTGCAGCGGCAAGCTCGGACGAGGCGCCCGACCAGACCACGCGGCCGCGCTCGATGAGGAAGTGCCGGTCGGCAACGCGCATCAGCGCGCCGACATTCTTGTCGATCACTAGGATGGCGAGGCCGAGCTCTTTTAGCCGCGCCAAGCAGCGCCAGATTTCCGCGCGGATGAGCGGCGCCAGTCCTTCCGTCGCCTCGTCCAGGATCAGCAGGCGCGGATTGGTCATCAGCGCGCGCCCGACCGCCAGCATCTGCTGCTCACCGCCGGAAAGCTGATTGCCCATGCTGGCATCGCGCTCGGCGAGCTTCGGGAACAGCTCATAGACGCGGGCGAGCGTCCAGACGCCGTCGCGTACAACCGCGGTTGCTATCAGATTCTCGCGCACCGTGAGATTGGGGAAAATCTGGCGCCCCTCCGGCACCAAACCAATGCCGCGCTTGGCGATCTGGTAGGCCGGCAGGCCGAGAATCTCCTCGCCCTCGAAGCGGATGGCGCCGGCGCGCGCGCGCGTCAGGCCTATGACCGAGCGCACGGTCGTGGTCTTGCCCATGCCGTTGCGCCCCATCAGCGTCACCATTTCGCCGGGCGCGATCGCAAGCGACATGCCGAACAGCACCTGGCTCAGGCCGTAGCTGGTTTCGACGCCCTCGAGTTCGAGCACCGCGTCAGCCATGCGCGGCCTCCTCCTCGCCGAGATAGGCTTCGCGCACTTGCGGATTGGCGCGGATATCGGTGGGCACGCCGGTGGCGATGACGCGGCCATAGACCAGCACGGTGATGCGGTCGGCGAGCGCGAACACCGCCTCCATGTCGTGCTCGACCAGCATGATGGTCAGCTCACGCTTGAGCTCGCGCAGCAGCTTGACCATGCGCGCGGATTCCTCGGGACCCATGCCCGCCATCGGCTCGTCGAGCAGCAGCATGCGCGGTTTGCCGGCGAGCGCCATCGCCAGCTCGAGCTGGCGGTGCTCGCCATGGCTGAGCTTGGCCGCCGGCCATTCGGCGCGCTCCGCCAGACCGACGCGCGCGAGCGCGGCGCGCGCCGGTTCGCGAAGCGTCCGGTCGCGGCGCGCATCGCTCCAGAACCGGAAGGAATGGCCGTCATGCGCCTGCACCGCGAACGCGACGTTGTCGAGCACGGAGAAGTCGAGGAACAGCGAGGTAACCTGGAACGAGCGGGCGAGCCCGCGCGCCGAGCGCCGGTGCATCGGCAGGCCAGTGATGTCCTCGCCGGCGAAGCCGATGCGGCCCGCGTCGGAGGCGAGCTGGCCGCTCAGCTGCGCCACCAGGGTCGTCTTGCCGGCGCCGTTGGGGCCGATCACGGCATGCAGCTCGCCGGCCGGGATCGCGAGCGAGATTCCATCGCTTGCCTGTATGCCGCCGAAGCGCTTCGACAGATTCTCGATCCGCAGCAGCGCGTCAGCCATGGCGCTCACGCGAGGAAAGCAGGCGCAGCAGACCGTCGATGCCGCCGCGTGCAAACAGCACGACAAGCAGCAGCATCGGCCCCAGCACAATCTGCCAGTATTCGCCGGCTTTGGCGGCATTGACCGGATTGAACGGCCGCACCGCCGCACTGATGATCGCCGGCAGAAACTGCTCGAGAAAAAGCAGGGCCAAGGCGCCAAGCACCGGCCCGAACAGCGTCCTCAAGCCGCCGAGGACGACCATCACAATGAGGTCGCCCGACCGTGTCCAGTACATCATCGCCGGGCTGACGAATTCGGTATGGTTGGCGATCAGCGCGCCGGCCAGCCCGCACATCGTGCCCGCGATGACGAACGCCGCCAGTTTGTAGCGCGTGGTGGGGAATCCGATCGCCAGCATGCGCGTTTCGTTCGACCGCGTGCCGCGCAGCACCATGCCGAAACGGGAGTTGGTGAGCCGCCACACCAGATAGATACTGGCGTAGAGAAGGATCAGGCAGACATAATAAAACGTCGTCTTATTGGACAGATTGAGCAATCCGCCAAATTCGCTTCGGTTGTCGAGGCTCAACCCGTCGTCGCTGCCATAACGCGCCATGCCGGACGCGAGGTAGTAGGCCATTTGCGCGAATGCGAGCGTGATCATGATGAAATAGACGCCGCGCGTGCGCAGAGACAACGCGCCCACGATGAGGGCGAACAGCGCCGAGGCGGCAAGCGCCGCGGGCCACTGCACAAGGCCGCTCTGCACACCCTCAAACGCCAGGATGGCGACCGTGTAGCCGCCGATCCCCAGATAGGCGGCGTGGCCGAAGCTCATCATGCCGCCATAGCCGAGGATCAGATTGAGACTGACCGCAGCCATCGCAAGGATAATGATGCGGGTAAACAAGGTTAGCAGGAATGGGGTGCCGCTGAGCGACGCGTAAAGCGGCAGCAGCGCAAGCCCGACCAACAGCGCCGCGATCACCACCTTGCGAGGCGTCACAGCGACGCTCATTTCGCGCCCGCCGGGAACAGGCCTTCCGGCTTCGCCACCAGGACCACCGCCATCAGGATGTAGATCAGCATCGAAGACAATGCCGGTGCGGCGGTCGAGGCGGCCGGCCCGCCCAAGAAGGCATGCAAAAGCTGGGGAAAGAAGGCGCGGCCGAGCGTGTCGATGAACCCGACCAGCAAAGCGGCGACGAAAGCGCCGCGGATCGAGCCGATGCCACCGATGACCGTGATAACGAAGGCGAGGATGAGGATGTTCTCGCCCATACCGATCTGCACCGTGAGGATCGGCGCCTGCATCAGGCCTGCGAGTCCGGCGAGCGCGGCGCCGAGCCCGAACACCAGCGTGTACAGGAGTTTGATGTTGACGCCGAGCGCCGCGACCATTTCGCGGTTCGAGGCGCCGGCGCGGATCAGCATGCCGACGCGGGTGCGCATCACCAGAACATAGAGGAAGCCGGCGACGGTCAAAGTGACCGCCATGATCGCCAGTCGGTACGCGGAATATTCGATGCCCGGCAGGATGTGCACCGGCTGACTGAGCCAGGACGGCAGCGGCAGGCTCAATCCGCCCGGCCCCCAGATTAACCGCACCGCTTCGTCGAAGAACAGGATCAGGCCGAATGTCCCGAGCACGTGATCGAGATGGTCGCGGCCGTAGAGCCGGCGCATCGCGACCACCTCGACCGCCATGCCCACGACGAGCGTCGCACCGAGCGCGAGGACCGCGCCGAGCACGAAGCTGCCAGTCCAGGCGGCGAAGGTCGCGGCGAAATAGGCGCCGAGCATGTAGAGCGAGCCATGCGCCAGGTTGACGAGATCCATGATGCCGAAAACAAGCGTCAGCCCCGCCGCCAGTAGAAACAGCAGCAAGCCGAACTGCAGGCCGTTGAGGCACTGTTCAACGAAAAGCGTCATCTTCCAACTGGCGCAGGCGCCGGCCCGCGTCGCGCAAGAAAAGGGCGGCAGCGGGTGCTGCCGCCATCCTCGTCGCGTTAGGGCCTTATTTCATCGAGCACTTTGATGCGTGCGGGTTCGGCTGATTCTCCTCAGCCGTGGCCATTGTCTTCTGCGTGTAGGTATCACCCTCTTTCACCACTTCCTGCATGTAATAGTTCTGCGTCGGGTAATGATTGGGGCCGAACTTGAAGCCGCCGCGAACCGACTTGAAGTCGGCCTTCTCCAGCGCCTTTTGCACCGCGGCCTTGTCGCTCAAGTTGCCCTTGGTAGCGGCAACGGCAGAGGCGATCAGATTGGCGGCATCGTAGCTCTGCGCCGCATAGAACGACGGCTCGGTGCCGTATTTCTTCTTGAAATCGACGACAAATTTCTTGTTGGCGTCGTTGGGAAGGTCGGCGCTCCACTGCAGCGCGCTGATCACGCCGACGGCGGCGTCCTTCTGGCGCGGCAGGCTGAGCGAGTCGATCGAGAAGGTGGTGTAGAGCGGGATCGAGCCCTTGAGGCCCGCCTGCGCATACTGATTGAGGAACTGCACGCCCGCAGCGCCCGGATAAAACATGTACACCGCTTCCGGATTAGCCGCCTTGGCCTTGGCGAGCTCGGCCGAGAAGTCGAGCTGCGATGGCCAAGTCGTGTAATCCTCGCCGAGCACTTTGCCCTTGAAGGCGTCCTTGAAACCGGCGAGGTTCTCCTTGCCGGCGGCGTAGTTCGGCCCAATGAGATAGACCGACTTGACGCCCTTATGGTTCATATAGTCCGCGACGGCGTGCGGGTTCTGGTCGTTGGTCCACGCCGTCGAAAAAATGAACGGCGAGCAGTTCTCGCCGGCAAGACGTGTCTCGCCGGCGTTAGCGATGATCAGGAACGTTTTCGATTCGATGATCGGCTTGTAGGACGCATAGACGACATTCGACCAGATAAAGCCGCTGACGAAATCGACCTTGTCGCTCTCGATCAGCTTCTCGGTCTTCTGCTTGCCGATCTCCGGCTTGAAGCCGTCGTCCTCGTAGATCACCTCGACCGGCAAGCCGCCCATCTTGCGGTCCATGTGGTCGAGGGCGAGCTCGAACGCGTTGCGCATGTCGTTGCCGATCGCGGCGACCGGCCCACTGAAGGTCGAGACAAACCCGATCTTGATAGATTTCTGCTGGGCAGCGGCCGGCGCGGCCGCGAGCAGCAAGGCGGCGCCCGCCGCCAACAAAGTCTTGCGCATGTGTGAAGTTCCTCCCCGGGGGGCCAACAACGCGACCCTCTGACTGACTGCGGATCGCTTAACTTAGCGGCAAGGACAGGCCAACGTCCACCCGCGCCCGCGAGGCCGTTGACCGGGACCGGGGGTGCCTTGCAGTGTAGCGTCCGCCTCGGCGAACGGCGCGAATTATAATTCGAAAGGCTCCCCTTTGCCTAAGACGCTAGAGAAAGCCTACGACGGCATCGTCATCGGCGCCGGGCACCACGGCCTCATTTTGGCGAGCTATCTCGCCCGCGCCGGGCTCGACATCCTGCTGGTCGAGCGGCGCCTCAGCTATGGCGGCGGATTGTGCACACGCGAAGTGACATTGCCCGGTTTCTATCACAACTTGCACTCGATCAATCACTTCCACATTTCCGAAACGCCTTGGTTCAAGGACCTCGGTCTCGCCGAGCGCGTCACTTACATCACTCCCCGCTATGAGTTCGGTCAGGCGCATCTCGACGGCTCAGCGTTGGTGCTCGGGCGCGACCTCGAGGAGTCGGTCGCCAACATCGCGCGCTTCTCCAAGAAGGATGCGCAGACCTTCCGCGACTGGAACCGCAAGGCCGAGAAGATCACGCGCGACATTTTTCTGCTCGAGCGCTTCGCCGAGCCGCTGCCCAAGGCGGAGCGCGAGGCGTTGCTCACGGGCACCGCGCTCGGCCGCGAATTCCTCGCGGTCGCGAGCCGCCAACCGCTCGACGTCGTCGGCGAGCTGTTCGAGAACGAGCACGTGCAACTGCTGTTTCTGTTCAAGGTATCGCTGTTCGGTACCTGGCTCGTCGACACGCTGTCGAAGACCTCGCCGATGGGCTCGGTGATTCGCGCCTTCGACCTTGAGAGCGGCTACCAGCTCTGCCAAGGCGGCTCGTTCAACCTCGCGCGCGGGCTGATGGAAACCTTCATCGCCGCGGGCGGCCGCTATCAGCCGCAGGTCGACATCGAACGCATCGTCGTCGAGAATGGGCGCGCGACCGGCATCGAATTGGCCGACGGCGCGACCGTGCGCGCGCGCCAGTTCGTGGCTTCGACGCTCGATGTGCACCAGACCTTCGAGAGCCTGATCGGCCGCGAGCAACTGCCGGCCGCCTTCCTCGCCAAGCTCGATGGCTTCCAATATACCGCCTGGAGCCTGTTCGGCCTGCACCATGCACTCAACGAAAGCCCGCAATTTGCGGCCGCCGAGTTCGATCCGAATATCAACCGATCGCTGAAGTGGTCGATCGGCGCGGAGACGATGAAAGATTTGTTCGCCGCGCACCAGGACGTCATCGCCGGCCGCGTGCCCAAGATCGTGCAATTCGGCTCGGGGCCTTTGAGCTTGCTCGACCCGACCCAAGCGCCGCCCGGCAAACACACTACCTATTCGTGGCACGTGATGCCGCTCAATCCCGACATCGGCAGCCAAGATTACGACAGCTGGAAGGAAGACTTCGCCGACAGCATCGAGGACGTGTGGCGACGCTATTGCCCGAACATGACCAAGGACAACATCCTCGGGCGCTACATCTACACCGGGCGCGAATACGTGCAGGAGATGATCAACATGCGTGGCGGCGACATCTTCATGGGCGCCTTCAACGCCGAGCAGGTGATGTACAGCCATTTCGGCTATCGCTCGCCGATCCCCAATCTCTACAACGCCGGCTCGGCCGGCCATCCGGGCGGCGCCATCTCCGGCGGCGCTGGCTACATCACGGCCGGCGTCATCGCCCGCGACCTCGACTTGAAACCGTGGTGGACACCGTGCGATGCGCGCATGGCGCTCGAGCAGCTTCCCGCGGACCGGGGCGCGGCATGACCGACCTGCAAAACATTGTCTTCCCTTCGCTCAAGGAGCGCGTGGTCATCATCACCGGCGCCGGTCAAGGTATCGGCCGCGCCTTCGCCAAGGCCTTCGCGCTGGCCGGCGCCCGTGCCGTTATCGCCGAGCTCAACGAGGCCAAGGCGGCCGCCGTCTCCGAGGAGATCATGAAGGCCGGCGGCGAAGCGCTCGCCATCACCACCGATGTCGCCGACGAAGCCTCGATTAAGGAGATGGTCGAGATCGTCGAAGACGAATATGGTCGGATCGACGCGCTGATCAACAACGCCGGCATATTCTCGACGTTGGAGATGCGGCCCTTCGACCAGATTCCCGTCGAGGAATGGGAGCGCGTGCTGCGCGTCAATTTGACCGGCCCGTTCCTCTGCGCTCGCGCCGTGCTGCCGGCGATGCGACGAGCGAAATGGGGCCGCATCATCAATGTCGCCTCCGGCGCGGTGCGGCTCGGAAGGCCGAACTATCTGCACTACATCGCCACCAAATCGGCGCTGATGGGCATGAGCCTGTCGATGGCGCGCGAGCTTGGCGCCGACGGCATCACCGTGAACGCCATCCTGCCCGGCGCGACCTTCACCGAGATCGAGCGCAAGACGGTGACGCCGGCACAGAAGGACCGCATCATCGCCATGCAATGCATCCCGCGCGCGGAAGTGCCCGAGGATCTGGTCGGCGCCGTGCTGTTCCTCGCCTCGGAGGCCTCCGCTTTCGTCACCGGGCAGAGCATCAACCTCGACGGCGGCGTCACCGGATCTTAAGCCGTCAGGCGCCCGCGCAAATCTCTCCGCTGTCATACCCCGCGAAAGCGAGGTATCCAGTACGCTGCAGCCCTCATGTATGATTGAGAACAGTGAGGGCTGGATCATCCGCTTTCGCGAATGATGACCGCGGAACAAACGGCAGGACCACGATTTTATGCCCCCCACCATTGCCATCATCGCGCCAGGCAACATGGGCGCCGGCGTTGGCCGGCGTTTGACCGAAAATAAGGTCCGTGTGCTCACGACGCTCGCCAGGCGCAGCTTAGCGAGCGCCAAGCGTGCACAGGCCGCCGGCATGATCCCGGTCGAAGAGCGACGGTTGATGGAAGCAGATTTTTTGCTCTCCATCGTGCCGCCCGGTGAGGCGCTCGCGCTCGCCAACCATCTTGCCCCGCTGCTGGCCGCCGCCAACCGCAAGCCCACTTACGTCGACTGCAACGCGGTCAGCCCAAGCACCATGAGCACGATCGCAAACGTCGTGACGGAAGCAGGGGCGCCTTTCGTCGCCGCCGGCATCATCGGCCCGCCGCCCAAGCCGGGCGTGGACAACACCAGAATCTATGCGTCGGGCCCGGCGGCGCCCGCTTTCGCCAAGCTCAACGATTATGGTCTCACCGTGCGCGTGCTCGATGGCCCGCTCACCGCCGCCTCGGCGCTGAAAATGTCCTATGCCGGCATCACCAAGGGCTTCACCGCGCTCGGCGCCTGCATGATGCTGGCGGCGACGCGCAACGGCGCGGCCGATGCCCTCAAAGCCGAACTCGCGGAAAGCCAGGCGACGCTGCTCTCCTGGCTGACGCGGCAAACGCCCAACATGTATTCCAAGGCCTATCGCTGGGTGGCCGAACTCGACGAAATCGCGAGCTTCGTCGGCAAGGAGCACGCTGAAAGCGGCATGCTGGAAGCGGCGGCGCGGCTTTACGAGCGCATCGCCGCCGACTACGAGGACGGCAAGAAAGAGATTCATACGCTCGACCGTTTCCTCGACCGCATGGCGACGAAGCAATGACCGAGCCGCCCATCCTCGTCGAGCGGCGCACCGGCTATCGTGTCATCACGCTGAATCGGCCCGGCAAGCTCAACGCCTTCAATGACGCGATGCATATCGCGTTGCGCGAGGCGATCGATGCCACGGAAGCCGATGTGGAGTGCCGCGCCTTGATGATCACCGGCGCCGGCCGCGCCTTCTGCACCGGGCAGGATCTTGCCGACCGCGTGTTGCGGCCGGGCGAGCCGCCGGTCGCGCGCAATTCGCTGGAGACTTATTACAATCCGCTGGTGCGTAAATTGCGCAGTCTGCCTTTTCCGGTGGTGGCCGCGGTCAATGGCGTCGCCGCCGGCGCCGGCTGCAACATCGCGCTCGCCTGCGACATCGTCATCGCCAGCCTGAAGGCGAGTTTCATCCAGTCCTTTGCCCGCATTGGCTTGATCCCCGATTCCGGCGGCACCTGGTTTTTGCCACGCCTGGTCGGCGACGCGCGCGCCCGCGGTCTCGCGCTGCTGGCGCAGGAATTGTCGGCCGAAAAAGCGGCGAGCTGGGGCCTGATCTGGCGCGCGGTCGACGACGAAGCGCTCCTGCACGAGGCGCACCGCATTTGCGAACATTTTGCCATGGCGCCGACGCAAGGCTTGGCGCTGGTCAAGCGTGCACTCAACGCTTCGTTCGACAATTCACTGGATGCTCAGCTCGACCTCGAGCGCGATCTGCAGCGCGAGGCCAACCAGACGCCCGATTACGCCGAGGGCGTGCGCGCCTTCATGGAAAAACGCCGGCCGAATTTCACCGGGCGCAAGGGCCCCGCATGAGCAAGGCCCATGTGCGCGCCCTGCGCAGCGTGGAAATTGGCCTCGCCGATCCGCACGCAGCAGCGCGCTTCTTTACCGAGGTGTGGAAACTGGACGACGTTGGCGAGCTGGACGGGGTGCAGTACTTACGTGCGACCGGCGGCTTCCATCATGTGCTGGCGATCCGCCGCGCAGCCGCGCCGTGCATGCATCGCATCGTGTTCGACGCCGCCGACCGTACCGCGGTCGATGCTTTGCACAGCCAAATCGTCGTCCACGGCTTGAAGACGGTCGAAGCGCCCGCCCCTTTGCGGCAGCCGCATGGCGCCTATGGCTTCGGTTTCAAGGATCCAGAAGGGCGCAATATCGCGATCGTCTGCGGGGTCGCGGATCACACCGACACGGCGGATCAACCCGACCGTCCGCGCAAGCTCAGTCACGTGAACATCAACGCCGGCGATAGCGAGGCAACCTTCTTATGCTATCGCGACGCACTCGGTTTTCGTCTCACCGACACTACGCGGCGGCTGCGCTTCCTCTGCTGCAACAGCGACCACCACAGCTTGGTGCTCGGCTTCACCGGCGGGCCGACGATCAATCACATCGCCTTCGAGGTGCCGGACTTGGAGTCAGTCATGCGCGGTGCCGGCCGCATGCGCGAGGACGGCCGCGGCATCGAATGGGGCCCGGGCCGGCATGGGCCGGGCCACAACGTGTTCTGCTATTTTCTCGGTCCCGAGGATATCCCCATCGAGCTCACCGCCGAGATGCAACAGGTGGACGACGGCTACCGTCCCGGCACACCCGACGAGTGGAAATGGCCGCCCGGGCGGCTCGATCATTGGGGGATCACCCCGGCGCCCAGCCAACGCATGGAGCAGGCCGGCCTGCGCATTCATTTCACTCCTGAGGGCTGGCGACTGAACGACTGGCGCTAGACTTTGAGGAAAATCTTACGGCGATAGAAATAGCCGGCGAGCGCCAGCACGAGGCCAAGCCCGACGACATGAGACACGAGGGCGCCCGTGCCAGGCGTCAGCAGCGCATCGAAAAAGCGCGAGACGTCGCCGCCGACGAAACGCCGCGCGAACGGCTCGAAGCCGGTCACGCCGTTGATGAAATAGAGCATGATCGCATTGGCGCCGATCCAGACGAAGGGCGTCGCCCACCGTTTGAAGCCCCAGACGTCGATCACCTGGTAGAAGACGCCGAGCAGGATCGCGCTGAAGCCGCCCGCGACCAGCACGAAGGACGAGGTCCAGATATATTTGATGATCGGAAACTGCAACGACCACAAATAGCCGGCGGCGAGCATGATCGTGCCGGCGCCGATAAGCCACAGCACCTTGGCCTGCGGCGTCACCCGCTCGTTCTTCAAAAGCAGACCGGCGAACACGCCAATGAGACAGCTACCGATCGCCGGCAGCGTGCTCAACAGGCCCTCCGGATCGGTGCTGGTGTCGAACAGGTGGCCGGGCAAATAGCGCTCGTCGATGTAGGCCGCGAGATTGAACTCGGGCACCAAATTGGGTGCGCCCCAGCCCGGCACCGGCATGAAGATCATGAGCGCCCAATAGCCGCCGACCAGCGTGACGAAGGCAACCGCAAGCCCGCGCCAGCTGAAATTCAAGACGATCAGCGAGGCCGCGAGATAACAGATCGCAATGCGCTGCAGCACGCCGAGGAAGCGGACATCGTCCCAGTGCCCGTGTAGGCCGCCGTAGTAAACGAGCCCCAGCGCATAGAGCAGCAGCGCGCGGCGCAGCACGTGCCAATGCGCGCGCACCTTGCCCTCGCGTTCAACCAGCTTGGGCAGCGACAACACGATGGCGACGCCGGTGATGAAGATAAACAGCGGGAAGATCAGATCGTAAAAGCGGAAGCCATCCCAGACGGCGTGCGTCATTTGCGTGCCGAGCATGTCGCCGATTCCACTCGCCAGCGGACCCTTGTCGTGCAACATATAGGCGATGGCGGCAACGGCGCCGTCGCCGCCCAAGATCCAGACGAAATTGAAGCCGCGCAGCGCGTCGAGCGACACGACGCGGCTGCCCGCGCGCGCGTTTTGCAGGGCTAATGGAACCTCGGCGTAACGCATGATTGCCGCCGCTGACTTCAATTCGAAAGCAATTGTAGTCGGAACAGGCTGGCGCTGGCTTGACCTAGGTCAACCGCCGCCGACGGCCACTTTACTTCCTGGCCGCAGCCACTTCCGTCGCTGTGCCGCAACGCCCGGCCGGCTCGACCACGCGGAAATAGTTCCTACCGACAAAAGAATCATCGTAATGGTGCCAGGAGGCGCCGTGATCCATAGCGAGGACGCCGGCGAGCGTGACCGCGTAGACCGAACTTTCCAGATCGCGCTGCTGCGCGTTGAGATTGGGCGGCATGTTCATGGTGGCGTAGTCGATGTAATAGACGCGCCGCACGCAGGCGAGCTTTTCCGCCGCCGCGAAGGCCGCCTTGGCGGTCATCAGATGATCGGAATGGTCGCGCGGATTAAGCCGCGGATCGAGCTCGGCGGCATTGATCTGGATGAGGCTCGCCTTGCCGCGCTCGTAGACGATAATGGCGCGCAGCGTCGTCACCAGATCGTCCCAGCCGCGATAGACGGTCGAGCCGTCGATGGCGCCGAGCAAAGTGTTGTCGCCCTCGGCGAGCCGGCGCAGCGACTGGAAGCCGTCCTCGGCATAGCCGGTGCCGAGCGGATTGCCGTCGGGCACGCGCAGGAAATAGCTCACGGTGTTGCGGTAGCCGACGCGGTAGATCGAATGGCCGTTGAAATCCATGTGCTGGGTGGTCTTCTCACCGGGGACGGCGTCGGCGTCGGCCATGAAGCGGATCGCCATCTCGGCGCCGTTCTCGCGCGCGAGATAATAGGGAAACCTACGGCCGTTGGTGCCGAGGCGAGCGCCACCGTCGCCGGCGGTGACATGCACGAACACGGTCTTGGCGGCGTCCTTGATCACGTCCTCGAAGGCGGACGGATTCATAAACAGCTGCCAGTCGTCCTCATGGGCGGCGAAATAGAAGGAGACCTTGTCCGGTCTCTTGACGTCTTCGGCGACGGCGGCCTGTGCCATGGCAAGCGCGGCCAAACAGAGTGTGGCGATGAAGCGCAGCATCGTGTCCCCCGGCGGGATGCATTCACGCGGCACAATTTGCACCGCAATAAAACGCGAGTAAAGTCTGGTTGGCCGAATTGTGCGCTCGCGCGCGCAGTGCCACGGTACAAAGCGTCAACTCTCGAGTCTTGGCTGATGCCGGAAGTTTTCGTCGACAAAATCTCGCGCTTTCCCGACGGCGAGCGCCGCATCGTCAGCCATGGCGGCCAGGAGATCGGCGTGTTCCACTGGCGGGGTGCGTTCTACGCCTATGAGAATCTGTGCGTGCATCAGGGCGGGCCGGCCTGCGAGGGCCTCATCATGCACAAGGTCGAGGACGTGATCGGACCCGACCGCACCTGGCACGGGCAGCGTTTTTCCGAGCGCGAAGTCCATTTCGTCTGCCCCTGGCACGGCTACGAATATGACCTGATGACCGGCGAATGCGCCGCCGACCGCAGCCTGAAGCTGAAGCGCTTCGATGTGGTGCGGCGCGGGGAGGACCTCTATGTCGTCGCCATTTGATATCGCTGCACGGCCGAGCGACGCCGAGATCCAGCATCGGCTGGCCGAGGCCGTGCGCCTTTACGCTGAGCGCGCCATGGCAACCGACCATGAACTGCCTGCCTTTCCGCCCGAAGCGGCAATGACGGCAACCGAAGTGATGGTAACGGTCACCGCCATGCTCAAGGCGGTGAATCTGCAAGTGTTCGAGCTCGGCATGTGGCAGGCCTGGTCGGGACGTCAGTAATGCGCAAAGCGAACAACAAACTCCGCTCATTCCCGCGTAAGCGGGAATCCAGGCCGAAATCGCAGACGCCAGCGCATTTGACCCTGGGTCCCCGTTTTCGCGGGGACGAACGGTAACGGGAAACAGATAGCATGGACCTTCCGCTCAGTGACTTCCGCCGCATGGCGGTCGAGGAATTCGACACCAGCAAGCTGCTCGCGCATGCCGCCAGCCAGGCGCGCGAGCGCGGCTACGAGCGCTTTCCCATCGTCGACGTCGATTCACACCACTACGAGAGCGAGTCGATCGGCGAAATCCTCGACTACATGGACGACCCGGTCCTGCAGCAGCTCGCGCGCAGCGCGCGTCAGGCGAACGCCAAGAGCGTCGGCATGTTGCCCGCCGGCGTCGGTTATCAGGACATGGGCGGCCGCGTCATGCGCTACGCGCTGCGCTCCCTGGAGAAGACCGACGGCGCCGTGCACCGCGACGTGTCACTCACGCGCCGCTGGATGGACGCCATGGGCACCGACGTCGCCATCATGTTCCCGACGCCGATGCTGCAGCTCGGCCTGCATCCGCAGGTCGAGGTCGAGGTGGCGCTGGCGCGCGCTTATAACCGCTGGTTCACCGAGCGCGTGTTGGCGCACGAGCCGCGCATCCGCTCCATGCTCTATCTGCCGTTCAACGAGCCGGACGCGGCCTACCGCACGGTCAAGGAATTCGGCGAGGCCAAGGGCGTGGTCGGCTTCATGGTCACGTCGGCGCGCCTCAAGCCGGTACACCACAATTCGTATCTGAAGACCTACGCGCTGATGGAGGAGATGGGCCTGCCGCTCGCCTTCCACGCCGGCTACAACTGGAACGACCACGAGATGGGCATGATGAACCGCTTCATCTCGGTGCACGCCATCGGTTTCGTGCTCTACAACATGATCCATCTCACCAACTGGATCATCAACGGCATGCCTGAGCGCTTTCCCAAGCTGAAGACGTTGTGGGTGGAAAGCGGGCTTGCCTGGGTGCCGTTCATGATGCAGCGGCTCGACAACGAATACATGATGCGCTCCTCGGAGGCGCCGGCGCTGAAGCGGAAGCCGAGCGACTACATGCGCGAGATGTATTTCACCTCGCAGCCGATGGAAATGACCGACATGGCGGCGCTGGAACAGACGTTCCGCATGGTGAAGGCGGAGACGCAGCTGCTCTATTCATCGGACTATCCGCACTGGGATTTCGACCTGCCATCGACGATCTACGACCTGCCGTTTTTGACCGAGCAGACTAAGCGCAACATTCTCGGGGGCAACGCGATCAAGCTTTTCAATCTCAAGCTGCCGGCGGAGAAGCTCGCCAGCGTCGCCTGACGACGCCGGCGCACGAAGCCGAGGGCGAAAAGATGTGCTAAGCTACCGACAAACGTCGGCTGCCGCTGCAATAATAGTTCACAGGGAGACACTCATGGCCAAATTCGTCATTGAGCCGCATTTCCGCCTGCAGGAATGGATCGCCCACGACAAGGGCTACTTCAAGGACGAAGGCCTCGACTACGAATTCCGCGAGCTGATTAAATCGAGCGACGGCAAACATCACGACAAGGGTGACAAGGTCGGCGCCTACCAGTCCTTCGAGAAGGGTCGCAGCGCCGACGTCTCCTGCGCCTGCCACTGGACCATCAACGTCGCCGCCTCCAAGGGCCTCGGCCGCATGTCGGCCGAGGTCTATTCGGTGGCTCCCGCCGGCATCTTCGTGCAGCCCGACTCCGACATCAAAACGCCGGAGGATCTCACCGGTGTGCCGATCTCAGTCGGCTACCAGTCTGGCAGCCATTACGCGACCATTCAGGCGCTCGAGCAGTTCATCCCGCAGGAGAAGATGAACCTCGTCTATGCCGACGGCATGCTGTTCGCGCGCATGGATAAGTTGCTCGACGGCTCGGCGCCGGCGGTGCATCTGTTCAACGGCCCCTATTACCTGGCCGAGCAGCTCGGCTACCGCAAAATCCTCGACGCCACCTTCATGATCGGCATGATGATCCACGGCGATCCGGACACCGAGGATCTACGCAAGTTCTACCGCGCGCTGCGCCGCGCCCAGCGCGACCTCGATCTGCGCCCGGAGCTGTACACGCACTATTACCTGAAGGAATTCCCCGAGCGCTATCATGCGCGCATGGATACGCGCCGCTGGGGACCGGGCGAGCGGCTGGTGTTCGAGCCCTACACCAAGGAAGTGTTCGAGGAATCGCGCGAGTGGATCGCTTCGCACGGCATCTTCTCGGAGGGCGACCTTGGCGGCGGCCAGTACGACCGCGCGACCCTCTCCTTGGGGTAAGGAATTCCGGGTCCCGGGCCATTGGGGTCCCAACTATTCGGCCAAGCGCCGCGATGCCCCCGTCGCGGCGCTTTTCTTTGCGCGAAAGGTCGGGCATTCTACCGGCAACGATCCGATAACGGACAACCAGGGAGGACAATTCATGCGACGTTTAGTCTTTGCCGGCGCCGCGCTCGTCGCGGCGGCTCTCTCGCCCGCCACCGGCCAGGCGCAGGGCACCATCAAGATCGGACTCATTCTGCCGCTGTCCGGACAGTTCGCCGACACCGGCGTGCAGATCCAGAACGGCATCAACCTTTACATGAAGCAGCACGGCGACACCGTCGCCGGCAAGAAGATCGAGCTCATCGTCAAGGACGTCGGCGGCATCAATCCGCCGGTCGCCAAGCGCCTGGCGCAGGAACTGGTGACACGCGACCAGGTCGACATCCTGGCCGGCTTTGCGCTCACGCCCAACGCGCTCGCCGCCGCGGACGTCGCGACCGAGGCCAAGAAATTCATGGTGGTGATGAACGCGGCTACCGCGATCATTACGACCAAGTCGCCTTACATCGCCCGCACTTCGATGACGATCCCGCAGCTCAACACGACGCTCGGCGCCTGGGCCGAGAAGAACGCCGGCGTCAAAAAAGCCTACACCATGGTCACCGACTATGGCCCTGGCATCGACGCCGAAGGCGCCTTCTCAAAAGGCCTCAAGGACGCCGGCGGCGACGTTGTCGGCTCGGTGCGCATGGCGGTCGCCAATCCCGACTTCTCCGCCTACGTGCAGCGCGCCAAAGATCTCGACCCGCAAGGCATCTTCGTCATGATCCCGGGCGGGGCGCAGCCGGGCGCCTTCGGCAAGGCGCTGGCCGAGCGCGGCATCGACCCCAAGAAAACCAAGATCATGGGACAGCTGGAGATCGCCGACGAGCACGCGCTCGCCAGCATGGGTGACCAGGCGATCGGCATCATCACCGCCGCCCATTACGACTACAATCTCAAGACCAAGACGAACGAAGCCTTCGTGAAAGCCTTCAACGCCGCGTTCAAGCGCAATCCCGACTTCTTCGCGGTCGGCGGCTATGACGGCATGCACCTGATCTACGCCGCCGTGGCGAAGACCAAGGGCAAGCTGGACGGCGATGCGCTGATCGACGCGGCCAAGGGCATGAAGTGGGAAAGCCCGCGCGGCCCGATCTCGATCGATCCGGAGACCCGCGACATCGTGCAGACCGTCTACATCCAAAAGGTGGAGAAGGTCGGCGGCAAGCTTGAGAACGTCGTGATCGCCAAGTTTCCGAACGTCAAGGATCCGTTCAAGGCGGCAATGAAGAAGTAAATAGCCGCTCCCGGCGCGATCCTGTTATTGCTGAGATCGATCGCTCGCGGTGGGTCATGAGACCCACTGTGGGGCGGTCGATCGGCTTAAGATCGCCTGTTAAAGGGCCATTCGGCCATGCTTCCTCCCGTTATCGGCGTCCTGTTCGACGGCCTTGCCTACGGCATGCTGCTGTTCCTTTTGTCGGTCGGGCTGTCGGTGACGCTCGGCATGATGAATTTCATCAACCTCGCGCACTGCGCCTTCGCCATGCTCGGCGGCTATGTCACGGTCACGCTGGTCAACCGTTACGGCTGGCCGTTTTTCGCCACGCTGCCGGTTGCATTTCTAGCCGCCGCGCTCGCCGCCGTCGTATTCGAGCGCATCCTCTACCGACGTCTCTATAAGGCGACCGACCTCGACCAGGTGCTGCTCACCATCGGCATCACCTTCATGTCGGTCGCCGTGGCGGCCTATGTGTTCACCACCGCGCAGCAGCCGATCCAGTTGCCGGGCTATTTGCGCGGCTCGATCCCGTTCATGGGTCTCGATCTCGCGATCTACCGGCTGATTCTCATCGTTATCGCGCTCGCGATCACGGTGGCGCTCGTCGCCGGTCTCGAATACACCCGCTTCGGCGCGCGCGTGCGCGCCGCCGTCGACAATGAACGCATGGCGCGCGGGCTCGGCATCGACGTCGACCGCACCTTCGCCGCCACCTTTGCGCTCGGTTCCGGGCTCGCCGGGCTCGGCGGTGCGCTGGCGATCGAGATCGTCGGGCTCGATCCGTCCTTCGCTTTCACTTATCTCGTCTACGTGCTGATCGTGGTGTCGGTCGGCGGGCTTGGCTCGATCGCCGGCTCGTTTGCCGCTGCCGCCGTGCTCGGCGTCAGCGATATCGCCGGCAAATATTACGTGCCGCAGCTCGGCGCCTTCCTCATTTACCTGGTGATGATCAGCCTGCTGATGTGGCGGCCGGCCGGCCTGTTCGGGAGGCGCTAATGGCGCTCGCCGAAAGCATGCGCACCCCGCAAGGTTATCTGCAGTCGCTGAGCCGTTGGCGTGGAATCGAAATCGTATTCTGGCTCGCCACCCTGCTGCCGTTCGTGCTGCTGCCAAATTATTTGTCGCTCGCCAGCCAGATCGCCATCACCGCCTTGTTCGCCCTCTCGCTCGATCTCATCCTCGGTTATGCCGGCATCGTCTCGCTCGGCCACGCCGCGTTTTTCGGCGTTGGCGCCTATACGGCGGGAATTCTCTCCGCTCGCTACGGCTGGGGCGAGCCGATCAGCGGCCTCATCGCCGCTGCATTGGCTGCCGGCCTCGTCGGCTATGCCACGAGCTTCATCATCGCGCGCTTCCGGCATCTGGCGTTGATCATGCTCACGCTCGGTTTTGGCCTGTTGCTCGCCGAACTCGCCAACAGTGCAAGTTGGCTGACCGGCGGCGTCGACGGGCTGCAAGGCATTCACACCTGGAATCTACTCGGTGTTTTTCACTTCGACCTCTACGGCTACACCGCCTATGCCTATTCGCTGGCGGTGCTGTTCCTCCTGTTCATCATGTCGCGGCGGCTGATCAATTCGCCGTTCGGTCTCGCGCTGCGCGGCATCCGCGAGAACCGCGTGCGCATGCCGGCGATCGGCGCGGCGAGCCGCGTGCACATCCGCACCATCTACACCACCGCCGCCGCTATGGCCGGCATTGCCGGCGCGTTGCTGGCGCAGACGACGGAAACCGTTTCGTTGGATTCGCTTTCCTTCGACCGCTCGGCCGAACTCGTGGTGATGCTGGTGTTGGGTGGCGCCGGACGGCTCTATGGCGGCTTGGTCGGCGCCATCATTTTCATGGTGGCGCGCGACCAGTTCTCCGGCACTACGCCGCAGTATTGGTATTTCTGGATCGGCGCCCTGCTGGTGATCGTAGTCGTCTTCCTACCGAACGGCATTCTCGGCGGGCTCGCGAAACTCACCGCGCGCTGGAGGAGATGGTGAGCGCGCCCGCTCTCGCCACTCAGGGCCTGCAGAAGAGCTTCGGCTCGCTCGTCGTCGCGCGCGATATCGCGGTCGAGCTGCCGGTCGGCGCCCGCTACGCGCTGATCGGACCGAACGGAGCCGGCAAGACCACGTTGATCAACCTGATGACCGGCATGCTGGCGCCCGATGCCGGCCGTATTTTTCTCGGCGATGAGGATATCACCGCGCTCGAGCCGGAGCAGCGCGTGCGGCGCGGCCTCGCCCGCACCTTCCAGATCAATACGCTGTTTCCGGGTCTCAACGCACTCGAAGCGGTGACGCTTGCCGTTTGCGAGCGGCGCGGCCTCGCCGGCCAATTCTGGCGCAACATCGCGGCGCATCGTGAATCGATCGACGAAGCGCACGATATTTTGGCGCGGTTGCGGCTGGGCGATGACTGTTACCGGCCGACCCGCGAATTGCCTTATGGTCGCCAGCGGCTGCTGGAAATCGCGCTTGCGCTGGCGACGCGACCGAGGGTGCTGTTGCTTGACGAGCCGGCGGCCGGCGTCCCACACGAGGAGAGCGGCGAAATCTTCGAGGTGGTGGCGAGCCTGTCGGAAAATCTCACGCTATTGTTTATCGAGCACGATATGCACGTCGTCTTCCGTTTCGCCACGCACATTATCGTCCTGGTCGGCGGCGCCATCTATACGCAAGGCTCGCCGGCCCAGATCTCCGCCGATCCGGGCGTGCGCGAGGTCTATCTCGGGAAGCGCAGGCATGACTGAGCCGCTGCTTTCCTTGCAAAAGATGACCGCCGGCTATGGCGATGCCGTGGTGCTGCACGACATTTCGCTTGAAGTGCCGGAAAGCGGCAGCCTGGCCGTGCTCGGCCGCAACGGCGTCGGCAAATCCACGCTGCTCATGACTATTATGGGCTACACGCAATTGCGCGGCGGCAAGCTTTATTGGCGCGGCGCCGACATCTCACGCATGCCGCCGCACCGGCGCGCTTCCGCCGGCATCGGCTGGGTGGCGCAGGAGCGTGAGATCTTTCCGTCGTTGAGCGTCGAGGAGAATTTGACAGTGGCGGCGCGGCCGGGCGCCTGGACGCTCGGCCCCATCTACAAGATGTTTCCGCGCCTTTCCGAGCGCCGCCGCAACATGGGCAATCAGCTCTCGGGGGGCGAGCAGCAGATGCTGGCGATCGCGCGCGCGCTGATGACCAATCCGGCGCTGATGCTGCTCGACGAGCCGTTCGAGGGCCTGGCGCCGGTGATCGTCGACGAGCTCGCCGCCGCCATGAAGACCATGCTCGCCGACCACTCGATCGCCATCGTGCTGGTCGAGCAGCACACCGACCTCGCGCTCGAATTAGCCGCCGACGCCATTGTGCTGGAGCGCGGCGCGGTCGCTCATCGTGCGCCCTCGGCGGAACTGCAGAGGGACCTGCCGACGCTCGAGCGGCTGGTCGGGTTGCGGGTCGACGCGAGCGCGTGACATTCTACCGGCGAAAAGCCTGCGAGGTTTCGTCATGGGCGGCCCGATGATCCCCAAGGAACGCGCCGATTATTCCGCGATCGTCGACCGCCGGCCGCTCAGGCTGCCGGGCGGCGCGCGCATCGTATTCTGGACCATCGTCAACTACGAGGTCTGGGACATCGGCAAGCCGATGGCGCGGCAACTGCTGCCGGCGCCGACCGGCGTTCCCTTGATGCCGGACGTGGTGCATTGGGGTTTCCACGAATATGGCATGCGCGTCGGCTGCTGGCGCTTCCACGAGCTGTTCAGGCGACTCGGCGTCCAGCCGACGCTCGCCGCCAATGCGCGCATCTGCGAGGATTACGCGCGCGTGGCGGCTGCCGCCCGGGACGACGGCTGGGAGTTCATGGGCCACGCCTACGAGCAGGGGCCGATCCACAAGGAGACCGACCAGGCCGGCATGATCAACCGCACCATGGACATCATGGAGAAGTTCTGCGGTAAACGCCCGGTCGGTTGGCTCGGCCCCGGCCTGACGCAGACGTTGGAGACGCCGGACCTGCTCGCCGCCGCGGGCGTCAAATATATCGGCGACTGGGTCTATGACGACGAGCCGACGGTCATCCGTACCACGCACGGCCCGCTGGTGACGCTGCCCTACACCATCGAGTGCAACGACATTCCGGTGATGATCATCCAACACCACAACAGCGACTATTTGCTGCAACTGGTGAAGGACCAATTCGACCGGCTTTATGCCGAGAGCGAAAAGCGCGCCAAGTTTTGCGCGCTGGCGATCCACCCGTACATCTCCGGCCAGCCGCACCGCATTAAATATCTCGAGGCCATCTACGACTACGTCAACGGCCACGAGGGTGTGCTGCATTGGAACGGCGCGCAGATTCTCGAATGGTATCAGCCGATCGCCCAGCAACAGATGAAGGCCGCCGAATGAACGTCCCCAAACCCGCCGCCGGCATGCTGCCGAACGACCGCCTCGCCTATTCGGCGATTCCCACGCGCCGGCCGCTCAAGCTGCCGAAGGGCGCGCGCATGGCGGTGTGGACCGTCACCAATGTCGAGGACTGGGACCCGACGCAAACCATGCCGCGCACGGTCCTGACGCCGCCGGCCGGCGGCTCGCCGATGCCGGACATTCCGAACTGGTGTTGGCATGAATACGGCAACCGCGTCGGCTTTTGGCGACTGTTGCAGGTCTACGACGAGTTCAAGATTCCCGGCGTGATGAACATCAACGGCGTCGCCGTCGAGGCGTATCCCGATATCGTGAAAGCGTGCGTCGAGCGCAATTGGGAATTCGTCGGCCACGGCTACACCCAGCGCAATATGCAGAAGGTGGCGAACGAGCGTGCCGACATGCGGAAAAGCGCCGAGGTGTTGGAGAAGGCGACGGGCAAACGGCCGCGCGGCTGGCTCGGCCCCGGCCTCACCGAGACCTGGGAGACGCCGGACATTTTGGCGGAAGAAGGCTACGACTACGTCGCCGACTGGGTGCTCGACGATCAGCCGGTGTGGCTGAAGACGCGTGGGCGTCCGATCCTCAACATCCCCTACACGCAGGAATGCAACGACGTCGCCATGATGCTGATCCAGCACCACAAGGCGAACGAGTTCTACGAGCGAGCGATGGACCAGTTCGAGCAGATCCACAAGGACGCCAAGGGCTCAGGCCGCGTGATGGCGATCTCGGTGCACCCCTACATCATGGGCGCGCCGCACCGGGTGAAATATTTTCGCAAGATCTTCGAGAAGATCCGCAAGAAGCGCGACGTGCTGTTCTGGACCGGATCGCAGATCGCCGACTGGTACAGCAAGGTTGGGCCGAAGCCGGTGTAGTCCACATACGTTGTCATGGCCGGGCTTGTCCCGGCCATCCCGCTTAGATAGGCACTGTGCCCATCTAAGCGGGATGCCCGGCACAAGGCCGGGCATGAGAACAGAGAGAGCGCGGCCCATGGCCCCGGACATCCCCGACAAAAAAACCATCGCCCTCGAAACGGCGCGCGCTTATCTCGACACCGGCGCCGTCCGCTTCATGACCGAAAAGCCGTTCATCTTCACCAGCGGATGGGCAAGCCCGGTCTACAACGATTCGCGCTGGCTGATGTCATTTCCGGACTTGCGCAGCAAGCTCATGGATTATGCGGTTGCAACGATCGATCGCGACATCGGCCGCGACCGCATCGACACTGTGGCGGGCGGCGAGACCGCCGGCATCCCCTTCGCCGCCTGGGTCGCCGATCGCCTGCACCTGCCCATGCAATATGTGCGCAAGAAACCGAAGGGGTTCGGCCGCGGCGCCCAGATCGAGGGCAAACTCGATCCCGGCCAGCGCGTGTTGCTGGTCGAAGACCTCGCCACCGACGGCCGTAGCAAGGTCAATTTCGTCAAAGCGATCCGCGACGCCGGCGGCATCTGCGACCACTGCTTGGTGATTTTCTTTTACGACATCTATCCCGCGGGTAAGAAAATCCTCGCCGATCTCGGCGTCACACTGCACTATCTCACCACCTGGTGGGATGTGCTGGCGGTGGCCAAGGCGAGCGGCAGGTTCGATTCCGCCCTGCTGGCGGAGGTGGAGAAATTCATGCATGATCCCGCCGGCTGGTCGAAAGCGCATGGCGGCGTTGCCGAGGTGATGGACTGATTGTGGGAGACGCGTCATGGCAAAGGCAAAGCGCAAGGTGAAGGCAGCAAAGGGCAAGGCAAAGGCCAAAGCGAAAAAGCGCCTGTCGGCCGCCAAGCGCGCCCCGCGGCCGCGGCATAAGTTCACCGTCAGCCATCACCGCGAGGAGGATTTCGACGCCGGTTTAAGGCCTTACTCGGCCTATCGCGATCTCGGCATTGCCGCCGCCACCGACGGCATGGTGCAGGCGCATGTCATCCGCATGACCAAGCCTTTCGAGGCGGCGACCGTCGCCATCCCGCACTACCACGACGTCGATTTCCAGATGGTCTACGTGCTCAAAGGCTGGTTCGCCACCGAGTTCGAGGGGGAAGGCGTGCATACCTTCACCGCCGGCTCGTGCTGGATCCAGCCGCCCAAAATCAAGCACACCGTGGTTGGCTATTCCGACGATTGCGAAGTGTTGGAAATCGTGCTGCCGGCGGACTTCGAGACGGTGACGCTCGAGGACTAAGGCGCAACGAAAAAAGCGCGCCCCCACGCCCATGCGGGCCGCGGCGCGCGCTTTTGCCGACTCCCCCTTCTGGGCTAGGCGGCAGATTTAACTTCCACTTTCTTAACCTGGGCCGGCGTCGGTTTCGGCACCGTCACTTTAAGCACCCCTTTGTCGATCGTCGCCTTGATGGCATCGAGGTTGACGCCGTCGGGCAGTTCGAGCGAACGCTCGAAGGAGCCGTAGCTGCGCTCGACCAAGCGGTAGTTCTTGTCCTTTTGCTCTTTCTCGGCCTTTTTCTCGCCGCGGATGGTCAGCACGTTATCAACCACATTGATCTGCACGTCCTTCTCCTCCAGGCCCGGCAGCTCGGCGGTGACCTCGATCTCCTTGTCAGTCTCGGCCACGTCCATGGTCGGCAGCATCGCAGCGGACTTGCCGCCGAAGTCGCCGAAAGACGGAAAGCCCTTGCCGAAATCGTCGAACAGCCGGTCGATTTCGCGTTGCAGGGAGACGAACGGATTGTCGATCCGCGCGACATCGCGCTGGCGGCCGACGGGAATGAGAGATTTCAGATTCATGACACGCTCCATTGCTTGCCGGCGCCTTTGCACGGCGCCGTTCGTTCAATACAATCTCGTGCGCGACGTTCCTTGAGCCAGATCAATTTAATCTTCGCACCGCGCTCGCCGCAGCGCCCTCATTGTGCGCGCGCGGCCTCCTTGTTCTCGATTACCATGCCGGACATCGGCTCGATCCAGCTCAGATAATCCTTGACGCCCTTGACGCCGGGAATGTTCTCGGCCGCGACCTTGAGGGCCTCGCGCTGGCGCTCGTCCATGATCGAGCCCCACAATTCAACCACGCCGTCCTTGACCTGCACGTCGACCATGGCGACCGGCGCCCAGGTCTGTTTCTGCATCTCCGTCAACATGCGATCGCGGATGGCGGCGTCATCTTTGTTGACCGGCGGCGCCGTGCGCGCGAGGCTGATCATGGCGCGCATCAGATTAGAGCGCGTGATGATGCCGACAAGGTGCCCGCGGGAAACAACCGGAACGCGCTTGATACGCTTGCGTTCCATCAGTTCGACGATGTCTTCGAGCGGGGTCTGCTCGCTGACGCTTTTCACGTCGGTGGACATCACTTCCGATACCTTGCTGCCATGCGAATGGGCGTATTCGGCGGCCATCTTGCCGGGACCCATGAGGAATTCGAGCCAGCGCGAGCGCTTGCGCTCGGTCCTGGTCTCGCGGCGGCGCAGGAAGTCGCCCTCCGAGAGCACGCCGACCAGCTTGCCTTCCTTGTCGACGACCGGCAGGCCGCTGATGTGGTGCTGAAGCATCAGTCGCGCCGCTTGCAGCACGGTCGCGTCCGGATCGACGCTGATCACATGACGGGTCATCACATCTTCGGCGTTCATGATCTTGCTCCTCATTTGACAATGACCAGCACATCACAAAGGCAGGGCGGCACGTTGATTTAGGTCAAGCTTGGCATCCAGGAGATTGCAGCGCATGACGAAAAAAGCCCCGGCGCGAAGCACCGGGGCCAGTGCTGCCGAAGTGCGTCAGGGAGGAACGACGTTCGGCATTCAAACGAGAGACTCAAGCGCTAGGCGTTCAACCGATTCAACGCAGCACGGTTACGCAACACGATGCGACGGGAGGCAGGCACTGCGATCGCCGCGGAATTCTCAAGCTGAGTGAGCGTGCGCGACACCGTCTCGATGGTGAGGCCGAGATAGTCGGCGATATCCTGGCGCGACATCGGCAATTCGATTTCGCTCGTGGCGGAGCGTCGAGTGGCCATCTCCAACAGGAAGCCGGCGACGCGCTCTTGCGCCGTCTTGATCAGCAGCATGATGTGATCCTGCGCCCGCTGCAATTCGCCGGCAGTCATGGTCCAGAGCTGGCGGGCGACTTCGGTGTCGCGGGCGGCGAGCGCGACGAGCGAAGCGCGCTTGATCACCATCACCTTGCTGTCAACAATCGCCTCGGCAGAGAAACTGTGCTCGTCGCAGACCTCCAGGCCGAATACGTCGCCGGGCAGATAGAACCCGCCGATCTGACGGCGGCCGTCGTTGAGCACCTTGTAGCTGCGCACTGCGCCGGAGACGACCTTGTAGAGATATTCCGCCGGCTCATTCTCGCCGTAGATCTCGGCGTTGCGGGCGAACGGCATGGCCGTGCCCATCAACTCGATCGAGGTAGAGAAGTTGCGCGCCGTTGTCGGCGGCATCGTAGTGGCTGAACGTGCGGCCGGCTGCGAAGAGCTGCGATGGAGCATCGTCTGGGTCAACATGGCGCTGTCCTCGGTAAATTTGATTGCGTAACCGATATCGCTGGAAATCCCGCGTCGAAATTCAGATAATCTCCATAGGGGGTTTACCGGAGGCGTTCGGGGCACGCGCCGGCTGCGCTGCAGACGAATGGCCCTTTCTTAAATGGCTGATATGACTGCGAAATCCATCGCCGCTCCGACCTTCGAGCCGGGCCCGGTCCTACGCTATGGCATGGCCCCGACAGTGGTCGCGCTGTCGCTTGCGGCGCGCGCGCTGCTCTTGCCGATTCTGCACGACGACACGGTCTTCCTTTATTTCGTGCCGGCCGTGCTGATCTCCGCGCTGTTCGGCGGTCTCGGACCTGGTCTGCTGGCGACGGCGCTCAGCCTGCTCGCCGCGTTTTTCGTCAGCCGGCAGATCGCGGCCTCCAATTTCGCGACGGTCAACGCGATCGCCTTCGCGATTATCGGCGTCGGCGTGTCATGGGGCGGCGGAATGCTTCGCCGCAGCAGCCTGCGTGCCAATCTGCTGGCGCGCGACGCCCTGCGGCGCGAGGCGCATTTGCAATCGATCCTCGATACCGTGCCGGAGGCGATGATCGTCATCGACGAGCGCGGGCGTATGCAATCGTTCTCGAGCGCCGCCGAGCGGCTGTTCGGCTACACGCCGCAAGAGGCTCTCGGGCAGAACGTCAAGGTTCTGATGCCGGCGCCCTATCGCGAAGCCCACGACGGATACCTACAGCGCTATCACGACACCGGCGAGCGGCGCATCATCGGCATCGGCCGCGTGGTGGTCGGCCAGCGCAAGGACGGTTCGACCTTTCCGATGGAACTCGCGGTCGGCGAGATGAAATCGGGCGACCAGCGTTTCTTCACCGGCTTCATCCGCGATCTGACCGAGCGGCAGAAAACCGAAGCGCGTCTACAGGAGCTGCAATCTGAACTTGTGCATATCTCGCGCCTGACTGCCATGGGCGAGATGGCTTCGACGCTCGCGCATGAGCTCAATCAGCCGCTGTCGGCGATCTCCAACTATCTGAAAGGTTCGCGGCGGATGCTGGAGGGCGACGCCGACGAGCGCGCGGGCATTATGCGCGACGCGCTCGATAAAGCAGCCGATCAGGCGATCCGCGCCGGCCAAATCATCCGCCGCTTGCGCGACTTTGTCTCGCGCGGCGAAAGCGAGCGCCGCGTCGAAAGCATCACCAAGCTGGTGGAGGAAGCAAGCGCGCTCGCCTTGGTCGGCGTCAAGGACCGCGGCATCAGAGTGCAATTCCATTTCGATCCGTCGGTCGACTTGGTACTCGCGGACCGCGTGCAGATCCAGCAGGTGCTGCTCAACCTGATCCGCAATGCGATGGACGCGATGGAGGAATCGTCGTCGCGCGACCTGCGTATCGCGGTCGAGCCGGCGGGAGATGTTCATGTGCTGGTCAGCGTGACCGACACCGGCTCTGGCATCGCGCCCGACGTGGCAGAGCAGCTATTCCAGCCATTCGTGACGACCAAACGCCACGGCATGGGCGTCGGCCTCTCGATCTCGCGCACCATCGTGGAGGCGCACGGCGGGCGAATCTGGGTGGAGGCCAATCCGGGCGGCGGTACCGTCTTCCATTTCACGCTTACTGCCGTGCATGAGGGGGATGTCGACGATGCAGCCTGAGACGGTCATCTACGTGATCGACGACGACGACGCAGTGCGGCAGTCGATCGAGTTTTTGCTCAAGACGGCCGGCATCGCCGCGCGCAGTTTCGAGTCGGCGGTCGCCTTTTTCGACGTACTGCCGGAAATCGGCTCCGGCTGCGTGGTGACTGACGTGCGCATGCCGGAGATGACCGGCATCGAGCTGTTGCAGCGCATCCGCGAGGTCAAGCCCGATCTGCCGGTGATCGTTATCACCGGTCACGGCGACGTGCCGCTGGCGGTCGAAGCCATGAAGCTCGGCGCCGCCGACTTCATCGAAAAGCCATTCGACGACGACCAATTGATCGCCTCGGTGCGCGCCGCCTTGAGCCAGGGCGAGGACGTCGCCAAACGTAAAGCGGAGGTCGCCGACATCAGCGGCAAGCTTGCCGCGTTGTCGAACCGCGAGCGGCAAGTGCTGGAAGGGCTGGTGGCCGGCAAGGCCAACAAGGTGATCGCCTTCGACCTCGGCATCAGCCCGCGTACCGTAGAAATCTACCGCGCCAACCTAATGACGAAGATGGCGGCCAACAGCCTGTCCGATCTGGTGCGCATGGCCATGGTCGCCGGCATGCTCAAGACGGGCGCCTGACGCGCTGGCGCCACGCTTGCCAATTCCATTGCATGATGATCGAGTACCGCCGCATTTACGGGACGGCGCATGTCGGGCTATCGGCTGCTCAGTTACAAGCATGATGGCAAGCCAGCGGCTGGCGTGCTTGTCGGAGAGCGCGTGTTAGCCGCCGCGTCGTTGCTGCCGGGCCTCGATATCGATCGCTCTTCGGTGCTCGGCCTAATCCATGCTTGGGACTCGGTGCATCCGCGGCTCGATGCCGCGGCAAAGAATGTGCGGCCCGGCGACGGCGTTTCACTCTCTGAGATAGAGCTCCTGGCGCCTATTCTATATCCGGGCGCACTTTATTGCGCCGGGGCCAATTACTGGGACCATCTTGAGGAAATGGCGGAGATCGCCAAGCGTGTCACCGGCAAGGCGCCCGCGATGGTCAAGGCCAAGGATCCTTACCTTTTCATGAAGAGCACCGCTGGCTCGATCATCGGCAGCGGAACGCCGGCGCGGCTACCAGCATTCTCCAAACAAGTCGATTGGGAGGCCGAGCTCGGCGTGGTGGTCGCACGACCGACGCACAACGTCAGCGAAGAGCGGGCGCTCGACGCGGTCGCAGGTTATTTGATCGTCAACGATCTCTCGGCGCGCGATCTGATGAAGCGCGAGGGTTCGCCGTTCGGCATGGACTGGTTCGGCCAGAAGTGTTTCGAGGACGCGGCCCCCATGGGCCCGTGGCTGACGCCCGCCGCCTACATTGCCGACCCCAAGGATATGGCGATCAAGCTCTGGGTCAACGGCGTGCTGAAACAGAATTCCAACACCGGGCGCATGGTGCACAGCGCCGCCGAACAGATCGCCTATCTGTCGCGTCACATCACCTTGCAGCCCGGCGACGTGATCGCCACCGGCACGCCCGCCGGCGTCGGCATGCCGCGCGGCGAGTTCCTAAAAGCTGGCGACGAGGTGAGGATCGAAATCGCCGGCTGCGGCACGCTTGTCAACCGCATGATCACTGGTTGAGCGAGCGTGCCTAGTGGGTGACATCCCACCAAATTTCCTTTACAAAACAAGGGGCGAACGGCCACAAGAAGCCGGAAACTGGGAGGTATTCATGTCGCTATTCAAGCTCGTCAAGACGCTCGTTTTGGCTGCCGCCTTGGCCTCCGCGGCCGCGAGCGCGCGCGCCGACGACGTCATCACGCTCAAGCTGTCGCATTTCGTGCCGCCGCAGCACGCGTTCCACAAATGGGTGGTGGGCTGGACGAAGAAGATCGAGGAGGAGTCGCACGGCCGCCTCAAGTTCGAGATTTATCCGAACGGCCAGCTGGTCGGGCCGCCGAACCGGCAGTTCGACGCCGCGCGTAACGGCATCACCGACATCGCCTTCTGCCTGCACGGCGTGACGCCCGGCCGTTATCCGATGACCGAGCTCGCCAACCTGCCGTTCGTGTGGCCGTCGGACGGCGCCAACCTGCCGGAGATGGCGCGGCGCATGACCGAGCTCGCGCCGAAATATCTGGCGGCCGAGCACCAGGGTCTGCACATTCTGTGGATGCAGATGGCGAACCCGGTGGTGCTCTATTCGAAGGAGCCGATTCGGACGCTGGCCGACTACAAAGGCAAGAAGATCCGCTACGCCTCGATCACCAACAAGCAGATGCTGGAAGCGCTCGGCGCCGCGCCGATGCTGATCCCGCCGCAGGAATCGCAGGACGCGCTCGCCAAGGGCATCGCCGACGGCGCCATGTTCCCGCATGAGGCCGGCTTCGCCTACGACCTTGCCTCGACGGTGAAATATGTGACTGAGCCGCCGACCGCCTCGGCGACCTTCGCCATGGTGATGAATCCGGCCAAGTACAATTCGCTGCCGCCCGATCTGCGCGCCATCCTCGATAAGGAATCGGGCGTGACTGGCGCCGAAAGCTTCGGCAAGGCCTGGCAGGCCTTCGAAAAGTTCGCTCGCGACACCGAAATTAAGAAGGGCATGGAGATCATCACGCTGTCGCCCGCCGACGTCGCCAAGATGAAGGAATTATCGAAACCGATCATCGAGAAGGCGATCGCCGACCTGGAGAAGCAAGGCAAGCCGGCGAAGGAATTCTTCGCCGCCTATACGAAGTAACGACCACCGTCGTTTTGGGGCGGCCGCCGCGGGCGGCCGCTCCGGAAAAATCAACAACAGCAAGTTCTCTCTCTCTCGCAGGAATTCGGCTCGGCGGGGCGATGCCGCGCCCCGGATAGACGGCAATGGCTCCAATCCGCAGCTCCGCCTATGCCCTGCTCGACCGGCTGCGCCTCGCCCAACTGCGGCTGGCGGCAGCCGCCCTCATCGTGATGGTGGCGGTGACGCTGGCCGACGTATTTCTGCGCTACCTCTTCAACCATCCGATCCGCGGCTCCTACGATCTCGTCGAGTCGATGATGATCGTGTTCGTGTTTAACGGCATGTCGACCGCCTTCCTGCAGCGGCGCAGCATCGTCATCGATCTTGTCGACAACTTCGCACCGCGTCTCGTAATCACGGTTCTGATCCGCATCTCCGATCTCCTGGCCATCGTGACGCTGCTGTTGTTCTCCTACGCGATGGTCACGCCCGCCTTGCAGGCCTACGCCTACGGCGACCGCAAAATGGAGCTCGGCCTGCCGCTCTGGGTCCTGTGGACGGTGGCGCTCATCGGCATGGCCTGCGCGATCCTCTGCGCCGCCGGCGCGCTCTTGATGCGCTCCGATAGCCGCCGCGGCGAGACGCGCGAATGAGCGCGTCGGCCATTGGCGCCTTCGGCGTGTTCGCGCTATTCGCGCTGCTGTTGTTGCGCGTGCCGGTGTGGGTGGCGCTGACGCTGGTCGGCTTCATCGGCAATTCGATCATGTCGGGCGTCACGCCGACGCTCGCGCTCGCCGGCACGGTGCCGTTCGACACCGGCGGCGCCTATTCGCTGTCGGTGGTACCGTTGTTCGTGTTGATGGGCGAGGTGGCCGGGGAGACCGGCCTCTCCTCCGATCTGTTCAAGGCGGCAAAGGTGATGCTCGCCGGCATGCGCGGCGGCCTCGCCGTCGGAGCGCTCGCTGCATCTGCCTGCTTCGGCGCGGTGTGCGGCTCGTCGGTCGCGACCGCCGCGACCATGACGCGCATCGCGCTGCCAGAGATGCGCAAGGCCGGCTACGATCCCGGCCTCGCCTCCGGTTCGCTCGCCGCCGGCGGCAGCCTCGGCATCCTCATTCCGCCGTCAATCGTGTTCGTGATTTATGCGGCGATCTCCGAGCAGTCGGTATCGCGACTGTTCGCCGCTGGCTTGGTCCCCGGGCTGGTGCTGACCGGCCTTTACATGATTGTCGCCATCACGGTCGCGCATCTACGCAAGAGCTACGCGCCGGCCGCCGAGCGGGCCCCTTGGCGCGAGCGGCTCGCCGCCATGCGCGGCCCCTGGCAATTCCTCGCACTCTTCCTGGTGACGATCGGCGGTATCTATGGGGGCGTTTTCTCCCCCACCGAGGCGGCCTCGGTGGGCGCCGCCGGCGCCATGGCGCTTGGCTTTCTCGGACGCAGGCTGAGCTATGCGGCGCTGCTCAGCGCGATCGAAAACACGGTGGCGATCTGCGGCGTACTGTTCGTCATCATCTTCGGCGCTAACTTATTCTCATTCTTCATGGTGCAGACGCAATTGCCCAACCTGCTGGCGAACGGCGCGCGCGCGCTGAACCTCGGCGGCGTTGAGGTGATGGTGCTGGTGATCGTCGCCTACATCTTATTCGGCTGCTTCCTCGAGGGCATCGGCATGGTGCTGATCACGGTGCCGGTGTTCCTGCCGCTGGTGAAGCAGTTCGGCTACGACCCGGTCTGGTTCGGCGTGATCGTGGTGATCGTGGTCGAGGTCGGCCTGATTCATCCGCCGGTTGGCTTGAACCTGTTCGTCATCCAGGCCAACGCCCCCGACATCAAGATCACCAGCATCTACCGCGGCATCGTGCCCTTCCTGTTCGCGCCGCTGCTGCTGATTGTTCTGCTGTTCTGGTTCCCGCAGCTCGCGCTGTGGCTGCCGAAGCTGTTCTACGGGTGAGCCCCGAGTCATGACAACCGAAGACGGTCGTCACTTCATCATTTCTTCCGGCGGCCCCGGGCCCCACAAATTCGACGCCGAGGGGTCCTTCGCCCACACCTTCGGCCGCTGCGGGTTGTCGCGGTGCCAGGGGCGCGGCTCGAAATAGCCGAGCTCCTCATCCTTCATCAGATCGAGCTCGCAGAACAGTTCGGTGATCAGCCCGTTCGGGCTGCGGTGATAGGCGAAGAGATTATGCCCGATGCCGTGGCGGCCGGGGCCCCACAGCGTCTTGTAGCCGTTCAGCGACAGGAAATCGCAGGCCTCCTGCAATTGGCCCCAGTTGCGCACCTCGAAGGCGGTGTGGAAGTGGCGATTGGAGCCGGTGCCCATCAGGTTGATGGTGTGGTGATCCGGGCCGCAGCGCAGGAATACGAAGAAGTCCGCCATCCAGTCGGAGACACGGAAGCCGAGCACGTCGACATAGAAATCGCAGACCTTCTTCACATCCTCACAATGGAAGGCGACGTGGCCGAGCTTGTGCGGCACTACGCCTTTGGTCGGGAATTTCTGGTGCTGAAAGTCCGGACGCTTGAATACCTCCATCGCGGTGCCTTTTGGGTCCTCGAACACCAGCATGTCGGCAATCGAGGGTTCGGGATCTCGTCTGCGTGACGTCTTCACGCCTTTCGCTTGCGTCTGTTTGTCGAAGGCGTCGAGGTCGTCGTTCGGCCCGATCTGGAAGCCGACGCGCGTGCATTTGGCCTGATCGCCCTTGCGCAGCACCACCGAGTGGTGGTCGATGGTATTGGCGAGATAGACCGCGTCCTTCTCCTTGGCGATGAGATTGAGGCCGAGGATGTCGGTGTAGTAAGCGGTCTGCTTGTCGAGATCGGGCATCTCGTAGCTGGCGTGCGCGATCTTGCGGACACGGATCATGCTCATCTCCTTCGCTTCGATTTCTTTGCAGTTTTCTTGGCCGCGGATTTTTTCTTTGCTCGGACTTTGCGCTTCGGCGTCTTCCTCACCCCGCGTTTCTCGCGCGGCATGCTGCCGATGACCTCGACCATCACGGCGTTGTCATGCGCGCCCAACCCCATGTCGATGCAGCGCTCGAACAGCTCGGCGGCGCGGTCGAACATCGGCGTCGCCACGCCGAGGCGGTCGGCGAGATCGCCAATCAGTTCGAAATAATGCGAAAAGCCGATGGCATCGCCCTGCGCCGGCAGGAAGCGCCGTTGCGCCATCCACGGCGCGCGGATGCCGAACTGCGTTGATCCGCCGCTGCCGGCGGCGACTGCCTTGATCACGCGGTCGACGTCGACGCCGGCTTTGAGTGCGAGCGCCATCGCTTCGCCAGTCGCCGCCATGTGCACCCCGACCAGGAGATTGTTGATGAGTTTGACTTTGCTCGCAGCGCCAAAGGCGCCGAAGTAGTGCACGATATCGCTGACGCCGCGCATCACTTGCTCGGCCTTCTTGGCGGCCGCTTCCTCGCCGGCGAGATAGATCACCGCCTTGCGCGCAGTGACCATGCCGGGCGTGCCGCCGACTTCGCCGTCGATGAAGATCGCGCCCCTTTCCGCCAGCGGGCCGATCTGCCGTTCCTTTTCGGGGATGAGGTGCGAGCCGAGCTCAACCACGATTTGCCCAACCCGCGCCGAATGCACGAGGCCGCGCGGCCCCTGCACGACTTCGTCAAGCGCCTCCGCCGACGGCAGACAGGTGAGCACAATGTCGGCCTCTTCGCCGACAGCGGCCGGTGAGGCGGCGGGCACGCCGCCCGCCTTCACGAAGTCGGTCATCGCATGGCGGCGAAAGCCGAGCACGCGGTAGCCGCTCTCGATTAGATTCTGCGCGATCGGCAGCCCGATCTTGCCAATGCCGATCAAACCCACGGTTTCCAATGCCGCCTCCTTGAACTCTTTTTGTTGTGGCTTGAGCCTACTTGAAGTCCCGCCGCTCACACAAATGAGACTCAGCGCTTGACCCCGAGGCCGGCCATGAAACGGGTGCGAATCTGCACCGGATCGCGGTCGGTCGCGCCAACGCCGGGCTTGCCGTCGATGCGCGCGGCGATCAGGCTCGGGCCAGCGTCCTTAAGCGCCGCCGCGAGCAGGCGGTCGAACTCGGCTTCGTCCGCGGCCCAGGCACTTTTCACGATGCCGGACCCTTGCGCAATGGCGACGAGATCGGCTGTCGTCGCGCTTGCAGTCGGTTGGCTGCCGGTGATCTGGTAGAGGCCATTGTCCCAGATAACGATGGTTAAGTTCTTCGGCGCCCGCATCGCCACGGTGGCGAGACAGCCGAGCTGCATGAGCAGCGAGCCGTCGCCTTCGAGCGCCACGACGTGCCGCTTGGGTTGCGCAATGGCGACGCCAAGGGCAATCGGGATGGCGAGCCCCATGCTGCCAAGCATATAGAAATTCTGCGCCCGTTGGCCGGCGGCGCATAGATCGAAATTGGTATTGCCGATGCCGCCGATCACCGCCTCTTCGCGCTTGAGCTGCCCGACCAGGCGCTTGGTTAGCTCGAAGCGGTTCATCACTTTCGCGTTGTGTTGCGGCGTTGCCATCTCTATCTCACACCGTGAATACTTTGCCGCCGGTCAACAGCGGCGAGAGGATGAAGGTCACCGGCGCCTGCGTCGCCACTGCCTGCTTGATTGAGCGGTCGATGATGAATTCGAGTTCGTCATGCCGTGTGATGGTGATGTTCTCGACCGCGAGCGAATTGAGCACCGGCCGCACGGTCTTGCACACCATGGCCTGGCCGAGATTGAATTCGCCGAGCGTGCCGCGCTCGGAGACGAAGATGAGCGCCGGGATCTGGCTCGGCACCACGAGCGACGCGAGCACGTTTGGAACGGTGCCGAAACCGCTCGTCTGCATCAGCACGGCGCCGCGCATGCCGCCCATCCAGGCGCCGGTGACGATGCCGAGCGCCTCCTCTTCGCGTGTGCAGGGAAAGGTGATGAAGAAATCGTCGGCGTGCAGCGCCTCGATCAGCGGCGTGAACACGCGATCGGGCACGTAGACCACAAGCTTGACGTTATTGTTCTTGAGCGTCGCCAGGACGATCTCATGCCAAGACCGCGTCTCGACGGACGAACTGTTCATGCAGATTGCGTTCGCGTTGCCCGACCGGCGCGAGAGTGACGCCGTTGCCCACCTAATGGCAAAAGCCTACCCTAAGAGGGTCCCGGCGCGAACAAGAAAAATTGGCCGGGCATCCTGGGGAGGACGATGACATCCAATCGAGGTTTGGCGTTCTCGCGACGCCGTTTTCTCAAGACCGTACTGGGCGCGGGCGTCGCCGCGCCGGCGATCCTGCGCTCGCGATCGGCGTTTGCCGCCTACCCGGATCGGCCCGTCAAAGTCATCGTGGCCAACACGCCCGGCGGCCCGTCCGATATCGTCGGCCGTATCGTCACCGCGGCACTGCAGCAGTCGACCGGCAAAACCTTCGTCATCGAGAATATCGGCGGCGCCGGCGGCAATATCGGCTTTGGCAACGCCGCGCACGCCATGCCCGATGGCTACACGCTGCTGCTCGCGACCAATGCCTGGTCGATCAACCCAACCCTCTATCAGCAGATTCCTTACGACCCGCAGAAGGATTTTGTCGGCGTTAGCGAGCTGGCTTCGTCGCCCAACACGTTCGTCGTCAAGGCCGACATGCCGGCAAAGACCATGAAGGAATTCATCGCTTTGGTGCGGGCCAATCCCGACAAGTTCAACTGCGCAACGCCGCCGATCGGCACCAGTCCACAGATTCAACTCGAGGTGCTGAAGATTCGCGAGAATCTGCCTAAGCTGCAGGACATCGTGTTCAAGGGTGGCGGCGACGCCATCCAGTCGCTGTTATCCGGCACCGTACAGCTCAGCTCGGGTTCGCTGGGGCCGGCATCGCCGCATATCAAGTCCGGCAAGCTGCGCTGCCTTGCGGTTTCCGCCGAAGCGCGGTGGCCCGATCTGCCCGACGTGCCGACGATGCAGGAGCAGGGATACAAGGATTTCGTGTTTCCCACCGACATGGTGATGCTGGCGCCGGCGAAGACCTCGCCGGAGATCGTTGCCTGGCTGGAGACGGAAATCCTCAAGGTGCTGAGCACGCCGGAGATGAAGGAGCGGCTGTACAAATCCGGCTTTATGGTGCGGGCGCAAGGCGCCAAAGAGGCTTGGGCGCGAGTGACCAGGGAGATCGGCATGTTCAAGGAGATCATCGAGCAGGCCGGCATCAAGAAGATCTAACTGGTCGTCATGACGGGGAGAGGATGCCTGATCAAACAAATCGAGCCGATCGCCGTCAGCCTGCCGATGCGCAAGCCCGTCATCATGGCGGGCGAGGAGGTGCGGCGCGCCGACAATGTGCTGGTGCGCATCGAGAATGACGGCGGCCTTGTCGGCTGGGGCGAGGCCGCTTCGGCGCCGGTGATGACCGGCGAGACGCTGGAGAGCATGGTCGCCGCGGTGCATCTCATGACGCCGGCGCTGCGCGGGCGCGACGCGCGCGATATCGCGGGTGCGCTCGCCGCCATGGGGGCGCGGCTCTACGGCAACCGCGGCGCCAAGGCGGCGATTGAGATCGCCCTGCACGACCTTGCCGGCAAGACAATGGGCAAGCCGGTACACGCGCTGCTCGGCAGCAAGACGCGCAGCCGCATGGCGCTGCTTGGCGTCATCGGTGGCGGCGATTTTGACGGCGACCTGCGTGATGCCGAGAAAAAGCGCGCGGATGGCTTCACCATCTTCAAGATCAAGGTCGGCGTCGATGCGACGGCGCGTGATGCCGAGCGCACGCGCGCAATCTGCAAAATGCTCGGCGCGGATGCGCTCATCTCCGCCGACGCCAATCAAGGCTTCACCCGCGAGCAAGCCCTCGACTATGTGCGTGCGGTTGCAGCCTCGGGCCTCGGCTTTTTCGAGCAGCCGGTAGCGGCCGACGATCTCGCCGGTATGGCGGCGGTGGCGAAAGCCGCCGGCGCCATCGCGATCGGAGCAGACGAAGGCATCCATTCGTTCGAGGACATCCGGCGCCACCACGACACCCACGCCGCCCGCGGCGTCAGCCTGAAGGCAATCAAGCTCGGCGGCCTGCGCGCCCTCACTGTGGCCGGCCGCCTGTGCGACACGCTGGGTATGCATGTCAACGTCTCCTGCAAGACCGGTGAATCGAGCATCGCATGCGCCGGAGCGCTGCACGCGGCCTGCGTCATTCCGAATATCGCCTGGGGACTAACCCTCACCCACGCGGCGCTCGCCGCCGACGTAGCTACGCACCCTCTGCCAACCACGCGCGGTCATGTCGATGTGCTCGACCGCGCCGGTCTCGGCGTCGAGGTTGACGAGGACCTGGTGCGCCGCCACCGCGTGGCGATCGCCGCGCGGGAGCTCGTGCACGCCTAAGCTGGGAAGTCCGGTTTGTACCCTTTAGCGGTCTTTTCCACCCGTCCCGCGAACGGCAAGCCGACATGGCCGGGGAACACCAGCGCGCTGGACGAGGCACAATAGTCGAGCACCTTGCGGCGGGATACGCGCGCCTGCGCCGCGTCCGAATTCTTCGGGAAATTCCAGTCCGGGTAATAGACCTGCAGCAGATGATGCCAGATATCGCCGATAAAGGCGGCGCGCTCGCCCTTGCTCTCCAGCTTGAAGAAGACGTGGCCGGGCGAATGACCGGGGGCGCCGTCGATCTCGATGAAATCGTTGAGCCGGTACGGCCCGCCGCTCACGAGGTCGGCCTTGCCGTACTCCAGAATCGGCACCACGCATTCGCGGAACGTACCGAGCTCGGCCGGGCCCTCATTCGGATCGGCGTCGACCTTGGCGAAATAGTCGACGTCCGGCTTGGAGAAGACGTAGCGCGCGTTGGGGAAGGTCGGCACCCATTTGCCATCCTTTTGCATCGTATTCCAGCCAATGTGATCATGGTGCAGATGCGTGCACATGACGAGATCGATGTCGTCGGGTCGCGCGCCGGCGGCGGCGAGGCGCTCGAGATAAGGCTCGTTTAGCATGTGCCAAAATGGCCGGCCCGGCTTCACCTTGTTGTTGCCGCAGCACGAGTCGATGAGCATCGTCTTGCCGCCGACCTTCAACAGCCAGCTGTGCACCGCAAGGTAAATCTTGCCAGTCGTAGGCTCGTAGTGGTGTGGCGCCAGCCAGTGCCTGTGCTCGTCCATGTGCGCGTCAGTGAATTCGGGAAAAATATCGCGCAGTGCATAGCCTGGCAGATTGGTTTCTTCGATACGCGTGACGGTCGCCTCGCCGATGGTGAACGTGCGTAACTTCTCGCGCTCGATGAAGCCCATGGCGTTTTCCCTCACGGTTGCTGTGATTGTGCGCGGGATACTCTATGCTCGACCGAGAAGCGTCAAGCGAGGGGGAAACGCATGGATTTGGGAATCGACGGTCGCCGCGCCATCGTCACCGGCGGCTCGAGCGGCATCGGCTACGAGACCGCGCGCCAGTTTCTCGAGGAAGGCGTGCGCGTGCTGATCACCGGCCGCAATGCGGAAAAGCTCGACAAAGCGCGCGCGCAGCTTGGCAAAATACGGCGAGGTGCATGCCGTGGTCGCCGACATGACACGCGAATCCGACATCGCGAAAATGGTGGCGACCGCGAGCGAGAAGCTCGGCGGCGTCGACATTCTCGTCAACAATGCCGGGCAGATGTACTCCGGCCGCTTCGCCGCGCTCACGGACGAGGGGCTGAAGACGCAGCTCGACACCAAGCTGTTCGGCTTCCTGCGCGCCATCCGCGCCGTCTATCCGATGATGAAGGCACAGAAATGGGGTCGCATCGTCAACACCATCGGCGGCGCCGGCAAGGAACCCGACCCGTATATGTTCGGCAGCGGCATGACCAATTCGGCGCTGCTCAATCTCACCAAATCGCTGGCGACCGAGTTCGGCGAAGACAACGTGCTGGTCAACGCCGTCTGTCCCGGTTGGGTGGCGACCGATCTGTGGGTGCGCAACGTCGAGGGCATGAAGCAGGAATTCGGCGTCAAGACCGCGGAAGAGACTCGCAAGGTCGCAGCCAGGAAGAATTCGCTTGGCCGCATGGGCAAGCCGGAGGAGCTCGCCAACGCCACCGTGTTCCTCTGCTCGGAGCGCGCAAGCTACATTACCGGCGTCTCGCTCAATCTCGACGGCGGACGGCTGAAGGGTCTGTGGTGATCAGGACTGTTTTTGGAGCGCCTTGACCGCGCGTACTTGCGTTGCGTCGCCCGGCATGGCGACGACATCGAAATCGAGCTCGCGGCTCAGATGCAGCACGTTTTCGAGCCCGGCCGGGAAGACAAGCACGGCCTCGCGAACGCCCAGCGCCGCGACCGTACGCAGCAATTCTTCGAGCAGTCGGCGCGCCAACCCGTGCTCGCGCAAATCGGCACGGATAATCACCGCGCATTCGACAGCCTCAAAGTCCGGATCAGCGGTCGCGCGCGCTAGCCCCGCTACCCGGTTCCCTTCCCAGGCGACAAGGGTCATCTCACGGTCATAGTCGATCTGGGAGAGCCGGGCTGCAGTTTCGTGGCTGCGCGCGCGCAACGGCAGGAAGAAAGGATGCCAGAGATCGCGGTCGTCGACCTCGTCGGCGAAACGGCGGAGCGCCGGCTCGTCCTCGGGACGGATCGGGCGCACCGAGTAAGCTTCGCCGTCGCGTATCTTGATCGCGTTTTCGAAACGGTGCGGATAGGGCCTGATCGCCAGGCGGTCCTGCGTCGTCGCGCCCGCACCGAGGCGGATGCGGCCATCGACCGCGATCACGCCGGCCGCGTCGCACAGCAGCGGATTGATATCGATCTCGGTAATCTCGGCGTGGTCCGCGACGATGCGGCTCAACTGCACCAGCACGTTGACCACGCCGTCGATGTCGGAGGCCGGCCGGTCGCGGAAACCCTTGAGCAGACCGGCGATACGCGTGCGATCGATCTGCGCACGGGCGAGCGCCGTGTTCAAGGGCGGCAATTCGAGCGACTTGTCGCGCACGATTTCCACCGCGGTGCCACCGGAACCGAACAGGATCACCGGGCCGAAGGTTGCATCGGTGGTGACACCGGCGATCAGCTCATAGGCGCTCGGCCGCTCGATCATTTCCTGCACGATGAAACCTTCTTGCCGTGCCTTGGGCAGCGCTTTGGCGACGCGCGCGTTCATCGTTTTCGCCGCAGCCGCCACCTCCTCAGCGCCGACCAGGTTGAGTGCGACGCCGCCGACATCGGACTTGTGCACGACGTCGCGCGAACGGATCTTCAGCGCTACCGGACCTTTGATGGCGGCGGCGGCGCGCGCGGCCGCCGGTTCGTCGGCGACGGCCTCGGTACGCGCGAAGGGAATGCCGTAGCGCGAGAAGAACGCCGCCACTTCGGCGGGGTCGAGCCATTCGCGCTTGTCGGCGAGCGCGCGACGGATCAGCTCGCGCGCGGCGGCGACATCGGCTGCCGGCGTTTCCGCCAGCGACGATGGCGTCTCCAGCAATAGTTCCTGGCTCTGCCGATAGCGCACCAGATACATGAAGGCGCGCACCGCGCGTTCGGGCGTCTCGTAATCGGGTAGGTCGGCCGCGATCAGCTGGGCGCGACCCTCGCGCACGCTGGCATCGCCCATCCAGCAGGCGAGCACATTCTTGCGCGCCTCGGGCTTGGCGAGCGCCCCGATCAGTCCCTTGGCAGCGTCCTCGGAGGAGCCGATGGCGGTCGGGCAATAGGCCACCAGCAGGCCGTCAATATTGGGGTCTTGCATGAGAATGCCGACCGCGTCGGCGTAACGCTGCGCGCCGGCATCGCCGATAATGTCGACCGGGTTGGCGTGGCTCCAGGTCGCCGGCAGGACGGCGTTCAGTTTCGCCATCGTTTCGGGCGCCAGCTCGGCGAGTTTGCCACCTTCCTCGATCAGGCGGTCGGTGGCCAGCACGCCGGCGCCGCCGCCATTGGTGACGATGGCAAGCCGCTTGCCGGCTTGCGGCGCCATACGCGCGAGCGTCGCCGCCGCGTCGAACAGCTCCTCGACTTCATTGACGCGCAGCATGCCGGCGCGACGGAAGGCCGCCTCGTAGACCACGTCGGCTCCGGCGAGCGCGCCGGTGTGTGAAGTCGCGGCGCGGGCGCCCTCCTCGGCGCGGCCGCCCTTGACGACGATCACCGGCTTGACGCGCGCCGCGCGGCGCGCCGCCGACATGAACTTGCGCGCCTGCGTAATGGCTTCGGCATAGATCAAGATCGCGCCGGTCGCCTCGTCGAGCGCGAAATAATCGAGCAGGTCGCCGAAATCGACGTCGCTCATATCGCCCATCGAGACGATGGCGGAAAAGCCAATGCGACGCGGCAGCGCCCAGTCGAGCACCGTCGTCGCCATGGCTCCGGACTGCGTGAGGAAAGCGATGTTGCCGGAAATCAGCGCGGCCGGCGCAAAGGTCGCATTGAGGCCGATGCCGGGCACGGCGATGCCGAGGCAATTGGGCCCGACGACGCGCAAGAGATGCGGCTTGGCCGCCGCGAGCAGCTCCGCCGTGCGGTCCTTGCCGACTTTTGCTTCCCCCTCGGTAAAGCCCGCGGTAAGCACGACCGCAGCACGCGAGCCGCGCGCACCGAGTTCGGCGATCAGTCCCCCTATGGTGTCCGGCGGCGTCGCGATCACCGCAAGGTCCGGCACGAGCGGCAAGCTGGCCACGTCGCGATAGGCCATGATGCCGTGCACGGCGGTCAAATGCGGGTTGACCGGCACGATCGGCCCGTCGAACCCGCCGCGCAGCAGGTTCGTCATCAGCGCCGCGCCGACCGAATGCGGCTTGTCGGTCGCACCGATCACCGCGACCGAGCGTGGGCGGAACATTTTGTCGAGATTACGTATGGACATGGCGAACGTTTACGACGGGGCGGGTGTGCACCGTGTTGAGATTGGTCAAGTCTTGTAGCGCCCCGTTTTGGCGGATTCTTAACTATCCCCGCCCAGCTGCCGGATGAGCCCCGCAGCGCCAAGCAAGGCGGGCAACGGCCGCGTGACCACGAAAGTCGGCAATGCGGCGAGGTAATCGCGGAAGCGGCCCTTGGCCTCGAAGCGGTTACGGAACGCGGAACGCGCGAAAGCTGCACCCAACCGCGGTACGATACCGCCGGCGATATAGATGCCGCCGCGCGCACCGAAGGTGAGCGCGAGATTGCCGGCGACGGTGCCGAGCATGGCGCAGAACATCTCGGTCGCTTGGCGCGCGCGTGGATGCGCGTCTTCAGTATGCGCGTCGGTGAGCTGCGCGGCGGTGAACTGCTCCTGCCGCTCGCCGGCAAGCTCGCACAGCGCGGCATAGAGATTGACCAGGCCGGGGCCGGAGAGCACGCGCTCGGCCGAGACATGATCGAAGCGCTTGCGCAGCAGATCGAGCACGGCCGCCTCGTGCGCGTCAGCCGCGGGCATGGTGACGTGGCCGCCTTCGCTCTGCAGCGGCATATAGCCCTCGCCGGCCGGGATCAATGCGCCGATGCCGAGCCCAGAGCCGGGACCGATGATGCCGATCGGCGCGCCCGCAACCGGCGTGCCGCTGCCGACCTGCGTGCGTTCGCCGGCGGCGAGATGCGGGATGGCGAGCGCATCGGCGACGAAGTCGTTGATGACGCGCAGCTGCGTAAAGTCGAAACGCTTGCGCAAGCCTTCGACCGAGAATGTCCAGGGCAGATTGGTGAAGCTCACTTCATCGCCGAAGACCGGGGCGGCGACGGCGAGCACGGCGCGCGGCGGTCGTTGCGCGCGCGCCTTGGAGGCAAAATAGGCGTCAATCATCTCGGCGACGCCGGCGAATTCGTCGCTGGCGAAGACGCGAATCTGTTCGATGGCGCCGCCCGGCATGAGCAAGGCAAGTCGGGCATTGGTCGCGCCGATGTCGCCGATGAGCCCGATGGGCGGTGCGTCGGTCATGGGTGGTCCTTCTCATTCAAATATAACGGTATTTTGCGATGGCTTGACTCTCTCTGATGGCCCTCCATAATAAGAACAAATAGAGAACAAGCGTGTTGGCCCCAAATCATGTCATGGCCCGCGGCAGAAACCCTGGCTGCGCTGCGTGAAAGGCTTGCCGTCCTCGAAGCGGCGAGCCTCTCCTTCGCAGCGCTGGCGTCCGACAGCCCGCTCGCCTGCTGTGGGGTCGACAGCTTTGCCGGTGCGCTGCACGAGATGGCAGCCAAGCGCGAATGCGAGACGGCGGCAGCAAGCGGCTTCTTGCTGCCGCTCGCGGCGTTGACCGCGCGCGAGCGCGTCACGCTGTGGATCGCCGAGGACATGGCACTCGCCGAGAGCGGCGCGCTCTACGGGCCGGCGCTGGAGAACTTCGCCCTCAAGCCCGAGCGTCTCATCCGCGTGACGGCCGCGCATGAGCGCGAGGTGCTGTGGGCGATGGAGGAAGCCCTACACACGCGCGGCGTCGGCGCCGTGATCGGCGAGACCCGCAACCGCGACATCGGGTTGACCGCGAGCCGGCGGCTGTCGCTCGCCGCCGGTCACGAAGGCACCGCGGCGTTTCTGCTGCGCGCGCAGCCGGCGGATGAGCCGATCGCGGCGGCGACGCGCTGGACCGTGGCCGCCGCGCCGTCGCGGCACGCGCATGGCCCGGGACCGCCGCGCTGGCAGGTCGACCTCACACGCAACCGGCGGGGCAGCCAGGGATCGTGGCTCTTGGAGTGGAACAGTGTCGAGCAGCGTATCGAGCTCGCAACGGATCGTCAGCCTCTGGCTGAAGCGGCTGTCGACCGACCGTATCGCGCGGCGGCGAGCGCCTGACCGGCGGCCGCTGGTTGTCGCCGGCAAGCGCGGCAATGTCGAGGAACTGGTTGCGCTCGATTTGACCGCCGAGCGGTTGGGCCTGCGGCGGCCGGTTACGCTGGCGCAGGCGCGCGCCATGCATCCCGACCTCGTCATCGAGCCGGAGGACGTGGGCGCCGACACGCAATTGCTGGAAGCGATCGCCGAGTGGTGCCAGCGTTATACGCCCTTGGTCGCGCTCGACCCGCCCGACGGCCTCCTGCTCGACATCGCCGGTTGCGCGCATCTATTCGGTGGCGAGGCGGCGCTGATCGCGGATCTGGCGACACGCATTGCCAGCTTCGGCCTGGCGCTGCGCGTCGGCGGCGCCGGCACCATCGGCGCCGCCTGGGCGGTGGCACGGTTTGCCGATCAAGCCTTTGTCGAGTCCGGCGACGAGCGCGCGGCGCTGGCGCCGCTGCCGCTGCAAGCCTTGCGCATTGCCGACGAGACGGCGGCTTCGCTACGCCGCGTCGGCTTCAAGCGCATCGGCGAGATCATGGATCAGCCGCGCGCGCCGTTCGCCGCGCGCTTTGGCAGCGAATTGCTGCGCCGGCTCGACCGCGCACTCGGCCGCGAGCGCGAACCGCTGACGCCGCGGTTGCCGGTCGCCCCTTACGTCGCCGAGCAGCCTTTCGCCGAGCCAATCACGCGCGAAGAGGATGTGCTTGGTGTCGCCGAACGGCTGGCGCGGCGGCTCGCCGTGATGCTGGAGCGGCGCGGTGAAGGTCTGCGCCGCGTCGAGCTCTTGCTGTTCCGAACCGACGGTAATGTGCTGCGACTGGACGCCGGCACGTCGCGCCCAGTGCGCGATCCGCGCGAGGTGCGCGCGCTGTTCGTCGAGCGGCTGGCGGCGCTGGCCGATCCGCTCGATCCAGGCTTCGGCTTCGATCTGGTGCGGCTCAATGTGCTCGCCGCCGAGTCCTGTCCGCCGCAGCAAGCCACGCTCGATGAGACCGCCGACGACGGCGACGTCGACCGGCTGGTCGACCGCTTGAGCGCAAGGCTCGGCGCGCGCCGCGTCAGCCGCCTCGTCGCGCAGGACAGCCACATCCCGGAGGCCGCCGCGGTCGCGCTGCCGGCACAGGCGCAGTGCGCCGAGGCTGAGAATGGCTGGCCGGCGTTCCGCGATTTCCGTGATGCGACGGCTTTGAGCCCGCGACCGCTGCGGCTGTTGAGCAAGCCGGAGCCGATCGAAGCGGTGGCGAGCGTGCCGGACGGCCCGCCGATCCGCTTCCGCTGGCGGCGGGCGCTGCACGAGGTCGCCACCGCCGAGGGGCCGGAACGTATCGAGGGCGTGTGGTGGCGCGAGGACGGCGGCGCAGCGCGCGATTATTTCCGCGTCGAGGACAAATCCGGCCTGCGCTTCTGGTTGTTCCGCGCCGGCCTCTACCGCGACATGGCGCAAGGCGCGGACACGCCGACCTGGTTTCTGCACGGGATGTTCGCATGATGCGCTACCTCGAATTCGCCACCACCTCGAATTTCTCCTTCCTGCGCGGCGCCTCGCATCCGGAAGAGCTGATGGTGCAGGCCGCGCATGCAGGGCTCGCCGGCCTCGGCCTTGCCGACCGCAATTCAGTCGCCGGCGTGGTGCGCGCGCATCTTGCCAAGCGCGAACAGAATCTGTCGCTGCGTTACCATCCGGGCGCACGGCTCGTCTTCGCCGACGGCACGCCGGACATTCTTGCCTATCCGCGCGACCGCGCCGCCTGGGGCCGGCTCACCCGCCTGCTGACGCTCGGCAATTTGCGCGCCGAAAAGGGCGAGTGCCTGCTGCGTCTCGACGATTTGCTGGCGCACCAAGACGGCCTTGAATTGATCGCGATGGGCAACACGGCGCAACTGCTGGCGCGGTTGCGCGCTGTCGCTCCGCACCGCGTCCGCCTCGCCGCGTCCATGCTCTATCGTGGGAACGATCAAAAGCGCCTCGCGCGGAGCAAGGAGATCGCACACGACGCCCAAGTTCCGCTGATCGCGGTCAACGACGTGCACTTCCACCATCCCGACCGGCGCGCGCTCGCCGACATGCTCACCTGCATCCGCGAGAAGGTCACCATCGACCGCGCCGGGCGCTTGCTCGCCGCCAATGCCGAGCGCTTTATCAAGCCACCGGCGGAAATGGCGCGCCTGTTTCGCGACGCGCCGGAGGCAATCGCGGAGACGCTGCGCTTGAGCGAAACGCTTTCCTTCTCGCTCGACGACTTGAAATACGAATATCCCGACGAGCAGATCGCGGGCTTTTCCTCACCGCAGGCGGCGCTCGAGCATCTGACCTGGCAGGGCGCCGCGCAGCGCTACCCGCAAGGCCTCGACGACGCGATCCGCCACAGCATCGAACACGAATTCGCGCTCATCGCGCAGCGCCAATACGCGCCCTACTTCCTCACCGTCTACGACATCGTGCGTTATGCCCGCGAGCACGGCATCCTCTGTCAGGGGCGTGGCTCGGCCGCCAATTCGACGGTCTGCTATTGCCTCGGCATCACCGAGGTCGATCCGGTGCGCGGCGGCCTGTTGTTCGAGCGCTTCATCTCCACCGAACGGGCCGAGCCGCCCGACATCGACGTCGACTTCGAGCACGAGCGGCGCGAGGAGGTGATCCAGTACATCTACGGCAAATACGGGCGCGCGCGCGCCGGCATCGCCGGCACCGTGATCTCCTATCGCGGTCGCTCGGCGATCCGTGAGGTCGGCAAGATCTTCGGCTTGAGCGAGGATTCGATCGGCGCGCTGACGTCCTCGATCTGGGGGGGCGGCGGCGGCGCGGTGTCGCAGGATGCCGTCAAGCGCACCGGCCTCGATCCGCAAAGCCCACGCATGCGGCTGATCGCCAAGCTCGCGGACGAGATCCAAGGCTTCCCGCGCCATCTGTCCCAGCACGTCGGCGGCTTCGTCATCACCCGCAGCCGGCTCGACGAGGTGGTGCCGATCGGTAATGCAGCCATGGACGAGCGCACCTTCGTCGAATGGGACAAGGACGACCTCGACGCGCTCGGCATTCTCAAGGTCGACGTACTCGGCCTCGGCATGCTCACCTGCATCCGCAAGGCGCTCGCGCTGGTGGAGCGGTGTTATCCGGAAGCGCTTGCGTCTTCACCCTCCCCCTTGTGGGGAGGGTCGACCGCCGAAGGCGGTCGGGGTGGGGGTCCTTCGGTAACAACAGCTACCCCCCGCCCCAACCCTCCCCCACAAGGGGGGAGGGAGCAGGCTGCGGCAAACAGTGAGGCAAACAGAAAACTCACCCTCGCCACCATCCCGCCTGAAGACCCCGCCGTTTACCGCATGCTGTCGCGCGCGGATTCGCTCGGCGTCTTCCAGGTGGAAAGCCGCGCGCAGATGTCGATGCTGCCGCGGCTCAAACCGGAGAAATTCTACGATCTGGTGATCGAAGTGGCGATCGTGCGCCCCGGCCCGATTCAGGGCGACATGGTGCACCCCTACTTGCGCCGCAAGCAGGGACTGGAGCCGGTCGTCTTTCCATCCAAAGAACTGGAGGCGGTGCTGGCGAAGACGCTCGGCGTGCCGCTGTTCCAGGAGCAGGCGATGAAGATCGCCATCGTCGCCGGCGGTTTCACGCCGGGCGAGGCCGATAGGCTGCGCCGCGCCATGGCCACCTTCAAGCGCACCGGCACCATCGGCACGTTCCGCGACAAGATGATCAACGGCATGCTGAAGAACGGCTACGACCGCGACTTCGCCGAGCGCTGCTTCGGGCAGATCGAGGGCTTCGGCGAATACGGCTTCCCGGAGAGCCACGCCGCGAGCTTTGCGCTTTTGGTCTACGCGTCGTCGTGGCTCAAATGCCATTACCCGGACGCCTTCGCCGCGGCGCTGCTCAACGCGCAGCCGATGGGTTTCTACGCACCGGCGCAGATCGTGCGCGACGTGCGCGAGCACGGCGTCGAGGTGCGCCCGCCGGACGTGAATTTCTCCGATTGGGATTCGACGCTGGAGCCGAGTCCGACGGCGGCTGCGCGTCTGCACGCGCTGCATACCGACATGCACGACGACATCCGCGCCACGCACGCCATCCGTCTCGGCCTGCGCGAGATCAAGGGGCTGAGCGAGGAGGATGCGCAGCTGATTGTGGAACGGCGGGGTGTTCCTTTCTTCACCTCCCCCCTTGAGGGGGAGGTCGATCAACGCCGACTTGTCGGCGTTGATCGGGAGGGGGGTAAGCAACATGGGCTCGCGCAGATTTCTACCCCCCTCCCCAACCCTCCCCCTCAAGGGGGGAGGGAGCACTCTGTGCCTTACGACTCCCTCCGCGATCTGTGGCTGCGTACGGGTCTCGCGCCGCGGGTGATCGAGCGGCTGGCCGATGCCGACGCTTTCGGCTCGCTCGGCCTATCCCGCCGCGACGCGCTGTGGGCTGTGAAGGCGCTTGGCCGCAGCGGCGATCACGAGGACCTGCCGCTGTTCCGCGCGCCGGCGGCACGGCGCGAGCCCGACGTTAAGCTCACGCCGATGCCGCTGGGCGAGGAGGTCGTCAACGATTACCGTTTCCTCAAGCTGTCGCTGCGCGCGCATCCCGCCTCGTTCCTGCGCGCCGATCTCCGGCGTCGCAACATCGCGACCAACGACACGCTGCGCAACGTGCGCAACGGCACTTACATGCGCGTGTCCGGCCTCGTCACCATCCGCCAGCGGCCGGGCACCGCCAAGGGCGTGATCTTCATGACCATCGAGGACGAGATCGCAGTCGCCAACATCATCGTCTGGCCGAAGGTGTTCGAGCGCTTCCGCCCGATCGTGCTCGGCGCCCGCTATGTCGCGGTCGCCGGTCGCATGCAGGCGGAAAGCGGCGTCATCCACGTGGTGGCCGAGCGGCTGGAGGATTTAACGCCGCTCTTGGCGCGGCTCGCCGAAGGCGGCGCCGAGCTCGACGCGCTCGGGCCCTGCGACGAGGTGCGCCGGCCGGTGCAGGACGATCCGCGCGACATCGCCGCGCGCGGCGGGCGCAAATTCTCCGCGCTGCTGCACGACATGCCGGAACTTGCCGCCGATCTCGACGTGCCCGCGCACGGCAGCGCCCACGTGCCGGCGAAGCGGCGGAGGACGGCGTAACCTCTCACCCATTCATTCCCGCAAAAGCGGGAATCCGGACTTCTTTGCCCTGGGTCCCCGCTTTCGCGGGGACGAACGGAATTAAAATCATTTCCTCGGGTACACCGCGATCATGTCGAGCTCGACGCGCGCGCCGGGTGTCGAGAGCTGGTTGACGCACACCGTCGTGCTCGCCGGCGTCCAGTTGCCGAAATACTCGGCCATCACCGCCACCATGCCGTCCATGTCGCGCATGTCGGTCAAATATTTTGTCACTTTCACCACGTCGGTGAAGGTCAAGCCTTCGCGGTCGAGGATCGACTTGATATTCTCCATAGCAAGCCGCGTCTGCTCCTCGATGCGCACCGGATGATTGTGCTCGGCGAAGTCGTGCGGATGCTTGTGATAGAGCGGCGACGGCGTCGCCCCGGAGATGAACAGGAGATCGCCGGGCGCCTCTACCCGGATCGCCGGCGCGTAGGGCATGTCTGCCTTGCGCTCGGGCTGCGTCTGGATTTCCTTGAGCGACGGATTGGTCGGCGAGGTGGCGAACGCGGGCGGCCGGCTGCTCATTAATGCTCTCCATAATCGAAATTGGCGGAGGGAGTGTAACTGCAAACAAATTTCTCTGCCCGCATGCCAGAGCATTGCCTCGTGGCCCATCGCAATCAAGGGTGCTCCGCCGTGCTTCGCGCGAGCAGGCGCCCTCCCGGCGAGAGTAATGAGTAATTTTACCAATGCGGTGCCGCTCTACCGCCGACAAAAATCTTCCGCCTTATGATACCGCTGATGTCCGCGCTTCGATGCGTCTCGTCCTGCGCGCACACGTTTTCACTCAACTGACACTTGGTATCTAACTGAAAATTTACAGCTCAATCGCTATCCGAACAGCGCGAGCGCTATGACAGAAGATTTCGTCAGGCGCGTTTTTCCGCGGAGCCGAGAGCATGACGGCAGAAGTGGTGCCAACGCCGTCAAGCGCGCGAACCTCGGCAGCTAGCCCCGTCGACGTCGATTTGTCACGCGCGAGCGCTCAATTGCTTTGCCGGTTCGCTCATCAATTGCTGGCGCTTCCCATCGAATACGTCATCGAGATAATGCGTCCGTTGGCGGTCGAACCAATTGCCGGCGCCCCAGCTTACGTGCGTGGCGTTTGCGTCATTCGCGGTACGCCGGTGCCGGTTGTCGACGTCGGCCTGCTGACCGGCAATCGACAAACGCAAAGCGCACGTCTGGTGACTGTCAGGGCCGGGAGCCATACGGTCGCGCTTCAGGTCGGCTCGATTGTTGGCATCAAACCACTCGATGTCGGCACGTTCAAAGAGCTGCCACCGCTTCTGCGCGACTTGGCGACCGAGACCATCGCCTCGATCGGAACGCTCGATTCCGAGTTGCTCTTGACGCTGGAGGTGGCCCGAATTGTTCCCGACGGCGTGTTCAGCAGCCTCGAACAAGCGAGAGCCCCATCGTGAGCCTCGCCTCGTCGCGGCAGGACATTGAACGGTTCCGAACTGCCATCATCGAGCGGATCGGACTGAATTTCGACGACGGCAGGCTGGGATTTCTCGGCGAGGTTCTGCAACGGCGCCTGCACCGGCTCGGCCAAACGAGCGACCTCTATCTCCAGGAGCTCGAGCGCCAGCCGGCCGACAAGGAATTCACCGCGCTGGCGCGCGAACTCACCGTCGGCGAGACCTATTTCTTTCGCAACATCGAACAATTTCGCGCGCTGGCCGAAATCGTCTTGCCTGCGCGCATGAATGCGCGGCGACCCATCTCGAGTTTGCGTCTGCTGTCGGCCGGTTGCGCCTCGGGGGAGGAGCCTTACTCAATGGCAATCGTCGCGAAGGAAACCATCGCCGAACCGGGTTGGAACGTCGAGATTCGCGCTGTCGATATCAATCCCGCCGTCATCCAGAAGGCGCAGCAAGCGCGCTACTCCTCTTGGGCGCTGCGCGAAACGCCCCCCGACGTGCAGGACAAGTGGTTCCGGCCGGACGGCCGAGACATTGTGCTCGATCCGTCGATTCGCGCGGCGGTGGAGTTTACCGAGGCAAATCTCGCAGGCGACGATCCAAATCTGTGGCGGCCCAGCTATTACGACGTGATCTTCTGCCGAAACGTACTCATGTATTTTTCGGCCGAGCAAATGCGCGCCGTCATTGACCGCGTTGCCAAATCGCTCGCCCCCGGCGGGTTTCTATTTCTCGGTCATGCCGAAACCCTGCGCAATGTCTCCGACCAGTTTCATCTGCACCACAGTCATGCGACGTTCTATTACTCGGTTAGGGACTATGCTGAGCTGGTCGAGCGGCCCCTGGTACAAATCGTACCGAGATCGTTGTCCGGATCGCTCGAGGCGGCATTCGATACGCCTCCGGTGGCGCTGGACCAGACCTGGTATCAAGCCATCGCCAAGGCGACCGAACGCGTCGCCGCGCTTGTGCCAGATCGCCCTCGCGACGATGCACCGACCGCTCAGCCTTTGCTGGCGTGGAACCTGGCGCCGGCATTCGACCTCATGCGGCAGGAACGCTTCGCGGATGCGCTCAATCATATACGGGCCCGGCCAAGCATTGCCAGTAAGGACCCCGACGTGCTGCTGCTTGAAGCGACGTTGCTCGCGCATAGCGGGCAACTGACCGCCGCGGAAGACAGTTGCCTCAGCCTACTCCTGCTTGACGAATTCAACGCCGGCGCCCGTTACGTGCTGGCGCTCTGCCGCGAGCATGCCGGCGAGATCGAGCGGGCGATGGAGCACGACCGGGTGGCGAGCTACCTCGATCCAGAGTTTGCGATGCCGCGGCTGCATCTCGGCCTGCTGGTTGCCCGCACCGGGGATCGCGCGCAGGCGCGCCGCGAGCTTGGCCGTGCCCTCGAACTGCTTAAACGCGAAGATGCTTCGCGCCTTCTGATGTTCGGCGGCGGTTTCAACCGCGAGGCGTTGATGGTGCTGTGCAGTTCCGCGTTGAAGGACAATGGAGGCGAACCATGACGGCGAATGGATCAAGAGTCATGGAGCGCGCGGCCGAGATGCGGCGCGAATTCGATCAGGCCTTCGTCAGGCCGGTCCAGTTCGATGCGACGTTGACGGAGCGACTGCTGACCATCCGCGCTGGCGGACAAGCGCTCGCCATCCGGCTATCGGCCGTCGCCGGGCTATTCGCCGACAGGAAGGTCACCCCCGTTCCTGGCGGCCATCCGGCCTTGCGCGGCATTGCCGGTTTCCGCGGCGCGATCTTGCCGGTCTACGATTTGCCGCGTCTGCTCGGCATCGCCGGCCCGCAGTCGCCACGCTGGCTGGTCATCGCCAAGGCGGCGCCGGTTGCGCTCGCCTTCGACGCCTTTGAGGCGCAGTTGCTGGTGCGGCCCGAGGCTATCGTCGCGCAGACGGTGCGGCCGGAACTGAAGGATTTCGCCCGCAACTTCCTGCGTACCGCTGATTTCTCCGGACCGATTTTGCATCTGCCGTCGGTGCTCGATGCGATCGGCATCTCGCAACGCGACACTGCACTTAACTGAGGAGCAAGAGGGCCATGACGAACTTCAGCAACTGGACGGTCGGCAGGCGACTGTTGACCGGCTTCAGCCTCTCCGCCGCCACGCTCGTGGTGATCGCGGTGATTTCCTATTTCAACACCACGCGCCTGATCGAAAACGACGGTTGGGTGAAGCACACCTATCAGGTCCGCAGAAACCTCGAGCAACTGCTGTCGCTGATGAAGGATGCCGAAACCGGCCAGCGCGGCTACCTCATCACCGGCGAAGAGTCTTATCTCGATCCGTACACGGCGGCGCTCGGCTCGATCCCCAGTACGCTGAACGAGGTGCGCACGCTGACTTCGGACAATCCGCATCAACAGGCCCGGCTTGATGCGCTCGAACCCCTGCTCAACGCCAAGCTCGCCGAGCTCAAGCAGACCATTGAGCTGCGGCGTAATCAGGGCTTCGACGCCGCCTTAAAGGTCGTCGCGTCCAACGTTGGCAGGGACACCATGGACAAGGCGCGCAAGATCATCGGCGAGGCCGATCAGGAAGAGGAGGGCCTGCTGACCAAACGAGCCGAAGAGGCCAAGGCCTATGCCAACCTGACCACCTCGATCATCATCTGGGGCGGCCTGCTTGGCACTCTGGCGGTTGCCGCCATCGGCTGGTTCATCTCCAGATCCCTCACCAACCAAATCGGCTCGGCGGTCGGGCAAGTGCGCAGCTCCTCGACCGAATTGCAGGCGGCCGCCAACCAGCAGGCGACCGGCGCCAAGCAGCAAGCGGCGGCGATGACCGAGATCAGCACCACGATCAGCGAGCTGCTGGCGACCTCGCGGCAGATCGCCGAAAGCGCGCAGCGCGTGGCGCAGAACGCCGAGCAGACCGCCAACGCCGCGCGCAGCGGGCATGGCACGGTCGACATCACGCACGAATCGATCGGCGGCATCCGCCGGCAGGTGGATCAGATCGTCTCGCACATGCTCGAGCTCGGCAAGAAGTCGCAGGAAGTCGGCGCCGTGCTCGAAATTGTCTCGGAGCTCGCCGAGCAGACCAACATTCTCGCGATCAACGCCACGATCGAGGCGGCCGGCGCCGGCGAAACAGGCAAGCGTTTCGCGGTGGTGGCCGACGAGATCCGTAAACTCGCCGACCGCGTCGGCGGCTCGACCAAGGAGGTGCGCACCCTGATCGACGACGTGCGCAGCGCCGTCAACACGACGGTGATGGCAACGGAAACCGGCTCGAAGGCGGTCGACACCGGTTCCAAGCAATTCGCCGACGTGGCGGCCGAGTTCAGGCGCATTGCCGATCTGGTCGCCACCACCACCGATGCGGCGCGCGAAATCGAGCTCTCCACCAAGCAGCAATCGAGCGCGGTCGAACAGGTCAATCTGGCGATCGCGAACGTCACGCAGGCTTCGGTCGAGACGGAGACGAGTGCGGGGCAGACGCTGCAGACCGTGTCGCAAATGGCGACACTGTCGAAGGACCTGCAGCGCATCGTGCAATCGCACGTGGCGGCCTGATGCATGGCGCAAGACCCTTACAAGTACTTTCGGCCCGAGGCGCACGACCTGGTCGACCAGTTCGCCAAGGGTGTCCTTGCGCTCGAGAAAGGCGGCGGCGGCGCCAACGAGGTGCAAAAGCTGCTGCGCCTGGCTCACACGCTCAAGGGCGCCGCGCGTGTCGTCAAGCAGGCCGAGATCGCAAGCAGCGCGCACGCGATCGAGGACACGCTGGCGCCGTTTCGTGATGCGCCCGACAAGCTCGGGCGCGCGCAGATCGACGCGGTGCTCGAGCAGGTCGACGCGATCACCGGCCGGTTGGCGGCGCTGACGACGGCACCGGCGGGCGACGGCGCCGCTCCCGCCCGGCGTGAAGTCGATCAGGCGCCGCGCACCGTGCGCACCGATATCGCCGAAACCGAAGCCGTGCTCGACAGCGTCAGCGAGACGCACGTGCTGCTCAACGGATTGCGCGGCACCGCGCAACGCGTGGAGCAGGCGCGGCGGTTGGCCGATCATCTGCTCGGCCAGATCGTGTTGGCCGCCGGCGCCTCGGAAGGCCCGCGACCGACCGGAACGGTCAACCCGCGCGCGGCGATGGCAGACGAATTACGCCGGCGCTTCGGCGGCATCGAACGCGAGCTTGCCTCGACCATCGATCAGATGGACCGCGAGCTGCGGCAGTTGCGTGAAACCGCGGAACGGTTGCGCCTGGTCCCGGCCGGCACACTGTTCACCGCGCTCGAACGCACGGCGCGCGACGCCGCGCGCGCGCAGTCCAAACGGGTGACATTCGAGGCCAAAGGCGGCGACATCCGGCTCGATACGTACGTGCTCGAAGCGCTGCAAGGCGCGTTGATTCAATTGGTGCGCAACGCGGTCGCGCACGGCATCGAAACGGAAGCCGACCGCAGCGCGGCCGGAAAAGCGGCCGCCGGTCGGGTGTCGATCGAGGTTTGCCGGCGCGGGCGCGACATCATGTTCGCCTGCCGCGACGATGGGCGCGGTGTCGATCTCGACGCCGTTCGCCGGGTAGCGCTGCGGCGCGGCCTGCTGCAGCCGGGTGGGCAGCAATCCGATGCCGGCGACTTGATGCAAATGTTGCTGCACGGGGGCATCAGCACCGCCCAGACCGTGACCGACGTGTCCGGACGTGGCATCGGCCTCGACGTCGTGCGCGAGGCGATCGAAAAGCTCGGCGGCGAGGTGAACATCGACACCAAGCTCGGCGCCGGCACCAGTTTTGAGCTCGTCCTTCCGGCCTCGCTCGCCTCGATGGAGGCCTTGGTCGTCGAAGCCGGCGGCGCCGGCAATGTCGTCAGCATTCCCCTGGAAGCGATCCGCGGCGCCCTGCGCATCACCGCGCAAGACATCTCCCGCAGCGGCGCGAGCGCAACGATCGTGCACGGCAACACGGCGATCCCGTTCGCGCCGCTCAACGGCGTGCTGACCGGCGCGCAAGCGCCGGCCTCCCGCAATTGGATCGCGGTGATTGTCGCCGGCGCCACCGGCAATGCGGCCTTCGGCGTCGACCGCTTGCTCGGCATCGGCCGCATGGTCGTGCGGGCCCTGCCGGAGGGCATGCAGGCGAGCGCCGCCGTCGCCGGAGCGTCGCTCGACGCCGAAGGCAACCCGCAATTGGTGCTCGATCCCGACGGTCTTATGACCGCGGCCTATAGCGGGAAAAGCGATGTGGCGGCACCGGCGGCGCCGAAGTTGCCGGTGCTGGTCGTCGACGACTCGATGACCACGCGCATGCTCGAAAAAAGCATTCTCGAATCGGCCGGCTATAGCGTCGAGCTGGCGGTGTCCGGCGAGGAGGGGCTCGAGCGCGTGCGCGCCAGGCGCTTCGGCATGATCCTGGTCGACGTCGAGATGCCGGGGATGGACGGCTTCACGTTCATCGAACACATGCGCGCCGACGCCGGGCTGCGCGACATTCCCGCGATCCTGGTGACCTCGCTGGCGTCGCCCGAACATCTCAAGCGCGGTCGCGAAGTCGGCGCCGACGGCCATATCGTGAAGAGCGAATTCAACCAAGCCGAGCTGCTTTCGTCGATCGAACAATTGATGAGTGGCCAGCAATGAAGAAATTGCGCGTGCTGATCGCCGAGGATTCCCAGACCGTGCGCAAGCGGTTGGTGGAGATATTGGAGGCCGATCCGGAGATCGAGCTGGTCGGCGAGGTCGATAACGGCAAAGACGCCATCGAGCTTTGCCAGGTCGAGCGACCGGACATCATCACCATGGACATGATGATGCCGGTGATGAGCGGGCTCGCGGCGACCGAGTTCATCATGGCGCATTGCCCGACGCCGATCCTGGTGGTGTCGGCGTCGACCAACCGCGGCGAGTTATTCAAGATCTACGAGGCGCTTGCCGCCGGCGCCGTGGACGTTCTGGAAAAGCCGACGGACAGCGAGCCGGACGAGACGTGGGCGCGGCGTTTTCTCGCCACGCTCAAGATCGTGTCCCGCATTCGGGTCATCACGCATCCGCGCGCGCGCCTCACCGCCCTTGCGCGACCGGCTGTGCCGAAGGTTTCACCGAGCAAGCCTGTTTTGCGTTCCGGATCAGCCTGCGAAATCGTTGCGATCGGGGCCTCCACCGGCGGCCCCGGCGCGCTGGTGGATGTTCTGCGCGGGCTACCGGCGGAGTTCACCTTGCCGCTCCTGATCGTGCTGCACATGAACGAGCCGTTCGCCGCAGCGTTTGCCGATTGGCTCGATGCTCAGACCGAGCACGCGGTCATCCCCGCGCGCGACGGAATGCGCGTCGCCGACGCCGCCGGCCGTGTGGCGCTGGCGCCCGGCGATTGCCATCTCATCGTGCGTGACGGCCGCATGCGGCTGACGAGGGATGCTGAGCGGCATTCCTGCCGACCGTCGGTCGACGTGCTGTTTGAATCGGTGGCGACCGAATACGGCCCTGCCGCCGCCGCCTGTCTGCTCACCGGCATGGGCAAGGATGGGGCACTCGGCCTGCTGAAGATCAGGCAGGCCGGCGGGGTCACCATCGCGCAGGACGAGCAGACCTCGATCGTGTTCGGCATGCCGCGTGAGGCGATCAGTCTCGGCGCGGCGCAGCAGGTTCTTCCCATCGGGGAGATCGGCGCCCGGCTGGCGGCGCTTCAGGGTCAAACCTTGGAGGCATGCGTATGAGCGCTTCGGTTCTCGTCGTCGACGACAGCCTTACCGTGCGTATGAACCTGACCGAAATGCTCACCGCAGCCGACCTGAATGTCGTTGCCTGCGCCAGCGTGGCCGAGGCCAAAGCGGCGCTGGCACAGCAGAACTACTCGCTGGTGATCTTGGACATTTTACTGCCCGACGGGGACGGCATCGAGCTGTTGCGCGAAATCCGCGCCGCGCCCGAAGCCGCCGGCACGCCGGTGATGTTGCTGTCGACCGAGACGGAAGTGCGCGACCGGGTGCGCGGGCTGACCACGGGCGCCGACGAATATGTCGGCAAGCCGTACGATGCCGGCTACGTGCTCGCCCGCGCCCGCGAACTGGTGCGCAAGAGCGCGGGCGACACCGGTTCTCCGGAAGAAACGATCTTGGTCGTCGACGACAGCGTCACCTTCCGCGAACAACTCAAGGCGGTCCTGCAGGAGGCGAACTATCGGGTGGTCATGGCCGGCAGCGGCGAAGAAGGCCTGCGGCTCGCCGCGGATCTGACGCCGACCGCCGCCATTGTCGACGGTCAACTGCCCGGCATCGACGGAGCGACCGTCATTCGCCGCATCCGACTCGACGCTGCGCTACGCGCCTTGCCCTGCCTGTTGCTCACCGGCAGCGACGATCTCGGCGCCGAAATGCGCGCGCTCGACGCAGGCGCCGACGCCTTTGTGTTGAAAACCGAAGATACCTCGGTGGTGCTGGCGCGGCTCAACGCGATGTTGCGCAGCGCGGCTGGGACGTTCAAGCAGGCAACCACCAGCCTGCAAGGACCGAAGAAGGTTCTCGCCGTCGACGACAGCGAAACCTTCTTGCAGCAGGTGGCGGAAGCGTTGCGGGCCGACGGCTATGAGGTGGTGCTCGCGCGTTCGGGCGAGGAGGCTCTCGAACTGCTCACGGTGCAGCCGGTCGACTGTATCCTGCTCGACCTGATGATGCCGGGGATCGGCGGGCGGGAAACCTGCATCCGCGTCAAGCAAGCGCCCAGCATCCGCGACATTCCGGTCGTCATGCTCACGGCGGTGGAAGATCGCGCCGCCATGATTCAGGGCTTGAGCGCCGGCGCCGACGACTACATCGCCAAATCGAGCGACTTCCAGCTGTTGCGTGCGCGCGTGCTCGCGCAGATCAGGCGTAAACAATTCGGCGACGAGAACCGGCTCATCCGCGAGCAATTGCTGCGCGCCGAAATGGAGGCGGTGGAAGCCCGCGCGGCAAAGGAAATCGCGGAGACGCGCGCCGCGCTGGTCGAGGAGCTCAAATACAAGAACGAGGAGCTCGAATCGTTCAGCTATTCGGTGGCCCACGACCTCCGCGCGCCGCTGCGCAGCATCGACGGCTTCGGTCTCGCGCTGCTGGAAGATTACAGCGACAAGCTCGACGATGCCGGCAAGGAATACCTCAAATACGTGCGCGAATCCGCGCAGCAGATGGCCGAACTGATCGACGACATGCTGGCGCTCTCGCGCGTCACCCGCAGCGAATTTTCTCGCAGCAAAGTCGATATCAGCGTGCTGGCGCACGAGGTCGCGGAACGTTTGCAACGTTCGGCGCCGGAGCGGAACTCCGACATCGTCGTGGCCAGCGACCTTGCCGCAGAGTGCGACGGCCGCCTGGTGAAGATCGTGTTGGAAAACCTGCTCGGTAATGCCTGGAAATTCACCCGCAACCGCGCCGACGCCAAGATCGAGGTCGGCACGATGGGTGGGACGCCGAGAACATTCTTCGTGCGCGATAACGGCGCGGGCTTCGACATGGCCTATGCCTCGAAGCTGTTTCGTACCTTCCAGCGCCTGCACTCGAACAAGGAATTCGAGGGGACCGGCATCGGCTTGGCGACCGTTTTGCGGGTGATTCGGCGCCACAGCGGAAAAATCTGGGCCGAAAGCGCGGTGGGCCAGGGCGCGACCTTCTACTTCACGCTGGAAAACGGCGTGCACGCCGACCCACTGCACGCGACGCGGCAATTGGCGCAAGCGAATCTTCATTCTACCAACGGAGCCGCAGCATGATGAGCGAGCCAAACGTGATCCTGTTGGTCGAGGACAATCCAAAGGACGAAGCCTTGACCTTGCGCGCACTGAAGAAGGGTAATATCGCGAACAGCGTTATTGTCGCGCACGACGGGGCCGAAGCGGTCGACTATTTCTTTGCAGCAAAGGCTGATGGGAGCTTCAACAAGCTGCCGCAGCTCATCCTTCTCGATTTGAATCTGCCCAAGCTCAACGGGCACGAGGTGCTCAAGCGGCTGCGGGAAAACGAGCGCACGCGGCTGCTGCCGGTGGTCATTCTCACGACGTCGGTTGAAGACCGCGACCGCTTCGAGGGCTACCGGCTCGGTGCCAACAGCTATGTACGCAAGCCTGTCGACTTCAGGGAGTTTGTCGACGCGGTTACCCAGCTCGGCCTTTATTGGCTGGTGCTGAACGAAGACCCGCCCGTCATGTCCGCGTGACGGGACGCGGATCAGGGAGCTGCGTTGTACGAAAAAAGGGGCGGCGGCGCATATGCCACGGCAACTCAATGTATTGATCGTCGACGATCTGGAGCAAGATGCCGTACTGCTTGTCCGGGCGCTGAAGCACGCCGGCTACGATTTGTCCTGCGAACGGGTCGACAGCGAGTCGGCGATGGCCGACGCGCTCAGCCGACGGCCCTGGGACATCGTGCTCGCAGATTATTCGATGCCGCTATTGGATGTGGAGCGTGCGCTCGCAGTCATCGCAAGAACAGACATCGACATCCCTTTGATTGTGGTGACCGGCGCGGTCGGCGAGGAAGCGGCCGCCGAGGTGATGCGTGCCGGAGCGCACGATCTGGTTCTCAAGCACAATTTGAAGCGACTGCCGCCCATCATCACACGTGAGCTGGAGGCAGCGAAAGCACGCCGCGAGAGAAAGGCGGCGAGTGCGAAATTGGACAGCGAGCGCCAGCTGCTTCACCAGCTCATGCAGGGCATTCCCGACGCAATCTGCTTTAAGGATCTGGAGCGCCGCTACATCCGCCTGAACGACAAAGAGCGTGAGTACCTCAATATTCCGCCGGAGACGGACATCATTGGCCAACCTTCCGACAGCTTCAGCGCGCCGGCCCTGGCCGCCCGAAAGCGAGCCGAGGAAGAGCATGTTCTTTCGACGGGAGAGGCCTTGGTCGATTGCGTACACCGGATAGCCGCGCCCGACGGCTCGGCGCGGTGGCTGTCCGACACCAAAGCGCCGATCCGAGGACCGAACGGTGAAATCGTCGGCATGGTCGAAATCAGACGCGACATCACCGAGAATAAGCGCCAGGAGCAATTGAAGGACGAGTTCGTCGCCACCGTCAGTCACGAGTTGCGCACTCCGCTCACTTCGATCATGGGCTTTATCGGCATTATCGAGAGCGGCGCCACGGGAGAGCTGCCGGACCCGGTTGCACGATTGCTGAAGCTCGCGCTGGCGAATTGCCGGCGTCTCGCGGCCATCGTCAACGACATTCTCGACATCGAGAAAATCGAAGCCGGAACCATGGCGTTCGACTGCAAGCCCGTCGATGTCCTTCCGCTCTTGCATGAAGTGACGCAGGCGAATCAGGGAATAGCGGAACAGCACGGCATTGTACTGCGGCTGGACGGTGCATCGGCGCCGGGCGCGGTTCTTGCCGATGCTGATCGCCTCGCGCAGGTCATTACCAACTTGGTGTCAAACGCGATCAAGTTTTCGCCCCGCGATTCGGAAATCATTCTCAGCGCCGAAAATACGGGCGAGAGCGTGCGCATCAACGTTCGCGATTACGGCCCCGGCATTCCCGACGACTATAAGGATCGAATATTCGAGAAATTTGTCCAGGTCGATGCGACGGATCAACGTCAACGCGGCGGAGCCGGCCTTGGTCTAAGCATTGCAAAGCGGATCGTTTCGCAACTTGGCGGCAACATAGGATTCAATCGCGCCCCTGGCGGGGGCACCGTCTTCACGGTCGAGCTCAGGTCGGTTGCCGCCGATTATCCGACGGCGGCGAAGACATCCGCCCTGGCCTCGTAGTTGATGCCTAACGCGGGCCGAATTTGCTCGCGCCGGCTCATAGAATGGTGAAGATTGCAGCGCGCGAATGGATTCGGACGCCGCGCATCTAAGCCTGGCTTTGGCGACGAGAGAACCGAGCCGGCGAGAAGGTGGCGGAGGGAGTGGGATTCGAACCCACGTTACGGTTTCCCGTAAACACGCTTTCCAAGCGTGCGCCTTCAGCCACTCGGCCACCCCTCCATGAGCGAACTGTAACGGCCCGGCGGGCGGCCGGCACTATAACCACGCAAGCCCCCGACACAACCCGCTCAATTCTCTTTGTTATTTGAATGGTCTATGGCCCGATAGATAAATTCCGGTTTCAATTTTGCGACCTGCGTCCTAAGCAAACTGCCATGACCGGCGATGCTTCCGCCTTGCAATTGGTGCTCAATGGCGATCCCGCCCTCTACGCGATCGTGAAGCTGTCGCTGCTCATGAGTCTCTCCGCCCTGCTCTTTGCAACGCTGATCGCCGTGCCCTGCGGGGCATTTCTCGCGCTGGTGCGGTTCCACGGTCGCGAAGCCGTGATCGTCATTCTCAACGCGATGATGGGTGTGCCGCCGGTGGTGATCGGCCTTGCGATTTTCCTGCTTCTGTCCCATTCGGGCCCGCTCGGCGCTTGGGGGTTGCTGTTCACGCCGCAAGCTATGGTCATCGCGCAAACCGTCATGGTGACGCCGATCATCGCCGCGCTCGCGCGGCAGACCATCGAAGACTTGTGGATGGAATACCGCGAAGAGCTGGCGGCGATGAGTGTGGGGCCATCCCGCCGCATCATTACATTGATATGGGACGCGCGATTTTCCCTGGTCACGGCGCTGCTGGCCGGCTTTGGTCGCGCGGCATCGGAAGTTGGTGCCATCATCATCGTCGGCGGCAACATCGAAGGCTTCACCCGCACCATGACGACGGCGATCGCGTTGGAAACGTCCAAAGGCGACCTGCCATTGGCGATCGGCCTCGGCATGATCCTGATTTCCATCGTGATCCTCATCAACGCGTTGGCCTGGGGCGCACGCCGCCTCGGCGAACGCTACGCGGGATGATTATGCGCGCGCCCGCCTCCGACCTGCCGCTGTTGTTCGAGGGCGTCGCTGTCGTCGCCGGCGCAGTCACTATTCTGGACGATCTGTCGTTGACCATCGGCGCGGGAGCGCCGACCGTCCTCATCGGCCCGAACGGCTCCGGCAAAACCACGCTGCTGCGCGCCGCCATGGGCCTGATCCCTCCCACAAGCGGTCGCGTCACCTGGGGCGGGCGTGAGCATGCCTTGCCCGACCGCAGCGCCATTATGTTTCAGCGTCCGGTCATGCTCCGACGCAGCGCCGCCGGCAACGTACGCTATGCGCTCGCCGTGGCGGGCGTGCCGCGTCTTGAGCGTCGCACGCGTGCCAATGAGCTGATTGCCACGGTCGGCCTCAAAGGCCTCGAGCGTCGGCCCGCGCGCAGGCTCTCCGGCGGCGAGCAGCAGCGGCTGTCGCTCGCGAGGGCGCTGGCGCGCGATCCGGCCGTGCTGTTTCTCGACGAGCCGACCGCCAGCCTCGATCCCGCCGCGACCAAGGCCATCGAGGATCTGGTGCGCGCGATCAGCGGGCGCGGCGTCAAGGTGGTGATGTCGACGCACGATCTCGGCCAGGCGCGGCGTCTCGCCGGCGAGGTCGTGCTACTACATCGCGGCCGATTGGTAGAAGCCGCGCCGGCGGCGGATTTTTTCGCACACCCGCGGACAGAAGAAGGGCGACGTTTCATCGCCGGCGAACTGCTGGTCTAAGCAAAGTCAACAAGGAGGATTCGATGTTCATTCCTCGCACCGTGGTTGTCGCCGGCGCACTCGGCGCGCTGATCGTCGCCGCGCCGGGCTACGCGCAGGACAAGTCAGTCGTGGTCGCCTCGACCACCTCGACGCAGGATTCCGGGCTGTTCGAATACTTATTGCCGCTGTTCAAGCAGAAGACCGGCATCACCGTGAAAGTGGTGGCGCAGGGCACCGGGCAGGCGCTCGATACCGGCCGGCGCGGCGACGCCGACGTCGTCTTTGTGCACGCCAAGTCGGCGGAGCTGAAATTCCTCGACGAGGGCCAGGGCGTGAAGCGCTACCCGGTGATGTACAACGATTTCGTGCTGATCGGCCCGAAGAGCGACCCCGCCGGCATCAAGGGCATGAAGGACGTCGCCAAGGCGTTCCAGACCATCAAGGAGAAACAGGCGCCGTTCATCTCGCGCGGCGACCGTTCCGGCACCAATATCGCCGAGCTCAAGCTCTGGAAGGATGCCGGCATCGACATCGATAAGGACAAGGGGCCGTGGTACAAGGCGATCGGCCAGGGCATGGGCGCGGCGCTCAATACTGCAGGCGCCAGCAATGCTTATGTGCTGTCCGACCGCGGCACCTGGATTCACTTCAAGAACAAAGGCGACCTCGAAATCGTGGTCGAAGGCGATAAGCGCATGTTCAACCAATACGGTGTCATGCTGGTCAATCCGCAGAAGCATCCCAACGTCAAGAAGGAGCTGGGGCAGCAGTTCATCGACTATTTGATCTCGCCGGAGGGGCAGAAGGACATCGCCAATTACAAAATCAACGGCGAGCAGCTATTCTATCCGAACGCCAATGATCCCGGAGCATAGTCTCTTCGCTCATCTCTTGCTGAGGCGGGGGACACCCAGCGCTCCGCTCGTTGTCGCGCTCGTCTTCCTGTCGTGCGCTCTGCCGCTCATGGCCCACGCCGAAACCGTCCGCCTCTACGCCGCCGGCAGCCTCAAGGAGGCGCTCGACGACGTGGCCAAGGCTTACGCCGCCAAGACCGACAATAAGGTTGAGACAACATACGGCCCTTCCGGCGTGCTCAAGAACGAGATCGCCAACGGCGCCAAGGCAGACGTGTTCGCCTCCGCCAATATGGAGCATCCGCAGGCGCTCTACGACGACGATACCGGCGGCCCGGTGGTGCGCTTCGCGCGCAACAAACTGTGCGCGCTGGTGAAGCCAGGGCTCGCCGTCACCTCGGCCAATCTGCTCGACCGCATGCTCGACCCCAAAGTAAAGCTCGGCATCTCGACGCCGCGCGCGGACCCCTCCGGCGATTATGCCGAGCAATCCTTCTCGCAAGCCGAGGCGGTCAAGCCCGGTGCACAGGCGACGCTGATGCTGAAGGCGCTCAAGCTCACCGGCACCAGGGAAAGCGCGGTGCCGCCCGCCGGGCGCGTGGTTTATGGCTGGCACGTCGCCGAAGGCCGCGCCGACATTTTCATCACGTACTGCACCAACGCGCTGGCGGCGACGAAGCAATATCCTGCACAGCAGATGGTGGAATTGCCGGAGGCGCTGGCGGTCGCCGCCGATTACGGCCTAACCGTGATCAACGGCGCGCCGGCGGCGGCGCAACAATTTGCCGAGTTCATTCTCTCGCCGGAGGGACAGAAGATCCTCGTCGCTTATGGATTCGCTACGGGAGAGTGACGTAAGCGGCACAACGCTCGCCGCGGCCTCGAAATGACCGGCACTCACTTTGCCGGCACCACCAGCGAATAGCGCGGGTCGGCGGCCAGCACCTCGGCCTGCGGCAGGCCGAGCTCCTTGCGCACAATGTTGGTGCCGAGCACCAGCGATACGATTTTGTAGTAGGCGTGGCGGCGGCTCATGCCCTCGCGGCCCATGCCGCAGTCCGACGACAGCACCAGCCGCTCAGCCGGAATATATTTCAACGCCTTGCGGATGTGCTCGGCGATTTCCTCCGGACGCTCGACCTGCAGCGAGTGGTGGTCGATGACGCCGATGCAGATTTTTTTGTCGGAGCCAATCGCCTTGCCGAAGGCCTCGAGATCCATACCGTGCGCGCTCGCCGACTCGAAGGTGATGACGTCGGCGTCGACCTTGTTGAGCATCTCCAGCGCGGCTTTGTAGCTCTGCACTTCCTTGAACATACGCTGCTGCGACGGGTTGCCCCAGCAGGTATGGCACCAGACTTCCGTCTTGCCGCGCAGGCCTTTGACGGTGCGGTTGAACACCTCGACGCTGAAGCCCGGATTGATGACGTCGTCGACGATGTTGCGGATCGCCAGCAGATGGATTTGTGGCTCCTCGAACTGGATCACCGGGCAGCCGGCGTCGGCCAGCTCGTGCAGCTCCTCGTTCAGCGCGTCGGTGATGGCCAGGATGCGGTCACGGATATTCTTGTAGTGCCGATCCTGCACCGCGAAGGCGACCAGCTCCGGCCCGATGGTGCCGAACTTGACCGGCTTCTTGGTCATGCGCTGAGCGACCTTCCACATCGCGGCATATTGCAAGTCGCCGCGCGTCACCGGGCCGGCAATGCCGGGCATGACACGCGATTCGAGATAGTCGTGCAGAATGTGCCCAGGCGGAAAGGCGATGCCGCCCTTACCGGCGGGCGTCGGCTGCGGATTTTTGTCGAAGCCGCCCATGTGGCGCGGCGGATAATTGGTCCAGCTCTGACCGCCGACATCGGAGTCGAAATGGGCATCGCCGTCGGTGACGATATCGAGCCCGGCCAGTTCCTGCTCGTGCAGATAGATCGAGACGGCGTCGACATATTGCTCACGGAACTGGTTGTTGACCATGGCGTCGAGGAATGAGCGTGCGCCCAGGTTTTGGGTGTACCAACTCGGCCGCGGCAGCGAGCCGGTGATGGTGGTCGGCAGCACGATGTCCTTGGTGGCACGCAGCATGGCGTCTCCCCGAATGGCTTATGTCGTTGCGCCCATCATACGGTGAGCGCACGCGGCTTGGGAACCGGGCAAATGAAAAAGCCGCGCCGCATATGGACAAATCGCCCGTCATTGCCCACTTGAAGTGGGCAAATTTCCACCAGCGAGTCTGCTATAATTGCGCCATGCCAAAGCCCGACGGCTACCTCATCAAACCCGACCCCGCCGATCCGCGGCTGACCGAGCGCGTCGCCGGCATCGACCAGACCGGCGCGCCGATCGAAACGTCGGTGACCGTCGAGCGCGCGCTGACGATCTTCCTCAACGCACAGGAGATCGTCACCGCCATGACCATCAACGACTATCCCGAATATCTCGCGCTTGGCTATCTGCTGAACCAGAACATGCTGCTGCCGGACGACGTGGTGACAGGCGTCGATTACGACGAGGAGCTTGCAACCGTCGTCGTGCGCACCAAGCGCAAGACCGACTACGAGAAGAAGCTGCAGAAGAAGGTGCAGACTTCCGGCTGCGCGCAGGGCACCGTGTTCGGCGACCTCATGGAAGCGCTCGAAGACGTGCAATTGCCGAAGGCGAGCTTGCGCACCTCATGGCTCTACGCGCTCACGCACGCGATCAACACCACGCCGTCGCTTTATCTCGAGGCCGGCGCCATCCACGGCTGCGTCCTGGCCAAGGAAGATCGCCCGCTGGTCTATATGGAGGACGTCGGCCGCCACAACGCCGTCGACAAGATCGCCGGCTGGATGTTCAAGAAGAAAGTGCCGGCCGCCGACAAGATTTTCTACACCACCGGCCGGCTCACTTCGGAGATGGTGATCAAGACCGTGCGCATGGGCATCCCGATCCTGATCTCGCGCTCCGGCTTCACCGCCTGGGGCGTGGAGCTGGCACGCAAGGCCAATCTGACGCTGATCGGGCGCGCGCGCGGCAAGCGCTTCGTCGCCCTCGCCGGCGAAAGCCGCATCGTGTTCGACCAGGACCTCGCGTTTGTCGAGGAGGAAAGTTCGAAGCACCGGCGCAAAGCGGCGGTGGGTGATGAGTGATGGCTGACATCCCCACTCCCCCCACCCTCGGCCTGGTCCTCGCCGGCGGCCTTGCACGGCGCATGGGCGGCGGCGACAAGGCGCGGATCGAGATCGGCGGCGTTTCGATCCTCGATCGCGTGCTCGCCTGCCTGTCGGCGCAATGCACCGGCATCGTCATCAACGCCAATGGCGACTCCCGACGCTTCGCCGACACCGGCTGCGCGGTGGTGTCGGACAATGTCGCCGGTCATCCGGGTCCGCTCGCCGGCATCTTGGCCGGGCTCGATTGGCTCAAGGCGCAGGACAACGGCGTCGAATGGATCGTGAGCGTCCCCGGCGATTGCCCGTTCCTGCCCGACGACCTGGTGGAGAAGCTGCACGCGGCGCGCCGCCAAAAGGGCGTCGGCGTACCGCTGGCCTGCGCGCGCTCCGGCGAATGGCGCCATCCCGTGATCGGCCTGTGGCCGCTGGCGCTGCGCGAGGATTTGCGCCAAGCGCTGGTCGAAGAGGACATGCGCAAAATCGAGTCGTGGACGGCGCGTCACGGCATCGCCATCGCCGATTGGCCGGCCGAGCCGGTCGATCCGTTCTTCAACGTCAACACGCCGGAGGATGCCGAGCGGGCGGAAGAGCTCGCCGGCGGTTAGCCGACCAACTGCGCATACGACAAGAATCCGACGCGGTCGCCGGGTGCGACCGACGTCACATCCTCGGAAAATTCCAGCAGGCCGTCGGTCTCGGTCAGCGACGTCAAGATGCCGGCGCCGTCCTGCGGATGCTTGACCGCTTCGATCTCGCCGTCGCTCGCGCGCCGTAACGCGACGCGCACATATTCGCGGCGGTCTTTCTTCTTTTTGTAGGCGAAGGCGGCGCGCACCGGGAGCGCCACCAGCTTGTCAGGCCGCGCGCCGGAAAGCCGCCGCAACAACGGCTTCACCACCCGCACGAAGGTCACGAACACCGCCACCGGATTCCCGGGCAAGCCGACGAATGCGGCGCTGCCGCCAGCCTCGGCTGGAATCACCCCCATGGCGACCGGGCGTCCCGGTTTGATGGCGACGCGCCAGAACACCAGGCTGCCGATGCGCTCGACGGCGCTGCGCACGTGATCGGCCTCGCCGGTCGAAACGCCGCCCGAAGTGAGCACCAGATCGTGGCTTGCCGCCGCAGCTTGGAGCGCGCGCACGAGATCGCTCGGCCGATCGGCCAAAATGCCGAGATCGGTCACCTCGGCGCCCAAGCTGCCGAGTAATTCCGCCAGCAGATAGCGGTTCGAATCGTAGATCGCAGCGCTTGGGCGTGCGCTGCCCGGCTCCACCACCTCGTCGCCAGTCGAGAAGATCGCGACTTTCAGCCGGCGCCGGACGTCGACCGCGGTGAGGCCGAGCGCCGCGAGCAGCGCCACATGCTGCGGGGAAAGCACACTGCCGGCGGGCAAGACCACTTGCCCCTTCGGCACGTCCTCGCCGGCGAGCCGCCGGTTGGCGCCAAGTTTCAGTCCCTTGGGCACGGTGACGCCGTTCCCCGCAGCCGTCACGTCTTCCTGCATGAAGACGGTATCGGCGCCTTCCGGCATCGGCGCGCCGGTGAAGATGCGGATCGCCGCGCCGGGCTTGAGAGCGAGTTTTGCGCGTGCGCCGGCGGTCAACCGGCCGACGACAGTGAGCGCGGTGTCGCCATCCGGCCTGAGATCGGCGTGGCGCACGGCATAGCCGTCGACGGCGGAATTGTCGAAGGGCGGCAGATCGACCGGGGCCACGATATCAGCAGCGGTGACGCGGCCGTGGGCCGGCAGGAGCGCGACGCGCTCAGTCTCTTTCACCGGTGCAACGCGCACGCCGATCAGCTTTTCCATATCGTCGAGCCGCAGCAGCGGGCCGTTGAAGGCAAAGCAGTCGTCGGACAATTGCGCCATTAACGCTACCTCCGTTCATTCCCGCGTGCGCGGGAATCCGGAACCAAAATCGCCGGCCCAGCAAGTTGTCGCCCTGGGTCCCCGCTGACGCGGGGACGAACGGAAATTTGGACGACGGACGACATGCTTCAACTCCGCTTCACCGCGTCCACCGGCACCGCGTGCTTGAGCAAAAGCTCGGCGATCGCCTCGACGTCGTTAAGGTCGACCACCGGCACCTTGGCCGCCGGCAACGTGACATCCGACGCGATCGCCACGATATGCGGGTCCTCCGGGTAGATCAGCGGCTTGCCGTTCGCGGCGCGATGAATCTCAAGCTTGGGAAAGGCGTCGCGCTTGTAGCCCTCGACCAGCACGAGGTCGACCGGCGACATCTTGCCGACCAGATCGGGCAGGTTCGACTCTGGTTCGTCGCGCAGCTCGTGCAGGATGGCGAAGCGCTTGGCCGACGAGACGATCACCTCGGTTGCGCCGGCGGCGCGGTGGAAAAAGCTGTCTTTGCCAGGCTGATCGAGATCGAAGCCGTGATGGGCGTGCTTGAGCGTGGACACCTTAAGGCCACGCGTGATCAGGCGCGGGATGACCTTGGTTATCAGCGTGGTTTTGCCCGACCCGCTCCAGCCGGCCAGACCGATGATGCGCATGTTGGTCATATAGGCGAAAGGCTCCCGGCAATGAACCGGCACCTATAGCATGGCGGCAGGCCGGCTCCGGCAAACTATGGCATTGTCGGCGCGCGCGCGGGCAGGCACATTCGATAGGCTCGAAATGGCTAGGTAGAGGCACGCAATGTCGCAAGCTCCGGCATGGACGCGGCGTGAGGTCTGGACGCGCAAACTGCTTTATCCGGGCCACACGTTCCCTACTGCTTTTGCCCCGGTGATCGTGGCGGTTGGGCTCGCCCAGCACGATCGGGTGTTCGCGCTCGGCCCGGTGTTGCTTGCCTTTGTCGCCGGCTGGCTGATCCAGTTCGCCGGCGTCGTCACCGACAATTACTCCAATCTCAAGCGCGAGCCGGACGACCACGAACACCCCGAGCTGGTGCGCGCGGTCGCCAGCGGGCTCCTCTCGCTCGCCGATCTGCGCACGACGATTCTCATGAGCTACGGCCTGGCGGTCGTATTCGGCGTTGCGCTGACGGTCATCGCCGGCTGGCCGGTGATCGTCATCGGCCTCGCCAGTATCCTGGCGAGCTGGGCCTATTCCGCCGGGCCTTGGCCCTTTGGGCGACATGGTTTCGCAGACCCGCTGTTCTTTTTGTTCTTCGGCACGGTGTCGGTCATCGGCGCCTATTACGTGCAGGCGGCGGCGGTACTCGGGCCCGCGCATTGGCGGGAGGCGCTGCCGCTCAGCGCGGTCGCCGTCAGCCTGCCGATCGGTGCGCTGATCACCAATATTCTCATCATCGACGACATCCGCGACCGCGACTTTGACCTGGTCAAGGGCAAAAACACCATCGCGGTGCGCTTCGGCAGAAGCTGGAGCCGCGCCGAATTTCTCTGCTTGTTGCTGTTCGCCTACCTCGCCCCATTCTGGCTGTGGCGATCGCTCGGCTTTTCCGCCTGGGCGCTGTTGCCGCTGATCACGCTGCCGCTCGCCGCCCTCGTCGCTCATGCGGTCTGGACGCGTCAGCGCTTCGAAGAACTGGTGCCGATGACGCCGCGCATGGCGATGCTGACGGTAGCCTATTCCGTTTGTCTCGCCATCGGGCTGGCCACCTGAGCAAAGCCGCATTGATCCAGGTCAAACCGCTCGGATTTGTCACAATTCTTTTTATTTGAATATTACACCGCCCGCGCGCTACTTGTTCGGCGGCAGATGCGCGCATTATCGCGCCGGTCTATCCGGACTCTGAACGCATGCGCTGGCGCACGATCATCCTTGTGTTCGTCATCGGCGGGCTGGCCGGCGCTGGCGCCTTGATCGCCAGCCTCGAAATCAACCGCGTCACCTCGACGGACGCGTTCTGCAGCTCATGCCACAGCATGACATTCGTGGCGAACGATCCGTTTTTCCTCAAATCGGCGCATCGCAGCAATGCCGCCGGTGTCCATCCAAGCTGCGGGGACTGCCACATCCGCAAGACCAATTGGTTCGTCGAAACCTGGGAGCATATCTCCTCGGGCACGCGCGACGTGATTGCGGAGCAGAGCCACGACTTCAGCGATCCCAAGGTCTGGGAGGCGCGCCGCCTGGCGCTCGCCGATGAGGTGCGGGAAACCATGCGCGCGCAGGACAGCGTAACCTGCCGCTCCTGCCATGATGCCGCAACGATCATGCCAACGAGCGAGCGCGGCAAGGCGGCGCACGCGCTGATGCGCGAAGGCCGCATGACCTGCATCGATTGCCATTTCAACCTCGTGCACGCGCCGCTGCCGCCGAGCATCGAATTCATCCGCGGCTCGGGCATCACGCCGAAATAGGAGGCTGCCATGCGCACACCGGTTCGCCAGGTTTTTGTCGCGGCACTGCTGGCTGGAAGCGCTTCCGCTGGCATCCTGGCGCTAGCAACCCAGTTGCGTGCGCAGACGCCGCCACCGGCCGCCCCGCCGGCGGCCGCTCCCACGGCGGCGCCCGCGCCTACCCCCGCACCGGCCCCGCCGCCCGGCATGATCTCGACGGCGGAGGTGCCGTTCTATGCGCAATGGGCGAGCTCGCCGCACGCCAAGCGCGACGCCGAAGAGTTCAACCACTGGAACAAGGAGGGCGTGATCCCGGTCGAATGCGCGCGCTGCCATTCCACTCCCGGCTTCCTCGACTATCTCGGCGCCGACGGCAGCACCGTCGGCGTGGTCGACCACCCGGCGCCGATCGGCACCGTGATCACCTGCATGGCCTGCCACAACGACAAGGCGGTACGGCTGACCAGCGTGACCTTCCCCTCCGGTCTCACGATCGCCAACCAGGGCGCCAATGCGCGCTGCATGACCTGCCATCAGGGCGTCGAATCCACCAACAGCGTCAACAAGGCAATCGCCGGCATGGCCGACGACACCATCGAGCCCAAGCTCGAGTTCATCAACGTGCACTACACCGCGGCCGGCGCCATGCTGTTCGGCACCATGGCCAAGGTCGGTTACGAATATACGGGGAAGACCTATTTCGGCCGCTTCCAGCATCGCGAGCCCTACACCACCTGCCTCACCTGCCACGCCACTCATACGCTGGCGGTGAAGGTTCAGGATTGCGCGGCCTGCCACAAGGAAGTCACCGACAAGGCCTCGCTGCACATGATCCGCGCCGACAAGATCGACCGCGACGGCAACGGCAATATCGACGAGGGCGTGGCCGTCGAGATCGATCACCTCAAGGCCAAGCTGCTGGCGGCGATCATGGACTACGCCAAGACCGTCAACGGCAAGCCGATCGCCTATACGCCGGAGGCCTACCCGTATTACTTCAACGACAACAACGGCAACGGCGCCGCCGACAAGGACGAGGCGAAGTTCCCCAACCGCTACAAGGCGTGGACGCCGCGCCTGTTGAAGGCCGCCTACAATTATCAGTTCGTGTTCAAGGACCCCGGCGCCTTCGCGCACAATCCAACCTACGCGGCCGAGCTGTTGCTCGATTCGCTCGCCGATCTCGGCGTCAAGGTGAAGGTCGATATCGCCAACGCCAAGCGGCCCTAGCGGGCGGTTGAGCGGATCAACAGCGCCTCGTCAGGAGGCGGCCGGCTGCATACCGAGGGCGCGGATGCGCGCGCGTGTTTCTTCGTCGCGCAGCGCGGCGAGGAAGGCCTGCACCGCCGGCCGGTCCCGCCGCTTTTCCACAACGAGGAAATCGTAGTGTTCCGGCGCGACCGGCAGAAAGCCGAGGCCGTAAAGCTTGCAAACCGGCTCGATGGCGAGGCCCCAATCGGCACGGTTCTGCGCGATCGCGGCGGCGACCGCGTTGTGCGATTTCGGCTGGTTGGCGTAGCCGGGCGGCCTGCTACCTGCGAGCAACTTGTCGATCAGTACGCGGGTGCCGGAACCGGCATTGCGGTTGACCATCAGCATCGCCGGATCGGCGAGCGCGGTCTTGATCGCTGCTTGCGCGCTGCGCGCCTCAAAGCGCGTATCGCCCGGGCGGAACAGCACGCCCTGCATGCGCCGCCAGCCGGGCACTAGCGTCAACCCGGCGGTAGCAAGATGCACATTATATTTGCCGGTCGCCGGGTCGATGAGATGCACCGGCGCGATGTCGCACTGGCCGTGGCTTGCCGCGGTCACGCCGCCCTGGCTGCCGACCGCCAGCACGCGCGCGGAGAAGCCGCGCTCGGCGAGCGCGCCGACCACCACGTCGAGCGCGACGTCGTGGCTGCCCATGATGACGAGGTCGGGAACGTCCGCGACGTCGCCGATCAGGGTGACCTGCACCTCGCTGGCGGCGTCGAGCGCGCCGGCAAGCGCGTCGATTTCGATGAAGCCGTCGGCCTGCGAGAAGCTCGTCACCGCGCCGGAGCCCTTGGTGATCGGGAATGCGACCGTGCCTCTGTCGCTCTCCACCAGGGAGACCAGAAGAAACTCCTTGCGGCCAAGCTCAGAGGCGACGCGCACCGGGACCTCTGCCATGAGAGTCGCGGCAGCTTCGGGCGGCAGGCCGGCGCGGGCGCGGATCGCCGGCGCAACGTAGGCGTGGAAGGTGAAGATCGCCGAGGTCGGGAAGCCGGGCAGCACGACGATCGGCTTGTTGTCGATGAGGCCGAGGCACAGCGGCTTGCCGGGCTTGAGCGCGACGCCATGCACGAGGATTTGGCCGAGGCTCGAGACGACGGTGTGCGACAGGTCGCCGGCGCCCTTGGAAGTGCCGCCCGACACCACGACCATGTCGGCTTGTGCAAGCGCGTTGCGCACCGCGCGTTCGAGCACCGCCGCGTGGTCTGGAAAGGCGCCGAGTGGCAGCGGCTCACCGCCGGCCTCGCGGATGGCGGCGGCTAGGATCGCGCCGTTGCTGTCGTAGACGCCGGGCGGTTTCAGCGGCTCGCCCGGCTGCACCAATTCGTCACCGGTCGACAGCACGGCGACTCTCGGCCGCCGCACCACATCGACATCGGCGAGCCCGCAGGCTGCCAGCATGCCGATCTCGCGCGAGCCGATGCGCGTGCCACGCCGCAACAACGTTTCGCCGCGGGCGATGTCGGAGCCGGCGTAAGAGATGAATTGCCCGGGCGCCGCGGCGCGCCGCACCTCGATGCGCGGCTCGCCCTGTTCGAGCAGTTCGGTGTGCTCGATCATCACCACGGCATCGGCGCCGCGCGGGATCAGGCCGCCGGTAGCGATGGTGGTGGCGGTACCCGGCGCGACTTGCAGCGCGGGCGCCACGCCGCAGGCAATCACCTCCGGGTTGAGCGCCAGCAGCTTCGGCGCCGCATCGCTCGCACCGGTCGTGTCGGTGGCGCGCACGGCAAAGCCATCGACATTGGAGCGGTCGAAGGGCGGCGCGTCGACCGCAGCGACCACGTCATGCGCGAGCACGCGGCCGAGCGCCGCGGCAAGCCCGACGCGCTCGGGGGAGAGCGGCGATAGATCGAGATGCTTTTCGAAGCGCGCCCTCGCCTGCTCCGCCGATACGACTTCCAGGAATTGCTCCTGGCGCGCGGCGGCGCGCACGCGCGCCAGCAAGTCCTCCGCCTTCTTTCGCTTCGGCGTTTCATTCATGGCCAAGGCCTTACCGAAACCGGTGAGCCGGCGGAATAGCCTTCGCTTTCCGCCGGCACTAGAATAAAGCCGTCCGACTGCGTCAGCGCCGACCATGGCAGGTATTTGCTCGCCAGCGGCTCGACCTTGTCGCCGGTCCGCCGCACCGGAATAAGTTCGGCAAGACCAACCGCGGACGTGACCTTGCGGGACAGCGTGAGCGTTTCACCGTTTTCCTCGGCACCCGCGCCGGTGAGCCGCCGCAACATTTGCCGGCCGACCGTGAGCCAAACCGCAAGCGCAGCATCGAGCCGGCCCGGCAGCAGCAACACCGGGCGCGTGCCGACAAAGCCGAAGGCCGCGGTTTCGCCGGGCATGAGCGCTAGGCCATGCACGGCGAGCCGGCCGTTGTTTGCCAGCATGCGGACGCTGCCATCGTTGCGGCCGCTCCCGGTGCCGCCGATGACAACGATGCAATCGACTGCCGTGCCCGCGAGCGCCGTGTTCAAATCGTTGCTTTCGTCGCGCGCGCCGCCATGGCGCGCGATATCGCCGGCGATCAGCCGCGCGGCGGCACCGATGATCGCATCGCCGCGTATCGGCACAATGCAGACGCGCGGCACGCGAACGCTGACCTGCGCGATTCGTGCCGCAGTGAGAACCGCGACGTCGAGGGCGCGCAGGCGTTCGCCGGCGCGCCGCAGCGGAGTCTTGCCGTCGCAATCGCCGCCGGCCGGCAGCACGCCGTCGCCGGCATTGACCGGCAGCAAGGCTTCGGCGCGACCGCCGCTCACCTCGATGGCCTCAAGCGGCGCTACGCAATCGGCGCCCGGCGGCAGCGGCTCGCCGGCGTCAACGCGTGTCGGCATCTGCGGCAGCAGCGCCGGCGCATAGCCACCGGCATCGCGCGTTGCCTCCGCGGCGAGTGCCCAGCCGTCGATCAGCGCCAGCGCCTTCGCGGGCGAGGTCGGCGCTACCGCATCTGCGGCGAGCACGGTGTTCAGCGCATCGTCCACCGCGATTAGACGTGGCGCAACCGGCTTCACCTCGCGTTCGATCACCGACAGCAGCTCGCCGAGCGGCGTCAACTTGGCGATGGGCGGATTGGCTTGCGTGTCGGCTGCACTTTGCACGCGCTTGACCTTGGTGCGGCGAAGTCTTCAGTGTAGCGCACCGCGGCGGAAAGCAAGAGGGCGCTCGGTCGGCGCCGGGATCAAAAGCGATGTCCAATAGTGGTTCCCACAATCTGGCCAAGCGCAAGCTCGCCAAAGGCGAACTCGTGCTGTGCATGGGCCTGCGCCAGGCGCGCACCGCCGACATTGCCATGATCGCGGCGGCGGCCGGTTTTGATTCGGTTTACGTGGACATCGAACACTCGCCGGTCTCGCTCGAGTCCTGCTCGACGCTGTGCATTGGCGCGCTGGCGGCGGGCATCACCCCGCTGGCGCGCGTGCCCGGACACGACGTGCACATGGCGACGCGCGTGCTCGACGGCGGCGCCCAGGGCGTCATTTTCCCGCATGTCGACAGCGCCGCCGAGGCGCGCGCCATCGCCGACGCCTGCCGCTATCCGCCGCTCGGCCACCGCTCGGTGATGGGCGCTGGCCCTTCGCTCGGCTATCGCACGCTGCCGCTTGCCGAGGTCAACGCCGCCGGCAACGCCGACACGCTGCTCATCGTCATGCCGGAGACGCCGACCGGCATCGCCAATGCCGACGCGATTGCGGCGGTCGCCGGCATCGACATGCTGCTCATCGGTTCCAACGATCTCTCGACCGAGATGGGCATTCCGGGCGATTTGCGGCATGCGAAGCTGCGTGAAGCCTTCGCCACTGCGGCCGCCGCCTGCAAGACGCACAACAAGGTGCTCGGTATCGGCGGCGTGCGTGGCGATCTCGAGCTGCAAACGGAACTCTATCGCATGGGCGGCACCTTCATCATCGCCGGCCACGACACCAATTACCTTTCGGCCGCCGCGCGCGCCGACGCCGAGGCCTTGCGCGCCATCGCCGAGAAGGCGTAGAGCGGCGTCATGCAGGACGCCCAAGACCTTTGGGCCGATTTTAAAAAGCCCATCGTCACCGCCGAGGACTACATCGCCTCGCTGCGCGGGCGGCGCATGATCGTATATTTCATGGGCGAGCGCGTGGCCGAGCCGGTCGATCATCCGGTGATCTTCCCCTCGATCAACGCCATGGCCGAGACTTATCGGCTCGCCAGCGAGCGGCCGGAGCTCGGCGGCGTCAGAAGCGACATCGCCGGCGTTACCACCAATCGCTTCCTGCACGTGCCGACCGCGCCCGAGCAGCTCGTCGCCAAGCACGAGATGCAGCGCGAGCTCGGCCGGCGCACCGGCACCTGCTTCCAGCGCTGCGTCGGCCTCGACGCCATCGGCACCTGCCATTCCGTGACTTTCGACATCGACGCCGAGCGCGGCAGCGATTATCACAAGCGCTTCCTCGCCTTCTTGAAGCGCGCGCAGAAGGCCAACGTCGTCATCGGCGGCGCCATGACCGACCCCAAAGGCGACCGCTCCAAGCCGCCGCACCAGCAGAGCGACCTCGATCTCTTCCTGCATGTCGTCAAGCGCGACGACAAAGGCCTCACCGTTTCCGGCGCCAAGATGCACCAGACCGGCGCGGTCAATTCGCATTGGCTGATCGTCATGCCGACTCTGCGGCTGACCGAGGCCGACAAGGATTGGGCGGTGGTCGGCGCCGTGCGCGTCGACGCGCCAGGCTTAACTTATATCGTCGGCCGGCAGACCAACGACACCCGCGTGGTCGACGGCGGCACGCTCGACGCCGGCAACGCGCAATTCGCCGGTCAGGAATCGCTGATCGTGTTCGACAACGTGTTCGTGCCTTACGAGCACGTGTTCATGGACGGCGAGTGGCAATACGCGGCGACGCTGGTCGAGCGCTTCACCACCTATCATCGTTCGTCGTACGTTTGCAAAACCGGTCTGGGCGACGTGCTGATCGGCGCCGCGGCGGAGGCGGCCGCGCACAACGGCGTCGAGGCCGCCTCGCACATCAAGGACAAGCTCGTCGAGATGACGCACTTGAACGAGACCATCTATTCGAGCTGCATGGCCGGCGCCTACCGCTCGACGCCGATGGCCTCGGGCGCCTACTTGAACGACGAGATGCTGTCGAACGTCGCCAAGCATAATGTCACCCGCTTCCCTTACGAGATCGCGCGGCTGGCGCAAGACATCGCCGGCGGCCTCGTCGTCACCATGCCGTCGGAAAAGGATCTGCAAAATAACGAGATCGGCCCGCTGATCCGAAAATTCCTGCAAGGCAGACAGGGTGTCGACACCCTCGACCGTATGCGCATTCTGCGGCTGATCGAGAACATGACCATCGGCCGCAACGCCGTCGGCTATCTCACCGAAAGCCTGCACGGCGCCGGCTCGCCGCAGGCGCAGCGCATCCAGATCGCGCGCGGCATGAGGGTGGAGGAGAAGAAGGCGCGCGCCCGCAAGCTCGCCGGCATCGAGCGCAAAGGCCCGTAAAGCGCCGCGGCTGCAGTTGCGCTATATCAACGCCGGCACGACCCGTATGCGATGAAGTGCGATCTCCGGCGGGAGGCATGTCATGGCCAAAGCACAAACCCCAGCGCACCGGCGCGCGAAACCAGGCAGCCGCAGCGGCGGCCGTTTCTTCCACATCGAGGTCCGCCCGGCACGCCACTTCGTCAGCTTTCGCGTGCAGGACGTCGGCGCGCCCGGCGGCGTCGAGCGCCTCGCCGGCCTGCGGGCGAACGGCACCTGGGATACGCAGAAATGGCTGATCGAGAAGACCGACGCGCACATGGAAGACGGCCGGCTGGTCGCCGATAGAGCCGAGGCCAAGAAGGTGCTGGCGAGCCTCGGCTCGGTGCCGGTGCATGTCGGCGGCGACCGCTTCAAGGCCAAGCCGCGCCGCGACATCCCCGAAGCGGAAAAGCCGACGCCGGCGATGCGCCGCGCGCAACTGCGCAACATCAAAATGGCGCAGGCTGCGGTGCGCAAGCGGCGCAAGACCGCGCGCGCTTGAGGGGCCCATGCCAGCTCCACTGCGCATTTTCGCCTTGGCGGCCAGCAAGGAGCTGGGCGGTGCGGTCGCGCGTGTGCTGGGACAGACGCTGGCGGTACATGAGGAGCGCGAGTTCGAGGACGGCGAGCACAAGACGCGGCCCCTCGACGTTGTCGTCGGCGCAGACGTTTACGTCGTGTACAGCCTGCACGGCGCCCCGCAGCAGAGCGCCAACGACAAGCTCGCCCGGCTGTTGTTCTTCATCGGCGCACTCAAGGACACCGGCGCCGCCCGCGTCACCGCGGTCGTCCCCTATCTTTGCTACGCGCGCAAGGACCGCCGCACCAAGCCGAACGATCCGGTCATCACCCGCTACGTCGCGCAGATGTTCGAAAGCGTCGGCACCGACTGCATCGTCACGCTCGAGGTGCACAATCCGACGGCTTTCGAAAATGCCTTCCGCCGCCGCACTGTCGCGCTCACCGGCACGCCGCTGTTCGTCGATTACGTCAAACAGAATCTGGCCGACGACAAGCTTGCGGTCATCTCGCCGGATGCCGGCGGCATGAAACGCGCCGAGCTATTGCGCGAGACGTTGGAATCGACGCTCGGCCGACCGGTTGGCAAAGGACTCGCGGAAAAGCATCGCAGTTCGGGCGTAGTGTCGGGCGACCTGTTCGTCGGCGACGTCGCCGGCACGACCGCGCTCATCGTCGACGATTTGATCAGCACCGGCGGCACCCTGCTGCGCACCGCGCGCTCGGCGCGCGCCGCCGGCGCCAAGCGGGTGATCGCGCTCGTTACCCATGGTTTGTTCATGCACGGCTCCGCCGAGGTCATCGCCGATCCCGCACTCGAGCGGATCGTTATTACCGACACGGTGCCGCCATTTCGGCTCGATCACCCGGCGCAGAACAAGAAACTCGTGATCCTGCCGGCGGCGCCGCTGCTCGCAGAGGCGATCCGCCGGCTGCACGAAGAGCGCAGCCTCACCGACCTGATGGTGTTTTGAGCAG
>Ga0335081_10000028_pt1 | contig 256008 bp, 214 predicted proteins | sample Lox_Sample_35_FD_206713 | JGI IMG/M metagenome (GOLD analysis project Ga0335081, IMG submission 206713) | Soil microbial communities from Loxahatchee National Wildlife Refuge, Florida, United States - Lox_Sample_3.5 | ecosystem: Environmental > Terrestrial > Soil > Wetlands | place: USA... | reverse complement strand
TTCTCTCCTGCTCATGGTGATCATGTCCATTTCCGTCACAATATCCTCCAATTACGTCAGGGTATTGTAACTTGAAATAGGACATTTTCACTTTGCCAGAATAGGACACTATCATTTTGCCATTACACGAATCTGACAGGGGTTTGACAGGGGTTCTGACAGGGGTTGACAGGAGTTGTCAACCCGGTCCCGGCCCTTCGAACCAGTCATGAGGGTATCCATCTTCAAACACCTTCACTTAACCCTTCTTTTATTCCCCTGCTTACCATTAACTATCAGAAAGATAAAATAGAGTTATTCAAAAAGTGATATCAGCTTGACAATTCCTAATTCATTGTGCTACGGTTTAACTGGTTGTTCGCCTTTGGAGGAAGCATGTGGGGTGAGAATTCAAGAAATACTAAGAAAAAAGAATATCTTACCTTTATTTTCCTGCCCGGTCCCCATGCGCGCATCAGGACTCTGCACATTTCAAAATCAGTAATCAAGGCGGCTCTACTCTCCCTTGCCGGAGTACTTGTCTTCCCGGTCTACTTTATTCATGAATATAACGACATCAAAGAGAAAGCAGGGGGACTGCAGTCCATGCGCGAAGAACTTATGCAGCAGAAAACCCAGGTCCAGAGCTTCGCCCTCGGCTTGAATGATTGTAAACGCCAGATGTTCCTGATCCGCAACCTGGATACAAAACTGCGGCAGGCAGCCAATCTCAGCCCCCGCGATAAAGCACAGCAGCTCCTCGGGATCGGCGGTGCGGATGAAGTCGAGCTTCAGGATCTCGCCGCAATTGGTGAAAAGAAGCAGGATGAGGCGCTCAAGGAAATGCATCAGGAATTGACAGAACTCCGGGAGGCGGCTTCGAAGGAAGAGACAAGCATGCAGACCCTGATAGAATACTTTGAGGACAAGCGTTCGCTCTATGCCTCAACGCCCGCAGTCTGGCCGGTCCGCGGATGGGTCACTTCCCCGTTTGGCAATCGAAGTTCGCCAGTCAACGGCAAGACACAATTTCACGCAGGCATCGACATCGCAGCCCAAATCGGCACCCCAGTGCTCGCACCCGCCGACGGGGTGGTTACCAAGGCGGCTTTCGTAGCCGGCTATGGCAACATGGTCGAGATCAGCCACGGATACGGACTTAGGACCGTTTTCGGCCACAATTCCCGGTTAAACGTCATTCCGGGACAGCACGTGAAGCGCGAAGACATAATCGCGTATACGGGGGATACCGGGTCGAGTACCGGGCCTCATCTGCATTATGAGGTCCGGGTCAACGGCCTTCCTGTTAATCCGGCTCGCTATCTTTACTAGCGTCGTACTACCATTCACGAGGGATTGGCCACCCCGGGGAGATCCAGGATCCCGTCTTTCGGCCAACCAATTCAACATAAATCAATGTTTTTTGCAGGACTGGAGCTGGAAGGTTTTCGGATTTTTCGAGGGATGCAGCCTTGAGCCCGAAGACAAGCTCTGCGAAATACAAATTATCAAATCGAAGGACTCGGCTTAAAGATTGGGACACCGGGTATTCGTTACGCAGAGATAGCTGCCGGTCAACGGCTCCGGAAATTCAGGCAAGCAGTAACGACGCCGTCCGAATGACATGCAAACGACGCGTTGGAATATTTTGACTATACTAGTGAGCTTCCCTCATTCTTAAAGCTCAGGGGATCAATATTCCTCTGGGTATATCGAGGGATCAAAGTGTAGATATCGTCAGCATGCCGCAACGGGACGAAGAATAGACAGCATATACCAGTTAGTATTATTGACTTTGGATTCATAATTCGGATTGAAGTGTGCACTTATTTAATTCATGAAAGCCTACGATCAATCTCCTGTAACAATGATGATGAATTCGCTGTGAGAGAAAACAGGTTACAATCTGAATCCGAAAATGATTCCCCTTCGGGCCGATGGTTGGTCGTCAATCCATTACAGGCTCCAGCGGATCCGACCTAAAGATCTACCTCTCTTACCTTGGCACAATAAGTGGGGAGGTCATACGGCATATGAAGAATATTGTAAAAATAGCCGTTTTATTGATCCTAACATGCGCAGGCACTGATGCCTTGGCCGCTGAAGTCCTGCCGCAGGCTGACAAATCAGCGCCGTGTCTTCAACCCATTGCGGAAACGCAACCGGCCGATGCGCGAGGCGCAGAACCTGCTGGCCGGGAGAAAGAGGAACCGCCGCCATCTCCAATTGAAGCCAGCGCATGCAATAAAACATCACCAATAAGCACGTACAAAATAAATTATTTTACGATCAATAACTGGTGGACGAACGAGAATGCACAGGTTAAATTTCAATTCAGCGTGAAATACAAGTTTTTTAACCGGGATATTTCAATACAGGGACGCCCCTTGTCACTGTACTTTGCTTACACGCAGAAATCGCTTTGGGATGTGGGGCAAACCTCGATGCCTTTTGAAGAAAGCAATTATAATCCCGAGGCTTTTTTTGATTACCGGATAAATCATTCCTGGGGACGCTTTTCTCTGCGAGACATAATCCTGAGCCCTTTTGAACACGAATCGAACGGCCTTGCGGGCCCCGATTCACGAGGCTGGAACCGGCTGTATGCTGCAGTCCGCCTCGGTTTCTTGCCCATGGAGCAACAATGCGAGGCTGAATCAGAGCAGAAGGATCATATCGAGTTGAATATGAAACTCTGGCACGCCTTTGGTTACTCCGATGAGGCGGCCTATCTTCAATCACTTGGCAGCACCGAGACTTTTCTCGATTATGAGGGATACGGCGAAATCAATCTTGTTCTGAGAGATGTCATCGTCCAGGGCGAGTGGGGCAATCGGCTCGACGTGACGTCAAGAATCGGCGGGAAAGAAAATTATGAGATTGAATATCAACAGAAGATGCCGCACCTGAATTTTTCACCCTATATCCAATACTGGAACGGTTATGACGAAACATTGCTCCGGTTTGACCGTTTCGGGAAACGGGCGTTTGTAGGCGTTTCGTTCTCACTATAAGAAAAAGACGTGACCTTGTGACGTTGTGTTGCAGAGCGCATACCACTGTGGCATTGGCCGGGAGCGTTATGAGATGGCATATTTAATAACATTCCAACTTCACCGGGTACTTGATCATGGGAAATTATTTTTGGAGATTTTTTGAAGGTGATAGATGCGCGAACGTAGAGGATAAGGATGAACTGCGTAATTTCATTAATAGAGGGAGGTGCCGGAATAACCTCGTTTCATAATTAAAAAAACTTACAAGGATGTCAGGGAAGAGGAGTGAAATTCTCCCGCTGCCCCGCAGCCGTGAAGGGAACGAAAACCCAAAAGCAAGCCACTGTCATGAGTAATGTCATGATGGGAAGGCGGGTAAGTAGGATTGAGCCCCAAGCCGGAAGACCTTTCAAAAACCAAGTTAAAATCCCGCGGGAGGAGTTGATACATGAACTATAAGTATTTTATTCACCATGAGTGCAGTTTTTTCCCTTGCCACGATCTTCAGGAATGGAAATCATGTCTTTTTTGCTGGTGTCCACTTTATTTGCTCGATTGTGACGGAAAATTTACAATGAAGAATGGCATCAAGGATTGTTCAAGTTGTGTTATCCCCCACACGGAAGAAGGGTACGATTACATCCTGGAGGTAATTAACACGAGCATTTTTCAAAAAAGCGCATCATTCAAGAGTTAAGGCCATTCTCTTCTGGCAAAATCATTCCGGGAGGGCAATATGTCGAAGCTCGTTGTATTAGGGGGATCGTTCGGGGGATTGACGGCGGCCTTTGAGCTCAAGCGATTCCTGGGCAAAAAAGCGGATGTGACCGTCGTGAGCGACGATGAACGGTTCGTGTTCCTGCCATCGCTGCCGTGGCTCATCATGGGCTGGCGAAGGCCAGAGGACATCACGCTCAAGGTGAGCGGTATCCTGAAACCGAAGGGGATTAATTTTGTCCCTGAAGCGGCACAGCAGATTGATGCTGACGCATCGAAGGTAATAACTTCAAAAGGTAGAGAGTTGCTATATGACTTTCTTGTCATATCAACAGGCCCGCATCTCGCCTTTGACGAAATCCCCGGCCTCGGTCCCGACAAGGGGCATACGGCGTGCACCTTCACCCTCGATCATGCGCTAAAAACGAAGGAAACATGGAAGCAGGTTCTGGAAAATCCGGGGCCGGTCGTTCTGGGATCGTCACAGATGGTAAGCTGCTTTGGACCCTCGTACGAACTTGCTTTTGAAATGGACGCCGACCTACGCCGCCGAAGGATGCGCCACAAGGTCCCCCTCCTGTATCTCACGTCAGAGCCCTATCTCGGACATATGGGCGTCGGCGGACTTGGCAACTCGAAGACTTTCATGGAGCATGAGTTCGCCGAGAGGGACATAAAGCCGCTTGTGAGCCAAGCTATTCAGGAGGTCGTGCCCGGAGAGATACGGCTGAAGGACGGTAGCAAGATACCGTTCAAACTCGCCATGATTGCACCACCGTTCAAAGGTGTTTCTGCTGTCAGGCCACTCGGAAATGCGAGAGGTTTCATTCCTGTTGACAAAAACTGCCGGCATACGAAACATAAAAATATTTTTGCAATAGGCGTAACCATGGCTATAGCACCTCCAGAAGTTACGCCGGTGCCCACAGGCGTACCAAAGACCGGATACATGACGGTAAAAATGGCGAAGACGGCCGCGGCAACCATCGCCTCCGACATAACAGGCAAGATGCCGCCTCTCACGGATGAACTCGGAGTTGTCTGCATCATGGATATGGGGAAGACAGCGGCCATCATGAAAGCCTATCCCGTGCTCCCGCCGCGTCAAAGTTCCTATATGAAGAAGGCAATTTGGGCGAAATGGATGAAGGTTCAGTTCGAAAAATACTTCCTGTGGAAAATGAGAAGGGGGCTGAGCATTCTGCCATGAGCAACGCTGTGTTGAGCCTGGAAAGCTCACGTTGATGATTCGCATGATACTACGGCATTTTTTTGCCCTCGAAATCATATCGGCAGTGTGGGCTACTAGGGGTGACGTCGAGTTTTGTATAATATTGTGAGAGATGTAGAACTGGCATTGACGTATGCTGTGCACCCTCCAGCCTGTACCGCGCAATCGTTGCAGATGTTCGATCTCGGATAATTCATATTGTAATTTTCTTACCCTGCTTTTTTCCCCCATTTCATGCAATACTCTAACACCCCATTCATTATCGGCGCTTTCTCTCTGGTTTTGCTATAATCTAATTACTCAATTCTTATCATCTTTCAATTAAACCAATAAACCAGCCAAGGAAGGAGAACGCTCTGAGCAAGAAATCTTTGTATTTGCTATGGTACATTGTGATGGTGATGGCATGCAAAGTATCATATGCAGCGGAGAGGAACTATTCATATGGACTGACGCCGTATATCGGGCATCATATTTTCGATGATAAGAGAGACTACAAGGACAGTCCTGAAGCGGGCATACGGCTGGAGAAGTTTCTCAATGAGGCATGGAGTACCTGTAAACATCAATTCCTGGAAGCGGCATTCGGGGAATAACAGGCGGAGAGAAGAACTGTTCATCCACATTGCGAAGGGAGGCCATACCATGTTGAAGGAATTCAAAGCGTTCATTTTGCGCGGTAATGTTCTTGATCTGGCGGTTGCAGTCATCATCGGCGGGGCTTTCGGCAAGATCGTCACATCGCTGGTCAACGATGTACTTATGCCTCCGATTGGGCTTCTCGTGGGGAAAGTCGACTTCAGCAGCCTGTACCTGAACCTGTCCGGTGACACCTATGCTACCCTCGCAGAAGCACAGAAAGCGGGTGCGCCCATCATCAAGTATGGGTCGTTCATCAATGCAGTCATTGATTTCTTGATCGTAGCCTTTGTCATCTTCCTGGTGGTCCGCGTGGCAAACCGCCTCCAGATCAAGAAAACCGAAGCGCCCGCAGCACCCACGACGAAAGATTGTCCTTTTTGTTTGTCGGTCATCCCCATAAAGGCAATCCGTTGTGCGCACTGCACTTCGGAACTCAAGGCCGCGTAGGGGCTGATGGTCCAGGGGCAGATCAGGCAATCAATTCCTTTTTTGAGGAGAGCTGAGCCTGTGGAATGTCAATATGGCGGTTGTTGATGGCGGCAGTAACGAGTACCGATAATCATGCTGCTCTGGCACGGAGACAGGGGGAAAGTACGCCGAGGGTACATCGATCAAGGAGTCTGTCCTAAAACGCATAAAATCCTTGATGATGTTGACAGGACAGATTTAAGCGACCTTGGGTGGATTGAACATTAGAAGTCTGCCCCGGGGGGAAGGGCGCTTTAAACCGTATTTCAATAGGAGATCTCAAGCATGATGAGAACATCAAACCCCGCATTGAACAACGCAACCTTCACTGCGATCGCGAGGACGGCCCTCACAACAGAGTCCATGACTATCCAGGGTACGGTGAACAAGTCCCTGGTCCTTCTCGTTTTGCTTTGTCTTTCCGCCATCTGGACGTGGCGGGCCTATTTGATCGGCCATGATCCACGAGCCGTCATCCCATGGCTGCTTATCGGTGGCATAGGCGGCCTTATCGTCGCCCTCATCACGGTATTCAAAAAGGCCTGGTCGCCGGTCACGGCGCCGGTCTATGCCCTGCTCGAAGGCCTAGTGCTTGGCGGCATCTCGTCGATCTTCGAGACCTTATACCCAGGTGTCGTAATCCAGGCAGTGGGTCTCACGTTTGGTACGCTTTTTGGCTTGCTCCTAGCCTACAAGTCAGGCCTCATACGGGCAACGGAGAAATTCAAGCTTGGCGTGGTCGCTGCAACGGGCGGAATCGCTCTGTTTTATATCATCACCATGATCCTCGGGTTGTTCAATATTCATATCTCTTATATTTACGAAAACGGCTTGATCGGCATCGGCTTCAGCCTTTTCGTTGTGGTCATCGCGGCGCTGAACCTAGTGCTCGATTTCGACTTCATTGAGCAGGGTGCGACCCAGGGCGTGCCAAGGTATATGGAGTGGTACGGCGCCTTCGGCCTTATGGTCACGCTCATATGGCTCTACCTGGAAATCCTTCGGCTGCTCTCGAAGATGAGGAGCAGGAGGGACTGAGGGTTCGAACAGGTATTCTCTATGTGTGGTAACGAATCCTTCTGCAACAGTTAAGTCTTTGTGAAATTGTAAGATACAACCAGAATTATTGATCCCGAAATGTCCGCGTAAAGCATATCGGAACAAAATAGCCCGTCAAGGGCTTTCCCCTCTGTGCTATTTGACTTATCCTTGCTTTACAGAATGTATTCAAAAAAAGGAGCCTTTCGTATGAAACAATCGCTTCTCTTTTCGCCGTTCCAGCTTAAGGGGCTTGCCCTGAAAAACCGTATCACGATGGCGCCGCTTTTTCTGTCCTACGCGAATCCCGATGGAACGGCGAGCGAGTTGATCATCGACTATTACCGGGAAATGGCTGAGTCAGGCGCGGCGATGATCGTGACGGAAAATGTCGCCGTTGATCCCTCAGGCATGGGATCGCCATTCACCCTGCGGGCCGACGATGACCGCTCGATCGCCGAACTTGCAAAAATCGCAACGGCTATTCACCAAGAAGGTGCGATCGCCATTTGCCAGCTCAATCACGCAGGCAGGTACGCCCATGCTGCACAGCAGAGGCTCGCGCCCTCGCCTGTAAAAACCGGCGAGGTACTGCCGAAAGAGATGAACAAGGAAGAGATAGAGACGATCATCAAGTCCTACGCGGACGCCGCAGTTCGGGTCAAAGTGGCAGGGTTTGACGGAGTCGAGCTCCATGGAGGCACGGGGTACCTTCTCGTCCAGTTCCTTTCCCAGCGGACGAACTTAAGAAAAGACGATTACGGCGGTCCGCTTGAAAACAGAATGAAGTTTCCTCTGAGAGTAGTCGAAGCGGTGATAAAAAGCGTGGGCAATTATCCAGTAGGGTACCGTTTCCTCGCCGATGAATGGTTGCCTGAGGGATTGCACACTGACCAGACCTCCCTCTATGCGAAGGAGCTTGCAAAGAAGGGTGTTGCTTACCTCTCCGTCATGGCAGGGACGTATGACTCATTCTTTCTTCCTGCGTACAGGGAAAAGGAGAGAGAAGAGGCATATATGGCCCATTTCGCGGCGAGCATAAAGGAGGCCGTACCCGGACTGCCTGTCATCGCCGCAGGACGCATCCAAACACCTGAGACGGCCGAAAAAGTCATTCAAGAAGGCACGGCCGACCTTATCGGCCTTGCAAGAGTACTCTTTGCTGACCCCTTGTGGCCGAAAAAAGCTGCCGGGAAGATCGACAAGCCGATAGTCAAATGCCTGCCAGCTTGTAACCTCTGTATGGAGCTGGTCATGAAAGGTAAGCCGGCCTTCTGCGCACATTGGGACAGGAAAAAAAGAGAGAAGTTCCTTTCCATCCACAGAATATGACTTCCTGTTGTTTGCCTATCGGAGTTGACTGGCCAAGGGCGCATGCTTCATCCGGAGGTCGATTCAAAAGTGCTTATTGCAAGCGTCGGAAGCTGCGGAAATAGTCGAGGCCGTACGTCACCGCGAACGGTTCAACCATGAGCGGTTGTCCAGGCGCTCAATAGATTGCCAAGGCTTCCCGAAGAACAGTTCGTGCTTGGGAATATCTGGTCTTGTGCAAATATTCGACATGAAGTGCGAATATTGAGCTCGCTTATTTTAGTAAGAGGTCATTTTCGGTTCTTTTGTAGTCTCCAATCTTTATACCACGGCAAGGAACAACTCCTGGTTGTCAGTGTCCCTCCTCTATAAACATCTCGTTAATTTTCTTCCTTGACAACTTCTCGGCGCACATGTATCATATAAAAAATTTCATATATATGAGGATTGCATGTTACAAGATTTTGCCCGATTAATTGTCTATTCACTCGTGGGAATGCAGCAGTCACGTCTTGCCGATGCTATGGAATTCTTCATATATGACGTAATTAAGATATTTCTGCTGCTTTCTATCATCATCTTTGCCGTATCAGTCATTCGCTCTTACTTTCCACCAGAAAAGACCAAGCGCATTCTATCCCATAAAAAAGAGTTTATTGGTAACCTCCTTGCCGCCTTCCTGGGCATCGTTACCCCTTTCTGTTCCTGCTCGGCAGTTCCGCTCTTTATCGGCTTTGTCGAGGCTGGGGTGCCCTTAGGCGTGACGTTTTCATTCCTCATCTCGTCGCCTATGGTAAATGAGGTTGCTGTTGTGCTCTTGTGGGGTCTTTTCGGGTGGAAGATTGCAGTCATTTACATGTCTGCGGGTCTATCGGTCGCGATTATCGCCGGGCTTATTATCGGAAAACTGAAACTGGAACATTGGGTTGAGGAGTATGTCTATAAAATCCAGTCCATGGGTGCCGCCTCAGAAATTGCAAAACAGGCATTCAAGGAAAGACTTAGCTATGCCCGCGTCAATACGGTGGAGATTCTGGAAAAGGTCTGGCTATACGTCGTGATCGCTATAGGCATCGGCGGCTTCATCCACGGTTATGCGCCTGATGACTTCCTCGCGCATTATGCTGGCAACAGTAATCCCTTCGCTGTCCCGATCGCCGTTGCGATCGGCGTTCCGCTATACTCCAGCGCCGCAGGTGTGATCCCCGTCGTCTACGCGTTAATGGAGAAGGGAATGAGCATGGGCACAGTGCTTGCCTTTATGATGGCGGTCACAGCTCTGTCGCTTCCCGAGATGATCATTCTCCGGAAGGTGCTGAAAATCAAGCTTCTTGCCGTGTTCGCGGGGATTATGACAGTCACCATTATCGGTGTAGGGTATCTATTCAATGCGATTTTATAGGAGGATTGGTATGGAAATCAAGGTCCTTGGTCCGGGATGTGCGAACTGCCACAAGATGGCGGAGATGGCGAAGGTTGCCCTGAATGAGCTTGGCATTGCTGCCGATGTTGTTAAGATTACAGATGTGTACGGCATTGCCCGTCACGGCATACTCTCAACGCCTGGTCTGATCGTGAACGGAAAGATTAAACACTCAGGGAAACCACTTCCGAACCTTGAGAAGGTGAAGGAACTGATCAAAGGAGAGGTATAATCTCCATGGAAAAATTGTCTAGTATATTCAAAGCGCTTTCAGATGAAACACGGCTGAGGATTGTGAAGCTTCTTGAGCACGGCGAGCTTTGTGTCTGCGACATTGTCGCCGCGCTGAACGTTGTCCAGCCCAAGGCCTCGTTCCACCTCGGGATATTGAAGGAGGCGGGTTTTATCAAGGACCGGAAGCAGGGCAAGTGGATTCATTACAGCTTGAACGAAGCCGATTTATTCAGGAGAATGCTTATGGTATCGGTATGCGAAAAGGCCAACGGCAGTTTGATAGAGGAAGACCGGAAGCGCTTATCCCGATTTCTCAAGTCAAAAAAGGCAAGCACGGATTGTGTCTCACCGAAAAAGAATGCTTGCTCCTGTGGAGCGTAAACCATGAAGATTGCCGTTTTCGGAGATATACACGGAAATATCGATGCGCTCAAAGCAGCCTATGATGCCGCGATGACTTTGAAGCCCGACAAGATATATCACCTCGGCGATCTCGGCGGCTATGCGCCCTTTGTCAACGAGGTCGTGGATTTCCTTGTCGGGCATGGCATCGACGGCGTGCAGGGAAACTACGACGAGACCGTCGCGAATGACCGCGAGCACTGCGGATGCAAGGCAGAGGATCCTGTGCAGGAGGAGATGGCCAACCTGTCCTTTGCTTGGACGAAGAAACACACGACATTGAAAAGCAAAAACTACATGAAGAGCCTGCCCATGGCGATAACGCTCGGCGCCGAAGGCAGGAGCGTCTGGTTGTTCCATGCAACACCCCATAAGAACAACCTCTACTGGTATGAAGACCGACCAGAGAGGTTCTTTCTCGAGATGGCCGGGAAAGGCGATGCTGATATCATGATTTACGGGCATACTCACAAACCGTACAGAAAAGAAATCAACGGGAAAGTCTTCATCAGTGCCGGCAGCGTGGGCAAGCCCAAGGACGGCGATCCACGGGCGTGCGTTGCGGTCGTGGACATAACGCCGAAATCGGTGAACTCGGAGTTTATACGCGTAGCATACGATGTAGAAACGGTTGCAGCAGCTATCATCGATCGAGGATTGCCTGCTTACTTCGCTGACAAACTGAGGCAGGGGGCGTGATGGCATGGGCGGATTACATGACGCGGCAGGAGGGGAGACAGATTATGGGAAAGGAAAAGCCGAACGATGCCCCACTTTTCCAGGATACGCGAAGAGGCTGCACTGGGGCTTTCCTGATCCCTCGCGGTTGCAAGGAAGCCAGGAAAAAAAGTTCGAGGGGACAAGAATAATCAGGGATCAAATAAGGGCCAGAATAGAGGGATGGCTCTCGCAGGAACAATAAAAGAAAGGTGAATTTGTGATGGGCACAACCATAACCAAACGGCTTTCCTTCATTGACCGCTATCTAACCTTGTGGATCTTTGCCGCAATGGCCTTCGGCGTAGGCCTGGGGTACTTCACGCAGGGTACGGAAGCCTTACTCAACAGTTTTCAGGCGGGTACGACCAATATCCCGATCGCCATCGGCCTGATCCTCATGATGTACCCCCCGCTTGCCAAGGTCAGGTATGAAGAACTCGGCGAGGTCTTTCGCAACAAAAAGGTCCTGGGTCTCTCGCTCATCCAAAACTGGATCATCGGGCCGGTCCTGATGTTCACTCTCGCGATCATCTTTCTCCGGTCTTATCCCGAATATATGGTCGGTCTCATCATGATCGGATTGGCTCGCTGCATTGCGATGGTGATCGTCTGGAACGATCTTGCCTGCGGTGATCCCGAGTATGCGGCCGGTCTTGTAGCGTTCAACTCGATCTTTCAGGTTCTTTTCTTTTCCGTCTATGCTTATGTTTTTATTACCGTCCTGCCAGTCTGGTTCGGGCTCAGGGGAGTTGTCGTCAATGTGACAATAGGTCAGATCGCAAAGAGCGTATTCATCTATCTCGGTATTCCCTTCATCGCCGGTATGTTCACCCGCTTTATCCTCATTAAGCTTAAAGACCGTCTGTGGTACGAGACGGTCTTTATTCCGAAGATAAGTCCAGTAACGCTTATCTCGCTCCTGTTTACGATTATTGTTATGTTCTCGCTCAAAGGCAATTACATCATCAAGCTTCCTCTTGATGTGCTGCGCATCGCGGTTCCGCTCCTGATCTATTTTGTTGTCATGTTCTTGGTTTCTTTCTACCTCGGGAAAAAGATCGGGGCGGATTATTCGAAGACCGCGACGCTCTCATTCACCGCGGCCAGCAACAATTTCGAGCTGGCCATTGCCGTCGCTGTTGCCGTTTTCGGCATCAATTCAGGAGCCGCATTTGCCGCCGTCATCGGGCCGCTGGTCGAGGTGCCGGTGTTAATCAGCCTGGTGAATGTGGCAAAGTATTTTCAGCGGACCTATTTCAGCGTTGAGTACTGCAGGGTTAAGGGGACTGACACCCTTTGACGAAGATCGTCAGATCAAGGTTCTTTGCCGAAGTGCGCTTTCGTGACGATGCTGAGCTCCCGAGGCGCACTTGCGTGTTTTCGCTTTCAGAAGATCGAAGAGAGAAGACGATAGGTATGTTTCCTGTGTACGTTTTCCCTGGGGGTTCTGGCGGGCAGTCGCGATTATCACGCTTGCCGTGCCGGTTCTTTGCTTTTATAGGAGGAGGGGGCAGGGGATGGGTTCGTGGACGAATTGTTGCACGAGAGGCCGCAATCGCATTATTATTCTGCATGCAACTTTCATAATGACATGGCAAATTGTTCAGGCCCTGTGAAATTGAAAGTTACAAGCAGGGTTGTCGATCCAGCAATGTCCGCGTAAAGCATGCCGGTACAAGAAAGCCCTCAATTCCTAAAGCAGTACTGTTCAAAAAGCTATTCATCTGTGCAGTTCAATGAGAAGTTGCCGGGCGGGAGTATCGAAGGGAAATACGTTGTCGGGCTTGCATAATGCAATAAAAAAAATTGCAGAGATGACTTCCTGACTAGAACCTGTATTTCAGAAGCAACTGGATATTCTTGATATCGTCTATCGGATTGAGACTCATCCTGGCAAGCGATGGAGCAAGACTCCATATAATATCATCACCGCCTTTGGCGAGTGTAATGGCAGCAGTATCTTCAAGGTATTCTTTCATCGAGCTGAAAGGCTTATCCTTGTCTTCCGGCGTGGTGATCGCGCTTCCGAAGCTTGTGAAATATTGAGGGGAATACTCACTGTCAATCCCTGCAGATGTTTTTACTGACGACTCATTCGTTGGCTGTGTCGTCTGAGCTATCGCATCAGAGTGCAAGCCGAGGTCATTCACTGCAGCAAGAGAAACAGAAGCATAGAACATGGTAAGAAAAAACGCTGCCATATATTTTCGGAGACCACTGAATAACATCACGGCTTAACCTCATTTTATCAATATTATAGAACATGGTTTAGATTATTTATGTGATTTAAATCACGTTTGTCCGCTTATGTCACCGTCTCATGGGCAATGCGTTCCTGTTACAGCGATTGCTCGTTACTTCAGCTCACAAATGACATTCCCGATATCAATGATCTCGTCACTCGATGGCGGAATCGCGACAACAAAAGAGCATGTTTTGCCTTCGAAATCGAATGATGCGGGATAGGAGCCGGGTATGGCGATTTTGTTAGGAGATACCGCTTTTTCCTTGAGCTGCCTGCATCCTTGTTGCCCTGATGACGGGTTTTTATCTTTCGCTTTCAGGGTGGTTTCGAAATAAAATTCTCCTCCTTTGCCAGTCAGGAATTTGAATGCTCTTCCCTTGACCGTCATGGTTACGTCATAAAACTCAAGGGGCGTCATTTGTCCCGCCTGCTTGATGAAAAGAGAACCCGTTACCGCTTGGACCTTTGCAATATCAAAGTCGATGCACGAACCGCCCCACGGAGACGGTAACACATTGGCATTTATTCCTGACATGCTGTACTCAATAGGTATATTCTTATCCTCTAAATTTACCTGATTCACGTTGTATGATCGCATGGTGGGGATGATGATCCGTCCGGCGGAATCCGTTTTCCCGATTTCTTCGCTGTTTACCATCACCCCGACGCCGGACAGTTTATCCACCTGGACGATGCTAAAGCTGTCGTCGACCGGACGGCTAAACCCGAATAACCCTCCAGCGTAAACCACCGATCCTGCAGCGGTGAGATTGTACATCTGCGAAGACACTCCGGCACTTTTTTGGAAATAAGAATCGAGCGAATAGGAGCCGTAGTGCCCGTTATACTGCACAAAGGGATTGAATGAGTTTGTCGTCCCTGCCGAGGCGCTGTCGCTCCGGCTAAAGGTCCCGCGGTAGCCCACTCCTTCGCCGATCGGGGTGGCCTTCTGCAATTGGAGCGTCTCGCTATCGCCGTCTTTTGTAGACTGGTACTGCGCAGTGTATTGCACATCCTTCGCAGGGTAGTAGTTGAGGCTCACGAAAACTTGGTAGTCCGTACCATTATTCCTGACTGCTTGTGTTGTCAAGGAAAGCGTTAATGACTTCGACAGGTTATACGCATAGGTAGCCGAGGTCACTTGCGTGCTTCCTGTATTATACATAGCCGTTTCGGAATAGTTGAGCGAGAGCGAGCCTTGAGTTGTCGTTGCGTAACTGGCTCCGATGTTTTCTACAAACTTGACCTGACCTGGTTGTCCCGTCGTAGACCCGACGGTCGCGTAATTACGCGTAAATGTCGTCAAGAGCAGGCTGCTTCCAAACCCATCCTTCTGATAGCTGTGAGACACAGATACGGCAGAACCTGAATTGCTGGTATCCCCCGTACTCCCCGCAAGCTCCACGGTGACGACGCCGGCCTGAGGGATAAGCAATGACGTCTGGACGCCGGCGTTGTAGATGCCGTCAGAACCCTCAGCGCTAGCGCCGATAGTCCAGAAATCGCTTGCGCCGTAACGGTGGAATGCGGAAAAAGCGGCTTTCCCGTAGTCATTACTCTCCGTCCCGTACTGTTGCCGGAGAAATCCGATATCATAACTGTATTCCTGAAACCCCTTTTTCAGAAGAGCGCTGGTGAAGTACGCGGGATAGCCGACTCTCTGTTCATTTCCAAAGGGGTCTTTGATAACCAATTCAACGTTGCGTGACCCGCCGTAATAGTTGAGGTTCTGGAGATTGAACTGTCCCGGTTGGACTGTTTGCCGTCCAACCAGCGCACCGTCCACATAGATGTCCACCTGAGACGGCAATGTTGCGGCTCCGGCAAAATTGAGCGTCGGCTGTTTTATCAAATAGGGGTCCATTTGATAGACCTTCGAAATCCCGATGCCTCCTATATTAATGGTGCTCCCCAGGTCGCCGGAGGAAGCAAACATGTCGCCGGCGGTGATCCACTGGAGGTCTTTTGGGCGTTCATAGGTCATCGAGCTCATCAGACGTAAGAAATCGCTGCTCAGGTCGGTTTTTGTATACTGTGTGTCGGTCAGAAAGAAGACATCTCCCATCCGTGCGCCGAACCTGTCGGTGACCGAAAAAGACTCGAATCCGGAGGGGTCGCCATACGAGTAGTTGATGCCATAATTCATGAAGGCGCTGTTCTCTCGCGGAAAGTAAGCATTTTGCTTTGACGGAAGAGGGGCGGAAAGATCAATCACGCTTTTTTGTAACAAATTGACTGGCGCCGTGATGCTAAGCAGCAGCTTTTTTTCATCGAAAACAGCCGTGAGGCCGCTCAGGGAGCGTAATGCTATGTAGCGCTCTCCCTGTATATTTGCGACCTCGCCCGCAAAAGCGATAAAACCCAGTGCAGGGTAGTCTTCGGCTCGCACGAAAAAATCGCCATTCTCGTCCCGCAGTACGAAAAAATCGCCTTTGGAGACGCTGTTTACCGTGATGTTAACGACGAGATGGTCTGCGGCCTGACTATCATGCGGAATAATGGCCATTGCATTGACTGCAGCCATTACAAAGAGAGTAAATCGGAAAAAAAGCCCCACGAATGGGCAGGCAATTTTACCTGAACGCAGGAAATTATTGACTGCACATCCCTTTTTGAACATTTAGTTTCCCATTGAGATTGAAATCTTCCGTCCTCGCTTCGATTTCGACCGTTGACAATTCTTCGCATTTTTCTGCAGAAATCGGAGCCTCAAGGGCTCGTGCTATGTGGTTCAAGAGATAGAAGCCTGACAATTCCTTGCTGAACACTTCGCTGCCGTCGGCCGCTTTGCCTTTCATGAGAATGGACAGTATCTTGAAATGGACATTTCCAGTATTTTTAACAATCGCCTTGACCTTGCCGTTTGATAGCTGTATTGCGTCTATGGCACCTTCGGTTTTCACCACCGCCGGCATCACGAAAATTGGAGGCGCGAAGCGGATTGAAATTGCTAAGTTTACTCCCTTGCCCTTATTCCGCTCGGGGATCTGTTCTATAAAGATCCGGTATGTCTTCTCCCGGGGCTGGGGGGCACCTTTTATCCCGACCCTGATAACTCGCTGTTCTCCTGCATCAACGGTCATAATCTTCGGGAAAAATACAATGTCCGACGTGTCTGTGTACACGTCTTTGCCCTCGGCATCCTGCGACCATTCTGAAACCGATATCTGAAGATTCAGTTGCCCCTCGCCATCGTTTGCCACGTTGATTGCCCCGCTCTTTACGCTTTGACCAAGGTCAAGCCTGATCGGAGACACCCGGAAATCAGCCGCTGATGCGGGAAGATACGCTGAAAACAGCCCCCCGAAACAGCATATTGCCGCAAGGATGATAGGAAGGCTGCGTATGTACCGTATGTTATTCATAAATCTATTCTCCAATCTCAGTATGAAATGGAAATACACCATGCCGCAAAAAAAACAGCAGGAGGTCGGCCTCTCTGATATATCCGGTTCCGAAACCCTGTTGTGCCAGGACGAACGTGCCAAGCACATCTGGAAAATTACGACTGATGCCAGATGCCGCAGTTTCTGTTAAGGCGCGACGGTAAGCGTTATTTGGTCCGTATAGGGCCCAATATAAGCGTTTATATAGTTCCCATTCAGGATTGTGCCTGAGCCCCTTATGGTTGTTGTCCACCTATTACCGTTTGTGGGACTAAATGTTACGCTATAAGGAATGTATTGAGTCATGTTGTTTTGATTCCTCATCCTATTGCTTGTGCCATTGTAATTCTTCCCGTTGTCGCTGGTCAAAGTCCATGTAGCGTTGGTGCCGGTACAGGTGAGCGTGATTGTCACGGTGGCTGTTACATTCGCCGATGACGCAGGATCGAGAGTCCCGAACGGAAGTGTATATGAGCCTGACGCAAAATGACAGCTTAGCCCGAAGCAGTCGCCTGTAAGAGCAATGGTAACAATGCAGAAAGTTATGATGGATATTTTCATTTTCACGTTATGTCACCGCAAGTGTCGAAGTTCTGAGAAAAAAGTATATTGCATACACACGACGCGTGAATGGCCATAAGCAATGACGTCATGACCAACTAGGGAGCAATGGTAATGGTAACCGTATCTGTATAGTCGTTTGCTGCCATGGCATTAATATAGTTGGCATTGAGCACTGTGCCGGTGACCGTTAAAGTGAGCGGGTTGCTCCTGCCGAGCCCCGTCGTACCGCTAGGGGTCAGCGCGAGAGTGTACGGGATGAATTGCGTCGGGTTAGAGGTACTCTTCATCCGATTGCTTCCGCCCGAATAATTCAGACCTTGGTTGTATGCTACAGGCGTCGTAACCGTTGTGCCTAACGTGCACCAGAAGGTGGGAGATGCGGTGGCTGTAGCATTTGCAGCCGAAGACGGATCAAGGGTAAATGCCAATGTTGATGCAGTAGTAATAAACTGACACTCTCCCAATACCGTCGCGGTAACGGTCAGGGTACTGGTACCCGAGGCCGATGCCACTCTTCCCATGGCAAGAATGATCAACGCCACGACAACCACCACCGATGCTAATGAGATTACCTTATTCATAGGTGTCTTCCTCCGTTGGGTTTGTTAACAACCACGTGGGTAACATATTTGTGTTTATATCAAGCAAATATATTGTTTTGGTAAAAATATCGCCTTATTTAAAAAAATAAGGGATATATTCTCCTATTATGCAACTTTAATAGCACTATTTATGCCAGTCGATAAGTTGTTATTTATTCATATGTTATACATCGTAATGGAATAACACGACATTATTTTGACATTATTTGTTAAGGCAGTCTGACAAATAGCGTCATACTCCTGACGCACGCGTTCATATGCAAGTTACAATTTATATCCGATGTTAGTTGCAGCTGATAGAAATTGCGGACGGTAGGTGGAGTCCAGAGAGCCAGGACCGAAAAGTAAAAAATAATTCGTTTGAAGTTTTTAGTCAGCTGTCCTTCCTGTAACCCGCGCAGTTGCATCATTTGGCTTTTTGCGGTCTTCATCTCGAATTCGTGGCAGCAAATCCAAAAAATCATTGACTGACCAATACCCGTTTGCGATATGATGTCACTAATCTTCGACGTGAGTTTTTTGATTATCCGGACGACGACTTGGCCATGTTTCCGAAAGGATTGCGGCTGGATGGATATTTTCCGTTTCACGCTATCACCGCAATTGTCGCGGTTCTGAGAAAAAAGTTATGGCCATGCATGCGACGCGTGCATGGCCATAAGTAATGACGTCATGATCAACTAGGGTTGAATGGTGATAACAACCGAATCTTGATAGTCGGCTACTGCCAGGGCATTAATATAATCGGCTTGGAGCACTGTACCTTGGACCGTCAAAGTGAGGGGGTTGCTTTTGCCGAGCCCCGCCGTACCGCTAGGGGTCAGCAAGAGACTGTACGGGATGAATTGCGTCGGGTTTGAGGAACTCTGCATCCGGTTACTTGTGCCCGAATAATGCAGACCCTGGGTGTATAATACAGGCGTCGTAACCGTTGTGCCTAACGTGCACCAGAACTGGGGAGACACGCTGGTTACAACATTTCCACCCACCGACGGATCAAGGTTAAATGACAATGTTGAATTTAAAGTACTAAAGTAACACCCTGGCGCTACTGCGGCGCTAACGGTCAGGTTATTGGAATTCGTCGCCAACGCCACTCCTCCCATCACAAGAACGATCAACGCCACGACAACAACCGATGATGCTAATGAGACTACCTTATTCATAGCTGCTTTCCTCCTTTGGATTTGTTACCCACAACGTGGGTGACATATTTTTGTTTCTATCCAGCAAATATATAGTTTGCTAAAAAAATCGCTGTACTCAAAAGAAATAAATAATACTATTTTACTATTATGCAACTTTAATAGCACTATTCATGCCAATATGTAAGTTGTTATTTATTAGCATCTTAAATACGTTATAAAGAAATAACATGACATTCTTTGTCTCGGTATCCTGACAAATAACGTCAACTCCTTGACACGTGAAATTACGCACCATGATGGACAGCACAATCCGTGACGGAGTTTCTGGGCCAGCCTTGAAGAAGCCAAATGATGCTGCGGGGGGTGGCTTCATTTCGGCTGATGCTGCAATGCTTTTGCGACGGTTGCGGATTGTTCATAATTCAATTCTCCCGGCCAGAGTCATTCCACGATAACCTTATCGGCACAAATGCTGGTAAACTTAAATCGCGGGAGCGCGATGGTGCTGCTCACCGTGAATCAAATCTCGTTTCCACATGGTGAAGAATGACTCTCTATGGGCATTATCATAAAATGTGCCGCTTCTGCGCATGCGAAGTGTGATCCTGTATTGCTTAAGAAGTGTCTGGTATCCATACTCGCCCGTTGTCTGCCGTAATCAGAATGATGGATCAGACCCTCTGACGGTTTCTCCCTGATCTTGGCCTGCTTTCGTGCTGAAGCTGACAGTTCCTCTGTCAGGTTGTCTTTCATGGACAATCCAGGAATCTTTTGGAGCGGGTGCTCATGACTGCTGACAAAGAGCCACCCCTTGCTGAGGGGAAATAGAGTAACCTGGAATCGCCAGCCTGCCGTAAAATAATCATCGATACCGATAACGAATTTTATTTGGGAGTTGATCGGGATTTACGCATATGCATAACGCACATCAATATTTTTTGGCTTCGTTGTTAGTTATTTCACGTATGTTCAATCGGTTATTTTTTGCAGAAAACCGTGTGACTAGGTATATTCGAACGGATCGAAATTATGCCGATAATTTAACAACTATCTCAACGGCGTGACCCTTACAATTTGGATTTGATTGCATTAAAGTTTTCGGGAAACATACCGATAAGAATGCAGTATTGATCTTACAAAAGTACTAATGGATAGTAACATTCCCGCGTGGCAAAGAGCATACCATGCCTAATCGGCGAACCCGGAAATGAAAGAGTCGATTATATTGAAAAATATGAAGATTTGTCGTGGCTGGCTCTCGGATTCGGCGTCGCTCGTTTCTGCTCGTGCTTAGCGGACTGGTTGGCTCGTGGACCGTTCATGCAAGCGCTAACGCGATTGTAAAGATGCTGGCGATGTATTGAGTATGACGCTAGGTGTCGCATGAATGTTCGTTCCTAAGAAGAAAATCTAATATCGACATGCTCATCAAATTTAACAGCATCAGATTCAAAATAACCGGCATGGTGCTCATCCTGCTTATCATCTCCGCCCTGGCATTTTACTTCATCACCCTCACGATAATGAACCGTCAAATCCTCCAGGAGGTTCTTAAAAGAGCGGAAGCGCTGTCAAAAAGTACTGCGGCATCTGCGGGTTACAGTCTGCTCTCGAAAGATTTCCTCGGTCTTGACAACATGGTTTTCAGGATACGCGAGGCAAATCAGGACATCGAATTCATAGCGATTGTCGGCCCTGATATGAAGGTCATCGCAGACAGCGATATAGCCAGGACCGGGAAAACGGTGTTGTCCCTTCAGGGGCGCCTGCTCCTGGAAGACGTCGACGGAACCACGATTACAGAATCATCGAGTCCGTCCGTCGAATGTTTCGAAATCGTGAGCCCCATTGTCTCGTTCAATAAACCGCAGGGCTGGGTAATTCTCAGCGTAAACAAATTGACGCTGCAGAATGCCGAACGCGCAGCGCGAGAGAAGATCATGCTTTTGTTTGCAGTGATTCTCATGCTGGGCATCGCCGGCAGCATTGCTCTCTCGTCGCTCTTGACAAGGCCGATTCAAGAGCTTTCCGCAGGGGTGGATGACATCAAGGAGGGGAAAGGGCGTCGGCGGCTCAAAATCTATTCGCAGGACGAGTTTGGGAAGCTGACTGCAAGCTTCAACGAAATGACGGCATTGATAGACGAACAGAGTGGCAAGCTCAATAAATATGCCAAAGATTTGGAGGACTCCTATGTTTCCACGGTGAGGGTGCTCGCCGCGGCAATCGACGCAAGAGATCCCTATACCCATGGTCATTCAACGAGGGTTGCCATGTTTTCTCTGCTAATCGGGAGAGAAATCGGACTGAATAACGCGGAGTTGGAGGAGCTCGAGGTCGCGTGCTTGTTCCATGATATCGGTAAGATCAAAACGCCGGACGCAATCCTCCGCAAAAAAGACAAGCTGACTGTGGCGGAATACAATGAAATGATGCGCCACACCGAGTACGGGGCCGAGATTCTCAGTAAAGCGCCGTCACTGCAAAAATATATACCCCCTGTCAGGCACCATCACGAATGGTACAACGGGAAAGGATATCCCGACGGCCTGAAGGGGGATGCCATTCCACTATTTGCCGCCATCATCGCCGTCACGGACACCTACGACGCGATGACGTCGAACAGGCCCTATCGCGGCGCCATTTCCTTCATGGAGACGCTGGAGGAGCTCACAAAATGTTCGGGCACGCAATTCCGTCCCGATCTCGTGAAGGTCTTCACAAGGATCATGGATAAGAGCATTGTCGAGGAAATGCAAGAGGTGTGGGGGTAGACGGGCATGCAGTCTTTTTCCCGGGGAATGATAGCGCTTCACACGGTTTTGATACTCCTGGTGTGTCTCTCTTGCATGTCGCAGAAGAAGGCAGGGATTGACAAGACGCTGGCCGATCAAGTGCATATTGAAGTCGATCGAATACGTGTGAAATCTGAACAGCATGTCGTCCAGGGTGATTATAAAAGTGCGTTGGACCTCTATGCCGAGGCCTACCGGAAATATCCGAACAACCAGACGCTCCTCAAAAACTACCACAAAACCATAGAGGATATTCATCACGCCGCTGACGAAGCCTTCGGCAGGGAGGATTTTACCTTATCGGGGCGGGCATATTATGTCCTGCTGAAGAATTATCCGTTCTTTCAGGAACTCGTCCCGGAGGTGTCATTCGATGAGCCATTTCTCCAGGCACGATTGGTGGATAGCAGCTCGCATCTTTCTCAACGCGCACTGATCGAATACAGAAAAGGCAATCTTGCCGAGGCGATTTCGATATGGAAAAGCATCCTCTTATTCGATCCGAAAAATGCAGACGTCATGAAAGCAATTGATACGACGATGACCCAGATGAAAAATCTTCAGCAAAACAAGGAATGAGAGACCCCATTCATTTTCCCTTGCTGTGACGCCTTTCATGCTCCGGCCCGCCATGCTCGCTTCTGGGATTCCCCCACTGGCGTTCCTTCTCCCGCAGCCCTCCCATTGCTCTGTACCATGTCCTGCGGCTTACACTCATGCCCGGGAGCAATGTGGCGGTATGCGGGTGGCACGTTGAACAGGGCGCGACGCACCCATCGGGACCCGGGAGCGCCGCATGGGCCGATATAATCAATAGCACAATACCACCCTTCGCCATGAACGTCCCTTTGATGCACGTTCTGAAGTGCTGCGTCCGAGTTTCCCACACCCCGGGGAGAGGAAGGTCACAGGGAGTGACGTTTTCCTCAACTGCGTCTTACTCCGGGCGAATCGGAGTAAACTTGGCGCCTTTGAGAGATACTCCCGCCATCAGACCTTTCTGATCGAAGACAAACCCCGCAATGGGATTCTGGCTCACGAGGGTTGCGACGGACGCGGTTGCCCCCACTTGGACAAACGCTACTTCGGCGTCCACGCCTGCCTCCCAGCCGTCACTCTTGCGGAATTTGTTCAGTGCATCGTCGGTCATAAAAATAATGACCATGTCATACTCTTCGGCGCCTATCTGCCATCCCAGGGAGCCCGATACGAGGTTATAGTACTGGACAATTTTGCCGCCGACCTGTAGAGAGCCCTGACCATACTGCCCGCCGACGATGAAACCGGCTTTGGTGATGTGTGGCATGACCAGCACGCCCTTTGCCGCCTTCAGATACTCGGAGCCTCCCTTGATATCCTTCTGAAATCGGGACAGGGCAGTTGTGACGCCGACGTCAATCTCAGCTTTTGTCAACGCATTCGCAACAGGATCAGCGATGAAAAAAATCACTGCGACCGAGAGCATCGCGACAAGGGTTCTAAGCCTAGCATGAGCATTCATGATATTCTGACCTCCTTTTTGCAACACGTTTTACTTCTCTGGTTCCCTGTATTCGGGACAAAGAGGCTCACCTCATCTGATCCCAGCAGGTGACAGTATCATATTATACCTCGTTTCAATTGGTTCGGAAATCCAGAGCCTGCAGGAGGTACCACGATAGTATGCAAAAAGATCCGGATCGACCGACATGTGTATCCATTTAGTAGAAGGCACCGGTAAAAAAATCTCGGTAAAATGAAAATGCAAATTTCTCGTCGATATATTTGCGAGGTACATCATTCATACCATCGCCGGAATTTTCTTCTGTGTTTTGATGTCACGGTCTTCACTGCACCATGCAGCCATCATGGTTAACGTCATTAGTGAAACGTTACCCATCCCTTGACGCCGTCTGTCTCGTGGCAGAGAGGTTCTATTGTCGGTCGTACAGTGGAACAGTGCAAAAATGAGGAATATATATGTATGCCCCTGCCGAATTGCGTGCTATCTTTGGATAAGAGGATGATAATTCTCTCAATTCGACTTTACAGGGACTGTACGCGGTAGAGACCATCACGGACTACAGAGGGAACATAATGAGCATGAACGTGATAATATCACCTTTGCTCGAAGGCGTGAAGGCAAGCCGAACCTGAAACGTCATTAAACGGGGACTTTCAGGTGAGAGAACTTTATGGTTTGTTTGCGAACCGGCAAAGTGACGTTCACGGGAGAGAAAGGCTGAAAAAGGAGGAACGAAATGGCAACCGCAATAAAAAAAAGGAACTATCCATAACGCGCATCTTTGACGCGCCGCGTGATAACGTGTGGAAAGCGTGGAGCGATCCAGAGCTCTTCAAACGATGGTGGGGACCGAAGGATTTCACAGCACCCCACATCAGCATCGATTTTCGCCCGGGAGGCAAGTACGTCTACTGCATGCGCGGAGCGGGGCTTGATGGAGTGGTAAAAGATTTCTGGAATCCCGGCAGGTATCGGGAAATCGTACCGAGAGAGAAGATTGCTGCAACCATTAGTTTTGCCGACGAGCACGGCAACCCGTCCCGGCCTCACACTATGGCATGCTTGGCGAATGGCCCGCGGAAGTTATGCTGACAGTTACTTTTGAAGACATCCTGGGAGGCAAAACAAGGATGATCGTGCGGGAGGTCGGCATTCCTGGCGAGATGATCCAGTTTGCGGGTCTCGGCTGGGAGCAGTCACTGGATAAACTCGCTGAAGGTATTGTGGCAAGCGGCCACACGAGGATCATTGCAGAACCGGGGAAACAGGAGATTGTCATTACGCGGGTCTTTGACGCGCCTCGAGATATCGTGTTCAAGGCAAACACGGATCGGGATCTCATAACGCGATGGTGGAAACCACGACGTTTTACGACCATTGTCGATAAAATGGACGTACGACCGGGCGGCCTCTGGCGATTCATCAACCGTGATGCTGTTGGAAATGAGTACGCGTTCCACGGTGTGTATCATGAGGTTGCTGCACCCGAGCGGATTGTCGATACCTTTGAATTCGAAGGCATGCCGGGCCATGTATCGCTTGAAACTTGTACACTACAAGACATTGGCTGCAAGACAAAGGTGACGACCAAATCCGTTTACCAGTCCGTTGAGGACCGCGACGGCTCGCTCGATGCCGGCATGGAGGAAGGGGTGTTCGAGACCATGGACCGTCTTGCTGAGCTTCTGGGGAAGCTTAAAGTTGAAAGGAAGGCGGCATAAGAAGGGCTTTGCAGGTCGAGTCGCACTCTGTGTCATTAGCCTGCAGGGGAACAGATAGAAAAGAGCCGGCGTCAAGACGAGAGGCATGGTGGAAGAGGAGGAAGCTGCTGTGCAGACCATGGCTGCAACGACGGCGTCGTGGAGAAGAAGCCTTGCGGCACCCCACTAAGTGAAATGTCAATGACGACATGCATCGTTGCGGAAGGCGCAGGAGGGATTCTGTGACGGTTCGCTATAAATTGACAGCGTGACAGATATAGATCTATGGGAATGGTTATCTGGCACTGGATGATATCGTTGGACGGCTATATTGCCGGATCAAACGATGGGATGGACTGGATGGTCCGATTTGCCGACCTAACCCGGTGGTGGAGGAAGTCATCCAGACGATCGGCACCGCGCTGAGCGGCAGGAGAACCTACGACGGGGGTCGGAAGCCGGGTTGGTGCCAGAGTTCGGGAAGGTCTACGGTGGAGCCTGGAGCGGACCCGTGTTCGTGCTGACGCATCACGCGCCTGACGACGAGGAGGATACGGCCATCACTTTCCTCTCGGGTGACATCCGATTCGCAGTCGCTATGGCGCTCCGGGCCGCGGAGGGGAAGGCCCTGCTTGTCCTCGGCACCAGCGTCGCCCGCCAGTGTATCGAAGCGCGGTTGATTGACGAGATCCTCGTCCACGTCGTGCCCGTCCTGCGTGGTGGCGGCGTCCGCTTCTTTGATCGCCAGGGCGCCGCGCCCGTTGACTTGGAGACCGTAGCCGTCTCGCGGGCAGGGCAGATCACGAACCTTCGCCACCGCGTCTTAAAACAGTCTCCAGTCAGTTGGTCAGTGGTCGCCGGAGCTGCTATTTTCGGAATTGAGTGAAGGATATCCGGTTTTAAATCGAACAGAGCGAATGCTTCCTGAATCATGCACACGCGCTAGCCCCAGAGGATGTGCTGAATGCATTTTGCATACTTCGCGTGTCCACCCCCAATTCCCATCGCTACCATTGGCAAATTCTACGATTATGTAAATATCCTATCCGATATCCCCGAAATTTTTAGCCTTGACAGTCCAAACCAGATTGAGTAATATTGAACAAAATATGTTTGTATAACAATAATTATTGGTATTACGGCATGCGTTCTTTTGTGAAGAATTGCCAAATAATAAGCATTGATGAAAAAGGGTCACTCTGCGACGGGACATATTGATGAATGGTTTCATAAGGGTATCGGGGTAGACCTCAGTGTCGGAGAGCTCTATGCTGACACAGGGCGCTAGTTGAAGCTGGAATCCACTTGAGATGTCGCCCTGTCACTCAAGCACGATTTTATAGACATCCAGGCACAGTACAGCACTCTATCGACGGCATTGATATGAACTCATCTTCGTCAAAATTGAAAAAAACGGTTTTCCGCGATTCGGTCCTTTCGCGTGTCTCAAAGGGAACAGGTTAACAGAGCACATCACGATTGGAGTTACAGAATGCGAAACATGCGGAGATACAAGAGATTCAAACTGGACTTAATCGATCTGAGCAGCAGGATGAGCTTAATCGGCGACGTAGAAATTATTGACATAAGCTTGTGCGGCGTCGCCATAAAGGCAGACAGGAAGCTCAATATAGGGAAAGAGTGTTTGTTGATGCTGGAATACGAAGGTAAGCATATTAACGTAAAGGGGATAATAGTTCGTTCGGAATTAAGCGGGATTGAAAAAAGAGCTGATGGGGGAACCGCCACTATTTACTCGGCAGGCATAATGTTTAAAGATGAATCAGCTGGCAGGATCAAGGATTTTCTTGACTCGATTGACAATAACAGGAAAACACCTGTGCCAGAGCAGCCAAACTGGTTCTATCGCGACATCCAGTTTTCCATCACAACACCCAACGAAAAAGTGCTGAATCTGTCAACGCAGTTTGGCATAAAAGATATCAGCCAAAGTGGCGTAATTATTCAAACTGATCATAAATTGAAAACAGACAGCATGGTTCTCATGGAGATGTCGCTCAACTCTTGTGATCCTGTAAGTTTTATGGGAAAAGTTGTTTCGTGTCACTTGACGCACAACAAGGGGCATCGAAAATACGACATCGGTGTGGAATTCTCAGAATTGACGGATCGGGATAGGTCACTGATTTTAAGCTTCATAAACTGCGTTAGAGAAAATGAAAATGCCGGTGCAAGGCGCGGAAAACAGTAAATGACAATTGACTTTTGCCACTTATTCATTAACCTCTCGATGGATGCAGTGATGTACCTGGCTGAGATGCTCCCTGCGGAGACCCCAATCTGATCGAGGTGAAAATAGCTGGTTGTTGTAACAGGCAGTGCGATGTCCTTCCTGCTTCTGGTCTTGTTTCCCTTCTTGTAAACTCATAGCGTCCTCCTTAAAGGACAAACCCCTGAAGTTAAAAATTTTCTGTCACTTTTTTCCCAACCCAATGAGAATCCAGCCATCCAGCCTTAAAAACGATAGGTCATTAAAACGCCTTTATCCTTCCCGTCCACATATGGCGCGAAACTCAGGTTCCTCTGTTTAGTATGGGAGGCAACGACCGCCTTACCCGTAAAATACCCTATTGCCGATCCTACAAAGACATCGGATGCCCAATGAGCATTCTCATGCAGCCGTTCGAAATCTATGAGTGCAGATGCCGCGTACACCAGGGGAGGAACAATCATGTTGTCGTACTCGCTGGCAACAACGCTGGCTATTGAAAATGCTGAAGCGGCATCACCTGAGGGGAATGATTGGTAGTCCCCGTTGGTCGTATACCCAGACCACGTATCGTGTGGATCCCCTGTAAAGGGGCGATGCCTTCCCGTCGAGTATTTCAAGACTTCAACAAAAGCACCCGTTATAAGAAAGCTTTCGGCGGACAATAGAAATGTTGTCTTGGCTTTATCATCTGGAGCGATGTACCCGTAGGCACCGAGACCCACCAAGACAGGCACAGAGAAAGTGCCTATCTTTTTGGCATCATCTGAAATAGTCCCATATGTTCCGCTACTGTGTTTTTGAAACCATGTCTTAATCTGCTCGTCCTGCGTGTACAATCCCACAGCGACACCCGTAACGGCGGCTGCCTCAAGCCAGTCGGACGCGCTCCAACGAGCTGGCGATGTCAAGATGTTCAGGGTATCTGTCAAATAGCCGGTGAAATAATCCTTATTGAGTTCAACCGCCGTTGTCCCCGAGTCTGGCAGTTGGGTAGTTGCCGCGGGAGCTGGCGAATTGTCCGCGGCAAGAGCGGATGACGTTGTGGCAAGAATGAGAAGAGCGACAACTCCATATGTTCTCAAATAGCGAATGAATGGCATTAAACAGCTCCTTTTGAAAGAATAAAGTTTAAAAAAATAATTGCATATTATAGCAATAATAAAGGGGCGAGTCTATCTTATTATCACTTCCAATCAGGATTTCGTATCGGCGGCTATTGTGATATACTACGGCTGATTATAGACAAATAACATTGGCATGAGCAGGAGGAAACGTCCCGTCCACTTTGTACGCCAAGAGCGCCGGAAATAGCAAGGTCGAAAAATATTATTAGACGTTTGTGAAAATTAAGTGTCAAATCAGTATACTCTCGCAAGGAAAGGATTAAGCATGAAGTCATTGATCGTCACCTTTCTGCTTCTCATCAGCGTAACTGCACAGGCAGCACCAGTTTATCACGTTATCAAGAAACTCCCGGTGGGAGGTGAAGGTGGTTGGGATTACTTGACCGTGGATAGTGCGGCCCATCGGCTGTACATTTCTCGCAGCACTCATGTTATGGTTATCGACACAGTGACTGAAAAAGTGGTTGGTGATATCCCCGACACTCCGGGAGTCCACGGAATAGCACTTGCCCCGGAACTGGGTCGTGGTTTCATCAGCAATGGCAAGGCAAATACCGCCTCCATATTCGATATGAAGACTTTGAAGGTAATCGGGCAAGTTAAAACCGGAGAGAACCCCGATGCCATACTCTATGAGCCTTCTTCCCAGCGCGTATTTACCTTTAATGGAAAAAGCAAAGATGCTACCGTATTTGAGGCAACTTCAGGCACTGTGCTGGCGACGATTGCTCTCGGCGGTAAGCCGGAATTTGCAACCACTGATAATAAGGGGAGGGTTTTTGTAAATATCGAGGACACCAATGAGGTTGTCGAACTGGATAGTAAAAAGCTTGCGATAGTAAAACGCCATTCTTTACGTCCTTGCGTAGAACCATCGGGAATGGCAATTGATATAGAGCATCATCAGACATTTTCAGGGTGTCACAATAAAGTAATGACAGTTCTGGATGTGGACTCAGGAAAAGTAATGGCTACCCTCCCCATTGGGCAAGGCGTTGATGCAAATGCTTTTGATGCGGAGACCGGGCTTGCATTTAGTTCAAATGGAGAAGGAACGCTCACGATAGCCCGGGAATTGCTCCCGGGAAAGTTTTATGTGGAGACAATCCCGACCCAACGGGGTGCCCGTACAATGGCCATAGATACAAAGACCCATAAAATTTATCTGCCTGTAGCTGAGTTTGCCCCGGCTCCTGCACCAACGCCCGAAGTACCGAAACCACGGCCCGTTATGATGAAGGATAGCTTTGCGGTTCTGGTGGTTGGGAAGTGATTCTGATAAGCAAGGAAGAGATACTGGGAGCGTTATCGCTTCTGTATTGTTGTATTCCTTTCCCATTTAACAGCGGGGTCTGCTTCGGCAGGAGCCCTCATTCCTTGCTAGCGACCGTGACCATACCAGGAGACAAACCACCGGGCAATAAACGTAACTTTTCACCTTTTACCCCTCATTGGTTCACGTGCTGTTATAAAAAAATAAGGCCTGCATCCGTGTTGGAGCGCAGGCCTTTAAACGTTCACAGCTGTTTTACGCGGCCTTCATGAGCACCTTCAGCGCCTTCTCCTTTGCAGCATTGCCGAAGGTGTCGTAGGCTTTCATTATGTCATTCAGCTTAAATTCATGAGTGATGAGTTGTTTGGGTCTCAGCTTGCCGGCAACGACAATTTTGAGAAGCATGGGCGTCGTTACCGTGTCCACAAGCCGAGTGGTGATCGTGATGTTTTGCGACCATAGTTTTTCCAGATGGAGGTCTACGCTCTTGCCGTGGACTCCGACATTCGCGATATGGCCTCCTGCCGCAATGATGTCCTCGCAGAGTTCAAAGGTCGCAGGAATACCCACGGCCTCGATCGCCACATCAACGCCTTTTTCCGCGGTGAACTTCCTAACCTTGTCCCGGGCTTTACCGTCCTTGCTGTTGACGGTTTTGGTGGCACCGAACTTCTTTGCTACCTCGAGCCTGTTGTCGTCCATGTCGATCATGATGATCTCAGCCGGTGAATAGAACTGCGCCGTTAGCAGTGCCGCTAGCCCCACCGGTCCTGCACCAACGATGGCCACCGTATCTCCAGGCTTGATCTGGCCGTTCAGCACGCCGCATTCGAAACCCGTGGGCAGGATGTCGCTCAGCATCACGAGTGCGTCTTCGTCAGCACCTGCGGGCACTGGATACAAACTCGTGTCCGCAAAAGGAATTCTCACGTATTCCGCCTGGGTGCCGTCGATGGTATGTCCGAGGATCCACCCGCCTCCGCTCTCGCAATGCGAGTACATCCCCTTTTTACACGCATCGCATTTGCCGCATGAAGTAATGCACGAAAGCAGCACTCGATTACCTTTCTTGAAGTTCGTTACACCGGGACCGACCTCCTCTATGATCCCGACCCCTTCATGTCCGAGGATCCTGCCGTCCGTGACCGTGGGTACGTCTCCTTTTAGGATATGGAGGTCTGTTCCGCAGATCGTGGTTTTTGCTATCTTCACGATCGCATCTGTGGGTTCTTGAATCACCGGTCTGGGTTTTTCTTCCCACGACCTTTTGCCTGGTCCATGATAAACTAATGCTTTCATACTACGTCACTTCCTTTCTGATCGAACTGGCATGAGAATCAAACAGCGCCCGTTCGCTACCCCTCTTGATCTAAAAAAACTCACTATCATTTTAATTATATATCATCCGCGTAAAAAAACGTGCCAATGCACATTAGGTACTATGTTTTGATACCACGGGAAATACGTCATGATATATATTTATCATGCAAACAACAAAGTTCACCATTTTGTGGAAGAACATCAGACCGCTCGCCATATCGCTTTCGATCGCCTATGTCGTTCACCGGACAAGGCTTCCCGCGCTTATCGGAGTTCTGATTACTGATGTACTCATGGACACCTATGGTGCGGAGCTCATCCCCCAGACCTGTGGACAACTTGCAAGCTGTTGGTCCTGACACGGCTTTGCCCTTGATCGTTGAGAGGTCCCAATACGTTCTGGACACAAGAAGTTATCACAACAGAGGTGATCTCTCCGTTACCGGTTTCAAATGCTCTTTAATAATTATCTCGTTTTCTTCACTCTGCACGCAGGTAATTCGCGATAGGAACCGTGATTAATCAGAATTGAAATAAATCGGTTGAATCATTCAGTGTATAAACGTTCCTGATGTCCGCAACCATTGCGTCTTTGTGGAATGGTAAGTTACAACCGGCAATTGTTGATCCAACACTGTTCGCGTAGAGCATATCGGAACAAAATTACTTGTCATTTCCTTATTCCCCGCTGTGATGTTTGTCTCGTTCTGAAACAGCACTTTATTTGTTGCTGTTTGCAACTACTTAAAACTGCCCCGCTCACAACGAAACCTGGTTTACATAAATATCGAAAGGCATGGTATACTCTTATGTAATCATGACAGAATGCCCCCGCGGCCGTCGCGGGGAAGCATGTCATCCTTGCCAGGGGGCCAAAACAAAACGCCCGAAATACGAGGAAGACGGTAAAGAGTGCGACTGCGTATGTCAGGGGGGCTCCGGAAAAGGCCTTTTTTTGAACAGAAGCATATCCGACGTGATGGCAGAGGTTGTCAGGCATTTGAGCCACGCCCCCACCAGACGGCCGGATCACAAAATATCTCAAGGGAAGTGGTACCATCCTCAATGGTGCCGAGAAAGAGGGGCTGGGAGGGGGGGCGGCCCCCCTAATGCTGGATACCATGGGCGTTGCTGCGACCTGCACGTGTTGACGGTTGTCGGATTCCTGAGGACGGCTATCGACTAGCGGCTGAAAGTCGAATATCCGATTCTGATCGCCCCGGCCGATCAAACGCTGAAACCGAAACGTGATTAAGAGACAAGAAAAAGCACGAGAGTTATTGAGTACAATCTATATATTATTCCGAAGGAGGATATCCAGATGAAAGGAAACCAGAAACTTATTGAGACATTGAATTCGCTACTCGCCGACGAACTGACCGCCATAAACCAATACATGGTGCATTCCGAAATATGCGCGAATTGGGGCTATGAAAAGCTACATAAACTTATTGAAAAGCGTGCGATTGTCGAGATGAAGCACGCTGAGAAACTCATCGGGAGAATCCTCTTTCTCGAAGGCCTTCCCATCGTATCCAAGCTAAAAGAAATACGAATCGGCAGCGACATTCCCAAGCAGCTCACCAATGACCATGCCGCTGAAGAAGGCGCTATCGCGGCGTACAATGCAGCAATAAAACTAGCGGGAGAGGTAACCGATTTCGCCACACGCGAAGTGCTCGAACACATCCTGACTGACGAGGACCAGCATATCGACGAAATCGAGGAACTCCAGGACCAGATTTCCCATATGACGCTGCCTGTATTTCTGACGACGCAGGTGGAAAAAAAATAACGCGCTTCTGTCAGGACTTGGCAGGGAGTAAGAGAGCGGGCTACGATACGCATCGATCTCGTCACTATAACAGAGCCCGGCTCTTTCGAACGGAGTACGGCAAGAAAGCCGGCGTCCTGGGATCGGGTGATGTGGCGAAGGTGCCGGAAAACGGCCTCCTGCCTGTATCTCGACTGTGTTCGCATCACGGGCAGGGAAAGCATGCAGATTCCATTTCCGAGAACGAGTATTCGGGGTTATATACCAGAGCATTACCCTTCTCCAGATGGGCAAAGGTGCCTGTCTGGATTTTTTTTTGAATATTATGGAGTCGAAGCGAGGAGCACTTTGCCGAAAAACCTTTTTTGACATTGCCCATAGGGCCGCTTGCCGAATTGATATTTTCTCTTGGATAATCTGACCGTTGGCAGCCTTATAATGGGCAGATTTACGTCATTTTCAAAAATCATAAAAAGCTTCCAAATCGCCTGCAAAGAAACCATTCATAGAATATTTACTTCATAGATGACCTGGCGTCAAACTTCAGTATTATTTTATTTACATCCAGTATTAATCTCATGGTCGATTTAACATCATCATTTATTGCTTCTTTGCGCCCGATGCCTTCATGGAAAAGACATTATATAATCAGGCTTCTTCGTTATCGTAGCAATATTGGCACTGTAAACCTTGCTTAACGTTATAAGATCTCTTTGATAGCATAATAATTTATTGCTACTTCCTCGTAGCTCCCTGGAGGTCGAAAATATTTGGTTTTATCCGCGAGAAAGCACGGGACGATAAAAATGTTATACTTGTGTACATTAGGATGTAGCGTGGGTTAGGGAGTCCTGTACTCATTTACCAATAAGAAAACCGTGTCTCAGAATCGCATCCCCGGAGAGGAGAATACAATCATGCCGTACACGGACGTCTGCTGCTCGGTATATAAGAGAAAGGAGGTCGCTGTTCTATGAATGTTGCATGAAGCAGAATGTCTGCTATGAGCCGTCTTGCACTAACCGTGAAAGACGGTCAGGTCAACGGATTCGGGATTGTGTTGATTGACCTCAATTTTTTAAACGATCGCAAGAAAGGAGCATCTAGCATATGAAGATAACAAGGATCAACGTTCAGCCTTCCCATGTTCATCATTTTTTTCTCTTCGCTGCTGTTCTAACGACCCTGATTCTAGGCATATCGACCGATTCCTATACAAAGGAAAAGATGGATGCGTCTGCCGTTATCGATATTAATAGCGCCGATGCGAAAACCTTGGAAACTCTTCCTGGTGTAGGAAAAGCGACGGCCCAAGCGATTATTGCAGGAAGACCATATAAGAGTGTTGACGACCTGAAGCGCGTCAAGGGCATGAGTGACAAAAAGATAAATGCCATTAAGGGCATGCTCACTGTTGGCGCGGCTCCAGCCACCACTGCTCCTGCAACAATGCCGTCAGCGGGGGGAATAACCGAGAAAGCGTCGTCAGCAAGCAAGGCCATGACTGAGAAGGCTCAGAGTACCAAGGCGAAGCTCGCAGCCGGTCAGCATATCAACATCAATACTGCCACGAAGGAAGAGCTCGATGCCCTGCCGGGGATCGGCCCCGTGAAAGCCCAGGCCATTATTGACGGCAGACCCTACAATTCGCCTGAAGATATTATGAAAGTCAAGGGAATCAAGCAAAAGACGTACGATAAGATTAAGGATATGATCACCGTCCGCTGAAGCACCGGGTATATCAGTCCTCACGTTCTCAGGAACGCGCACATCTCTTTTTAAAGGAGGGTTATGGCATGAAGCGTCTGTTGATCGCAGTATTGGCATTGTTGTCCATAGCGTCTCTGGCTTTTGCCGGCGTCAGGACATATCAGGTAACAGGGCCAATCCTTGAATTAACGAACGACAAGATCACAGTGCAAAAAGGAAAGGATAATTGGGAAATTGCGCGTGATGCTAGCACCAAGGTTACCGGAGACCTAAAAGTGGGATCCAAGGTGACCATCCAATACGAGATGAAGGCAGCAAGCATTGAGGTCAAAGAGGGAAAAGCGAAAGGGAAAAGCAAGTAAAAGGAGATAAGAGTTTGATGGTGGTCAAATTTTCCGGCGGTGCCGAACCGCCGGAAAGCGGTTCAGCGCATCGATCGGCAGCTTTCGCAGAATTCTGTATGACTGCTGATTCAAGGCGACAGGGGCTGTGGGTCTAATCATGCAGGAACTACTTCTCTAAGAGGGAGGAGACCATGAGCATACTTGATCAACTCAAAGAGGGATTAGCTGCAAAACTGGGTGGCGGTAGCAACGTCAACAGCATAGTTGAACACGCGATGAACCTCATCAACAATCCGGCCACCGGTGGACTCGCCGGGCTTGTCGAAACATTCAAGAGCAAAGGATTGGGCGATGTTATATCCTCCTGGATAAGCACCGGAGAAAACAAGCTCATTTCACCTGATCAAATCAAACAGGCGCTCGGTTCCGATAAGATTCAGCAGATAGCAGAGAAGGTGGGCATATCTAAAGATGCAGTTTCACAGCATCTATCAGCATTGCTCCCCCAAATAATAGACAAGCTGACACCCGATGGGAATCTCCCGGATGCAGGAAAGCTTGGCGAGGCGTTGAACATGCTTAAGAGTAAGTTTTTCAGCAGTTGAAACGTGATCAGGAAAGGTCCGATCCATAAACCCCTGTGCTGCTCAAACTTCTTTTTCAGGATGTGTGGTATCGAGCGTCAAAAGGACCTGAAGTTCAATATATCAAGCATTTCAAGACCCACCCGCATTTGGCATGCCGTTGGTGGACGCTTGCTGTTGTCGTTCCAACCGTGAAGGCGGAAATGATCGAACTGTTCTGCAGGTCCAAAGAAGCCCAGGCTTCTCTGCTGGGGGAGGATCGCTTATTGCATAGCCGAATACCAGATGATGGTTGAAGATGCTGCGCAGCGTGGAAGCATTGGTAAAGGGATAAAGAAGAAAATTTAGCCCAGTTATTCTGGTAATATGACAAGAGAAAGCGGTGATGCTCTCCCGCTGTGAGCGGAAGGAGCCGTTATGCTACAGCGGGGGCCAATACCCCATGACAAACCGGTGTATGGTCTTTATGACGGGGAAGGGAGGGCGATCGGCCACCAGGAAATGCTTGGCCGCTGCGTGAGGTCCGACGTGATTTTATTCGGCGAGATCCATGAACACCCCCTCGTTCATTGGCTGCAGCGGGAATTGACGCGGGACCTCTATGAGATCAAGAAAGACGATCTCATGCTTGGCGCGGAAATGCTGGAGGCCGATAACCAGCTGATCGTGGATGAATACCTGGCCGGCATCATCGAGCACGAACACCTGGTGAGGGAGGCCAAGGTCTGGGAGAATTATAACACCGATTACCGTCCACTCGTCGATACGGCTAAAGAGCATGGACTTCGGTTCATCGCGACCAATATCCCGAGACGATATGCCAGCCTCGTCGCCCGGGAGGGAATGAAGGCATTGGAGCGACTGTCCGATGAGGCAAAGAGATATATTGCTCCGTTACCCATCGCGCTGGACCTTTCAACGCCGGGATACCGGCAGGCTCTGGAGATCGGCATGGCCCACGGAGCGCATTTCGATGCTCAGAACTTTGTCGCCGCACAGGCGGTCAAGGATGCCACCATGGCGTACTTTATCCTGAAAAGCCGCGGGCCGGGAGGCTTGTTCATCCATTATAACGGGGATTATCATTCGAAGGAATACGGCGGCATCTGCTGGTATCTAAAACGGTACGATCCAGACATCACGGTAAGAACCATATCCTCGGTCAGCAGGGACACGCCCGTGTTTGACGGCGAATGCAAAGGTCTGGCTGACATTGTTCTTGTCGTTCCGGAAGCCACGGAAAGGCGCACTTCATAAACAGCGGGGGGAGGGGCCTGGATCACAAGGCGCTTGTAACCGAGGTAAGAGTGCTCCAATATCCGTCGTGAATCTGTCATGATTCATGCAACGCCTTCCTAAAGCCGTCATCACCTGGACTGCCGTTGATGCTGATGATACGGGCTGCATACGAATTTTCACAAGCCATTTCAAGCAGGATCCTGGGGGAAAATGTCAGTGAACCTTTTTTTTATCGCAGTTATTGGCCTGCTGATCATAATAGGTCTTATCGCACTTTCGGGGGGCAGTAACTTGAAGACCGAAGCGGCAAACCCTGCCGAAGTGCAGGGTAAATTTACGCTCCTCCTGTACGGCTCGGACTCCTTGAATAACTTGGCCAATATCGCCATTCTCGACAAGGAGGGAGACCCATACTCGTTCGAGATCTATGCGCCTGACTTCTCATACACAGTCCAGGCCGGGCTGAATGCGTCGCAGGCGCTGCAGGAAGCGGAGCGGTTCGTCCGTCGCAATATCCAGTCCGAACGGTCTCGGTTGCACAGGGTCCTGAGCCCTTCCGGTGCGGAGATCGGGTTCGAACTGAGGCCGCTCTATCCGGTCGTAACGTTCGGGAAGGACGACATCCTCGATGTCAGGTACTCGATGAAGGACAGAAAAATCGTTGTCCGTATACAGCTTGATCCTGCAATAGAAATGCAATCCGCAAACTAGGTCCGGCGATGAGTTCATCACTTTGGGTTTTGACGCCGTGCAGGTCTATCGCCGTCCTGTCAGAGAGGGTGTCTTTCTCACCGTTGCACCGATAGCGGCGCAGCTCGTAGACGGCCTGGCCCTTCAGAGCATAGAGGCGACAGGAAAGGGGGCGCAGGAGTATCTTGAGCATTGAGCACAAGTGCTACGAGCCAAGACGTACAAGCCCATACGGGGAAGGAGAAACTATATCTCCAGGCAGAGGGAGGCAAGAGGCCACTCGGGATCCTTCTCGCGATTGTTTTCGATACAGGGATATAACATAGAGCCCGAATTTAAGAGGATTCGCAAGGTGATACTGATCACAGAATATTATCTCTCCATCCGATACTATTGACTTGGAAGAGCAGGAAGGATCCTTCTCTGAAGGACGCAGGCTTGCATGATATGGCGGCGGAATCGCCGTCCGGGTCGAATACGGGTATCGGAGGGTAAAAGATGATAAAACAGGAAGAGATGATCGAGGTCAAGGTAGCCGAGAAAAATACCGTGGCAAGTGCAGTTAAAAGCGCCGAGCAGGGAACGAACATGATATGCAAGGGGAGCAAGGTTACCGGCAACATGGTCGTCAGCCAGGACCTGCAGATGAATGGCGACCTCGAGGGGAATATCACCGCCGAGAGCAATGCAAGCATCTTCATCAAAGGCACTTGCAAGGGGAACATCGATGCCAAGGGCGGCAGCGTCGAGGTCGAAGGAGAAATGAGCGGTGGGAATATCGGCGCTGGAGGATACGTGAAGGTAACCGGCAAGTTTCTCGGCGGCAAGATTCAGGCAAAGGACAAAATACACATCAACGGCGAGTTCACAGGCAGCCTTGAGAGCAACGAGGTGGAGCTCGGGGCCAGCGCGCGAGGCAAGGGAGAGATTTTGTACAGGGAGACGCTCTGCATTCAAAAGGGAGCGAAAATGGAAGGCAAAGTCACTCGTGCCGAAGCAGAACGGATGTCCGGGCCGGAACGAAAACCCGAACGAAAAGAGGAGCCGAAGCCGAAGAAAGGTTTCTTCGCGTCTTAGGAGCATGAGCAGCCAAGGCATTGTGATGCCTCGAGCTTTACCGAACGAAAGCCCGTTCGCTCCTGGAACGGGTTTTTTTACGTGTCAGGAAGACTAGTTCCCGAAGGACCTCCTGAGGTCACATCACCACGTCATTTGGTGCTCGTATCTCTTGTTAGAATGTCCTTCATTATATTGTGAAGGCAGCGTAACGATCAAGATGCCAAGGTCGACGTCTGCCGGAGCTCAGTCCTGAGAAGGTCTTTCGAAGTTACAAGCTGCGGCCCGAGGTCCCCCGCCGGGACATTACAAGGGGAAATGACACGCAACATGGTGAACGTCGCCGATGTCCTTAAGTTGCGGCTCGGTAGCCGGGTCGGTGCAGATCAGCGGCCTCCCTCTGGACTCGTAGACAGGGCAGCGGGGGGCGAAGCGGCAGCCGGCGATTGGCCACTCGAAATCAAACACACCCCGGCGGCCGGCAGGAACGGTCGTACCCATGGCAACTTCTTTGTTCTGTCTGTCAACGAGGGCCGACCAGAGGATGTGGGTGTAGGGATGACGCGCCCGGTGTGCAATGCGGCCGGCAAGTCCTATCTCTACGATCTTGCCTAGATACATCACCGCCACCTTGTGGCTGATAAGCTCCACGACTCGCAGGTCATGTGAGATAAAAAGATAAGAAAGGCCGAGTTGCTTCTGCAGGTCCCGAAGCAGGTTCACGACCTGGGCCTGGATGGAAACGTCGAGCGCGCTTGTGGGCTCATCGGCTACGATGAACTGCGCGCCCACGGAAAGCACACGCGCAATGCCCACCCTCCGTTTTTCGCCGCCGGAGAGCTCGTGAGGGAAGTTCGAGAGTTTGCTCTTTTTGATGCTCACTTGCTCCAACAGCTCGCTGATGCGTCTCTCCACGTCAACATCGTGCCGCCTGTGGTGGACGGTGATCGCCTCTTTGAGGATATCGCGGATACGCATCTTAGGATTCAGCGCCGCGTCCGGGTCCTGGAAGATCATTTGCATCCGGCCCCGGAGATTCCTGAGCTCTTCCGTCGGAACACTCGTGATATCTTTTCCTTCAAAGATGATCCTGCCGGAGGTAAGACGTTCGAGCCGTAAAATGGTCCTGCCGATGGTTGTCTTACCGCACCCGGACTCGCCGACTAGCCCCATGGTCTCGTTCTCCTTGAGGTAAAAACTTGCCCCATCGACTGCAGGAATGAACTGCCGCTCCTTGAAGGCGGAGAGAAGCCCCTTCCGGTGCACAAAGTGTTTTTTGAGATCGATGACTTCGAGAATTGTTTTTGCCATTGATAAATTTACCCACAGCAGCACTGAGACATAAAGGGCATCATTTACGGCAAGGTTTTAAACCTTCTTCAGGCGTGGCGGCCTTTGCGGCTTTCGCTCTTTGTATGCCATGTGTCTCAGTGGCAAAAAATGTTTTCAGAGTTCAATCAAAATACAGCCAGCAGCGCACCTGGTGTTTCTGGCCGATCTCGCGGAGGTCCGGTTCCTTCCGCTCGCATTTCTCCCGCACTGCGCCGGTCATGCGGTTGCATCGTGAGAAGAACCGGCATCCTTCGGGAATGTTGATGGTATCGAGCACATCTCCCTCAATGGGCTGGAGATAGCCCTTCTCGGTGATGTTTTGGGCGCTCGGGATGGATGCAAGGAGGGCGGCGGTATAGGGGTGCTTGGATGCAAACCCTGAAACGAGGATGTCCGCTGCGGGCCCGTACTCCACGATGGTCCCGCCGTACATCACGGCAACGCTGTCCGAAAGCCGTGAGATAATGCTGATGTCATGGCTGATGAGCATGGTTGTGATGCCGAGTTCGGCCTTGAGTTCCGCCAGCAGATCCACGATCGTCGACTGGATCGTGGCATCAAGCCCCGTGGTCGGTTCATCAGCGATCAACAGCGATGGTTCGGAGGCAAGCGCCATGGCGATCATGGCTCGCTGACACATGCCGCCCGAAAGATCAAATGGATGACTGTCGAACCGGAGCCGCGGAGAATCGATCTTCACGCGGTCAAGCCACGAGACAGCCCGTTCCCGCGCTTCCGGAGCATTCTTTGCGCCCGTATGCAGCAGGATAGCCTCGGTGATCTGTTTGCCGACGGTAGTGAACGGGTTAAAAGATGATTGGGGGTTCTGAAAGATCATGGCGATTTCCTTTCCGCGCACGTCGCTCATCACATGATCGATATTTTTGCCCCATCCGACGATGTCCTTTTGCACGTTCATGATTTTACCGCCGTCTCTGGTGATTTTCACATACTTGTCAATATCCTGGAGCAGATTTATTTGAGCCCTCTCGGCTGTAAATCCGATTTTTCCGCTGATGACGCCCGGTCCGGCGCTCACCAGGCCCATGACCGACAGCGCGGTCACACTCTTGCCGCTGCCGCTTTCGCCCACGACACCGAGCGTCTCGCCCTTCGCGATCTCAATGTTCACATCGTCTACGGATCGGATAAATGCCTGCTTGCTTTTGGAGTAGAAATAGGTCCGGAGGTTCTCTATCGTGAGCAGCGGCGCCGCCATCCTTGTCATGCGTTCCTCTTGCCTTCGAGAATGTTGTTCAGACCGTCTCCGAGCAGATGGAACCCGAGGATCGTAAAGAGGATCGCAAGCGCGGGCGCGGTTGATGGCCAGAACTTGCCCTGCAGGAAATAATTGGCGCCTGACTGCACCATGTTGCCCCACGACGGTGCGGGTTCCTGCACGCCGAAGCCGAGGTAGGAAAGCGAGGTCTCCATGAGGATCGCTTCTGCCATGCCGAGCGTAGCTTGAATGATGAGGGGCGAGCGGCAATTGTTCCACAGGATGTGCTTCAGGATGATCGTTCTCGTCGGCAGGCCGAGCGCAGTATCGGCCTCAATAAAGTTTTTCTCCTTCAGAAACAGAATCTTGCTCTTGATAAGCCTTGCCACAACCGGCACGTTCGTGAACCCCACGACGATCATGATGTAGTAAATGTCGGGCTTAAACGCCGCAATCACGAGCAGGATGAGCACCAGCCGCGGGAAAGAGTCCACGAGGTTCATGAAATAGGTGATCCCAGTACCGAACTTTCCACCGCGATATCCGAGAATCACACCGAACACCATTCCGATAGTTAGCGCGATGAAGATTGCGAGCAGCCCCGGGAGGAAATAGGCCTGGATGCCCACAATGAGCCGAGAGAGCATGTCGCGGCCTATGAAGTCTGTGCCGAGGATATGGCCGGGCGTGCCCGGGTCCGCCAGCATCAGGTCAAGATCGATGTCCTGGGGGTCTCGCGGGAGGAGGTGGAACGCGCCGAGGAGGTACGACGCCACTACAAGCGTGACGATCAAAAGCCCGTAGCCCACATACACGAGGTCAGCGATGTCCGCTTTTTTCCAGAACGGCAAGTCCGAGAAGTCACCAATCTCACCGGATATTTGGGTGTAGGTTTTCATTGGATACAAGGCCCCGTAGCAAGATGTTGTTTATCAATGCATGGTAACTGGACCGCATTGCCGGATTGAGGCAGCACGTGCACTTCATCTTCCAACCATCATTACCAACGCCTGCAGCCTGTCGATGAGTTCGGGCAGCAGTGTCATCCCGCGTTTCTTCATGAGCAAGCTGGCCGACGCCAGCACCTCCTGGTAGTAGCTTGCGGGGAAATAATCACGAACTGTCATCACGCAAAGCGCCAGGTACAGGCCGAGTGCGATGGTCCCCTTGATCTGCGGGAAGACACCCCGCACCCACCCCTGAACGCGGCGGCGGTTGTTGGCAGCCTTCATCCGCTCCCAGAGCGGCTCCTTCCGATAGTCATCGAAGCTTATCCGAAACGCATCATAAGCGCTGATGATCCAGAGGAAGGGGATGACGGGGGTAAATAAAATTGTACCAGCAAAAATCACTTCGACCATGGCCCGGGTGTCCGAAGGCTCAAGAGAAGGCCAGGCCAAGTAGGCCAGAGGAAGAGTTATGATCGAAAAGAGACCGATGACCGAAAATCCCGTGAAGACGCTTCCTTTGATCGGCTGGCCATTCAAGAACTGTCCCCAGCCTGGGACCAGCAGGGAGCAGAGAGCGGGATACAAACGGCTGGAGACACCGGTAAAAGGGGTTTTCTGTTCCTTCCTTGCCTGGTGATAGGCGTCGCCGGCATTGTAGGTCCAAAAAATCAAAATACCCAGGAGCATGGCTTCGGCGAGCAGGAATGAGTTTGTACGGGATATCCCGAGGACAGCCAGGAACGAAAGCAAGCCGTTCCGGTAGAACAGGGCGAGAAGCGTGCCGGACCCTGCGAGGAACATCAGAACCATGAACGCAGCGCCCTTCCCGCGCCGATGATTGTACAGTTGCCCTGCGCCCCAGAAGAACATCGAAAGCGAATAGGCAACGGCAGGACTCTTTCCGGCGTGGAGGTTTTTTTCTTTCCTGACGGGCTTCGTTTCCCGGACTCTGGGACGCTCATCAGGATCTTCTATTACCCAGACCTTTTCCATAAAACGCTCCCTACTCCTTGGAGGCTCTCGGATTCACCGCGACGTACACCACGCTTTGAACAAGACTGCCCATGCGCACGAGGACGGCAGCGATGATCGTGATGCCCATAATCACGGGGTAGTCCCGGTCCTGCGCCGCCTGCCATGCCATCCTTCCTATGCCCGGCCAGTTAAATACCTGCTCTACGATGACGGCGCCGCCCAGGATGAAGGGGATCTTGCTTGCCACGATCTCCGTCACGGGGATGAGCAGGCCTTCCTTAAAGGAATGTTTCCAAACCGATGCTCCCTTGGCCTTCGCGGTCCGGATGTAGTCCTCGGCCATCACTCCCGCCATCTCTTGACGAAGAAAGCGGATCACCTCGCTGATCGTCCCGTTCCCCACGCCGAGGACGAGGATCGGCAGAAGCTGGTAGAGCCGGCGAAATCGTTGCGCCTCATTTGAAAATCCGAATGCAAGCGGGAAAAGGCCGAGCCTGTGGGTGAAAAAGTAGATGACGAGATAACCGAGCCAAAACACCGGCAGGGCCGATACGACATACGAGAACATGGTGAGGGGCCAGGATATGCTGTCCATGCCGCGCACTGCGGAATAGAGCGCAATAGGTACGGCGATCGCGAGGGTAACGAGGAGCGACCCGATGGTCAGGATGAGGGTGTTGCCGCCGACGTGCAACACTTCGGTGAGGACCGGCAGGCCCGTCCGAACAGACGTGCCGAAATTCCCTTGGAGCATGCCAGCGAGCCAGGACAGATACTGCGCATACGCTGACGTTGAGACTCCCATGGCTTCCCGAACACCCGCACGGGCTGCAGCTGCTGACAGTTGTCCTTCGAGCAGCACACTGAACGGCTCGCCGGGAGACAAGAAGAGAATGATGAAGACTACCAGGCTCACGCCCAGGAGCAGGAGCGCTGTGATAATAAGCTCCCTGGACAGGACCAGGGCTATGGATCTGACCGCCGACAATTTCATGATGATACGTAACAGCAACGGTTACGATGCCCGTTTCGGTTTCGTGGTTATTCGTGCTCCCAAGACGTCGCAGTTACCGAGCGACGAGACGGGCTTCGTCAACAACAGTCGTGGCTGTCTTTCGCCTCCTATTTTTGGTCCTTCTCTTCCATGAACCAGTCATCCGCATAGGAGAAGAATTTGTAAGGATGAATGGCCACGCGACGGAGCCTCTTGTGGTAAGCTGTATAATTGGTGAGCGTCCAGAGAAAGGTATAGGGGTTCTCATCGGCTAAAATTGCGTGCAGCTTCCGGTTGATGGTCCTTCGCTTCTCATAGTCGAGCGTCAGCTTGCTCTCGTTGATCAAGCTGTCCACTTCCGGATTGGAATAGCCGCCGAAGTTGTTTTTCCACGATCCGATTTCTCCGGAATGAAACAGGGAGGAGATGTCGGCGGAGTCGTCGAATACCCAGGACGCGAAAATGACGTCGAAGTCGTGTTCGAGGAACACGTCTTCCTTCCATGCCTGCCATTCCTGAAATTCCACGTTGATGTCCACGCCGATGTTCTTGAGGTAGTTCTTGAAGGCGAGCACCACGCGCTTCACGGCCTCGCTCTCCTTCTCGATGGGGACCTTGAGCGTGAGCGCAAGACGCTTACCGTCCTTCTGTAGAATGCCGTCGGGGCCGGGCGTGAAGCCCGCCTCCTGGAGGAGCGCCTTTGCCTTCTCTGGATCAAAGGGCAGGGGCTGAACATCAAGGTTGTAGGCCCAGCTCCCGGGCGCGAAGGGCCCGGAGATGACCGTCCCTTGCCCGCCGAAGAACGAGTCAAGCATCTCCTGCCGGTTCACCGCGTACGTGAACGCCTTGCGAACACGCTTGTCTGCGAGGAGCGGGTTTCTGATATTGTAACCGAAGAACGAATAGGAGAGGGCGTTGTAAGGTTGGAGGATGAACCGCTTGTCGCCCTGTATCTCGGGGATGTCGCGTGAGTTGACCAGCACGATCATGTCGATGGCATTGAACATGAGCGCCTGGGTCATGATGTTCTGGTCCGCGAAGGGCTTTGCGATAAACTTGTCTATGTGGGGCCTTCCCTTGAAATAGTTCTCATTCGCAGTAAGGATGATCTCACGCTCGTCGGTGATGTTTTTCAAGAGATAGGGGCCGGTGCCTATGGGTTCTTGCACGAAATGATCGTCTCTCGCGAGATACGACGCGTTGTCGGGGCCGTGCCGGGGTATCACTTTAAAGCTGAACTTGGCAAGGGCGTTCAGGACCGGCCGCTTGAGAGTGAATCGGACAGCGTAGTCGTCAATTTTTTCCACGCTCTCGATGAATTCATACCGCACCTTCAGCGGCGTGATCGTCTTGGGGTGCATCATGATCTTGTAGGTAAAGACGACGTCATCTGCCGTGAACGGCTTGGGCTCTTCTCCTTCTTTCGGATGCCAGACCACGTCTTTCCGGAGATAGAAGGTGTAGGTGCGCCCGTCCGGGGACCGGTCCCACTTCTCCGCGAGCTCCGGCACGATCTCCTGCTTCTCGTTGATCCCGACGAGACCGTTGAAGATAAGCTCGCTGAGCCGGAGTGAGATCATCTCGTTGCTTGTAATCGGATCAAGCGTCGCCGGTCTGCCGTATTCTCCGTAGCTTAAGGACCCACCGTCCGGCCTGTTGTCCTTCTTGCGGTTTGCCCATACGCTGGTCTCCGTCGCAAACAGCACTGCGATTAGCATCACCAGTATCAGAGTGTATCTCATCATTACCTCCTCATGATATTTCGGATTGAGAAAATCCGCAGTCTGCAATCTGCAATCCGGAATGGCTTAATTGATCTTCACGTCCCCCGCGCTATTGTGCTCCACAGCATAGACGCCCTGCATCGCCTCCTGGATCTGGCGCACCTCGGGAAACTGCTTGCTCATTTCAAAATAGATCTCAAGGGCCTCGGAAAATTTTTTTGTGCGATAATAGACCTCGGCGAGGTCCACGAGCATCGCGGGATCATTCGATTCGATCTTGTTTTTGTTGCTCTTGTCCCGGCCTGCTTCCAGATAGGAGACCGCTTGGGCGTTGTCAAACTTGCCGAGATGGTATTTCCCGATGGCGATGTTCAGGGTAGAGACCCTTTTCCGTTCCCCGGCCTCAACAACGGCAGCGGAATTTTGCATGATTCTCGTACAGTCGATCTTCAGCCTGCTGCAGCTAAAGAGCATATCCGCGAGCAGGTCCGGGTCCTCTGGCTGATTCCGGGCAAGCTCGTCCCAGGCGCGCAGCACCTCGGCCATCACATGGGTCTTCTGATACAGGTTAGCTCCCTGCCACACCCGCATACGGTTCTTGTAGGACTGCGGCATTTGCGACGAGGATACGAATGTAGCGTCGACTTTGGAAGACTTTTCGAGGGATCCGAACAGAGCGTACGCCTGTCCGAGATAAAATTCCGCCGCGTCTCTGGCTTTCGGGTCCAAGGCCGCCTTTTCGAGATAGCGTATGCTCGCCTGACCATAAAGCGTCGCCATGTCGTCCAACACCGAGGGGTCATAGAAATTGATGACCTTGGACTTGCCGAACATCTCCTGGTACGAATGCCTGTTCATATCCGTTCTATTGATCAGGTCAAGGCCCTTTTCCGGCTGGTCCAGCCTGGCGTATACAACCAGGATGCTTTTGACCATCCTCATCGAGAGCGGTTTTCCGGACCGCGTGGCAGCTGAAAGGCTTTCATCAGCCATTCCAGCGGCGTTCTTATCCGCCAGTCCTGCCATGCTGTAAGCGGCGGCAAGTTCGGCCTTTGCCTCGGGGTCCGATGCATCAATGGCTGCCCAGAGGTCTTGCGCCTTCTGGACTTCGTTGTTCCGGTAGTAGCAGAGGCCGAGGCATGCCTTGGCCATGGCACGATACCGCAGTTCCACGCCTTCATTGCCTGAGAACTTCTCCAGATATGTCGCGGCGGCGCCCGGCTTCCCCGCCTCCAACAGGACATTGCCGAGGTAGAAGTCGACAAAACGGCTCCGGTCCTTTCCCCGTGCGGAGGCAAGCTTTTTGAGATAGTTCTGAGATACCGTTGCGGCTGCCTGGTGCAATTCCCGATGCAGTTGAGCGTTCTTGAGATAGGTCATTCCGAGCACCAGGTCCGCCGCCCCCTGTTTGTTCTGATCGAGTGAACCGGATTCGGCGCGGAGCAGCGATGCAGCCTCTTTGTAGTGATGCTTTTCAAAGAGCTTCAGTGACCGAGTAACAACATCGTCGGCAGCATAGGAGGCTGTTGCTATAATCAGGGAAAACAGGACTACGATGAATCGCTTCATCATCTTCATCTACTCCTTCTTTCCAACTCCTGACGCCTGACTCGCGACGTTCAATTTCTGAGGCTCATCGTAAAAATCTGGTCCCACTGATTGACCTGGGCGCGGAATGCTACGGTCCCCTGGGCTGAGATCGTCACGTCGTGGTTCATCCTCGTGTCCGTTTTAATCGGCACGACTGTCTTTTGATTGATATCCGCGATATAGAGCGGGTTGTACTCCTGCCGGTCGTTTTTCACGAATATGATGCGGTTGCTGTCCGGCATCCATGCCGGCCCGACCTCGACATCCGGGAGAATGTCCGATGCCACGACCTTTGCGGCTAATCCATCTCCCTCGGTGGGATCTGAACCGTCTGCGTGAATGACGATAAGCGACCACTGTTTCTGATCACCGGCGGCATTATAGTTGGAATAGAACGCGATCTTCTTGCCGTCCGGCGACCACACCGGCCGCAGGTCGTCATAGGGCCAGGTGGTGAGTGCTTTCCGGGACTCACCGGGCTTCCCTGCGTCATTGATCAGCGTGATGTGATGGTTCTCGTTGCTGCCGTGCATTACGACGATCTTCGTGCCGTCCGGCGACCACCGGGGGTAGAGGTATTCACTGCCGCCCCGCGTCATCCGCGTCAGCGCGCGGGTTTCGAGGTCCAGGACGTAGACATCGCCGTTCCCTGTGCGCCCCGACACGAAGACGACGCGGTCCGCAACGGGTGACCAATGCGCTTGGCCGTCTTTTTCCTTGTCGTCCGTCAGCCGCAGGGAGGACTCCGCGCCTAACTCCTGGAGATACAAATCATATTTCCCTTCGCCGCCATTGCTCATGTACACGAACCGGGTCTCATCGGGCGACCATGTCAGTTCCGCGTTGTAGCTCGTCTCGTCCGACAGGCCGGGGAAAAAGAACTTCGTCTTCGAACCGCCTTCTGACAGCACGTGATAAATAGTTTGGACGGGCGTGCCGTCAGGAAGCACAACATGGATCTCTTTTTTGTCTCCCATGAGACGCTCGAAGGAGACAAACGTACCGGAGGGAGACCACTGCGGATTCAGGTCGTTCCTGCCTGATTCGATCGTCACGAGGGAGATGACGGACAGCGGCTCTATGGCCCCGGGTTTTTCCTCCTCAGCCTTCTGCGCTGTTCCCGTTACGCCGGCAGACACCTCAGCGGGACCGATCGGCGATGGCAGGATCGGACCGGGCTTGGCCCTATCCCCATTCTGGTCTGCGACTGCGCCGCGGGGTTGGCCCGAGGAGATGGCCGTCGGAGAGGGCGCCATTTCGCCCGCGCCTCCCGCAGACGCGAAGACCACGGCCAACAAAGCTGCAAAACCCAGCGCACGAAAGAGTTTCCGGTCCTTCACGCAAGCTCCTCCTCCGGCCCTAGAGGTTTTTGATCTGGTCCCAGTATTTCTGCGCCGATTCCCTGGCCTGGACGAAGGTGCTGTTCCCCTCGAGGTTTTTGGGGAAGAAATCGAAGTATTCGCGCCAGGCGAGGTTCGCGCTGTTCAGGATCGTGTTCTCCCGAGTGAGCAGGTACAGCTTGTGGTACGACAGCGCCAGGTAGTAGTAGGTATCGTGCAGGGCTTCGTCGTAATGGTCGTTCGGGAAGAACCGCATGTTCTGCTTCGCGATCTGGAGATCGTGGATCGCCTTGCCGAAGCTCTGCGCTGCGGCGTCCCGGTCCTTCTGGACGAGCGCATTGCCTCTCTCGTAATAGGCATGTCCCAGGTTCGTAAAGGCCACGCAGAATTGCTTATACACCAGCTGCTGGTTCTCCGGGAGGGACAGCACGTTCTCGAATTCGCGGATGGCGCTTTCGTAATCGCTTTTGTCGTCCAGATAGATCTGGGCCAGCCGGTGGTGCGCCACGGAGTAATCGGGATGCCCCTTCCCCGTGCTCTGGTATGCCAGGATTGCGGCGTCGATGTCGCCCTTCTGCTCGGCCCGTTCACCGATCTTGAGATAGTCTTTGGGCAGCACTATCGCCGAACTCCCCGTACGGTTTTCTTCCTTCTTGGCAAACTCGACTACCTCCTCCCAGTCACGGAAGTCGCCGCCGATCGAGACTTTGACGGTGTGGAATCCGAAGGGCACTTGCCTGCCGTCGAGGATGGGCGTTCTGCCGATCTTTTCGCCGTCAAGGTACACGTCGGCCGATGAAGGCTCGGAGTCGATCTTGAACACGGCGTTGTTGACGGTGAGCGTGAACTCCCTGGCGTCCTTGTTCTTCTCAATTTTTACCTTCTCCGTCACCTGTTGATAGCCGTGGCGGTAGAGGAGGAGGGTAAAGTTCTTGTCCAAGCGCACCGGTACTTCGGCCTTTCCGTCGGAGCCGGTCGAGCCGAGCCACTCGTCGTTCACATAGATGTTCACGTTCGCCAGCGGCAACACATTGGGAGGCAACCCCCCCTTGGCCGAGAGAACGAAGTAGCTGTGGGCGCTTTCCTCCTCTCCCTCGCGGTAGATGCGACGCACCACGCGGTCGCCGATCGCAATCTTTTCACCTTTCTTGATGTCTTCCACCTCGGTCCAGGCTCCGTTCGCTTCCGACTTTTTGACCCTGACTCTCCCGACCTCGCGGTAACTTGCTACCTTGCCGGTCTCACTCATGCGGGGAGATAGGAGCGTGAAATCCGTACCCGTGGATATCCGGTATCCCGATTTGCCAAGGTTGATCCGGTAGCGCTCGCCGTCAACGTCGACCACCGTCCCTTCGAAGGGGAACCGCTCGAGCACGGCGGCCACAATCTCTTTGGCCGCGCTGTTGATGTCGCCGGCGCTCCTGGCGCGCGTGATCTGGCTCAGGATCAGTTTGCCGCCGGACGTATAGAACTTGGTCTCGATCAAAAGGCCCTTCTCATCCTTGGCAACGCTGCCGAGGACGATCATGTCAACTGCCCTGCGAAGAGGCGTTTCGCGCCACCCCTTGGCGGCGATCTTTTCAATGTTTAACTTTGCGAGCTTCATGTCGGACCGGAGCGTCTGGGACGGGACTTCCCGGAAACAGGAGTTCTTGAACAGCTGGGCAGAAACCGACGCCTCCATCTGCGTGAGGACATCCTTCAGGTCGACGTTTGGCGTATTGCCGACGAAGCGATAAATGCCCGTCCTGATCGGTTTGGGCGTTGTGGGATAAAAATAGCGCTGGACGTTGACCTCGCCTTCCAGAATGATTGACGTCTTCCACGTTTGAGGGATATAGCCGGGGGCCGTGAGTGCAAGCAGCACCTTCTTGCCCGGCTCACCGTCGTACGACCAGGCGAACATGCCCTTGGCATCGGTCTTGCCCGCCTCCTTCTTATTGATGTTCACCCTGACTCCGGCGATGCCGCTTGCCTGACCATATTCTTCCATGAGCGCACTGACCAAGACGGTCACGCGCTTGGTAAGCGCCGCCTCCAGCTTCTGGCCCGGCTCGACGGACCCGGTCTTGCGCCAGGGCGCATAGCCCGATTTGCTCACGCTGAGATCGATGCCCTTCTTGGGGAGATCGCTATACTCGTAAACAAGGACGCCCTGGTCATCCGTCTTCCCGACATCCGTTCCCTCTGCCCTGACCAGCGCATCCTTGACCGGTGCACCCTTCTCGGTAACGACAATCGTTATGTACTTTGAAGCAGCAAGATCGGCATCGAACGAATAGGTCTCTACGGCTCCGGATTTGGGCAGTTTCATAACGAACGTGCCTTTCCAGGGCTTTATGTGGTAACCCGGCATCTCCTTGGAGACCTCCACCGCCACTTCGGCTCCGGGCTTCTTGGGAAGGATCTTCGAGAAGGATCCGCTTGCATCCGTGAGTCCGAGCTCTTCACCGTCAACAGTGACTTTGGCCTGCGCCGCGGGCTGGCCGTCCATGCGGGCCTTTACGGTGACCTCGAGCTTTTCGTTCGTACAGCCGATGAGCAGAACTGCCGCTATCATAAGAGTTGACCATCGAGCGCGCTTCATCATAACCATGCCTCCCGGTTGTTCTCACAACCATCATAAATGGGGAATTGTAAATCCTCGATTGCAGACGGGCCGTTCATTTTCGGGGTTTTCAGCCGTCTCTTCTCAGTCCGCATGTTGCGCGGCTTACATCGCCGGGGGCTGCATGTTGACCTCGCCTGGGTTCACAATCTTGTCCTCGTCGGACTTCGAACCTTCGATGCTCTTGCGCTTGCCCTCAGGGATTTTCTTCAGCTTGAACTCCACCTTTTTGCCGCGGAATTTTGTCACCTCAACGGATTGCGTCTCGGTCATGAAACCGATCCTGCTCGCCTCCACCTTGTACACCCCGGGGATGATATAGTCTTTGACGGAAACGAACTTGCCATCAGCGTCCACGACAACGGCCTGGGACGCCTTCTCAAGCGTCGTGGTGGTGTTGATCATGTTCACGACCGTGCCCTGTGGGCCTTCCTGAGCAGGGGGAATGGGTTTGAGGTTCGCGTCCAGAAGCTGGACCGTTCCGTAGATTTTGGGAGAACATGCCCCCAGCATGAGCAAGAGAACGGTAAATAGAATATTTTTTGCGTTGTTCATTTTCCCTCCCGACCGGTGAGTTGGTTGCGACGAACGGTGGACCTTGCATGATCTAACGTACAATAACAAGCCGCCAAATTTCACAGAGTGCGCTTCGTCTTTGGCGGCTCGACCCGGCAGTTTCAACTTTCCGCAATTCCACATCAGTGAAGGTGCCCTTCGCAGATACTCCATTTTGACTAAGACGAAACATGTCTATTGTCCTTGTGGTGCGAAGCCCTTGCTGCAAGCTGCAAACTGTAAGTGTCTTGAGAAATGTACGTTCCAGCTGATTCGTGCTTTTTATAGAAAAGCAGGCGCAAACTGCACGGCCTTAAAAAACCGATGCCAAAAGATGAGCACTACTGCTGTGACGCATGCGAAATTTTATAAAAGGTATTCACCTCCTTTTATGCTGTGCCCGAAGATCCGTCATTCATTGCAGATTTTCTTGTACCAGGAGCGTCCGTTCTGAAAAGGTCCTTTCTCCTTTGTGCTCTTATTCCTCATTGTGTTTTTCCGGTATAAAAATCGCCCAAAATTTGGCATGACGCCCCTGCAGCCATTCGTCCCATGCTCTGCGCGTCCCCGGAGCTCCCCTGGTTTGCCCCAACCGAAGAGGCGCCATAAACTGCGAATCTTCTGCATGCCGTCACTCATTGGAAAGAGCATCGAATCTTACAGTGATTAAAGTGTAAGAGGTTCCCTTGCTTTAATCTGTGATTCTCGTTACATTTTCAAAATGCTTCAAACACGCCGAATGCGCTTTGAAGGCATTGATTGAGCAGACATCATACCCCGTGAGTTACGAACCTGTGCCTTTCTAGAACGTGGCCGCTGTTGTACGAGAATACTTCGGACCCGAGGATGCCTCCCTCGCAACGTGCGATACCGTTCCCGCGCCGGTCCTATTTGTGCCCTGCAAAAAAAAGCATGAGCGGATAGTGCATTGGCTGGATGAAAGGGGGGAGAGGGGACCTACGTGGGGTGACGCACCCCACGTGGGTTGTCAATGAAAGCTGCAACCGGTTCCTCGTAACTTCTCCCTAATGATCTCGGCACTCCAAAAAAAAGCCACGCCTCCGTCCTTTCGAGGAAGCGAAACAACAATCTAAAATTTCGAACCACTCTTCCCTGTTTTGGCAAGTCTGGCTGTCCGAGCGGCAACCGACATCGTAATACTTTGTTGTGACGTGAATCACCGCATTCCTTTGCCAAATATCCTACCATGTAAGCAGGAAAAAAATTATAGCCCGGCAGTTCTGGCACGAGGCGGACTCCCCAAACGGTGCCGTAAAGAGAAGGAGACAGAGCGATGAAAAAAATATATTTTCTAGCCGCGTTTGTCGCTATCTCATCAATAGTTCTTTTCCTCGCAAGCTGCGGTACACAAGCAAATTCTGCGTCATCCGGCACCGGACAAAGTGTCCAGGGAGTTGTCGCATCGGGCGCTCCGATTGTCGGGTTGGTTACGTTACGGGATTCTTCTCCGGTTCCGGTCTCCGAAGGCATCGTATCAAATGCCGATGGATCGTTTTCGTTTAATGTGGATGGCCTCACTCCGCCATTTTTTCTTTCCGCCGTCTGGACCGACGGCACAGGCACGAACGAACTCTACTCGTTCGCGGACGGTTCCGGAATAACCAATATCAACCCGATATCGAGCGCGGTGTTTGCCGCGGCAGCAGGCCTTATGAGCATGTCGACGTTAACGTGCCCTCCGACGCCTCCTGTGATGAGGCAAGTAGAAGACGTCTACGGGCTCATGCTGGCCGTGCTCCGGGCGAAGATTGCACCGCTCCTTGACAAATACGGAGCAGCGAATGATCCCGTAAACGGCGACTATGTAGCCGATCATACCGGCCTTGACGCCCTGTTTGACGACGTGACCATCACTGTCTATAACGGCATGATCATCGTGACAAACAAGCAGACGGGCTCAATTATTTTCAGCGCCCCGGTAGGAGACATTTCCTCGGGCACGTTCAATGGTGGCAATATGCCGGGCGGCGGGACGGCGCCGGTGGACGGGGTAGCACTGTATGCCACAAACTGCAGTGTCTGCCATCAAGCCCTAGCCGCAAGCACTGTACGGGGGGCCACGGCGTCCCAGATACAGGCGGCAATCGCGAGCGTCGCCACCATGAGCGCTCTCTCGAATCTTTCGTCACTCGAGATCCAGGCAATTTCCTCTGCCCTGTCTTCATCTCTGTCCACTACCACGCCTCAACTGTGCCCCTATACGTACACTCCCTGGGGCGATTGCCAGCCCAACAATACACAATCGAGAATCCTCGTATCCGTGCCGTCAATCACCTGTAACGGGGGGCCGATCCTTTCCCAGGCCTGTGTTTTTTCACCGGTGGTTTATTAGGACAGTCTATGTTCAAGCAAAAGACAACATTGACAGGCACCTGGTAATAACAAAAAAGAAAAGGGACCGTATTCACCGGTCCCTTTTTTCATCACTGCGTACGATAAGGAATATCGCTATTCTTTTGTCCTCGTTGCCGATGCAGGAGATTCTGTCTTCTGGTTCCACCATCCTCCGCCCAAAGCCTCATAGAGCGCGGCCGAGTCAGCGCAGCGGGCCGCCTCTGCCTGGATAAGATCGATCCTCGTTTGTTCGTACTGGCGCTGAGCATGTAACAGGGGCAGGTAGCTTACCCTCCAAGCAGATACTGTTTTTGCGCAAGATCAAGCGAATCTTTTGCTGCCTCTGCGGCATCCGACTGCGCTTTCAGGGTATTCGCGTCCGATTCGATCGCCCGAGGCACATCGGCGACGTTCCGGAATGACTGAAGAACAACCGTCCGGCATGTTGCCATGGCCTCTTCGCAGGCTGCCACCGAGGCCTGTTTTCCCGCGGCAAGCCCTAGCCACACTTCTTCTACAGTTCATTGCACCGTTCGCCGGTTCACCGACATGCAGCTCATTGCCTCCACTTATTGCATTGGTTGAATCTTCCCCGGCTGGGCATTTAGAGAAAGTATCAGGAGAACCGGTTGATCGTTTTGCGAGATCTAAAAAAGTCCGTGCATGGCATTGATCCAGTCATCGCCGTAACATTTATTTTCAATGAGCCTCCGCGCGTTTGGTGAGGCGTCCCGAAAAACAGGCGGCGGACCGTTTGGTCTGTTGTTTTTCATTTCGATTTGACGGCGCGCCAATCGCTCAAGGGGACGAAGACGCCGTTCTGGATCAGAGTGGGATACACAAACTGGGATCCCTGATGGTTCTCGTGAGAGAAGCTGATGCGGTTGCCTGCCTGGATATCGAGGTTGCGTGTGGCCTCCGCCGTCTGGATGAACGATTCCCGCGTGAGGTTTTTGCCATTCCTCCTCAGTATCTCCACAAAGACTTTGGTTGCCAGGTAGCCTTCGAGGCTCACCGCATTGGGCGGGGTCGGGTATCCATGTCGGCCCAATATCGAAAGGTACTCTTTGACAGCGGCGAAGTTCGCGTCTCCCTGAGAATAGGGGGGGACGACCTGAGTAACCACAACACCGTTCCCGTAATTCTCGAGCAGGGCCGCCAGCGGCTCGGGTCCCACAAAAGAGACGTTCATGAAGACGGGGTCAAGGTTCTTGGGGTTCCCCGCCAAGATTACTTTCCGCTTCCACACCCTGATGAATCTGGCGCAGGCGCTGTATGTCCCTGCCATGACCACAGCCTGGGGCTTCTCCGCCATGATAGTCTCCATGGCCGGGATGATGTCTTCATAGTTTCTGGTGTAGGCGCCTGTGGCCACAGGATTCAGACCTCGCTTCTTCAATGCAAGTTTCGTTCCTTCCAGCACCGCCTTGCCATACCCGTCGTCTTGGTAAAACACGGCAATTTTATCGTACCTGAGCACGTCAACCATGCCCTGGACGAACGTCTCGGCCTCCTGGTCGTAGCTTGCACGATAATTAAAGATATACCGGTCGACGGGTACACGCAGGGACGCGGCGCCCGTGAAGGGAGCGAAGAGCGGTATTTTTTGTTCGTCCAGGATCGGTTTGATCGCAAGCGCAGTAGGCGTGCCGACATCCCCCAAGAGGCAGAAGATCCTGTCAGTTCTGTCGAGCGTCTTAACCTGTGCGACAGCATTCGTGGGTTCATACTGGTCGTCATAGGCGATGAGCTTGATCTTCCTGCCGTACACACCGCCGCCCGAGTTCACCTCATCAAGATACAATTCGACACCGGACTTGAAGCTCGTTCCGAGTATTGACGCGGGACCGCTGAGAGCCGTGGACATGCCGATAACGATTTCCTTATCCGTGACACCTTGTTCAGCCATTGCGATAGCTGTGAAAAGCAATATTGCCAAAACCAAAAAAATCATTATGAGCAGTCTGAATGATCGCATGGTCGGCTCCTTCTGAAGAAAATTTCATGAAAATACATCTTCGACATCATAAAAATTGTCTTAATAAGCGGTAGGTGCCCAAGCCATCGCTTACCGCGTGCTCTATGCAGATACTAATTTCGATTTGCATGCGGCGAGTATTCCCTCCCTTTATCTGGCACATGCTCCTTCCCGGACGCCGTCAAGCATCTGCAGGGGTGTCACGGGGCTGATACCAAACTCTACTGCTCTCTGTCCGCCTGGTGGACGACCACCCTTCTTGTATTCCTGGCAATTCATTTTTATCATTTTAAACCTTCCAGTTTTTTTGTGCCTTGCCGGCGCCATTTTTCATTTTGACGCCTGCGGCCCAACATGCACCATGTAGATCAGGCAGTTGTCGCGCCTCAGAAAGGGGCAGTTACTGAAAGCATTTCCTGCAGAATGTTTTTTCGCCTGGCTCACGGTCAGTCTGGATGATAGCAGCCGGGCAGATCCCGCGCTCAGCCGCCATGTGTCCGCCCGGCTCCCGGCCGCATTTGATAAGCTCCCAGCAGTACCGTTTCGTCTTTCGCAGCTTGATGACCGATGCGGCATCTTTTAAGATCCCCATATGTGCATAACCCCGCCCTGTTGAGTTACCAGAATGCTTATTCTGAAAAATGGCGTTACCGAAAAAAATGCAATATTGTCCTGTTTTCTTATCGGCATAATAAGGGAAATCTTTAGCTGACCATTATTTTTTGGGGAACTTTATGTAATCAGGGAGATGGCGATACTGCGATAAATAGGATGGATGGCATTCTATTTGAGCCGGCTCAAAATGCAACCCGTACTTAGGGGAGAAATTGCAAAACAACGGAAAACTCAAAAGTCGCCGATTTAACTACCTTTACCAGATGGCAGTCAAGTTTTTATAATAATACGCTTAAAAACCCCTGCAGGGTGGCACACCGGGTATTGTTCAAAAATAAAGCAGTACTTAAAATCATTAAAGCTATTTTGTCATGGCTTGCGAATGTTTTTGCGATATGAGCGTTGGGCGTTTATCACATTCGGTCGGTATCGTTTTCCATCGCCTCATGCGGGCTGAAATAGGCTTGGGCTGCTGTGTTGGTCAAGATGAGGTTTTAGGGAGTGGGAGCGGTTTTCATTAATCAAATTATCAGCTACGCGTATATCCTGGACATCCAAACAGCTCAAGGTTACCATTAAACTTTCTTTTGCTTTCCCTTCTTCCATAGCAGATAAAACGCAAAAAGAACGATCACTGCCACCGAACTGATCTCTAGAATGTGATGGATATTTTTTGTTTGCTTGGACCATTCTTCTGCAAAAAAGTAGCCGAGGGAGATAAAGGTGCACGACCAGATAAATGCGCCGCCGTACCCAAAAAAGGCGAATTCAGTAAAAGCCATCTTTGACGTTCCCGCGGCCAAGACAGTCAAATGTCGCACCCCGGGCAGGAAATAACCGAACAACAGTCCCCACCTGCCTGAATGTTCAAACCACGCGTGCATCTTATCCACCTTTTCCGGAGTCAGGCGAACAAAACTGCCGAATTTTTTGACTAGGTAAAGTCCCAGGGTTCTGCCCAGCGCATAGTTAAACGTTGCACCGCATATGCAGCCGAGAACGGCAGCAGTAACCGTGGGTATAAGAAAGAGTGTTCCCTTGTAAATGAGATGGCCGAGATAGGCGAGCAGCCAGTCGTTTGGCAAAGGGACGCCGATGATGCCTACAGCAAAGAGTCCGAATATGACACCGTAGCCATGTACTTTAATCCAGTGCGTTATCCAGTGAATGAGAGCTTCGAACATAAAAATATTTTATGCATCCCTGAGCTAAACGGTCCTCCGAAGCTAAGACAACCCCACCTGTATGCTGTTGATGCATTGAAGCCGGAGCGCCTTCTTCACCCATGCGGCTTCGGAAGAGCCAACCCTCAGATGGTCTCCAATCGGACCTTGATTGAACCGCAACGGCTTCGATTACACACAAAACTGATGGTAAGTTATCGGACGCGAATAAAGAGCGGCATTGTTTAGTCGAATATATGCCTGAATCTGGCAGATGTCAACAATATCGCATGGTTATTTTATGGGAAGAATGTTAACGAATCCATATTAATAATTCAAGTATTTCGGAGAACGTGTCAACCCAAAGTTAATATGAGCGGTTTTGTGATTCTGCCTGACGTTGAATTCGTTATATATGAGTATCGCCTGAGGTTGTCGTGGGCAAGGGAGACATTCCTCCCCTTTGTGTTCACAGGGGACTTCGTCATGGTTTTCCAAGGATGTTGTGTATTCTAATTTTCCTTGAAGAATCATGTCGGCCATTAAAGAAAATTTGAAAACGTCCGATAAGAATCATGCGTACGGTTTGTTTAAGTAAAATTCATCAGATAGCATTTAACTGACCGATAAATAAAGAGATGTGCCTTGTTTTGTCGAGCATGAAAGCCGGCAGGAAGGAGGGGGTTAGTTTCGAACTGTCAACCGCTTCCATACCGGCGTGGAGGCTGCCTGGCCAGTGCGGGCAGAATGCTAAAATCTAATTCCTATGAGTAACCTCTTTCTCAGTTTTACCATAGCCATCGGCTGTGCCATAGTTCTTGTAGCGGCAAGCCGGCTTTTTGACTTTGAATCGTACACCAACAAGATACTCCCCCTCATCCCCGTGCTTTACGCCGTCATCTACGAGACGCTTGACCGCCAAAAGGGCAGCCGGTCCGCCAAAACAAATGCCTCCCTCTCCCGTGGGGAGACCAAAAAGGTTTCCACCTCCCCTGAAGCCGGAATAACAGCTGGAAAGGTTATCGCCGATGTGGCGGTGAGCATTGCCATTACGTTATTCTTAGAGCTGTTCTTGGCAGCATTGTTTCTTCGGGTCAGCGGGCAGGTCTTCAGCGATGTGTATGGGGCTTTTGACATCGAGACGGTCGCGCACTTTCTTCGGGGAGAACAACCCTGGCTATCCGGGAAAGACTGCGTCTATCTGCTGGCGCTCGTCGCTCTCATCAGCACCGTCGTGACCGGGAGCTGGATTGGCCATACCTCGAAAGGCAATGCCATCCTCGAGGGGGTGTTCACCGGGGCTGTGGTCACGCTGATCAACTCAATGACCAATATGATGATACTCTATCGGACAATGGAGGAGGCCACGGTCAAGCTCGCTGGTTCGATGGGTTATGTCATGCATGCAGGGTTCCTCGTTGTCATGGGCGTCCAACTTCTTCTCTACGGCCTCTGGAGCGGGCTGGTCCAGATGCGCAAGCAGGATCGTGAAAGGAAGAACAAAAAAAGAAGGAATTAATGCTCCGCCTCCTCTACAACAATAGGCCATTCAACCAATGAATGGTGATGATAACCGGGAGATTCGATCAGGGGCCAGGAAGCCTGCCCGGACCCGATCTAACAGAAAACAAATCCACTCAGAGCATTTGAGAAAATGCGAAAGTGAAATGTTCACGAGATATTGAGAATAGGCCTATATCGGATAAAGCACTTGTAATGTCAACGATGGACTTTTTCGACGTGTTCGAGTCGCCCGTTCACGACGCGACTTCGTTCGCGCAAATTGAATTTATCGGGCTTTCCATGTCTTTTTAGATAATTGTCTAACCACTGACGTCTGTCCCTGACACTTCTCCCGGCAAGCCGGTAATCGCTTCTGGCCGCGAGAATTTCCCCCCCATTTGGGAAGAATTTGATTTGCAACTGACTCTATGTAATGTGCCTGCTCCATGGTTTCATGGTGTTTTTTCCCGCGATTGTTTTTTCTTCGTCCACTCCTCGATTTTCCTCTTGATTTCCGGCACGGCCATTTGCACTGCGTCGATCCCCGCCTGCATACAGCGCTTCTTCTGGGAAAAGTCCAGCATGGCCACGTTTCCCACGGCCGGCGCGATGAGCACATCAGCCTCCTTTTCCTTGTACTTGACATTTTCACTAAACATGATGTTCACGGCCTGGAGCATCACGTCAACGAGGTTCGTAATGTTGTAGTTCACCACATTCTCGCTGATATCCACTGCGATCACGATATCGGCCCCCTTCTCGCGTGCGACGTCGATCGGGATATTGTCCAGCACCCCGCCGTCGACGAGTAGCCGGCCTTCATAATCCACGGGCGCGAACACGCCGGGGACGGCGCTACTTGCATGGACTGCTTTTGCCACTGAGCCGCGGTCAAGCACGACGCGCGTGCCGCGGTTCAGATCGGTCGCAACGGCCGCAAAGGGCAGCTTCAAGTTCTCTATGTTCGTCGTCGCAATCTTCGTTCTCACGAACTCCTCGAGTTTATCGCCCTTGGCCATGCCCATGCTAGTGAGCGCGTTCAGGATCCCATAGTCGAAGAGACTATCCTTTTCGAGCGTAAACGCTGTCCATTCAAGCTCGAAGCTGTTCGGATTATTTGCATAAATCGCGCCGATGAGGCTGCCGACGCTCGTCCCAATGATCATGTCGATCGGGATCTTCTCCTGCTCGAGCGCCCGTATTACGCCTACGTGCGCGAATCCTCGGGCAGCGCCCCCGCCGAGCACGAGAGCTATCTTCGGTTTTGGAAGCTCCGTCACAAGAGGTGCCTTTGGGGCGGCACAGGAAGCAAGCACGCTCATGGTTATAACGATGGACAGCAATGTAATTTTCTTCATAAGTGCCTCGTGAAACCTGAAAGGGGATGTGATGCCGGATGCACAACGAAGGGGATGCAATGTTCCTCCTGTCTCGCGACTCCCGGCTGAACGCCAGGTTAAGCCTGGTCATCGGCTCGGTCGATTGGGGTAAAGAGAACCAGGATTACCCATGCCAAGGGACCAGTATTTTGACTGTCAAACACAGCTTGGTTCTCTATAAGTTCCCAAAAATGGCAACTCTTACGGGTTCAGAAAGGATCCGATCCCGGATGATTCAACCGATATTCTTCACTTCAATAAAATACTGGTCATTGGTAGGACCACCCCCTAGATTGCAACGTCAGCCGCTCCATATGAGCGGCATTCACATGATCGAATATATGCCTGATTGAAGCCTCTGTCAACATTGTAGAATGAGCAATGCATAGCGAGCGTAGAGACCGTCGAATTTTGGTTGAATATTTATGAATTTAGTTGAGTAGAAAGTCCCTCTGCTTCAGAAAAATAATTGAAACCATAATCAGCCCCTGATGCCCTGATACTCCTGGATTGTCCGGTAATAAAGATTATCATTCCTTGGTGCCCGAAAAGTACCGTCTGATCTGGCGAATCGCTTCCGCCGCTTCCGGGATCCGTGCTGCCGTAGCACCGCCTATATAGAGCAGGACGTAGAGCCCCAGTATGACCATCCCTCGAATGACAACATGAAATCCAGGCATGAACAACTTTACTCCTAAGGCGACGGCGGCGGATGCGATAGCTATGCCCCAAAGCGCCATTATCATCCGGCCCCCGAGATTAAACCGGCCGATGTTTGCAGTGAGAGCGTATCTCAAGAGCAGAAATTCGATCCAGCCTGCGACCCCTGCCGATGCCGTGAGGGTAGCCGTGCAGTATATGGCGTCTAGCGAAAAAAGGGAACGCATGGGAAATACGACAAGGAAGCCCAGGAGGGCCGTTAAAGCCACACGGAAACACGCAATCCCCAGCGGCGTCCTGGTATTGCCGAGGGCCCAGAAGGTCGATATGAAGAGGCGTGATTGTGTTGTGGCAACGAGCCCTATTGCGCTCCCTGCCAAGATGAACCAGACGAAACGCGAATCCGACCCGCCGAAGTGCCCTGTTTGGAAGAGCGTCGCTGTGACAACGTCGCCCAAGACGACGAACGCCACAGCTGATGGAACGACAAAAAAAGCAATCCTTCTGATTCCGGCGGTCAGCCGGGCCTCCAATACGCGGACGATTTCCTCTCTTGTCCCGGTGGTTCTTGACATCTCCGTCAGGGCGGCCGATGATATCGCCATCCCGAACAACGACACCGGTAGAGTATATATCGTCTGCGCGTATGCCATAGCCGCGACAGACGCGGGCCCGAGATAGCTTGCCAGGACTTGGTCTATATAGGCCGACAGCTGCACAACGCCGCGAGTGACCACAGCCGGCATGAATCTGGTTATAATTCTTTGCACAGGCGCCAGTCGGGCTTTGACCGAAAAGGTGAATCCTCCGTTAAGCTTTAACGCGTGCGGGAACTGCACTCCCCATTGAAGCGCCGCACCTATGACCGTGGACCACGCGACCCAGATGACGAGCCGCGTCTGTGCCCCGGGACGATTTACCAAATAATACCCGCCGATGCCCACGAGAATTGCGATGATGGCCACATTCCAGAGCACCGGCGCGACGTAGGATAGAAAAAATTTCCGGTGACTATTGAGGACGCCGAGACACCACGCCGACAGTACGAGGAGTCCCGACCCGGGAAACATAATAGCAACCATCCTGATGGTCAGTTCCCGAACCTCCCCGTGAAATCCAGGCGCAAGGATCTCAATAAGGGGTCGACTGAATGTTACGCCTATGACCACAAGTAATGCAGTTACCAACACAAGAATCGAAAGCACAACGGAAGCAGCCTGACCAGCCTCTTCCTTCTTGCCTTCCTCCAGCAGTTTTGCATAAACGGGGATGAACGAAGCAGAGAGGACTCCTTCCCCGAAAAGATTCTGCAAGAGATTGGGAATGCGCAAGGCGGCTCGAAATGCGCCGGCAGCATCGGAGTTGCCGAGGTAATAAGCGAATACGCGCTCTCGCACGAGCCCCATGATGCGCGAGAGTAGAATGCCAATGGCGATGGATAGTGCTGCCGGACTTTTTTTCACGGTATATCGTCTATATGGAATGGTTGAAACGGCTAGGCTTCACGGAAAGGATATCCTCAGCGTTCTCGATCGTCTCGGGATTAATCGCTTCTCGTGTGGTCAATAATCTTATACAGCCTCACGGTAATGATTGTACCATATTCTGCCACGAATATATGCCTGATTCTGCGCGATGTCAATAACGTTGAATGGGTTGAACGTTGAATGGGTTTGAATGGGTTTTGTTGGATGGGTTTTTGGCGTGGAGGCTTAAAGTTTCCGGATGAAAAACGCAAAAATTTGGGGACTTCAGGGGGAACAGTTAAGAAAACCGGCAACCGGAATCATTCACTTTTTTGGCAATACCTGACCGCCGATCTACAGCTTCCAATCTGCAATTTCGAGCATAAAAAAAATCTTTCATTTCCGATACCAGGTGACTATCTGATTCCTTGACCTGCCAGAACCTATCGACGCGGGCGTATGATATAATCATTGAAAGATATCCTGCTTGCCAGCTTATCGCGTTGTTCTCGCTCCTTTGTAGCTGCAGTTTGAAAAGGTGGAATGACATGCCGAGGGACATACCAATAGGGAATGGCTCCCTGCTGATGCTCTATGATAAGTCCGGGCTTGTGCGGGACATCTGTTTTCCAAGCGTGGGCAGCGAGAACCACGCCCAAGGTCATGTTTTTAGGGTCGGTGTCTGGGCGAACGGCGCATTCTCCTGGATCGACGAAGGCGACTGGAGTCGGTCGCTGGACTACGAAGATGACACCCTCGTGGCGAGGATCAAGCTTGTGAGCAAGGCCGTCGGCCTGGATATCATGATGAGGGACGCCGTAGACTTCCACGAAAATATCTACGTGCGGGAGATTACGGTAAAGAATGTTTTGTCGCAGCCCATCGAGCTCCGCCTCTTCTTCCATCATGATTTCCACATCTCCGGCTCGGATATCGGTGATACGGTCTGTTTCAAGCCGGAAGAGAAGGGCCTTCTCCATTACAAGGGAAGGAGATATTTTTTCGTTAATGCCCTGACGGAAAGCGGCGTCGGTGTCGCCCAGTTCGCCGCCGGCGTAAAGGAGACCAAGGGACTGAGCGGTACATGGGTTGATGCCGAAGACGGTGTTCTTTCCGGCAATCCCGTTTCGCAGGGTTCGGTGGACTCGGTTTGCGCCGTGCACATGGTAATTCCGCCCGGCCAAACATCGCAAGCATACTACTGGATGGCAGCCTGCGTTGACTGGAAAGGGGTGAAGCGGCTGAATGATCTCGTCGTCCGGAGAACGCCGGGATACTTCATCGCGAGGACGGCCGATTACTGGAGGCTATGGCTCAACCGGGAGCGCATGAAATTCGGTGACCTGCCCGATGCCATCGTCCGGCTTTATACCCGGAGCCTCCTCATCCTGAGGACGCACATAGGCATCAACGGCGCGGTCGTAGCCGCGAATGATTCCGACATCCTTCAGTTCGCCAGGGACACCTACGCATATATGTGGCCGAGAGACGGAGCGCTTGCGGCGCATGCCTTCGACGTCGCCGGCTTTCCAATACCCGCGCAGAAGTTCTTTGAATTCTGCAGCGAGATCATCGGGAAAAACGGTTTTTTCATGCACAAATATAACCCCGATGGTTCCCTCGCGAGTTCATGGCATCCCTGGGTCCTGGAAGGAAAGCCTCATCTCCCCATCCAGGAGGATGAGACGGGGCTCGTGCTCTGGGCACTCTGGGAGCATTTCAGGCTGTTCAAGGACGTTGAGTTCATCAAGCCCCTCTACCGGAAGGTCATCAAGGCCGCCGCCGACTTTCTGTGCGATTTCGTTGACCAGAGAACAGGGCTTCCCCTGCCCTCGTATGACCTCTGGGAAGAACGCCTTGGAGTTCACACGTTTACCACCTGTGCCGTCATCGCCGGGCTGAATGCGGCAGGTAATTTTACCTCTTCCTTCGGCGAGACGGAACTCGGGGAAAAATACCGGACTGCGGCTGACAGAATCAAGGCTGCCCTCGAGGAGCATCTCTTTAACCATGAATCCGGGAGATTCATGAACGGAGTTTCCGATCGTGATGGCTCGCCGCAGAAGGATTTCAGGCTTGATGCGAGCCTCTGCGGGCTCTTCGCCTTCGGTGTTTTCTCGGCATCGGATGAGAAGGTTGTCAATACCATCGAAGCGTTGAAAGACAAGCTTTGGTGCCAGACGGAGATCGGTGGGCTGGCGAGGTACGAATTCGACCGTTATCAAAGCGTGGCCGTGCCCAGCCCGGACGTCCCCGGCAACCCCTGGATCATCAGTACGCTGTGGTATGCACAATACCTGATCGAAAAGGCGAAGAACAAGGCCGAGTTGCGGAAGTCAGTCGCCGTTTTGAACTGGGTTTGTGAAAGGGCGCTGCTGTCAGGGGTCCTCGCAGAGCAGGTTAATCCCTTTACTGGAGACGTGGTTTCGGTTTCCCCCCTTATGTGGAGCCACGCCGCGTTCATCATCGTTGCGCAGCGGTATCTGAGTAAACACCGGGAAGTGGAGCGGTGCCCTACCTGCGGACAGCCGCTCCTACCCGTGTGACGTCCGCCTCAAGGCACTGCGACGAGGAGGGACCGGATAAGTCCACAAGCCTTCGATTATTAACGCGGGAATCGCAGCAGTCGTTCGGAGGGCGCGGACACAGGCGTCTTCGCTCGAATTCGCGAAGTTTCTCCGGTTGACGTTTACCCCTGTTGAAATAGCGACAAAAATGAAAAGAAGTGGATCATGACAACCCTATTCATCGAGAAAGAGAGGAGAAGACCATGAAGATGCGGGGAGCGCCGGGAGTTCTTATCGGATCAGTAGTTGGGGCATTGCTGACTGCAGCACTCATCGCCGTCTTTTATGCGGGATGGCGCCTGGCGGACCTGCCCTTCGTACCCTTTGATGTGTTCGACTGGACGACCCGCGTACTGCCGGGAGCACTCATCGAATTTGTTATCGGCGCCATGGTGGTTGCCATCCGCGGGTTGCACCTCGGTCCCACATCGGCAGTCGCCAAGATCATTGAGCAGGCAATGGGGATTGTCGGTCTCTTTATCACAGGCGTCGTTGCCGGCGCCGTTCTCTTCAGCGTGATACGCGCACTGCGCGGTCGATATGCTTACGTGTCTGGTTTTTTCCTCGGATTGCTCGCGGCCATTCCCGCCGTGCTCATCAGTTCCTTTCTTGGCAAGACAGCCGTCGCCCCGCCGATGGTCAACGCGCTCTGGATTCTGTTCGTCTTTTCCTCCTGGGGAATGACGTTCGGCGTGGTTTACCTGCGGCTGTCTGACCTCAGCGTGTCCGTCGAGAGGGATTCGGATCTTCAACCATCCGTTCAACAGGTCAACAGGCGTAAATTCCTGATCCGGCTTGCGGGGTACACTGCGACCATCACGGTGAGTGGGGCAATCGTAGGTCTTCTGTCGGAGCGCCACAGCCGGATGAAATTGTCGAGCCTGATGCCCTGGTCCGCAACGCACGCCCTGCCGAACGCCGGCGCCGCTGTCAAGCCAGCGCCCGGCACGCGGCCCGAATTTACCCCCCTGGAGCGACACTACCGCATTGACATCAACACGACCCCGCCGAAGATCGACGGCATGACGTGGCGGCTCAAGATAAGAGGAATGGTCGAAAAGCCCCTGTCCTTTACGCTGGACGATATCCAACGCTATGAACCCATGCACCAGTTCGTCACTCTGTCCTGCATCTCCAACCCGGTGGGCGGCGATCTTATAGGAACGACCCGCTGGACCGGCGTCAGCCTGAAGAGCTTCCTGCCCGACCTCGGCCTGAAGCCCAACGCCACTCATCTAAAAATCAGTTCAGCAGACGGATTCTGGGAAACCCTGCCCCTGGAAACGATCATGGCAGACGAGCGGGTAATGCTGGCCTACGCCTGGGATGGAGTGCCGCTGCATGACGATCACGGCTTTCCGCTGCGGGTCTACATTCCGGACGTACACGGAATGAAGCAGCCCAAATGGATCGAGTCCATCGAGGCAATGGACCATTGGGAACCGGGCTACTGGGTGGTCCGCGGATGGGACAAGGTCGCAAAGATGAAGGCAACGTCCGTGATCGATACCATCGCCGTCGATATGACGATCATCAGCGCTGACCAGCGGAAACTGGTTCCCATCGGCGGCATCGCCCACGCGGGCGCCCGCGGAATCTCGAAGGTCGAAGTGCAGGTTGATGACAGTTCCTGGCAGGCGGCTGCAATCAGAACCCCTTTGTCGCAAACGACGTGGGTGATCTGGCGCTATGACTGGCCGTTCCAGCCGGGCAAGCACAACTTCACGGTACGCTGTTATGACGGGAGCGGAACCCCGCAGATCGTTGAAGCGAAGCCACCCGCTCCCAGCGGCGCCTCCGGCCTGTTCAGCAAAAGCCAGAAATTTTAAGATTTCCGGCGCGTTCTTCGCGCCGGTTTTTCCAACGCCATCACGTTCACCCTACCCGTTAATCGGGACTGGCTATAAACGTGCGTGTTCCCTTTGTCCGATTTAATCAGCCTTTAGTCCTATGCATTCCAGTGACCATTATTTTATCCCGTTGTGATGATTTCGTGACCTTAAAGAGGTATCTTTCAATCAAATATAAAGATAAAGCAGGGAACCACAGAGGGCACAGAGGAAAACAGATAACGAAGTAAACTCATAAGGCAAGTCTATTGGGGAGGTATTCATGAAGACAAAATTCATTGCCACAGGCATTGCGGTGTTCGCCATTGCTCTCCTTGCGCTGCTCACTTATGCAGGCGGAACTGTCAGGACAGCATACCAGTCCCTGTTCGCAGGTGACCGCGTAGCCTTGGCACAGGAAACGGGAATGTCGAAGGTGATCTTCAAGGTCAAGTGTTATGACGAAGGCAAGGCAGCCCTCCAGGGGCTAAATGGAATTCAAAAGATCGAGACAGGTTTTCATTACGTTCATGAGACAGACACTGTTTATTACGATCCAAAGGTGATCACGATCGAAGAGATGGAAACGGCCTTGAAGAAGGCAGGGACATATGTGGAAACAATGAAGATGAAAGAGAGGAACTGATCATGTTTGAGAAATTGTTGATAGGGACATTGCTGGTTCTGCCGCTCCTGGTTACCCAAGCCAACGCAAGCACTATGCCGCCTGTTGAAAAAGCTACCTTCGCGGGAGGATGCTTTTGGTGCATGACCCCGCCTTTCGAGAAGCTGGATGGAGTAAAAGAGGTCGTATCCGGCTACACCGGCGGGCACATCGTCAATCCAACCTATCAGGATGTGACTTCCGAAACCACGGGCCACCTGGAATCCGTCGAGATCACCTATGATCCTGCGAAGGTGAGCTACAAGAAGCTTCTTGACGTGTTCTGGAAACAGATTGACCCCACTGATGACGGCGGCCAGTTCGTTGACCGCGGGCCGTCGTACAAGTCCGCCATCTTTTATCACAGCGAGGAACAAAAGCGGCTGGCAGAAGAATCGAAAAAGGACCTTGAACGATCGGGGCGGTTCAATAAACCAATCGTCACTGAGATCCGGCCTGCCGGCCCCTTTTACCGCGCCGAGGAGTACCATCAGGACTACTGGAAAAAGAACCCGGTCCGGTATAAGTTCTACCGGTATAACTCGGGCCGCGACCAGTATCTAGCAAAGGTTTGGGGAAAGGATGAGATGATACGCACAGAAAAAGCCGAAGACAATAACACCAGTGTCTATAGGAAGCCATCCAAGGAAGAGTTGAAAAAAAGACTGACCCCGATGCAGTACGATGTGACTCAACAGGAAGGCACAGAGCCGCCGTTTGGCAATGAATACTGGGACAACCACAAGCCGGGGATCTATGTCGATATCGTCTCCGGCGAGCCCCTGTTCAGCTCCCTCGACAAATACGATTCCGGCACAGGATGGCCGAGCTTCACAAAGCCACTCGAACCAGGCAACATTGTAACCAAAGAGGACCGCAGCTTGTTCTCGGTCAGGACTGAGGTACGAAGCAAACACGCCGACTCGCACCTTGGCCATGTATTTAACGACGGCCCGGCCCCGGCGCACCTGCGCTACTGCATGAATTCAGCGGCGCTCAGGTTCATCCCCAAGGAGGACCTGGTAAAGGACGGGTACGGAACGTACGCGAAGCTCTTTGAAAAGTAAGACGACAATTTCAAAAAGATGAAACGGTTGCGTTTTACAGGAGGTATTTTTCGTCCCCTATATCTTACAGCTCCTTTCGCCTCAACAGAATCCGGAACAGCGCCGGCACCCACTGGAGCAGCGAGGCAAGGTTTTTGCCACTAAAGCTCATTAAGTCGGTCACTGTGGTACGAATCCGCTTGATATCGTCTTGTAGATCTGTGACCTGGATCTTAACACGCTCCGCATCCGCAGCAAGACTTGCCATCGCGGCCTCGCGTAGGGACTTCACGGCATCAACTTCGGGGCCGAGCTGTAGACGGCCGGCAACAATAACCGCCACCACGGCCAGCACGATATCGACTATGGCAACCGCGAGAGCAGCACCGGCATTATCAAGATGCGGTGCAAGGTACAGATAGAGGGCGATATTCAGCATTCCCGTAGCCAGAACGGCCAGAAGAACCGCGGCAATGTAGAACGCGGCCTGCTGAACGGTGTGACGCAGTTGAAGACGAAACAGGATCATCTCTGCTTTCAGCAACAGGCGCAACTTTACCAGAATATCATCCATACTTCTACCCCTTGCGGCTGAGCAGCCGACCCATGAGGACACCGAGCGCAAAGATCACGAGCGCGGTCTTGGCGGGCACGTCCTTGAACTGAAGGTCCAGACCGCCCATCAGTTCTTCAGCCTGTTTGATAAAGTCCCGAAGCCAGGTTCCCGTCTCTCCTTGGGTTTCTTCCCGCGGTCTCTGTCCCGGTTCTTCCGGGGAGACCTGCGCGTCTGCCTGTTTTTTGGTTGCCTCGAGTGCCTGAAGCTGTTTTTTCAACTCCTCTATCTCCTGCATGATGTCAAGGTTTGCCATGGCTCATCCTCTCCTTCCTGTTTCCATCCGGTCTTCTTGCAAGATTATCATAGGTAGCGACATTATGGCAAGGGAATCTCTTTTTTTGATTTTCTCGCACTTTCTGACGGCTCGCAATCAATATGCCATCGGACTTGATTCATGTTGTTGCAACTGCCTGCCCGATTCAGATTGATGTCAACAGTGCCGAGAGAGGGTTTGGCGTATACATCAACAACGAGGTCGAGATGAAACATTGATTCCTGCAAAAAACAGCAAATATTCCAGATACAGACCTTATGATTAAAGTGTGGCGAGTCTGGCTTAAGGTATAGTTTTGTTAGTCGGACAAAACGCTGTCGAAAGGAGACTTGCCATGTATAACCTTAGCAAACTGGATTTCACTGGTCAACACATTTACGCGGGTATTGATGTTCATCTGAAGAGCTGGAAAGTCAATATCATGACAGAGCACAGTTCCTATAAATCGTTCTCCCAACCACCAAATCCTGCGGTTCTCAGCAATTACCTGCAGAGGAATTTCCCGGGAGCGACCTATCACGCTGCCTACGAAGCCGGCTATTGCGGATTCTGGATCTACGATAGGTTAAAAGAACTTGGCATCGGCTGCATCGTAGTCAATCCTGCCGATATTCCGACCAAAGATAAAGAGCGGTCCGGCAAGACCGATAAAGTGGATTGCCGTAAACTAGCTCGTTGTCTCAGAAACGGCGAACTTGATGGTATTTATGTCCCCGCTCGAGCAAATATCGAAGATCGTGGTCTTCTGCGGACCCGGCGCAGCATGGTCAAGAAGCAAGTCCGGTGCAAGGCTCAGATCAAATCCATGCTCGCCTTTTACGGCATCCATCTCCCTGAGGACATGATCCATCGCAACCGGTCAAGCAAGTTCATTCACTGGATCGAGAGCATTCAAATGGAACGGGCCAGCGGAAACTACGTCTTTAAGGTATACCTCTATGAACTCTCGCAGCTCCGCCAGCTCGTCACTGCATTGAATCGGCAGATCCGCATTCTTGCCCGAAGAAAAGAGTATAAGACCAATGTGCAGTTGCTAAAGACGGTTCCCGGCATTCATACGCTTACCGCGATGACGCTCCTTACGGAATTATTCAATATTGACCGATTCCCATCGCTCGATAAGCTGGCGAGCTACATCGGTCTTGTTCCTGACACAGACTCTAGCGGAGAAAAAGATGCCAAAAAAGGCATGACGAATCGGAAGAACCAGTTCCTTCGCTTTTTGATTATTGAGGACGCGTGGGCCGCCGTACGGCAGGATCCAGCGCTATTAATGGCCTATGAGCGGCTTACGAAGAAGATGAAGAAGACCAGGGCCATTATCCATATCGCCAGAAAACTGTTGAACCGGATCCGATACGTTCTTAAAAACCAAAAGGAGTACGTGCCGGCAGTAGTTCAATAACAGACGGGATTGTACTTGGACGGTCGATCTTTATAGACCTGATGTCTCGTGGGTAACGCTCTTTTTCTTCCTGCAGCACCGTTTCGATGTGTCTGCCCAGCTACAGACTGCGTACCCACACTTTAAAACATGACCGAGGAAATGCAGCGGCCTTCAAGCTTCAGGCATGTCTGCTGATAAAAGGGTGGTTTTAAAGACTTGCTCGTCCAAAGACAAAACAGAAGAAAGGCTTCGATTGCAGAAAAGACTTGCCCTTTAACATAAAAGGCCGATCCATTTTTACATAGATCCGCATCATAGGAGCTGTGCGCACAATCGATCCAGCGTTTGTCCCTCTTTGCTGATCAATTCCTCTGCGATTGTTTTCAATTCATGCAGATTCTGCGCTGATGTATCATCCATGTCGTCGCTGCCCATAATCTCGAGGCTTACCTGGAAGCGGTAGTACCTGTCCGTCGGCAACAATTGTCTCAGCTGGTAATCAATCGTGTCGCTTACGCCGTCGAAGACCACATCCAAAGCCGGTTTCGCCCACTGCAGAATGCCCCAATCCTGAACGAGAGGATAGGGAAGAGTCCTGGAAAGCTGGCCGGTCCCGATCGATACCATGATCAGGTCTTCCTCGTCATGCTTGTTGAACATGTCGATTTTCGCATCGACAAAGGCGCACATGCTTGGATTGTTCGCGAACATTCCTCCGTCTACAAGGGTGTAATAGTTCAAACGGTCATTGCGAGCCGCTTGCTTTTCAGAACGGACTTTGGCAGGTTGGAAGTAGGTAGGGGCAGCCGAGGTCGCGCGAGCGACATCCTTCATCAGATAGTCATAGGCCGGGTCTTTTCTCGCTTTAGTGGTCCTGAAAAAAAAAGGGTCACGGCGTTCGATCTCATAGCTCGTGATAAAGAGATCGGTTAACGATTCGGAAAGTTTTGTTGCCCCGAAGTACCTGTCCAATACGGCTTCGATGCCGTCCGGCGGGTAGCGCTCCTCGATCAATCCCTTCAGGGAGCGAATCTCATGGCAGAGGGACTGAGAAAAAATTGCTTCTCCTTTGTCTTCGTAGAACTGGACAAGTTCTCCTGCGCTGTATCGGGGTTTTCCATTCTCTGGCTTTGACAACCCGAGGGCCAGAATGCCGCCTGTTGACGTCCCAGCAACGAGATCGAATAGTGAGCTGATCGGTCTCTTCGTCCGGTCCTCTATTTCGGCGAGAATGATCGCGGGGATGATTCCTCGTATCCCTCCGCCGTCCAACGACAGAATTTTAATCGTCATACGGTGTCATTTTTTTACCGTCTCAATGAATAAATGGGGTCTTCTCAAGGGCAACCCCAACAAAAATTGTGCATTCTGGGGGGATCTGTGGTCCATGCTACCCCAGCCAAGCATAGATTGCATGACGAATTAATTGGCATCTCTGGGACCTGCACCCAAGAACTCCGATGCCCCGCTATGTGATGTTGAAGAGTATCAAACCGGGACGAATATTGCAAGCAAAACTAGGGCAGGGGAGAATTTGAAGACAGCGCAGGGAAGGACAAATTACTTGTTAATTTGGCAATTGACCCTGATGAGGACCAACGAATGGGAACTTAAAAAAGTTCGGGAAGGAGGGGATGCAGCAATATCATTTTACGATGAAGATTTCACATCATTATGATTAAAGGTTAGGGTAAGCAACGCCGGCTCCGTTAACTTATTCAAGTGTGAGATACCCATCAGGGGCTAGGCTTGTTGCCAGCATCACCATGTTGATATCACGATGCTCTCTCCAGGTGTTTGCTTGTCTGTTTACAGGTTCAAGCCAAAAAGTCTCAATTACCTCACTAAGAAGTGTATGCCGCATCAGACTCTCAACCCGCGAATGCAGCCGCTGTTTCATGTCTACATTGTTTGGAGCTTGCTTAACCAGTCCCTGCATTTTTTCTATTGCGTGTAATCCAATAGACAAGCCCAGTTCGCGAAATGCAAGCCGGTAATTAGCAGGAAGCTTCAAGGGATTCATTCCCCTTGCATAGGATTCCAAACCAATCATGGAAGAATCCAATAGAACCTCCAGAAAGTCAGTTTGATCAAAACCTTCAAGTATTATCAATTGGGCTAATTTGTACGCGGCACTCAAGAGTTCTCCGATACCCAAGAGATCATCTGTTACCCAGTTTTTTCCTTTACAAATATTGGACATGTCCGCAATCTCCTCGCTGAGGTCGAACCGTTTGGATTTATTGGAATCTTTTACTGCAGGAGACTGAAGCTGGAGATAAGTGATGAATCCATCGAGAGGATCGTGTTGTCCCATGGAGGCTACAAGCGGATACGAGAGGTCAATGCTCATTTTCCAGTGCATGCTTTTCTGTTCGCCGGACGATGGTTCATAAGTGAACTTGGCATGTGCAGTTTTTGCAAGTTCAATCGCCCAGCTGTTGTAGGTTGAATCTCCAGTGACTCTGCTTGCTCTATTGAGAGCATGCATCCATTTTGTCAGGTAATGATAGTACTGTCCATCTCGATCCCATTCCAACTGTTCGTCATAGGGATCATTGGGCCCGCGCTCGTTCATCCCCTTGCCGATTCTTAGCCCGCCCCTTGTTGGATGCAATCTGCCTTCCTGTTCACGAAGTCCGCTGATCCAGCCAGTTCTTAGGTCATCGTCACGGTGTCGTCCGAGTATGAAATGCACCTGATCGACGAGGTGCAACGCGAGATTCTTGTATAGGTTATCGCTTGTCTGACGATAAAGCCCCAGGAAGGTGCAGACGGCAAAAGCGTCCGTCCATAAGTAGCGCCGTGGCACTTTACTGTTCGATAGCAGCCCGGTTAGATCGGCAAACTCGCTCATGACTTTCCGGGCCACAGACCTGGAGGCGTTTTGTTTCACTTTCCCTTTTTCCTAATTATAGCGATTGTACCAAACATAGATTTCTGTCAAATATGCACATTGAGACATCATGCCATAGGTGCACATTTTAGAAAGAAGCGTTGACTAAAAAACTCTAACGGCATGTGGTACCTGCTCGGCGATTCTGGTTCTCTGAGCTTCACCTGCACGTCTGCAATTGCGTCCTGCTGCAACTATCAATAAATACGATGTAACCTACACGTGAACAAATCGTGTCAGCCGCGTGTGTGCACGAATGCATGTTTCAAAATCAAGGCATGCGTAATCATTCTTCTGGCCGCAGACTAATGCATGACTATGCGCCATCCAGGTATGTATGAAACCATGCGATCGTTCGCTTCCACGCATCCTTCGCCGCAGTTTCATCATATTGATAGATGAAGCCGTCCCTCGTCCTGTTGCCTCTCATACGGGCGGTCGGGCCACGATCAAAGCGGTGATAGGCACCGGGATAAACTACCAGCTCTACTTTTTTCCCCGCAGATTTGAGGGCCGCCTCCATGCCGCGCGCGATCTGCACGGGGACCTCGTTGTCAAGCGTTCCGTGTAGCATCATAACCGGAGCATTGACCTCGGCAACGACGTCGATTGGCAGCTTAACATCAGGCCCGAAATGTTTACCTTTCGCCTTACGCGGGTCATAGGCGCCATAATAGACCACGACGACCTTCACGGCCGGAATGAGGGCCGACACCAGGATGCCATGTGCACCCAGCGAGAAGCCCACCACCCCTACCGGTCTGCCCCCGACCTCTGGCCGCTCTCTGAGGAGGTCGACTACCTGCGAGAGTCGCTCATCGATCGCGGGCGCCCAAAGCCTACCTTCGGCACCTTCAAGGTAGTTCACGGCGACTGCGACAAAGCCCTCCTTGGCGAGCGCTGCCGCGAACTTCACGTCCGCTGGCTCGACGGCTAGACCCTTGGTGTGCAGTACGACCACAGCCGGGGCCGGTGTCCGGGCTGGCACGAACAGAACCCCGGACATCGTTCCGCCCTCGACCGGGAATGAAACAGTCATGCCGTTATGTTCGGAGAAGGACGGTGTCGGTGCAGCAACAACGGTGATCGCAATCAAGACGACGACAGCCAGTGCCGGTCGGCGGGATACTGCGCTAATTTTCGATAAAAGTGCCCCCTTGGTCTGCATGGTGTTGTATCTCTTGTAGCATGGACACGGAATATCTTTAACTTTCATCGCGTTTGCGTTCAACCTGGCATTAATATCTAAACAGCATTATAGTATAAGTATATCATTTCATTTAGGTATGATTGCTATGAATGGCAAATCCGGGCTTTGGAAGTATATTAGAGAAATGTTAGAAGACTGGTAGCCGAGGGGATTACTAATTACTGGATGCAACATTGAATATTGCAAAGAATCGAACTTCAAAAACTTCAGGAAGGTAGGACGCACTGCACGTTACAACAGATCTTCACCTCAATCAGAATTAGGATCTCTGCGAGGCGCACCTCCTTGCATGTACTAACGCTTCATGGAAAAGGCTGCAGAATACTTGAAACCTGCATCAACGTTTAGCGGATAAGTTGTACGGTGCGGCATCTGCCTCAAGCCGGGTCTTGTCGCTAACAAACACTTCATATCACGAAAGGAATGAACATCTTCGTTCGATTCATATAGTCACTGTATGCGGTGCCGAAATATAGCAGGTTCTCTTGTTCCTCTACCCGGGCGGCCAAGATAATGTTCAGCGATGAAAAGAGTGCCAGCAAACCGCCTTGCCACGATGGAACCAATAGAAAAGAACCCCAGATCAGCATAAGGAAAGAACAATACAGAGGATGTCGAACGTATTTGTATGCTCCCACCGTGACAAGGACGGTCGTTTGCTCGACCCAGAGCAACGTCGGGTCGCTGCGCCGGGAATCGAGCATGCCTTCCCTGCGCAGTAGCTGAAATCCATGAATCGCCAGGAGTGCGGAGAGGGTCAAGCACACGAGCGCAATGATGTAATGCAGACTGGTCTGCTGATAGGTCCGAAAGTCCAGATTCAGCAACACGAGCGCTAAAACAGCTTCCCATGCGAAAAAGCGGTAAAAACCATGGAAGCGAAAGCTGCGCAAGGATTTGCGTGATACAAGATAAATCGCAACAGACACAATAATAAAAACAGCAAGTCTGAATATTATTAGCATGGTGTCATGGCCATTTTACCAAGAATATGCCTTAAGGGACTGCGAGGGGTTCTATCTCCCCGTTTGATGGACACTACATTCTCTGCGAATAGGCGGACGTATTCTCGTGAAGATATCCCGCTGGATGCCGAGTGCGGGAGTCAGCTGCTGCTGGGAATGTATGTACGGAGGCATTATACAAACTCCGCACCAAGGGTGTCAAGGATAGCCATGCGGCAACGTACCGGTAAAAATTCGAGGCGCATTCTGCAATTTCAAAAAGATGAAGCGGTCAATGACTTCAGGAAGGACCAGTGACTGTATACTTCGTACCGCGGTCTTCTCTTCGTCATTGATCCTTGCGTCTGATGTACACTTATGATTGTGCGGCGGCATTTGATGAATCGGAGATGTAGAATACCCATCAAACTTGATAATCATATACTTGATCTAGAATTATTATCCACCGAGACAACGATATAATAAAAATATATCGTACGGAGTATTCAAAGTCAAATGCGCGTTAGGCTCTTGCGCGGGGGGATTTTGGAAAGATGCCGTCCATGAGGTTGATGATTTATGAGTCTCAAAGAATGGCGATATCAACAGTTACAGGATGAATCCCGCACCGCGTTCTACAGCAGAGATTCTACACTTCGTCAAAAATTTTGTTTGTCTCGTTACCGTGAACCATCATGCTCGTTTCGTTGAATAGAAATGCTGACGAATGCCAGTAGAATAGCGGAATCATCTCTCATTCCCAATCAGGAAGTTGGCGCCAGTTTGGATAGTGGGTATTGCTGGCCTTTGAAGAAGGACTTGGAGAGCAGGATCATTTTTTGCTCGCTCTGGCCCCACAAAATCAAGCACCATTATGAACCCATCTGCTTGAGGCCTGCTCTTGGGTCTTTCCCTGAGAAAACAGGGAAGAGGCTTTTGTTTCCGCATCCCTTCGGGGCCTGGAAAAGGCGGGTCCATTTTGAGAATGCTGCATTTATATGGGTAAGCAGGGTTGACAAGTCTAAAATACATAACTATATTTTCAATATAACGTGAGGTACTCCCCAAAATGTACCAATCATGTTTTTGTGGAACTTCTGGACTCGCACAGAAGGGAGAGGAAAATGGAAGAATCAGTGAAAGCCAAACACCTTGGCAGCATCTTCGGGTTAAACAGACTATTGGAAATTGAGAAGCGGCTGGTCCGCAGGCAGATGGCGCACTTAGGAAATCCTCCCATCACAATGGTTATCGGGAACGGGAGCACGGTCTGTCCGGCAGAGGGAAAATCAGTGGGGAGGGTCATTATCCGTGACCGAAAAACACTGCTGCAATTTGTCGTCCATCCTGAACTTCACTTCGGAGACGCTTACAGCGAGGGGAAAGTCGAGGTAGAAGGGAACCTGATCAAGGTCTTGGAATCCGCATTCAGGTGTATTTCGAAGTCACCTAAAAGAGGTTTGGTCAACGCCTATAGAACAAAAATCATCAGCCGACCTCGATTGAACACCCTGAGCGGATCGAAGGATAACATTCACGATCATTATGATATCGGCAACGATTTTTACAGGCTCTGGCTTGATAAAAAAATGCAGTATACGTGCGCCTATTTTCCGGCGCCCTCCGCTACCTTGGAGGAGGCCCAGATTGCCAAGATGGATCACGTATGCAAAAAACTGATGCTCAAGCCCGGCGAGACGGTTGTGGAAGCAGGGTGCGGTTGGGGAACCCTGGCATTGCACATGGCCAGGCATTACGGCGTCAAGGTTAAGGCTTATAATATTTCTCATCAGCAGATCGTCTGGGCACGCGAACGGGCGAAGGAGGAAGGGCTGGACAGCCGGGTGGAATATATCGAGGACGATTACCGGAACATATCGGACAGATTCGACGTCTTTGTGTCGATCGGGATGCTGGAACACGTGGGTGCTCAGTATTACCGGGAGCTAGGCAGGGTCATTAGACGCTCTTTGAAGGAAGACGGAATAGGACTCATACACTCCATAGGACGAAACAGGGCGGAACCTATGAATCCATGGATAGAACGGCGCATATTTCCCGGCGCCTATCCCCCGAGCCTGCGGGAAATGATGGAGATATTCGAGCCTTCTGGGTTTTCCATCCTCGATGTAGAAAACCTCCGGCTGCATTATGCGAAAACACTGGAACACTGGCTGGAGAGATTTGAGCTGGCGAAGGACCAGATAGGCACCATGTTTGATCAGAAGTTCATTCGGTCGTGGAGGCTCTATCTCGCCGGTTCCATTGCGGCCTTTAGCGCCGGAGACCTTCAGCTCTTCCAGGTCGTTTTCGCGCATCCGAACAAGAACGATCTCCCCTGGACAAGGGCCCATTTATATGCCGAGATCGGCCGCTGAAGGAGAGCACATGGACTCGTGCGACGTTCTCATCATCGGTGGCGGCCCCGCGGGCTCCACGCTTGCCTGGAAGCTGAGAAACCGAGGCCTGGACGTGTTGATTCTCGATAAGAGCGCATTCCCGCGGGACAAGGTGTGTGCAGGCTGGATCACGCCTGCAACTACTGGCCTCCTGCAACTGAACACGGACGAGTATTCCCGTGAACGGGTGCTGCAGCGCATCAGCGGATTTAAAACCAGCATGATCGGGACGACCGAGGTTCTCACACGGTATGGACGCACGGTCAGCTACGGCATACGCCGTTGTGAATTTGATCATTATCTCCTTCAGCGCGCCGACGCGCGTCTGCGGCTCGGAGAGCCCCTCAAGACCATGGAGCGGAAAAAAAGCGTCTGGATCATCAATGACGACGTGAAGACACCTTTGGTGATCGGCGCGGGAGGTCATTTCTGCCCCGTTTCGAGATTCCTCAGGGGGAAGGGGGAGCGAAACGGGTCAGCGGTGATCGCCCAGGAAGTGGAATTTGAGATGGATGAGTCTCAGCAACGCCATTGCCGGGTGGCGGGAGAGATTCCCGAGCTTTATTTTTGCGATGACCTGAAGGGGTATGGATGGTGTGTACGAAAAGGGAATTTCCTCAATATCGGGCTTGGCCGTGAAGGCAACATGAACGTCGCGGAGCAGGTTCGGTCATTCTTCGGTTATCTGAGGGACAAGAAGACTATCCCGGCGAATACCCCGAGCAACTTCAGGGGGCATGCCTACATGCTGTATCATGGTGCATCTCCAACCCTGGTTGATGACGGTGTGATGCTGATCGGGGATGCGGCCGGACTGGCATATCCCAAAAGCGGAGAGGGGATCCGGCCGGCAGTAGAGTCCGCCTTGACAGCGGCAGATGTCATCCTTTCCGCTGCTGGCGACTATCGGCGCGGCCGTCTTCTACAATATCCCATGCTGCTGGCTGACCGCTTCGGCAAAGGCGGCACGAGTCCCGGGATATTGATATTGCCTCAGGTGGTGAGACATTTCATGAGCCACACGCTCATGAAAAGCAGATGGTTCTCGCGGCATGTATTGCTTGATCGATGGTTTCTGAATGCGCACCGGCCTGCGTAACGCTGATGCCTGCATTCAGTTTCAAATGATCCTAATTTCGTCAATGGAAACTTCCCAGATTCAGGCGGCACGAGTGAACATGGCTGGTGTTTGTGTCATGTGCGGTTGTTCTTTCGGTCTGTGCCGCTTTTCTTCGAAGGATAGCAGGACTCGCAATAGATGTCCGTGTCAGACAAAAAAAGATGCGGAATTGCGGTTGAAAATTGATAATCACATGAACGCGCGGGTGAGTGGCATGCAGTTTAGCGTCCCTCTCAATCCGTTGGGTTATCAGCGCCTTCATTGCCAATGTCCTTTACGATGAACGCTACTGCTCGATTAGAATTCACTTTTCGCTCAGCCTAACGGCTAACGGTACGCATGGCCGCTTCAGGATAGCGAGTCCCCGCTACGAAACCCTGCGGCGCAGCTTCAGCAATGCGGCGCAAATCGTCCTTGCTCAACTCGATCTCAAGAGCCCGCAGATTCTCTTCAAGCCGTTCCCGGTGCTTTGTTCCCGGAATCGGTATGATATCTTCTCCTTGCGCCAAAAGCCAGGCAAGGGCAAGCTGAGCCGGCGTACATTTTTTCTCTTTTGCAATGACTTTGATTTTTTCAACGATTTGCAGATTATGTTCGAAATTCTTGCCTTGGAATCTAGGCATATGGCGACGATAATCATCCGCTGCCACGTCTGCGGGTTTTTGAAAGGCTCCTGTTAAAAAGCCGCGGCCAAGCGGAGCGTAAGCGACCAGTGAAATGCCGAGTTCGCGGCACGTCGGCAAAACATCGGCTTCCGGCTCTCGAGTCCAGAGGCTGTATTCTGTTTGCAACATCGCTATCGGTTGGGTAGCGGCAGCACGTCGAAGCGTTGCCGAACTCGTCTCAGAAATCCCGGCATAACGAATCTTGCCTTCTTTTACAAGTTGTCCAAGTGTTCCGACTGTGTCCTCAATCGGGACGTTCGGGTCAACACGTGACGGGTAATACAGGTCAATGTAATCAACGCGCAATCGCTGCAGGCTGTAGGATAAATAATTGCGAATGGAAGTGGGCCGACTATCAAAGCCGATAAAATTGCCATCATGATTGCGCAATGCACCAAACTTGACCGAAATAAAAACCTTATCGCGCGGAATTCCCGCGATTGCTTCGCGGATAAGTTCCTCGTTGTGTCCTACTCCGTAAAAATCGCCGGTGTCAAGGAGATTGACGCCGAGCTCAATCGCACGTCTTATTGTTGAGATGCTTTCGGCATCGTCCACTTTTCGTCCGCTGTAAAAATCCGACATCCCCATACAGCCCAAGCCTAATTGAGATACTCGTGCGTTCGTTTTGCCAAGCATCCGATATTTCATTTTTTTATTGCTCCCTTTCTTTCCCGGTTGAGTTATTTTGCGATGATGGCCATCATCATTGTTTATTCGAGGGGGAATGGGACTCCGGACAGACGAGCACATTCTGAAAGGTATCTTTCCTGAGTGGCGGCATCCGCGGCTGCCGGGTGAAAATGCTGAAGTTGTTGATGATAAAAATATTTTCCTGAGACCAAAGCTTCCTTTTCTTGGCTAGTCGCCAGCCAAATCTGTGTTTTAGGCGCCTCCTCCACACTATCGGGTGCTCCCGGTCCACCCATCTTAGTTGCCACCCAACCAGGCTCCAGTGCATTGGATAAGACGCCTGGCCATTTGCGGGCAACAGCAAAGGCAAGGATGACATTGTGTAATTTAGAATCAGCGTAGGCGCGAGATCCATCCCATGACCGGGTGTTCCACGTCAAATCGTTCAAGGTGGGGTCGCCACTTCGATGCATACCTGAACTAACATATACCAGGCGCTTTGGTTTTTTAATCAGGCATGTCAGAAGGTAGGGGGCTAATGAATTTACGGCAAAGACCTGCGGTAAGCCATCAATAGTCTGAATACGATGTGATTCACGATAGCCTATACCTGCATTATGGATAACGGCATCAAATAAGCCTAGCTCATTTACCTGATCTGCAACGTGCTTCGTTTCGGCGATGCTGGCAAGATCACCGAATATGGCGCTTTCCGCTCCGGGAACACTGGATAATGCTTCTTGAGCCCGACTTTGATTACGGGCATGTAATACGACCTGATGGCCATTTGCAACCAGTAATCGCGCAGCCATGAGACCTAGTCCATCGGAAGAGCCTGTAATGAATATCCTTGCCATAAAAATCCTGTGTTCTTTAGATGATCAAAGTTCATTCATGAACAACGACATGCATTGACCAAAATGGCAATAATGTGATTTTCTTCTCCCATAAAAAATTATAGATCATTTTCATGAAAATGACCACCTGGTTCTTATCAATCCGAAAGAGACGTGGATGGCCGGGATGTGCAATGTTTTGGACGGCGTCAGCGACAAGCATGACCAGGACGTCTCTCCGAGGTGAAGTTGGCCAAGTGGCAGGTAGCCACGGTCCACGCTCCCGCTGCCGTTCGCAGAGGTGATTCACGAAATAATCTGTTTCGCATTCCGGTCCGGCACATTCGGACGTAGACTCAACTGAAGCCGAGCACTGGATGCGGCGTATACGGCTCCTCAAGAGAAGCAATTTCCTCAGGCGTTAAACGCAATGCGAGCGCCGCTACGGCGTCCTGAAGATGATGCAGCTTGGTTGCGCCAACAATGGGAGAGGTAACCGGCTTGCTGAGCAGCCAGGCGAGAGCAAGCTGCGCGCGGGGGACGCCACGTTGTTCTGCGACCTGACCCAGGCGATCCACAACTTTACGGTCAACTTCTTCGGTACGCGAGTACATGCTCTTCCCGAACTGGTCCGTTTCGTAGCGTTTGGTGTGTTCGCTTTGCCATGGACGAGCCAGGCGGCCGCGTGCGAGAGGGCTCCAGGGAATGACGCCAATAGCCTCGGACTGACAAAGGGGAATCATTTCGCGCTCCTCTTCGCGATAAAGCAGGTTGTAATGATTCTGCATGGAAACGAAACGGGTCCAGCCGTGACGGTCGGCGAGATAGAGAGCTTTAGTGAACTGCCATGCGTGCATAGACGAGGCGCCTATATAACGCACCTTGCCAGATTTCACTACCTCGTGCAGAGCCTCGAGCGTTTCTTCGATTGGCGTTTCAGAATCCCAGCGGTGAATCTGGTAGAGGTCCACGTAGTCGGTCTGCAGACGGCGGAGACTCTGGTCGAGTTCGTAAAAGATTGCTTTGCGCGAAAGACCCCGGCCGTTGGGTTCGTCGCGCATGACGCCGTTGACCTTGGTGGCGATGACGACGGCTTCGCGACGGATGTTGGCTTTCAGAAACCGTCCAAGTACCTCTTCGCTGGCTCCGCCTGAGTAGACATTCGCTGTGTCAAAGAAGTTGATCCCGAGATTAAGCGCCTGACGAAAGAAGGGCTTGCTCTCTTCTTCGTTCAGAGTCCAGGCATGGCTGCCAGGTTTAAATTCACCGGTAGCCGGCACTCCATAGCTCATGCAGCCGAGACAAATGCGGGAAACTTTGAGTCCGGTCTTGCCAAGATTGACGTAATTCATTGACCCTCCTGTGGGAACGGGGTGGCTCAGGCCAGGTTCCCCCTCGACCGAATATATCTCGTGTTCATCGCAGCGTAATGGCTTTCTCAGGACACATTTCCTGGCAGCAAAAGCACGCAATGCAAATGCTGGCATTCACCTGAGGAATATTCCCAACCATGGATAAGGCAGATACTGGACAATGATCAACGCAAGTATTGCAACTCGTGCACTTCTCGGGATCTGCCTGAGGACGAAGTGTTGCCCGCTTATGGATCAGAGACTGCATGGCCTCATTGTGGAATATTGCTTCGCCACCTAGAGGGGGTAGTTTGAAATCGGGCAAGCGTTTCAATTCCCCGATGATTTCAATTGTACCGAGGTCGTAGTCGCCCAAGCCCGCCTCTTTCGCCTTCTGAAGGAAACGCAGCCTCCCCGGATCGCATCCCATCATAGTCGCAATGACGGAGTCAACGGCAACGGCATTGTCAGAAGCAAGGATTACGCCGATATTCCTGAGGTCTGGGGAAGCCGGACCATTGCCTTCCATGCCGACTACGGCGTCGACGATGAACAAATCCGGTACTCGGAGCCGAAATACCTCGACCACCACTTCATTAAAATCCGTCGGATTGCCGGCAGCCTTGTGCAGCATGGCTTTCTGCGCGCCAGGCAGTAAACCGTAGCTGTTTTTGATAGCTCCGGTCACAACGGTCAGGCCGTGCGTTTTGAATTTCGGCAGACTAATGATAACATCAGCTTCCAGCACAGCCCGGGAGATGCTGACGGTAGACAGGTATTTGGGATTGAAGGCGACTTTCTGAGAATCATTGCCGATGTTCTGATAGTAGCCTTTGGCTGCCTCCGTCAGGCCAGTCCTGGTAAAGCTTTCCTCGTTTGCACCGTAACTGAACAGGCCTGGATTGTCTCCCACAATAATGGAGGCGGGACCCATCGTTTCCACCTTTTCCACGACGGAGCGAAGAACAGCAGGACTGGTGACGATGCCTTCTTTTGCTTCCGAGCTTCGAAGTACGTTGGGCTTAATCAGAATTTTTTTCCCAGTTATCGTGATAGGAAAAAGTTCAAATGCCCGGTCCACGGCTTGGTGGACATTTTCATAACTGGCAGGATGGATCATGACTTTTGACATACTTTCAGCCTCCAAATTAATGGAAAATACCCCAAAAAATGCACTGTCAATGGATCAAGGCAGCGGTAAAAACTTCTGCAGCACCAACGACAGAGTAGATTCACTTCACCCGTTACTTTATTTCTCAGGCTTCGACGATGTCTTTTTTACCGGCAAGAGGAGACATCCGTCTCCTTTTATTTATTTACCGGAGCGATACACGTATGCGCTAAATATCCTTAAATGTGACTGCTTCCTGAACGGACCTCCTTGTGCTTCGAAACTGATTTTGAGGATGTTCGGCATCCGCATACCCGAGCGCTATCCCGATGATGATCGAAAGACCTGTCGGGATTTTCAGTTCCTTCCTGATGAGGTCAGGATGGGCAACAAGGGTTACCGCCGGGGCTGAATGGAGGCCGAAGTGACGCGCCGCCAGCATGATGCTTTGGGAAAAGAGGCCGAGGTCGAAGATTGACCAGGGAGTAAGTGTGCGGTCCATGCAAATATATGCGACAACCGGCGCATTAAAGAAATGATAATTCACTTCAGAAAGGTCCTTCATTACAGTCTTGTCCAGACAGACCCGCTCAAGGGTCATCATGCGTTCGGCCCGCATGTCATCCATCCGTTTCTTTAGATCCGGCGGCCATTGCATCGGTGCGGTAAGATCGGGGTTACGCGCCACGCAATTTTTAAGGTTCACGACATAGGCCTCGCGCAGTCTGTTTAAGACCTCGCCGCCAGCTACGAAAATTTCCCACGGCTGCGTATTGGCCCAGGAAGGCGCCTTGAGCGCCGCTTCTATGACCTTTTCGAGCGTGTTATGGTCGATGGGGTCAGGCTTAAAAGCTCGGACCGTAAACCGCGTGTTTAAAGCATCAATGATATCCATGGAAGAGCCCTCCTATTCCCATCTCGCAGATGAACGGAACAATGCTCCGGTGCACAAAATGCTTTATGATTACCTAACGTCCGATACTATCGACTATTTCTGCAGAGCTTTTTACGATAGCTGTTTTCTCGAGATTTTTCAACGATCGCTCATGCGCATCCCTGTCCATCGAAGAGACACAATCGGAAACAACCACCGGGTAGAATCCTCTGTTTGATGCATCACGCGAAGATGACTCGATTCCAGCCTCGGTTGCAATGCCTGTGAATATTAGCGTCGTTATATTCCTGTTCCGCATCATGTTCTCGAAATACGTTCCTATAAAGATGCTTGCCGTCGATTTATCCAGAAGGAGATCTCCTTTTGCGGGCTTTACGGCTTCAGGTATCTCTCTTTCTCGTGAACCTGGCGGCATGAAATTGGGAAGTTTGTCCACCTGCTTGACATTAAAGCGCCGCATCATGTTGAAAATGCTCCAGGATGACTGAAATTCCCTCGGAACGGGAGTTATCAGGGTATAGGCAACAGGCATTTTATTTCTTAAGATCTCCACCAGACGTTTTAACTTGCCTATGAACTCTTCCTGATTGAATATTCGGTCTACAAGGCCATTTTGAACATCCCAGACAACGAGGCACGAATGCCGGGGGTCGACTATTTCTGTCAGATTTTCATATACGGTAATGCCATTTGCATTTATCATTCATTGCTCCTTTCTGAAAAGGGATCTCATGTCGTCATGGTGGGCAGCGTTTATCAAGGAGGCCATCAACTCAATCTTTTCCTCACTTTTTCCCAGCTTCGCGTGATGAGAAAGCTTTCTTCCATATTATCGAGCATGCGCATGAATTTATTTATTGGCACAGCAAAGGTGAGTGTTTCCTTGGGGACATAAGGCCTGGCCGATACATCAAACATTCCGATTATGGCTCGCGGTCTGTCCGAAGTTTTTTCCAGGTAGGGATACTGAATAATTGAACCACAGCCGGCGGAAAAGGGACAATAAACTCCATTTGGTTCACTCTCGTCGTAGTTTGCAAGAGTAAAGAGGCCAGAAAGCACATCGGGGGCCGCAAAAAAAACGACAACGTCCGGATTATCCGATTCCTCAAGCATGTCGAATCTTTTGAAAACGATTGCGCGTGCCGGGGCCGCAAACTTCGGTTGGATCCTCACCATTTCCCTCACGATTTCCGGAGTCTTCTTATAACGCTCGCCTTCGAGCTTGCCGGGAATGCCACACGAGAGAAAATATTCGAATTGAGGGCTGATTTCATCTGTAAACCCGGAATATCGCTTGCCCCCGCGGCAGCCGATCGAGTCAGATTCAAAACGGAGCGAGACGCCTTTTCTTGCTCTGGCCAGCACGCCGATCATGCACATATGGGCTGATGGGGCTGGAACGAGTTCAGCATCGTCTGTCTCATCAGTGTAATAAAAAGTCAGAGGAAGCTCAGTTTCGTTGAAATATCGGCTCCACAGCTCGATAAACTTTGTCTTCAATGCGTTGTCCATGAGAGCGACCTCCTTTTCGGCGGCGGAATCAAGCAGATTGCGTCTCAAGTAATGATATCTAATGTGAAGTAAACGTGCTGCCCGCTAAGCGCCGATGCCTTTCGAAGCCGGGACGCCATCGGCATTTTGGGGCGACCATTCCGTTGCGGTAAGACGCCGACCCGCGATCCTCCGTCCTTCATCGGATGCCAGAAAGACGGCAACGGGAACGATGATTTCGGGTTTGAGCAGGCGCGAGCGGAGATCGGCGGAAAAGTCGGCTGGGATCATGCCGGTTTCGGTAGCACCGCCGGGAAGGATCTCGTTCACGGTTATGCCTGTGCCTTCCAAATCCTGGGCCCAGATGATTGTCTCGGACTCAAGGGCTGCTTTCGACGGGCCGTAGGGCGAGAACCCTCTGCGTTTCATGGTCTCGTAGTTCATGGTCACATTGATAATCGCCCCGCTTTTTTGGCGCAGCATATGCGGCACAGCAGCGCGGGCCATGAAGAAGGGACCGTTCACGTTCGTGTCGATCACCATTTTCCATGTCTCGGGGTCCGTTTTCCAGAAGCGAGTCGGCTCGGTCATGAAGGTCGGGGAAACGTATTTCATGCCCCGGCCGGCGTTGTTCACGAGCACGTCAATACGGCCGAAGCGGGAAATCGTTTCGCTTATGACGCCTTCACAGGCGCGGGACTCGGTAACATCCGCCAGAAGAGAAAGGGCTTTTTCCCGTCCCCAGGCAGAGACAAAGGAATCGATCTCCGCCCGCTCGCGAGCCGCGGTCACTACCACGCGGCAACCTTCCTGTACGAATCCCTCGGCAATGGCCCTGCCCATTCCCCGGCCGCCGCCGGTCACGACTGCCACTTTCCCGTCCAATTTCCCCATAACCACCTCGCAGTTACTTTTACAGGCTCACCCCTTTTCAGCGTACTCCATTCACCCATACACGATTTTCAGCATGCTGATTCCTCCCTCAACGACAAATGGATCGTAGCCAGTACATCCTGTTCATGGTTTCTTCGGGTATCCGACGGTCTGCGCTAGAATGATTTTTTGATCGGGCCTCAACTTCATGACCGTTGACAGCGCCTGCCGGTCAACGGACCCGCGTACAACCGTGGCAAGCCCTTCGGAAGCGCAGAAGAGATAGACATTCTCGCTGATGAAACCGGCATCAGCGGCAGAATAGAGATCCTTCTCCTCCTGTGACGATCCGGTCAGACGGGCAAGATCGGCGACGTAGATCAGGTTTAGGGGTGCATCTTTCACGAAAGGCTGGCGGCCGGTCAGTGCGCGGACGTCCTCCGCAAGGACCGGCTCCAACGCCTGGGATCGGGCATCATAGAGATAAAGGCCGTCTGCCATGGCGACATAGATGTCGATATTCTGAGAGTTTTTTGCCGAGGGAGCGGTCCGCCCTCCCGAGCCGGGCCGGTTGACACCGAAAGCCGCCCAGAGAAGATTGGAAAGTACCTGGGGCGGAAGCTCCTCGCTGCTGAATGACCGTGAAGAACTCCTGTCCCTCAGCACCTGCATGAGCGGTCTCCCGCCGTCCATTTGCGGCTTCATCAGGACCTTGGGCTTGAGCACCTCCGCAGCAGGGACTGCGGCGTACAGGAGCGTCATGACCGCCAGGGATACAATGAAGGAATATGCGATATGTTTCATGATTGCCCTCCTCGTTGTTGTTGAACTTGATATGTTGAGCGATGAATGCCGATACGCATCGGGATTAAACCGCGATCGAATGCACTGGATTGTGACATTTTGCCTCAGAGCTGATGCAGGGGTAGGAATTATTTAAAAAGATAGCGCTACATCACACATATGTCAAGATTGAATAATGGCATCGAATGACGGTATGGGTAGGCGTTACAGATTTCGGGTTGAAAGATTATGAGTTACAAAGAATGGAAAACCTCAACTGCGCTAGGAAGAAGTCCGCATCACATGATTCGACGGCAATTCTACTCCTCGTCAGACAATATGTCTATTTCCTAACCACAAGCGTGGAATGTCAATATTGTGACAAGGGTGAATGAAAATTGCTCCCCGACATGGGCAGTTCTCGCGGGTGCAGTGATGTCAATCCCGAACAAATTGAATGCCGACTCGGTAGCCACCCTCTTCGGGAGCGGCTGGTTTTCTCCATCTCACTACCCCTACCTTATCCTCGACGCTGCTGCTTGAGAATAACAGGGTGTCATCTTCCAGGAGATGATCTGTTCTCACGCATATTCCTGCATCGCCGATCTCCTCGAGGATGGCATTGATGACCACTTTCCCCGATTCTCCGGAATCCATCTTAAAGGCGCAATTGACAGGCTTCCTCAGCCTCAGCCGTTCACTGTTCCTATTCTCTCTGTTAGATTTGGAGACTTGTGCTTTTTCCCCCTGTCCAAATATGTCCCTGAACGTAGCGGGATCTTCCTTCTTCAAACAGGTTGGGCATACGCAGTGCGTAAATGTTGCGTTAGAATGCTCCTTGATATAGGTCTCGACTCTTATCCAATACCCTTTATCATCACGGATCTTCTTACACCAGGCACATATGGGAATCAAGCCCGTCAATGTCTTGATCTTGGTGAGTGCTTCTGTTAGTTGGGAGATAAGCTGTTCTCTCTCCCGATCGGCAACTTTGCGTTCACTGATGTCCTCTATCATTCCCAGGGCATAGAGGACCTTTCCCTCCGGATCATGGATCGCGGTTGCGGTAAGCTTGACCCAGAGACTTTCCTGGTCCTTCTTGACGTATCGTTTCTCCAGGTGGAAGAGAGGTGTTTCCCCCCGAAGAACCCGCTGTGACAATTCTAGACTTTCTTCTTTCTCCTCTGGGTGGGTAAGATCTTCAATGCTGCGTCCGACGAGTTCCTGCTCAGTATATCCCAGCATCTCGCAAAATGACTTGTTGGCTTTGAGAAACCGGTAGCTCGGATCAATGACAATCATGCCGAGGGGACCGTCCTCAAAGATTCTGCGGAATCGTTCCTCACTTTGGCGCAACTTCTCTTCTACCTGATTGCGCTCTGTGATATCCCGGGAATTTACCACGATACCGTCGATCAAGGGGTTGTCAAGATGATTGCTTCCTGTGGCATAGAGTACTCGCCATGATCCATCCTTATGCAGAAAGCGGAAATCAGCAGACAGTGTTAAATCGCGGTTACTGACTACCTCGCGAAAGGCAGTCCGTACCTTTTGGAGATCTTCAGGGTGAATCATCTCGAAGACGTTCTTGCCGATTAATTCTCTCTGATCATAGCCAAGTATGCGATCAACTGAAGGGCTTTCATAGAGTATAGTTCCATCACTGCTGACAAGCGTGATGATGTCTAAGGAGTTCTGAAGCAGGGCATGGAAGAATTCTATTTTGCTATACATTAGCCCTCCTAATTTCCATGGAAGATTGTGTGGTTAACCCTTTTTATCACCTCTTAAAAGAGCTTGGCTTTATCGAAAACTACTTAAATACAAGCACAGATATTAAGATTTGTCAATTTTTTCGAATGGATTTAAGGCTATGCACTAACGAATTCAAATTGAATATTGATGAGTTGCCAAGAATGAGAATTTTGTGAGATAGAGGAAGGAGTCCGCACCGTATGCTTCAACTGCACATCAACACCTCTTCAAAAATTATGTCTATCTCGTCTCCACGCACAATCACCCCCGGTCAGAAGTATTTTCAATAGTCAGGAATGCCAGATATCCTTTCCACTGTGAGAAGACACACCAAAGCTGCCCGTCATTTTCCGAGGCGTTGCAAAATGGAGCAGAATGATATTCATGCCTGGGAGCAGGTTCTTCCAGTTGATAGTGAGCGATAAGATGCCCATGGTATGGTGACCGTCCGGGGCCACCGGCTGAGGGGGGACGGTTGCGCTTTTTGTTCGTGTTTTATCAACGCCTCGAACGTCACTTTCTTGCCGAATATCTTTCTAGTAGTATGCCTCTTCTTTTTTCTGGATCTCGCGGCTGAGTTCTTTTCCCGTTCATTTATTTTTTCCATCAACATCGTGAGCCTGTTTCCCATGAACTCTCCCTGGTAATGCATCATGCTGTGCAAAAAGGTCCTTCACGAAGTCCGGCTGAACATCACGAATCAACAATAAGTAGAAAACTTATTGCATATTCTCGTACACAGGCACGAAAAATGATGAGCGGAACTCGCTGTCGACCTTCTTCAGAGCCGCCCTACCCGGATATTGGTCTCGATGCGACGTGAAGCTATTTCGAGGTTCTCTGACACTTTCAGTATGAGCGACTTGCTGCTCGCAGGCGAGTCTTCAAGGAGCAAAAAGGCTATAAAATTCACATAAACCCGTATTAAAAAGCTATTATTATCAATATATTATGCGCCTTTTTCATAAAATGTAAAAAATTCAGGAACCCTCTTGACATCTTTTTTATTTTTTGGTAAATATCGAGCTAGCACTCTACGGCCGAGAGTGCTAACTAGCGGAATCAGCAGTACCAAGGAGGAAAAAATCAAAAATGAAGGAGGGAACCTTGATGTTATGGACGGAGTTGGATAGATTCGGACTTCAGGACCCCTGGCGCGCGTTCGAACGTTTGAACCGCGCGACCTCAGGATTGCTTGCTCCATCAACGAGCGAATTTCCTCTGGTCAATGTCTGGATGGATGGGGACCGGGCCATCATCACCTCGGAGTTGCCTGGCGTCCAATTGACGGACGTGGACATCTCGGTGACGGGTAAGTCGGTGACCCTTCGGGGTTGGCGGGCGACTGAGGACACGTGCAAGGGTGAATGCCAGCACCGGCGCGAGCGTTGGAGCGGGACATTCACACGGTCCATCGAACTGCCCTATCTGGTGGACCAGGACAAGGTCGAAGCCAGATTCAGCAAGGGCATGCTGGAACTCACACTGCCTCGAGCCGAGGCGGATAAGCCTCGGAAGATCGCCATTAAAGCTGAATAGAGATAAGGAGGCACACCAATGACGGACACAAATCGGGAAATGATGAAGAAGGAAGCAAGCGTGCCCGAGGGAGTGGAACGCACGAAGCCGCGCAGGGTTTTCAAGCCTGATGTGGATATCATAGAATGGAAGGACGACACAGTTTTGACAGCCGACCTGCCAGGGGTAGACGAGCATTCGCTTGATATAACACTTGAAAAAAACGTCCTCACCATCAAGGGGACGGTGGAGCAGAAAATCCCCGCAGGATACCGCCTCGCCTACCAAGAATACGAGGTTGGGGACTACGAGCGGGCCTTCACCCTTTCGGACGAGGTGGACAAGGACCGCATTCAGGCATCGGTCAAGAACGGCGTTTTGAGACTCGTTTTGCCAAAGTCGCCTGCTGCGAAGACCAGAAAGATCGCCGTAACGGCCGCGTAGGAATGCAAGCAAACGAAGGAGGTGGACGTCATGGACATCAAGAATCTCATTCCTTTCGGCAGGAAGAACATCGAGGTTCGACGAGAAGAAGAAAATCCTTTTGCCATGATGCAGCGCGAAATGAATCGTCTTTTTGATTCCTTCAGCCAAAACTGGGGACTCGGGGCATTCCCTGAGTTTACAGGATCGTTTATGCCGCGCCTGGACCTGACCGAGGACGCCAAGGCCTTCACCGTGACTGCGGAGCTGCCAGGCATGACCGACAAGGACATTGACCTTTCCATAGCCGGCGATACGCTTACGATCAGGGGAGAGAAAAAAGAGGAGAAAGAGGATAAAAACAAGAACTACTACTATTCCGAACGTTCTTACGGTTCTTTCCTGAGATCGATCCCGCTCCCCCGGCAGGTCGAGACGGATAAGGTGTCCGCGAGTTTCAAAAAAGGCGTCCTTACGGTAACACTGCCGAAAACCGCCGCGGCTGTAGCTGCGACGAAAAAAATATCCGTGAAGGGGGAGTAAATAAACAGGTACGAAGATTTTTATTATTAACATGTGATAAACGATGTGATACAGGAGACAGGAGATCGCCCAGCAGCCTGTGCGAAACATACCAGACTACGAAAAGGTGATCTCTAAGAGTGGGGAAAAAGAAGCGATCCTACTGCTTATATATATGCGACGGCGGATCGCTGTTATGCACACTAAAACGCCATGTGCGGCCATGTCATAACAGACCGGGAGCTCATTGGCGCCGGCCCATACTCCGACAGGAGTTCCCGGATCGATTATCCCGGTGTTCGAACAGAAAGGAGTGCAACAGATGAGCATCAAGTTCAAGCCGTTGAAAGAGCGGGTGTTTGTAAGCTATACAGAAGAGCTGGAAAAGACCGCGGGAGGCCTGTATATCCCCGATACCGCCAAAGAAAAGCCGCAAAGCGGCAAGGTGGAGGCTATCGGCGAGGGGGTAAAGTCTCTGAAGGTTGGAGACAAGATCCTGTTCGACAAGTATTCCGGATCAAAGATCAGGCTCGACGATGTCGATTACCTTATCGTAAAAGAGGAGGACGTGTTGGGGGTCCTGAAATAAACTCGGCTATCCTGCCGAGCGACGTATTGCATCCATTATGAGGAGGATATAACTATGGCAAAACAACTTATCTTTGACCAGGACGCGCGGGCGAACATCCTGAAAGGCGTGACCATTCTGGCCGATGCGGTAAAGGCAACGCTTGGACCCAAGGGTCGCAATGTCATGATCGACAAGAAATTCGGGGCGCCAACGATCACCAAGGACGGCGTGACCGTAGCAAAGGAAGTGGAACTGAAGGACTCTTATGAGAACATGGGCGCTCAGCTCGTGCGCGAGGTGGCCTCCAAAACCTCCGATGTGGCTGGCGATGGAACGACCACGGCCACGGTACTGGCCCAAGCCATCTACCGGGAGGGCATAAAGAACGTGACCGCGGGCGCCAACCCCATGGACCTGAAGCGGGGCATCGACAAGGCCGTTGAAGCCGTCATCGAGAACCTCAAGAAAATGTCCAAGCTTATCGGCGATAAGAAGGAGATCGCGCAGGTCGGAAGCATATCGGCGAACAGCGACATCACCGTCGGTAACCTGATCGCCGAGGCCGTGGACAAGGTGGGCAAGGACGGTGTGATAACCGTTGAAGAGGCGAAGAGCATGCAGACGAACCTCGATGTTGTCGAAGGTATGCAGTTTGACCGCGGCTACATCTCTCCCTACTTCGTGACCAATGCCGAGAAGATGGAGGCAGTGCTTGAGGACGCTTTCCTCTTGCTGTCGGAGAAGAAGATCACGACCATGAAAGACCTTGTTCCGATCCTGGAGCAGACCGCCAAGATGGGCAAGCCCCTGCTAATTATTGCGGAAGACGTGGAAGGTGAAGCCCTCGCCACCCTGGTGGTGAACAAGCTGCGCGGCACCCTGCAGGTCTGCGCGGTCAAGGCGCCGGGATTTGGCGACCGCCGCAAGGCCATGTTGGAGGACATCGCAATTCTCACGGGCGGCCAGGTGATTTCCGAGGACATCGGCGTAAAACTCGAAAATATCAAGCTCTCCGACCTCGGCCGGGCAAAGAAGATCACCATTGATAAAGACAACACAACAATCGTCGAAGGCGCTGGCAAGTCCGTCACCATCCAGGGCAGAGTGAAGCAGATCAAGGCCCAGATCGCCGAGACAACCTCGGAGTACGACCGCGAGAAGCTGCAGGAGCGGCTGGCGAAGATCGTGGGCGGCGTGGCGGTGATCAACGTGGGTGCGGCAACCGAGACCGAGATGAAGGAGAAGAAAGCCCGCGTTGAGGATGCGCTGCACGCGACCCGCGCTGCCATGGAGGAAGGCATTGTGGCAGGCGGCGGCGTGGCACTGATCCGCTGCATACCTGCCCTCGACAATCTGAAGCCCTTGGGGGACATGCAGATCGGCGTCAACATCTTAAAGAAGGCGCTTGAGGAGCCTATCCGCCAGATCGTTGAGAACGCGGGACTTGAGCCGTCGGTCATCGTGAACAAGGTACGGGCAAGCAATAAGCAGAACTACGGTTTCGATGCCCAGAAGGAGGAGTTTGTGGACATGCTTGAGGCGGGCATCATTGATCCCACCAAGGTCACGCGCTCGGCGCTCCAGAACGCGGCCTCGGTGGCCGGTCTTATGCTCACCACGGAAGTTATGATCACTGAACTGCCGGAAAAGAAGCCCGCCATGCCTCCCGTGCCCGGCGGTATGGGCGATATGTATTAAGATTTTGCTGCGGAGAGGAAGTTATAACGAAAACCGGAGGCAAATCCCTCCGGTTTTTTAATTAGGCGTAACAAATTCGGATTGAAAGTTGAAGTGTTGCAACGCATTTAAACTATTACAACGTCAGGAAAAAATCGCGAAAACAGGTGATCAACCGAGATTTGACACTTCATGCCGAATACGGCAGATCCTGCGGTCACCTGCTGGACTTTCTGCTACTTCGTTCTTCATCACAATTTAAGAACTTGATCTTTCAACTTTGCCGTGTCTCCGCACTTCTAAGATAGAGGCTCGACGAATGAGCTCACGCCATATTTCTGACGATTTCTTCTCGAAGATTGAGCCGGCATCTGCGTTGACGATGTACCAGTCTCCACGCGATACCTCTCTGTCGATCTGCCCCGGAGACCATCCTGCATATCCGCTATACACCCGAAGCTGCTTTTGCGTCTTGTGAGCGCCTATCATGCGCTCAAGCGTCTTCCCGCTCATACTGACGTACACGTTTACGAACACCTTGTCCGCATCTTCCAGCTTTTCATTGGACCGGATAAGCATAAGCATACGCTCATTCTCGACGGGTCCGCCGTAATACAGGACGTCATGCCGCTTTTTTAAGCCCTGCACGGACGGGAGCAGTTCGGCGAGGGGCACCTTCGTGGGCCGGTTGATGATGAGACCGCTCGCGCCGGTGTCACCGTAATCGATGAGCAGGACGACGGTCTCCTGGAACCGGGGATCGGCGACGGTTCTGCTGGCAACGAGAAATTTCCCCTTGGCCGGGAGCGCATCGCCGTGGAGATGAGGTTCAGGCAACGCAGGCGCGTCATATGTCCTAACCGGGGACAAACCGGCCTGCACTTCTGCCGGAGCCAAGCCTGCCGGAAAGAGGGGCAAGCCGACGGCAAACACCGTGGTGATGACGGCGATAACTATGAATGGCGTCTTTCTCATTGGTCTGAAATTCCCGGACGGCATAGCCATATGCGTATGCACCCGCAGTCTGTCTGGTACTTTAGCCGCGATACAGGGTAACAAAAGAATGCGGAGGTGTCAATGCCTCTGATAAAGAGAGGGGCTCGTGGGACGATTACAATGCCTGCGGGACTGGCACGAAAGACAGCAAACGGAGACACGCCCATTATTTTTGTGGCTACCGTTCATGGTCAAATAATTCGAATGGACAGTGTATCTGTGGTTCCTGGTTGTTTCGTTCCCGATAATATTTGAAGCACGAAAAGGTGAATCTGAATCTTATTTGCACAAAGGACAAGTTGCCCTCATAGCCCGCCCTCCCGATCTATCGCATACATAGCTTCAAAAAAATAGGTCTGGACTTTGGCTTCTCGAAGGGAGAGCTGTCTCCAATTCTGCGGAACAGGATAATCTTGAGGAGTAATTGTTATCCCATCAACCGGATTACGGCTCACCCACCACTGTTTCGTATAGAAGTAACCTTTGGTCTGTCTATAAGTTTAAAATAGGCATGTATCTGGTCTATCTTCATTTCGTGAAGAGACGAGATATTGATAAAAAGATCGACAATTTTAGCAGGAAGCATTTCTGCCTGGTGTGGCAGAAGAAACACGATATCAGCCGCATTGAATTCTGATTCCACATCGCTTAAGCGGTCAAATGGTCTAAAGACGAATATCTTTTTATCTCGAAAAACAGAGGTGAGATAGTGTTGTGCTATATATAATGCGGGCGGTATATCAATGATGATGTATTTGCAATGGGGAAAAGCTTTCAAATAAACGTAGGCGTTTCTGCCATATCCTGCCCCGAGTTCACAAATAGTAACCTTATCATGAGTGGGAGATTTAAAGTTTTCGCGAATAGAGTAATATTCCAAAATTGAATTTGCCAAGTCCTGAGAAATCAACTTACCATTCAGGTGTATCCTGAATGGATTGCCCTCCAGAGGTTCATCAATGTGCGCAAGAAGATGTTCGGTATCATTTTTTTCGGCGAACTTCCACAACATCCTCGTAAAAATAATCAGTTCTCGCTGCTGTTTACGATTGAGCGGAACAGAAGGATCATATGTGAAATAATCCTTGAGAACGGCAGGCCACGCCCAAAGACTTGTATGCCGTACCAAGTAACGGAACTGTTTATCCCGACGCCCAACTACCCACGTGAAATAGTTTTGAGCAACGGTCTGTTTAAAATTCTGCAGACCGCTGGACTCAAGCTGTTGGATGTTTTTTTCGTTGAGCGCTTCCCAAAACCTGGACGGAAGATAAATCGCATTGCTGTGTGAGAGACAGTCAAACATTGATTGTAATATATCGTTCATTTAATAAGAACCCATTCCCATGAAATTTCAACTAATATATATGCTATATCCAATGCGATGTCAACGATTTAGAAGCGAAATGATTTAGAAGCGAAAAGAGTGCAGCAGCCTTTGCTCAATCGTTTTTCTTCTGGCTTGAGGATGAATGCCTCAAAAAACCAAAAACGTTCCTGTTCTTTTTCTGTTCCTGTCCTCCAAAAAGAAAGGCGCATTCGTGTATGCTGTAAGTCCTTGAATTAGTTGGGTGGGGAGAGGGGTGAGTGAGCCCATTTGGGGTGACGGACCACAAGCATCCTGATCGATCTTGGCCCACAGGAGGGTCTAAAAAGCTGCGGTGGTAAGTAACCGGTAAAATTGCCTATTTATGGATTGAAACACGCGGAACAACGAAGTGACAGGAGGGGACGTTCTTTGTATGAGCCTTTCGGATGGCCGTTTAGCCATGCGGTTCTTTATCGGTCTGATCTGAACTTCAAGACGGGTAGACGCTTTGCAGACGGTTTTATGTTATAATAATTGACACGTGGTATTAATGGCTGATAAGAAACAGTATTATCAGAAACTTGAAAGAGAACCTGTCTTGCCTCAAGATGAAGTGTTAGCGTGGATGGTGAAAAAGCGTTCCCAACACTGTCGGCGACAGGCTCTGGCGCATATCATTTGTTGGTGCGACGACGTTCTAGTAAAGAGCACAACGTGGAGACTACGATGCATCCGCAACACAGCTCCGAGCCGATTGATTTAATAACACCAAATCAAAGCAGTCCGCCCAGGATGCAGCCTGTGCGAACCAGACATTTCCTTAGGCAAGGACTGCTCGCCGTGCTTCTCGCCGTTGTGTGTGCTGTGCCGGTCATGGCTGCACCGCTTCAGCTGCCGGCGATTGTTGAGCCCGCCAGCCAAGAGCATCACGTCGGCAAACTTATATTTGTTGAATTGGTGACGCCGGACCTCGCCGCGGCCAAGCAGTTCTATGGGGGACTGTTTGGGTGGACATTTCGCGACATTCAGGATGGGGGGAAAGAATACGCCGAGGTATTACTCGACGGTCGTCCGGTCGCGGGTATGATTCAAAAGAAGCTGCCCGCAAGTGAGCATCGACAGCCAGCGTGGCTGAGCTTCTTCGCGGTGGGCGATGTCGATGCGGCAAAAAAGGTTGCTTTGGAAAATGCCGCGAAGGTGCTGTTCGAGCCGCATAGCATCCCAGACCGCGGCCGGGAAGCAGTCTTCGCGGATCCGGAGGGAGCCGTTTTTGCGGTCCTCGCTTCCAGCAGCGGTGATCCGCCCGATGTTCTGGCTGCACCCGGAGAATGGATTTGGACCTCGTTGTTCTCGAGCGATGCGGACGCCGATGCTGCCTTCTACCAGAAGCTATTCGACTACGAAGTATTCGAGTTGCCCTCTAGCGAGGGAGCCCAACATCTCCTGCTCGCGTCCGACAACTATGCTCGTGCGAGCATAAATACGCTGCCTTCGAATCGGCCCAATGCCCGTCCCCACTGGCTCAATTTCGTACGCGTCAAGGATGCGGCCGAGATGGCTGCAAAGGTCGTTGCCCTTGGTGGCCGCGTGGTGGTCGAGCCGCGGGTTGACCGCAACGGCGGCAAGGTCGCGGTTGTCGCCGATCCCTTGGGGGCACACTTTGGATTGCTTGAATGGCCCGACACTGAGAGTAAAGAGGTGCCCAAGTGAATATCTTGTCCTTACGCCGGTTAGCGCGAGACGTCGTGGTTTGGACGTTAATGGTCTTCTTGTTCGGCTGCATTGTGCCTGGTGGCGGCTACTACGGCGACGAGGACAGTGGGGCGGATTATTATGAACCCTACGGTGTCATTTACGGCGGCTGGGGACCTGGCTACCACGTGGCGCCGTATCGCGGCCGTGACCATCATCCAGAAAGGGAAGGTGGCCACCCATCTGGGCGACCTTACAGGTCCGCGCCTGCTACCCGCTCGATTCCGTCTATTCCATCGCAACCGCGTTCTGGTGGTTCGCGATCACGTTGAAGCGCGGCCTAATAAAAGTTTTTAGAGAGAAACATCTGTAACACTGGATTGCGAATCATCATATCCCATCTTGCCATCGCCAGATACTTCCCCCATAAATTATTTCTTGTTATGAGACGGGTTTTGTGGAATGTCAAAAATGGGCGTTGGGATTCTAAGCTGACGTACAAGAACATACGGTTATTGGATCGTCATCTCGCTGGCGTCCTCGTGACCACATAATAATTCCCAACAGTTATTTTGCTTTCCTATATAATTAAAGTGATTCATGAACCTGACTCCGTGCACGAACAAGATATTGCATTATCGCCGTAGCCCCGTGATCTAAAGGTTTTTGTATGCACACTGAACGCATCGACGTCATATCCTATTCAGGGAGCAAGGGTGAAGAACGTCCCGTAACGTTCATCCTTCGCGGATTCCGCATCGATATTGTAAAGATCCTGGACCGCTGGGTCGAGGAAGGGTTCAAGGACAGGACGCAAAAGCGATACTTCAGGGTGAAAGGAAGCGACGGAAATACTCATCGGATCTATTACGACGAGAATATTCTGGAATGGTACTACGCGTCATGACAGCGGCGGAGTCTATACAGGCACTCATCAAGCAGCACCAGGGAAGGTTTTCTGTTGAACTCGGCATCAACCTTTCTTCGGGCCGTTCCCGGGAGATCTTCAAGTGGTTTCTTGCGTCCATCCTCTTCGGTGCGAGGATATCCGAAAGTATCGTGAAAAAGACCTTTCGAGAATTCGCTTCACGGGATGTAGTGTCTCCAAAAGCCATTCTCGATACCGGATGGGACGGTCTCGTTGCCATTCTGGACCAGGGCGGCTATGTGCGGTACGACTTCAAGACTGCGACCAAGCTGTTGGACATGTGCAAGGCGTTGACGGAGAACTACCAGATGGATTTGTCGAATCTCCATAGTGCCGCAGCCGATCCGCGGGACCTTGAACAGCGGCTCAAGTCGCTCGCTAGGGGCATCGGCGATGTGACTGTAAACATTTTTCTTCGGGAGATGCGCGGCATCTGGGAAAAGGCAGATCCTCTTCCCTCAGATCTGGTAGTCATGGCAGCAAAAGACAGGGGCATCGTCCCGGAATTGATGAAGGACAGGAGAAAGATCCTTGATCTCCTGCGGAAGTCATGGAAAAAAGCAGGCATACGGATAAAGAGCTTTTCGGACTTTGAGGCGGCTCTTGTGAGAGCGGCTATAGAAGCGCGGAGAAAGAAACAACGCCGACCGGGGAAGTGATCATAAACTATAAAGGACAAAAGAACCTGAAAGCTGCAAAAAAAGTGCACGAATTCCCCTTCTTTTTTTCCTCTCCCGGAATCCCGAGTGATAGATTGTTGAATTACCTAAGGCCGCAGCCGTGACAGATCATGCGGCCTTTTTCAGTTTTTCTAGCACGTTCTTCAGTACTTCTTCGTCCACTTTCAGCTCATCGCGGCTGTTCTTCCGCATGCTGCCGGAGGCCACTAGCTCTCTGATTTGCGGAATCGTCGTCTCCTCCAGTTCATGAACGAGCAAGTCACGTTCCTTTTTATCCAGATCGATGATCATGCGATTCACCTCTTTTTCTTCAGAACGTTTGTTCTCAATAATTAAATTATAGCACCGGAAAAGAGATTAAGGAGACCCGGGGGGGCGCTTCGAGCGCTGTCGGTTCCTGACGTCGTGATTCATGTTCCAGCACTTAAGCATTACATTATTTTTCATCTACATGATTTTGGCAAGAGCTATGTCTCAGCCGAAATCTTTTTCTGCATCCAGAATATGACAGCTCTGATGATTACCTAGGAGCTTCCAGTATTCAGGAAACGAAATGTTTACGATTGCTGATTGAAGGTCAGCAAAGAGGGGCGCGTGGCCTGCACCGCGCTTAGGCCATTTCTACCCGGTCCCGCCCGTTCGCCTTTGCCTGATATAATGCGCGGTCCACCCGCTGGGTGAGTTGATCTTCAGTATCGTTGATGAGCTGTGCCACACCGAAGCTGCACGTTACTCTCCCGACTCCCTGGATATGATGCCGTCCAATCATGAAGCGCAGATTTTCCGCGAGTAATCGAGCATTATCCTGCTCGGTGTTAGTCGCCAAGAGCATGAACTCCTCGCCGCCCCACCGTGCGAAGAAGTCATGAACTCTGATATTCTCCTTAACCAGTCCAACGATTTCATACAGAACCCTATCGCCCACATGATGGCCATAGGAATCGTTGATATTTTTGAAATGGTCGATGTCGAACATGATCAGGGAGAGCGGAATAGCGTACCGTTTCGACCGCTGGATCTCGGAGTTCAGGGTATTGTTGAACTTCAACCGGTTTAAGATGCCCGTTAGCGGGTCGGTGGTTGCCTGACGCTCTAATAGCTCGTTGAGCCGCTTCAACTCCTCGGCCGCCTTTTTGCGCTCTATCGCATAGCGGATAGAGCGCTGCAGTAGACTACCGGCGATTTGTCCTTTTACGAGATAGTCCTGTGCGCCTTTGTGAACGGCTTCCATAGCCAAATCGTCATCATCATGACCAGTCAGAACTATTATGGGGACATTGGGTGATAGAGCATGTACCTTTTCAAAAGCGCTGAGGCCATGGGCGTCCGGCAGGCCGAGGTCCAGTAGCACCACATCAACACTCCCGCTATTCAGGTATTCCAGCCCTTTACGGAGTTCGTCAACATGATGGACCTGATATAAAACCTTCTTTGCGGTGGACAAATAACGATGAATGAGTAGGGCATCGTCGTGATTATCTTCGATAAGCAGAACGACGATCATTTCTGTATCCATGAATGCCCCCCTACCGGTCTGAAGAAATCTTATCGAACGAATAAGTTGACTTATCCAAGCATTTTAAATTGCATGTTATCCAAGCCCCGAACAAGGATCTTGACACCGTTAGTCACGAATATATGCCTGATGCAGGGAGATGTCAACGATTTCAACGGGATGTCAAGGCAAAGTAAAAATGATGTCCTTTTCAACGGGATTTCAACGGGATTTCAATGGGATGCCAAATCCGCAATGAATCAGCCTGATACCGCTGCGTGGGTTTCCGGCGGCACATCCCCGTATCAGATGGATACAGATGGAGGATGGTTTGCCCTGCTGCCAGATCCTCGTTGGTGCCGATATTGAAACCATCGGAGCCTGTTCCGTAAGCATGGTGATTTTCGCATTCTGCAAGGAGTTCCATAAGCAGCGACTTCGTCCCTATTGCCTCAAAAATCGATGCGGTATGGGGCTTCGGTGTGATCAGTACGTGTCCAGGGGAAACAGGGAGCGTGTCTCTAATGGCAATAGCAAGAGAATGTTGAGCTACGATTTTATCAGATGCTACCGCACAAAAATCCTGGTCATGGCGTCGTCCTCCCGTTAAAATCTCAACGTCGCCTTGAGCCTCTTCGGGTTCAGCAATAAATCCAGACCATCGACCGCGCTCCGCACATGGATATTCGCTGCTACGATCGCGTCAACAGAACATCCTTCTCCCTCTGACACCGCGATTCCGATCCTCGCTATTTTGAGCATTTTCCGGTCGTTATTTCCGTTCCCAAATGCGGTTACGCTCTCCGCACCAAGTTTCGCTACATACGCTTCTTTCTGTACATCGTGATTTGCTCCAGTTAAAATATGTATTTCGCAGTTGATGCCTTTCAGTTCAGCCTGCGCTTTGCCGAAGGTATCGGCGGTGAGGATGTGTATTTTCATTAACTCCGCCAGCGTATTCAGCCGCGCAGCCACTCGTGGTAATAGTTTACCATCCACGGACAATGTGCCGGTAAAATCCGAAACCAGGTGTGCCAGTCTGACCAAACCAAAGCCGGGGATATCGATCTCAAACATGCATAATTCCTTTCTTGATTACCAGCGCAACTAATATCTGCCGCATCGGCAAGATTCCCCTTATTTACGATCTCGGCTGCCGTCTTGATTCGCGTGAGCCCGTCTTTGATTTCATCCAGTTTCCTCTCTGTCTCAGATCGTATCCTCTTTCTCGCCTCCACTTCGTGCGAGCCCTTGGTCCTTTGCATCATGCCTCTTTCGACGGAATTCTCGATCCCCTCGAGAGACCGCTGGATGGCGATCGTTATTTACGCAAAGTCCAGCGTGGCGCTGCGTTGTACCAGCGCCCGTGCTAGTGCAACTCTGCTTTCGACAATATTTGCCCAGGGGAGGCGGTCATGAATGAGCCCAACGCATTCGCCAGCGAACACCGCAATCACCTGCAAGTCCTGCCGTGCCCGCGCCTCTGCGTAGGCCACGGCCTGGCCCCTGAACGAAGCAGCGCCCTTCGCCTTTGCTCGCATCCCGAATTTCCTCGACATCCGTCAATCAAGTTAAAAGATTGCCCACACAAAACCGATGCTAGCGGCCGAATAATCTGCATGTCTGCCCTGAGTCGAAAAGCTGTACAGATAACCTATGTAAACGAGCATCTGATTGTTTATAGGCATGCCTATGCCAATCTTAGGATAAAACTCGCCACTGAAACTAGTTAATCCCGCGCCCGCTCCCACCTTCATACCAACTTCAGCAAAAGGCCATAGATAATAACCCGTGGCGCAATAGCCCATGCCGATATCAGCTCCATAGGTTCCGCTTTCATTTTTTGGCTTGATATCATAGAACCCCACGTGCGCCAACAATCCTTGCTCGGCCATCCATAGACCCGCGTTTACGATGTCGCGATTGTTCATCGCGCTCACCTCAACGTTGTATCCGGCCATCGAACTGATCCGAGGATTTTCCTGTTGATCCTGCCCGTAAGAATTCCCTGACAACAACAACAAAAGGCAAATGAGCATGATACATGAGATTTTGCGGTTCATCAGGTTTTGCATACCATGAATATGTTGGGGACTCGGGATTTTGTACAGTTAAAATTATCGCTGGCCGCATTCCTTCTGTATGCAGCACTATTCACAATATCCGGAATGAATATATGCCTGATACAACCCTATGTCAATGTCATCAAAAGGGTGTGTCAAAAAAGGGCGTGTCAAGGCAAAAGGATATCATCAAAAGGGTATCGTTAGGGCATTCGGCGGATACAGAGTGCAACATGACTTGTTGCAAAGAAATGCAACTCAAACGATGTCCGGCAGCGCCCTATTCGTCACAAGAGGATTTCTTCGCATAAATCAAACCAGGGGTTCCTCGGGGATCATCTGTGAGCCTGCAGTTTCGAGAAGATGAAACAATCGTCAAATATCAAATTACGCAATCACCAGAATGTTTCCCAATTATTCGCTCTCCAGAATCCGTGATAGTTTCGCCATATAGATGTTGACGGAAAAGAAAAGGCCGAAATGAATCCTGAAAGGACGGTGGATAAATATTTATTATAGAAAAACAAATACTGCAGGGGAGGTCCAAAATACAAATCGACTCCGATTTCATTGTCGCGACCATACTTCCATTCGTAATGAGAGATTACAAGGAAAGTTAATTGAAAACCTAGAAAAAAGGTCTTGACAAGCCGGCATGATTTGTCGTATCGTTGCAAACGATTATCATTATCAATATTATTAAACAGGACCGGGGTCGTGATGAAGGAAGCGAGAGAGATTTTCATTGATTGCTTGAAAGACCGTGGGCTGCGGTATACAAGCCAGCGGGAAGCCATTTTGGAAGCGTTTCTTTCGGCCAAAAAACATATTACCGTTGAGGATTTGTATAGCATTGTCAGAAAGAAGAATCCGCACATTGGATATGCCACGGTTCACCGCAATCTGAAGTTTCTGTCAGAATGCGGCATCGCGGACGAAATCAAGATCGGCAACAACAGGGCGAGATTTGAGTTGCATTACGAACGGGAGCATCACGATCATCTGATCTGCCTGAAGTGTGGAGCATTCATTGAGGTTCACGACGAGAAAATAGAGATGCTTCAGAATAAACTTGCCGAGGCGAACGACTTTATCCCTCAGCGACATAAGCTTGAGATTTATGGAATTTGCAGAAACTGCAGGTGATTTTTTTGCCTTTAAGATGATAATGAATATCATTAACAACAAAGAAAATTCATGACCATCGTTGTGGTGGGGCAAGGGACAGGCTCCAAAGGCACTGCATTGAGCAAAGCCGAAAAGATGGGAATTGATCTCTGGATGTTTTCAAGAGCGTCATCAGGCATGGCATCGCAGATGGGAAATGGGGACGACGCGACGATTTTCACCAATATGGTATTGCAGAGGGGGATGACGCAGTAACGAATGTCACAAAAGCAACATATCGGTCTTCTTATGTATCGCTTATGCGGCATCTGCACACGGAGGCAGTTGTTATTTGAAACAATAGACATGAGCAGGATCAACGCGAAAAACGTGCCAACGGTTTTGGTAATGACATTCATAACAGATGTTGGCATGACAGCGGACTTTATAAGCTGACACGATCATTATGGACGACGCGAGCCAGCACATAGGGCAAGGGAAAGCACCAGCTCGAAATAAACGGTAAGCACGGACATGATGCAAACAAGGGGACAGTCCAGCATATCACGCGTACGGCCATGAGCTCTATCCATGGCGTGATTGAATTCACAGAAATCAAGATCGGCATTCCCTGTCAGTGAATGAAATGAAATCTGAATGCAACGCTCATGGATTTTTTGACTTCAGAATTTATAATTACAGGCCCGTCCTGATTTTGGAGGTATTGCATGTCTATTGTAAATGACCATGCACGGCAAAAGCGCTTCGCTTTCATAGGCGTCGCGATTATGTTTTTTGTGCTGGGCATTGAGTTCGGCACACACTTGTTCCACTCGTCCAGTCACGCTGCCGTGCAGGAGACTGCACCGCCCGCTCTCGTCCGTCAAGGCGACAAATTCATCATACCCCAGGTTTCTGCACTGCGTTCACGTTTGCTCGTGCAACAGGTCGCCGTAACTGATAGCCCCCACATGCTCGTGTCGCCGGCCGTGGTGGAGGCTGACCCCGCACGCACGGTCAACATTCTGCCACCAGTGGCTGGCAGAGTGGTCAAGCTCGGAGTCAGGCTGGGCGACCATGTTGTAAAAGGCCAGCCGCTTGCCGTGATCGAATCGGGCGATCTTGCGCAGGCGTATGCTGATGACGACAAGGCGCGAGACGCACTGCAACATGCTGAGCACACGCTGGAGCGCGTACATGGCCTGCACGAAGCCGGCGCCGGTGCCCTCAAGGACCTGGAGCAGGCCGAAAGCGATTATGCCCAAGCCAAGGCCGAGTTCAACCGCGCCGAAGCGCGGCTCAAACAAATCGGCGTACCGTCTCAGTCGAAAGACGGGTCACGCCTCCTGACACTAACTGCGCCAATGACCGGAAGCGTCACTGCACTCATGACCGCGCCTGGCGCGTTCGTCAACGATCTGACAGCTTCCCTTATGGTGATTGCAAACCTCGGTTCGGTTTGGGTAACGGCGAACGTGCCGGAGATTGACATCGCCCGCATTGCCAGAGGGCAGTCCGTCGACGTATCCTTCGCAGCCTACCCGGGACAGATCTTTCACGGCACTGTCGCGTTCGTAAGCGATGTGGTGGATCCGGACACGCGCCGCAACAAGGTGAGGATAGTTTTCTCCAATCCTGACGGCAAGTTCAAGCCCAATATGTTTGCCACTGTGAGCCTCAAACTACCTCAGAAATCCGCGGTGTTCGTGCCGAATTCAGCGCTGCTCATGAATAACGACAACACCGTCGTTTTTGTCGAGGTTGCACCCTGGACTTTCATCAAGCGCCCGGTCGTTCCCGGCTTTGGAGAGGGCGATGGTGCCCGCATTGACCAGGGGTTGAATCCCGGCGACCGCATCATCGTCAAGGGGGGGGTGCTGCTCAATGATTAATCGAATCATTAGCATCTGCCTTCACAAGCGGTACGTTGCACTTATGGTGGCGATCCTGCTCGCCGTTTTCGGCTATTACTCGTGGACAAAAATGTCGGTTGAGGCATATCCGGAAATCGGTGATGTCACCACGCAGGTTGTCACCCAGGTGCCCGGCCTCGCCGCCGAAGAGGTGGAGCAACAGATCACAATCCCACTAGAGCGTGCGCTGGCCGGTACCCCCGGGCTTGATTCCATGCGTTCGAGCAGCACATTCGGTCTTTCTCTCATTACCTTGGTGTTTCGCGACGGCGCCGAAGACTACTGGTCGCGTCAGCGCATCATGGAGCGGATCAATCAGGTCAGCCTGCCTGCCGGCATCCAGCCGGGCCTCGATTCGTTAACAGGTCCGGTTGGTGAAATCTACCGCTACACCCTGGAGTCTGCTACCAAGAACCTGATGGAACTTTCGGAAATCCAGCGCTGGATTGTTATCCCGGCACTGGAGCAGGTGCCTGGCGTCGTCAACGTCGACAACTTCGGCGGTTTCACCATGCAATATCAAGTTGAGCTTGATCCGGTCCAGCTACAGCGATACGGCATCGGTCTCAACGACGTGGTCACGGCTATCGACAACAACAGCTCGAATGCCGGCGGCAGCCGCATCTCGCGCGGGGAACAGGGCTATGTTATCCGCGGTATCGGCATGGTACGTACCCTGGGCGATCTTGGCAATATCGTCGTCACTCAGCGAAACGGCGTGCCGTTCCTGGTGCGCGATCTCGGCAGGACGACATACAGTCACCAGGAGCGCGAGGGCATTCTCGGCAAGGACAACAATCCGGACACCATAGAAGGCATCGTGGACCTGCTCAAGTACCAAAATCCCTCAGAAGTCCTGAAAGGAATCCATGCCAAAGTTGCAGAACTGAGCAAGCAACTCGGGCCTATGGATGTGCACATCGTTCCCTATATCGACAGGGACGACCTGGTGCAGGAGACGGTACACAGGGTATCGCATACCGTCCTGGAAGGCATCGGACTGGTATGTATTGTGCTGATTCTGTTCCTCGGCAGCCCGCGCAGCGCTTTGATCGCGGCGGTTACCATCCCCTTCGCCCTCGTGATCGTCTTTATCGTAATGCACTTCACAAAGATGCCTGCCAACCTGTTCTCACTTGGTGCGATCGATTTCGGCATTGTTGTGGATGGTGCTATTGTAGTGACCGAGGCCGTACTGCGAAGGCGGGAGGCGGAGCCCTCCGCTACCTTGAGGGAGCAGGATGTGTTTAATACAACGACACAGGTTGCGCGGCCGATTTTCTTTGCCACCCTTATCATCATCACAGCCTACCTGCCGCTGTTTTCGTTCGAGCGGGCCGAAGCCAAGCTGTTCTCGCCAATGGCCTATACGGTGGGTTATGCCCTGTTCGGCGCACTCCTGTGCACTTTTACCCTGGTTCCCGGCTTGGCCTACATGGCCTTCCGTAAACCCCGGCCGGCCTTCCACAATCAGCCGCTTCAGTGGCTGCAGAACGGCTTCCGTTTGCTATTGGAACGTATGCTGGCCGTTCCGAAAATTGCATACATAATAGGTGGCGCGGCGCTGATAGCCGTCATCGGGCTGGGCATGACTATCGGCCGGGAATTCCTGCCCGAACTGGATGAGGGCGCCTTGTGGCTGCAGGTGCAATTGCCGGCCGGCCTGTCGCTCGACAAGGCGAGCGAAATGGCCGGGGAACTAAGGCGCACGCTCCTTGAATTTCCCGAAGTATCTTATGCCATCACCCAGCTCGGACGCAGCGATGATGGAACCGACCCGTGGACGCCTTCCCACATCGAAGCGCCTGTCGGCCTGAAACCGTACAACACGTGGCCCAGGGGCGAGACCAGGGCGGAGTTTCTTCGCCGACTCAACGCCCGCCTTCAGCAGCTGCCGGGATTCGAGATCGGCATCAGCCAGCCAATCATCGATATGGTCTACGATGCGATCGGTGGCTCGCACAGCCCGCTGGTCATCCGCATTATTGGCGACGATCTCAATGAGTTGCGTCGCATTGGGGGAGAGATCGTTAACATACTGCACGGCATCCGGGGCACGGCGGACGCCTCTGTCTTTCAGGAGCCTCCGATTCCCCAGATCGCCATCAACATCGACCGCGAAGCGGCTGCCCGCTACGGCATCAACGTATCAGATATCACCAACCTGATCCAGACCGGGGTTGGCGGCGCACCGGTCAGCACAGTCTATGTGGCAGACCGGACGTACAACGTTACCGTGCGGTTCCCGGAAAATACCCGCAATAGTCCGGAGGCATTGGGCAATCTAACGCTGAACACCGCGGGGGGTGCGCAGATCCCGCTTTCCCAGGTTGCCCAGATCAAGCTGCAGAGCGGCGAAAGCGACATCACGCACGAGATGGGCCACCGCGCACTGCTCGTACGAATCGACAATAGGGACCGTGCCCTGTCCGATTACCTGGAGGATGCACAGCGCAAGATTGCCCAGTCGGTGAGCTTCGACCACACGAAATATCGCCTTGAATGGGGCGGTGAATTCGAGAACCAGCAGCGCGCACAAGCACGATTGACGTTGATCATGGGTATCGTGCTGGCGCTCATGACCATTTTCCTGTTCGCCGAATTCGGCAAGATGCGTCAGACGGTCTTGATCCTCGCGGTGGTGCCGCTGGCGACTCTGGGAGGCCTGATCTCGCTCCACATCACTGGCGAGACGCTGAATGTAGCCAGCGCTGTCGGCTTCATCGCGCTATTCGGCGTGGCAGTGCAAAACGGCATCATCTTGGCTGCCAACATCAACCGGATGCGCGAGCAGGGGATAGCGTTGCGCGATGCCGTAGTGTCTGGTGCGGTCGAGCGTTTCAGGCCGGTGCTCATGACCGCCACTGTGGCGACGGTGGGTATGCTGCCCGCGGCATTGGCCACCGGCATCGGCACCGATGTGCAGCGCGCCCTCGCCACTGTTGTGGTAGGCGGTCTGGGTTTTGCCACCCTGCTCACGCTGTTTATTCTGCCGACCTACTACTTCGCCCTGGAAAGATGGGTGGAACATCGTCAAACCACACAGCCCCAAGCGCTGGGAAAGGAGGAATGATCATGTATAGACCAATAATCATCTTATGTATTTTCCTGGCCGGGTGTGCTGTTGGACCGGATTTCCAGCGCCCGACCGCGCCCACGGTCGATCGCTACACTCAGCAGCTACTGCCTGCACAAACGGCATCGGTCGAGGTCAAGGGAGGCGAGGCGCAGCGCTTCGTGCAGAACATGGACATCCCCGGTCAATGGTGGACACTGTTTCATTCAAAACCGCTCAACGAGTTGATTTCACAAGCGCTCAAGTCCAATCCCGACCTGGAAGCCGCCCAAGCCGCACTGCGCGGCGCCTGGGAAAACGTCTATGCACAGCAGGGTGCGTTCTTTCCCAGCGTAGATGCCAGCTTCAATCCAACGCGTCAAAAGACTGCCGGAGTGTTGTCCAGTGCGTTGGCAAACGGCAATAACATCTATAGCCTTCATACCGCTCAAGTTGCCGTGGCCTATGCGCCGGATGTGTTCGGCGGCACTCGACGTGAGGTGGAATCGCTGAAAGCGCAGGCCGACTCTCAACGCTTTCAGCTCGAAGCTGTTTACCTGACGCTGACCTCCAATGTGGTCGCCGCAGCGGTAGAAGAGGCGGCTTTACGAGGGCAGATCGAGGCAACCAGGAAGATCACAGATATTCAGAACAAATCTCTTGCATTGCTGAGACGTCAATATGAGCTTGGCCAGATTGCAACTTTAGACGTGGTAGCGCAGGAAGCGGCGCTGGCACAAACGCAGGCCATGCTGCCGCCGCTGGAAAAACAGCTGGCGCAACAACGCGATTTGCTGGCGCGCCTTGCCGGACGCTTCCCAAGTGAGACACTCACCGAGGAATTCGAACTCTCATCGTTGCAATTGCCCGACGAGCTTCCCGTGAGCCTTCCCTCCAAACTCGTGGAGCAACGACCGGACGTACGCTCAGCCGAAGAGCAATTGCACTCTGCCAGCGCAGAGATCGGCGTCAACATCGCCAATCGGCTGCCGAACATTACCCTGAGCGCCAATTTGGGCTCCAGCGCCACCGCGATCAATCAGTTGTTCAACTCCGGCACCGGCTTCTGGGCTTTGGCGGCAAATCTGACGCAGCCAATCTTTCAGGGGGGCACATTGCTGCACCGGCAGCGTGCCGCTGAAGCGGCCTACGACCAGGCGGCGGCGCAGTACCGCAGCGCCGTGCTCACTGCTTTCCAGAACGTGGCCGACACGCTGCACGCCGTCCAAGGCGATGCGGATGCCTTGAACGCGGCCGCCGCCGCCGAGCGTGCTACCGCCAGAGGTCTCACTATTGCGCAGAAGCAGTTGGAGTTGGGCGATATCAGCTATTTGGCGCTGCTGAATGCCGAACAGGCGTATCAACAGGCGAAGATAAATCTCGTGCAGTCCCTTGCCAACCGTTACGCAGACACAGCGGCGCTGTTCCAGGCGTTGGGCGGCGGCTGGTGGAACCGGTCCGATGTACTCACCAGGGTCGGCCCGTAACGCCGGGCGGTGCTCTCGCAACGATGAATTTCATCAGCGCCAATGCGTTTCCATCGGCTGCCTGATTATGAGGGTACGCCAGAACCCGGGGCTCTGGAGATAGGTGCCATAATGATTCTTTTGTTTTATGTTCGGAGATGCTTATTTTTGAGTCCTAACAAAAGCACGTTATTTTTCTTCCACCTGCGTTCTAAAAAAAATAGGCAGTGTCATTCAAGAAAAGGCTCAGAAAGATCTATTGATGTACAGAACTAGGGACTGCAGAGTACGTTGCCTGGGTCGGCCAGGCAATTTTGTTGTGCTCCGAGAAGAAGCAAGGGACACAACGATGAATGAGAATACGCCAAGACGAGCAACCTCATAAAGAGCAGGTCGATGTTAATTTACTGAATTCATTTCACTAAAACCCGGCTAAAATTGTAACTTTATGTTGACACCGTGAGCCCCTTTCATTTAAGATAACTTCATGAAATGGCAAACTGTCGTCGTGCTTCTCGCTATCGCCCTCACCATCGCCATTCCGCCTTCCTTCTCGCTCACGTGCAGCAGTGTCGGGCACACAATGCTAGTCACCCTAGACATCTGCCATACAGCGACTCCAGCCCTGTCGTCAGGGGGAAGCATGCCTTTTATACAGGAGTGCCCTTGTTATCCTCTTCCCCTGGTTCTTCAAGAAACTTCTAAGATTATAAAGCCCCTCATGAAACCTGCCACAATTGCCTTTCAAGAAGAACGCCCCCCAAAAGCCTGATCTGCAACACAACCGAAGTTATTGAGTCAGCTTGTTGCCCAGCAGCAGGAAGGCGCAGATATACGCATGCGTCCGCATTGCTCTCTGAGAATAATTCTCATAAAGACGATCCTTCCTTTAAAGCTCGGCTCCACTTCGGGAGTATCCGATTCATCATCAATCCATGAGATACGATATTTCTGGAGTGGAATTTCTCTGAGTTCCCGGAGAGTAGCTGTATATGCGGTTTAAAAACGGCACTAAAATGAGCAAGCTTACAGAAGCTCATTTCTTATGCTGCGAGCAGCGATGCATCTTACATGCATGACAGGAGATCAGTCAGTGAAAATCGTCATAATAGCACTATTGCTGGTGCTCACCGTGCCCGTTTTTGCGGATGCCGGTCAGGTCGGAACATCGGCGCCGGACTTCAGCCTCGTAGATGTGAACGGCGAAGTAGTCACCTTGAAGCAGTTTCGAGGCAAGGTGGTGTTCCTGGACTTCTGGGCGCCCTGGTGCGATCCCTGCCGGGAAGAACTTCCGGCTCTCGACGCACTCTATAAAAAATATGGCAATGAGGGTCTTGAAATAATCGGAATCGATATCGATTCTTCAGAAAGTCTTCTAACTGAATTTATCCAGAAGGTTCCAGTTACGTTTACGATCCTTATCGACAAAAAGGGCGTCATCAGAAAAGAATATAACTTTAGAACGTTGCCGACAGCATTTATTATCGGTAAAGACGGAGTAATACGATATATGCAAATGGGGTTCGGCAAGGAATTTTTACAAATGTATGACGGCGAAATTGAAAAACTGTTGAAGCAACAATAAAACTTTTGAAGAGGAGACTTCACCATGCAAGATAAAAGACATTTCGCTCAACAAGTTAAGAAAACGAAATTTGTGCGAACATTGTTTAACTGCATAGCAGCGTCCATTATGGCTGCAAGCACCGTGCTCTTGTCTCCAGGAGATGCAAGGGCCTGTGCAAGTTGTGGCTGCACATTGAATTCCGATTGGCAAAACGAACAGCTCTCGTGCACGCCAGGACTAAAGATGGATCTTCGTTGGGATTTTATTGATCAGGATCAGCTGCGGAGCGGAACGAAAACAATTGATCCTGCAACCGCCAGCAAACTCCCGGATCCCCAAACAGGTGGTACCGAGGAAATCGAGAAATACACGGTGAACAACTATTATACGCTGGGAATCGACTACAGCACGGGCCGTGATTGGGGAGTGAATGTCCAAGTACTCTGGATCAATCGGAACCACAGCACACTCGGGACCGAATCGGATGGCTATACCCCGGGGCCCGGAGGAGGGCAGTACAACTCACATACTTCAAGTCTCGGCGATATAAAGGTAATGGGTCGTTATCAGGGGTTGACACAACGGCACAATGTTGGTGTTCTTTTTGGGCTAAAGCTGCCGACCGGCAGTTACACGGATACCGGGACGTCAACTGACCCGACCGCTCCTGGCCCCGTCCCTATTGATCGTGGTCTTCAACCCGGGACAGGCACTACCGATGTCATAGTTGGCGCATATTATACCGATGGGCTAAGCCAGAATGTGAACTACTTCGCCCAGGCGCTCTATCAAAAAGCGCTGGACTCACGAGATCAATACAAGCCGGGTGAAGGACTCAACCTTACCGTGGGTTTACTCTACGCGGGGTTTTTAAATTTCTCCCCCTTGGTTCAGCTGAATTATCGATACGTTGTGCATGATGAAGGGGATAATGCGGATCAAGTTAATACTGGTGGCACATTGCTGTATATTAGCCCCGGCATCACTGCGTCGATCAGTCCGCAGGTTGCGGTATACGGCTTCGTTCAGGTTCCTGTTTATCAGGATCTTAATGGAGTGCAGCTTGCGCCGCGTTACACGGCTTCCTTAGGAGTGCGTTATTCATTCTGAAGGCCGCGCAACGAGGGCAGACCATGTATCATTCGTAGCTTGATTTCATGGGAAGCCGATTACAGGAGATATTTGTCAATGTAATCGGCATTATAGATCTTTAAAGTTAGAGCTGGAGTTTGACATCGTTCTCATCGCTGTGAATAAGGCTCAAATCATGAAATGGCAGGCATTAATCGTTCTTTTGGCAATCGCCCTCAGTATCATTGCGCCACCCTCGTTGCCTTTTCTGTCCGATCATGGAGCGACGACGGCGATCGGAGCCCTCGACATTTGTCACTCGGCAACGGCTGCACTGTCGGCAAACGGCGACATGCCATGCATAAACGAATACTATGGTCATCCCTTGCATCTTGAGCTTTACAATATTTCTGAAATAGTAAATCCCCTATTAAAACTTTCCGAAATATCCTATCAAGACGAACACCCTCCGCAAGCCTGATCAACAGCACCTCCATCATCAAAAACGAGATTGAGAGCTTCAGATTCGTAACTGCCCAGGCATACGTGCGTATATTTGCGCATAGGTTGTCCGTTGAGGACATTCCTCCCCTTTAGGATCGGCTCCGCTTCGGCATATCCGCAGTCTCATGCTCGCACACGAGGATGTGTTCGAGGCGGAGTCATTTTATTTTGACTTCCGGCTTGAAAATGCGGTTGCTCTCTTTTGTGATGCATGCACACGGCACGTCAAATCTTCTTAATATGTCAATGTATTTGATCGTCTACGGCCTATGCAAGATTCCCCACTGATTGATTAACCGGAATATCTTTGAATAAGCGTGCTATACTTTTGCTAGCGATTTTGTATCAAAGCCAAGGAAAGGAGGAAATGCAGCGAAAGCAATTATTGCTATATTTAAAAGATTCAGGTCTATAGATACAACGCAGATTGTTGCAAAAATCTCATTTTTTCGAAAGGAGTAGGCAAAATGAAAAGCAAAAAAAGGCTCTTGGGGGCCGTCACGGCTGGTGCGTTCATGCTGACCATTGGGTTTTTCGGTACGGCTTATGCCGAACATGGAGGCGAGGCATCCATGGACATGCACCATATGCACATCCTGATGAACCATGGGCTTGAAATGGTTGCCGAGGGCTCGAACCTGGTCATGCTTGCCAAAATGAATATGACCGCCGCACTCGATCCGATGACCCTTGAACACGGTCAAAATATGATCAAGAACGGCAGAGAGGTCATTGAGCACGTCCTGAAGGGACCGGAGATGCAGGCCATGCACAAGGCCGGTCATGGCGACGATCCCCTCATGAAATACACCCATGAATTAGGCAATGCGGAATTGGCCGTGGTGGACTTGCTCGAAAATATGAATATGGAAGGCCCGATGACGGACGACATGATGACCATGCATCACATGCATATCATGATAAACCATGCGCTGGAGATGGCAACCCAAGGGTCCAATATGGTGATGCTCGGACAAATGGGAATGTCGGATGTGGACAAATATTCCATCGAACATGGAAAGATGATGCTGTCCAACGCCAGCTCCGTACTGAAGGAAGTCATGACAGGAAAGGCGATGATGGATATGCATGCAAAAGGCGTTACCGGCGGCAACGCAATGATGGCGGACACGCACAAGATCGGCAATGCGGCAAAGACAGTCATCGACCTCCTCGATAAGATGGCGTCCGCGGAACCGATGAAGATGAAGATGTAGTTGATACTGGTGAATTCGCTCTTTGACAAGAATGGGCATTCCGGCCTTGCTTTAATGCTTTTGGGACAAGGCCGGGATGTGTGTTTAAGTGGGGTCCTCCGATTTTTTTCTATATCCAGAGGACTTTTATATTGGACTGAACGTTCCATCGACCATAACGACGAATGAGGATATGGTGCGGTTACGAATAACCCAACCACGTTGAGGTGGGCGTATTTTGTACAGTACAGTCAGAGGTATCTTAAGTTCATTGTCAAGGTCGTCGGTATCAGTCAGCCTTTCAACCGCAAGGTCGCTTTCATAAAATTTCTGAGGGGGACCGGCTGTCAGACGACCTGGATCGCGAATCCGAGGATCCCGGGTCGGGAAGGATAGGGCCCTGCTGCGCAGATTCCCCTGAACCTTCGTTTGGGAGTTTACATCTGCGTTGTATCCCTGTTCCACCTCTTTATCGATGGTCTCTTCCCGAGGCGCAAAGGGAGGACGACATCCTCGTGGCAAGTTGGCTACATACTTTTAGCATAAAGGAAGCGCCGGCCCTCTCAAAAAGGAAAGGGTAGAAGCTCTTTTTTATAAAGAGGCGATGAAGAATATTTTACGCTATCAGCGGTTTGAGAATCGTTTTAAAGAAAGATAATCGCATCGTGAGCGTCGCGCCAGATGAGACACCGCAAGAGGAGCCGAGAATGCCACAGCGCGCAATTTTAGTAGCTGACGACATCGAGAATCAGAACGATTCTGACAAACGACGTTCACAGGCGATAAGCATTGTTGCCTCTTCTGTGGCGCAGCAACTCAAAGCAGGAATAGACCTCCTGTACGTGGAAGATATAAAAACCGATTCTCCTCGGGAATTTGATGCCTCCCACATTTACGCGTGGCACTCCCTGCATCAGAAAAAGCTAGAGGAAGTTGGCGGTCGATTTACCGTGCCCGTCCGTACGTTCTTAAAAAGCGGTTCGCCTCCGGAGCAGATTCTGAAGGCCCTGCGGGCGAGGGCTGCTCCAGAACTTGTCGTTATGGGCACCCGGGGACGGAAGGGAATGGAACGTCTGCTCATAGGAAGCGTCGCCGAAGAAGTGATCCGTCACGCCCGGCGTCCCGTGATGGTGGTCGGCCCCGTCGCTCAGGAAAATGCCCAAGATTTTGGCGCTCGGAAACAAATAGACGTTCTCGTTGCGACCGATCTGGGCAAAAACAGCCGTGCAGCGGAGCTCTATGCGCTTTCTCTTGCAAAGCGCATCGGTGCAAGGGTCTTTCTGTTCCATTGCCTGGGGGACAGTTATAGAACTATTATTCGTGACAGCAGTACGGCGGCCGGCTGGCTGCCGCTCAATCTTGATGAAATTCTAACCCAGATTCGGGATGATTCCAGCCGATTAATAGAACAAAAGGTCCGTTTCTTTCAGAGTCGTGGAGTTCCCTGCGACTACAAAATCAATGAAAAGTATGATGTGGCCTCCAGCGCCGTTTATCAGGAGAGTGAACATGGCTATTCGCTGGCAGTAATGGGGACGCATGGCAGGAATATGCTGCTGGAAGCCTATCTCGGCAGCACAGCCCGGGAAACGATCTTGAACTCATCGATCCCGGTCATTATTGTTCATTCCGGAAGATAAGGATCGTTGCGCCAGAAAAGAAAGCTGAAAGAAGACATAGATGCCACACAGAGTGCGAAAATAGACTTATGCGTTTTACGCATCGTGCGTGCTGGTATCGAAGATTTTTGCCTTGTGACAGATACTCCCGATGCCATGGTAGTTTCGAGATCAAAACCTTCATCAAAACCGGCTATGGCGTGAAAAGAAGAGCTGTGCTTGACCGTTGTGGGACAGCTTGGGGCAACGTTCTAAAAGAGCGAAAAGTCTGACAGGGAGTCTCAGGAAGGAGAATCGCCGAGGCGCAAATCCGAACAGTGCGGCGCCTTTTAAATCTGCTCATTGATTTGACATGCAGTGAATCCGTGTTAGACTTATTAGTATCAAGGACAAGATTATCGGTAATATTTCCCGGGGACAGCAATTTGAGCCAAAGTATGTCATGAGGATTGAACGGCATTAAATGTACGATAATTGGCAAGGTCTATTTGTTTATGGCCATGGCTCCAACCTATTCGGAAAACAAGCTGCAGAATGCAAGATTAAATTAAGAATAATTCAGGAGATAACAGGAGTGGTTATCAAACTTCCGGAGGAGGTGAATAACATTCAAAAGAGGAGAGGCAACTTGTTATGAGTTCATCTGGGAAGGGAGGGCATAAAATGAAACGATACATTGGCGTGCTTGCAGCAGTGTTTTTCCTGAGTCTCGGGTATGGATGTGCGACCAAGGATTTCGTTAGTTCACGCGTCGATCCACTCGAGGGGAGAATTAGCAATCTTGAGAGCAGAATCAGCAACCTCGAAAAAGCCGGCATGACTTCTGAGTCAGATCTGAAGAAGGCGCAAGACGCGGCTGCCCGCGCAGAAGAAGCGGCGAATAAGGCTGAGGACTCATTGAAGAAGTGCGAAGCTGCTCAGGAAGGGGCCGCATCGGCGGAGAAAAAAGCCGAGACCGCCGCTGAGAAATCCGCGAAGGAATTCGAGCTCATGCAAAAAAAATGATGCACAAAGGGAAAATGGAGGGGCCTGGTTCTTAGAGGCCCCTTAGATTAATTTATCCTGGATCATGACCATATGCACAGGAGAGAGAAAGGAAGTCGATGAGGAAAAATCTCTGTGCAAAAGCACTCGTTGGATGCAAATCCGTCTTTATTGACATTGCGAACACAGTGGAAAGGCAGACAAACATGAATAAGATTCTCTTAGTGACAGCTTCCGTCTTGCTGCTGAGTGCTGGGGGCGGATGCGCAAGCAAAGATTCCGTCAAATCGCTCGAGGAGAGGGTCAGCAAGCTTGAGCAGCAGGCAGACATCAACGCAAAGAGGGCTGAAGATGCGGCTCTCCGAGCTGAGGCAGCGGCGAACAAAGCCGAAACCGCCGCTGAGAAATCCGAGAAGGAATTCGAGCTGATGCAGACAAAATAATCGGCCGTCTCAACAGAATCCGAATTAGAGCAGGCCCTACCGCTTCTGATTCAGAGAGACATCCACAGCATAACCGGTTTTTTTCCGCACCGCAGCTTCAAGCCTGCGAGGATTAACGCGATTCATGAGTCCTTTTTTCCTGAGCAGATTTCGCAGCTCCCCGAGGTAATCAAACGTTTTCCACTCACTGTCTTCGTTAACTTGAACATATACTCTGTCGCCGCTCAATCCTGCCTTCACCGGCTGTTTGATGATGGTCACTTTGGTCCCGAGAGGGACGCTGTGGAAAAGCTCTTTGATGTCTTCGGGGTACAGACGGATACAGCCATGGCTGACCCTCTTGCCGATGCCCCACGGTACGTCGGTTCCGTGGATCAGCACTGTCCCCAGAGAAAGACGCAATGCGTAGTCACCCATTGGATTATTGGGCCCCGGAGGCACTACCTCGCGCAGTTCCGGCTTTTCTTTCCTTATGGATGCGGGAACATGCCATGCAGGATGCACGATCTTTTCCGTCACTTTGAACTTCCCCTCGGGTGTATCGGCTCCTTCATCCCCGATGCCGATGGGGTATGTCTTGACCAGTCGACTGCCCCGATGCCGATAAAAATAGTATAGTCTCGTCTCGGAGACATTGATGACGATGCCGTCATTCCTATTGCTGTCAGGAAGCACCCATGCTGTCGGCAGGATAAGCGTTCTCCCCTTTCCAGGGATATAGGGGTCAACCCCCGGGTTGGCGGCAACGATCTCATTAAACCCTGTCTTGTACCAGCGGGCGATTTCGTACAAAGACTCGTTCTTTGATACCGTGTATCGACCAACTCTGCCAAGGACTTCTTTTTGTTTGCCATAGTGGAACGCCTCGCCCCCTGCCGCAAATCCCGGAACGTACAAAAAAGCGAAGATAATGATGAGTCTGAAGATGCTCTTCATAATGCTCATTGTAGTGAATGAAAAAATGCCTGTCAAGCGACTGGGAGAAGAGGGAGGATATCTGAAATGAGTAATTGTGGTATGGAGAAGAGCCGTCGCCAGTTATCGTATGATGACCTTTTTTACGCCTTGGTCCTTCACCCACTTCGCCACTGTTAGAATGTCTTCATCCGTGCCGACGGCGATGCATCCGCGCGTCCAATCGACCTTCGCGGATTCTTTTCCGAGCCAGAGGCTCTCGCGGTGCGGGCCATGTATGCCTATGTTTCCGCCGGAATAGCCTTTGGCCAATTGCACCGCGTTCGGGTATCCAATGGGGATGAAGAGCAGGAACTTGCTGGAGGGTCTCGGCATACCAAGATCGAACTCACCCCGGGGGGTTTTTTTATCTCCCTTGCCCCGTTTCTCCACGCCGCACTGACCGATCGCTACAGGGAATTCGGCGATCTCATCACTCTTCTGACACATCCACATTGTGTGGCTGGCGGTATCAATGATAAGAGCCGTATCCTCTCCCTTGCAGGGGGCAAGTTCGGCCGCCGGAGCCAGCAAGGAGTTCAAGACAACCAGGAACGGAAAGATAATCAACAATCCGCGCTTCATACATTTTAGACCAAAATTCCGAAATGACTTATGATAGACAGCAGAATCGCTTTTATGTTCACATTGCCGTTGTGTCAATATACAAAAAATAAACGGCGACGTCAAGAAAGAGTATTGTTTTTGAGTATTGTTTTTGTATTGTTTTTCCGGCGATTCTGCAATTATATAGGGGAAGACAATGGATAGCCGGAACGAGCCACCGTTTTCACTTGAAAAGGCTTGACCAAGCAGATATGTGCCTGTGGATTTCATGCCGCAACATGCACGACTGTATGCCTACCGAACGGATCTTGTAAACGGCTGTCGGCTTGGGAATTGTACTGTCTACCGGTCTCGCGCGGCCCAGGATCGAAGATTACTTGACAGGTTGCCTCTTCGGTCTCGCGTCCGTAAATGTAGTTGCATCACTCGCTGGATGCACAACGACGGAGAGAAACTGTGCTATGCTAAAAAAGGAGTAAGAAATGAGGAAACATCCCGCAGTGACGTGATAAAGTTGGGTGCTTCTCGATGAAATGCTTTCCGGCGACATTGCTTTGTCGAGGAAAAGTATTGTTATGAAACATGCGGACGCGGACTAAATCACCATCTCAGAGAAGGAGGAGTGCAGTCATGGTGAAACTCAGATTGATAATCCTTTTTTCAGCAATCTTATTAGTCTTTGGTTGTGTTTCAACGGCAAAGTACAAGGATAGGCTCACCGACATAGACAATCTCAAAAAGGATGTTTCGTCGATGGAAAGCAGGCTTAAACAGGAAGAGGACGAACTGACAAAATTAAGGAACGAAAACGACGATCTGAAAAAGCAGAATCAGGCGCTTTTGGAGGACAACAAGGGCCTCAATGAGATCCTTAAATCCAAGGCGGACGCGTTGAATAAAACAATCGTTGAGCTCAGGGCTAAACTTGCCAACAGGGACGTGGATGTCACCAGCCTGCGGAACAATATAGATGTGCTTTTACGGGAGAAGGCAGCAGCAATCGCGGAAAAGGAAAAGTCCATCGCAGAAGTCAAGAAGACTTACGACAGCTTGGTAGGAGAAATGCAGGAAGAAATAAAAAAGGGAGATGTCACTATTACCCAGCTTAGGGACAAGCTTACGCTCAGCATGGTGGAAAAGGTTCTCTTTGACTCAGGAAGCGCGGCGATAAAGAAAAACGGGAAAAAGGTCCTAGACCGCGTCGCGGAGATCCTGAAAAAGGTGCCCGATAAGCAGATTCGGATAGAAGGTTATACGGACAACGTTCCCATAGGATCGGGGCTAGAAGCCAAATTTCCGACAAACTGGGAGCTTTCCACCTCGCGGGCGACTACCGTGGTAAGGTATCTGCAAAATGACGGTATAGATCCGGAGCGTCTCTCTGCATGCGGATACTCCGAGTACCGCCCAGTTGCATCGAACAACACGGATGAAGGGAAAGCGAAAAACAGGAGGATCGAGATCGTCCTCACAAGCGGGGAATTTGTGAAGATTCCTGCCGAGATGCCGAAGGACGCTGATTAAAGGGATCAAAGGGCCGAATTGATGGGGGAGGCTGCGGAGATTTACTCTGAAGGATAGGAATAGCTCTCACTCCCCCTTACTCAAAAAGAGAACGGTCGCAAGAGCGGGAATCCGTAGTTGAGAATCTCATAGACAACAATGGTGGAGCCCGGTGAACCCGCAATTCCAAGTGCCGCGTTATCCGGAAGGACAAGGAGGTCGATCTTCTCATCATCCCGAACCTGTTCTATCGCGATAACGGATTTGCCTTCGAAGACGGGTTCGTTGAGCTATGCGTAGGGGGATTTCCCCGGCAACAAAGTTATCAAAATCTTTCCACTTGAGCCGAGCCCGAAAAGAATCAGGCGATATTTACGGTCCGGGAGCCGGCTGTTTTCTCGCCGCCAGAACTTCTTTCAACGAATAAACAAAGGCAGGGACTGCTACGATGACCATAAAAACGCTACGACTGCGTTGCCCGGATAAATCGGCAAGTCTGGATCTAAAACCGACAGAGTACAAACTCCGGCGGCCGCGAACAGGTTCCCCAGGAATTGATGACCTAAGCATACGGGAGCTCCTGCGAACGGGGCGATCAGCGAGGCGAGGTTGAAGGACCTTATTGTCCGCTTTGCTGCGAGCAGCATCGTCAACTCTTATATTCTTCGTGCGACTCGACCGAGCTCGCATCTCTTGAATATGTTAAAATTACAGGAGGACAGCGAAGAATAGATTAAGTCGTCCTCGCATCTCCGGCTGAGGTTCTCGTGAAAGAAAGGGTCATTGATAGGACTTAAAACGAATGCATCATAGCGGAGATGAATGAAAAGGCAGCCACCAGGACATTGTGTGCCTGACCTGGTGTGTCACAATCATAACGAAGGCGGGGAGCATTGTATGAGGAAGATACAGGGTTTTGCATATTGGCTTTTGCCGCTGATCCTGGGAATCATGATCGGTGCGTTCTTCCACCAAATTATCCGTTACGATCCCGTGCCCTCCTCAGATATTCCCCGGGCAGCAACTCCGGAATTCCGACTGATGGCTGAGGCCTGGAACGCTATCGAGCAGCAATATGTCGACCGATCTGCCGTACAGCCGAAGACGATGACCTACGGCGCAATCAGCGGCATGGTGGAATCCCTTGGCGATACCGGCCACAGCGTTTTTATGACCCCGGATATGGTGCAGGACGAACACAGCTTGGAACGTGGTGAATTTGCCGGCATAGGAGCCGAGCTTCAGGTGAAAAATAAACAATTGGTCATTGTTGCGCCTATGGACGGTTCACCTGCTCAAAAAGCCGGACTTCGTTCCGGCGACGTGATAAAAAAGGTTGACAGCCGCAACGTGGAAGGCTTGCCGTTACCACAGGTTATCGCCATAATCAAAGGCCCCCCCGGCACGCGGGTGTCACTTACAATCATGAACCCGGCAACGGGAGAGGAACGGACAATCGAGATCACCCGCGCGAAAATAGAGATTCGCAGCGTTACCTGGCTGAGTCTCCCGGGCACTGATCTGGCATATGTCCGGATTGCTTTATTCAGCAAAGGAACGGCCAAATTCCTGGAAAAAACACTCGCAGAGATCGATCGAACCGGGGCCAAGGGACTTATTCTCGATCTCCGGAACGATCCCGGGGGTCTTCTGGACATAGCAGTGGGTGTGGAAAGTCAATTTTTGAAAGAAGGGGATGCGCTGTTGGAAAAGGACGCTCACGGCAAGGTGCGGCCCGTGTCCCTTGAAGGCGGTTTCAAAAAAAGCAGCCTTCCTCTTGTCGTTCTCATAAACGAAGGGACCGCGAGCGCAGCAGAGATCGTTGCCGGCGCTCTCCAGGACGCCATGCGCGCGACACTCGTGGGCGAAACCACCTTCGGAACCGGCACGGTCTTGAAAACCATCCCGCTCTCTGACGGATCGGCCGTGCAGCTAGCTTTTCTGGAATGGCTCACCCCGAAGGGCCGCACAATCTGGCATAAAGGCATCACGCCCGATGTTACGGTTTCGCTTCCCGAAGGCGCCTCTCCTTTGATCGCGGAAGCAGAACGGAATATCACTCCCGAAGGTTTGCGCGCAAGCAAGGACCGTCAGCTGCTTCGCGCGATCGAATTCATGCAGAGCAATCTTCCCACTCAGCGAAATTGATCAATCATCACGCCCAAGCATCGCTCTCTTGGGGGCGCATGATGCAGGGAGATAATTGGACACCGCGCATGACAACAGAGCATTTTATTGCTCTCAGCTATATGTGCAGCCGAACAATGCTGCAGCGGCAGGGATTCGCGACCTGATTTGCCCACGCCCCGTTGTTTGGTAATGGGGATTACACCCGGCGCCTTGCCAGTTTTGTTCCTGGAAGGTGGTCCGGAGAATTGGCCTGTCGAGTGTATGGTGACTTCTTTTGCAATTCAGCTAAACCTGGGAAGTCCTGCAAGGACCGTCGTAGATAGAGGTCATGATGATTACCACAACTTCCCAGGGCCTTTAACTTGCTCCAGTATTTCCAGACTCCTCCCCTATTCCTTGGAGGTAAGGGAGAGGCAGTTCTGCCGGGAGGGGGTAGCTTGAAATATTTTTGAACGCTCCTCGCTATGGCGGGTGCCACGGTTTCCTGCGCTCGAAAGACATTCTCGTATTGTTGCCTCTGGTGAGGGGGGGGTGACGGCCTGGGCAGAAGCATCGATATTTTGTGAGTTCCGTTTTTGACAGGTCGATGCTCATTCATAATCCCCTGAGGATGACAGCCACAAGGGAAACTGAAGAAAATATGCATTATGAGGTCATTCATAACTGATGAAGGCTTTCGGGTCAATTTTTCTGGCAAAGTAGGATGGTACAAGGCCGGCGGAGAGCGTCGTTACAAGCAGCAGCGTCATAAACAGAAAAACAGTAGGAAGCGGCATCCGGACGCTCACTTCCCATCCGAATGAGATTCTATTTATCACGTGCGTTATCACGATGCTGATGACGGCCCCCATGAGAAAGCCGAGCGCGATTCCTGCAAATCCTATGATGCCCGCTGACACGACCATGACCTGCCTGATCTGTTGCCATGTCGCGCCGAGGTACCGCAAGACGGAAATCTCCCGTTTTCTCTCGAAAACGAGGATGAGAAGGGCATTCACCACGCCGATAAGGGAGATGACGATAGCAATCAGCTCGATGGAATAGGTGAGCGCGAAGCTCTTGTCAAAGATCCTAAGCACGGCCTGCCTCAGTTCATCGTTGTCGGTTACATCGAGCGCGTAGGTGTTGCCGAGCGAATGATCGAGTTGCTGTTTAAATTTGGCGACAGACTGTCCTTTCGCGAGGTACACGCTGAGCTGCGTTGCATCGTCCAGTCCCCAATATTCTTTGAGCCATCTTCTATCTGTATAGATGAAGCCGGACATCGTAGAATAACTGATGGAAGCATTGTTGATGGTGAAGGCAATTTTACCTTTGGGCGTCTGGAGATGTATAACGTCCCCTTGCTTCAAACCGTATTTAACCTTCAGGTAATCGGAAATTGATATCTCCCGGTATCGCGCAAGCCTCTGTATCCGCCCTTTTTCTTCCGGGCTGATCCGTGGCCGGTACTTCCACAGGAGTTCCGAATTCCCGAACCCTGCAACGACCTTTTGACCGAGTAAATCAAGCTGGAGTGCGCGATATCTGCCGACATGTTCCACGCCCGGAATGGTTTCTACGGTCTTTACGATTTTATCGGCAAGGGGTGAAAAGCAGAAATTCGACGCGCAGGAAGCGGGTTTTACGTAGACATCGGCAATAATATAAGTATCGATCCAGTCGATAAAAGAGGTTTTCAGCGAATGAACCGACGTAACGATCGCAACGATCAGGGCGGAGCTCACAGCAACGCTCATGAGCGCGAGCGAGAACCGGTAACGGCTTCCTTTTGTGTCTCCAATTGCCAGGCGTGCGCTCGCCTTGAACATACGGTAGGCCGGCCTTCGAAATGCTTCCAGACTTGCTCCCAGATAGGCCGGCGCGTTCAGCGTGCAGCCCATTATAAACAGGACTATCCCGGCATAGGACAACCACGGAAAAGCAAACGGTACGAATCGGTAATCAGCATAGATTACAGCGGCCCCGCACAGGATTGCGATGGCGCCGATGACTGAAAGAAGCTTCTGCCTCCGTTTATACGTTCGTTCGAACGTCCCTTCCCGTGAGCTTTCGTTCGGCCTCACGTTGGCTGATTCTAATGCAGGGACGATTGAGGCGAGAAAGGATACGCTCATGCCCAGGAGCAGAGCCCAGAGCACATCTTTTCCCGTTATGAAAAAATCAGAGATTACGACGCTTTGATAGAAGCGGGTGATTGTCTTCTCAACAGCCAGGATGGAAAACCATGCGAAGAGCTGTCCGAAGGCGATGCCGAGCATGGAGCCGGCGAAGCCGAGCACCATGCCCTGGATTGAGAAAAGGGCAACAACGGTCTTTCTGTCCATGCCGAGCCCACGCAGAATGCCGATCTCCGTCCTTCGTTTGACCACGGAAATAAAGATCGTATTATACAGGAGAAAGACTCCGACGAGCACGGCAAGAAACGTGACAAACCGCAAATTCAACCGAAAGCCGTCAACGAGCGCCTTCTGGTCCTGGACAACCTGCTCTTTCTTCTCAATAGTAAGCCATGGGGGAACGACCCGTGTGATCTCCGCTGCCTTTTTCTCATCCGTACTCAAATCAATTCTGGTAAGAAGCCCGGTTTTATGAAAATACTCCTGGAAGTTCCCGAGGTCCATAAAGACGCTGTTCTCCGGGACTAAAGGGTCGTTGATCGTGTCCACGACCATTAGGCGGTATTGCTTATTGTAAACGTAGGCGCTGAAGGCGTCTCCTTTTTTAAGATTGTGTACTTGGGCGAATTTCCTCGTTATGAGCAGACCGTTTCGGCTTTTGAAAAAATTCTCGATATCGACTTTTTGTTCTCCGGACAAGCCGGTCAGTGCGAGGGCCTTTATTGTGTAGATCCCCTGAATATCGATTGTTTCATTCCGGGCAGGGAGAGAGGCGTTCACGGTTAAGATCGGCAGGCAGTTGCTCTCAATTGTCTTGACGGACTTGTACACCGCCTCGGGGAAATCAATCCCCGAAGAGTCCACGACCTCGTAGTTGAACGTTGGATTGATTCCCCTGATGTTCGTTTCAAATGACCCTAACGCCTTCTGCGTCGCAACATTCACCCCCATGAACAGGCCGATGCCGAGTGCTATGCCGACCACGGACAGCGCAGTGAGGAACCGTTCTTCTCTCACGCTCCTGAGTACGATTCGTTTTAAGAGTGCCGCAAATCTCATGGCAACAGCGTTCCGTCCCGTATCCTGATGATTCTGGCGGCAGATTCCGCTACGGCCTGGTTATGAGTTACCAGAACAACAGTCTTCCTGTCTCGCGCGGCCGCCTCTTGTATCAACTGCACGATTGATTTGCCGGTCGTGCTGTCCAGATTGCCCGTGGGCTCGTCGGCAAGAATGATCCCGGGCTCGTGAATGAGCGCCCGAGCAATGGCTACCCGCTGCTGCTCCCCTCCCGAGAGGGCAGAGGGATAGTCGTTCTCTCTTCCTTCGAGACCGACCATTCGCATATATTCCATTACCCTGCCTTCCTGACGCTTGCCGTTGTTCAGGAGAAGTGGCATCTCGATATTTTCAGAGACTGTTAAGTTCGGCAGGAGGTTGAAGAACTGGAATATGAAACCGATCTTTTGTCTCCGGTAGGCCGTGAGCTCTTCTTCGGTGTACGATGAGACGATGTCCCTGTCTACGACGATCCTGCCCTGGTCCGGAACATCCATGCCTCCGATAAGGTTCAGGAGGGTGGACTTCCCTGAGCCTGAACTGCCCATGACTGCAACGAACTCCCCGCTGCCCACGACAAGGTTAATTCCGCGGAAGACGGCCCTGGCACCGTAATATTTTTTGACATTTTCAAGTTCAATCATATACCCTCATCAAGCATTGACAGTCTCGTAAAGAAAGCCACCACAGGGAAACGCCCTGCCGTTGCCAAAACGCGAGTGCAGGAAGTGGCAGGGAGAGAAAAACAAAATACAGATTTTTTGACACAGCTGCTCGTTGAATATTTATGATTTATTCTGCTTTGTCATAACCATTCATGGTCAGTCAGTCTCGAAGGTTCTGGCTTTTTTCTGTGCCTCCGTGTCTCTGCGTCCTGTTCAATTCTTTTCATACCCTGTCATTTCCACGTAGGCCCGTCCTTGCGCGTTGCCTTCGACCCTGCACGTACCTTCCCAGTATGAACTCCCTTCCGTCAGTCCTCCCCTGAATTCCTGGTTTTCTATCAAGGGGGTGACAACGAGCCGCAGTTTTTCCCGTGGGATCGTAATTTCCCACTTCGAAGGATAGCGGATATTGGTCTTTTTCGAAGAATACGAGCTGATAACCTTAATCCGGTAATCACTCTTCGCAAGGTGCCAGAAGTTGCCCTCAGTATCTACGAGTGTTCCGGAGGAGTATCGGTCAAATGACCCGTCTTTTTTTCTTATGACGTACAGCATGATCTCCTGGCCGTCATCAAGCTGCAGCGCAAACCAGTCCCATCCAGCCGCGCTCTTCGCCAGCCCTTGCGACGAAATCTCCCGGTCAAACCAGCTCTTGCCTGTCACCGGGAAAAGAGCAGTACCCAGTTTCACGGTCCCTGTTGTTTCCAGGTCCGTGCAGGAAAAGTAGAGCGACGCGATGAGCGGCGATTCCTCGGATTTCCGTGAATATCCTCTATCGCCGTTTAAAACAACGGGTTTTCTCGGCAAGAGGACGAGGTCGAGGTCCGTCTCGTTTGCGTGAGCCGTAATGTGCATCTTTTTCAAATTTCCTTCCAATTCGTCCCTGTCTACCCATACATGCAGCCTTGAAGTGTCCGCGCCTGCAAAACCGTATGCCCCGGAATCAGCATCGCTGAAATGGTAAAATGCCTTTCCCTCGATATCGGAGATCGCGAAGTGAGAGAGATAGATTGAGTCTACGCCGAACTTCGACTCATATTTTCCCCCCTGAACGCCTATGATAAAGAATGTGAGTTCATACCCGAATTCTCTCCCCTGTGCGTCGTACAGGTGGCCCGTGAAATACCACCATTGGGTGCGGTATCCGTTCTGAACGTAAAGGTCCTTCGGCAACGTTACGGCATCGCCGGGAGCAACGTCCCGCCACTCCAAGGCCTCTGTTGAAAGACAAAACAAAAGTACAATGGCGACCGGGAAAAAAGATAATTTCTTCATAGACGTCCAAGGGAAGGGCTCAAGTAAAGTATAACAGATACATGAGAACTCTAGAAAAATCAGATTGGTTTCAGGAACGAGCGGTCTTGATGCTCTGCCGCGGGATAAAAAGCTTCCTTCAGACTAACCACTTTTTCAGATTGTCCCGCAATAGTTGCATTCAACACTCCTGATTTCCCCCCAGCTTGTCTTAATAAAACTGGGGAAACCCGTTATTCAGCCGACAAACAGTCCAGGCGTCAATTCCCTATAAAAAGGGATGTTTTGATGGGTTAAATTTATAAACGGTGAAATACCCACATGTATGGTTATTTCCCCTCCATATTTTTTAGGAAACATAATTTTAGTTGCGGAACACCTATCGGCCACAATGTTAAAAAACAATTTTTTTTGGTAATGAACGATATTTAACGATCTGTTTATGAAGGAATATTTCTCTCATATCTTTTTGTAATTTGAAATTTATTTGGGACATGAAAAGATGGAGTACTTATTGCATAACTTCTTAAAAGTAGGATCCAGTAATAGGCCTGCTTGGCTAAAGGCGCTGCAATACCAATAATCAATATTCTTGCTATGGCCTTGTTCAAGATTACTTTTTGTAACATTACGAAAAGTTCACTGATCATTCTTAAGTAAAACGTGCAATTTTTACTATTAGTGAAGAATGTGTTTATACAGAAGGAGAATTTTGCGAAACATAAAGAAGGCTATTTAAATCATCAAAAGAAAATCGTGAGGTGTTTGAATTTGATGGCAATGATCATTTAATCGATTATGCCAAGTATCTAATTGAATACCTTGAACTTGAATTTAAAGCGAGAGGTGGAATTAGATGAAAAAAATAAATTACATTCTGATAATATCTATTATCTTTCTGGTTATTCTTTGCCCAAATGCTATTGCAAATAAAAATTTTAATATTAATCTTATAATGAAATATTCTCAAATGTATGATATTGACCCTTCTATTCCTTTAACAATTGCAACACTGGAAAGTGGATTTAGAACCAACGCATTTAATAAGAATGTAAAAAAGATACACATGAAGAAGATTAGCAGAGAAAGTCACGGTGTTATGCAATTGACATTAATCACAGGAAAGTTTTTTAATCCTGAAATAAAGACTAAAAAAGATTTGTATGACCCTGAAAAAAATATAAAAGCTTCGATTTTATTCATCAAGTATCTTCTCGATAAGCACAAAAATGCTTCTCTTGAAGATATAGCGTCGATGTATAATTCAGGTGAAAAAGAATTTTTTAGAAAAAATATAAGTACTAAGTACAGAAGGGAATTTTTAATATATCACTCAATTTATAAGCAGATAGCGGGAAATTCCACGAAATGAAACTGCTATATTGCCCTCTTTTTTTGGGGTAATCGATTAAACTGAAACTTCCACAAATACTCCCTTCAGACGGCATTGCTCGTTACCGAACCTCTTTGGGAGGCTTTTTCCAAAGACGCCTGCCAACCCTTCAGGTGTGCGCCGATATGTTTCGGAAACACCCTTCGTCTAGCGACAAGCCAGGCATGCGGATCATTCTTACCTTCGGTCTCAACCGCATTCGCGGGGCAGAGGGAGGGGACAAATGCAAGGTGAAGAAACCGTGTAAGTTGCCTCTTTTGTAATTTGCAGACTGTACATCGTACTCGATACGGTAGATTTTCAGCATGATGCTTGGCTGCATCCCGTAGACACTACTGGGACCCCAGCACCGGGCCGCAAGGTTTGGGACAGTCCATATCTTGGACGACTGCATGCTCGGCACGTTGAACATGCGGTTGATTACGAGCTTACGCCTTTTCAACAGGCTGGTAACAAAGTAGAACACTCCCATTCCTAAATGTTCTTGTCGTTGTAAGTTTCAGGTCCAGCCTGTGCTTGATACCTTTGAATATCGGCGTGCCATCGCCCAGGGCAACCGGATCCACCATAATCTGATATTCATCGATCAAACCCTGTTGCGCAAACTGGGTGACAATGCTGCCGCTGCCCAGCAATGTCATATTCTTCCCTGACTGTTGCTTCATTTTTTTTATTTCTTCCTCAATATTGTCCTTCACCAGCCTGGTATTCTTCCACTCGGCCTTTTCCAGTGTCCTTGAAAAGACAATTTTTTCCGCATTATTCATTCCTTCAGCGACGATCGGATTATTATTGATCGCATTCGGTGTCGGCCAGTAACTCGCCATGAGCTCATAAGTTACGCGTCCAAAGAGAAGCGTGTTGCCCGCATTGAGCCCCTCGACAGCGTATTCACTTGTTTCTGCGTCATGCTCATGCCAGCTGATATCTCTCTTTGGTCCTTCAAAATAGCCATTAAGTGTTACGAAATTGAATACTATTACTCTTCTCATGTTGACCTCCTGTTATTTAATTGCCGTCAATCCACCGTCAGCGTTGCGCTTTGATGTGAGTCTACATACTTTCTAGGATGTTGTAACTTTCATGCTGAACTGAAAACCGGGATCGCATGGTGAACTCTGGCAATGATTGCATGAAACTTACTCCGTGGCCTGCCGGCACAGAGGTGTACCCTTTAGGAAGGATATTTTGATAAATGACTAAAGCATAATGCGAATTTCATAGAAAATTGATTTACACTTGATCCATCGATCACGATATGCGTGGACTTTGAGCCACGTCTTCGAGCAGCGATTTTGGAGGCTGTCGAGAGCTTAATTAAGCGTAAAATAACCCACGGGAAACGCGCCAGGCAAATGAACGTCTACTCTGTGAACGCAGGTCAGAGCACAATTCAAAAAGGGCTTATTGCAAGTGCCGTAGCTGTGGGAATATTCGAGGTCGTAACTCGCTGCGAACCGTAACCATGAACGGCTAGTCCAGGGGCTCTGAAGAGGTCAGGTTCCTAGACTGCACTATGCGAGCGTAAGCAGGATCAGCTATGAACGGAAAAGATGCTAACAGCAGAAACCTGTCCCTCTAGGTTCGGTGACCTATAATATCTGAGCAACGGGCGGGAAATGAATATGAAGAAAATCAGCTTGCTGGTATTTGCAAAAACGGCTTTCTGCGTCCTGATGAGTACACAAAAGAGTGCGGGCGGAACCATCGATATCAAAAAATATGGCTTGGAATCACCAAGCTCCTTCAGACAGCACCCTCGGGCTGTCGTCTGAAAATTATGCGGCATCTTTCAACATCTCTTTTACAGCTTCTTCCATAAGATACGCGTTCTGCGATTTCTTTGCCTGATGCACTATAATCTCGGCGATTTGCACAATAATATCGGCGATTTCTTTTTCGTCAAAGGGTTGCACCAGATAGCCACAGTTAGGACATTTAACTTTTATCAGCAGGTCATCCACGGCCATCACCCCCTTTTAGACAAGAGTAGCAGGCTGACATTTTCAAAAATATTTTAAAAGTTCTGTATGCTTTTATTATAGCTCCTCTAAATTAATGCTCTCATTATTATCTAATACCTAAGTTCCTTAAGGATTTATTCGTAAAAGAATCTAAATGACGTAATGGCATTTCCCGTCGTCATTGAAGAAGCGGCTTGTAGGAAATATCTTTGTGCATAGTTAGAAAAGGCGGGTTGCCATTTTTTTACAAATAATCGCGATTATTGGATGTTATTTTTTTGACATGCCCTGATAGAGCAAGATGATGCCTCCAACCAGCGCCGAGATACGGAATACAACTACGAATATTTTCACGATCAAGATTTGGTCTTGATTTAAGTCCTCTTGATGGTGTTGTTTCTGGAGGTCGGTAATATATTGCAAAATACCATTTCCATACTTGAAAAGACAAACACTGGTGATTAATGAAACAATGCCCGATATGACTCTATCTATATCCATGGCGGTTGTCTTCTTCTATCATAAATGACTTTGGATGAATGAGCTGAAATCTGGCGTCCCGTTCACTAATCACAGGTAGCATGTGAGGAATATATCCACACATCGCGCTATACGTTGATATGCTGTGTTAGTGATTGCTGGTTTCAGACGCCTGTTCCCCCTCAGCGATTTTGAGATCAACTGCGCTGTCAAAATTCGTGTTTCTTGCAATCGATATCATGTTCAAAAACGCATCTTTTGCTATTTTTGAGATGTCAAATGTGCGTTTATCACGAGTCGTTTTAAATTATACCTGATTTCATGTCACATGCACTCTCGCGAGCATCATTCTTTCATCATCCTTGTTCCCCTCTATCGATGGACCTCGTTTATCAGTTCTGAGCAGACGTTCAAATTTGTGTGTCCATTATAATTATAGAACCATCAACTCTAAAATGGGTTTTCTCGTCAAATGAAAACGCATGAATCGAGTCGTCACCATCGTCGATTATGGGTCAAGAATTGAACAGCATCTGCTCGGTTTATTGAATCTGGTGTTCGAACTCGCTGGTCCAGCAAGGAGAGGGGAGATATTGAGCCCCCTTGTGGCGCTCGACCCAAGGGAAGTTGTTTAGAGATAACTTCGATGGTGAAGTTCTCCCCTAAGGGGAGGAAGAGAAAACCGGCATGGAAAACTTGTTGTCGATGGATGGTGGCTTCTGGTCTTACCGTACGACGCGGAAACTCATCGGGAAACCGGAAGCACGGATGTGTGCGAATGCGACAATTGCATTATGCCGCTTTTTTTAACATCTTGTATGATTGTCTTCGCTCTAAACCCATTGGTTTTGGGGGAGAGTCTGCTACCAGCGACCGCATAGGGTCAAATCCAACACGTATCCATTTGCCACGACGTAGAAAGGACGCAATCGGATAAGTCGCGATGAACTCATCAAAGCGGGAAGCCTCTATATAACCATGACATTGGTTTTCGAAGATGACATGGATCAACATGACAATCCCTCCTTTCCAGAAAAATAACGGCTTTCTTCATTTATTATTCTTTCACAAAGATAAAATATATAATTCAAGTATAATACCATACCTTTTTTTGTCAAACACGACATCGTAAATTGCGCCCGATCGCGCCCTCTCGTGTGCCTAAAGATGCATTAAGTTGCTCTTTGTTGCATCAACAGTAAGATCACGTAGATATATTCTTTTTAAAACATACTTATGCCAGTTTCGGTTTATGGGTAAACTTCGAGTTGGTCTTTTCTGCTCTCTATTACCGCGGCATGCCAGAGGGAAGAGGGTTCTGAGTTAGGAATTAACTTGGTTGGACGCCGCACGGTGATGATACAGGGATCTACCGGTCGGGTGCTTTGAGTGAGGCGCATGCACGCGTCCTAGATGCGTTTCTAATGAAACTCTTGATGGCCTCCCGGTTTTTTTCTGATATCTGTTCAGACACAATTCCCACACCAGGCAGCGAGATCATTGTTATGTCACATCAAGACAGATGAGCAATGGCTTGCTGGTCCGGACTGCAGTTGATGCTGTTTATAACGCGGCCCGTGGCGACGGCCATGAGATGCCTACCGGGGATACAGAAACGGTCTCTGATCATGGCGCCATCAGACGGTGGAACTAGGTTAAGGATAAACACTCCACGCTCGCTGAGGTCTGGAAGAGTGCTTTGGCAGCTTTCCCCTCATATTCATACTCTACCGCCGGATTCACCGTAAGTCGCCTTGATTTCAGCGGGTTCGCGTTCAGGTAAACGATCTGCAGAACCTCTTTTTTCTATTGAATCCGAAGCCTGTAAGTTGTAACATTTCCAACCATGCCGGATCAAGATTTGTCCGGCAATCGGCCCACCGGTTTTCATCAACCCGAGACCGACCTGTCGCTGGTGAGGGGAACCCATTAAGTCGAATACTTTCGTTGGGAGTTCGCCTGAATGAAGATACTGGCAGTGCTTGTCGTATGCCTCATCTTTGCGATGGTAACCACAACAGCATTAGCGGGTGATAACACGGTCATTGTTGCAAGCGCAGAAAAGAATCTGCCCCTCCGGAAAAGAACAGTCGTCCTTCCCCCGCTGGTTACCGAACGATATGAATACTACAACGTCCAGGGAAGCTGTGAAAACGACCTGCTCTGTGAGTTGAAACGAAAAGGCATTGCCGGGGGGGACGGGAAGAAATACGAGTCCATCACCAGCTGGCATGTGAGGTGGAATTACGGCTATACCAACGACGCGCAGACCTGCAGCGCCAATTCATTCCAGGTAACCGTTGACATTGTTTTTCGCTATCCCAAATGGATGCAGACGGGGGATGCACCCCGGGCGCTTACGGACAAATGGTATAACTATATGAAAAACCTTATCGTGCACGAAAATGGACACCGCGACATGGCGGTCGAAGCTGCGGCCGATCTTACGCGTACTGTTTCCGAATTGTCCCCTGCGCAGACCTGTGCCGAAGTGGACCGGACGGTGCGGATTCTGTCCCGCGCCCGAATGAACAAGTTGAACGATGACGAGCGGCATTACGACGAAGCAACCAATCATGGCGCCGCGCAGGGCGCGATCTTCCCCTGACCGGGTATTCCCCTCGCGCAAATATCCGGCCCCTCCGCTTTGAGCGCGGGCTGCATTACGATGTCCATGAGACATCCTTATCGGCTCCAAACGTGAAGTTGATTCCTAGGGAAAATGCCAGAGAACACAGGAACCGGAATCCCTATACCGCCACCTCGCGGACACAAAAAAAGCAGGCTGAACGCCGCCTGCTCGATCGAACGCTCATCTGACACCTTACGGCTTGCCGCTTCTTCCTCACCTCATCGTTTTGTGCTCTTCAGATGACCTTCTGTCCCGGTTTGCCCGTTTTCACTCAAAGACCGTAATCCCGTTGTTCATCCCGGCACTGGGCTTCTCTTCACTGATGTTTCCCGCACACTGGCCAAATGACCGCGGTCCGAGAGTCCCCAGCTCAAAATAGGTAACACCATTCATGAGCTCAGGTTCGGCTGTCGGAATCACAGCTCCTGCAGCGGCACCGCTGACGCTTGAACAGTCAGGAGTCGGCTCCAGATTAAAATACGTAACCCCGTTATTCAGAGGGATTTCTGCTTTGCTCGCGGTCATGGCGGATCCTGCATAGGCTACTCCAACAGTGAGGGCAAGCACCACTACTATTAAAACACTCAATGTGGCCTTCATAAATCATCGCCTCTTTCCTTTATGAAATAGATATACTACTTTAAATGTTATCACTGCATGGGTTATTGTCAAGACAACATAAAATAGGACATGATATTTATAACAATGGTACTATGTGATGCGGCGAGAAAGTGTTTCTCCGGCTTATTTCAATGCAGATACTTCCAAAGCATGCACCAAAGCGGTTTGCATTCAACCTAAAGGATAAGAAGAATGGTCTACCTTGAGACATGAATGAATCGACGGTTCTGGAAAAGGGAAAAGGTTTAGGGTGCAGGCGGGACTTATCTTGCGCAACGGCAGAAATGTGGTTGCACGGTGGACAAAACATCAAAAATAACGGCGTAGAGTGAGCCATACGGAGCGCTTACCTTTTTTTACTGGGGACGTTCTTGTGACTGCAGGATCCGGGACCATGAAGGGGAAAAAGGTCCCTGCTTCAGCCGATGAGAGGGTGCATGCAATCCCTTCAACAACTATCGGCAGCATGTCGTCATTTAACGCGGACGGCGCTGGTCCCGCGTAAGCGGCGGAGGACATGAAATCAGTGGCCGCAGGCCAGCCTTTTAGATACTTTGCTTCTCTTGTTTCCTCGCGAGGTGAAGAAAGCTCGCCTTTCTGTTTAGGCTTTGCCTCAGATACCCGTTTTCCGCCGTAATGCTGGCGCCACCGATAAAAGGTAACATCCGTAACTCCCTATTTCCGACAAACGTCCGCCACCGATGATTCTTTGCTTAGGAGAAACTCAGCCGACCTGAGCTCCCGATGATTTGTTCAGGAGTGAATCCTTTTCTGCCGCCGACGATTTTCTGCAGCCGACGATTGCCCTCCTTTTGGCTTTATGCTACCATACATCCGACACTCGGGGTGGTACAGGCTTCCGGGGCAAGGCCTCAAGGGAACCGCCCCTGAAAATTGTGCGATATTGATATTCTTCTCAAAAATTCATCCAACGAAAAGTGGGAATTTTCGGCTTCACACGTACCGATAAGAGAGAGATGAACAGACTGGTAATCGTACTTCTGGTAATATTAAAGACAACGCTGTTGACCTTATGCGATTTATTTGGCACCGACTCCTATCTGTTGTTGAATGGAATTATCGTAAGTGCTGCTTGCTGCACATAGGGTTAACGATACCCTGTAGGAGGTGTGGAAAATGCCGCAACGTTCGATTTTAGTTGCTGACGACATAGAAAATCAAACCGACTCCGGCAAAAGACGTTCGCAAGCAATACGGAACGTTGCTTCTTTTTTGGCCCAACGGCTCAAAGCCGGCATCGATTTGCTGTATGTGGAGGATCTGAAAAATTATCCAGCGAACAAACTCGGTTCATTCCGGTTCCTGGCATGGCACGCTACTCACGAGGAAAGACTCGAGGAGATAGGCAGACAATTTACCTTACCGGTATCATCCTCCTTAAAAAGCGGCTCTCCAGCGGAAGAGATCCTGAAGGTCTTGCGTTCCAGGCCATCCCCTGAGCTTGTCGTTATGGGAACACGGGGCCAGAAAGGGGTGAAACGTTTGCTCATCGGCAGTGTTGCGGAAGAAGTGATTCGTAACTCCAAGAGACCTGTGATGGTGGTTGGACCAATAGCTCAGGAAATGGGCCGGGACATCTCAAGTCAGAAGCAGCATAAAATACTCGTACCTACTGATCTTGGGAAAAACAGCCGCGCAGCCGAGCAATATGCACTTTCGCTTGCAAAACGCATGGGAGCGAGAGTGACCCTGTTTCATTGTCTGTGGGACAGTATCAATGCAGTTATGGTTGGCACGGCACACTCCGGGATGGCCGCATTTAATATCAATGGAATCATCGATGAGTCAGGGGATGATGCCCTTGATTTCATGAGACGGAAAATCGGTTTCTTTCAGTCACATGGCGTGCCATGTGACTACAAAATCGAAAACAAGGCGGTAACTTCCATGTGTGCGGTGTATCAGGAGTGTGAAAGCGGCTATTCATGCGTGGTTATGGGAACTCACGGAAGAAATGCATTACTCAATGCTTTTTTCGGAAGCACAGCACGGGAAACAATCTTGAACGCAACGGTTCCGGTAATCGTTGTACATTCGGGGAGATGAGAATTGTGGAACTGCGAAAAAGGGAACCAAAAAAGACAATCAAGAGCAGACTGCAAAAAAGCCCTTTCTTGCGGGTAAGGATTTCATCGGCTATACTATAAATTACTCAACACTGAATATGATATTGAGAACGATGGAATACAACAGCCGCCGATTTATAAAATACCTTGGGTTTTAGGCAGTGGGACACGCTTTAATTCGTCTAATGCAAGACGTGGTGTGCAATCTCTCACCAAAGAGATTCAGAGGGGGTAGCCTAAAGCGTCTGTAATGGCAAAATAGTTTGGGATCAGCCTCGCGAGAACACTCAAAATCGAGGTATATTTTTCGTACCTAAATAGGTTTCCCGAGAAGATGAGTCGAGTAGTATAAAAAACAAAGAGAGACGACCAGATGAAGTCTCGTTTTTTTACTGTCGAGCCACGGGAGGATCCGAAACCGGCACACATGCAAAAGTGAAAAAGCATTTCGATAAAAATATGCTTTGTGCCAAAACAATAAAGGATACAGAGGGGGTTTCATTTCCTGAAAAATTCCTTACAGTAGCAGTCATGAACATAATTGCACCTCCCTAACCCATTATGTTATCTATGTGCAGAATACATGCTAACAGATGAGGTCAAGAGCACAGACGGGTTATCATGACGGATCAGGCTTGCATACAGTTCCTCCAGTGGTCGCTGCCGAAGCTTCGAATGCGCTGGAAGGGTTTCAGAAAGGTTCGCGGACAGGTTTGCAAGCACATTGAGCGGCGCCTGAATGCGCTCGAACTGGCGGATGCAGAGGGATACCGGTCATTGCTTGAGCGCAACAGGGATGAATGGGACGTGCTCGACTCTTTATGCCGTGTCACGATCTCGCGCTTTTATCGTGACCGTGAAGTGTTCCGGTCGCTTGAACAGGAAGTCTTGGTCCGACTGTGCGAACATGAGATGGCACGGGGCGCTCCAGAACTCCGATGCTGGAGCATCGGCTGTGCTTCCGGTGAAGAGCCTTATACGCTTGCTCTTCTATGGAACCTCGGCGCGGCCCGTCTTTCCCGGGCCATGAAAATCTCGATCCTGGCCACCGACGCGGACCCGAATATGATCGAACGAGCAAAACAAGGGTGTTTTGCTTCTGGAAGTCTCTCAGATCTTCCCCGGCACTGGAGAACAAATGGGTTCGTTCGCGATCGAAATCGGTTCTGCGTCAGACCTGAGGAGCGCGGGAAGGTTATCTTTCTCGCACAGGATATCCGGGCAGCGGAACCAGCGGGGTTGTTTCATCTTATTCTTTGCAGAAACCTGGTGTTTACATATTTTGAAGAGGAGTTCCAGAAAGAAATTCTGACTCGACTGCGCGACAAGCTGCATGATCATGGAGTATTAGTCGTGGGAATCCACGAGGCATTGCCTTCCGGAACAACCGGGTTCCTGCGCTGGCCGGGATGTTCTGGAATTTACCGGAAGACATGAACCTAGTCAACCCAACCGCATTGACCGAGACTGACATATCATGATCATCGTGGAGCCATATCCGGGTGTGCCGATCGTTGACCAGCGCCTTGAGATCGTTGAGCGGAAAGGCAGGGGCCATCCCGACTCCCTGTGCGATTCCCTGATGGAAGCCATTTCAGTAGCACTCTCCCAGGCTTATATTAAGGAATTCGGTACCATCCTCCATCATAATATCGACAAGGGGCTGCTTGCAGCGGGTAGCGTCAGAAAGAATTTCGGGGAAGGTGAGGTGCTGCAGCCCATTGAACTTACGATCGGAGACCGGGCAACGCGGCAATCGGGCGGCAGGAGCATTCCCATCGCGGATATTGCCGTTGATGCTGCTCGTTCCTGGCTTGCAAAGAACATGAGATACGTTGATCCGTACCGAAACGTGTCCTACCGGGTCATCCTTGCGCCTGGCTCCGAAGAACTCACGAACATATTTTCTTTTCCCGGAATCAAAGCCGCGAATGACACCTCGGCCACCGTGGGATATTATCCCCTTAGCCCCACGGAAAAGATTGTTCTTTCATTGGAGCGGTATCTCAACTCTCAGGAATTCAAAATGGCATATCCGGAAACCGGTGAGGATGTTAAGGTGATGGCGTTAAGACGAGGGAAGGATTTGGACCTAACTGTGGCCATGCCGCTGCTCTGCCGCGCTATTTCGTCGGAGCTCGACTATTTTAGCTGCAAAGATGTTGTGACGAGGGAGATGACCGAGTTCGTACGGCAATTCGAAGGGTTTGAGGCCATCAGCATTCATTACAATACACTGGATGAACGCGGGAAAGGCATGGAGGGTGTCTATCTGAGCCTCACCGGCACCTCGGCAGAAGACGCAGATTCGGGGCAGGTGGGGCGAGGCAACCGCGTGAACGGGGTTATTTCGGTGAACAGGCCTCTTGGCACCGAGGCTGCTGCCGGGAAAAATCCGGTCAGTCATGTGGGGAAGATCTACAACCTCCTTTCACATCAGATGGCGAAGACACTTTACACCGAGATCCCGGGGATACGTGAAGTCTTTGTTTTTCTTGTCAGCAGGATCGGTACTCCGATCGACAGGCCGGAGATCGCTGCGGCACAGATCGTGCCTCAACCCGGGCTTGAGATAAGAGACCTCGCGAGACGAGTTGAGGAGATCATCGCCCGGGAATTATCTGCCATTGACAAATTCTGCAGAGAATTGAGCGAGGGAAAGTATCCCATATGCTGAAGGTCGAGCTGATAAGGCATCGTAGCATGTGATCTTGCCCTAAATAGGAACCATCTCAAGTTCAGCCAATGCCGTTCAAGGATGTCGAACAAGAGAACATGCTCCTGCCCCCTATCGCCGGCTTCGACCGATTTCTGATCAAAGCCTGACGGACTCTTCTCACACGATGGATCATGTTTCCCCTGCGTCAGGCTTCCTTTGCGCCGATCACGCAATTGTAGGTGCCGAAGGAATTCTGGGCATGTCAGCGCAGGGCATGTCCTGGAGCCAGGGTCTGTCAACGAAAAACTTGTACTCGTACCGAACAGTCTGCTGTTTGACCTTGATTCACCCGGCCACCTCCTTGCCTTTATTCATCCAAATTGTGTTTGTATTCCAGTCATTAAATGTTCCTGCAATACCGACTGTCTTTGCTCCAGAACGCGGATCGTGAATTCGACTTCCTGCGCCAGAGCGTTCATTTCCGGCTTTATGTGCTCCTTCATCTTCTGTTCTATCGAGTGCATCACGAGTAGCCTTGCTTGACAACGAGTAGATCCGGTGTTATACGTTGGTCAGAATATGATAATCATTCAAGGGAAGGTGGAGCTTTTTTAACAAAGCGCTTATCAGGAGGAGGTTGCCATGGACAAATACCAGGAATGCTCCATTGCCGCAGATGCGCAATCGATGCTGAAAAAAGCTCATGATGACAATGTAATAACAGTATGGGACCGGGCAAGAAAACAAGAGCCGCAGTGTCTGTTCTGCAGAACCGGCCTGTCATGCCGTGTTTGTGCCATGGGGCCTTGCAGGATCGATCCGCACGGGAAAGGCTCACATTTCGGCGTATGCGGCGCTAACGCGGACACAATTGTGGCGAGAAACATTGCAAGGATGGTTGCAGCAGGTTCTGCGTCTCATTCGGATCACGCCCGCGACCTTATCGAGGTCCTCCATAAAATAGGAAAAGGCACGGCAGCGGGCTATGAGATAAGAGACCCGGAAAAACTCAAGAGAGTAGCCAAGGCATATGGCATCGAGAATGGCCACCTCAGTGATAAGGAAATAGCGGTCGGGCTGGCTGAAGCGATGATGGAAGATTTCGGGATGAAAAAAGGAAGACCCACGTTCATCAGTAGAGCACCGAAGCAAAGGATAGAGCTCTGGGAAAAGTTGAAGGTTGTTCCCCGGGGCATAGACCGGGAGACTACGGAAACCATGCACCGAACACATATGGGTGTGGATAACGATTACGTCTCCCTGCTGCTTCATGCAGTAAGAAACAGTCTTGCTGATGGCTACGGGGGATCAATGATCGGGACTGAATTGTCCGATATCATATTCGGAACGCCGAGGCCAGGATTTTCAACAGTCAACCTGGGTGTTTTGAAAGAGGATCATGTCAACATCCTGGTGCATGGCCACAACCCCGTCGTGTCTGAGATGATTGGACTTGCTGCGGAAGACAGCGAAATGATCAACCTTGCAAAATCGAAGGGTGCGAAAGGTATCAACCTTGCCGGACTATGCTGTACAGGCAATGAACTTCTGATGCGAAAAAAGATACCGATGGCTGGCAACCATCTCATGACAGAATTGACAATCGTCACCGGCGCAGTTGAATCCATTATCGTGGATTACCAGTGCATTATGCCAGCGCTCGGTCAGGTCGCGCAATGCTATCACACAAAACTTTACTCTACCTCTGATAAGGCAAAATTCCCCTTTATGGAGCACGTTGAATTCAGCCCTGAGAATGCGAAAGAACAGGCCTACAGACTGGTGAGGGAATCGATAGAAAATTATACCCGTCGAAACAAGGACAGAGTATCCATTCCCGTCGCCCCGGTCAAGACGGTGACGGGTTTTTCCGTAGAGGCTATCGTGGGTGCGCTGGGTGGAAGCCTGACCCCGTTAATCGAGGCGATAAAAGCCGGCAAAATCAAAGGAGCTGTGGGTGTCGTTGGGTGCAATAACCCGAAAGTAAGACAGGATTACGGCCATGTGGCTTTGATCAAACGGTTAATTGCGAAGGATATCCTTGTGCTCACCACAGGATGTGCAAATGTGGCTGCAGGGAAGGCAGGATTGCAAGTGCCGGAGGCAAAGGAATGGGCCGGACCAGGCCTGAAAGAGATATGCGGCCTTCTCAATATACCACCTTCATTACATGTCGGTTCTTGCGTTGATAATTCAAGGATTATCGTTATTGCTTGTGCACTAGCCAATGCACTCGGTGTTGATATCGACAAACTCCCCCTCGCCGGTGCGGCGCCTGAGTGGTATTCAGAAAAGGCTGTTGCAATCGCCTTCTACGTTATGGCCAGCGGCATCTTTACTGTCCTTGGGGTGATGCCGCCTATCGGTGGAAGCGATAACGTGACGAAACTGGCGACATCCGGGTTGAAAGATGTATTCGGAGCCAGCTTTGCCGTCGAACCAAATCCGGATAGAGCAGCGGATCTTATCATAGCCCATATTATGGAAAAAAGGAGTGGCTTGGGTTTAAGTGCGTAGTATAGAGACTGATAAAATTTACATGAATTTGATTAGTGGCCGGGTCACGTTTAGCAACTTTTTTGCTGGAATGTCAGGCTCCTATGTCCGTGGGTCCTGAAGGGGTTTTGAAAATCATTGAGAGATGCCGTGATGGACATTTGGAACCGCTCGAAGGCATATCATAAAAGCCGCTGGATCTGAACCCAAGCCGGGAGCTTAGGGTGTTGAAAATACCGGTGGATAACAAGCAAAAGGGCCTCAGACTCAGTGAGTTAGATGCCCTTCGTTCTGCGGAAGATATTTTCTGCAATGAGCTATTGGCTGACACCCAATCCCTGACATTTGCTGGCATATGAACCTAGTTAATAGTGGTTCGGCCCCATTTGTATGCCAATAGTGAGATCCTTGAACTGCAACATTAAAATGTCCTTCTTGAATACGGGTTTAGTGTAAATTTTCATCGGTGCAATACGCTGTCGTTTAAAAGTATGGTAATAATGTTTAACTTGCAATTCCCCGTAGCTTGCTACGGGGTCACATTATAGAGGGAAGAGCATGAGAAACCACAGGTTTCTCATATGATAATTTTCCCCTAGATACCACGCAGCTTGCTGCGTGGAGATTCATTCTGCTCCGATGTTAGTAAACTAGTGGGGTTCATTTTCATCCACGATTCAAGAGAATCCCATATCTGCTTTGTCAGTTCACTTCCATAATCAGCGGCTACGAAATTCATTTTTAATCTCCGTTCGTTAAGAAATAAAAATCCGACTTGAAACTGTTCAATTAATAAGCATCCCTCTTACTCGGTAGAATCGAGTACGGGTATTTTGTTGAGATGATACAAGAACGTACATTTTCATAAAGCGTGATTTTCGCAGCGGGAAAATGAGTTACATCGCCACTATGGCGTTTCTGTGCAAATATTCCTAGTTTTAGTTATTGTAAAACCAAATTGAATTCTGATATAGTATGGTTATCAATAAGGGGACTCAAAAATGGAAATTAATGAAAACAAATTGAAAGAGATACTGGATGAACAGCGAAATGAGTTCCAGCATTTCATGGGCATCATGAAGGAAGATTTCGACTCTAAGATTGACTTGATCGGTGAACAATACGGCACTATAAAAGAAATGATGGGCACAATCGCCGAAGATATGCAAATCGTCAAATCTGACATTGAATTCATAAAAGGCTCTCTTCGGAAGAAGGTGGATTACGATGAGTTCCAGGCCCTTGAACGACGTGTCGCTATGTTAGAGTCAAAGGTCAGAAAATAGACGATATTGCCTGAAATATATCATTTCTAATGGCGGTTCATAGCCAGCGGCCCCTTTGCTAGATGTTTAAGCAAAGGGGTTGTTTTTTTGTCCATGAAATTATCACACAAAAAGCGAGGTTAACATGTACGGGGAAAAGAAAGCGGAAGAAGATATAGTTGAAAGCACCTCCGAGAATGTTTGCGGGGTATGCGGAGACAGCGTAGAGTGGCCGTTCCACCTCGAATCGACATACTGCGGCTCTATGTGCATCAGTTGCTATCAAGACCATATATGCGAGTGCGGAATTTGTAGATAATTGGATAGACATTCATAGTCAAAATAAAACATCAAAAAGGGCGTAACGCTGTATCTGGGAATGCAATTCTGCAGAAAATATATTCTGCAAAATGATGGGCTCCTAACTCATTGAAGTTAGGAGCCCATTTGATATTCATGCTGGTAGATTTCAGCACCCTAAGCTACCGGCTTGCGATATGCTGAGTAAGGGGATGACTATTAGTTGAGCAATTTCACCCGGGGTTATTAGCTATTTCCGCGTTTTTGCCTCCAACATGGCAACTCTTTTTTCAAGAGCAGAGAACTCGTCATAGTCTACTTTCTTACGGAGAGAACTCTTGATAAATTCAATATCTGTCTTAACGATCTGCATATCCTCTTTTAGTGTACCGACCAAGTCTGTCAGTGTGCCAACCTGTTCTTTAATAGCGCCGTATTGCTCGCCAATAAGCTGCATTTTGGAATCAAAATCTTCTTTCATAATCCCTAATACATGACTGGCATCCTGTTGAAACTCAATGCGTTGTTCTTTCAGTATATCTTTCAGCTTTTGCTCTGTTATTTCCATGGACATCTCCTTAATAACTCACATACTATATCAGAAATGAACGCTATTTCCCATAGAAAGAAAAATAAATCTGAATCTGATTGGAAAAGAGAACTTGCACAATTTTTAGACAGCTTATAGAAGAAAATTTCAGCACCCTAAGCTACCCGCTTGATCTGAACCTCAGCGGCTTTTATTGGTACAGTTGTCGAGGCAGAATTCCAATTGTCCACCTCATTTCCAGAAATGTTTGGGCGAGATTTATACATGAATGACGATTGAAACAAACCCTGAGGAATGCTGGCAGCGCCTACTCGTCTCCCAGCTCCATCTTCAGGGATAAGTATCCGAGAATGTCCTTGAGGGAAATGATGCCGACCAGCCGGTCGCCTGAGACCACCATGAGCCTGCTGTTCTTTGTCCGGCTCATGAGCGAGAGGGCCTGCAGGGCGCCGACGTCTGGCGCGATGGTGTTCTCGCTTGAACATTTGTCGATTCGATCGCTAACGATCTGTCGGTCCCAGTCCTCCCGTGGGATCTCCTTGATCCGCCGGGTTGTGATGCACCCCAGCAACTTGTCGCCTTCCGTGACGGGAAACATCTTGAAGTGATAGCGATAAATGTATCCCTCCACCAGTTCCCTGATCGAGATGGACGGCGGGGCGGTCACGGGCCGGGCATTCATGAATCGCTCAACGGTATCACCTTCCAGCGCCTTGCGGAACACGATCTGCCGGTAGCTCGACTCGGCCGCGGACCGGAGGAACATGCCAATCATGAACTGCCAGAGTCCCCCGATAATGTTGCCGAACAGAAAGCTTAGCGCGCCCATGAGCATCAGGAAAATGCCGAAGCCCGAACCGATCCGCGAAGAGACGCGCGTGGCGCCACGCAGGTCCCTCTTCCAGTGCCACAGGCCCGCGCGCAGGATCCGGCCGCCATCAAGGGGGAACGCGGGGACAAGGTTGAAGCCGGCCAGAAGCCAGTTGATTGTCGACAGGTAAGACAGCACGCCATAAACGGCAACAGCGGTTGGAGAGCCCCGCAGCGGCGATGCCAAGGCAAAGAACAGGGCCCCGAGTGCCATACTCGAGAGCGGGCCAGCCGCAGCCATGAAAAATTCGGCCTTCGGGCTGGGGGGCTCATCATCCATTTCCGCTACGCCGCCGAATATAAACAGGGTGATGCCCCGCATGGGAAGACCAAACTTCCGGGCAACGAGGGAATGGCAGAATTCGTGGAACAGGATTGAGAAGAACAGCCCCACTGCGCCGATAGCGCCCATCCACCAGTACACGGTCTTGTCAAGGCCCTGGTAACGGTACGGGAACAGTCCGACGGCCAGCGTCCAGGTGACGAGCACGGCCAGGACAATCCAACTCAGGTCGACGCGGACCTCGAAACCAAGAAGACGAAATAGCGTGATGCGCTTTCCGAACATTGCCACCTTCCGAACATGCCTGCTATTGTTAATTATACATCGTGGTCTGTGTTTTGGATAATGTCGAGGAGAGTATAGCCGCTTTCATGAGGTGAGTACAAGGGCAAAAAGGCAGAATCTATGCCGTCCGAAAATATACAAAACGAGGCATTGAATATTTTGACAACGGGGTTTTAAGGGTATATGCCGAACGATGAGCTGAAGATGTCGCCGTGAAATCCTAGGTATTTCAGTGTCCATCATTTGTCAGTCTATTTTATCACATGGCACAAGCAAAATACACGGTTTCAGAAATGATCAAGCCACACCATTAGAGTATTTTTAAAGAATCCGTTCCCAATCTGAGATGATATGCATGAGGGGGGATTGGCCATCGAATACAGGCGGATTATGAAACGTTGCTAAAAACCGAAACTCAACAGATTCGGGAAGAAAGCACGAAGAATAGGGGAGAGCAGGGCATGGTGACATTCCCTCTGCCTCAAAAAAACAAGAAGGACATGTCATCACAGACCAGCCCTTCTCTCTGTTTGGAACAATTCACAAGTTGTTAATAAAGACGTGTCTAGCTGGCCCCCAGCGCCTTCGCCGCCTTGTTCACGTCCTTGGACGCGACCCAGAAGATGGCAGCATAGCGTCCTTCTCCAGCCGACACGGCATCAATGGCAGTAACGTTAATCTTTTTATCCGCCATTGTTTTAAGCAAGTCCGCCACGGCGCCCTTCCGGTCATCGCCCTGGACTAGGAATCCGGACTTCTGGGGACGGGTCTTGATCTTCGCTGCCTTGACAGCATCTTTAAACACGGCCACATCCTCTGGGATAAAATCGAGTTGCGCCTTCCGGCCGCTTGGAAACCCCGAGAACGCCAACAGGTTTACACCTGCATTTGACAAAGCGCCCAGCATCCGCGCTCCCTCACCCACCTTGTTCGGTACATCCAACGCAAAGTACGTAACCTTCCTGATAATATCCGCCATATTTAACACCTCCTTTTTAGTATTATAGCAGCTTTAAAAGATGTGACACGAAAGAGGACGAAACGAACGCCCCATGGTTCACCTTTCGAGGATAGGTATTTTTCAAGGGCTGTGCCAGGATTTAGTTCTAAGCGCCATTAGAGTGCTTTATTTTTTCATCAGCCTCACCAATCTGTCCAGATAACTGTCAGGAAATCAGCCATCTCCCATTCAAGATCGCCCTACAGATGGCTCCCAGTACCAACGCTGATGGCACGTCCATTCAACAAGCTGATTTTTTCAAACAAGGCGAGTGGTTGGCTGTGCCAAACCGTTGCTTCCCGAGTTACCGGTTCCTGCTAACTTATCAATAATAGCATGACAGATCGGAAGAGGCGGCTATCGGGTGAGATGGCTGGCGAGTATGTTGTCCTAAGGCAGGGGACGGCTTATTCCCAACAAAAGGAATAGTATTCTAAGCATGATGTATTATCCATCAGCGCAAATATTGGGTAGCCGTCTGATCCTGATAAAAAAAGGCAGGCCGAGGATAGCATTCTCGACCTGCCCACGGGGTATTATATTTGTTCAATGCTACTGCGGCGGTGCAGGTGGCGGCGCCATGGGGGGTTGTAACGGTTCTGATTCTGGTGGCGCAGGTTGAACGCCTGAAGGCGGTGCAGATGGCGGCTCCACAGGGGGTTGCAACGATTCTGGCGGTGCAGGTTGAACACCCGAAGGCGGTGGTGGCGGCAGCATTCTCTGGCGAGGATAAACGCTCCTCATTCCGGGAATTATATTTCCGTTGGCGTACATGCACTGTTCATATGCGATATCGTACCGACGCTGCGCCTCCCCTCCATATACTCGTCCTGCATTTGCACCTGCTGACGTTCCAACAAGAAGCCCACCTGCGGCACCAATAAGGGCACCTTCTGGCCCTTGATGAGAGGCTGAACCGATTGCTGCACCCACCCCCGCTCCTATTGCCGTGCCCGCAACGGCTCCTGTCGCGACGTTCTGATTGATTGTTTCTTGAGGACTAAGGCCGATTTGCTGTCTTGCCCATTGTCTGCACATCGCATCCTCAGCCTGGAACTGATCAAAGGGTTTGCCAGGGGGTGGCAATACCATCACGCTCGGCCCTGTCGGGACGGTCGCACATGCACCGACCACGAGCAGAGCCAGAGCTAATAAGATACTTTGGTTGTGCATCTTCATGGTCATTCCTTTCCCCGAGGCGGAGTCTGAGGGGTAGGAACAACCTTCATCCACCCGCCAGGGCACTGTTTTACGTAAGGATAATAGGTTTTGGATTCAGCGCAGTAATACCAATAATGTTGTTGCTCTTCCTGCTGAGGCGCCTGCTGGTCATATGCTCGTTGCTGCTCCATCACAACGGGTGGTGACTCATAGTACCCATAGGGATAGATTGAAGGCCCCCACCACTGACCCCACCACCCTGGTCCGATCCAGATGCCACCCCGTACATATACGTGTCCATATGCATACACGGGGAAGGTAATTATGAAAATCAGGAGAAACAGAGAAACTGATATAAAAACAACCTGTTTCATGCCTTGTCTCCTTGCTCATTGTCTTTTGTCTGCCTGGAATTATTCATATCCTGTTCATTGTCCCATTGATCCTCATGCATCTGGGTGAGCGCCGTGAAGATTTCTCCGTCAGCTGTGCATGAGCTCTGCAAGTTTCTTTCTCTGCCCAGGTGTTAATATAGATCTCACTTCCTCCCTCGCTTTTATTGCGTTAAGCAGCATTGCAGCTTTTAATCCTTCAATCGTCTTTACCTGCGATTCCACCGTCTTCATCGCTACAGGTTCGTTGTGGAGCTGCTCTCGGAGCACCAGTTCTGCGATCTTCAGGTCGGCTCTCTTCATGATCATATTTTTCTTCAGAGATAGTCTGATCTCATGAATCGCGGTTTTCTGGGTTTCAGTGAGGTCGATCTGCTTCAAGGCTGGAGCAGGCGATTGTGCATCCGGTATCGCATATGCTCCGGCACTGTTCGTCGGCCATGGCAAACCGCCGGCCCTTGCCCTTGCCATGAGGGAACGCTGTATTCCTTTCCGTGAGCAGGTCCTCCTTCCTCCTCAACAGCCAATGCCTGTGTGCTGAAAAGTACGCCCATACACAACAGAATGGCGGGAAGCATTATCCTGATTATCCATACTCCTTCCACCCTCTTCATAAATCACAACCCCTTTTTATAGTATCGCACGTACAAAATAATTTTGCATCACAATTTATTATGACACATGAAATGAAAATAGGTTTAATGCCATGAAAGCAAGTTCAGGCTGAATACTAAACGCTGATAAAAAAGGGGGTGTCATCACAACCACCGGGAAAAAGAAAACGGCAGGGCTCGTCAAGCGCCTTCCGCATATTATGCCACCAGATGTACACTAGATACGCTGTTTTGAGTTTGCGTATTGAACTACTACAGAAAATTATTTCCTGCATAGGTGGAATTTTCCCGGGAGGAGAATGCCTGATTAAACCTTTTCGAGGCACGTGTGTCACATTAGGCAGTATTCTTATAAAGTTAAAGTCCTCGATACTCATCATAACGACGTAGAAATTTTTTTGGATAAAACAGGCCTGCTCCGAAAGTTCATGAAGAGAGGTGTTGTTAATTCGATGTGCACGTGTCATCATCGTACTGCCGGCGCTGCACAAATTCTGTCCGGCAGGAATGTCTCAAGTGAACACGGAGACCCATTTGCGATAAATGCCGTCGCCTCGAGTCAGAATACCCCGATGAGAGATGATATCGTAAAATGTTTCAATGGTCATGATTGCGAATCGCCGACCAGGCTTGAGCCCGTGATCGATGATAGTAACGGAAAGGTCCAGGAATGAGGCGAAAAACTGGGGGGCTATGGATGTCATCAAAGATTTGCATGCAAAATAATCATGATTTTACAGTGACTATCCTGGCCTGCTCGGTGTGCCTATTGATCTTGGCCGTGTCGCGGCGACGCGACTGTGCGCTGGAGAAGCAACACCAGAGGGCCAGTCTCCGTCTGCACAGGTCCAATCCGCGAAAAACGATGATGCCAGGGAAGGCAGGATAATGACGGGTGAGGCATTCACCGTGAACCGATATCCTGATATCGCGCTTTGGAAAAATTCGGCCATTGTTGCTCCGGTGCTTATTGTGGAAGTCCGCTTAAGCCGGGGTGGCGAGGTACGCTCAAACTAGTGCTTTCAACTCAGAGCCTCGGCGTCCTATGTCCGAGTATTCTCGTCGGCTCTTATTTTTATCATTCTTGGTCTGGCTTTCCGTTGTGTCGGCCTTATGCATTCTGCCGGTCTTTTGTTTTTCAGGTTTTCCAGTGGTGATGTTAGGTTCTTTCCCAACATATAACGCATCATCCCTTAATCTGAATGATGCTCAGGCATGAGTAAGATGAAGGAGACTACAAAAGAGATGATCTTGCCGATGGAAACTGAAAAAAAGGAAATGTGGAATTGCTGGAAGTATGGCGTCACGATGCCAGCGGCCACAGCCGCCGCCTTTTGCGCACGCAGGTTTGCAGCAGCGAATAGCGAGGACACCGCCCGAATCAGTTTCAGTCGTTGCCGCTCATGTACGCGGGGGGCAGCGGAGTACAAACTTGTTAAACGCAAAGGCATTGATATGACTTACCTCAAAAAATCATCGTGGCGCGGTTAACCGGCACGCCTTGCTTCTCGTGCATCGATTATAAGAATCTTAGCGCGTTCAAAATATTCATAAAAAAAGCTCAAGTGGGTCAGTCTGCGTAAGCTGCGGCGACAGTGCAGTTCTTACATTGATTACCGTAACTCCGGTCAATCCCAGTATTAGTGAAGGATCAACTCTGCGGTTTACCTCCTCAGGAACCTATTCGGATGATTCAGGAACGGATATCACGTCATCAATAACGTGGAGTTCGTCGAATGACCTCGTTTCAACGATAAGCAACACGGCAGGCCCACAGGGTCTTGCTGCAACCGTCACTGCAGGTACGACTCAGATAATGGCAACAGATCCGTCGACAAACATCGCAGGCTATACAACATTGACTGTCACGTGAGGCAAAAAAAATAATAGCGTTATGCCTTTCATCTGCTTTCCGGGTGCCTCAGTTCCTGTCCCGATTTGGCGTTTCAGCTTTTTTCTCCCAATACCTGTGCAAACCTTTTCCCAGTGCTATATTTTAAAAAAGAGCAGTTTGCGGCTGTCTAATACTATTTTATCAAGGGGAGGTGCACAATGAGAGAGGTTGCATGCAAGAGTTTGGGATACAATTGCGGCTGGAAACATGTTTCGCGGACGGAAGAGTTGTTAACCGATGTGATGGCAATTCACCTTCGGGATGTTCACGGCGTAACGGCTTTAACTCAGGATATGGTTGGAAAGATCAAGCAGGCTTTCAGCAAAGCCGAGCCCATCGACACAGCCGGAGGAGAGGTAGAGCCGATGCTCAAGGTGGTGTCGTGCAGAGACCTCGGCATGAATTGTAACTGGAAATATATTGCACAGACCGAGGAGCTGATTGCCGACGGCATGGCGGTGCATGCCCGCGAGGCACACGGAGTCATGGATTTCACATCGGAAATGGCGACGAAGGTTAAAAAATTAGCTCATGAATGGAAAGGATAAGCAGCAGGACAACTGAAGGGATGAACCGTTTCTTATATCCTCCCTCGAGGAGGGGGAGAATATGACAGAGGAAGGCAATTTGTATGAATTTTTTATTTTGACGAATTCAGATTGTCAGTTCATGCGCTTCAAGGAAGGTAAACTACAAACCAGAAACAGGAAGGATCGTCGCTCCCGCACGTTCACATGGTCCTCGAGGAGAGCAGGAAGGGCCCGTTGCCCGGGAACCCGGTTTTTCCATCCCGCTTTAGTCGCCCGCATGGCGTAGTGCTAGGCTACTCCGAGTTTGGACCGACCGTAATCTGGACCAAGTCCGAAGGCCGGATCCATTGGGCAAAAGCGTCGCGCACCTGCTCCGCCGTGGACTCCAGGAATTGGCCGGCTGCCCGGACAGACTCGTCGAGTGGCAGATCTTCGAGCGAACGGGAAAGCAGTGTTTCCGCGATGCCGTCCATGCTCGCTTCCTCGAGCGAGACCCGTCTCACAAGGAGCGTCTTGGCACGCTGCAGTTCTTCCTGCGTAACCGGCGTCGTCTGCATCTCGCGAAGGTTACGCACAACAAGTGCCCGCGCCTGGGGCGCATTGGGCGGGTCGCAGGCATAGACCACTCTCAAGAGGGATCTGTTCTTTTCCGCCTCGATGAACGATTCCACCGTATAGACGAGGCCGGTGTTCTCGCGAAGATCGCGGTACAGCCGTGTGGCATAGAATGCGCCGGAAAGCACATGGTTGCCGAGCTCGAGCTTATAATAGTCAGGGTGTGAACGCGTCACACCGATCGTCTCGGCAAGCGTAACCTCGTCCTGGACGCTGTTCGCGTCGGGAATGAGGGACACCGACGGCTCGTTCGGCGGCACCGGCGGGAGATCCGTTGGAGGCTTTTCCCCCGCTGCCTGCCAGGTCCCGAAATATCTTTCAACTGCTGCCCGCGCCCGCTCAGGCGTTACATGGCCGATCACAACGATGGTCGTCAGGTCGGGGCGGAAAACCTTTGCGTAATAGGCCTTGATGTCCTGTAGCGAGAGCGCTGCCACGGACTCTGGTGTGGCGTCCCGGAGCGCCGGATCGCCCTTGGGATAGAGCGCTTCGTGCAGCGCCCGTTTTAAAAGATAGGAGGGGCTCTGCAATTGCCCCCGGAGAGAGCTGATGGTTTCCTGCCGTATCACGTTGAATGCTGATTCGGGCAGCGCCGGGTGCAGAAGGTCATCTGCAAGGAGCTCCACCCCTCGCTCAAAGTGGTCCGACAGGACTCTGAGCGAGAACGACGTGCCCGCTGATATATCTGCCGCAATGTCATCCTGGGCCTTTTGAAAGGCTAGCCGGTCAAAGGACGTTGTCCCGTATGAGAAAAGGCTCCTCAGCACGTCCGAAACTCCTTCTTTGCCCGTCGGTTCCTCGAGATCATCGTTGTTTTTTACCTGACCGACAACGCTCACCGTAGGGCTAATGCTCTCCTGCTGGATAATCAGGCGGATCCCGTTCGGGAGTATGGTTACGATGGGGTTTACTTTCGATATGGGAAGTGCGGGAACTGCCTCTGCTTTTTTGGCCCAGACTGGCAGCTCAACCGGTTTTGTTTCACTCGGCGTAAATGTTTCCTTGCCCCCGAAGCCCTTTGAAGCCACGGGTTTACCCGAGGGACGCGATAGGAGAACAGCTGTGATGGCCGTATCATTAATGAGGTACTGTCTCGCCACGCGAATCACGTCTTCTGCGGTTACCTTCTTGATCTCATTGATGTCATCATCAGGAGAGCTGCGGCCCTCGATTGCGACGGCATCGGACCAGGCGGATGCAAGCCCGGAAACGGAATTCTTCTGGAATTCCGCTTCTGCTATCTCATGGCGCTTTGATGCTTCGACAAGGTCAGCCGGCACGCCGTTCTTGATGTACCCCGCGACGATGTTCTTTATCATGCTCACGAGCGCCGCTCCATCCCCTCCCTGGGGAAATGCAGCGAGAGCATAACCGTAAGACGCTTTGGGCAGAGCGCCTCCTTCAAAGGAGGTAGAGAGCGCTTTCCCCTCAGGGACGAGGGCATAGAGATTTCCCCTCTTGCTGTCGAGCACATCAGCGAGGATCGTTCCAGCAGCGAAATCCGGGCTGTCGGATCCGGGCAGACGATAGGCCACGACCGCAAGTCCATAGGGAAGATCGGTCTCGAAGGCAATGGATCCCGCCTTGAGCGGTTGCAGATTGATCGTTGGTCTAGCAGGCAGAGACCGCTTGGGGATCGGCTCAAACAGCTCCTTCACCTTAGCCAGCGTTTTTTGCGGGTCAACATCGCCAACAATGACCAGAACGGCATTGTTTGGAGCGTACCAGGTATCATGGAATTGCTTCAGTCGGAAAGCCGTTGTCTTCTGGAACGAGGGTCGCGTGCCGAGCGCATCATGGGCGTAAGGTGTTCCCGCGAACAATTCCGTCAGGAGCTGCATGGATAAAAGATAATCCGGGCTAGACTCATCCTCTGCCACCTCCTGCTCGATCGCTCCCCGTTCCTGTTCCCACTGCTTCTGCGAATCGAGCACGTCGTGCATGCGTACGGCTTCCACGGTAAGGGCAACGTCCAAGTCGTCTTTCGGCACCGTAAAATAATACTGGGTCACGGTCTGCTGCGTGTCGGCGTTAAATTCTCCGCCCATAAGCGCCATGATGTTCGAGAGCTGAGCCGCGGATAGCCCCGGGCTCCCGCGATACATCATATGTTCCTGCGCATGGGCCATGCCCGGAAACCCCTCCGGAGCTTCATCGGAACCGACGAGATAACTCACCTCCATAGACACCACCGGCGCCAGCGGGTTCTCTACGATCACCACACGCAGGCCATTTGCCAGCGTTGCGCGGAGCACGTCTCCATTCGCGCCAAACGATTTTGAAGAAAAGGCGAGCAGAAATAATGTCAGAACAAACAGGCGGATGGGGGACTTGGGAGTTTTCATGATGATCTCCTGGAGGAATGCAGAATATTCCCCCTCCCATTCATTTTCCTAATCATGGTAAATCCCCTATGAACTCTTCAATTTAATGCTTCAAAATGCTTCGACGCAGCTATCGCTGTTCCGGTGCCGAGGACAAACTTTTTTGCATGAGATCTTTTGTACCATCCGGTCTAGCGAGGCAAGACAGTCGAGCAAAAGCTGTTTCATATTGCAGTTTATGACGATTATAAAAATATCGCAGGCCTTTCAGGGAAATCGTAGCGGATTTTCAAAAAGAATGACCTGAATCAGAAGCTCCGCTGGCGAATCACAAGCGCACTCGTTGGTGATGCAGGAGGCTTTCTTTGTCATCCCCTGCGATGTCCTATTGCTTTTTGAATGCAATATCCCCGAAGTAGCTTTCAGCCGACGTCCCAGTGTGCTGGGAATTGATCTGTATCCTGACGCCTCCAACGTCGCCCGGCTCACCATCGAAGAGCTTCCTGTAATCATCGTACACATTCCGGGTCTCGGTCATCCAGGATCCGATTCCGGTCTTGCCCGAACGGATGACGACGGCCTTGATAGACATGAAGAAGGGCGCGGCAGCGTCCGCCATGGTCCCCTGCGGCGCCGTTGTGTCCCAAATGTAGACGATCGCCCGGGTCTTGGAAAAAGCGAGGAAGAGCTGGGCCGCCTGGTCGTCGGTATTCGATTTTCTAAAATCTCCTCCGTCGGGTAGCATCGTCACCTTCCATTTCCAGGTAAGGATCGGGTACTGCCTGAGATCAATATGAACTTCCTTCTGCAAAGAGAAGGAGGTTTTCACGCTCCTCAGGCGTACTGCGGAAATACCGTTGTCCTTGACGACTGCGAAATCCGCCTTTCCCGATTTTTCATTAACCTGCCAGCCGGCGGGTTCGTCGGAGTCACCGACCGCGTTCGAGAAATCCGCGATTACCACCCGGTCTGCGGCCCAGACGGGGAAGGAACACATTAGGACAATCACCGACACGGTCTGCCATCTCGACGGAAACGATGACATAAAAACCCCCCAGAAATATGCCCAGTTTTCGATAGGTCCGGCTCCCTATATGGAATTAAAATTATAACATTTAATACCATTCATTGTAAAGCAATGTCCGCAATTTTCGGAAATTGAAGCTCATGTAAAGCCCGTATCGACCGAAAATCCGCTGGCAATACAACTAACAACTTTTTCTTCAGGTCGAGATCTTTATCTCAAACCAGTTGCATTACCCAAAAACACGTCCGACGAGCCACTGACAACACCGCCCATCCCTCATAGTACCCTGCCAGTATCCGTGCTAAAGTTGTGAACATTGTATGGCTACACAGAAGAAAACTTTCGATTGCAGGTCGGCAAGCTGTTAAGGCGGCTGATCGGCGATGATATCGAGTTGAAAATGGATCTCGAAGGCTGCGGGCTGATCATTCTGGTGGATTTCGGACAGATCGAACAGGTCTACCCGCTTTTTTCAAAGTGTCATCTTGACTCTCCTTGCGTTATTGCTTATACTGATTTTGTTCGGCAAAGGCAGGCAAGCTATTGCAGTATCGTCGAGATAATCGTTGGATCAGGTATGTTCAAATATGAAAGATGAAGGGAGAAGATGAATGGTTGACAAAAATAACATGCCTATTTGTGAAGCAGCAAATTATTTTAAGGAGGAGATTCTAGAGATTATGCCGGATATTTCTACAAACCAACTCGCTGATATGGTGTCACTATATATTTACTACCAATATGGCATTACAAAAGAAGAAGCAAAAAGAGTCATTGAGCAAACCTGTTTGTGAGAATTGAGAATGATAAACTTTATCAAATGCGCCGTAAAACTTCGTCCTTCAGGCCGGTGAGGATGTCAAGTTATTGCTGCATGACATTTTCGAGGTAGAAGCCGACAGCTACGGCTAAAAAACAGTGGAGTGGCAAGGAACGAAAGCTCCGCGAGTTTTAGGAAGTTGATCACGAGTTATTCTGAATTAAACAAGGGCGCCTATATCAAGCCGGATTTTGGCCCTAGAAGCAATGATGCGAACTGTTAGTGGGTATCGATTCTACGTTTCGTGAAGCACATCCATCCCCCGGACGGCCTCGGCATTATCGATTTTGCCATGGTATAAGAGCGCTTTTAAGACGATCTCCAAAGGCGCTTTGTTTCGACTAGCGTTGGTGGCCGAGCGTCGAGGGAGAGAAAAGTTGAAAACCGGGATATAGTTACACTTCTCAGAAAAGGGCTGCAGTCCTGATTGGATGCTGATTAATCTATGATATATCTCCTCGAGCCTTTAAAAGTGCGTTCGATGAACTTAGCCAACCGGCTGGTTATGCCGCCGATGGCCACAGCAAAAGCCGCGCTTGACGGGAAAACAAGTCCGGCGCTTCTCGACTACTACGGGGAAAAATCCCGTGGCGGCTATATTGCATTGATCATCATCGAGCACAGCTACATAACCTCGGAAGGAAAGGCAAGCAGCAGCCAGCTTTCCGTTTCTGATGACGCGGTAATCCCGGGTCTGCGGAAAATAGCGGATGTCATTCACCGGAACGGGTCAAAGGCTGCACTTCAGATCAATCATGCCGGAAGCGCAGCACAAAAAGAGGTCACAGGGACGACACCCCTAGCTCCTTCAGCAACAGCAAACCCGAGGCGCGGCGACATGCCTCGTGAGATGACACGGAAGGAGATCGGCGATATTGTAAATGCCTATAAAGAGGCTAGCCGCAGAGTCAGAGAGGCGGGCTTTGACGCCGTGGAAATACATTGCGCTCATGGTTACCTTCTCAACCAGTTTTTATCTCCCTTGACAAATAAACGGACAGACGAATACGGTGGTGATATTTCTCACCGCATCCGCATTCACCAGCAGGTGATCCAGGCCGTACGAATGTCAGTTGGGCCGGATTTTCCCATTCAGATACGGTTAGGGGCTTCGGATTATACAGAGGGCGGAACGACAATTGAAGACAGCAAGATTGCCGCCCGGGCGTTTGAAAAGGCAGGGGTGGATATCATTCACATTTCCGGAGGGTTTGTCGGATATACTCCCCCCGGGCTCACCGGGCAAGGCTATTTTGCTACCCTCAGCAAGGCCATCAAGAGCGTTGTTTCCATTCCCGTGATCCTGACCGGCGGAATTACCGAAGTAGAAGCTGCAGAAAAATTCCTTGCGGAGAAAAAAGCAGACCTGATCGGAGTAGGAAGAGCCATCCTTCAAGATAGCACATGGGCAAAACGTGCTCTTGAAACCCTTCGATCAAAGCAGAATCTTTGATTCGAGAGGCTTCATTACTTTATCGCGCGGAGACTATAGACTTCTTCCTGAATACGACTGCCATCACCAGTGTGCACAGAGGAGCGACCCTATGAGGAAACGGCGAGCTGTTGTTATTGATGACGAAGAGATCATTGTGCACGTGTTAAAGGATTTTTTATCCACAAGGAATTATGAAGTATTTTCTTATACGAGGCCTGTTGTCTGCCCGATTTTTGACAAGAAAGGGAATCTCTGCAATGCCAATTACCTGTGTGCTGATGTGATCCTTACGGACTTCACGTTACCCGGCATGAATGGCCTTGAGTTGCTTCAGGAGCAATCGGCGCACGGATGCAAGTTAACGAGCGAGAACAAAGCAGTGATGTCGGGGTATATTGAGGAGGAGAGTCATAAGCAGATTAAACGCCTGGGATACGCCTTCATCCCAAAACCGATTGAGTTCTCTCGTCTGTCAGCCTGGCTGGACGAGTGTGAAAAAAGAGTGGATCTTTCGAGGCCATTAGGCTCCAGGAGAAAAGAAATGCGCCATGCAACTTGTTACGAAGTCCGGTGCCAAGTGGATCGTACCAATGAAATCCTATATGGAATGACCATGAATATCAGCGACAGCGGACTCTGCTTGAAGCTTGCAGCCCCGCTCACGACAAAACAGACAGTACACATCGATGCGGCACACGCTATTATCGCATGCCGCACCGCGTCGGTACAATGGGTGAGTCGGAACCAGGACGGCTCGTACCTGGCAGGTTTGTCCTGTGTAAATTGAATAAAATTACGGGAGCAGCAGTTGGCTCAAATGTCTGTCAGAAGTTACGGGAAGTCAGGATTGAAGGGAGAAACATGCAGTGATTGTTTCTTCCCTTTTTTTTCTTTTAAGGATTCAATCGGAATCCTGCTATAATTTTAATCAGCGCTTGAATGATGTATTCGTAATAAGTCATGACGCGTCATCCCTTCGATAAGCTCTGGGCAGACCTTGAACGAGGCGAAGAATCTTTCATTTGATTCGGAAAACCAGGACTTCTCGCGGAGTTTATCCCGAGTGCGGGGGATAAGATCCCTCATGGTTGTATGGAATGACAAAATGAGGAACCGAAATGACAAAACAATCATTGATTTTTTAGGAAGCCATCCTCAACAATTACGTTGCCGGAGCTAAGGGTCATGACATTATTGGAAAAACATACAGGCCTTTACACCGACCACTATGAGCTCACCATGGCCCAGGGATACTTTTTTAACGGCATGAAAGACATTCCCGCCTGCTTCGATTATTTCTATAGAGAGAACCCCTTTCGTGGCGGGTATGCGATTTTCGCGGGGCTCCGGGACCTGCTCGAAATCCTCGAAGGTCTCCGGTTTGACGACGAAGACTGCAACTATCTGAGGTCTATCGGTTTCGACCCGGCGTTTGTTGCTTTTCTCAAAAATTTCGAGTTCAGAGCTGATATTTACGCTCCTGAGGAAGGAGAGGTTGTTTTTCCTTTCGAACCTGTTGTTCGGGTGGAGGGGAATATCATAGAGTCCCAGATCATAGAGACAATGGTTTTGAACATACTGAATTTCGAGACTCTTATAGCCACGAAAGCTGCCCGGATAAGGCGTGCCGCCGGAGACAAACTTGTAATCGACTTCGGACTGCGCCGGGCGCATGGGCTCGGTGGAATCCTTGCAAGCAAGGCCGCGGTACTCGGCGGCGCGAACAGCACATCTAACGTCTATAGCGCGTTCCAGTTCAACCTCGCATCCACGGGCACCCAGGCGCATTCATGGATCCAGGCATATGACGACGAGATAACCGCATTCAGAGATTTTGCAAAGGCATTCCCCAGGAGATGTGTATTGCTCGTTGATACCTACAATACGCTGAAGTCCGGCGTGCCGAACGCAATAACGGTTGCCGGAGAGATGGAGGCGCGCGGAGACAAATTATTCGGCGTGCGAATTGACAGCGGTGATCTCGCTTATCTGAGCAAAAAAGCCAGAAAGATGCTCGATGAAGCAGGACTGCAATATGTCAAAATTGTTGTCTCAAACAAGCTGGATGAGCATGTCATAAAAAGCCTGCTGGAGCAGGGATCTCCTATTGATGCTTTCGGCGTCGGCACAAAGCTCGTTACGGGTCATCCGGACGGTGCACTTGACGGTGTTTACAAGCTCTCGATGAGCAATAATAAGCCCAGGCTGAAGATATCGGAGAATCCCGAGAAAATAATACTGCCCGGCCGCAAAAATGTATTCAGGTATACCGATGAAAACGGACAGTTTTATGCTGATTGTATTGCACTGGACGAAGAAGACGAGATCGATATCATTTACCATCCGCATCAGCCCGCGAAAAGCAGCGTGGTAAGTGCGTACAAAAAGGAAAGACTGTTGCGAAAGGTCATGGACAAGGGGACGATTATCATAGAGAGGAAAAAACCTGAAGAAATTGCCGCCTCTGTTCAGGCACGCCTGCGGCACTTACCGGATGAACATAAGCGTTTCGAGAACCCCCACACCTACAAGGTCGGGATAAGTAAAAGGGTGATGCACCTGCGCTCGATGCTTGTTGATGAGATCAAAAGAAAATATACGAGCTGATAGCTCAGGGGATAATTTATGAAGAATACTCGCACCGTGCTTCGGAAATAATATTGCCCTCCCTCAATGTCAGGTGCAAGGAGATCGAATTACGAAGCTAATTGTGACCGTTCTCTAAGCGTACAACGGGTCTGTAGGTGGGCACATTGTGCCCGCGGGCGACCTGCATTGTGCTGGCTAAGACTGTTTGCATCTTGTTCTTCCGGACTACTATCGGATTTTCGGAATTATCGGATGGGAGCCCGTTCAGATAACAACGGGAATCACCCATTTCGCTTCACATAAGTCGTTCCTCTTTCCCCCCCATCTCGACCGCCTTTTTTATTTCATCTTTGAGGTGCTCCGGGAGCCCTTTTATCTCAATATCCAAAAAACCCCTGACAATAGCAGCTGTCGCTTCATCGGCGGTCAGTCCCCGCGCCATGAGATACTGGATCTCTTCCTCTGCGATCTTTCCGACAGCGGCCTCGTGGGACATATCGACGCCGCTTACTCTGCCGTCGAGCTCGGGGATGGCGAGGATCGAGCCGCGTTCGGAGAGGATGAGCCCCCGGCATTCCAGGTGAGCTTTGATACCGGGGACCTCGCCGATCAAGTTGCCCCTTGTGACGATGGCGCCTCCCTTCGTGATCGCCCGTGCAACGACCTCCGCCCTGCTTCCCTTCGCTCGCAAAAAGACTTTGGAGCCCACATCCATGTTCGATCCCTCCGGCGCTAAGAGAATGGTATTATACCTGACCGTGGCATTCTCGCCGATGCAGTACGCGGCGGGATACGTCTGGAGGGTTTTAACCGGTCTCATGCAGATGTAGTTGCTCATGAAAACGCCGTTTTCTTCAACAATCGTGCCGGTCCTGGGTCTCACCGCCACGTCCTCTGCCCAGTTATGAATCATGGTAAAAGTGACTTTTGCGTTCTTCTTTATGTAAAATTCGGAAACGCCGACATGGAGCCCCGACTTCACTGTCTGAGCAGTCGTACACCCGGTGATGATATGGAGCTCAGAGCCCTCCTCAGCGATGATTATGTTATGCACGTTCTGGACCATGCCTTCCTGTGTCATGAAAAGGCAAGCCTGCAGGGGAAATTCAGCCCTCGACCCGGGCAAGGCATGCAAAAAGTAGCCATGGTGCTGTTGCAGCTCCGCCTGGGCAGTATACTTGTCCGCGTCCACCTGCACGGCCTTCCACCAGTAGTCCTTGAGCCACTCGTATTTTTTAAGCGCCTCTGTGGTGCTCATCACTTCGAGGCCACTTTGATAGGCCGATGAGAGTATGACCGAATGGTCCATCTGAAAAAATGACCCCGCCCTGCATACTTCCTCCGCATCAATACCCACGGTGACAGCCCGCTCTTTGACGTCATCGCTCAGCCCCGTTAATCGTTGAATCTCGCCATGCTCCTCTATGTGGCCGGAATAGGCGCCGAGATCGATATCCGGGCCTATGGCTGCGGGTTTCTTCTCTGCATCTCTTGCTTTTTCCCGAATGGTTACCTTCGGCACCTTACGCATTCCTCGTACCCTTTAGCCCGTATGTCATCCAGAATGTCCCTCGAGTTTCCGGAACAGCTCACCGTACTGTTCAGCATAACGTATGCCCTGTCGGCATTTACATAATCCAGGATGTAACCGGCATGCGTTATGATCAGTCCACCCTTTGTTCTCTTGTCTACCCTTTTATCTTTCTCAATCAACTCGTTTATGACCTTCCCCACCAGATTGATATTGACCAGGTCCACCCCCGAATCAGGCTCATCGAACATGATAAACTCGGGGTTCTGGGCGAGAAGTTGAAGGAGTTCCGACCGTTTGATCTCTCCGCCGGAAAAGCCCAGATTGATGTCCCTGTCCAAAAATTCGGTTAAGTTCAGCTTGCTGGCGTCTTCTCCGATCATTTCTTCCTTATAAGCAGCGCTCTTCTTCATGCAGATGCGCAGCAGGTCTTTCAGCCTCACACCCCGTACCGCGGGGGGATTCTGAAATACAATCCCGATACCGAGCCTCGCTCGCTCGTCTATGGTGCGTTTCGTGATGTCCTCACCTTTAAAGACGATGCTTCCTGATTGCACCCTGTACTGCGGGATTCCCATAATCGTCTTCAGAAGAGAAGTCTTTCCGGAACCGTTCGGACCAAATAAGACTATGGTCTCTCCCCGCCCGATGTGCAGGTTCACGTCATTGAGTATCCTTTTCCCGTCAACGCTGACTGACAGATTTCTGATTTCGATCATGCTGGAAAGCATGCTTTTCTCCTGGGCATGGTCCCACCCGAGACGGCATCTTTAGTTTAATTCTAGCAAACTTTTCTAAGAACGCATGAACCATTCTGCACATCGGGGGGTAATAATCCCTGCAGCTAATAAAGCGCTGCCGTCATAAAAGGGCGCCGCTCTTAATAATGCATTTCAAATTTTGTTTCTGGTGAATCTCGGGAATGCACAAAAAACAAGCAGCTGAGGCGAGCAAAAGCTGCTGATATAAGTGGCGTCAGCCGATCCGGTGTCTCCTGTCGAGATCACGATCAAGAGGTACACTCTACGGCAAGAACATTCAAACCGGCTGTTTCGCATGTTTTTTTGATGATATCGTTTTTCAAATTGCAACTTCTTGTCCAAGGTGGGATTGACAGCGGCGACTTTATCTGCTTTATTTTATTTAAAAGAGATCGAGAGATGAGTGCATCGGTGCGCATGCAAGCGCAAAAGGTCTTAGATGAATAAGAGATCATCCGGCTTCACAAAATCAGCTGGCAGAAGTGGTCCGCCGAGCGGCGCTCTAGTATCCTCGTTCGCCAATCCTGAGGATGGCGGGTTTGACCAGGGTGTCGTTCAGACCTATCCGGCGCAGGCTGTGATATTTCATCAAGACACTCAGGCACATGCTGTTTATCTCATCGAGCATGGTCTGGTGAAGCTTGTCAGAGTTATACCGAACGGTCACGCCATAATCGTCGGTTTGCGCCGCCGGCATTGGCTGATCGGAGCACCATCGGTTCTTCTTGACCAGCTGTATTCCTTCACCGCCATCACCCTGGTTTCGTCATCCTTGCGCTGTATACCAGCAAAAGATTTTTTGGATCTTGCGAAAACGAACGAACAATTCTCCTGGTACCTTCACCGGCTGCTTGCCCGGCAAATCTTCAAGCAGATGAAAAACGTGGAGGCAATGAAGTGCCTGTCGGCCAAGGACCGCATAAAGCACATTTTGCGTGACATGATCGACGATCAGAATTTGGCCGTCCCGGAACTGTCCGATTTCAGCTTGCCGCTCACCAATAAGGAACTCTCTCAGCTTCTTGCGATTACTCCGGAGCATCTTTGCCGTTTGCTGAAACAAATGAGGCAAGAAGGCCTTATAAGCCGTGTCAAAGGTGTGCTTACTGTGACTGACGCTGACAACCTCTTGTAGAAACTGAATCTCCCGATCATCTTCGTATCGCTATCGCCCAATATCGCTCGCAAGCAGGATTGTTTTGCACTTTCTTATAAATATGCGAGTTGATATACATTAAGGAATCGATTGATATACATCAATGACAAAAAACATGTTCCGTGATATGCTTTAAGAAGGAAGATGAGTCCTATGGAGGGAAGAAGCGTCTAGCGGCGTATCTTAGAAGGAGAAGATGTTAGGCTATCGAAAAAAAAGGAACTTTTCGGCATTGGCGGTTTTTTTGTTAATCGGCGGGTGCCACGTTAACGGGAAAGGAGGCGTTGAATTTATGGTCTAATAGCGATGTTTTAATAGTTAGGTGGTGATTATTATGTTTAATGTCGATGTTTCCAGGAAGCGAGTGGTTATTGCACACACAGTGCGAGCTTCGGATGGACGTGTAGAGTTAATGACCACCTTCGACCTTAGTGATGTTCCGGAGGAAAAAGTGCTGCTGTGGGCGGCAACAAATAGACTTACTCACTGGCTCGCCACTTCAGAGATGAGCAGATTCACTGCCGCTGAAGTAAAGGACCGTTTCGATAATCTTGTCATCGAGTACAGAGAGTACTTCCAGTCGAATGCTCAGCCTGTCTCGCCGGAGGAGCGGGTTATCGTTGATAATCTTCGTAAGGTTCTGCGAGATGGCGTGTCAATGGAAGAACTCGTGCATTCCCTGATCCGAAGTACACTCCAATACAATCACTGATCCATGCAGAAAAGCCGGAAGAGGGGCATTCTGTCAATCCCCGTCAAGTTCAGGCCGCTAAATTCAGCCGCTATCAATCCTTGTGGTCCTTGACAGAATGCGCAAGCCCTGCTAGTTTCTATCTATATATACTGCCTTCCACTTTCTACTCTATCGAGAATAGTAATTAATAGTTCCTAATAAACCAAGGCAAAAGGGAGGGGAGAAATATGCCGGGCCATCAGTTGTTCGCGCTATGGCAATTCTCGCCGTACTAGTCTTAATCTTTTTGGCCATTCGTGCTTTCTTGCTTTGGTATGGGAAAATCAACAGTATCATCAACCGACTGGATCAGACTCTCACAAGTCTAAAAAATCTAAAATCGTGACCGCAGAGATGCCGGTTTTTCGTGGTATACTGCAACCGTCCTTATCAAGCGTCAGCATATGCTTGAAAGTGAAGCCGGTCTGTTGCGTCCGTAAATTGAATGTGCTTTGAGATGACATCCTGAAACAAGCTATGGTGCGAGGTGATTATGCAGGAAGCCTTCCGTAGATCTGATGCGAAAATAAAAAGGATATTTCTCGTCTTTCTCAAGATCGGCGCCGTTGCCTTCGGAGGCGTGTATTCCATGCTCTCCTTTTTTGACAGGGAACTTGTGCAGAAAAGAAAGTGGCTCAGCCATGATGAATTCGCCGAGAGCGTCGTTATCGGCCAGCTGACACCAGGTGCGCCCATCGTTAATACAGGCATCTTCATTGGATATACCCTCAAAAAATTGTGGGGTGCAATCGCCACGGTTTTGGGTCTAATTCTTCCGTCTTTCATCCTCGTGCTGATTCTCTCGTATATTTACATCAAGTATAATCAGATTGCGCTTTTAAAGGCGGTACTGAAAGGGGTCGGTGCGGCTGTTGTCGGGCTTATTGCGTCCGTTGTCTACAACATGAGCAGAAAAAACCTGAAGGATTATAAAAGTATCGCATTCGCTGTAATCGCATTAATATGCTTTGCGGTCTTCAAGATCAATCCGATAGTCCTGATCATCGCCGCAGCCATTGCAGGCTTCCTCCTGTTCGGAAGGAGCGCTGGATGGAAATCCTGAAATTTTTCTGGACGCTTTTTTATATCAATCTCTTTACCATCGGCGGCGGCTTCGTCATGCTGCCGCTCCTTCAGAGCGAGGTTGTTGACCATTATCACTGGCTCACCAACAGGGGATTCATCGACAGCGTAGCTATCGGTCAGGTTACGCCGGGGCCGCTGACCATCATGAACGTATTTATCGGCTATAAAATCTTCGGATGGTGGGGCGCTCTCGGCGCAGTTATCTTCACTTACTTGCCATCGATTATCATCGTGACTCTCGTGAGCCATTATTACCTGCAGTTTAAGACATCCCGAATAGTCAATGCCTGTTTCAAAGGAATCAGGCCTGCAGTGATAGGCCTTCTTGCCGCCGTTGCGATAACGTTGGGGAAAACTTCTCTCGTGGACATCCCGACCGCAGCCATAGCCGTCGGCAGCTTCTCGATCATCGCTTTCACCAAAAGGGACGCTACTTTTGTTATAATCGTGGCAGGGTTGATCGGCATGCTGCTGTACTGACTCGTACCGAAAGGAGCAGCTTATGGACAATGTCTGCCCGCTTGAAGGATTGGAAAGGTTGCTTCTTGCAACAGACGGATCGAAGTTCAGCGAAGGTGCAATACGCGAGGCGCTCAGCCTGGCAAAGCAATGCGCAAGCAGACTTACGGCCATCTCTGTCGTTCAGACGAACCTTGAGTTTGAAGCAGCCATACCGCAAATGGATGAAAAATGGGAAGACGAGGCTCTCAAGCATCTTGAGTCCATCAAGGAAAAAGCGTCACGGGAGGGCATTGCCTGTAAAATCATGGCCGTTCGTGGTGAAGAGCCACATCAAGAGATCGTACATGCAGCAGAACAGAATCAGGTCAATATGATAATTGTTGGCAGGCATGGAAGGACGGGGCTTCTCAGGCTTCTGATGGGAAGCGTGACGGCGAAGGTCATCGGCCATACTCCGTGCAGCGTCCTGGTGGTCCCGCCGGATGCAAAGATCGAATGCAGGAACATTCTTATTGCAACGGACGGCTCAAGGTACAGTGGAGCGGCTGCTCGCGAAGCTATAGGCATCGCAAAAAAATGTGGAAGCTCGCTCGTGGTGTTATCGGTTGCCTCGTCGGAAACCGAGCTTCGCTCTGCGAGGGACAATGTGCAGAAAGTCATTGATGCAGGGAAAATAGAAGGCGTCTTAATTGAGGCTGTTACCCTGATCGGCAGGCCCTATGAAGTCATTGTAAACACTTCTCGACAAAAACGCGCAGATTTAATAATTGTAGGCAGTCACGGCAGGACGGGGCTTGAAAGGCTCCTCATAGGCAGCGTGGCCGAGCGGGTTATCGGCCACAGTGAGACGGCTGTACTGATTGCAAAAGTGAAGATGCATGATGCATGGTAAAAATGCGGCGGCAAAAGAAAACAGCCGTCCCGCGTTTCGCATTCTTGTCATAATAAAAGGGATTACTCGTAACGCTCTGCTTCCTTGCGGTAAGATCGCGACCCTCTCGGAGGTGCCTTCTGCATGATCATCAAGTTATAGCCTGCCCTGACTGAAATTACACAGTTCGCGGCCAGCCTCACAGAATATTGGGGCGGGAAACCTTCCGCCGAACAATTCCCGGATTTAGATAATGAATTCAGGGCATTGCCATCGTATTTAAGAATCGCGAGTGATGTGCCGATAAGAAAGCAGAGAATGGCACCCTAGAAGTGACTGATATGGTTTCGGGCGTCTAAAACCAATTGCTGCGAATGCGTGAGCACAGCACGAACTCAGGACATGAAGAAGAAAAGGGGGCAACAAAATATGATAAGAAAGAGCATGATGGCATTAGCCGTGATGGCTGTTACCATTTTTCTCCTTGGCAACATGGAAAGTGTTTTTGCCGAGTCGGGCTGGGCAAAGGATCACCCGCGCCGGCACGAAGTGAATAAGCGCTTGGCGAACCAAAACCGCCGCATTAATAAGAAGGTAAGAAATGGGGACATGACTAAAGCAGAGGCCGGGAAGCTTCATAAGGAAGATAGAAATATCCGCCAGAAAGAGCGGGATATGGCGAAACAGAATGGCGGGCATATTACCAAACAGGAGCAGAGGGCACTAAACCAGCAGGAAAACAAGAATAGTCGGCAGATCGCTAATTGATGCCCCTTACTATTTCTTGAGCAACGCCGCAGCGAAGTCAAGGCTTTATTCTATCAGGAGACCAAAGCTGATGGCAGCATGAAACGGAATCAAAAACAGCCGGTATTACGAAAACCTATTGTTGAAGATTCGGGGGGCAAGGATCCATGCTTGCTCCCTTTTTTGCGTTCGCAATCTCAATGTAATAGGTGCATGTTTCATGAAATAAAATGCCTCCTAATTGGTATAGCAACCTTAAGAGAATTGACTCGGTAGCAGGCTGTTAAATCCAACCAGGGATATCACGACGAGAAGCAATTCTCACGATCATTAAATCAAACGCATCAGATCCCTGTCAAAAGAACCTTTGCAAGTAACGCGGTAGCGACGACCACATGCTCATCAGGCTTGAGCAAGGGGCCAAGGAGAGCAGTCTGACTGGCTTTACTCAGCAGTCGTTCATCGTATTGGGCGCCTGTGCAGAGGCGGCGCAATTCCGCTGTGAGCTGTGCAAAATTTACTGAGCGGGACAGACCGCGTGCGGGACCGAGAGAATCATAGACAAGACCGGTCTCATGAAAGGCTAGCGTCGGACGATCTTCGGCGTAGATTGTCAGAAATCTCTCGCGTTCCTCTTTTGTTACCTCGTGCATGGTCTTCGCCGTTTTCGTCACTATTAGGCCTCCCGTGAGTACGGCCTTGCCCAGGCTCAATGTACGCTTCCTCGTTGTTTCCATTGAAGTGCTGCTTAATATCCTGATGCAATGCAGAATGAGGTTGATGTCTCGATAGGCGATTGTGAGGCTTCTGCCGTCATTTGATTTGACGATGAGATCATTCTCGCCCAAAGAAAACCTCCTTATGAGCCACTGGTCCGCCTCTGCCTTAATCTCATCATTGTTTAGAACCGCTGTGGAGAAGCCCTTGGACTCAAGCTCATCAGCAAGCTTCTTTGCCTGCACCTCCTCCGCAAACACGCCTACGACAAGGGGGCCGTTTCCGGGAGTGCGCAGACGTGAATTCGCCTCAAAAGCCGTCACTTTAAGAGCGTTTGCAAGCAATCCAGCCAGCTCCTGTTTATTTTCTCCGATGTTGTATATCGCTAGGATATGCATCATTGTTTACCCTGACTCGGGACTCGCCTCTGTGAAAAATTCATCAAATATTTCTTTTTGAAACATTCTTGCTTTCAAACAACAAAAACGTCTGCAGCTGCTGGATGCATGTGTTGCCATGCAGAATAACAGTTGATACTCAAATAAGAAATGGCTGGGGCTCCACCCTAAGGCTGAAAAAGTGCAGCCCCTCGCAAAGCAGGGGAAGCTTCACTTCACTACGCCTAGACCACAAGTACCGCACAACCAGCAGCCCCGATAACCTTTTCCGTTGCGCTTCCCATCAGAATTTTCTTCACGCCTGTCTTTCCATAAGTCCCCATAACGATAAGGTCAACGCCTCTTCCGCCTGCAGTTTCAACGATCGCATTGAATGGCCTCCCCATAGGAGTAACTGCTTCCGCCGATATTCCATTGTGCATTGCCAATTCGGCAGCCGCGGTTGCGTTTTTAGTGGCCTCTGCACGCTCGCTATCATCACGCATTGCCGAGAGAGCAATGATGTGGCTTCCACAGCGCTTCGCGATTGAGATCGCTTCCTCGACCGCGGCTTTGGCACGGCTTTGACCATCGGTGGCGACCAGGATATTTTTGTATTCGATCTGTGCAGCCTTTGGAACAACGAGAACTTTACAGGGAGCATGAGCAATGACTTTTGCGGCAACCTCACCCATCAGCGCCTTGGCCACACCTTTACGTCCGCGCCTGCCGATAACGATCATATCAACTTTCCTTTCGGTCGCCTCATCCACAATGGCTTGTGCAGCGTCCATTGATTCATGCAGAATGGATTCACACGTCACGCCCGCTTTTATCGCTCGTGCCCTGATGGATTCCAGATAGGCTGTTGCCTCTGATTCTGCTTTCTTAAAGATTTTGGAACCAAGGGTCTCGTACTCGGGATTAGCCTCAATCGTCAGGCAGGTGTAAATTTTGCTCGAACATTGAGAGGCAAACTTGATCGCCTCACGTATTGCGCCTTCGCTGAACTCCGATTGGTCTGCTGCCAGAAGAATCTTCTCGAGTTTTGTTACAGGGCATGCTGGTCCATTTGTCATGGCTGTCTCCTCTAGTTATTGATTTTATGGCATATTAGATGAAAATATAGCGTATCCGAGGATAAGTTGCTTGTTTTTTTTACGCTTGGCTGATGTTCTCATTTTGCGACGTATGACGGAAGCACAAGATGCCTCATAGAATGCCTGCCTGAAATTATCGAGCCCCGCGACCGTCACAGCATAGATCGGCAGGGAATGCTTCAAGCGCTCCAACAGCCATGTCCTGCGTGCCTTCCTGATCGAAACAATGACAAACGCTTGTCACGTGTGATTTCTGAATGCCTGGGCCGAACTGTTTGAACGTTCTCTAAAATCCTGACACGGAATAATTCAAAGAATCTGACCGAAAATATTGCTAAACTTGGTGATGGGAATGCTCTCGTTCAGCTCTTCCTGTTTTCGACAAAGCTACCCTGCACGATTGAGGCTTCCCATGCGCTCCTTAAGAACCTTCATTGATGGATCCGCGGATGGGGAAAATGATCAGGTTGAAAACTCGCGCTTTGCTATTCTTGCCGTCCTTCGGTCTCTTGTTGTTCTTGGCGATCAGCAGTTCAGAAAGTGGCGATGCAAGGACCGTATCTTCGCTCTGCAAAATCCAATACAAAAGCCAAAAATCCATAGAGTGGGAGTGCAGACGCATCTTGAAGAGCGAAATCTTGAAAACCTCTTTGGGGACCGGTGGCAAGATGTTGCCCGCTTTAACAGGATTGACAGACGTCACGTGCACCCCGGAATTTCCCTGAAAATTCCTAAATCGTTTGATGACATACGGGATTATACGCCCATGCCCCGTCATTATCAAGCGGCGGAGTCTGACGTGTCGGAGTCTGACGCGAAACGTATTCTTGTGGACCTCTCGGAACAGTTCCTTGGAGCTTATGAGTACGGGCAACTGATGTTCTCTGGGCCAGTCGCCGCAGGTACCAAGAAAAATACGACCCCCGTAGGTGAATTCAGGATCACCGGTTACAGCAAGATGCACAAATCGTCATTATATCAGATAGAGCATACGACCGAACCTTACCCTATGAGCTATGGTCTCAGGTTCTACATAAATAGAGAGGGGGGTTCCTACTGGATTCACGGCCGTGATCTGCCAGGATATCCCGCATCCCACGGCTGCATCGGACTATATGACGAGGAAATGCAGCATGATTATTACAAATATCCTGAAAAACCGATGCTAGAAGACGCCCGCAAACTTTTTGCATGGGCAATACCATCGCCTGCCGATCGGGGAGGAGAGTATGACGTGAGAACCGGTCCCAAAGTCCTGATTATCGATCATGAGCCAAGATCAGGACCGCGTTCCCGGTAGGGAGGAAAGGTTTCTATTCTATGCGGGAAAAATGTGACGCAGATTGATACCACGTATCCCGTTCGATCACGATTGCAGGCATCACCAGTATCGTACTCTCCCGTCATCGATATGGACAAAGTCCGGGTATGTCCCCACACCGCCTGAATGAAAGGTCTTTGCAAATGCAGCAAGCTTTCGATTGTCGACACGGTGGAGGCGGAAATCTATTGCACGGCCTTGGAGGTGAAGACTGTTACATGCAACCCCCCTCCCCATCTGCCGCAGATGTTCGTTATACTCATGCGAGCGGTATCCCGAAATGATAAGGACATCCTTGTCTTTCCCGATAGTATCCTTGATGTCACAGAGAAGGTCGATAACCTTGACATCGATAGGTTTTACTTCATTGGTATAATGACACCGCATGAGATAGTTAATCTCATTCATAGCATCACGGTCATAGCTACCCGATGAATAATATTTTACATTAAGTCGTTCGCCAGTATGAATGTTATAAAGATTAAGAACTCTTTCCTTTGAATCAAGCCCGAAGACCTTCCCGCTGTGAGCGGAGAGGGTGACGAGCGTCAGCATTTTTAAAAAATTCCTTCTTGTTATCATAGCCTTGAAATCCTCGTCGGTTTTTCTCGTTACAGAAGGAAGCACGACTGCATCAGGCAATGGTCGCGGAAACTTCTCGTTTTTTTATCAATGTATCTGTTTCTTATCTTACTGTATGACAGAATTCCTGACTGTGATTCACGTCACAATCATGGTCACGAGGAATATGACAGGATTCCCGCGGATGAATCGATGAATATCGGCGGCAGATGCGGCTGAAGAGAACTCTAAACCAGGCATGAGCCCCTGTTTCGACAAATAACTCATGCGGCGTCATGATGGTAAAACTTAATCGACTCCAAGTTATTTTCACCGTTTTGTAGGGTGATGACGCCGTTCCTTGGACCGACAAGGTGAAATCATGATATAACAAACCCTCCTTTGCTGTGAAAAAGGAGAGAGGAATCACCTGCCGCTTCGGAAAAGGGATTATAATTATACCGCATGCGAAGAACTTCGATGTGCGAGGATATGTTATTGCCGAAGGCCCTCTCGTCGAAAAGAATGCTTTGCTGCTCAAAAACACCTACGAGAAGCTTAAAGCAGATTGCCGCCGAGGATGCCGCCGGCAGAGGAACCGACCGTCATGAACGCGTGCGCTGGAATTCTTTTCAGTCGAGACCTCTTTTGCCATACTGGTTGCTATGAGTACAATCATCAATATCGCGGCGGACCCTGAGATATTCGATTTTCGAAGCCGGATATCCCAAGCGCAGGGAAAACGCAAGCATGAGATGCTCCGGTATATTGAGCAGACCCTTCAATTCCTTTTGGACAGGTTCTGCGCTGAGCGAGCTGACCACATGACAACCGATACTCAGTGAATGGGCCATGAGCCACATGTTTTCCATGACGCAACCTAAACTCATGATGCCCAGAAAGTCTCCCTCAGAAGCGGGCGCCCTTCTCCCCGGATCATAGAGGACAATGAGCAGGACGGCGCTTGATTGAATTGCCTTTTTTATGAATGGATTTTCTTCGATTCCCGCGATGTCTTCCGGTTTGACATTTGGCTTCCTCCAGGAAGGGGGAAACATGGTGCCAAGAATACCGACTTTCTTTCTTCGCAATTCCTCTTCTGAAAAAGACAGCTGCCGGTAGTTCTCCCTGACAAACGCAAGGGACGTTGGATATCTTAAATTTGCTATTCTCTCGAGAAGCTTTCTATCGTCCACGACGATAATTTCAAAATTTTGCATGTTGTGAGCCGTAGGCGCCCACCGCCCCGCTTCCAAAATATATTGCAGGTCTTTTTTGTGTAGTGGGCGCCCTGGATCAAAAAGCACCCTCGCTGACTGCCGCGTCTGAATAAGTCGCAAGAGTTCCTGCATGTTGTTCTCTCCTTTTGGCTATTTGCTCATCGTTAAAACCGCACGGAAATACACTTTCGCCGACATTTTTTTATCATAAACAGCCTCCGCCTCTTTTCGAAACTGTCCGTTTGGGAGAATATGATACGCCGCAGCTCAACACGAATGATTGAGCTGCATCTTGTGTCCGCGTATAGTTATTGTAACAAATTAAACCAATAAAGGAGATCGAGAAGGAACTCCGTGCGATTTTCAGTATTTCCATTCAAATACATGAACAAAGACTCGTGCTTGCCATAGAAAATGACAGGACATGATACTAAAGGGATGCGATAATTGTAATCCAGTCTATTCCGCATCCTGGACATTGCGTTCCACATCTTCTTCTTTGTCCAACCTTGACACCTTAGCAATGAAGCGCTATCCTTATTTTAAAATTTCCGCCTCTGGGTTCTTCCCGAGGCAAAAATATCAATCAAATGCATAAGTTCACAGGTTAATCCCGAAGCGTGCCGTGATGCATCGCTCAACAGATCAATTTCGTTGTTTCGAGAAGGAGCGGAGCATGAAAAACGAAAAAGACAATGAGGATGAAAAAAAGGAGGCTGAGAACATTCCTCCGCAAGGTCTGACTCGCCGCGGCTTTCTGTCAACCATAGGGGCCGGAGCTGTGACCCTTGCGGTCTCGGACAAACTCCACGCAACACCTGCTGCGGATGCCGAGATGATCGAGCGAGGAGAGATGACGAAAGTGGTGCTGAACATCAACGGCCGCAAATACCGTCTGCTCGTGGAGCCGCGCTGGTCGCTGCTGTATGTGTTGCGCGAACAGCTGGGTCTGACAGGCACGAAGGTCGGCTGTGAGCGCGGCGAGTGCGGCACCTGTACCGTTATCATCGACGATGTCCCGCGGTACGCTTGCATGACTCTTGCGGTTGAGGCCGAAGGAACGAAGATCACGACCGTCGAAGGGCTCATGAAAGGCGAGGAACTCGGGCCTGTTCAGCGGGCCTTCGCGGATCAGGATGCTTTCCAGTGCGGCTACTGCACGCCGGGCCAGATCATGGCCGTTGAGGGGCTTCTGCGAAAAAACCCCGACCCATCGACGGAAGAGATTCGAAATGGAATGAGCGGCAACCTATGCCGATGCGGTGCCTACAAGCACATCGTCAATGCGGCGAAGAAAGCGGCGGAGCTGAAGAGATCATGAAAAAAATGCCCGCCGGCAGAGGTCACTGATGAGGGAAATCGGAATATCGCCAAAATCACCTCTGTGCTCCGTAGTTATTGCCGCTGTGGGGTGAGCCATGAAAAAGGACGACAAAGAACTCTATTTCGCGCAGAACATCCCCGTGCCGGAAACACCGATGCCTGCCGGAGGCGTGAAACCCTGGCAACGAACACAGGTTGTCGGTAAACCGTTGCCGCGCGTGGATGCGTACGAACGGGTGAGCGGGATTGCGGTCTATCCCTCGGACGTGGTCCTGTCCGACATGCTTTATGCCGCTATTCTTCGCTGCCCGCACCCCAGTGCCATTGTGAAGGATGTGGAAACGAAAGTGGCGGAGAGGATGACCGGTGTCCGCGCCGTGCTGAGCGGAGCGAGCAAGGAAGCCGATATCCTGTGGCCCTGGTCGCCTGATGTGAAGACCAAGCTCTTTGATCCTCAATGCCGCTTTGAAGGGGAGGTTGTTGCGGCGGTGGCTGCGGAGACCTTGTACCAGGCCTGGGATGCGGTTCGTGCCATCAAAGTGAAGTACGAAGTCATGCCTTGTGTGTCCGATGAAAGAAGATCACTCGATGCAGGTGCAGCGCTGGTCCACCCATCTGGCAATAAGGTTAAAACGGACAAGTACGAGCGTGGCGACGTGGCTAAGGGTTTCAGCGAGGCAGATGTTGTCCTTGAACACAATTACCGAAACGAGTGCGAGATACATACTCCCCAGGAACTGCACGGCGGCGTAGTAAAGTGGGACGGCGAGAGCCTGACCATCTGGGAGTCCACCCAGGGGGTGTTTGCGATCCAGGCCCAGGTTGCAGAGGTGCTGCATCTGCCGCTTTCGAGGGTCCGCGTGATCGGGCATTATATGGGAGGCGGCTTCGGCAGCAAGCTGCAGGCCGACAAATCAACCATCATCGCGGCGTTGCTCGCCAAGAAGACCGCCCGTCCGGTCAAGATGGTTCTGTCGCGCGAGGAGACCTTTATTGCCGTAGGCAACCGTCCACCGGGCACGATGAAACTGAAAGCAGGCGTGAAGAAGGACGGGACGCTGACCGCCCTCGAGTTCAGCGGTATCGGCAGCAGTGGCGCCTACCCTGCAAGCGGGACGGCGCTCATGGATTGGCTGGTGCGCGATCTTTACCTCTGCCCAAACGTACGCACCGAGACTACCGATGTGTACATCAACGCCGGACCTGCACGGGCCTTCCGTGCTCCGGGGCACCCGCAAGGCGCCTGGGCGCTAGAGCAAATGCTCGATAGTCTGGCCGAGGAAATCAAGATGGATCCTGTTGATCTCCGGCTTAAGAACATCCCGGCCTTCAGCCAGGCGCGGCAGGGCAATCCTCCCTATACCACGACCGGTCTTCGGGAGTGCCTCGAAAACGGAGCAGCGGCCTTCGGATGGAACGATGCGAGAAAAAAACTCGCCGAGATGCCCCCGTCCGGCCATATCAGGAGAGGGGTGGGGGTAGCCAGCGCCCTCTGGTTTGCCGGAGGCGGCAATCCTCCTTCCACGGTGATCGTGAAGCTCTTCTCCGATGGCAGCGCAAATCTGAACATGGGCGCAAGCGATATTGGTACGGGCACGAAGACCATCATGGCCATGATAGTAGCTGAGGAACTTGGCGTGAAGCCAGAAGCGCTCCAGATCGAGAATGCGGACACGGGAACGACCCAGTACGCTACGTCGAGCGGCGGAAGCAAGACCGTACCCACGGAGGCACCGACCGTACGCGCCGCTGCGCTCAGCGTGAAACAGCAGCTATTCGATCTGGCGGCCGCGGACCTGAAGGCCAACGCTGCGGACCTTGAGCTGATTGGGGATGAGGTCGTGTCCACGCAGGACCCGTCGAAAAAGATCAAGATAATGAGGATTACCGGTCTGAAGAAGCGAGGGATGATTGTGGGTGTCGGATACCGCGGCCCAAACCCTGCAGGCAAGGTAGTGAATCCCTTTGCAGCACAGTTTTGCGAAGTTGAGGTGAATATGAGGACCGGCGAAGTCAGGATCATTAGATTCCTGGCAACGAATGACAGCGGCAGAGTGATGAACCGGCTGACCTTCGACAATCATGTCTTCGGCGGCATTACCATGGGAATCGGGTTCGGCATGACCGAGGAGCGGGTCCTTGATAAGAATCAGACCGGCAAGATGGTGAACAAGAACTGGCACGAGTACAAAGTTCCGACAATGCTCGATGTTCCTGCGGACATGACGTCGCTGCCGATTGAATCACCGGACAACGAGGCCAATATAGCAGGCGCAAAGGGTCTGGGCGAACCGGTGACGATACCGACTGCGGCGGCTATTGCGAATGCCGTGTATCACGCAACAGGCGTTCGCGTGTATGAAACGCCCATGAGCCCGGTTCGGCTTGTGAAGATGTTTGCGGAAGCGAAGAAGTAAGACACTTGCCACTCACGTCGCAGAGAAAATTCAACGAAAGCTGCCGCACAGAGAAAAAGGCGGCAACGTTTCCCGCGCTCGACGATGTTTTCTTCGCTGTCTCGCGGCAATGAATTGAGCTTGTTATCCTGCGGAGGTGCTCGCCATGCTTTCCAATTTTTCTTACATTCGACCGAAGACCTTGAAAGAGGCTTCAAAGCAGCTTGTAGCAGAAGGCGCGCATCTTTCTGCCGGGGGCACGGACCTGCTCGGCTGTCTCAGGAATCATGTCTTCGAGATAAATAAGATGGTAAGCATCAGCGGTCTCAAAGAACTCAAAGGGATTAAAAAAACAGCTGATGGAGGCATTCGGATCGGGGCCCTCACGACCATTTCCGAAGTCTCGGAGAACCCCGTCGTGAGTTCTCAGTATCGGGCACTGGCACAGGCGGCTCGCGAAGTTGCGAGTCCCCAGCTTCGAGCTCAGGGTACGATCGGTGGAAATATATGCCAAAAACCGCGCTGCTGGTACTACCGCGGAGATTTCCACTGCCTTCGAAAGGGAGGGGAGCAGTGCTTTGCCGTTGCGGGCGAGAACCAGTATCACTGCATTCTCGGAGGAGGGCCGTGCTTCATTGTCCATCCTTCGGACACGGCCTCTGCACTTGTTGCGTTTGAAGCTTCTGTCCATATCGCCGGGCCAAAAGGAACCCGGACAGTAGCAGTCGAAAAGTTCCACGTCCTTCCGAAGGTGGATGTGCACCGGGAGACCGTGCTCGAACCAGGTGAGATCGTCACGGAGATTTTGCTGCCGCCGAAGCAGGGAGTAAGAAGCTCGTATCGCAAGGTAAGAACACGCGCTTCCTGGGACTTTGCGCTCGCAGGACTCGCGCTTGCCATCAAGTTTAACGGCGACGTTGTCGCCGACGCGCGTGCCGTGTTGAGCGGCGCCGCACCCATTCCCTGGCGCTCCCGGGAATTAGAAAATTCGATCATCGGCCATCGCTTGGATGAGTCAACCGCGGCAAGGGCGGCAGAGGCAGCAATGATGAACGCACGACCACTGGGACAGAGTGATTATAAGATACCGCTTTTTCGCGGCATGATCGAAGAGGAACTTCTGGCTGGCCAGCAATCCTCCTAGCAGGAACCCGGAGAGAGAGTCTTCCAAACAATTTCATACAGGACTCATAGGTTAGATTGACGTTCTGTCAAATCCTAGCCACAGAGAACATGAGGAACGGCTTGCACCCGAGGAGTAATTTGCATTTCAGAATCCCCTGTCGCCTCTGAGCCCTTGCATCAAAAAGCGCACTGAAGACCACGGACGTAAGCCGTGGGTATCAACGAGACGCACTTTTTCTGTTTCCGTATTATTTGAGATTCTTTATTTCTCTTTATGGGGCAGAAGGACACACGGAAAAGGAATCCTCGCGGTGGTCACATCTTTACCAGTATCGCACGCGCCCGTTGTCGATGTGGACAAAGTCCGGATAGTATCCCACACCGCCGGCATTAAAGGACTGTGCAACCTTAAAGAGCCTAGTATTGTGCACACGAGGCAAATAAAAATCAATTGCACGACCCTCCAGATGAAGGCTGTTCTTTACAGCGCCTCTTCCGTGTCTCCATAGGTAGTCGTTGTAAACGGGAGAGCGATATCCTGAAATGATCTGGATCTCCGCGTCTTTTTCTAGCCGGTCCTTAATGTTGCAGAGAAGGTCGAGAACTTCGACGTCTATCGGCTTGATCTCGTTCGTATAATGACATCGCATTAACCGGTTTATTTTTTCCAGTGCGTCTTTGTGGTAAACACCGCATGAGCAGTATGTAACGTGAAGTCTCTCCCTTGTATGGGTATTATAAAGATTCAGAACGCGTTCCGTTGCCTCATATGCCGGCAGCTCACCAGCATAACCGGAAAGCGTGAGAAGCAAAAGCATTTGAAGGAACGTCCTTCTTGAAATCATGGGAACCCCCTTTTACCGAGATACTGGACAGTATCGTGCTTTTGAATAGTTCATGAAACCGGCCTTGGATCATCGTCCCTCTATCACAAGCGTCAGGCCAGCATTCAAAGAGAACGCCAGCAAGGTCCTGTTCATGCACACATGCTAATGTCGTATTGATCTCGGATGATGTCCAATCAAAATTCGACCGGATTATACACCCACCAGGAAAGAAAATGAAAGGATTATTGTAACGGCACGGAATTATCGGCCATTCTTGGAGGGGGGTTGATCGGATGCTCCCTTCACTGGGATGCCTGCGAGGCCTAAAGATCATCACGCCTGTTGGGCAGGGACAAACTGTCATCCTGACATTTTTATCATCCTGCGTTTATTGACAAACACCGGCAAAGCTGATAGTCTAATCAAATATGCCGTGGGGCATATTCGTGCAGCAGATGCGATTACGCTTCTGTTGTGCCGAAATAATATTTCAGTCAGAAAAAGGAGATTACATGAACGCACGTGTGGTTATTCTTTCATTGTGCATGGCGCTTGTCGTGAGCCCGGCCTTCGCACAGGAGAAAGCGGCATTAAAAACGCAAAAGGAAAAAAACAGCTATGCGATCGGGATGAGCATGGCCGATAACGTGAAAACGAATGCAATTGACGTCGACATTGATGCGCTCACGCAAGGCATTCGGGACAGCTTGGCCGGTAAGAAGACGCTACTGACTGAAACCGAGGCCCATGAAACGATTATGGCCCTTCAGAAGGATCTTCAGGCCAAGATGCGCGAAAAGATGAAGGCCCAGGCCGAGAAGAACCTGAAAGAAGGCGAAGAATTTCTCGCCAAGAACAAGGTGAAAGAAGGCGTGAAGACCCTGCCGAGCGGTCTTCAGTATAAAGTCATCTCCGAGGGAAAAGGCAAGTCCCCCCTGCCGACGGACACGGTGACGGTCAATTATCGCGGCACGCTGATCGATGGAACGGAGTTCGACAGCTCCTATAAGCGCGGCCAGCCGGCGACGTTTCCGGTGAACGGCGTGATCAAAGGGTGGACCGAGGCACTGCAGCTGATGAAGGAAGGATCAAAGTGGCAGCTCTTTATTCCTTCGAGCCTTGCTTACGGCGAACGGGGCGCCGGAAGACAAATCGGGCCGAACGCCACGCTGATCTTCGATGTTGAACTGATAAAAGTGGGGGCTGAAAAAAAATAGCCGTGAACGTTTATCGCTGAAAGATGAACGGACGGACAAGTATTGGCAACCGAAGAGAGGGGCGCAATGCATGCACCCCTCTTTTTGTTGAGGAATCACGTCATGCGGTTTTGCGTTGTCCCGCCCCATTCCCCTAGCTTTTCCGTTATGAAATCGAGTATCCGCTGATGCTCTTCGCCGCCGCGGTCCCTGATCGTAAGAGGCTCCCCGAAGGCGAAGTGAACAGTCACCGCCGGGTTGATCCTGCCGAAATCCTTCAGGTACCTGCCGTTGCCCCAGGCGTCGGTTTTGAGTGCCACAGGGACTGCCGGTACGCCCGCTTTTTTGGCAAGCTTGACCCCGATCGTATTAAATTGCCCGTGGTCGAAGACCGACGTCCGCGTGGTCTGCGGAAAGATGATAATCGACAGGCCTGCCTTAAGACGCTCGACACCGCCCTCTAGGACGGCCTTCAAGTCATCACGTGCGCTGGACCGGCCAACAGTGATGGGGTTCCTCGAACGCATCACATACTTGAAAACCGGATATTCCACGAGGTTCTGCTTGACGACGAAGGTTGTATCCTTGATGGGTCCAATGATCACGGGGAGGACAAAAGTCTCCAGCGTACTCATGTGGTTGCCGATGAAAACGCAGGGACCGGCGAGGGAGCGAAAGTGGTCAATTCCCGAGATTTCGACGAAGACCCCAACCTGCTCGAGCGCGCGGAGGGTCGCCAGACTGCTTGCGCACCAATCCCTGGTGTCATACCTGCCCTGTTTCGCTTTTTTGCTCGCCTGTCCGACTATCCGCAGCAAGTGACCGTAAAACACGAGCGATGGCATCAGGCGGGCCGCGAGGGAAAGTTTTCGTGTTTCTGTTTTGTAGGTATCATGGTCAAAACGCATCTGATCCACGGCATGCTCCCTTGTTGATCGGAGAGAGGTTCATACAGAAAATCAGTATAGCATGGGTGCGGAAAAGAGGGAAGGGGGAAATCTCCGGTAAGGCATCGGAGGGGAGGCGAGGACAGGTCCGGTGAGGGTTTTGCGATGTAATATCCCTGAGCGTGATTGATACCTGCCCCGCGGACCTCGTTTATGATGTATCCGGTTTCGATGAAGTCGGCGATCATCTTGATGCCCGGATGGCCGGCGAGGGCGGCAATACTCGCGACGATCTGTTTTTCTGTTGAATCGTGTTTACCATGCCGCAGATGAATCGTCGTCCGCTCTCAGAAAATCGATGCGGACAGTTTTGCTATACTGAAACGAGGAAGAGCGGGGACACAAATCATCGATGGCGAACCGGAAACCCTCCTGCTTGGACTCGTTGATGAAATTTTCAATAGCGCGGCTTGTCAATGGCGGCACGAATAAAAAAGCTTGCAATGGCCCGGCGAAAAAGAGAAAATAGGCGGCATGACGACGCAATCATTGAGTCGGGACGTCGCACAGATGGTGATGCCGAGACTCGACGGCGAGAAACTCAGCGATGCCAGGTATCTTCCGCAGGTGCACGCACTTATCCGTGAAGGAATAGGCGGCTTCATCCTGTTCGGCGGCTCCGTTGAACGTACGCCGGGACAGCTGCAGGGACTCCAGAAACTCTCGGACATTCCGCTCCTGATAGCATCAGATGTGGAGCGTGGGCTCGGCCAGCAGCTAGCCGGAGGCACCCGGTTCCCGAGCCAGCGCGCGGTCGCCTCAGCGATAAACCGCCGGTCGAAAAAAGATGTCGATCTTCTCAACCGCATGCTCGACGCGGTCCGCATTGAAACGCGTGCTGCAGGTATCCATGTGGTCTTTTCACCGGTGCTCGACATAAACAACAATGCGGATAATCCGATCATCTGCACCCGGGCATTTGGTGATGAACCCGAGGTTGTTGAATGGTTTGGTTCACAATATGTCAAGCGCCTGCAGAAACCATCAGGGAGAGGGAGGGTCGAGCTTCTGGCCTGCGCTAAGCATTTCCCCGGGCATGGAGATACCAACCAGGACTCCCATTCGGTCCTGCCTGTAATCAAGGCGGACAGACAGCGGTTGAATCGGATAGAGCTACCGCCGTTCCGGGAAGCGGTAAAAGACGGCGTGGGGATGGTTATGGTCGCCCATCTGCTCGTGCCTGCTCTCGATCCGGAGAAACCGACGACATTCTCGAAAAAAACCGTCACAGCGCTTCTGCGAGAAGGCATGGAGTTCAATGGGTTGATCGTTTCCGATGCCCTCGACATGGGCGCTCTCTCCGGTGGCTATTCCGCGGGCGAGATAGCCGTACGAGCCTTGGAAGCGGGTATGGACATCCTGCTCCATCCCGCTGATGCCGGGGCGGCCATTGCCGCCGTTGTGTCCGCCGTGGAGCAGGGGCGGGTGACGAGGGAGCGGATCAGGGAGTCCGTCGACCGGATCAGGGCAGCCAAGACCAGCCTGGGCCTTTTCGATAAAACCAGACACGCGGCGCCCCGGATCGATTACCATAACCACCAGATCATTACCCGGGAAATCGGCCGCAAGGCATTACGCATAGTATCAGGAGGCAAGAAGCAGCTTCGCCTTCCCGAGAACGCGGGCGTCGCCTGCTTCATTCTCGATGACGACGACAATACCGAGTCGGGAAACGCCTTCATTCACGCCATGCGGGATCGCTTCAGAAATATGTCTGTCCTGGTCCTGACAACGGGAGCGGAGACTCCTGAATCCCTGGTACTGGACAGCGCCAAGGTGGCGGATCTCACGGTTCTGTCATTTTTTTCCCGGATATCGGCATCTAAGGGCCATTCCGGGATCACTGAAAAGCTCCGCGAGAAAGCGGACCGCATAATCCGCATGACGAGGGAAACAGGGGGGAAGTTAGCCATCGTGTCCTTCGACAGCCCCTATGTTCTCGACCAGTTCAGGGACGGTGATATTCGAATCGCTGCGTATGACAGGATGGACGAAATTCAGCACGGAGTCGCAGAGCTGATTGGCGGGGAAATAGTTACAAGCCTTCGTTCAGATTCCGAAGCTGACCCACGACCTTGAATCATAGTTCCAGTTCCATAACCATTGCATCTTCTCTGTTATGATTTCCATCGTTCTCATTTTTCTCACCTTCGCCGTAATCCACAGCATGACGGTCACGCAAAAGTTCAAGGATGCATGCAGGAACATTTTCGGGGATACCTTCATGCGGGTCTTTTACCGTGCTCTCTATAATACCGTCAGTTTCATAACCGCATTCATCGCGTTCTTCCTTATTCATCGGTTGCCGGATCAGGAGCTTTGGGCGGCTCCCCTCTGGCTGCGCTGGATCATGTATGGCATCCAGATCGCAGGGCTCACTTTCGGATCACTTGCATTTGAATATTTGGATACCTGGGAATTCATGGGCTTCAAACAGATCTGGCGGTATGCTTCCCGCCATGAGGTTGGAGGGAATATCGAGGGACAGACCCAGAAGGAACTGGTCACGGGTGGCGTCTATGGGATTGTCCGGCATCCCCTGTATTTCGCCGGGCTCGTGATCTTTACCTTCAATCCCCATGTTACCTTCAACACCCTAACCGTTACGGTGCTTGCGGACCTTTATTTTCTGTTCGGCATGTTCATCGAGGAAAGACGGTTTCTGGAAATTTTCGGCGATCAGTACCGCGAATATATGAAGCGGGTACCGCGGTTTATTCCGCGATGGAAGCGGAGAGTGTAACAATCGGCTGCTCGGCGTCGAACGGTATTTCCCCGATTTCCGCCATAGACGGGCACCTCTCTCTTGCAAAAGATAACCCATATTGATAAAATTATAAGATAAGGCAGTACCACGCAGAGAGGTGATATTCTTATGAAAGAAGCCCTGTTAGTAATAGACATGCTGAACGATTTCGTACTGCCGGGAGCGCCGCTGGAGGTTTCCGAAACGCGGAAAATCATCCCGGTCGTCAGGCGCGAAATCGATGAAGCCCATGCCACGGGACATCCGGTCATCTTCCTTTGTGATGCCCATGCCCCCGATGACAAAGAGTTCAGGAAATTCGGCTGGCCTGCCCATGCGGTGAGGGGAAGCAGGGGGGCGGAGGTCGTCGACGAATTGAAACCGGCCAATGGCGACATTGTAATTCCCAAAACGACCTATTCCGGATTTTTCGGAACGGACCTTGACGAGACGCTGAAGCGTCTCGGCGCCGCTTCTCTCAGGCTCACCGGCGCGGTGACTCACATCTGTGTTCTGTTCACCGCCTCCGATGCGGTCCTTCGTGATTATGCCGTTACAGTCGTGGAGGATGCAGTCGCGGGCATCGGCAAAGAAGATCATGATGCAGCAATCAGGATCATGAAAAACGTACTGGGAGCGAAGCTGGTCAGGAGTCGCTGCGAGGCAGGGGGCCGCAAAAAGAAAGCTGCATGAAATGATTCCCCGATGCAAGCATTGCGCCCAGTGACCCTCTCGCGGGGAGGTACCTGTTTCTTACTGCTGACCCATCCGGGGAACCGTTCTGCGACAGGTGAAAGTCCTGCCGCTCGGATAGCCAGTCCCTCAGCAGTTGACTCTGCCGCCGAAAACCTCTCCGGCTTTTGCCCGCCCGGTCAAAACGCCCTTCCTTGGCTTGACAACGTCAAGTCGCGCGGTATAATTAGTTCAATGTTAAAATATTCAGGGCTAAACTATTATGGGTACTCGGTATAGAGGCTCAAAGGAGGAAATGCGGGCACTGAATGCCTTTATCAAACTGGTGAGGGCCGCTGATTCGGTTTCCGGCCGGGTGGAAGCCTATCTCGCCCCTCTCAAGCTGACTGTGAGCCAGTTCGGAGTTCTTGAAACCCTTTTTCATGTCGGCCCCCTTTATCAGAAAGAGCTCGGTCAAAAAATTCTGAAGAGCAGCGGCAACATCACGATGGTTGTCGATAATCTCGAGAAAAGCGGGTTTGTTCAGCGCATCAGGGATGAGCAGGACAGGCGCCGCTATACGGTCCATCTGACGGCCAAGGGCCGTCGAATCATTCAGTTCTTCTTTCCCCGGCACGTTTCGAGGATTGTCGAGGAGATGAGTGTCCTCACGAAGGCCGAAATGGACGAACTGGGCAGGCTGTGCAGGAAAGTGGGACTGGGCAGAACGCAAAATGCTGCAAAGTGAGGAGATTATAGCCTTCAGGCTGTCATTCTACAATCAGACTGAGAAAGAGAGGAACATTCATGCCGAAGAATCTGCCATTCATGACAACGCTGGAACCGGGAACCTATTATTGGTGCACCTGCGGAAAATCGGCGAAAGCGCCGTTCTGCGACGGTGCGCATAAAGGAAGCGGGAAAGAACCGCTTGCTTTCGAGGTGGCAGAGACGAGGAAGGCTGCCCTATGCGCCTGCCGGCGGACAAAGAAGGCGCCCTATTGCGATGGTGCGCATGCTCGTGTTGATTAATCGTCAGGGACGTTGTTCAGGAATTATCTGGTGTTTGGAAAAAGGAGGAAAGCACTATGCTGAAAAAATTATTCAATACCGACGATGATGTCGCGGCGCTCGTGCTGAGGGTTTTACTCGGCCTTGTATTTTTCCCGCACGGAATGCAGAAGCTGACTACAATGTTCGGGGGATATGGATTCATGGGGACCCTGGGATTCTTCATCGGTAAATTGGGAATCCCGACGGGATTCGCCATCCTGGCCATTCTGGCGGAAGGACTGGGATGGATCGGATTGATCGCAGGGCTCCTGACCAGGGTAGCAGCCTTCGGTATAGGCGTTAATATGGCTGTTGCCGTGTATATGCTCCACTGGCAGAACGGGTTCTTCATGAACTGGTTCGGGAATCAAAAGGGCGAGGGATTTGAATATCATATTCTCGTTCTTGCAATAGCGTTGGCGCTTATAATCAAGGGCGGCGGCAAGTGGTCCATTGACAAGGCAATTGCCAACGGCATGAAATAAGGAAGGCCAAAGGGGTGCAAACGATAGGGGGTCACGGATGGACGGTGACCCCTATCTTGTTTTTTATTTTTGTCAGATTGCCCAAGCCGCAAAAAGCGTGGAGGGAAAACCGCCGGATGTATGTTCCTGCTAGCATGGGGAAGGATGCTTAATCGATTTTTTCTCTGTTTTTCGGTCGTTTGTTCGATTCCAGGATTTTTTTCCGCAGCCTTATAGTTTGGGGGGTCACTTCCACGAGCTCGTCTTCCTTGATGAATTCGAGCGCCTGTTCCAGCGACAACAGACGCGGCGGCACAAGCCGAAGGGCCTCGTCGGCGCCTGACGCACGCATGTTAGTCAGCTTTTTTTCCTTGACCACATTCACATCGATGTCGTTTTCGCGCGAATTCTCCCCTACTATCATGCCTTCGTAGACCGCGGTGCTTTCCTTGATAAAAAGCTCGCCGCGTGGCTGAAGATGGAACAGCGCGTAGGTCGTGGTCTTTCCCGGCCGGTCGGCCACGAGGGCGCCAGTGGCGCGTTTTGCGATGGGGCCCTGCCAAGGCTCGTAGCCGTCGAAAATATGATTGAGGAGGCCGGTGCCGCGAGTATCGGTCAAAAATTCGGATCGGAACCCAATCAGCCCGCGCGCGGGGATGCGGAACTCGAGGCGCACGCGTCCATGGCCGTTGTTCGCCATTTTGGTCATGCGTCCCTTGCGGGCGCCCAGCTTCTGGGTAACCACGCCGATGAAGTCCTCAGGACAGTCGATAACCAGGTTTTCCATCGGCTCGTACGTCTTCCCGTCGCGCTGCTTGGTGATGGTCTCGGGCTGGGAGACCGAAAGTTCGTAGCCTTCACGCCGCATCATTTCGATTAGGATGGCAAGCTGGAGTTCTCCCCGACCTAGGACCTTGAAGCTGTCCGTCGCTTCCAGCATTTCAACTTTGATGGCGACGTTGTACAGGAGCTCCTTCTCTAGCCGCTCCTTTAAATGGCGCGAGGTGACATATTTGCCTTCTTTTCCAGCAAAGGGGGAATTGTTGATCGAGAAAAGCATGGAGATCGTGGGCTCGTCCACGGCGATGCGCGGGAGGGGTTTTGGGTTTTCGGGGTCCGTGATCGTGTCGCCGATGCTTACACCCTCGATGCCCGCAAGGGCCACGATATCGCCGATGGTCGCCTTCTCTGTGTCGACGCGCTTCAATCCCTGGAACTCGAAGAGTGACGTGACCTTGGTTTTCACAACTTGACCGCCCTGCTGAACCACGCCGATCGGATCGGCTATTTTTACGGTCCCGGAAAACACCCTGCCGATGGCCAGACGGCCGACATAATCGTTGTAATCGATGTTCATGACCAGGAGCTGCAGCAGCCCAGCCTCTTCGCCTTCCGCGGACGGAATGGTGTTTACAATCAGGTCAAAGAGCGGTCTGAGGTCGGTGCCCTCCTCATCCATTTTCAACTTGGCAATCCCGTCCCGGGCATTGGTGTAAACGATGGGAAAGTCGAGCTGCGCATCCGAGGCATCGAGATCGATGAACAAGTCGTATACTTCATTTACGACTTCATGGATACGGGCATCGGGCCGGTCGATCTTGTTGATAACGAGGATGGGCGGCAGGCCCAGCTCAAGCGCCTTCTTCAGCACGAATCGCGTCTGCGGAAGAGGACCTTCCGACGCGTCAACGAGCAGCAGCACGCCGTCCACCATCTTGAGCGTGCGCTCCACCTCGCCTCCGAAGTCAGCGTGTCCCGGCGTGTCCACGATGTTGATCTTGATGCCGTTGTACCGGACCGCCGTGTTTTTTGCCATGATCGTGATCCCCCGCTCGCGCTCCAGGTCGATGTTATCCATCACACGCTCCTGAACGCGCTCATTATCGCGAAAGGTGCCGCTCTGGCGCAGAAGCGTGTCCACAAGGGTCGTCTTGCCGTGGTCGACGTGGGCGATGATGGCGATGTTGCGTAATTCGTTCCTTTTAATCATGACAGCGGCCTCATTCTGCTGGGGGCTGAGAGTTATCTGGAATAATTTCCTTCTCTTTCCACACCATACAATTGTTCTGCAAAGCTGGGTTTTATACCACTTATGGTGTCGCTTTGTCAATTGAATAATGTCTGCAGCAGGGGCGGCAGAGTCACTTCACAACGGTTATCTGCAGAGATAGGGATGGATTACAGAGCAGGAATGAGAACTCCTGCGTGTTGCTCCGGGGCGGACCGGTAACTATCAGCTCAAAAGAGGGATCGAGGTTCAGGGCTTTTGATGGAGGGATCTCGGGGAAAACGCTTCTTGTGTGGCGCCGAAATACATGATTGTCCAGTCCTGGCGCGGCAGCCACTGTAAAAAAAGGAAGACATCGATTCCATTTTGATTCTGACGTTTCGGCCTGAAGGCGATGCCGGCAAAATCGACCTCATCCACGTCAACGTGGCTGACAGCGACTATGAGGGCGTGAAAGAGTGATGGGGGAAATACTATGGGAAGCCTTGGCGGGAATATCTGCTGGGCGAGGTTAAGAAGCCGACCTGACGAGCTGTATAATACATCACTTTCCCTCTCGCAGACGGTGTGCGTCTACGGGTTGTTTGGTAGGGGAATGGAGTTTCGTACATCTCGGAGACTATCCCGAAGCGTGGGCATTCACGAACCGTCTCCTAAATGTCCCGGGATTTTCCATTCCCCCGAGGAAGGGGGATCGCCTGGAACATCATTGATCGTATCTCCGGAAGGGCCCCTTGGCCGAAGCGGAGAGGACGAGTTCCTCCAATTTCACTGGTGAAGAGTGCGGCCAGATCCGGCATGTCGTTTCATTGATTGCCTCGATGAGCGTGTTTTCAGCAAAACCAGCAAGAACGCCCGGCTGCTCGGGTGGTATTTCAAACCCACCGAGGCCTTCAGTTCTTTCATCAGACGCGGAGTAAAACACCATATGATTTATAAATTTTCGTCAGTTCCCCGACCTATTTTAATCCGGTACTTGAAAAACAGTCTTGCTATAATTGCTGAAAAGCTGTAGAATTCGCAGGCTGGCATCGGAATATCTCCCGGTTCCCCGCAGGGGCGGCGATTTCGTTGCCAGCCCGATGTCGTCTAGCAGGATAATCCAATGGAGGAGAGCCAGTACATGAAACGATGGTCTAATGCTTCAGCAGTATGTTCGATTCTCGCAATAATGCTTCTTTTTTCCGTGAGCGCTTGCAGCGCAAAGGAAAAGTCCGCACCAGCGCCGAAAACCGAGGGAAGTTCCGATGACAATGATTCGGCCGTTCTCTCGGGTAAAGTGGTGGAAACGATGAACGCAGGCGGATATACCTATGTCTGTCTTGAAAAGAAGGGTGTGAAAACCTGGCTCGCCATTCCGCAAACAGAAGTGACTGTCGGGAAGGTAATGGCATTTCAACCGGGCATGGAAATGACGAATTTCACGAGTAAATCGCTTAATCGGACTTTCAAGAGCATTTATTTCTCGGGCGGCCTTCTGAACGCGTCAAAAGGGAATGGGGAAATGAGCGCGCCTGGAATGTACGGTGGTTCCGCCGGTTCGAGCGGTGAAAAGATCAGCGTGAAAAAGGCCGAGGGTAAGGAGGCTTACACGGTCGCCGAGATTTATAGCAAGAAAACGTCACTGAATGAGAAGCAAGTCGTTGTTCGAGGTAAAGTCGTAAAGGTGTCTTCCGGGATCATGGGTAAAAACTGGATACACCTCCAGGACGGTACAGGTAATGCTGAAAGCGGGACAAACGATATTATTGCAACCAGCCAGGACTCTCCTGGAGTCGGCGAAATCGTAACGGTCAAAGGCACGGTTTACAAGGACAAGGATTTCGGCGCTGGATATAAATACAGCGTAATCATGGAGCAGGCAAGCGTCGAAAAGTGATCTGAAGAGCCAAATGGAAAAGGAAAGTGAAAGCCCCGTGCTTGGCACGGGGCTTTTTTTAATGGTTGCTTCTTTACTTTTTTCTGCTGATTGTGCATAATACTTCTCCGCGGAGTAAACGGAAACGGCTCCGTCCAAGGTGACAGGATATAGGTTAACCGCTCTCGTGAGGAAAAGGTGAGCGAATGTACATGTCGTGAAGGCGGAGAGGGACCAAGGAGATTTGGTAATGAAAAACGGATCACGTAACGAGAAGTTGAATAAATGGGTGAACGAGGTCGTCGAGATGTGCCGACCTGACGATGTGTACTGGTGCAACGGATCGCAGCGGGAGTATGATCAGCTAATGTCGCTCATGCGGAAACAGGGTATGGCAATCCCGCTCCGGAAGCGTCCCGCCAGCTTTCTCTTCCGCACCGATCCCAGCGATGTGGCCCGCGTGGAGGACCGCACCTACATCAGCACCCGTTCCCGGGAAGAGGCCGGCCCCACGAACAACTGGGTTTCTACGGACGTGCTGAAGAAAACCATGCGGGGGCTGTACCAGGGCAGCATGAAAGGCCGTACGATGTACGTCATTCCGTTCTCCATGGGACCCATCGGATCTCCGATCTCAAAGATCGGCGTCGAACTGACCGACAGCCCCTATGTGGTCTGCAATATGCACATCATGACCCGGGTCGGTTCGAAGGTGCTGGAAGTGCTGGGAACGAACGGTGAGTTCATCCCCTGCCTCCATTCCATTGGAGCCCCCCTTGCCTCCGGGCAGAAGGATTCCTTATGGCCCTGCGCCCCGATCGAGCAGAAGTATATCAGCCATTTCCCGGAAGAGAACCTGATCTGGTCCTATGGTTCGGGCTATGGCGGCAATGCGCTGCTCGGGAAGAAATGCCTCGCACTCCGCATCGCTTCGAACATGGCGAGGAAGGAGGGCTGGATGGCGGAGCATATGCTGATCCTCCGCCTGACCAGCCCGGAAGGAAAGCATTATCATATCGCCGCCGCATTTCCGTCGGCCTGCGGCAAGACGAACCTCGCAATGATGCAACCATCGATCAAGGGATGGAAGTGCGAATGCATCGGTGACGATATCGCCTGGATGAAGGTCCGGGGCGACGGCAGGCTCCATGCCATCAATCCCGAAAGCGGGTTCTTCGGCGTCGCGCCCGGCACATCCTACGACACGAATCCCATGGCCATGGACACGCTTAAAGGGAACATCATCTTTACGAATTGCGCGCTCACGGACGACGGCGATGTCTGGTGGGAGGGCATGACCGAGGACCCGCCCGTGCATGCAATTGACTGGAAAGGTCGCGACTGGACGCCTGAGAAAAAAGAGGATGCTGCGCACGCGAACGCCCGCTTTACGGCGCCCGTATCGCAGTGCCCCGTCATCTACGGGGACCGGGAGAACCCCGAGGGCGTGCCGATTGACATCTTCATCTTCGGCGGCCGGCGCAGCAGCGTCGTTCCGCTTGTCTACGAGGCCTTTTCCTGGGACCACGGCGTGTTCCTGGGTGCGACTGCAGCATCGGAGACCACGTCGGCCAATATCGGGGCCGTTGGCAACCTGAGACGCGATCCTTTTGCCATGAAGCCGTTTTGCGGCTACCATATGGGCGATTATTTTCAACACTGGTTCAGCATGGGCGAGCGGTTGGGCGCCAAAGCCCCGAGAGTATTCTATGTAAACTGGTTCCGGAAGAGCGCGGAAGGCAGGTTCCTGTGGCCCGGGTTCAGCGAGAACAGCCGGGTGCTCAAGTGGATGTGCGAACGCGTGGATGGGAAAATCGGCGCCCGGGAAACTCCGATCGGCCTCATGCCGAAGGACGGCGATTTTGATCTTAAGGGCCTTGATATCCCCGACGGAAACATGAAAGCGCTGATGGAGGTGGATCTCGATGCGTGGAAAGCAGAGATCCCGGACATCGAACAGCACTTTGCACTGTTCGGCAGCAGGCTTCCGGAGCGGCTCAGGATACAGCTCGAGGAGTTCAGAAAGCGCCTGGAATAAGCTTCGCGCGCCATTTGCAGAGACGGCTGTTCCTCTCCAATGTTACCGCACCCGTGCCCTCTTCCGTTCAAGGAGGGGGCATTTTCCCCTGAACAGCTCGAAGAGCTTTTAGCAGTTTTCTCTCCTGTTCACTCCGTCGGCAAATCATGTTGACACTCGGCATGTGTGTGCGTACTATGTGTCTGTGAGAGACATACTGGTTGCGAGGAGTCCAGAACGCGCTTGGAATGTAAGCAAAAAAACGGCGTATCGTCTGGGGATTCGTGACCGCGCCCGAATCAAAAAAAATTGGCACACAAATGCACTATGTGAAATCTGCGGCGGGAAAGCCGACAGACGGGACGGATTTCATCCCCCCAGTCGATGTTTCCTCTCAATATATATATTAGAAGCGGTGAAATCCATGCAAAAGACAGCTCTACAGAAAGCCCTGGTGAACGTCCTGGGAGTGGTGTACCTTCACACCAAAACCGAGGACGGCGGCGATCTGTATTTCACGCGGTTCGCCGAACCCCACCAGGAACAGCTCGAAATCAATAACTGGTACGAAGAGAGCTGGTTCACGAGGCATCGAGTCAGGTTGTTGGGGACCAGCTCGGTGTACCGCGTACCGACGAGGCGCGTGAATGGCATCAGCCTGGACCTGGTGGTCAAGAACTGCCGTGTCGGGGAGGATGTCCCCCTCAACACCCACACGCTCGAAGAATTTGTCAGCGCCGAATTCAACAGCCCCTGGGAAGAATTCGCCCTGGTCATGGAGATGGCCGACAAGCAGGTCGGCCAGCGGCTTGAATGGATAAGGGCGCAGCGGCCTCTGGCAATTTATGTACCGCCCCAGAAAATGCAATTGTGGCAGAGCGGGCGGTCCCGGGCAAAGATCAATCGCATCCGAGCCCGCCATCCCGGGATCGACATCGACATCCTCAAACAGTACAAGCTCATCTATGAGTGGATCTGCGGCAAGAATCTCGTGGAAATCTTCGAGCATATCAGAATTGAAATGCCCGACCTCGTTTATCACCTGCAGACCCTGCAGAAAAAAGCTTTCGACGACCTAAGCAAAAAAGGATATCTCATGGCCGACATGAAGCCTGAGCATGTCATTCTCGATGAGGAGGACTGCGAGCGGATCAAACAGGCGGGCGCGAAGGGGGATGCCGAAGCGGCGCTGAAACAGGTGGACTTGGTCTATCATCTGCTGGACGTTGGCAAATACTCGATCATCGATTATGAGCTGCTCTTCCGGACGCCCGAACACGAAGACCGGGTCAAGGCGTCGAGGCGGCATTCCTATCTGGACGACATGCGGGACCGGTTCATCCCCACGCCGCTGCCTTCACACCTGAACCGCATGGAAATCCTCGGCGTGCCGTATATATTCGGCCGCGCGGAAAGCACGGACGGCCGCATGTGGGTTGTGGGCAGGAACGGGCGCTTGTTCGATTATTTCCTCCCGGAGCGGTGGCGGAAGACGCCATGCCTGAGCCTGTCTGACGACAATGAAGTGTATTACACGGTCACCAAGGACAACATCCATCTGGTATGGGAGACGTCTAGGGTGGGAGAGTTCCCCCTTGGCAAGAAGTACAACGTCGAGGAGGTAGAGAAGATCAGAAAGTACGGCATCAACAGCCCCTTCGAGGAGTTCGCCATTTCGCAGGCCCTGAATGAGATGGGAATCCATGCTGCCTATGTGCGGGCAATCTACATGACTGGCAGTCTGAAGATCGAAATATCCGCCGATTCCCGGAAGTACCAGTCCCACCGGGAGATTGTCGATCCCGACGGCAATCCGGTCCTGGCCGCCGAGCGCAATTACATAACGATACGCGGGTACTACAACGGTCCCGATGACTGGGTATCGAAACAGGGCGATGTCCTGCTCAAGCCTGTGGACCTGGAAAAGGCCGTGCGCAAAAAGATCATCGACGAGGCACAATGCAGAATGTTCCTGAAAAAGGTCATCACTCGTTTGCAGGATGCCGGATACGATGGTTCGCTGCTGAAAGCCAACGACCTGCTTCTCGCGCTGGACGCCAAAGGCGAGGTTGTGAAAGATGACTCAGGCGAACCGGATATCATCATCTGCAATTTCGAGATGATCTGGAAGATTGATTCCGCCGCATGACGTGTTCGCTCGAAGCGTGACCGCCTTATTTTGCAAAAGCCGCAGCCACTGCCTTCTTGTGTCATCGATTCCAGAACCGATTTCCGTAATTACGCGGGAAACGCGCTCTTTTTTGCACCGCAGGAGTCAAGAAGCCGATTTTTTCTGCGATTCGAGATTGCTTTTCTTCTCCGAAGACGACACCCTGCAGGAGATTGCAACATTGCGTTCAGAAGGATGGTTGTCTTCCCGCATAATCCCGTCCACAGACAGGTCAGCATTTCATTTGCGTTCAGCCTGTCGCACGAACGTCCATGTTTTGCATAATCAGAAAGCTTCACATTGTATAATAAAGCATAATTTTCATATATTTATGGAAGATTAAGAATACACTTGCGCCCGGGAGCAGCAATTGCGCTGCTGCGGTGGCGCGAAAAGCGGGAATGTACGACCATCATATAACCGTGCATATGACCGGAGGTGTCGAATTGAGATATCCCCAGGCGGTGATTTCGGCATCGTCCTGACCGGACTTGCCACGGGTGTAGCCGGAGTGTAACGTATCTGACGAGAGTTTTTCCCCTGTGGAATCTTTTGCAGGTTGTTGAATACATGTCAATAATTGTCCAAAACCTCCCCTAGAGGGCAAACCTATAAGAAAATACCAGCTTTTTTCCCCTGTCCCCAAAAGCGCCCTTTCCGTATCCTCCCATCGCATGCTTGACCCCTTGTGCTATCATTGAATTATCGAATGAGGGACCGACGAATCCTGCACAATAATATTCATTTTTCAAGGAGGTCGCCATGAAGATAACCGTGAGCGTCATAAAAGCAGATATCGGGTCCGTGGGCGGACATATTGCGCCTTCGGCAAAATTGCTCGAAACCGTAAAAAAGCACGTTCAGGAAAAAGGCAAGGACTTTCTCCTTGACAGCTATGTGAGCTTCACCGGAGATGACGTGGCGATCCTCATGACCCACACCAGAGGAGAAGGGAATGAGCAGGTGCACAAGCTTGCTTGGGACGCGTTTGTTGCCGGGACTGCAGTGGCGAAGTCGCAGGGCCTCTATGGTGCGGGACAGGATCTTCTCAAAGACGCTTTTTCGGGCAATGTTCATGGCATGGGGCCTGCGGTCACGGAAATGGAGTTTGAGGAGCGGCCAGGCGAGCCGTTCCTGTTTTTCGCAGCGGACAAAACCGATCCGGGCGCGTATAATTTCCCGCTTTACCTTGCTTTTGCAGACGCCATGAACACGCCGGGACTCATGCTTTCTCCCAAACTGGCGATGGGATTCAAGTTCATGATCATGGATGTGACCTATACGGAGGGGGACCGCGTGGTCGAACTCAATGCGCCGGAAGAGCTGTATGACATCGCGACACTGCTTCGCGATCCGGAGCGGTACGTTGTCGAATCAGTCTGGTCCCGCGCGGCAGGAACGCAGGCCGTGTCTGTGGCGACTTCGCGGCTCCATAACATTGCGGGCAAGTACACGGGCAAAGACGATCCGGTCATGCTCGTCAGGAGCCAGATGGATTTCCCGGCAACGGGAGAGGTGCTGCAGCCTTTTGCAGTCGGGCATTTTGTGGCCGGCTGCATGCGCGGTTCCCATAACATGCCGATTATGCCGGTCAAGCTCAACACGACGATCAGCTATTTCGACGGGCCGCCGATTGTCAGCTGTGCGGCATTTTCTACGCGGGACGGCAAACTCACGGGGCCGATCGATGCCTTCGACCATCCTTTCTGGGACCGTGTGCGCGACCACGTGTCCGACAAGGCAATGGATATGCGGCGCCAGGGGTTCTTTGGCGCGGCCATGCTGCCCATGAACGAGCTGGAATACACGGGGATCATTGACAAGCTCGCGGCCATCGATAAAAGGTTCGCCCTGAGAACGGTAAAGAAAGCGGCATGAAAAATCACTTTTACGCTCGGACGCGGAGATTTCGGGCTGATAATGAGTAGCCGGAGTGACGGATCTCCGGTTTTTTTTCGCGGTGTTAAAATGAAAGAAGAAGACCGTCGTTTTTACCGGCCCGGTTCAGTCGTGGTTGCATGACGACAGAGGTTGCTCATGAAAAACCAGCAAATAGCTAAAATATTTAGCGAGATCGCCGAACTTCTCGAACTGAAGGGCGAGAACATGTTCCGCATAAGGGCTTACCAGCGGGCTGCGCAAAACCTTGACGGCCTGTCAAAGGACGTGTCAGGGCTCTCCCGGGAAGAGCTGGAATCCATTCCCGGGATCGGCAAGGATCTTGCCGCTAAGATCCGCGAGTACCTTGAAACAGGCGCGATCGCAAAGCACGAAGAGTTGAAAAAAGAAATACCCGAAGGCGTGCTGGAGCTTTTGTCCATCCCCGGCTTGGGCCCCAAGAAAGCTAAGATGCTGCACGAAAAGATCAAGGTGAAAAGCATCGTTGAGCTGGAGACGGCCATACGCCAGGGCAAACTCTCAGGGCTTCCGGGAATCCAGAAGAAGACGGTAGACAACATTCTTCAGGGAATTGAACTCCTTAAACGGGGAACAGAGCGGCGTCTGCTCGGAAGAGTCCTGCCGCTTGCCGAGGATATGGTCAGGAGGATGAAGGACGGCGCGCCCGTGGGCCGGATCGAGGTCGCCGGAAGCATCAGGCGGTGGAAAGAAACGGTGAAGGACATCGACATTCTCACCACATCGAAAAAACCTGAAAAGGTCATGGATGTTTTCGTAAAGCTCCCGAACGTGAGCAGAGTGCTAGCGCACGGCGAGACCAAATCGTCCGTCGTCACCGAGGACGGCATCCAGGTGGACTTGCGAGTTGTTGAAGAAGAATCCTTCGGCGCGGCGCTCCAATACTTCACAGGGAGCAAACAGCACAATATCAAGCTCCGTGAAATGGCGGTGCGGGCCGGCCTAAAAATCAACGAATACGGCGTATTTACGGAACCGGGAGGAAAGAGAAAAGGCGGGAGAGAAGAAGAGGATGTGTACAAGGCCCTCAAGCTCCCCTATATTCCGCCAGAGCTTCGCGAGGATACCGGCGAAATAGAAGCGGCGCTGGAGGGGAAGCTGCCAGATCTGGTGACTCCAGACGAAATCAAGGGGGATCTGCATGTTCATACACGGTGGTCCGACGGAAGCCATGACCTTGGCACGATTGTGGAGGCTGCGAGAAACAAGGGCTACCAGTATATCGCAATAACCGACCATACCAAGGGCCTCGGGGTCGCCCATGGCCTCGATGAAAAGCGTCTTGCAGAGGAGATGAGGGTTATTGACGATGCGAATGCGAAGCTTACGGGGTTCAGGATCTTAAAAGGCACGGAGATCGACATCCGCTCCGACGGCAGGCTCGATTTGCCGGATAGCGCGATTGCTGCGCTCGACATCGTCGTGGCTTCGATACACTCGGGCTTCAAGCAGACGCAGGAACAGATAACGAAAAGGATCCTCTCGGCGATCCGCAACCCCTTTGTAAGCGTGATCGCCCATCCTACGGGAAGGCTGATCGGCGAGAGGGAGGCCTATGCCATTGACATGGACACCGTACTGAAAGAAGCGGCAAAATACGGCGTGGCCATGGAGATTAACGCCAATCCCCTGAGACTGGACCTGAATGATTACCATATCAAAATGGCGCTCGGTTACGGCGTCCCACTCGTAATCAGCACGGACACGCACGTGACGACCCAGTTCGACTTCATGGCCTACGGCGTTTCTGTCGCAAGAAGGGGATGGGTGGAGAAGAAGGATGTTCTGAATGCACTGCCCGTTGAGCTGCTTATGAAGCGGCTGAATGCTTGCCGGGCGAATAAAGCAAAACGGGTGAAAGCGGCATCCTGAAGACGCGCAAGTCGTTGATGACGAAACCATGCCTTGGAGACGAGGGGATCGGCGCGTACGTTACCGGCACGGAAGGAAAGCAGGCTGGCGATCGATTCCCTGAAGGGGCCGTGATGCGGTGCAGAGGATGCCCGCTGCAACCGGAAGAAACGAGCGCATGCAATCATCCTCTCCTGATCTCGCAGCTCCGGAAGGCATCCTCGATATCGGCCTTCAGGCGGCTGAAATCTCCCTTGCCTTTGGTCCTGATGACCACCCGTCGGTAGCCTTCCTTTACTCCTTCATAGGACGTCAGAATCCCCTGGAGCCGGAAGTTGTGTTTCCGGATGATGTCCGCGACATCCTTAATGGAGCCCGGCCGATCTTCGATTGTGACACAGATCCGGTTGCCACCATGCCTGACACCGGTGATGTCCACGAGGGCGCGGTAAATATCCTTGTCGGAAATGATGCCGACGAGCTTGCCGTCGTCCAGCACGGGTAGGCAGCCAATATTATTGTCGAGCATGACCATGGCCGCTTCTTCCACGGGCGTATCGGGCGTCGTGGTTAAAATTTTCGTTTTTGCGATTTCTTTGATCCTTGTCTTGGCCAGGATATAATGCAGTTCGTAAATATCGAGCGAGGTCGCCTTCGAAGGGCTGTATTCCTTAATGTCACGGTCTGAAATGATGCCTTTCAGTTTCTCCCCCCTTACGACCGGGACGTGCTTGACGCATCTTTCGCGCATAAGGTATATGGCGTCGGAGAGATAATCGTCAGGCTCGATCGAGAAAACTTTTTTTGTCATCCAGTCTGAAACGTACATAGACACCTCCCTGTTTTGCATTGAGCGGGTATGCAAGAGGCGGATAATTGCCGCTTTTCCCGCGCGCCTGTCCTCTCGCCGTCTCGACGCTGTTACATCCCCAAGTATGCTTTCCTGACGTGCTCGTTGTTCAACAGGGCATCACCCTTGTCCTTGAGCACGATTTTGCCTGTTTCCAGCACATAGCCACGGTCCGCGACTCTCAAGGACTGGTAAACATTCTGCTCGACGAGCAGGATTGTCACCCCTTGCTTCCGGATCTCGTTGATGATGTCAAAGATATTTTTTACCAGAAGCGGGGAAAGACCGAGCGATGGTTCGTCAAGCAGCAGCAGTTTTGGGTCCGCCATAAGGCCCCGGGCGATGGCAAGCATCTGCTGTTCGCCCCCCGACATGGTACCGCCTAGCTGCTTTTTTCGCTCCTTCAGGCGGGGGAAGAGGGAATATACCCGCTTCATGTTCACATCCCGTTTCTTCCGCGCCCTCTCGATAAAGGACCCCATCCTGAGGTTTTCGGCGACGGTCATCAGAGGGAAAATTCTCCTCCCCTCGGGCACCTGGACGATGCCGAGCTCCACCACCTTATGGGCGGTGAGTTTCTCCACATCAATGCCGTTGAACGTGATGCTGCCGGATCCTGGTTTCACGAGCCTTGAGATGTTCTTGAGGAGCGTTGACTTGCCGGCGCCGTTCGCGCCCACAACCGTGACAATTTCACCGTCCTGCACATCGATGGTTACGTCCCAGAGCACCTTGAGGTCGCCGTAACTGAAATGCAGGTTCTCGATCTTAAGCATTACTCTCTCCGAGATAAGCTTGAATGACCGCTTTATTCGAGACAATTTCCTGAGGAGCGCCCTCTGCCAGTTTTTCACCGGAGTTCAGGACCACGATCCTGTCGGATATGCGCATGATCGCCTTCATGTTATGCTCGATGACCATCTGGGTGATGCCGAGTTTTCTGATGTCGAGTATGAGTCCGATGATCTCTTCGCTCTCGGCCGGGTTGAGCCCGCCCATGACCTCGTCGAGTAGCAGCAGCCGGGGCTGCGTGGCGAGGACGCGGGCCATCTCCAGTTTTTTGCGTTCGCCTATCGGGAGGCTGCCGGCGCGGACGTCTGCGCGGTTCTCGAGATGGACAACCCTGAGTTCCTCCAAGGCCATCTCGCGCGCTTTTTTGAGCGAGTTGGTCCGGCACAAGGCTCCGACCATGACATTGTCTACCACGCTCATTTTGGCCAGCGGCCGGACCTTTTGCCAGGTGCGGGCCATCCCGAGTTTGCACACGGCATCGGGATGCAGGCCGTTCATGCGCCTGCCGTTAAAAATGACCTCGCCGCGCGAAGGCGGATAATAGCCGGTGATACAGTTAAATAGGGTTGTTTTCCCGGCGCCGTTCGGGCCGATCAGGCCCATGATCATTCCCTCGTTCACTTCGAAGGTGACATCGGAATTGGCGGCCAGACCACCGAAGAATTTGCTGACGCGCTTGATCTCGAGTATCGCCATCAGGCCACCTTCCGTTTTTTTGCCGTGAACTTCCTGATAAAGCCCAACACCCCCTCGGGCATGAACAGGATAACGACGATCAGGAGAATACCGTAGATCAGCACGTGGGCATGGGACAACTGGTCCTTGAGGAAGGCCCCGACTGCGGAGTTTTCTTTGACCAGCCCGGAGTCGATCAGGGCCTGGGCGATCATGTTGCTGCGCAGGGCTTCGGAGAAGGGAACGAGGACCACGGCGCCGATCATCGGCCCAAAAATGGTGCCGATGCCTCCTATGATGCAGATAATCACGATGTGGACGGACAGGTCGAGCGCAAGGACCGTCCCGGGGTCGATAAAACCGATATACAGTCCGTACAGGCTGCCTGCCAGGGACGTGAATACCGCTGAGAGGGAAAGAGCGGCGTTCTTGTAGAGGGTCAGGTTGATGCCCAGCGAGTGGGCTGCATCCTGGTCCTCCCTGATGGCCTGGAAGTAGTAACCCAGTTTCGAGTTCTGCACCATCCAGGTGACGGCAATGACAGCGAGAGAGATCACGAGCCCGGAGTAATAAAAGGGTACCTTGGACAGGAAATCGGTGATGACTGTGTTGCCGATCTTAAGCGGCGGGATGTCGGTGAGCAGGATGCCTTCGGCACCGTTTGTCAGGTCTTTCAGGTTGAGGGCCGAAACGCGAAAAATTTCGGCCACAGCTATGGATGCCAGGACAAAGTAGGGCCCGCGCAGACGAAAGCAGATGGAGCCGATGACGAGGCCAACTGCCAAGGCGACCGCGACGCCGGCCCAGATTCCGTACCAGGGTGCAATGTGATGGTACTGCAGCAGGATCATCGTGGTGTAGGCGCCCGCGCCGAAGTACGCCGCATGTCCCACCGAGTACTGGCCCGTGTAGCCGCCCAATATGTTCCAGGCCGATCCCGTGATGACGCTGATGAAGATCAGGATCATGATGTGGAGCACGTAGGTACTTGTCACGAATTTGGGTACCAGGAAGAGCAGGACGACCGCAGCCGCGGCCAGAAGCAGCGGTATAGCGCCGATCCCCCGCATATCGTTCGTCAATCGCCTCATATTATCCTAAATCCTAACCCGGACTAGCCGGAATAAAAAACCAGATTCCGCCATGGAACGAAGGTCACGGAGGAGTGGGGAATATCCGTCATTTAGATGCCGAGAGTTAAAAATTTCCTTTGCGGCCCTAGCGGCTACGCGATAAATATGATTTTCGTCTTGTGAAGACTTCGATGCATACGTTTCCGTTAATCCTTCGATGTGCCCAGCAGACCGGAGGGTTTAAACAGAAGCACCAGCAGGAACAGGATAAACACGATGACGTCCTTCCAGCCTGAACCGATGTAGACGCCGCCGATGGACTCCGCCATGCCGATGAGTATGCCGCCGAGGGTGGCGCCGAAAATGCTGCCCATGCCGCCGAGCACGGTAATGACGAAGGCCTTCAGGGTGAAAATACTTCCCACCTGCGGGTAGATGTAATAGGTCGGCGATATGAGCGCGCCCGCGGTGGCAGCTAGGGCCGATCCGATTCCGAATGCTATGATCGACATGCGTTTCACGTTGATTCCCATCAACTGCGCTGCTTCGCGGTCCTGGGCCGTAGCCCTGATGGCCTGTCCTGTGTCGGTACTGTATAGGAACCAGTACAGCGCCATGGTGATGCACGCGGTGATCACAAACGATACGATCAGTGGTTCGGAAATCGAAATTCCCAGGAGCATGACGCTGCTCGATGAATAGGACGTGGTTAATATTTTGTAATCAGAGGTAAAGGCAAGCATGATTGAGTTGCTCATGACCAGCCCCATGCCGATGGTCAGCAGGATCTGATTCTGGGGCAGCGCGTTCAGGGCGCGGTTGATGATTATTTTCTGCAGCAAACCACCGAAGAGAAACATCATCGGGATGATTATTATGATGGAGACAAAAGGATCTATATGCAGAAGGGTGAAGATAAAGTAGGTCAGGTACATGCCGAGCATCAGCAGATCGCCATGGGCGAAGTTGATCACCCGCATGACGCCGAAAATAATCGTCAACCCGATGCCGATCAGCGCGTACACCCCGCCGATCAGGATGCCGCTGATGAGTGCTTGAAAAAAAACATTCATAGAAAAGCCGCCGCGGACAAATTGAAATAAAAAACGAGGGAAGCGGGCTGAGACCGCTCCCCTGCCTGAGTTATTTCGACCAGCCCGGGAAGGGCCAAATGGGCTTCTTGGCCATATCGCTGAGCGGCCACACGGTCTCGTGATGTCCGTTTTGTACCTGTTCCACGAGCATCACTGCCTTGCGCTGGTTCTGGTAGCCGTTGTAGTCCTGGAACCGCACCTCACCGAGAATGCCGTTCCATTTTCCGGTGTGCAGCGCCTCGCGCGTCTTCTCCCGGTCACCGCCCGCGGCAGCCGCGGCCTGGCCCATGATCATCATGGACTCGTAGGCGCAAGCCGCATGATAGGTGGGCGGTTTGCCGAACTGCTTTACATAGCGTTCGTACCATTCCTTAGATCCGGGCCACGGCGCATCCTTGGTCCACTGCGTAGACGAGAAGACACCCTGGCTGATATCCTTCTCCTTGGCGAACTGGGCGATCGAAAACCCGGCGCCGGCGCCGAGGAAGGCCATGGGCGTCAAGCCGATCTCGCGCGACTGGCGCATCAACAGGATGGCGTCAGCCGCATAGGATACCATAAACACGAGGTCCGGGTTGGCGGCCTTTACTTGGGCGAGCGTGGAGCGGTAGTCAGGCGAGCCTGGCGAGTAGGCTTCCTCAAATACCACTTTGATGCCCTTTTGTTCCGCGATGGCCTTGGCGCTCTTTGCTCCCGAGACGCCGAAGTCGGAGTTCTCATTCAGGATGGCGAGGGTTTTGGGCTTGCCGAGCGTGGTGGCGAGATCGAACAGGACACCCGCGTAGTCACCCGTAGTGCCGGAAACGCGGTAGACCCATTTAAAGCCCTGCCGCGTGATTTCCTCTTTCGAGGCCGCCGGCACGATCAGCGGGACTTTATAGCGTTCCGCCATCTTGGCGTCGGCGTTTGCAGTGGCCGAGGTGTAGGGGCCTACAATCCCCGTAACCTTGTCCCGGGTCGCGAGCTTCTCGAACGCCGCCAGCGACTTGTCGGGTTTGCCGGTATCATCCTCTGTAATGAGATCAACATCAATTCCCTTCGTCTTCAGATCCTCGATGGCGAGGGTGACGCCGTTCGTCAGGTTCTCTCCGATCGGAGCTTCCGGACCGGTGATCGAGTTGATAAACCCGAGTTTCACGGTTCCCGCCAGAGCGACGGCGGGCATAACAAACAGCAACGTCATGATCAATGCAACATACCTTTTCATGGTTCCCTCCTTCATGGATTTGAATGCTGTGAAGCCTGAGACGCAATGCGCCGAACAGACACCGGAAAATTCAATAAACCCTCCTCCTCCTTATCCGCCCTTCGCGATTGTATCCTTTGCTTCTCCCTTCTTCGTATACTTTTGGCACAACGCACTTTTTCTCTCGCTGCGTAGACCACAGCATTTCTCTTTCTTATTGTAACACGGCTTTCTTCAGGATGCAGCCTGACGCAGCCAAACGGCACGACGCTAATTTATTTTCAGCCTCCCGGCCCAGGCGGCGAGAGAATCGATCAGCTCCCTGATTTTGGCCCTGGTCTGTTCGTCCGTAAGCCTGCCGTCCTTGTTAATTTTGTCATGGGCAAACGGAACCATGACCTCGGGGCTGTTCACGGGATGCATGTTCAGGAACACGCAGGATTGGCGGAGATGGTATTGCGCCCGCGCAGTGCCGATCATGCCGGTCGAAGCGCCCATGATGGCAACGGGCTTGTCCTCGAAGCAGTTGTCGCCATAAGGCCGTGAGCCCCAGTCGATCACGTTCTTGAGCACGCCGGGAATCGAATAATTATACTCCGGTGTTGAAATTAGCAGGGCATCGGCTGTTCTGACCCCGGCTTTGAATTCCCTAACCGATTCCGGCGGACTCTGCTCCAGGTCCGCGTTGAACAACGGGATGCCTTCAAGATTGAAAATCTCGAGCTCCGCATTCCCGGGAAGCAGCTCCGCTGCCGCGCGAAGGAGGGCTTTGTTGTAGGAGCCGTTTCTCAGGCTGCCCGCGAAACTGAAGATGTGGAACGCTGTGGGCATGACCGTATACCTCTTTTGTACGCCGAAGATATTACTGCGAGGAGTGCGATAAGGAAGCAGTTTCGAATGCGGCTACCCGATTGGCGTGAATCCTTCAGCCTCCCGCAGGGAACGATTCGTGACGGACGCCGGATATTCAGGGCTTTTTCTCATAATTCCAGGACGCATTTTTTAGCCGCATCCGCTTCCCGGCATCTGAGCCTTGATGAACTCGCGGTTCAGTTTCGCGATGAACCTGACCTTTATCCCTTTGGGGCAGACGGACTCGCATTCATAATGGTTGCTGCAGTTGCCGAACCCCCGATTCAGCATTTCTTCGGTCATGACGCAGACTCGGCGGGCTGCCTCGACCCGACCCTGGGGCAGCGCGGACAGGTGTGATACTTTTGCCCCCGTAAAAAGCATGGCAGAACCATTGGGGCAGGCAGCAACGCAGGCCCCGCAGCCGATGCACTCGGCGGCATCCATTGCCCTGTCGGCATCCCGTTTGGGGATCAGGATCGCATTCCCGTCAGGCACACCGCCGGTATGGACCGAGATGTAGCCGCCGGCCTGGATGATCTTTTCAAAGGCGCTCCGGTCGACGATCAGGTCCCGGACCACCGGAAAGGCGCGGGCGCGAAAAGGTTCGATATAGATCGTGTCGCCGTCCTTGAAGTGGCGCATGTGGAGCTGGCAGACCGTCGTCTTTTTTCGCGGCCCATGAGCAATACCGTTCACGACCTGGCCGCAGGTGCCGCAGATGCCCTCGCGGCAGTCGCTGTCAAAGGCGACCGGATCCTCGCCCTTTTTTACCAGGCCTTCATTCACGACGTCGAGCATTTCGAGAAAGGACATGTCGCTGCTGACGTCGCGTGCCTCGTAGCGTTCGAGCTTTCCTTTTTCGTGCGGCCCTTTCTGGCGCCAGACATAGAGTGTGAGATTCATGGATGAGACTCCGATACCCTCAAAGCCCAAGGCTCAACGATCAAATAAAAAATCCATGAAGACTCCCAATCAACGGGTTTCACTAAGAACTTTTTCATTTATAACTTCTCACCGCCAGATGCGCATGCTCGAACACGAGCGGCTCCTGATGCAGCTCCGGGTCCTTGTCCGGGCCCTTGTACTCCCACGCCGAGACGTAGCTGTAATTTCTGTCGTCGCGGACAGCCTCGCCGTCCGGCGTCTGGTGCTCGACGCGGAAATGGGCGCCGCACGATTCGTCCCGCTGCAGCGCATCCCTGGCCAGGAGTTCCGCAAATTCGAGGAAATCGGCGATGCGGCCCGCTTTTTCGAGTTCCTGGTTCAATTCCATTCCGCTGCCGGTGACGGCCACGTTCTGCCAAAATTCAGCGCGGATCTCGGGTATGCGTTTGAGCGCTAGCTTCAGGCTCGCTTCACTCCGCGTCATTCCCACGTTGTCCCACATGAGTTTCCCGAGGTCCCGGTGGAATTCGTGAGCGGTTTTCCTGCCCTTGATCGAGAGCAGTCTTTTCGTGAACGTCTCGACCTCCTGCCGTGACTGGCGAAATTCCGGGCTTTCCGTACTGAACGCTCCCGGTTTTGTTTCGGCAAGATAGTTTCCGATCGTGTAAGGAAGAATGAAGTAGCCGTCCGCCAACCCTTGCATCAGGGCACTCGCGCCGAGCCGGTTTGCGCCATGGTCCGAGAAGTTCGCCTCGCCGAGTACGAACAGCCCCCTGATGTTGCTCTCGAGGTTGTAGTCGACCCAGAGCCCGCCCATTGCATAGTGCGGTGCAGGGTAGATGCGCATCGGCTGCTGGTACGCGTTCTCCGCAGTGATACGCTCGTACATCTCGAAGAGGTTTCCGTACCGTTCGCGGACCGTATTTTCGCCGAGACGTTTTATGGCGCCTGCAAAGTCGAGGTACACGCCGCGACCGCCTGGACCGATTCCCCGTCCCTCGTCACAAACTTCCTTTGCCGCGCGAGAAGTGACATCGCGGGCCGCGAGATTTCCGAAAGACGGGTATTTCCGTTCAAGATAGTAATCGCGCTCGGACTCGGGGATGTCGTTCGGCGCCCGCTTGTCGCCTTTTTCCTTCGGTACCCAGACTCTGCCGTCGTTGCGGAGCGATTCGGACATCAGCGTGAGCTTGGCCTGGTGTTCTCCCGTGACGGGGATACAGGTGGGGTGAATCTGGGTATAACAGGGATTGGCAAAGAACGCCCCTTTTTTATAGGCCCGGTACGTTGCATTGACGCTGGACATGACGGAATTCGTCGTGAGGAAATAGACGTTTGAATAACCGCCCGAACAGAGACAGACCGCATCCGCCGCAAACGACTCAAGGGAGCCGGTTACCAGGTCGCGCACCGTGATTCCCTTTGCCTCGCCCTTCACAATGACAAGGTCGAGCATCTCCGTGCGCGGGTGAAGCGTGACCGTGCCCGCTGCAACCTGGCGGGAGAGTGCGCCATAGGCGCCGAGGAGTAGCTGCTGGCCAGTTTGTCCACGCGCGTAAAAGGTGCGCGATACCTGGGCGCCGCCGAAGGATCGCGTGGCCAGATAGCCTGCATAGTCCCGCGCAAAAGGAACGCCCTGTGCCACGCACTGGTCGATGATGTTCACGCTCAGCTGCGCAAGGCGGTACACATTCGCTTCGCGGGACCGGAAGTCGCCGCCTTTGATCGTGTCGTAGAACAGCCGCTCGATGCTGTCTCCGTCGTTGGGGTAGTTCTTTGCCGCGTTGATGCCGCCCTGGGCCGCGATGCTGTGGGCGCGGCGCGGCGAGTCCTGAAAGAAGAAGACGTCAACATTGTATCCCAGCTCGCCAAGCGAGGCGGCGGCTGCAGCGCCGGCCAGTCCGGTGCCGACGACGATGATGCGGAACTTCCGTTTGTTGGCGGGGTTGACCAACTTCATCTCCGCACGACGCAGGTCCCACTTTTCGTGAAGCGGACCGGATGGTATTTTCCCGTCGAGCATCGTAGTGCTCCTTGCCTTTGCGCTGTCATGATCGTCATTCCGCGAAGGCGGAAATCCAGATGGTCAGTTTCACCTGACGGGATCCCGGACCATGTCCGGAATGACGAAACAAGCTTCTACTGTAAAATTCCAACAACAATCGCAACCGGTATGGCTATATACCATGAAAACAGGATGACTGAAGCGACTGTTCCGGTTTTCTCGAACACCGGCAGTGTTTTTTCATTCGTCAGTCCCCAGGTCTGGAAAGAACTCTGGATGCCGTGGAACAAGTGCAGCCCCAGGGCGGCCAGGGAAACGATATATATGCCTGAAATGCCGATCTGCTGGAAACTGCGCACGACCATCATGAATACGTCTGGTCTGCCGAGGGCATCCATGCGGCGATCGGCCGCGATCTGGGGATTCGTCACCTGGAAGGTGAACTGAAGTAGATGATAGATTAGGAAGGCGGCGACGATGACGCCTGTCCAAATCTGATACCGACCTGCAAATGTTGCCCGGCGGTAGTTCGTTACAATGTAGGACTGCGGTTTCGCCGCCCTGTTTTCGAGCTTCAGGATTGTGCCATACCATAAATGGAGGATGAATGCCAGGGCGAGGACAATGCGTCCGCCCCACACAAAGACCGGCAGGGTATAGAGGGCGGCGACATAGGCGTTGAGTTTATGGAAAAAGATCGAGGAGTTTCCGGATATGTGAAATACTATGAAAATGACGAGGATTTGGCCCGAGATCGCCATCATGATTTTTCTGCCGACGCTGGATGTAGGTAATAACATGAACGAATCCTTCGTTTTTGGTTCGCGTTTGCCGCTTCGTGTTGAAGCAAAAACCAGATACTGCAATGTCCGTTATTTATTATCCTTCGTTAACCCGCCTTTGGTCATCGGCTTGGGGTCGAGCAGCTTGTCCAGTTCTTCCCTTGAAAGTCCGGTCATTTCAGCTGCAACCTCTTTCAATGACCGGCCTTCAGCATAGGCTTTCTTCGCGATCCGGGCGGCAGTGTCGTAGCCGATCACAGGGTTCAAGGCCGTGACGAGGATCGGGTTTTTGTCCACGAGACTAGCGATGCGCTCCCGGTTTGCAGTAAATCCGGTGATTGCCTTGTCGGCGAAGAGCCGCGAAGCAGCGCCAAGGATCGTGATCGACTGAAGCAGATTGTGTGCAATCACGGGAAGCATCACGTTCAGCTCGAAGTTCCCCAGCTGGTTGCTCGTTGCAATCACGGCGTCATTGCCCGTAACCTGGGCACAGACCATCATCAGCATCTCACACATAACGGGGTTCACTTTTCCCGGCATGATGCTCGAGCCCGGCTGAAGGGGGGGCAGGGAAATCTCACCGAGCCCCGCGAGGGGGCCGCTGTTCATCCATCGCAGATCGTTGGCCATCTTCAGGAAGGATGATGCAGTGGTCTTGATCTGGCCGGAAAGCTCAACAGCCGCGTCCATGGTCGCCTGTGCCGCGAAATGATTCGCCGTCTCTACAAAGGGCAAGGTGGTCCGGCCCGCAAGCCTTGCAGAGACGATTTTCCCGAAGTCCGCAGGTGCGTTGATGCCCGTACCCACCGCGGTACCGCCGATAGCGAGCTGCGCCAGACGGGGCAGGGAGGATTGTATCCGATCGATAGCTTGCTCTACCTGGAAGGCCCAGCCGCTTATCTCCTGTCCCAGCGTTACCGGCATGGCGTCCATGAGGTGCGTTCTGCCGGTCTTCACGACTTCGCAGAATTCAGCTTCGCGGTTTTTGAGCGATGCATGGAGATGTCCGAGCGCGGGCAGGAGCACCTCGCTCACTTCGAGATACGCGCTGACGTGAATGACCGCCGGGATAACATCATTCGAAGATTGTCCCATGTTCACATGATTGTTGGGGTGGACCGTCTTTGCGGAGACACCAAGGATCTGAGAGGCCCGGCTTGCGATCACTTCATTGGCATTCATGTTTGTGGAGGTGCCGGAACCGGTCTGAAAAATGTCGAGCGGGAAATGATCGTCCCACATGCCGTCAGCCACTTCGAGCGCGGCCAGATGTATCGAATTGGCGATTTCGGCGTCAAGCAATCCCAGCCCCGCGTTTACTTCAGCTGCCACGGATTTAATGAGCCCGAGGCTGCGGATAAAGACGCGGGGAAAGCGGATGCCGCTTACCGGGAAGTTTTCAACAGCGCGCTGGGTCTGGGGGCCGTAGAGTGCGTCCTTCGGGACCTTTACTTCGCCGAGGGAGTCTTTTTCGATGCGAAAATCGGGCATACGTTCTAATTATACAGATTTTTGAGATGTTTTGAAGCCTTATTTTCCAATACGAGAAAACGCAGGCAGTACCCCAAAATTGTCGGTCATCAGGCCAAGGGATAAGCAGTGTTCGATGACTGTACGATTCGTTTCCGGCCTGGACGGAAGGTACGAGTTGACCCTTGCCTTTATTGCCTTTATAATTAAAAAAGAGGTGAACGACGATGAAAAATATCTGTGTTCCGGGTTTGAGCTGCAGTCCCAGCTACAGCATCACCATACGGGTTGAGATCGAAAACAGGATCGGGATGTTCGCGAGGATCGCCATGGCTATTTCGAGTGTGGGCGGAGACCTGGGTTCCGTGGACATCGTGCGCGTGGAGAAGGGAAAGATCATCCGCGACGTGACGGTGAACGCTCAGAATGAGGACCATGAAAAAGCAATCGTGAAGGGAATCAGGGCCATCCCGGGGGTCAAGGTGATCCGAATCATGGATCGCACTTTTTTGGCTCACGAGGGCGGGAAGATCGAGGTGAAAAACAAGCTGCCGGTGCGCGACCGGGATGACCTGTCCAAAGTATACACACCCGGTGTTGCGCGTGTCTGTATGGATATCAACCAAAATAAGGAACACGCCTACCGATATACGATCAAAGGCAATTCCGTAGCAGTCGTCTCGGACGGCACTGCCGTGCTCGGCTTGGGCGATATCGGGCCTGAGGCGGCGCTTCCGGTCATGGAAGGCAAGGCCATGATCTTCAAAGAGTTTGCGGGAATCGACGCGTTCCCGATCGTCCTTGCCTCGAAAAACGTGGACGAGATCGTGGCCACGGTGAAAAACATCGCCCCTGGATTCGGCGGCATCAATCTGGAAGATTTCGCCGCACCCCACTGCTTTGAAGTAGAAATGAGGCTTCGGACGTTGCTCGACATCCCCGTATTTCACGATGACCAGCACGGAACGGCAGTGGTCGCCCTTGCGGCGCTGATAAATGTTTCGCGGCTCCTGAAGCGGGACCTGAAAAAATTCAAGATCATCGTGGTCGGCGCCGGCGCTGCCGGGACAGCGGTAACGAAGATTATGATCGCGTCAGGCGTTCGAGACATCATTGTCTGCGACCGTGCCGGAGCGCTGTACAGCGGCAGGAAAGAGGGGATGGACGCTGCAAAGCGCGAGCTCGCTAAGATCACCAATCCCCGCAGGGTGAAAGGGAGCATATCCGACGCCATGCAAGGGGCAGACGTGTTCATCGGCCTTTCGGCCCCGAATGTGATTACCGCGGACGACATACGCAGGATGGCGAAGAACCCCGTCGTGTTTGCGCTTGCGAACCCTGATCCCGAGATCGCGCCTGAAGAGGCCCTGCCGCTCGTCCGGATTATGGCCACGGGAAGGTCGGACTATCCAAACCAGATTAACAACATGCTCGGCTTCCCCGGCATTTTCCGTGGCCTGCTTGATGTGCGGGCGCGGGGCGTCAACGAGGCAGTGAAGCTTGCTGCAGCAAGGGCCATCGCACACAGCATCGAAACAGAGGAACTGCATGAGGACTACATCATCCCCAGTCCTTTCGACCGGAGGATACCCGCCCATGTCGCCGCCGCAGTGGCTGAAACGGCGAGGAAGACGGGACTTACTAAATAGAAGAGTCGGCGTTGGTTCTCGGTACGGAGTTAGATGCAAACATCAGCCGTCGTTCGACCCGAAATCACAACTCCGCGCTCAAAACTGCTTTCCGAGGGGAAACCATGAACCGTAACCATGAACGGCTTCATCTTGACGAAAAAGATCTGCGCAGTCTCGGCATGACCGAACTGCGGACTATCTATATCGACCTCGGCCTCACGAAGGATGAACTTGATCTGCTGTCCATGCCGCGTAGGTCCTTTACCGTGAGCTTTCCCGTCAACATGACGATGGGAAAATCGCAGATGTTCACGGGCTATCGCGTCCAGTACAACGACGCGCGGGGGCCCGCGAAAGGTGGCATCCGTTTTCATCCGGAGATGGACGAGGAACATGCCCGCGAACTTGCCTTTCTAATGGCGCTAAAGTGCGCGGTAGTGAACATCCCCTTCGGCGGCGCCAAAGGCGGCGTGGCCGTCGATCCCCTTAACCTGTCCCGCCGCGATCTTGAGCTGGTAACGCGCGGATACATCCGGGCCATTGCCGACCACATCGGGCCGTTCAAGGATATCCCCGCGCCGGATGTGTATACTGACGAACAGATCATGGCGTGGATCCTCGACGAGTACGAGCAGATCAAGCGGGAGCACGTGCCTGCCGTGGTCACGGGAAAGCCGCCGGAACTGGGCGGCCTCACGGTACGTCGGTATTCAACGGCTTTGGGCGGGATTCATGTGCTTGAGCAGGCATTAAAGGACCGGGGCATGGAGCCCCGGGGACTCCGCGTGACGGTCCAGGGATTCGGCAACGTCGGTGAGAACGCTGCGCGTCTGCTCTTCGAACGAGGGTACTCAGTCATTGCCGTCAGTGACGTGAACGGCGGCATCCTGAACCGGGACGGATTGGATATCCCGGCGGTGATGGAACACAAGAATAAAATGGGTAACTTCATGAAATTCCCCGGTGCACAGGAGATTTCCAACGCAGAGCTTCTGACCGCGGACTGCGACGTGCTGATTCCTGCTGCGCTTTCCAATCAGCTTAATGCAGACAACGCAAAAGACGTGAAGGCGGACATCATCCTTGAACTCGCGAATGCACCGACCACGGCAGCTGCGGACGATATCCTTTTCAGCAGGGACGTTTTGCTGATCCCCGACATTCTCGCGAATGCCGGCGGCGTTGTGGTGAGCTACTTTGAGTGGAGCCAGAACCTCAGCAACGACGTCTGGCCGGAAGAAAAGGTCCTCGAAAAACTGAAACAGATCATGATTACAGCATTCAGCGACGTCCACCATCATTGCCGCGAGAAGCAGTGCCGGATGCGCAAAGCAGCCTATGAACTGGCGGTAAAACGGATTCTTCAGGCTGAGAAACTGAGAGGGAATCTGTGAACGTTGTCGCGGCACTTTGCCGAAATATCCGTCATACTTTCACGGAGGACAATTTGAGGGAAGGCTTGCTGGTCGAACCAGAGAGGAAGCAAACTCGTCGCACCTTTCACCAGGAGTCGATCAGATACCTCCCCCGGAGCCGGATACTCAATACTGTATTTTTACAGGGGACTTCTGATCCCCCGGACATGCCGTTCTGAATCGTCGCCTTGACACACATGCGTTACAGGAGCTATAAATAATAAGGAGGGGGAAAGGCAGCTCTTCCCAAGCCGTGCCTTTGCGCGAAACGGATGATGCAATAAATTATGGTATGAAACAGCCGCAAACAAGACAGAAAAGCGGGAAAGCAGCGCTCATTTTCGACAAGAGCTGTCCGATCTGCTCGAGCACCGTGAAATGGATCGGCGAACACGAAGCGCCTGACTCCTTTGAAATGGTGCCGTGCCAGGAGGAAGCCGCGATCCGCCGATTTCCCGAAATCGAGCGTGCCGCATGCATGAATGCCATGCACCTGGTTCTTCCCGACGGCACAGTGAGGGTAGGGGAGAAGGCCTTGCCCGAGATCGTTCTGCGCCTGAGGCGTTATCATCTTGCCGCCGTGCTGTTTAAACTGCCGGGAGCATCGGTATTGTCCCGCATCGCATATCGCTGGTTCGCAGATCGTAGATACTGGATCGCGGGGATTCTCGCCCATGTGAAGGAAAGAAAAAAGCATATCATCTGATACAGGGCGCTGTCCAGAGTGGTGAGAATTGTTATGAAAACCAAAAAGAACATTATCATCGTCGGGGACAGGGTCCTCATCAATCCCGATGAAATGATGGACAAGACCACATCGGGGCTTTATCTTCCGCCCTCGGTCAAGGAAAAGGAAAAAATTCTCGGTGGTCATGTGGTGAAGGTCGGTCCGGGATATGCGATCCCGGACACTGCGCCTCACGAGTCTTGGACTGCGGGAAAGAAGGAAGTAAGGTACCTTCCGCTCCAGGCTTCGGAAGGGGATTATGCAATATTTCTCAAGGATTCTGCCATGGAAATAGAGTTCGAGGGGAAGAAATATCTTATCGTCCCCCACTCGGCGATCCTCGCCCTGGTGCGCACAGAGCTGTCGATAGATAATTAATAGGACCGGGGAGCAGGGATGTCTGCGTACCGTAAAGAAGCGCAGTGTTAATGCCGCTTCCTCGGGTGGTTCTTGTTGATTTTGATGAGTTTTTCAATCTTTTGGGAAAAATCATCCATTTCATTCTATAGATTCACCAGTCATTCCAGCGAAATCCTTCACGCTACTACATAACCCCTTTTATGTTACGCTTTATCACCACGATGGGCCGACGGTTAAGTCTTCTTTTTTTGTGAACATATTTGCTCGACCGTAAGAGCGCGTAATTAAACTTTTTATCATCACCACGGTCTAATAAAACATATGTAATAACGATAGGGGGCAATATTCTACGGGAGATAAATGCAGAAGGGGGAAGTGGAATCCCTGTCCGCCGGGGAGGTGGCGAGTTCTTCGAATATGTGAGGATCATATCATACTGGAATAGTGTTCCCGTTGATATGCATGCACTGCCGATATGCAATATTACCCCGACGCTGCTCCTCCATCCATAAACCTGAACCGAGTTGGCACCTGAGGTTGCGCCGACGAGAAGATCTCTCGCAGCGCCATTTGCCATACTGGTGCTTGCGTTGCCTTAAGCGGTCCCAATGGAAACTTCAAGGCCTGCTCCTGAATTAATTGCCCTTAAGAACCGCTACAATTTGTTACGCCATAGAAAAGCATTGTTCTTAATCTAGGATATTTAACGTTGGCGCGAGCAATTTGGCGTTGGGCGGCAAAGTTATAGACCGTAAGGAGAATCATGCCACGAAAAGTTGGAGTCATAATCCTGGTCGTTGGGGTGCTCGTCGTGATGGGCGCTGTCGGGTGGTGGCTTCGGTCCAAAGGGAACGGGGAGCCTCCATTACGAACCGTCCCGGTGAAACGGGGAGACGTGGTGGCCACGATCAGCGCGACGGGCACGGTGGAGCCGGTTCAAGTAGTCGACGTGGGTGCTCAGGTGGGCGGAATCATTGTGTCCTTCGGCATAGACAAGTCTGGGAAAACCGTTGACTATGGTTCGGTTGTCGATAGGGACACAGTACTTGCGAAAATTGATGATTCACTCTATGCCGCCGCTCTGGAAACCGCCAAGGCCCAATTACAGCAGGCTGAGGCCAACAAGATCAGCGCCGAGGCCAACGTGCTTCAGATGAAAGCAAAGTTGCTGGAGGCCCAAAATGATTGGAATCGAGCGCAGAAACTCGGTCCTTCCGACGCGTTGGCACAGACCGCCTATGACCAATACCAAGCTACGTACGAGGTCGCCAAGGCCAACTTGGCGGCGGCTGAGGCTGCCGTGGATCAAACGAAAGCTGCCGTCGCGCAGGCGCAGGCCAACCTCACCAGCGCAAAGACCAACCTCGATTACTGTACCATCAAATCGCCGGTAAAAGGTGTGATTATTGACCGGCGAGTCAACATCGGCCAGACCGTGGTTTCCAGTCTCAGCGCGCCGAGTCTGTTCCTCATTGCGACAGACCCCAAGCGCATTCAGGTTTGGGTATCGGTCAACGAAGCCGACATCGGCAGCATTTCTAAAGACCAGCCAGTGACGTTTACCGTGGATGCCTATCCCGACCAGATATTCGAAGGGCGTGTAGGTAAAATTCGGCTCAACGCAACGATGACGCAGAACGTCGTCACATACACCGTTGAAGTAAACACCCGCAACGACGACGGCAAGCTGTTGCCCTACCTGACGGCCAACGCGCAGTTCAAGATCGGGCACTTACAGGACGTGTTGCTGGTCCCCAATGCGGCTCTACGTTGGTCGCCACGGCCCGCCCAGATCGCGCCAGAACTCCCGCAAGCGTCTCACCCTCACGGGGGTTCGTTGAACCGCAAAAGCGACGGCGGTTCTGGAACCGTTGGCGCACCGCAAACGCATGGAATCATCTGGGTCGAGCAGGGCAAGTTCGTCCGGCCCGTTGATGTGAACGTCGGGTTGTCGGACGGGATGGTGACAGAGGTCGAAAGCAACGATTTGATCGAAGGCACACGCGTGGTCGTCGGTGAACGCACGCGGGGGGAAGCCGCAAAGGGCCCGAGCGAGGAGGAACGGAGTCCGTTCACGCCTCAAAATCCATTCCGCGGGCAGCGCCAAGGCCAAGGAGGGCAGGGCGGCCCCGGCGGACTCGGCGGTCGATGATGTTCGCGGAGGAGCCCCTCATGGACTTGATCGAATTGAAAGATGTTCACAAGACCTACTTTCTCGGTGAGGTGGAGCTCCCGGTGCTCTTGGGCATATCACTGCAAATCACCCGGGGCGAATTCGTATCATTGATGGGCGTCAGCGGTTCGGGCAAAAGCACGCTGATGAACATTCTCGGTTGCTTGGACTACCCGACTTCGGGCGAGTACTGGCTGGATGGCCGGGAGATTTCCGGGCTTACCGCCACGGAGCAGGCACGGCTGAGAAATCGGATGATCGGCTTTGTGTTTCAATCGTTCAACCTGCTGCCTCGCACGACGGCGTTGGAGAACGTTCGAATGCCGCTTACCTACACCCGCGAGAATCTCAGCGAACATCAAATGAACCAGCGTGCCACCGCGTTGCTCGGGAAGTTTGGTTTGGCGGACCGCGCCGATCACCTGCCCTCTCAACTTTCCGGTGGTCAACAGCAGCGCGTGGCAATCGCCCGGTCGCTGGTTAACAACCCGCAGGTGCTCCTCGCGGATGAACCGACTGGCAACCTTGACTCGCGCACCAGCGCGGAACTCCTCCAGACGTTCCAGCACCTCAACCGCTCTGATGGCCTCACCATCATCCTCGTCACCCACGATCCCGGCGTAGCGCAACACGCCCAGCGGATCATCAACATCAAGGATGGCCTCATCGAAAAAGGGACCCATTCACTCAAACCAGGAGGCGCCGCATGAGATCGTACATCACCCTGAAAACGGCCTTAAGCGCGCTCCGACGTAATATTATGCGCACCGTGCTCACTACTCTGGGCATTATCATCGGCGTCGCATCGGTGATCACGATGATGGACATTGGACACGGCTCGTCCCTCGCCATCCAGAAAACCATGATCAGCATCGGTGCCAACACCCTTGTCATTCTACCCGCTGCCCTGTCCACTGCCGGCGTTAATTACGGCGCCGGCAGCATGATGACGTTGACGCCCCAGGATGCGGATGCGATCGTCAAAGAGGCCCCCCCTGTCGTCGGTGTGGCGCCGATCGTGCGCGCCCGTACGCAAGTGGTGTACGGCAACCGCAATTGGGTGCCAACGTATGTCTACGGCACTACCCCGGCGTTTCTACAGGTACGCGACTGGTCTGATCTCGAAGAGGGTGAAGCCTTCACCGATCACGACGTCCGCAACGCCAGCAAAGTGTGCATTGTTGGCCAGACCATCGTAAACGAATTATTCGGAGGCCAGTCTCCTGTCGGCAAGGAGATTCGCATCCGGAGCGTGTCCTTTAAGGTCATTGGCGTATTGAAGAAAAAGGGTGCGAACCTGATGGGCCTGGACCAGGACGATATCCTATTGGCGCCGTGGACGACGATAAAATATCGCGTGGTCGCTTCCTCACTTAGCAATGCCAACCAGAGCACTACGAACACTGCGAACACCGCAGAAGTCAATACGCTGAGCACACTCTACCCTGAAATCCAACAGAATCTCTACCCGGTTCCAACTGACACTGAGCTCGCTGACGCACCTCTGCCGATTAGATTCACCACGGTGGACCAGATCCTGACTGCAGCGCGGTCGAGTAGCCAGATTCCGGCCGCCATTCAGCAGATCACCACGTTGCTTCGCGAACGGCACCACCTTCGCGCCGCCGATCCGAATGATTTCAACATTCGCGATATGACCGAGATTACAAAGGCGATGAGTTCGACGACAGATTTGATAACTAAATTGCTGTTGTATGTGGCGATGATCTCGCTGGTGGTCGGCGGCATCGGCATCATGAACATTATGCTGGTTTCTGTCACCGAACGAACGCGTGAGATTGGCCTGCGTATGGCTGTGGGAGCCGATCCCGGCGACATCCTGCGGCAGTTTTTGACCGAGGCCGTCATCCTGTGCCTGCTGGGCGGGGCAATGGGCATCTTGTTGGGCCGCACCTGTTCGTATATTGTATCAGCGATATTGCACTGGCCAACGGCTGCTTCGATTGGTGCGATCGTGGCCGCTGTAGTTGTGTCGGCTACCGTAGGGGTTATTTTCGGTTTCTATCCGGCGTGGAAGGCATCACGCCTTAATCCCATCGAGGCGCTTCGATACGAGTGAGGTAGGGTTCATGGATGTGAACGAACGGTGGCGCTCCTTGTCGGTTGCGCTCGTGGCGGTTGGTTTGAGCGTTACGTCACTTGGCGGGTGTATGGTTGGCCCGAATTTCCATCCGCCGCAGCCTGCCAAAGTCCCCGATGCGTGGGTCGGCGTGGAGACGGCGCCCACTGAACCTTCCACGGCCACCACCGCGCAGCCAGCGCTTGCGCAGTGGTGGATGCAGTTCGACGACCCGACATTGATTGCGCTGGTCGATGAAGCGCTAAAAGCAAACCTAGACCTGCGAATCGCCGAGGTGCGTTTGCGCGAAGCCCGCGCCACACGGGGCATGGTCATGGGAGGTCTGTGGCCGGCGGTTACCGCCTCTGGCAGTTATCAGAAGTACCATACGGCTGGAGTCACGCCGGGCAATCAAGTACAAAATCTTTATCAGACTGGTTTTGACGCCGTATGGGAACTTGACCTGTTCGGCGGCCAGCGCCGTAACATCGAATCGGCCGACGCCAACATCCAGGCTGCCATCGAAAACATCCACGACGCGCAGGTCAGTCTCATTGCAGAAGTGGCGCTCAATTACATCCAACTCCGTGGTTACCAGCAGGAGATCGTGATTGCGCAAAACAATCTGAAATCCCAGCAGCACACCGCCGATATTGTTCATAGAAACTTTGAAGTAGGTTTCGCCAGCGGGCTCGACGCTGCTAATGCCGACTCTGATGTTGCGACCACCGAGTCTCAAATTCCAGTCTTTGAAAGCGAGGCAAGGCAATCTATTTATGCATTGAGTGTGCTGTTGGCCCGGCCACCCGGAGATTTATTGGAGCAGTTGTCTCCGGCGGGGAACCTGCCCAAGCTGCCGATGCAGGTTCCCGCTGGTTTGCCGTCGGACTTGCTGCGACGTCGACCGGACATCCGCCAGGCTGAGGCACAATTGCACGCCGCCACGGCCCAAATCGGAGTCGCTACTGCCGACTTCTTTCCGACGTTTTCACTCACCGGCTCGCTGAACTGGAGTAGTAGCCTGCTTCGCACGTTGTGGAACAATGCCAACCGCTCGTTTGCCGCGGGGCCCTCGGTGATTTGGCCCCTTTTCCAGGGCGGCACGAATGTGTCTAACGTACGTTTACAGGAGGCGCTGCGGGACGAGTCATTCATCACATACCAGAAAACAGTCCTCGCAGCGTTTCAGGATGTCGAAAATGCATTGATTGCCTTTGCCAAGGAACAACAGCACTTTAAATTGCTTAATGAGGCCGTTGTTGCCAACCGCAAGGCCGTGGATTTGTCGTCACAGCGTTACATCGCGGGGCTGACCGATTTTCTCAACGTGGAAATTGCTCAACGGACACTTTACTCCTCCGAGGACGCATTGGTACAGAGCGAGACAAACATCGTCACCGATCTCATCGCACTCTACAAGGCCTTGGGCGGCGGCTGGGAATCAGTGCCTCCGATCCCCATTCTGGGAAATGCTGCTGCGGAGTAAAATCGCAACAGCAAGTAATGCTGTGCAGGTTCCGTCACGCAGCCGGCTGCCGGTCTTAGGGGCGCAGGTCCGCAGGGGGTAACCAGCTATTCTAATTGTCGGACTCCATGCTTTTTAGCGTGGTAGCCGGATCCGCTCAATAATACGGCTAGACAGGTAAACAAATTATGAAACGACGACATGACCGGGCCATTGTGGATCAATTCACCAAGCAGGCAACGCCTTTTGCAGAAAAACTCGCTCATTCCCAGGATACCGCTCTTCAACTAATGACCGCGATGACGGGTGTCTCACTGGATGACACAGTTCTTGATGTTGCTTGCGGGCCAGGGCTGGTTACTTGCTTTTTTGCAACACGGGCAAAACATGCCACAGGAATCGACATCACGCCTGCGATGATTGACGAGGCCAAACAGCTTCAAATAGAGAGAGGACTGAAGAACATTACCTGGCAAGTGGAAACGTTCTTCCCCTGCCTTATCCCGACGAATCCTTTTCCCTCGTCATTACTCGATATTCATTTCATCATTTTCTTGACCCACTGGCGGTTTTTAAAGAAATGACCCGTGTTTGCAAAAAAGTCGGTACAATCATGGTCGTCGATGTCGCTATTCCAATCGAGAAACGAGGCGCTTTCAACGATGTCGAGAAACTTCGCGACCCCTCGCACACAAGTGCATGCACACCAGAAGAATTGCTCGCCATGGCAAACGGGCTGAAAATGACAGATATCAAATCGGCGTGGTACAAAGTCGAAATGGAGCTTGAAAAACAAATCGCGTCATCATTTCCTAAACCAGGCGATGATGATAAAATACGGGAAATTTTGCGGGCAGATATCGAAAAAAACAATGTTGGAATGGGTGCACATTGGGCTGGCGACACACTATATATCGTTTATCCATCTTTCATCCTTGCAGGGAAAAGGACCGCCTAACAGGCAAATCCAGCAGTCGGGAAATAAAGCGGTGCGCCCCTGGCGGAGTGAGATGCCCTGCCTCTGATTGAGGTCGTTAATGTTTCAACCTGAACTGGTGAGGGATTTCATCCGCCGAAACTCGCGCAGTTTGAGGCGGCGGCGAGAGAGCATATTTTTAGAAGACATGTAGAATCGCTGTTGGACATCCAACGCAGTTTTCCCGCAGCCCGCGGCAGTTTCATCTTTTTGAAACTGCAGAATCAAAATCAGCAAACAGTGCTTCAGCCGAAACAGGTTGCTACTCGAATCGCCGGAAGCTGCGGCCGACTCTTAAAAATTCATAAAAAATAACTCGACTGTACATAAAAATGAACATATAATTCAAGAGGGGAATTTATGGACTCACGCCATGGCCGCCCCGCAGTGAAGACGGGTTGATGAATCTCGTGAAAGGAAAGCAAGACAACTGGTCTTTCAGTAACGGCATTGCACAGCATGGCGTAGCCGGTGGGGAAGACCCTTGAAAGTATGAGGCACCCATCCGTGTGTATGAGACGGCTTGAGAGAATTCTCGGCTTCGGCCTGGTTATGCTATTCGCAAATGTGGCCGTCTTCGGCAATCGAACGGCAGCTTACGCCGGAGAGCCAGTTATATCGTCACAGCTTGAAACTTCCATAACGCATACAAAGCAGGGGCCCCCCTCTTCCGCTCTGCCCGTCTACCACATCCCGCTGCGCGTTCACTTGGATGAGAGCGCCTGGCGCGCCGCTGCTGTCACAGAAATTTTAGAGGAGATCAATCACATCTGGTGGTCGCAGGCCGGCATTTGCTTCGAGATGGAGATTGTAATGAACGACGACGTGAAGTCTTCAGGATTCGATATCTGGTTCGTGCCCAGGATAGACAATAGCGACAGCATAAACGGCGTCTATAACAGTGGGCACTCTATCTATGTGCGGGATACACCAACCCTGAGAGCGGCGCCGAGGCCTGCACATCACCCTGCGGCCCGAACAGCAGCACACGAACTCGGCCATGCCCTGGGCCTTCCGCACCGTCAGGACTCCGAGGACAATCTGATGCGGTCAAAAACTTTTGGCTGGCAGTTGAACAAGGACGAGATCGCTACTGCGCGGAAGGCAGCTGCTAGCAGGGCCATCAAGGACAATATCGAGCCAATGTGCGGTCCGATCAGGGTCAAACCCTAATGAAACAATTTGCGGGCAGGCTTTATTTATGAACGGTTCGAATCTTCAGCGCTTCCTTCTCACGGGAATCTGAATGTCCTAAGATGCTTTTTTTTTGTTTTATCTTGGAGAGACATTTTCTATATTTTATTCCGGAATTATGTACCTTACAAAGCATAATTCCGAATCAAGAAGTAAATAAGACATACCAAAATGTTAACGGAGGAGAAGTAGATGAGATTCCCTAGCGCCGGTACCTATGCATGGAAGGAAGAGACCAATGAAGGTGAAAAGCAATATATTGGCTCCATTGATCTTTGCAATAATGGTTGGTTTGAGAATGAGGATGATGACCGGGGGAATTTGTATATAGAAAAAAACGAAGAGGGCGAGTATTGGCTGTGCTGCGACAATTCCGAAGGAGAGAAACTCGATATTTTCCTTGGCCCGGCAAATTCTAAAAATGAGTTGATCAGCATGGCAGAGGAAGAATGGAAAGGAGCAACGGCGGACGAGGACTTGTGCTGGTATTAAAAAATCGGGGATTCGATCATGGCAGTCGATGGCGCTCAGGCACTAATTATGATTGATAGTGCGTATAATTGCAAAAGATAATAGCTTGAAAACCCATCGTAAATGGTTATACTTGTTATTAATAGTAAGCCAAAATATAATGAGTAAGCCTATGTCCATAGCGGTAGTTTCTTCTAAGGGGCAACTTGTGATACCAAAAGAAATGCGGGAAGCATTGTCCATTCAATCCGGACAAAAGGTGCTTGTGAAACTTGTCGGAGACCACGTCGAGGTCGTTCCCCTGCCCAAAGACCCCGCCAAGGCCTACTGTGGGGCATTTGAGAAAGGCTCTTCACTGACTGCGGTGCTCTTGCGAGATCGAAAGGAGGAATTGGAGCATGAAGAAAAAAAGGCTGCTCGATTCATTCGCCATACTCGCCTATCTCAAAAAGGAATGTAATTACCTCCGCGTAAAAGAACTTCTATCCACCCCAGACACCCGGTACTCATGAACGATATTAATGTTGGAGAAACATACTATATCCTGGCCAAAAATAGAGGGAGGGAACAGGCTGATATCTTTCTTACTGTAGTGCTTCCTAGCCTTCCAATTGTCGTCCTTTCCAATTTGTTCGAGCATGTTATTGAGGCGTCGAGGATTAAGGCAAATCATCCGCTTTCTTTTGCCGACTGTTACGCTGTAGCAACTGCCTTGCGAGAAAATGCAACTATTGTCACTGGTGACCCTGAATTCAAGGACGTTCGGAAGATTGACGAAATAGAGTGGTTATAGTTTTACCTCTATAAATAAACTATATCATGCCTATTTTACAACGTTAGTAAATAAACAAAATACACAATAAGTCACTATTTGCTTTGTCAAGGATATAATTCCGTTTTATTTTACCTGGACAGCCTTCATGTCTCCATGTGTTCAGAGTATGCAGATTCGGATAGAAACTAATACTTATGCCCTATACAAGTTCATGAAAAATTATTTGTAGCAACCATGACTTCCTCAAAGCAGCACTCATCGCAGAGAGGATCGGAGTCCATATAACAACGACATAACGAACGCTAAACCTTTTTAATAATGTATCTTTGAAGCTTCTATCCATATGACTTACAGTATTGTCCCTCTTCAATGAAGCATCGTTCGAGGAGTGATATAATAAAAAGGGAAGTGTGTGCGTTATTCTTCATAACACTGAGGGTAGGTTTTGCACCAACAGGGCGGTCCGCTCTTGTGGATGAAGCCGCGGCATCGCATTTCACCTTCGATTGCAGGACCGTCTAGGGCCCATGCTGGGGAAAAGGAACCGACGGAGTGGTCCTCCACAGGCGGTCATCTATGATGCCGCCGGGTAGATCCGGTTGGCCGCAGAAACTGCATACTGAGCGGTCGGTGGCAGGGGGGGCTTGAAGAGGTGGTTCGGGCGACGTTCTGACTGCGTGTTTCTTTCTTCACGCCGACCATGACAGAAAAGCACGAGGGATCATAACCAAGTTAGGTTTAGTAATAAACCGCGGATTTTTCAATTCATCATTGATATCAAGAAATCAACTCGAGTGAGCATTCAGATGAGCCGAAGATCAGGCGAAGATCGCAGAAAATGGAACGATCCAAACTACAAGGGGCCGGAGCGAAGAAGCGGCAAAGATAGAAGATCGGGCAAAGATCGCCGTAAAAATAAATTTGATCGTATAAGCGATTTGTAAGCGTCACTTGTCATTAAGACAGAAAAAAAGAAGCTATCAATTGGAGTTACAGAATGCGGGATATGAGGAAACACAAAAGATTCAAATTGGACTTGATCGATCTAAGCAGCAAGATGAGTTTGATTGGCAAAGTAGAAATTATTGACATAAGTTTAGGCGGAGTGGCGCTCAAAGCAGACAGGAAGCTCAATATAGGGAAAGAGTGTTTGCTGATGCTGGGATACGAAGGGAGGCATATTAATGTTCAGGGCATAGTGGTCCGTTCTGAGTTAAGCGGAATTGAAGAAAGAGGCGAAGGAGAAAAGGCCACTATTTACTCGGCGGGGATATCGTTTAAAGATGAATCAGCTGAGAAGGTCAAAGTTTTTCTCGATTCAATAGAAAACGACAAGAAAACGCAAGTGCCAGAGCAGCCTGACTGGTTCTATCACAACATTCGGTTTTCCATCACAACGCCTAGCGAAATAGTCCTGGTTCTGCCCACGCATTTCGGCATAAAAGATATCAGCCAAAGTGGCGTAATTATTCAAACCGATCATCAATTGAACATAGACACCATGGTTCTCATTGAGCTGTCAATCGACTCTTGTGATCCCGCAAGTTTTATGGGGAAAGTTGTTTCGTGTCGCATGACGCAGGATAAGGTGCATTCACATTACGACATAGGGATGGAATTGTCAGAACTGATGGATCGGGACAGGCCACTGCTTCTAAGCTTCATAGCCTGTGTTAAAGATCATGGAAATAGTGTTAAAAGGCTCGGAGCATAGGAAACGTCGATTTACCTTCGCAAAAAAGTAATTGTCCTTTCGATGCAAGAGCTGGTGAAACCTCCTGTAGGATGGTTGCCGCACCTTGAAACGTAGAGTGATTCATCTTGAAATCGTTAGTGCCTAACCTCAAAATACCCAATCGATGACATTGACAGAGGTTTAGATCAGGCAATATGGTCGTCTTGAATGATGGGGATGGTGCGGCATTTACCTTTCGAACAGTACAGACAACACGGGCTCTGCTACTATGCGGAACGTTTTCCGGAATCGCCGGTAGAAATTCCCATGAATCTGATTTTTGGAAACTGCGGGCATTTCCACCACCTCGTTGACATCCGTTTCTCTCGCGCTAGACTTAAATCGAGGCTTTATTCCATCGGCAACTCATAGTTGCCGGCGACAGGAGATCATCATGAAACTCGGTAAACATCGGCTATTCTTCACGGCGGTTTCCCTTTTTCTGCTTATCCCGCTGCCCGTCCGGCCCTCGGATAAGGCCGATGTCCTCCGTGCAACGCTTTCGAATGGCCTGCAGGTCGTGATTGTAGAAAATACACTCGCGCCCGTTGTAACGACGGAAGTGAATTATCTCGTGGGTTCCAACGAATCGCCGGAAGGATTCCCCGGCATGGCACACGCCCAGGAGCATATGATGTTCCGCGGAAGTCCCGGACTCTCCTCCGCACAGCTCGCGAACATCATGGCGCTCATGGGCGGTGACTTCAATGCTGATACGCAGCAGACGGTAACCCAGTATTTCCTTACTGTGCCGAGCGGCGATCTCGACGTGGCGCTCCAGGTAGAGGCGGCGCGCATGCGGGACGTGCTCGACACGCCGGAGCTTTGGGATCAGGAGCGGGGCGCGATTGAACAGGAGGTGGCACAGGACCTTTCAAGCCCGGAATATGTATTCTCCGTGCGCCTCCTTGCCGAGATGTTCGCAGGTACCCCCTATGCTCATGATGCTCTCGGAACGAGGCCTTCGTTTGAAAAAACCACAGGCACCACGCTGAAGCAGTTCTATGACAGCTGGTACGCACCGAACAACGCCGTCCTCATCATTGTCGGCGATGTCGACCCTCAGAAGACACTGATGACAGTGAAAGAACTCTTCGAGCCGATCAAAAAACGGCCGCTTCCCGCCAGGCCCGCAGTCAACCTTGCACCGCTTCAACCCGCAACGATCCGGCTCGAGACAGATCTGCCGTACGGGATGGCGGTTGTAGCCTTTCGTCTGCCGGGATATGAAAGCCCCGATTTCGCGGCAGGAATGATCCTTGGTGATGTGCTTGACAGCAGGAGAGGCAATCTTTACGCGCTTGTTCCGGAAGGAAAAGCGCTGTTCACGGACTTTGAAGGCAGCATTCTCCCGAAGGCAGGCTACGGCTATGCTGTTGCGGGCTACCCGCAGGGAGAAGACGGCAGCGCGCTGCTGACAATGATGAAGAACATCGTTGCGGACTACGTGAAGAACGGCGTACCCGACGATCTTGTGGAAGCATCGAAGCGGCATGAACTTGCCGATGCCGCATTCCAGAAAAACTCGGTGTCCGGCCTCGCGGCAGCGTGGTCCCAGGCTGTTGCAGTGGAAGGCAGAACCTCGCCTGATGACGATCTTGATGCGATCAGGAAAGTGACTGCGGAGGACGTTAATCGCGTGGCAAGACAGTACCTGATAAACGACCAGGCGATCACGGCAATCCTTACCCCGGCAGAGTCCGGCAAGCCAGTTACGGCGAAAGGGTTCGGCGGACAGGAGTCCTTCACGCCAAAAGTGACGGAGAAGGTGGAGCTTCCCCCATGGGCAAAGAAGGTTGATGCCCTGCCGGAAATGCAGACATCGACGGTAAACCCCGTAGTCATGACGTTATTGAACGGCATTCGTCTCATTGTTCAGCCCGAGAACATCAGCCCCACGATCAGCCTCTTTGGACAGGTGAAGAGTAACGCCGACCTGCAGGCGCCGGAGGGAAAAGACGGCGTGGATGGAATCCTGGGCAGCCTCTTCTCCTATGGCACGGCATCCTACGACCGCCTTGCGTTCCAGAAGGCGCAGGACGACATTGGCGGCGATATTTCTGCGGGAACGAACTTCTCGCTCCGGGTGCCTGCGGATCGTTTCGACCGCGGGATAGAACTTCTCGCGGACAATCTTCTGCGACCTGCCTTGCCCGACACCGCATTCTTGGTGATGAAGCGGGAGACTATCGACTCTCTCGTTGGCCAGCTGCAGAGCCCCGCTTATCGTTCCCGCCGCGCACTGCGCGAGGCTCTTTTCCCAAGGGGAGATGCCGAGTTGCGGCAGTCCACGCCTCAAACGGTTGCAACAATTACCCTGTCCGATGTCAAATCCTATTATGCGAAAGTGTTTCGTCCCGATATGACGACGATGGTGATTGTGGGGCAGATTACGCCCGAGCAGGCCAGACAGACTATTGAAAAATACTTCAGCGGCTGGAAGGCCTCGGGGCCGAAGCCAGTGACGGACTATCCGCCCGTGCCCATGAACAAGCCCTCCGCATCCACGGTCCCTGATGCAAGCAGAGTGCAGGACGGTGTAACACTTGCGGAGACAATCGGGATCACACGTACAGACCCTGCTTATTACAAGCTTCAGCTCGGCAATACAGTGCTGTCCGGTGCGTTCTACGCATCGAGGCTTTCCCGCGATTTACGGGAAAAGTCAGGCCTGGTTTACTCGGTGGGGTCATTTCTCGAAGCGCAAAAGACCCGGTCAATCTTCGGCGTCTACTTTGCCTGCGATCCGCCAAACGTATCGAAGAGCAGGACCATCGTGGTCCGCGATCTCGATGCCATACGGACGACTCTCGTAACCCCGGATGAACTGCACCAGGCGAAGATACTGCTTCTTCAACAGATCCCGCTCTCTGAAGCGAGTGTGGCTAGCATCGCGAGCGGGCTGCTGGCCCGGTCCTTGCAGGGCCTGCCGCTTGACGAGCCTCTTTTTGCGGCACGACGGTATCGTGAAATCACCGCTGAACAGGTGCGCGATGCTTATGCACGATGGATCAGGCCGTCGGATTTTGTCCAAGTCACGCTGGGGCCGACGCCAGAATAAGTGCAGAGTGACAATGAGAGTTCGGAGTTCAATGTTCAAGGGTTGTGACATTTATTGAGCGAGCCACCGTTTGCCAGTCCTTCCGCCACATGAAATCCCGGGGTAAGTATTTCCTTGATCCATCACCTGCTACCATGAATTATCTCGCAAGAATTTAAAGCAACAGCTTCTTTTTTTGTAATCACAAAGGCGGAAGAGACGCGTACGGGCGAGTCTGAAATGTGGTAAAATTATTAAGGAAAAAGAGAAAATGGTTTTTAATAAAAAAGAGAGATTTTCTGTACAGGTTACAATGATTTGCAGGGACAGAGGCGGCTGGATCGAGGCGAAAAAAGAGAATGAAAAAGAATCTTACGCATAAAATATTGGAGGCTCATCTCATCGAGGGAGAACTGACGCCCGGCAGGGAGATCGGCATCAGAATCGATCATACCCTGCTGCAGGACGCCACGGGAACACTGGCGATGCTCGAGTTCGAGGCCTTGGGCATCAACAGGGTGAAGGCCGAGCTCTCCGCGCAGTATGTCGACCACAACCTTCTGCAGACGGACAACAAGAACGCCGACGACCATAAGTTCCTCCAGACCGCCGCCGCACGATACGGCGTACACTTCAGCAAGCCGGGGAACGGGGTGTCGCACCAGGTACACATGGAACGCTTCGGCATTCCGGGCAAGACGCTACTGGGCGCCGACAGCCATACGCCTGGAGCTGCCGGCGTATCCATGCTTGGCATCGGAGCAGGAGGACTCGATGTTGCCCTCGCCATGGCGGGTTATCCCTATTATTTCCCCTGCCCGAGGGTGCTCGGCGTCAAACTCACGGCTACGCTCCCGGACTGGGTGAGCGCCAAGGATGTGATTCTTGAAATGCTCAGACGCTACGACGTGAAGGGCTGCGTGGGGAAAATCATCGAGTATTATGGCCCGGGAGTAAAGACGCTATCTGCGACGGATCGGGAAACCATCGGCAACATGGGGACAGAAACCGGCGCAACAACCTCTATTTTCCCTTCCGATGAACGCACCCGGGAATACCTGATTGCCCAGGGCCGGGGCGATGCATGGGTTCCGCTTTATGCCGACGAGGACGCGCAATATGACGAATACGCGGAAATCGACCTGTCGAAGCTGGAACCGCTAATCGCTAAACCCACGTCTCCCGGCAACGTGGTTCCCGTGCGCGAAATCGCCGGGATCAAAGTGGACCAGGCAATTGTGGGCAGCAGCGTGAATTCGTCGTTCCGTGATCTGATGATAGCTGCCAGAATGCTTGAAAACCGCCGAGTCCATCCCGACACATCGTTCCACGTCAACCCGGGAAGCCGCCAGGTGCTGGAAAATGTGTATAAGGCGGGCGGACTTTTATCGTTTCTGAGCTCGGGCGCGCGCGTGCATGAGCCGGGCTGCCAAGGCTGCATCGGCATGGGCCAGGCTCCCGGAACCGGTGAAGTGAGCCTTCGTACCTTCCCCCGGAACTTTCCGGGAAGAAGCGGGACAAAGGACGACAGGATCTACCTCTGCTCCCCCGAAACTGCAACAGCAGCGGCATTAAAAGGCGTTATCACTGATCCTCGCGATTTGTCGAAGGAAATGCCCTATCCGCGGGTTGAGGACCCGGCCCACTACCTCATCGACGAAAAATCGATTATTTTCCCGACGAAAGAACTCAAAAAGACCGAAATAGTCCGCGGCCCGAATATCAAGCCGCTGCCGGAACTCGAACCGCTACCCGACACGCTTCAAGCCGAGGTCGTGCTGAAAGTGGGGGACAATATCTCGACGGACGGGATCATGCCGGCGGGCAACAAGGTTCTGCCTTTTCGATCGAACATCGAAGCGCTGAGCGAGTTCGTTTTTTCCCAGATCGAGCCCAATTTTGCAAAGGAATGCAGGGCCCGGAGCACGGTGGTCGTGGTTGGCGGCGAGAATTACGGACAGGGATCGAGCCGCGAGCATGCGGCGCTGGCCCCGCGTTATCTGGGCGTGCGCGCCAAGATTGTCAAGAGCTTCGCGCGAATCCATAAATCGAACCTTTGCAACTTCGGCATTCTGCCGCTTACCTTCAAGGATCCAAAGGACTATGATCTCCTGAGTAAAGGCATAAAAGTTACTTTCCCGGAGATCAGGATGCGGATCGAGCGCGGGGACCGGGAAATTCCCGTGGAGGTGGCGGGCAGGACGATTCTGACGATTCTGGAGGTGTCCCTGCGTCAGCGCAAGCACCTGTTGGCCGGCGGGACACTGAATTTTGTGAAGAATGAATTGTTTGTGGAGGCGTAGATAGAAAGACAGGAAAGGGAGAGAAGGGAGTTTCTCAAGAAGTTTGCGTTCCAGCCATCCTGTCTGACGTGTCGAAAGAAAGGTCTAATCATGGTTGCTAAAACTCAAATAGGTGTACGTACGCCGGTAATAAGCGGGGATATAAAAACCAAGAACATTGGACTGCGCGGCGTCAAGGTGGCGGATACGAAAATCTCCGACGTGGACGGCGAAAACGGTATTCTTATCTACCGCGGGTACCGGATCGAGGAACTGGCGCGTAATTCATCATTCGAGGAGACTGCCTATCTTCTGCTCTATGACGCACTTCCCACGGAGGAGCAGCTGAAGGAATTTTTGAGGCGTCTCTCCGAGGCACGGAAACTGCCGCGCTTCGTGGTCGAGAGCATGAAACGATTGCCTCACGATTCCCAGCCCATGGACGTGCTCCAGGCAGCCATTCCTTTGCTTGCCATGGCTGATCCCGAATTGACCAAGGAGACTAGGGAATCGAACCTGTCTAAAGCCATCAGGCTCATCGCCCGCATCGCCGAAGTGGTCGCGGCGTGGCAGCGGATACGGCAGGGGCTGAAGCCTCTTCCCGCCGATGAAACGCTTTCCCATGCGGCGAATTTTCTCTGGCAGATGAGCGGCATAAAGCCCGATCCGGAGACGGCTAAAGATTTTGACACCGCATTGGTGCTCCATGCCGATCATTCATTCAATGCCTCCACATTCGCCTGCCGCGAAGTGGTCTCAACGCAGGCGCACATGTATGCCGGCGTGGCAGCCGGCGTGGGCGCTCTTTCCGGCAACCTACACGGCGGTGCCAATGAGCAGGTCATGAAGATGCTGATCGAGCTGCAGGAAGAGAAGGACGTGGCAGGGTGGGTGAGAAATCAGCTTGAAAGCGGCAGGAAAATCATGGGTATGGGCCATGCCGTATACAAGACCACTGATCCGCGGGCGAAATTCCTGAAAGAGATGGGCAGACGGATTGGAAAAAAACTCGGGCAGGAGCAGTGGTACCGCCTGTTGACAGAGGTCGAGGAGACCGCCGTGGCTGAACTAGAGAAGCGGGGTAGAACCACAATCAAGCCGAATGTTGATTTTTACAGCGCTCCGGTCTACCACATGATGGGCGTCCCCCTCGACCTGATGACGCCGGTTTTCGCTGTTGCCCGGATAGCAGGCTGGACTGCCCATATTATCGAGGAAAAGTTCGGGGATGCCCAGAAAAAACCTGCGCTCTACCGGCCCTCTTCGGAGTATGTCGGCAATTACTGCGGAAGGACGGGCTGCGCTTATACACCAGTCACGCAGAGGAAATGAAAGAGAAGATCAGGAAACGAGGAAAGAAATCTCTGAAACTCTGCAAGATTTCCGGGAAGTGTTCGATGGTTGTAATTTGATATGTCATGGTAATAGTACGGAGGACGCATATGGCAGCGAAAAAAGCTATCATCAAGAAAAAGCAGGTGAAAAAAAGATCAACCCGCCCCAAAACAAAAAGCGCGGCGTCCCCCGTGAAAGGGGTGAAAAAAATGAAAGTTCAATCGATAAAATCCTTTGTAAGAAAAGCAGGGAAGATTCAATCCATCAATCCCTATACGGAACAGGTTATCCGGGAGTTCGATCTTCTGGAACGTGACGAAGTCGATCGGGAAGTCCAGGTATCGCGAAAAGTGTTCACGAACTGGCGTGAGATGCCGGTAACGGAGCGCGTGAAATATATCAAAAAGCTGGGCGAAGTGCTGAGGTCGGAGAAGCGGACCTACGCAGAGCTTATGACCAGGGAGATGGGCAAACCGATCAGGGAATCACTAGCTGAAGTGGAAAAATGCGCATGGCTGTGCGATTACTACGCGGAGAACGCCGCACCGTTCCTGGCCCCGGAAGACATCAAAACCGAGGCGAAAAAGAGCTACGTCATGTTCCAGCCCCTGGGCGTTGTCCTAGCGATCATGCCCTGGAACTTTCCGTTTTGGCAGGCTTTCAGGTTCGGTATACCCGCAATTGCCGCGGGCAATGTGGTAGTCCTGAAGCATGCGTCCAACGTACCCATGACCGCCCTTGCTATCGAGGAGGCGTTCCGGAAAGCAGGGTTCCCGAACAATGTGTTCAAAACCCTGATTATCGACGCGACCGAGGCCCTGCGGCTCATCGACAAGGACCTGGTTGACGCCGTCTCGCTCACGGGCAGCAACCGGGCCGGCGAGGAAGTGGGCGAACATGCGGGGAGGAATATCAAAAAACTTGTCCTGGAGTTGGGCGGATCGGACCCCTTCATCGTTCTCGACGATGCGGACGTAGAGAAGGCCGGCCGAATGGCGGCGAACGCCAGGGTCGTTAATACGGGACAGAGCTGCATCGCGGCGAAGAGGTTCATCGTCATGAAGAGCGTGGCCGAGGAGTTTAAGAAGCATTTCATCGCCCGTTTGAGAGAATTAAAGATCGGCGATCCCATGGACGAGACCACCGATATTGGTCCTGTTGCCAGGAGGGACATCCTGAACTCGCTAAACGCCCAGCTGAGGGACGCCGCGGCAAAAGGAGCCGAGGTTGTTCAGATGCCGGCGCCGTCGCAGAAAGGCCTTTTCTTTCCTCCCGCTGCGGTCTATAATCCGAAACCGAACATGAAAGTCCTGCACGAGGAGGTCTTCGGTCCCATCGCGCCCGTGATCGTCGTGAAGGACGAAGACGAGGCGGTCCAGGTGGCGAACGACACGGAATTTGGCCTCGGCGCGGCTGTCTGGAGCAGGAACACAGAACGGGCGGAGCGGATCGCTGCGAAGCTCCAGGCAGGGACCATCGCCATCAACGATATGGTTAAGTCGGACCCGCGGCTGCCATTCGGCGGGGTGAAAAAGTCCGGAATCGGCAGAGAACTGTCTCATCACGGGCTTAAGGAATTTGTGAATATCAAGACCGTGGTGGTGAGGGAATAATAAGTTTGCCGTTCCCTGTCGAGCGTTTTGAATTGCAGACGGGAAACCGGAGTTGATGCTTGACGCGGCACAAAAGACGGGGGTACGATTTGCCCTGCGAGAGGGGAGAGCGGGTGAAGGCTTCCGATTTGTTCATGAGGCAACTGGAGGAGGAAGGGGTCGAGTATGTATTCGGCCTGCCCGGTGAGGAAAACCTGGACTTCCTGGAATCACTCCGAACATCAAAGATCAAGCTGATCCTTACCCGCCATGAGCAGACGGCAGCATTTATGGCCGCGACGTATGGGCGGCTTACGGGAAAAGCGGGGGTGTGCTTCTCGACCCTGGGGCCAGGGGCGACCAACCTTGTCACCGGCGTGGCCCATGCGCAGCTCATCGGCGCTCCGCTTATCTCTATCTCGGGTCAGAAAGCGCTTCGCGGGAACCGCCAGGCAAGGTTCCAGCTCATCGATATTGTGAGCCTGATGCGGCCCGTTACCAAAGAATCGATATCCATCGTCGATCCCGGAGTTATTCCAACGGTCCTGAGGAACGCCTTTAAATTGGCCCAGGCTGAACGTCCGGGCGCGGTTCATCTGGAATTGCCCGAGGACGTGGCGGAGAGCACGACCGACGCCGTCGTGCAGAAGCGCGGCCTCGTACGCAGGCCGGCGCCCGACGCCAAGGCGCTCATTCGCGCGGCCGAGTTGATCAACCAAGCAAAAACCCCCCTCATCATCCTTTCCTCGGGCGCGAACCGGAACCTGATCACCCGTCAGCTGATGCAGTTCATCGAAAAGACGGGTATTTACGCCGTCCATACGCAGATGGGGAAGGGAGTCGTGAGCGACGACTCAGCTTACAGTTTATTCGCAACGGGGATGCATAAGCGTGATTATGTGAATTGTGGTATCGACCGTGCTGATGTGATCATCACCATCGGCTACAATATCGTCGAGTACCCCCCCTTTATCTGGAACCTTAATCTGGACAAAAAAATCATTAATGTCGATTTTACCGAGGCCGAAGTTGACCGTTATTACAATCCCGTCATCGAGATCATCGGCGACATCTCCTGCTCGCTGCGTCAGCTCGGAGAACTGATCGCGGGCAAAAAAAAAGCCGATACCTTCAAAACCATCCGGGATTTTTTGGACAAGAAGCTGTCGCTCGATTTCAAGAATCACTATCCCCCGACACCCCAGGAGATCGTGCGCCACGTGCGTGAAGTGCTATCGCATGAGGACATCCTGACGCTGGACAACGGGATTTACAAACTATGGTTTTCGCGGCTCTACAGGACGTACAAACCCAATACGTTCCTCCTGGACAACGCCCTTGCGACCATGGGCGCTGGTCTTCCTTCGGCCATGGCTGCCAAGCTGATAAGGCCGGAACGGAACGTGCTCGCTGTGGTGGGGGACGGAGGGTTCATGATGAACTCGCGGGAGATTGAAACCGCGCTGCGATACAACCTTCCTCTTGTCATCCTTGTATTGAACGACAATGCATACGGGTTTATTAAATGGGAACAGCAGGCCAAGGGATTCGAGAATTTCGGTCTTGAGTATAAGAATCCGGACTTTGTGAAATATGCAGAGAGCTACGGCGCCGTGGGGATGAGGGTGGAGAAAGGCAATAAGTTATCGGAACTGCTGCGGAAGGCGTTTTCCCTGAATACTGTGGTCCTCATCGAGTGCCCCATTGATTATTCGGCCAATTTTGAAACGTTTTCGCGGGAATTATCGAATGTCGTGTGCGAACCCGATTGACCATGTTCTTGTCCGCAAACAAAAAAGTCTCGCCTATACAAAAAAGTCTCGCCTATACAAAAAAGTTCTAGCGATTTTTGCAGAATTGCAAAAACAAGGAACAATAAAGTTCTTACTTTTCGGCGGAGTTCTATACAACATTTGGCTGACGCAACCTCAGTGATATGGCCTGTGAAAGTTCCATGAATTCTACTACACTCGTTCCGATTGATCCATTCCGGTCATACTCGGCTGTTTTATAATATCGTAACTTCTTGTTAGATACATTTCAACCTGTAGGTTAGTAAAATTCCGTGCTGGTAAAAATCTTGACTACACCTACAAGCTTTCAGGCGTGTTGACTATAAATCAATGCGGAATACTACTTGAAAAGTGATAATCAAATAAAGGGCATCTCCGAGCATACCAGAACCTAACCGAGTGCCCCATGTGCGCCGACCGTCTACTGGGAGACGGCATCCGATTTTGTAACCGCCACACGAATCTGGGATGCGTTGGTGTAGGGGGTGTTGGTGCTTTCCTGCCATATCGCATAAAGCTTGCTTCCGAATACAGTCAATTGAGGAGCGACGGCGCTTTGTGTAGTGTCCTTGTTGATACCGTTCGGGCCGTTTCCGTCCACGAAGGCCCAAGAGGGTGATGAGTCATTGCCATTATATACCGCCACGCGAATCTGGGTTGCGTAGACTGCGAGGTTGTTGTTGCCTTCCAGCCACGTCGCATAAAGCTTGCTTCCGAATACGGCCAATTGAGGAGCGACGGCGCTTTGTGTGGTGTCATTGTTGATGCCGTTCGGACCGTTTCCATCCACGAAGGCCCACGAGGGTGATGAGGCATTGCCGTTATATACCGCCACGCGAATCTGGGTTGCGTAGACTGCGAGGTTGTTAGTGTCTTCCTGCCACGTCGCATAAAGCTTGCTTCCGAATACGGTCAATTGAGGAGCGACGGCGTTTCGTGTGGTGTTCTTGTTGATGCCGCTCGGACCGTTTCCATCCACGAAGGCCCACGAGGGTGATGAGGCATTGCCATTATATACCGCCACGCGAATCTGGGTTGCGTAGACTGCGAGGTTGTTAGTGTCTTCCTGCCACGTCGCATAAAGCTTGCTTCCGAATACGGTCAATTGAGGAGCGACGGCGTTTCGTGTGGTGTTCTTGTTGATGCCGCTCGTGCCGTTTCCGTCCACGAAGGTCCACGAGGGTAATGAGGCATTGCCGTTATATACCGCCACGCGAATCTGGGTTGCTGAGACTGCGGGGTTGTTAGTGTCTTCCTGCCACGTCGCATAAAGCTTGCTTCCAAATACGGTCAATTGAGGAGCGACGGCGTTTCGTGTGGTGTTCTTGTTGATGCCGCTCGTGCCGTTTCCGTCCACGAAGGTCCACGAGGGTGATGAGGCATTGCCGTTATATACCGCCACGCGAATCTGGGTTGCGTGGAATGCGGGGGTGTTGGCGTCTTCCTGCCACGTCGCATAAAGCTTGCTTCCGAATACGGTCAATTGAGGAGCGACGGCGTTTCGTGTGGTGTTCTTGTTGATGCCGCTCATGCCGTTTCCGTCCACGAAGGTCCACGAGGATGATGAGTGATTGCCGTTATATACCGCCACGCGAATCTGGGTTGCTGAGACTGCGGGGGTGCTGGTGTTTTCCCACCACGTCGCATAAAGCTTGCTTCCGAATACGGTCAATTGAGGCGCAATGGCGCGTTGTGTGGTGTCCTTATTGATGCCGTTCGGGCCATTTCCGTCCACGAAGGCCCAGAGACCGGTAAGAGCACCGCCACCGCTGGAAACGACCAGAACCGCAGTCGAAAGAACCAGAATCAAAATGCTCGATAACCGTTTCATAGTGGCCTCCTCTTATGTTATGACCGTCTCTTTGTCTATGATTATGACCTTATTGTGCACGATAGCGGCCTATTCCGAAGAGGTGTTGCGTTTTTTCTTCTTGTGTATTTTTTCGATATCGCTTCGAGCGGTAGAAAAGCCGAGGGGGTCCAGTGATTCCTCCCGCTTGACAAGGGCCATGAAATCGCACTTCGTGCAGTCCTTCAGCTTTTTCGCGTAAGTGCCCTGGACCGTACCGCCGCAGAACGTGCCCACCACCGCCCAGCATGCTCTCCCCGCTCCAATCCCCCCATGGGCGCCGTCCAGGTCTTCGTTGAGGGTCACCGGGCAGATTCCGAGCTCCCCCTCCTTCTCTCCTCCGGGTTGTCGTCCGCATTTCATGTATTCCCAGCAATTCAGCTTTTTCATGGCGTCCTCCTCGTCCTTCGCAGAGCAGGATTGGTCCGGATAAACTTCTGCAGAAGCCCGTTGGAAATTTGCATATGAGCGTTATTCGCTAGTCGGTTGAGCTCACTTCATAGTCGCACTCTCAAAGGACTTTCGGACGAATGCCCCTATCTCACTGATCAGGTGTAAAAGCTCCCGCGAAGAAGTGGAAGCAGATCGTGAAGCTCCTCGATGCCCTCCTGTAAAGTGAGAAGATGAAGAAAAGCGGATAGAATAAAGTCGAGTTGTACTGCGCTTAATCCCACCTGCCACGGATAGAGAGCTAAACAATAGTTTCTTCGTCACGGGGAACTATGCCGTCAAAAAATCACGAAAACAATGCCTTTGAATATTTTACCATACGGGTTTCCCCCTGCAATTACTCTAAAATTATATTGGACGAGGCTAAGTACAGGGAAAATTTGATGGGGCCTTGTTGGAAGTCGGATGATAATTTTCGAAAAATGAACGATTCATAAACGCGACTACACCAGTAAAGAGCCGTATTGCTTCCTGGCCATTTCCTGGACTGTTTTGATCAGTTTAAAAGACTCTTTCAGCATTGTTCTCTCCATCGTGCCAAGGCATTGGGGATTGATGAAATTATCCGGTGACGACCCTTCCTTGATTTGCTCGTACTGGTGCCTGAGCCTCAGCGACATAAGGAACTCGAAGGCCTGTTCGAGTTCACCGGAAAATTGGCCTGCTATACATGAGCGGTCCTTCCCTTCTGCAAGCCGCTCCACCGTGGAGGTATAGTACGCTTTCAGTTCCAATGCGGAGAGCCGTGCGGCATCGACGATAGGGCTGAGTCCCGTGGTCTTGATATTGAATGTTCCTTTGTGGACACCTTTCTTTTCGCATTTGAATTTTCCGAAGACATCTATGGGAAGTCTTTTACTTACCAAGGCACTTGCCATATTAGCGAAGAAAGGTATCTTGTCCTTGATCTCATACCCCAGGAAAGCCCTGAGCTTTTCGGCAAGCAGGGTATTCCCGTGCACTGGCCGGAAATCAAAGAAGATCAGGGACCGGAGAATCGCTTCAGCCGTGGGGATGTTGATCCAGTTCGAAAAATACTTCTTCCAGACACTGAGCGGCTGGCACCACATCGGGTTGCTCGCCATGTAGCCGGCACTGCACGGGGGGAACCCGCACCGAGCTAGTGCCTGCTGCATTTGGATGGAGAACTCGCCAAAATATCTCGCAGCAGCGTCTACCCTAGTACCCTGATCCTCATAGATAATTGCGTTGTCTTGGTCCGTTTTGAAGGTCTGTTCTTTTCTCCCCTCACTACCGAAGACAATCCAGCAGTAGCCCACGGGCGGCGGCCCCATTCGAGACTCGGTGATCTTGAGGACACTTTTCAACAGCCGATCGTTGATCTCGGTGATGATCCTGGCTATGGTGCTTGACTTGGCCCCTTCTTTGATCAGGAGAATAATGGTCCGGTTGATCTTTGTTGCTGCAAGTACGAGCCCGTCAAGTGTGTCCTGGCTTTCTATCTCCCGTGCCAAGGACAGCGGCGACATGCCCTGCAACATCATGAGGTCGTGACTGGTCAGTATCCCTTTCAACTCGCCATTGCCGACCACGAGGAGGTGGTGAATATTATATCGCATCATCTTCAGAAGGGCCTCATAGCAGTAGTCCCGGACTTCCGCTTTGATGAGAGTAACGCTCATGATATCTCCCACTCGCCCGGTTATGTCCGTACCCCGGGAAACTACCTTGTTCCTGAGGTCCCTATCCGTGATCACTCCCGACGGCAGACCGCGTTCATCGAGCAGGACCAGTGAACTGATACTATGGTTTGCCATGATCTCCGCCGCCTGCCCAATGGACACGTCCTCCAACGCAGTGACCACCTTCCTGGTGGCCAGGTCGCCCAAGACGTTTGTGAACAGGAGCTTGTCCCCGCCACCGTACAGCAGCGTACGGTCGTTCATCTCCTTATAGGCCATATGAATGAGCCTTTTTAATAAGGACATGAGACAGAATTCAGAAAATTCCGCATTCGATTTCAGCAGCCCAAGAACCGTCTCCTTGTGCACCAAGTAGACAGAGGTGTCTTCCGAAGCAACGATTGTGTCCATCGAGATTTCGCCAAACAAAAAGGAGCGCATGCCGTAAAATTCACCAGCAGTCCGTCTATCTACCAGCACCTCCTCACCCTCCTTCGTCCTGACGAATACCTTGACCGCACCGCTCCGGATAATTGTGAGGTGTTCCGCCGCAGGACCGTTCTGGCGGAGAATAACCTGTCCCCGGGGATGAAACGCCGTCGACACGTCCTTCATGATGTTAGCGAGGACCGTGTCATCAACGAAGTTGAAGGGAGGTGTTTGTTTGAGGAACATGCGTACGTCATCAATCATCATAGTACATGTCCAAGAGTTATCTTGAAACGGATGCTGTCAACCCGATATTTCAAGGGCTTTTCTTACGGCCCTCTTCATCTCATCATGCATAAGAGGCTTTACAATGAAATCGCAGGCCCCTACCTTGCTTGATTCTACAGCCGTCGTCAGGGAGGCAAATGCTGTGATAACAATAACTTTTTGCGCAGGATTGATCTTACGGTATTTTGCCAGAAGCTCGATGCCGCTGATGCTAGGGAGGATGATGTCGGTGATGATGAGGTCGTAGGATTTGTGTTCGAGAAGTTTGAATGCTGATTCGGCGCTGTCTGCGATGTCAACCTCGTAACCTTCACGAGATAATACTCTCTGCAAAGATGTACAGAGCGTATCTTCGTCTTCGATTATGAGCAGCCTCTCATCCATATTTCCCCTTCTCTGTTGATTTGATTACTCAGAACCATTTCAAGGGTATTCATATAGTGCCCCTTTGATAATACTTCACGCGTGATAAGAATCGTCATTCCCGCTGTTTTCCTGTCCTTTCATAACGAAAGACTAAAGCCGCTCTCGCTTATGGTAGTTATGACCATGCCCTATCGTAAAAAGAACTTCGTCTGTAATATCGCAGTCTATACCCCTCACCCGGTCCCGGCGATATATACCTCATGCCCTTCAATCGTAGCTTCCTGTTCAGTGACGATCGCGTTCACTATATCACGCCTGCTTGCAATACCCAGAATCACGCCATTGTTTTTTGACGGCAAATGGGCGCATGTGCTTGTCCGCCATGAGCACCATACAGTCCCGCAGCGACTTCGATGGGCTGACAAAGATCGGCGATTCACTCACGATCTCCCTCACCAGGGTATTCTTCGATGACCTCTCCTTAAGGATTACCTTCCGGACACAATCCCGTTTGGAAAACACGCCGGCGAGCGTCCCGTTCTCCACAACAAGCAGCGCGCCGAGGTTCTTTGCCTCCATGATCTCGGAGCATCAAACGCCGAGGCATTGGAACCGATTGCGATAAACCATTTGCCTTTCGTACGTAGCACTTGAGCGGCCGTTATAGAAGTGAACATCTGCGTTATGTCCTTGTGCGTTAGTGAAAAAAAAGGCCGGGCTCACCCAAGGTTGAATCCTTCGGCAGCTCGGCCTTCTCCTCCAAGGAAAGACTCTTCGCTTTCCCAACCTTCTCTCGAAGGATTTTGTTTTGGTGGGCAACTTTGCTTATTTCTATTTAATCTATAGCACTCGTTGCTGCGGTTGTCAAAATCAATTTCTGTATATCAAGTCATCTCAAGTTGCTTTTTTAGGCTGAAATAAAGAGTATGACGGAAGAGGGCATGAGGGACGTGTAAAAACTACACGAAAATTGCTCATCACAAAAGTCGTTGAGCCAGCAACCCATATCTTTTTTCAACAAATACGACCTTAGCTTGCTATATATTCCTCAATTTTATGACAATGTCGTCATATGGGTGTTTTGGGGGGATATGATGATGAATTCAAGATGTATTCCGCAATTTCCAAGTTATGCAACTGCCTTAGAAGAGGAAGGTTGTTACTGATAGAAATCTTTATCACAAAATGCATGATACAAAATGAATGCTGCACCTTAGTTAATATTATATGAAACTCAACTCCACCTACAAGGTTGCATTGTCAATATTGTGACAAAGGCAAAGACTACTGGTTATAACTTGTAATCCCCAAATTATCACTTTTTCCTGACACATTTAGTAAATCCCTCATATCAGAGCTGTGCAAGTTAATCCATTTCACACTATTCATGGTAGATTGCTCAACCCCATTTTCATCTTCCATAAGAAATACTTCTCGAATCCGAGTTTCATCCATTTTGCCCAGATCGCCTTCTTCATATAGGAACTCTGCCTCGGCGGGAGCACCGGATACGCCTTCATCAGTGCGGCAGTATTACCCATATCCATGAGACAAACCACACCAAGCTCATCAGCGATGGGTGGGGTTTTCCCGGCAACATCGGACGCAATGGTCGCGGCAGCAATCTTCGCCATCTTGACCGTCATGAAACCGGTCTTTGGAACACCCGTCGGCACAGGCGTAACCTCCGGCGGCGCAATCGCTATGGCAACACCGATGGCAAATATATTCTTATGTTTCGTATGCCGGTAATTCTTGTCCACGGGGATGAAGCCTCGCGGATTCCCGAGTGGTGCGACAGCTGATACCCCCTTGAATGGCGGCGCTATCATGGCAAGCTTGAACGGGAGCTTCGTCCCGTCTTTTAATTTAATCTCTCCCGGCGTGACTTCCTCGATGGCCTGGCTCACGATGGGTTTAATGTCCCGCTCAGCGAACTCGTACTCTATGAAGGTTTTTGAATTGCCGAGCCCGCCGACGCCCATGTGCCCGAGATAGGGTTCCGATGTGAGATAGATGATGGGGACTTTGTGTCGCATCTTTCGCCGTCTCAGTTCGGCGTCCATTTCGAACGCGAGCTCGTAAGACGGGCCGAAGCAGCTCACCATCTGCGATGAGCCGAGAACTATCGGCCCGGGATTTTCGAGGACACGCTTCCACGTCTCTCCGGTCTTCACCGCATGATCGAGAGTGAAGGTGCAGGCTGTATACCCCTTGTCAGGTCCAAGGCCGGGGATCTCGTCAAAGGAGAGATAGGGGCCGGTGGATATGACGAGATGATCATAAAGAAGTTCTCTCCCTTTGGAAGTAATAACCTTCGATGCATCAGCATCAATCTGTTTTGCAGCATCATGAACAAAGTCGATTCCCTTCGGTTTCAGGATCTCACTAACCTTGAGCGTGATGTCATCCGGCTTCCTCCAGCCCATGATGAGCCAAGGCAGCGACGGGAGGAACACAAACCGGTCATCGTCGCTCACTGCTGTTACGTCTGCGTTCTTGCCAAGCAGTCGCTTCAGCTCTAAGGCAGCTGTCAATCCCCCGAACGATCCCCCTAAAACAACGATTCTCGCCATAGTTCCCCCCTTGTACTTCAAAAGTTAGAACATACCGACAACCTTACCTCCAGCCGTAATAATGTCCGTAAGTTTGTCATAGTCGATGATTTTAGCTCGGACATCTAGTTCCGAATCCTTGAGACCTCGGAGCCTCTTGTCGTCATCCACCACATACACCGCGCTGGGAAAAGATCCAAGCCGGCCCTTCTGCGCTAAATAGACCCCGTTTTGCAGCAGGATAAGATCGGCACCGCCATCTTTCGCAAGGGTCAAGCCTCGTGCTCCATCAGTCGTATCCGGTGCGCTTTTGATGATTACAAGCATGATAGTCTCCTTAAAAAACCATTGTTGTATCTGTTTTGCCGATGATATTGGCGATTTCTGTGCTATTTGTAATCGTGACCCCCTCGATTATACAATCATTAGCGATTTGTTCCCTTTTCAACGACGTTTCATCAGCATAGACCGCAACACCCATGTCAATGCAATCCTGAATGCCATCGCCCGCATTCAGATATTTTGTCTGGGATACGTCCTGTCCCTTTCTTGCCGCATGTACTCCGCCATCAACAAGCAAAAACTTTACCTCCATGTCGTCGGTCACTCCCCCCAGTGCATGGCGGATCGCCTCCGAGGCGTCGACGGTCCCGTACGGTGGCCTTCTTAAAATGATGCTTATGCTGCCCATAATCGCCTCCTTAGATGCCGAAATTTAAAAATACGGGCTTTGACTTCACAACATTAAAAAGCCCTTTTAGCGAACTCATCTCACCGCCCTCAATAGAATCATCAGCCGCAAGACCGCGGCTTTTCATGCAGCCTGTTCAGATATCAACCTTAAGGCCCTTTCCCACAAGGTCTACCAGCGTTGAAAGCGCCTGAGGGACCTGTCCTTTCACAATGGAGAAAACGCCGTCACCCGTGGCAATAAGTCTGGCCCGGTGCCCCTTCTTCAGAGCAGCTTCCGCCAGTTTGAAAATAGTATGCGTATTCTCAAAGGTGTAGGGAGTCGTGGAAAGAAACATTACAATCTCTTTTTGCATGTTGGCCTCCTCAATGAAATTAATATGTCAAGACCCTGTCGCTTTTTTGAGCCCCGCCAGGGGACAGATATCTGTCTGCCCTGTATTGCGACGCTTGAGGCAGGTGCTGCAGGCGAATATTTTTCCATTAAAAGCAATGGAGTGTTTCTTCATAAAGATTATCGTCTCCTTTCACCGGGGTAGGTACCTTTTTTCGTTACCGGACAGCAAGCAGGAGCGGGGATATCTTCTTCATACTGTTTTTTGAGAATTTCGAGGAGGTCGGGGATAAGAGGTTCTTTCAGGAAGTAGCACTTGAGCCTGCCGTCAACGAAGAAATCGACAATTCCATTCGTCCGTAGAAGGGTCAAATGTTGTGATACGTTAGGCTGGCTGATGTCGAGAGATTCCTCGAAGTCGCTCACGCATTTCACACCATGTATAAGTTCTTCGAGTATCTTGATGCGAATGGGGTGGGCAATTACTTTGAGGAGATCTATCCTTTTCTCTACCGGGATCATATGGCTCGTTCTCCTTATGTTAAGGACGGGACTATCTTATGCGCAGACTATATTGCATAAATATATTCAGATATTATTATACTTTTATATAAATATCAAGAATTGTTTGCAAATACTGAACATTCCTTAAATAGATAAAAAAAGGAGGAGTTCTGGCTGGATAGCGTTTATTCTCGTACCGAAACGCCCAAAGGGGTGATGGCTTTAGCTCTCTTTAAAATCGAGACCTGTCAACGATTGCATTATTATCGCTCAATTGATATGCGTTTCATGCGCTTGCGCGAAGTAGATGCGCAAAGAGCACGTCAGAGGCAGCAATCCGACAAGGTCCCAAGGATATCTTCGGCTAGCGCTCTGAACCTACGAACGGCGTAAGGAGGAAACCGCGGAGCAGCTGCCATTTTTCCTCGCGGAATCTCGGTAGCCCTATCGTAATCGTCTACGTATCTTCTCTCTTTCTCAATGACCGGAACAGACGATCCCAGACCGAAAGCAGGCTCGTGTAGTTCGAATTCGTTTCGAATAGTTCGACCGAATGATGGACACGGTGCATATTCGGCGTGACAATAACAGCACGAAGTATGCGATCCCACTTTTCAGGGATCGCCAGGTTGCTGTGATGAAAGAGCGTCGAAATATTTAACATGGTTTCGAACAAAAGTACCTCGGCAAAGCTCATGCCGAGGAGAATTACTACGGGAAGCCGGATGACTGTCGAGAGAACCAGTTCGCCAGGATGAAAGCGGAGCGCCGTCGTCGTGTCCATGTCCGTATCAGCATGATGGGCACGATGAAACAGCCAGAAAAACGAAATGCGATGGTTCGCCATATGCCAGAAGTACATCCAGATATCAAAGAGAATAAAAATAAGCACCGTTTTCGAATACGCAGTTAACGGAATCCTGTGCGTAAGCCCGAGGGAAAACCGGTCGGCCCAGCCGATTGTCGTGATGGTTAGGCCAGCAAGCAGTAGACTGGCAAGCATGCCGTCTAACAGGGCAGTAAGGATATGGGGAATGGCGTGTTTAATCCGGTGAGCACGGTTCTTGTAGTGCGGGAACACTCCTTCAAGAAGGAAAATCACGATAAGCCACGCAAAAATGAAGAATGGTTTTATGGCCATAAGAAGAAACCAGCGGACAGACTATAGTGATCAGGTGGCTCTATCCGGAGTTGGCATTAACTACAAAAGAACCGGGCAGGAGCATTGATTAAAAACTTCAAACGGAATTCTTCATCTTCCTTGTTGTCCTGTCTCGCCAGGGATCACCTAAAAGTGTGGAATGCCAATAATATGACGATGGTGTAAAATAGCGGGTTGTAACCTGCAAGCCGTGAAGACCCTATCATGTCACGTCGGTCTATCAAATGCATACCTGATTTTTTGCCCTTAGCTTGCCTTGATAAACCGCAGGAAACCGCGCTATTCAACTGACATACATTTACAGACCTCAATTCTATATGAAAGGGGTTGTCTTGATGGGGATAAATTTAAACAACGGGGAAATACCCGAATGTATGGTTATTTCCTCACCATTTTTTTTAGGAAACACAATTTTAGTTCCAGAACAACATGTAAATATAATATTATAAAATAATTTTTTTGGTACTAAGGGATGTTTAATGATTTGTTTATAAAGGCATATTTCTCTCATATCTTTTTGTGACCTGAGTTTAATTTTGAACACAAAAGGTGGAGTACTTATTGCATAGCTTGAATTATGATCGAGTAATAATAGGTTTACTCGCTAAATGCAGCGCAAATAGCTATAATATATCTATGTCCCTGCAATTAATGACATTTATGAAATCAATTGATCCACTAATAAATCGGCCAGCCCGCAATTCGGGTTGTTGAATGACTAAGCTCTGCTTTGGCAAAGTGTTTATTTGTAAGTTATCAATATATATAGATAAATAAGATATTGCGTCATGGTCGCGGGAAAGTTTCTTATCAATTTTATGATATGCCCATTATGATTATGAGCAATACATGAATGCTGAGGGAGCAGAAACGCATGCCTCGCAGAGTCCTTATAATTGAAGACGATAAAGATATCGCCCGTCTTTTGGAGCTTCATCTGAGAGATGCTGGATACGAAGTAAGCTTGGCCTTTGACGGCAATGCTGGTATCGAGCAAGCCCTCTCGAAAATCCACGACCTTATTATTCTGGATCTGATGCTGCCGGGCGTGGACGGGCTGGAGATCTGCCGGCGCTTGAGAGCCGCAGCCACCTACACTCCCATCATAATGCTGACCTCAAGGTCTACCGAGTTTGACCGGGTTCTCGGCCTGGAGATCGGAGCAGACGATTACCTGACAAAACCATTCGGCATTCGGGAACTTCTGGCGCGAGTTAAGGCTCTATTCCGTCGCGTGGAGGTGCTTAAGTTGGAGACGGCGCATCAATCGCACGAAACGATCCAGACAGGTGATCTGGTGGTTGACGTTGAAAAGCGGAAGGTTACGCTCCGGGGAAATCCCTTGATGTTGACAGCCAAAGAGTTCGACCTACTACTCCATTTCATGAATTGCCCCGGAAAGGTGTGTACACGTAAGGAGTTGCTGAATTTAGTCTGGGGTTACGGGTATGAGGGCTACGAGCACACGGTCAATTCCCATATCAACCGCCTCAGGGCCAAAATAGAGGAAAACCCAGCCCAACCCCGATACATTTTGAGTGTGAGGGGGATCGGCTATAAGCTTTCCGATTCAGCAGATTTGGCCAAGGGGTAGCGTAGTATTCAAAAATCTTTACAACAGACTGGCCGCCGTCCTGAACATCCTGCTCACGCCCTACCCCACCCGGCTGTATACACCAAGAGAATCCTCGAGCTCCATGAGAGCTGCATCGAGGTCAGCAGTTCGGTTAATGTCGGACCAACCTCCACGTTTAGCATGCCGGTTTACAACACTGAGTGTCATACGTACATGACCGGTATTGAGCGATTCAGCCTTTAGTCGGCCCTTTTCCTGTGACCAACATGTTATATTGCCGTGATGGTTTTGTGACCAATGCTAAGGTATTCTCAAATCAGGGCACAAGGGCAGCAAACACACGGTCAATTCTCATGTCAACTGTCTGAGGGTCAAAGCAGAAGACAACCCTGGCCAGCCGTTCTACATTTTGTGCGTTTTTAGAGTCGGCTACAAGTTCTCCGGTCCCGAAGAATTATTGAAGGTATAAGCTTATGTTTAAAACCCTTTACTTCAAACTGGCCGCTGTGCTCGTGGGGATATTCTGTCTGATAGGAGTACTTTACATTTTGCTTACGCTCTACACTACCCAGATGTATTTTCAGGAGGTGAACCAGAAGCTCAACCGTTCGCTGGCGCAGAATTTAGCGATGGAAGAAATCTTAATAAAAGACGGTCGGGTCAATCAAGAAGCCCTTCAGGATATCTTTCGCATGATGATGGTTGTGAACCCCGGCATCGAGGTTTATCTCCTCGATCCGAACGGCACCATACTGGCGTTCTCCGCGCCTCCTGGAAAGATGAAACGGCAAACGGTATCATTAAATCCCATAAAACAGCTGCTGAACGGAACATCCTCTTTACCCATCATGGGTGACGATCCGCGCGACCTCACACATAAGAAAATATTCTCCGTTTCACCAATCTCTCTGAAAGGCAGCATGCAAGGATATGTTTACGTTATTCTGGGTGGCGAGGAATTTGACACAATCGCCCAGATGCTCCAAGGCAGCTACATCCTCCGGCTCAGTGTGTGGGCTGTGGCAGGAGTCTTGTTGTTCGCCTTACTGACCGCGCTTCTTCTCTTCAACTGGATGACTCGCAGGCTCCAGAGTCTTACAGCGACCATGGAAACCTTCCGGCGGAGTGATTTCTCAGAGCCTCCCGATCCTCTGAGCCGGTTTCGAACCGGTTCAAGAAATGAAATCGACCGCCTCGGTACGATTTTTACGTACATGGCGGATCGTATCGTTCACCAGATAAAGGAACTTAGAGAGGCCGATGCGCTTCGGCGGGAGTTAGTTACGAATATTGCGCATGATCTTCGAACGCCGCTGACCTCGCTTCAGGGCTATCTCGAGACCCTGCTCATTAAGGAAGGAGGGTTGACGCCTGAGGAACATCAGAACTATCTCACGATTGCCATCAAGCGTTCCGAGCAATTAGGAAAACTCGTTTCCGAACTCTTCGAACTCGCAAAACTGGATTCTCCCGATGTACAGGTCAGCTTCGAGCAGTTCTCTATCGGCGAACTTATTCAGGATGTTTTACAGAAGTTCCAGCTCGATGCCGAGAAGAAAAAAATCACTCTTCACGCGAACGCGGCGGAATCCCTTCCCCTGGCGCTCGCTGATATAGGGTTATGCGAACGCGTCCTTGAAAATCTGATCGAAAACGCAATCCGATATACTGGGGAAGACGGATCTATAAGCGTTAGTGCTGTTCTCAAAGACGAACGAATGGAAATGCAGGTGTCGGATACCGGCTCTGGCATCCGGCCGAAGGATATTACGCAGCTATTTGACCGCTCTTCTTGGCTGAAGAGAGAACATCCGAAGGACGCAGAGAGGGCCGGGCTAGGTCTGGTCATCGTCAAGAGAATCCTGGAACTCCACGGGAGCGATATTCAGGTGAATAGCGCCGTCAATGTCGGCACTACCTTTACGTTCACCCTGCCTGTTTATAGAACTCGATCATAATCCCACACGATCGAGCTTGAGAAACTCAGCCTTTAGAATTACTCTTTTTCGTGACCAAGATTTTACCCTACCGTGATGATTTCGTGACATTCGTAAGCTATACTTACTTTTAAGACAGAATGCAAAGAGTTGAAACGATACGACATTCTGTGCTCACCGATTTAAATAAATAAGAAAAATTATTATCAGCCTGGTTTTTGTCGCGGCATTAATTGACCTTTCTTGATCCGTCGTTTCATTGATCGCATATATGTTAAGTATTCTCGCGTTGGTAACCACGAAGAATATAACGATGCGGTTTATTAATCGTCCTGCTTCATGTGTGTCATTGCACACGTGCCATAATGAGTATGCGCGAAAGGAGGGATGCTGAATAATAGAGAGAGCATGAGGTCGAATCTAATGCATTTCTAATTTCTAATTGGGCAATAGGGCCCCCGAGGTACTTTCCAACAACGAATTGGAGGAAGCAATGAATAAAAAAATGTTAGTGGCAGTTTTATCTGCAGCAATGCTGATGATCTCCACAGGTGCAGCCTTAGCAGAAGATACACACGACAGCGTAAGGATCGCCACCGTTCGACTCCCGTTGGTGCATTGCTGGTACAAGGGTCAGGTGGCCTATTACATCCAAACGGAGGCATCCGATCCAGGCGTTGCCGCGCAGCAGGGCGTGAACTATGTACCGCAGCTGGCCAATACGATCAATGCTCCGGGTCCGGGGGGGGCTGTGGATGATATCTATGCTGTCACCAATTTCAAGCAGGGGAATGTGATACCTTCGGCGCCGATCCCGGCTGGCCCAAACAACGCAAATTCCCCCCCTTACTCTCCACTTTGGCAGGTCAGTCTGGTAACTTGGAACCCGGGCACGACACCCTACACGCTGAAATCGGAAGAGGAGGTGCTGGCAGCCAAGGCAGACGGCATGGTAACAATTGTGAAGACGAATATCGTCGTGAACTGTCCGGTGATTTTCACTCCCGTAGGAGGTCTGCTGCCGACAGCAAAGATTTTCGGTGCGGACATTGATTAACTGTAGTGGATCCGCTCTGAATGGACCTGGCAACATCATGCAGCGGGACAATGTAATACTGGTCGTTCTTGATGGGAACGTGCCGAATGATGACACGCCCCCCGTCTCTCACCGAAAATAATGTAATGAAATTGCGGTCTTTTTGTGAGGAGGCTCGATCTCTCCAGAGCATCTTTAAAGGCAGAGACAAGAGATGAAGAGAAGAACGAGTGGAAGGGGATGACCATGAAGAACCAAAGCGCTACCTATTTAGCTTTTACCGTTTTGATTTTTTTGTTTATATTTTCAGGATATAAGGTTTCTTTTTCGCAAGAGCGTGTAGAATCCAAGGTCGTCTTTTATGTTAAATGATTTGATGTTGGAAAGGAGGCCCTGGAAGGGCTGAAGGGAGTGAAGAGAGTTGATACAGGATTTCGCTATTTTAAAGAAATAAACACTGTTTATTATGATCCAAAGACGATTACCATCGAGGAAATGGAACTGGCCTTGAAGAAGGCGGGGACTTATGTTGAAACAGTAAAATAGTAAAGAAAAACGCCAACAATCTCTAGTGTTTGATATAATGATCCCACAAGAAATTTTTGAGTAGTAAGTGGGGGCAAAATGATGTCAGTACCATTTTAAGGAGAAACGAAAAGAATACCGTTAGACAATGCTTATCATGGCAGTCTTCTGTTTATTTTGTTACCTTTAAGTCCCGCATTCTCAAGCGAACCTATTTGACAAAACTTCTGATAGAGTAGTAAAGATATTTTCCTCAAGTAATCGGCAGAGAGGTGAGAATGTAGCCTAAGAGGTCAAGAACGACCAGGGATGCCATGATAAAGTGGGAAGAGTTATCTTCCGGAATATCTGTCGGGGATACATTATTTAAATAGGCCTTAAAAATATGATAAATTGAAAAAAGGAGGATTTACCATGAAAAAGATATTTGTATTAGTTACAGCCGCTATCTCCACCATAGTCCTGATGCTCTCTATTGGGGTCAATTTCGCTCAAGCGCAAGGAAATGGTGTAACGGTCTTTCCGCCAGAGGAGCAAGAAGTGATGACTAAGTCATGCAATATGGTCATGGATAAGGGACAGATGATACATGACGTGGGCATGATGATGAAAAAAGGCACGATGGATAAAGACACGATGATGAAACAGGGTGACATGATGATGAAAGATGGCGACATGATGATGAAAGAGGGCGACGTTATGTCGAAACAGGGCAATATGTTGATGCACAACGGAAAGATGATGATGGAAAACGGAAAGATGATGATGGAAGGTAAAATGGATAAAGATATGATGATGAAAGAGGGCGATAAGATGATGAAATCAGGCAGTAAGATGAAAGAGGCAGGCAAGAATGGCATTACGTTTTTTACCACTGGCGCTGGACCAGCTGATTAGCAGCCTCTCTCGTTCAACAAACGGAGTGGTTGAGAGACTCGTAATGCAATGCATCGAATAGAACTGAAAATAGATAAGCTAAAAATCCAATGCCACGGCAGCTTGATCAATTTGGGCACAGTCCCTAGGGGGGACTCTCCATTTTTGCGCAAGGTATCGCTGCCCGCTGAAGTGGATATCGCAGTTAGGGGGACGTATCGGATGATGATACGTCCCCTTCTATTAGTGCACTCGGCAGGGCGCACTCACTGAGGAAGAAAAGATAATGGGCAGTGATATGATGATGAAACGGGGCGATACGATGATGTAGAACAGGCAGATGACGATGGATGAAGGCAAGAAGAGGAAGGAAGGCATGATGAAATAAAGTGATCCAATGTTACAGAACCCGCTCACCGAGAGTATAATTAATATCATGAATCCCAGGGAGGAGAGTATGCCATGAAAGACTCACTGAGTAGGAGAGATTTTTTTAGGAGGGCCGGCGTAGGAGCTGTCGGATTAGGGTTTGGTGTTTCAGTTTTTGACGGGATATATCAGTATGCCGAGGCAGTTACCGAAGAGGAAAAACACTCCCTCCTTATGAAAGGCTCAGTTAATTTTATGGGGTTTATGGCCAAAGAGATTACTCCTAATGATGAATTCTATATCACAACCTATTCGGATACGGTGCCGACTATTGACCCCAAAAAATTTACTTTAAGAATCGAGGGCCTCGTCGAAAGACCTTATACGCTCAACCTGCAAGAACTGGAAGAGATGAAGGACAAGACGGAATTTGTCACACTCGAGTGTATTGGTAACCCCGTTGGGGGAGATGCCATCAGTAACGCCCTCTGGGATGGCGTGACGCTCAAAAAAATCATAGACAGGGCCGTCCCCAAGGAAGGGATCGTGAAAACTGTGTTTTATGCGGAGGAGGGTTACAGCGACAGCATCCCGTATGCCTTATCACTCTCAGATGACGTATTTCTTGCATACAGGATGAATGGAGAACCTTTACCCAGGAAGCACGGCTATCCTTTGAGGGCGATAGTCCCCGGCATTTATGGAATGAAACACGTCAAATGGCTTTCGAAGATAGAACTCGCTAATTACGATTTCAAGGGGTACTGGGAGAAGAAAGAATGGTCAGATGACGCAATCATTCCCAATCGGTCGCAAATCCTGATGCCGATGGAGGGGAAAATGGTGCCGCTCGGTAATTATGTCATCGGCGGAGTTGCATTTGGCGGACGGTACGGAATAAGCAAAGTTCAAATCTCTATCGACAATAAGAGGACATGGCATGATGCCGCACTTAAGCCGCCGCTTTCGAAGTGGTCATGGGTGATCTGGACATACGACTGGAAACCCTCTAAGGAGGGGGAATATACGATAACGGTTCGCGGAATTGACAGAGAGGGCAAAGTCCAGGAGTCTCCATCTCTTTTAGGAAAATTGTTACGTTCATTTCCTGATGGTGCAAAAGGTCTTCATGCTGTGAGTGTGAATGTAAGAAAATAAGAAGGCGTCTCCGGGGAATTCATGCCCTGGGAAACATAGCCGATGCGGTTGTCAAGGGGGTGATGCCCGGAGCGAGGCTTATACGTTCGTATAGTTAGAGGTCACTTACCTCTCCGGGATGGCAGACCGAAATACAGCAGTGATATTTTCAAGAGAGAATGTGAACCGAAACCATCAAGGTTTACTATTTCACAAATTTCATGTTCCATGTTGATTACCATTTCTCATGCGAAAGCTAGTGGCCTTAAAAAAACCAAGACAGCCGAGCTGTGGAGGGATGATGCCTTTGGGTGAGCTAGGCATTATTATTTGGCATACGATCAACAGCGTGACAAAAGAGAAGGAAGCATGAGGAACGACAGATTCATAAGAGCACTAATGTATATACTGGTGAGTCTAACGTTGACACTGATCTCTTGTGGAGGAGAAGGTGGAGGCTCACCTCCGAGCGATACAGGAATCAGCCAGTTGGCGAAGTCAACGGAAGGATAGCGGTTCTGAGGACTATTTGCATTACGCCGAGCAATCATCTGGATACCGACTCTGGAGAACAGCTCCACTTTAGCGCGAAGGGCTATTTCTCGGACAATTCCGTGCAGGATTTAACAACGATGGTGGTCTGGACCTCATCTGATCCATCAATTGCAACCATTAGTAACGCACCAGACTCAAAGGGACAGGCACTAGCAGTATCGAGAGGTTATTGTAGCATCTCCGCAGCACTGGATGGCATCTCAGATTCAACAATCATAGGTATTAATTAACGTCATTAACATGGGTGCGGTGGAAGGAAAAAGCATTGTGGACGTCAGAAAGGTGGAGCTAGCTTCGGTATCAGCAATCGGTATATATTCTGTCTCCTTATGCGGGGTAACTCATAACCGGGGCAATGGCGCTTGTAAAGAACAAGAATACCTTCGATAACTTTGTAAAGTCACCTCCCATGTTTTCAACTCTGTCCGAGTCGATCAAACTCGCTGCACTATCTTTTACGAATGATATTTTAAAATTAAGTTGCTGCATTTAAGAATGAATCAAAGGGAGCATCCATGAGAAGCGACCTCTGTAAGCTATTGGATACTGGTGATTCTTTCCCTCAGATGGAGTTTCCTGTCGTGCGCGGCGATATGGTCTATCTTCCAAAAGATTTCAACAGACACTGGAACGTATTTCTTATCTATCGCGGTCACTGGTGACCGTTCTGCCGCCAGCAGTTGCTGGACTTCCAAAGAAGCATAGCCGAGTTTGAAAAAAATAATATCAGGATCATTGCGGCATCATCCGACACCAAGGAGGAAGCGGGCAAGACAGTCGATAAATATGGATTGACCTTTTCCGTGGGATACGGTCTCATCCCAACCGAGGTATCGGCAATCACCGGAGCATTCTTTCATCCTGAAAAAAACTTCCTTCATGCGGCCGGGTTTGTTGTTAGCCCGGAAGGCAAGATCGAGAACGCCGTATACACCAGCAATGCCATCGGTAGACTGACAGCCAGCGATTGTCTGGCATTTATTAAATATGAGATGAGTCTGTGAATGATATGTCGCGAATGAAGCGGAGAGGCCCTTACGCATGGAAACACGTACCTTGGTACTTCCTCAAGACGAGAACAACAAGATCCTTATTGAGAACGTCCACCCTGCTGAGTGGAAGAACCCGGAACCCGCTCCGACGTACAATCTCGTTGTGGTCGGTGCGGGAACTGCCGGCTTGGTCACGGCTGCGGGAGCTGCGGGGCTCGGCGCAAAGGTTGCGCTCATCGAGCGTCATATGCTTGGAGGCGACTGCCTCAATGTCGGGTGCGTCCCCTCTAAGGGGATCATCAGGGCAAGCCGCGCCGCCTACGACGTCAGAACGGCGGCCCAGTTCGGTATCGGGTACGGCGAGGATGTCCCCATCGATTTCGGCAAGGCTATGGAACGTATGCGACGGATCAGAGCCGGGATCAGCGCCCATGACTCGGCGGAGCGTTTTAGCAAAGAACTCGGCGTAGACCTTTTCTTTGGCAGCGCGAAATTCACCGGTTCGGACAGCATCGATGTCGATGGCAACCGCCTGCGGTTTAAAAAGGCGGCGCTTTGCACCGGCGCACGCGCATCCGCGCCGCCTATCCCGGGCATAGAAGAAACAGGCTTCGTGACCAATGAAAACGTCTTCTGGCTGACGCACCTTCCAAAGAGGATCGCGGTTATCGGCGGCGGTCCCATCGGCTGCGAGCTTGGGCAGGCTTTTGTCCGCATGGGGAGCGAAGTCACCATACTCCAGCGCGGCGGTCACGTTCTCCCGAGGGAAGACGCTGATGCTGCGGAAATCGTGCATCAGTCCCTCGCGAGGGATGGCATCGCACTGCGGCTTCAGGCAAGGATTCTTGGGGCCAGGAAGAGAGGGGATGACAAAGTCGTCATCATTGAAGAGGACGGAAAAACCGCGGAGCTGCCCGTGGATGAGATTCTTGTGGGCGTGGGCAGGTCTCCGAACGTCGAAGGACTTGAACTCGAGAAGGCGGGTATCATATATGACCAGCGCGATGGCGTGAAGGTGAATGAGCGGCTCCAGACTTCGAATCCGCGCGTGTTTGCGGCCGGCGATATCTGCTCCCCGTATAAATTCACGCATACGGCTGATGCCCTTGCCCGTATCCTGATCGCAAACGCTCTGTTCATGGCAAGGCAATCAACCTCAGCCCTCGTCGTTCCCTGGTGTACCTACACCGACCCCGAGGTGGCCCATGTGGGGATGTATGAAAAGGATGCCAGGGACAAGGGTATCGGCGTGTCGACCCTAACCGTG